>OBZK01000009.1_pt1 | contig 300583 bp, 273 predicted proteins | sample 1495511 | NCBI WGS metagenome assembly OBZK01 (sample SAMEA2580233, study PRJEB22360) | human gut metagenome | biome: human gut; feature: human-associated habitat; material: faeces | place: Denmark | collected 2008/2010
ACCATTTAGATGTTTGTTAAGAGCTTCTTTTGCGTCAGATTCCTCTTTAAAAACATCATAAGAATATGCGTTATAGGTCCGTTCTCCATCCAATTTAAATTGTAGCTGATAAAAGACTTCATTTGTTTCTTTATCAAAAGATTTTCCTATTCTTATCTTCATTTCTATACATTTATTAGTTAAAGAGCACACCCTAATAAAAATAAAGTGTCGAATTTTAAAATTATTGCTGAAATGGATGCGCCCTTTGTTTTTTATTACTACTTTTACAACTGTCGAATTTAAAAAATTATTGTTTATGAAATTAACTAGTGAAATTATCAACATCCTCAACGCAGGTGGAAGTGTAAAGATTAACTGTAAATCAAAACTAACTTCAGAACTAATCAACATTGCTATGGCTGCGTCAAAGAATAACGTAACTCTCATTTGTACCAATGCAGGATGCAAATTAACATCAGAGCTAATTAACATAGCTGCTGCTGGTAAAGGACATGTTGTTTTTGAATTAGACTAATGTTTAAAGTCAGGGCGTGCACAACTATTGCTACCTGACTTTACGTCATTTTCTATTGTGTAATCCATTTGTACAGTTTTTCGGCAACTTCAATGATGGATTCTTTATCACAGATTTTCACCGATACTTCCACACACCATCTACGCAAATCCATTTCCTGTTCTTTAGGTGTCATTGCTAAATCTTTTGTTTCTGATTTTTCTTTCATACATTCTTGTTTTTTGTTTTGACTTCCTCTAATTTGCAACAATTATGTTTATCATCTTGCTTCCAACATGGAAGCCCTGAACCTGAATATAAGTCACAATAGTCACAACCGTCCCAATTTGGGCGTGCTCTACATACATTGATAATATTTTCCCTTTGTTTGTGAGAAAGAAAATAACTTCTTAATCTTTCCGCATTATTAACATTAGTTGCCATGTTCTCAAAATTTATCATTTATAGACTCTCTTATCTTCTTGTCGGTGCCGGTTTAGTTTTAAACATATACAAATCTTTACCATTATTATCAAGAAGATAATAATCCGGTTTTACTAATGTGATCCAGTAATCTGTAGGCAGCAAACGTTCGTCTCCAAAAGAAGGGGACGTGTATTGGCTAGTTGGAACATAATGAGCTTGAAACAAAACCTTATCATTGTTATATGTTGACATGATTCTTGTTATATCTACATCAGAAAAATGTTCCAAGACCCCATGTGTTACCACTACTGTAGATGATTCAAAAAACTTAGGTTCACAAATATTCTCTTTAACATAAAACAATGGGACTTTTCCTAAGTAATTATCCGTGGATATTGAGAGTGTGTTCTTGCAACATAGCTCCAACATAGGAATATTGATGTCAGAGAAGATAACTTTTGAAATTTTCTTTGCATCAGAAGCACCTGTTAATCCAAAATAATTAAACAACCTCTCTCCTATTTGCGAAATAGCAAGGCTTACAGTACCTATTCCACATCCTTCCTCCTTTAAGATAAGGGGTGCTTTCAGGTCGTAGGATATTTGTTGTATATTGATAATTATTTCTTCTATAAACCGGTTATATTTTTTACAAAAGACATTCACATAACTGTCGTTACAGACACGACTTTGATAGAAATTATCCCATGTATTCACAGGCTCTGTAATATTATCTTTGCTCATATCTCCTTTTGATTCTCAAATTATTCCTCATCAACATACACCTCTTTCTTATTGTCAGGCCAAGATTTACGAATCAGGGAAGTGATCTTCTTTCTTTGAAGTCTCTCGATAGCTTTTCTTTTGGCTTCGGCTTTATTATTAGCCGAAACCACTATTTCAAAAGCATCCAGGTCAATCGTCACTCGGTATTTTTTCATATCATTTTTCTATACTTTTTCCAGATCACTGCTTGCTGCAATTCCTTTTAAAACAGCTCCTCCAACTTCAACGCGATAAAAGTAAGAAGGCTGAATATTGTTATCTGAATCTTCAGAAAATGACGGATACACTTTCTTTACTCGACCAATTTTACCAACCATTGCCGGTTGCAAATCATTAGAGACAATTTTCACATTATCCCCAACATTAAATTTTAAATTTTCCATATTATTGTTGTTAAATTATGCAACCTTACGTTGCGTTGTTACTAATATTTTACATAATGCCTCACAAAGAACTCGTGCCATATTAACTTCTACAGCATTGCCTATATACTTTTTCTGTTCTGCTTTTGTTCCTATTAGCATATAATCTTCCGGGAATCCCATAATACGTTTCAACTCTGGAATCGTTAGCATTCTCATTTTTATATCGGAAATTCCGTACATGGCCATGAATTCCTTTATTTTTTTCATTACATCGGTATCTGTGTCGTATATCTCATATACCAGTCCTCCTGAAAACATCTTAATAAAGCTAGGTAGATCTCCCTCTCTAGATGCTTCAATTAAATATGGTGGCATCTTATCCATTCTAGCAATTAACGTAAAACAAGGTTTATCTACTGATCCGCCAGCAGAATTGAATTGAGGATTCATCAAGTAATGCCATTTACGGTTTGCAGTAATTACTGGTGCCGGTTGATTTATACTTGTGCCGACATTTTTAAAATTTGTATCTAAAATCCAAGGTTTACAGCTTACAAGACTATATTTGGGATTAACAGTGATACAGCCTAGTGGTTTATCCAGCGAAGAAGGCTTACTGTTCCCGTATTGTTGGTCAATAAATACAGAAGAAATTAATGAAAATCGGTCTTTTGTTGTTACGGTTGGTGCTGGTTCATCTACAGATTTACAAAATCCATTTCCATAATGAACAGAAATAAATGCTTTTCCGGTTAGGATATTTAAACGATTTATGCAAGCAACCCCAAGTCGATTTTGAGTAGATATTACTGGACATGGATCATCAACTCCCGGAGCATTGTACTTTCCAGCTTTACTCATTGAGTTATACTTAACCATGAAGGCATCTTTTCCACCTGCTACAAACTTAATAAGTCCTGCATAAATTCTTAATAAAGAAGAATCTACTAAAGGTGTTTTGCGACCAAAAATACTTTTTCCTTCATCATCAAAGTCTAACACATCTCGTACTGCCTTCCAGTTCTTTAATTTTTGGTCTGGCTTTTTAGAATGGGTTTGCTCCGGAAAAACAATAGGTAAACTCCCTTTCGCAAATATTCCGAAAAATCTCTTCCTGGAAGTGTAAGCTCCATAGTCTGCTGAATTTAATATTTTATATTCAAATTTGTAGCCATAAGACCTTACGTTATCCAACCATCTCAAATAAGATTTACCTTTATCACGACTAATGGGTTTACCATACTCATCCAAATCTCCCCATGACATAAACTCTTCTACATTCTCAATTTGAATATAGTCTGGGTTAATAGCCTCAATATACCGAAACAAGTGCTCTGCAAGTGTTCTACTATCTGCATCTCGTGGTTGACCACCTTTAGCCTTCGAGAAGTTAGTACATTCCAACGAAGCCCATAAAACTATCAATGCTTCAGGATATTCAGCTCTGCATTTTTGTAGGTGGGAAACTAAAGGAGATAAATTTAGTGTACGAATATCTTCTGTAAAATGAAGAGCGTCCGGATGATTAGCAGCATGACTTGCAATCGCATTTTTATCATGATTTACACATGCTATTACCTTAGCGCATTGTTCGTTCTCTAAACGGGCTTTTTCTACCCCTGTGCTGGTTCCACCGGCACCACAAAATAAATCTATATAAAGTAATTTCATTGTTTTTTCAAGTATTCTACAATATCTTCATCAGGCATGTTAAAGGTCTCTTCATCCAGATAGAAATAAATCTGTTCATCTACAGATTCTGCTTCTCGTGTACTCCAATTACCCATATCATCTAATAATTGTCGCGCTAATCGCTCGATAGATACAGTCACCTTTTCTTCATCAGGAGTATTTTCAAAGATTACTACCGTTTTTATTGGATAATCAGCACCATTCCAATCAATATAATCTGGATTTTGGCAAAACATTCCACGAATAATCGACCATATTTTTTCTGACTGAAAATCAGAATTTTGTATATGCCAGTAACATTCCCAGTATGTAAATCCGGCACTGCGTAGCATTTCCTGAATAACCGTATCAGAGGCACCATTACTTACTGCATCTTGAAGTGCACACCAGTACCCTTGATTGAAGTCAGTCAATTTTGGAGTTAATTCGACGGCCTTTACTTTTACGTTCCCCTTTTTATCAGAAAAAATTAGAGAAACTAATGTGTCATTTTCAACCGGATGAGGAGCAGAGGTGCACACTTGCATAACTTTCTTCTCGTCACTATTTACAGGATGCCATATTACCTCCGCACCTATATTTACAAAATAGTATTTATTCATATTCAATTATATCAAGATATGCTTAGCGAATCTAACAGTTGTTTTAATGGCTGTTTGTCATCTTCATTCTTAGCTGTTAATAATTTCACTTCTCTGTCAGCTAATTGATAAAATTCATCTTTTTCAGCATAATTCATAGCTTTTATATACAATTCAAAAGCGTCTTCAATAGACATGCCATCTGCCGAAATATTAGCTAACAATTCTCCCATACACACTTCGCTTTGTGTGTATTGTTCTATAATCTTTTCAAATGTTTCCATGCTGTTAAAGAATATTTTGCCACCCATACCATATCAAATATGGGTGGCGATAATATTAAATAGTCAAGGTCTTAGTCAATTCGCCTTTATAACCACGTTCACGTAACATGTTTATAAGAGCTTCGTCACTATGCAGACAATCGTTACTTTTTGCCTCGCCTGTCAACAGGCTCGGCGAAGGCTGAAATGCTGCAACCGCTCTCACCACGTTACTGTCGTACTTGTAGCTGCTGAGGAAGTTGCCATTACTAAAGTTCACGTACCAGCTGTTGCTCTGACTGCTCTCACTGCTACTCCAAACCCAAGTTTCATCAGAATCTTCTGTAGGAAGTAAACATTCATCGGGACATCCAATTTCTTTCATTGCTTTGTTTATCTCATCACGATATGCGCAAAGAACTCCTAGCTCCATCAAACAAGGCAAATACCACTGGAAGCCACCTTTTTGATAGTTCCAACAACGTTTGGCAGCAGTCATTCCGTCAATACCAGCCTGTCCTTCTACAATACGTTTGGTTAGGTCCAAACCGGAGAAAGTTTGCATGGCAACGGATTCATTCTGTTCTTCAGTCAAGACCCTATCGGTGTTTCCCCATCGTTCTTGCCAGGTGTCAAACGCCAAAATACGGCTCATAAATTCTGTTGTTACGATAATGCCAATAGCATTAGTATAATTCATACCTCTTGCTCTGAAATCTGCGATTTCATACTGTTTCTTGTCGGCTCCTAAAACCGAAATAGAATGCTTTTCCATACTTGTAAATTATTATTAATATTGATTCTAGAACCACACCAATAGTCTTGGAGTCTTCCAATAAAAATTGAATACTGGGAATATCTCTTTAAGTGTGGTAGTTATTTTTCCTGTAATATTTTTCACATGTCTAATTCGCAAATGATTAGCTGTTACGATATAGTCTATTCCTAGTTGTAACCCTATTTGCGAAAGAAGCGATTTCAAGAATATTTTTATATATTGCTTTGCATCAGTAATTGAACGATAGCCAAAATCAATGTTAGCTACATACTTGATACGCTTGCGTTTCATTTATTTTTCAGCTTGTTATTAAACTTGATCTTTCCATTTTTATATAAATCAATTTTCTTTTTTCGACACTTCCGTTTTAACTCTGTCCAATATTCTGTTGGATATTGTTTAGAGTGCTTGCGAACAGGAGGAGATAGTATAGATTGTATAAGCCGCTTGCTAACATTGAACATAGCAGCCAACCTTCTTTGGCTATATCCTTCACGGGCCAAAATTTGAATAGCCTGACGTTGTTCTGGGGACAACTTAGCGCGACCATCAAACTTGGTTCCTGCCAACTTGATATTCTCAATTTTCAATGGCATATTTATTACTGTTTTAATGTGAATAGATTTTATTGTTTTATATGGTGTGAATAGTTGTCCACTTTAACCATTGTTTAACACAAAAGGCTGCTCTATTTTGTTAGAACAGCCTTTGCTTTACAGACATCACTTTAACTATGGTCGATTGTACCTTAGTCCGTCTGTATGAATAAACCATTTCTTCAAACTTCCGTCTGGCTTCTGAACTTTTTCAATATCCACTGTTAACCAATGAATAGCTCCCTCACCGAACTTGATTTCCCTTTTGGTTGGGTGTCTCCAATAATCAATCGTCTTTTTATGTCCCATATTAATCATCGTTTATTGCCACTGATTTCACCTTGTCCGTAACAAGCATGTATTCCATGACAATTTATGACCTACAAACACAAATATATTCCTCAGCAATCTTATATTCTTCATACCGTCCATCCCAAGAATTAAGTACCGAGCACCAACCATCCTCACTTATGATTGAATTCAACCAATCACTCAACGAATCGGTAGTTCTTTGAGCCGCCACAGCTTCACGCCATAAATACGCGTATTCATCATCATTATGTACTCTATCACTAGCTATATTGGTCAGTTCATCTTCTGTGCCAATATAATAATCAATACCATTTGCACAGTATAGTTGTTCACCATAGGAACATTCTTCAAATGTATCATTCAAATCACCGAATGTACATCCTAAATGTACTCCCAAAGCTACGAAGCGTTTTGCTTCATCTTCGTCACATTCACGTAAATCCATTACTTGCTGGATAATTTCTTCTGTGGCAACAAACCCTTTTTCACCCATGTCAAAAACTGCTTCCAGTTCTTCTGTTAACGCAGTCTCTTCTTCTTCAACAAGATCACAAATATTATTTATAATCTCTTCAATATTATCTGGAAGCGGACTGGATAACCAGCCATTACCATATTTATATCCATTATCTACATATAAGCCTTTTATAGCAAGAAAGAAACATTTTACGTTGTAATCTGAAGATGTATGGAAGTATTTGTTTGACAATCCAAGGATATATTGAATGGGATTATTCCTCATTTTCTCATAAAGCACATTTCTCACCTGTATTATAGCCGCGTCACTAATATTAAAATTCTTAACAATAATCTGAAAAGAAATATCATCAAACTGTTCACGGTAATGCTCATTATATGTTTTAAACAACTCCACAAAGTAATTGTAGTCGTTAACATATTGCTCGCCGTTTAAATATTCATCTTGACGAATCGTACCGCCAGACATACCACCTAGATGATATTTGTTCCAAAATTCCAGAAGTTTCTTTTGTCCTTCTGTACGAGGAATTATATGATCGTAGCATTGCCCGGCACCCATACCTCCAGCTCCACATACCGAAACACTGAAACTTTGTTTAAATTTTTGCAATGTTTCACGGTTTATACGAGTAGATTCTTCCTTATAAACCTCAAAATCTACAGTCCAACTGTTTTTATTTTCGTCCCGAAATTGGACGGAACGTTTGAATATTATATCGTTTCTCATAATCAATCTTTCTAATTTTATTTTCATAAACCAGAGGCAATGCACCTAAACTGGTTTATGAAAACTGCCTTGATTAAGTTATTTACGCCATTCCTTCATTTTAGCAACCACATCAATGTTGTTGTCATCTAGCATTTTCTTCAACATACCAATCAAACGCCAACCTTCTCTATTCTCATACAACTTTGCCTTCTTATTCAAAAAGGCAAGGGACGCGTTTTTACCTAATGTTTTTCCATTGTCATCTATGATAACACAATTATGAAAACGAATCATGTTCTGCATCGTAAAGAACGCTCCAGATCCTTTGTAAGCATCTAGCCATGCTGCATTTTGAGGAGTATCCCAATGCATTTTGATACGCCTTTTATTGAACTCCTGCACCGAATGCCAAAGTTCATAAGTGTTTTCGGAATGTTGTATTTTATGTACTGCAAATAACAATGGCTTGATTACTTTTTTATCAAAATCATCCACGAAAATATTTTGACCATTTATGCGTTTATACGGTATCCCTTTACATTTTCTTAATTTCAACTCATCAAATCTCTTTTTGAGTTTCTCGATATAGTCCTTTGCCATATCTAATACCACTCTTTTGTTGAACCAGCGATTTCGATCTCTGAAATTATCAACATCACCATTCTGCATCATTTTGTGCTGGGCGTACAACTCGTTATTTAACATCTTCCACTGATATTCATATCCCATACTATGAATCACCTCTGAAACTCCAATCGGCTTATAAGCACCGTGGGTATTGGTGGCTATATAAATTATGCGGAACATCTGTGCCATTACCCAACGTCTGAATAATTGGCGATTAGGAATTGTGCCTTGAATTATAATGGCCTGGAAGATTGGATCATCTTCTTCCAAGATACTAATGACACCATCTCTTTTTGAGGCTATAAACTCCAAACCATCTGCACTTTGCATTGCAAAAAGCTCACTAACATCAACACCGGCTTTCTTTAGAGCTTCAATACGCTCCTTAGCTTTGGTTTGATTAGCTGTAAGCGTAAACTCGGTACCACACTCAGGACATTCAAATTTTAACTGTTTCATAACTTATTAATAATTTAATTTTTAGTCTGATTATTTATTTCTCTACTGTAACCCAGTTTTTGAGAATTACTAAATCTCTATCTTTGTTGCTTTGCCAAAACCATTTACCCATTTTATTAGCATCCCAACCTATACCCAATATTATTTGACAGAGAATGTATAATTCCAATTCGACTTGTGCTATATCTCGACCAACTCCAAACAACATGTCTTCATCCTCCAAATCTTTATCAGACAAAGCTTTAAAGTATTTTCGGTTTTTACATTCACTCATTGTTGATGGAATAGAATGTTTATATCGAGTATATAAATGCTCTACATTAGACAGAAACTCATCAAGAGAAGCGCATAATTCCACACCTAAGTTTCCCTCATACTGCGAATTCTGTATAATATATTGGCCATTAAGTTTGAAACTTCGTGTTTTAAAATCTACTTTAAACTTGGTTCCGTTCTCTACAGCCTGTATTGATTCTTGATAAATATTTTTCATAATGTTTACTTTTGATTTTATACTCAAACCTTTGACACATTTCTTTAAAAGCCTGATATTAACATCCAGAATACGCCGGAATAAAGGTTTATAAAACCGTAGATGCCGGCGTAATTGTCGGATAGTTGTTAAACGCAAGGTTCTTGTATAAATGAAAGTTGTGTTACTTATAAAACAGCCCCCATTTAGCGTGACACATGTCTATATGTTTATGATATATACTGTATCAAGTAAGATACCCGCGTAATCCTAGGTCATACATAGGATGACCGTCATCACGCGGACATCATATCTTGTCCAGTATGTTAAATTACTAAATCCCAGACTGTAAACTTTGTGTTAAGTAATAAGTTGTAATTCTCAAAATATTGGCACATTTCTATACTTATTCGATTTAGAGCTGGTGTGATCAGGAACGGACCAGGACAATTAGTACTCGGTCCTTCCTGATATATAACCAGCTATATAAATGATATTTCTTGAATTACATATCTGTGCTAAATAGTTATCCTCATAATACTGATACATTACTTTACCCAATAGATGTATTCCGGTTGGATATTCCTGGAGCAGATGAGTTATCGACTCATAGATCCAGGAAGCTGCTCACCGGAACAGTAAACAAATGTATTCCTTGAATAACTTCGAATGTATTTCGCTTATTTTACAAGTCCTCAAATGAATGGCACATCACTTTACTCTCATGATAATTATAAATATGACCTGATCGAGAACCTGAGGTGAGAGGCTATGCAGCCTTGTAACCTCCGGTGAACGATCAATAGTTCATACTTTAGAATATGAAATTTTCTTCTTGAACTCGCCTGCTGTGCTGCTTTATAAACCCTCATAACAATCGACACATTTATTTATCTTCATTGATATAATCCAGATGATTATATGGTACCCGGAGTAGATACTGAAGGATGTAATCCTTCAAGGATAGAATCGGGGTACCTAATATATAATCTGGATATTAAACACTTGTTCCTTGGATTTATTTACTGTGTGTTCAGATTGTAGTTACAATATTGCCACTAAAGTATTGTACGCTGTTCTTCTGGTCAAAATAGCATTCTGCATACAACCTATTGTCAAATAACCTTCAATTTCTTTACTTTTAGATTTATTTCGATTAGCCTTTACGTTCCGACCAATGCCTCTAACAACACAACCATCCGGCTTATCCTTAACATAGCCAAGACCACCAACTTTATGTTTCCCAGTTTCAACGGCTCTAAGGCAATCCATTACGAATTTATTCAATTCATTAATATCAACCCGAACATTACATACTGGAAGGGTCTGAGTCGCCCAACTATATTCTCCATTGCCTTTATATAAATATCGGTTAACCGAATCCACAGCCTTCTTCAACGTAATACCACGTTTTCTGATGGTTCTTGATTCTATTTCTTTCTGGAAGGTTTTAAGACGATTGGGAGAGAAAGAAATCATACTTCCCTTAATGCTGAAACCTAGAAATTTGAACCACTTGTCCATAGTCAGGTACTCTACTTTCTTGGGATTCAAATTCATTGATTTTTCGGCCAATCTCTTTTGTAAAATGGTCATAGCCTTTTCATAGTCCGGACCAACGAACAACATATCATCCGAATACCTTACGTAAAACCCATTCAATTGGGACAGTTCATCATCTAGGCTATATAGCAACACGTTGGCTAACCAGCTTGCTACTGCGCATCCTTGTTTAAGTGATTGATATTTCTCATGCAGTTCGTTGTTCTCATCGAAATACAATCCGCAATGATAGTATTTTCTTAATACATCAATTAACACAGAATGACCACACTTAGCTTCCACTTTATCAAAGGCTGCGTCAATAAACTGGATAGGAACAGAGTCGAAATATTTACTTAAATCAGACTTCCAGCCCACATAACCATCACTTTTCATGTTAACAATTGTGTGACTTACTTCCAAAACCACTTTACCACAACCAATACCGACCTGATAAGATTTACAAGCAGGATGAATCATCTCTGGCATTAAATCAAATAGCAAATCATTCGCGATGCTTAGGATTATACGATCAATAGGTTCGTTGACATATACAGTACGAAACTCTCCGTTATCCTTCGGAATTTGTGCAATATGTGGTGGTGTTATTTGATATTTACCATTCAACATAGCTTCTGCCATACGAATTCTGGTTGGTTCTTCTGTCAGTTTGATAAGTTCGCTCTTCCGAATATCCTTCAGAACGCCTTTCTCAATTGCTTTTGTCCATCTATTAATGTCGAAGAACATTGTAAGAATCTTATCTTTCATTTTATATCTCCTTTCTTTTTGAGTTGTTCCTTATATCTCCTGTGCTCACGAATTGTTGCTGCCCATTCTGCTTTTGTAGGTTTGTATCTCCCCTCTGCTTTACGTTGTTTTAAACTCTCTTTGTTTTTCAAATATTTGTCTGGGCAACAAATAAATTGAATAAGACGCTTGCTCACTCCAAATATTTTAGCAAGTTTAGAGTAACTGATTAATTGCTTTTCTCTCAACCATTTTATATATTCTTTTTGGTCTGGAGTGAGCTTTATTCGTCTATCATATTGGGTTCCAGCGATACGAATCTTTTCTGATTTATACGGCATCGTTTTTAGGATACATTAAATCATCGTGTAAATTGTTAGGACATCGTTCATCAAACCAATGCCAAACATCAATCTTTGAGGTTCCGACCGGGAAGTTGAGAAAGTCTTCTTCAATCTCATCATCGTTATTGACCGGGATGTCTCCAAACATTTCCCATAATTCTGAAAGGGTGCATAATTCTACATGCTCTTCACAAATGCCACACCAGCAATCTTCTTCCTCAACTGAATCATTATAGCTGATTTCATCTGTGTTTGGATTTACCCATGCTCTTTCTTCAACATTATTACTTCCACATTTGGGGCAATACAATGTGTCTAATGACCTTATCCCCTTCTTTTTAAACACTATGTCAAACTGTTTGAGATTTGAAAGTTCGATGAGAACCATTTCTGTAATAAAGGCTCTCATCTTATTAATCTGTTCATCTGATGATATTCCCCATATATTAGCCGCAGCTTGTACTGCATTTTGCATGGAAAAACAGATTTGAGTCCAGTCATCGTACTCTTTTTTATCTTCGAGGATTTCATGGATTAGCGTTTTCGCTTTCTCAATGTATTCTTGATTGAATGATTTTGATGTTTTCATATCCTATTGTATTAAGTTCTTCTAACAATGACCGATATTCTTGTTCAGTAGCTAAAGGCCAATTTTTCAGAATGTCAGGAGAGCAGCCGGCGTGTTGTCCGATGTGCATATAACTTGTCAATTTAGTTTTGGACCTATCCCAAAATTCATTCACAAATACAGCACATATTTCTCCTTCTTCTGGAGATTTTACGAAAGTTATTTTTATTTCATTTTTCATACATATCAATTATTGTTATACCATTCTATTTCAGCATCATTTGCTTCACGATACAGCATATATACACCACCAATAGTTGAGTTGTAAATAAGGGTGTATCCATCCTTTTGATGTACGGAATCAGTGCCATTATTCACCCACCTTGGTTCTTCGCTGCGAATATCATCGTCAGTCCATTCATCGCTATCCCATTGCTTCAGATAATCAATAACAGCTTCTCCATTCGCATCGGTAAAAACAGTTCCATACCCTTTACCATCGTATAGTTTATCACATTCGTCCAGCATGTCTCCGTACTGGACATCAATGACAATTCTATAAAGCTTTTGATTTCCCATTGAACTTAAATGCGGCATAACTATCTTTTCTTATTGCGTTTACGATCTCTTCTTATTTGTTTCTTGTTGCGCCCACTTTTAGTGGACGAACCTTTATATGTAGGAGGAACCCGTCTCCACGGAGTCGATTTCTCTTCATAGTCTTCTATTCTTTCAAAATAGACCGTAGGTGGATTTTCAAATAATATCATATTCATTTTTGCACCGTTTTGAGGGTTAATATTTCTTCCCATGCATCTTCTCACGGAGTTCGTTATATCTCATTTTTTGTTCGATGTGCCAAAACAGATCTATTTCAAGATGCTTTGCAAGTCCAAAAATTGATACTATCATATCATTTACAGTTGTAGGAAAATCAAATAGTCCATCATATCTAACAGGAAGCGTGGAAATAGCATATATAGTCTCTGTAAATGTCTCACTGACACAAGAGTCAGCAGAATCATCTATAACATCTGAATTAATATCCTTCATTGCAGGTTCAAGGCTTATCCCTCGAAGCCCAGCCAAATCAAGTAGGTGAATAACGGCATCAGCTAACTCTTCCTCTATTGACCCTTTGATTGTTTCATTGTATGCAACTTCGTAACCGCGCTCTTTGGGAATGTCTAGGTCTAACCCTTGACAAATGCGACTGTTAGCAATCTTCTTATTATACCAATCAACATTGGCTCGTTTACCTTTTCTATCAGCTTCCACAGCTTCCATGAGTTCGGATATTATAAAGCAAAGAAGATGTTCATTACTCAACTCCTGATTGTGAAACCCATGTTCGCAAGCGATTTTATATGCTTTATCCCGTAATTCGTTTAAATTCATTTTATTCATATCTATTCTGTTTTATACTATTAATATTATCCTTTTTTTCTATACGAAGTAAGTTGTGATTTGTGTCAGGGGCAAGCCATACAAGATACCATTCCCCTTTTATAAATCCTTTCCACATTTTACCTTCGTATCTTCCTGTAGGTATTGAAGTCGAATATTCTTTCAACCCCTTAAACGTTTGTTCGCTCATAAGTGCATGGGTATCGTCCAATTCAATAAATCTTCTGTGAGGTTGTTGCCAATGTTTCCCTAATGGATCAGTAATTGGCGGTATTATCTGTTCTCCGTTCATTTCTTGACCACTTAAAATTACCAAACCCTGATGTCATAGTCTCTAAAATAATATTCCAGTTCTTTTATCCCTTCCAAACTGTGCAGTCCACCCTCGCCAACTACTTCAATATCAACAGATATTTCATAGTCTGTTTTAATATTTACCTTAGAACTATTGAAAGTTTTTTTCACGCATTCTAAAATGCTTGAAGAATCTGTACCATTTTTTACTATATTGAGTACCATTGTTTTTTGAATTTTAATTATGCAACATCATCTAACGGTCCACTATAAACTCTTCCATCCATATAATACAACCTGTCATCATACTGGTTGTTATGTAATTCCTCCCGGATTGCATTTTCATCATTGGCCCAATACTCATATTCTTCATGCCAGCATTTGAAAAAACTGTCGTAGCATTGTTCTATTAAGTCTGTGAGCGAAAAGTTGTCCGGATAACTGCACCAAGTTTTATAATATTTAATGATAGGTTCAAGCAAGTAATAATCGTAACACATACCAGTTAGTGGACAATCCTCTAAAGATTTAATAACCCTACTTCGTCTATGCTTATAAGTGTGTTTCCCGTCTATACACTCACCTGAAGTTGAATAATATTGGCCATGCGTAATGTATGGCATAATATTATTATTGATATATCGAAATAATAGTTTACCACATAATTCCTCTGCATAAATATCATTACTGCAATCTATTGGACACTCAAAAATGGGATTATTATTATATTTAAAATTAAAATTGTATCCGCTATAATTAACACTCCAACTACATGATTGGGTATTTGTCAATTTCTCGAAAGTTCTTAGAGACGTTACATAATCTGAACCGTAAGCCTCCATACACTGATCCATTATATTCCAGCGTTCACGCTCAATAATTTCTTTTTGTACCTCTTCCGACAATTCATCAAAAGTGTACAGTTGCAATGTTATTGTTTTCATTGATTTAAGATTGTTGGTTTTTAAACTCCATATAAAGGAACTCTGATATATTTGACTGGAAATTATAGGATATTCCCCATGTTCCAAAAGTTTCAAAGAACCAGTCAACAAGAAAGTCCCGGTCCTCGTTAGCTTGTTCGCTGTCTTCACCGGCATCTAATCTAGCAACCATAGCATTTACAAGAGGTGTGTCGTATGTAACCTCTCCATAAATATGATAAGGGTAGTCATAATCAATGTTATTGAAATTACCACAAATCCTGTGGTCCGGATTATGCAAGTATTTCTTCATATCAGAATTAAATTTCCAAGCCATTACATTGCTGTAATCTTCCAGATATTCATCCGAAAAGTTCTCCATGATAAAATCTTTATTTTCATCATCAACCATGCTTTCACGTGCATCTTTGAGAATTTGACAAAGGCGTGTCGCCATATTATCAATATTTATATACTTCTTTTCTTCCATTTTACTACTTTATTTGAAGTTGAAGACTATCATTACCATAAGAATACATCATTACAGAAGCTCCACAAGGAGCATTTTTACCAGCATGGAAACATCTCACACCTATTTCACGAAGTTTCTGAAAAGCATCAAATGATTGATTTTCGTTTGGAAAATGCAAATCAATAGAACTACCAATATCTACATGCTGTACCTGCAAGGACACTTTGTTTTTGTGATTTAAGACTATTACATCCATATTATTCATCGTTTTCTTGTTCACGTCTATATTGTCTGTATCTATCGTATGCTTTAAATGTCTCTGCTATAGTTTCAGAGAGATCATTAAATTTCAGAGGAGTAATCCTTGCAAAATATGCAATCCCTTTAGTTGTATAGCAACAATTTGTAACAAGTCTATCTGGAGTGCCAAACAAACCACGAACTTTAAAGCGGTCATCTGCTCTTACTTGGAAATGTTCTGACAACACCTTCAATGTTTCATTACCTGCCTTGACTGCTTCTTCCAAAGTATCAAATATACCTATGGCAATTGTCTTACTACAAGAAGTAGCTGGGCGGCTACCTATCGGTCTGTCATTATAACGAAACTCTATTTCTAACAACTCCTTTTGCATATTTCCTTTTGTTTTTATTATCGAATAGTTTTTTGATGGTGTCCATAGTTGTCCACTTTTTGAATATTAACTCGCTTTAACTTTAAAAGAAAAGGCGCAACCAGAACAATAACATTCTGATCGCGCCACCCTTCAAACAAAAACATGTCGAACAACACACATGGAAACAACTAATATATGTAGTGTTCCGGGAATCGAACCCGGATTTCTACCATAACACTTTACTCGTGCTTACGATACTCTTTCACTTGTTCAATATCATCCATATTATCCCACCAATTTGAAAAGTCATAGCAAACAAGATCTTCATCAAATTCTTCTTTCCCATCTTCATCTGTAGAAATATAGTCTTCCCTATCAAAACCCGCAATACCAATCATATCTTCGGTGTCTGTAATACCATCAAACCAATCTTGCGCTTCTTTCACATCATCTTCTCTAACGCCTGCATCAAAATGTTTTTCGTCTTTATATCCAAGCCAGTCTGCGATTGTATCAAAGTCAAACCAAAAGAAATTATTTATGTCATCATCGGTCCAACCACTTTCAGGAGCATCACTTTCCATTATGGATTCAATTTTATCCAGTTGTTCATCGGTACAGTTCTTTGCCCGATCCTCACCCCCACTCCAAAATTTGAAATCTCGAAGTGAAATTTCTGATATAACTTTCATAGTTCGTTTGCTTTTAAAAGTTCCCTTGCAACTCTTCCTACTTGCAACAAGTATATACTCCAGACTCTCCCGTCAGAAATTTTGTTCTGAACAACAGCACTATAACCGCATTTAATATTCAATTCTCTCACATCATAAGGGGAAACAAGCATACCTCCATGTTGTGCCAAGTTATAATCCGGTTCTTTAGGAAATGATTTTATATACCTCTTAATAATTTGAATACTCTCTTGCTTATCCTTTCCTTTGGATAACAATTGTTTCTCAATACTATTCATAACAGCATTGAGATTAGGATTTACTGAATACTTCATATTACAATAGTTTTATGTATGAATGCTCCAACGTCTTTCAGTCGCATTTGGGGACATAATTATCCCGCCGCAAATTTTGCGTTCGCCATTTACCACCTCAGAGAATCCAAAGCTATTTTTCGCAAAATCACCGTATATTTCAATATGTTGGTTAACGGCAAATCTCACCCATTTTTGTAGACTTTTCAAGCAATCTTCAAAACTTGAATCTTGCAATTCCGAAGCAATATTCTTGACCTCTTTTACACGCTCTGATATTTCTGGGGACATTTTAAATTCCAATGGTTTGTTTATGGCTGCATACTCTTCAGGGTATTGAATGGAAAGTTGATGTATCCGGCTTCCCCAGATATTATTGAATATTGAAACAATCTTATCTTTAGATACTTTTTGAAGTTGTGCTCCATCCCAATAAAAATACTTATTATAGTCCAAATCGTCCCAATAAACAATACTTGCTATTATCGCAAGAGAATCTTTCATAATTGCAAACCGGTTACTTTCTGACGAAAAAAGACTTTCTACACTGGGGCCAATAAAACACAGATGTGTTCCGTGTGTGCGCACTAACCAAAAAAATGGCTCATTAGTCTTTTCAAGAGTTTTCAAATCATACTTCTCGAAATCAGAGATGCACAATTTAGTATCGTATAACTCTTTGCGCATTTGTTCGATAATTTCTGGTATCATACTTCTTTATTTTAATTTTCACTTTTTATCAATCTTCCAGTATAACCACGGTATTCAAGCAATGTCACAATAAGATGATCTGGCACATCTCTCAAACGTCTGTAATTTTCTGTTAACACTTCAAGCAGATATTCTTCATCTTGTCCCTGCAAAAGATTAGTCAACTCCCAGCCATAACTTGTGTACATACCTATATATTTACTACTTTGGAATAACGTAATTCTCCAGTGTATCCACGTCTACGCAATTCAGCAAACAACATGTTGTCATCAAAGTCAGACATTTTCAGAGTAGCTTTTACTCCTTGTTGAGTTATGCCGCCACTAGATTTGCGTCTTCTTTCCTTGTCACACTTCTTACAATAGTTTGCCAACCCATCTTTGGTTGCCTTATTCTTAGAAAAATTTGATATAGGTAAGCTCTGACCACATTCTTTACACACTTTTGTTTCCATTATTATCTTGATATTAATTGTTCTCTTCGGGATGGAGTTTCAAATACTCGGTAAGTTCACAGTCATATATTTGTTCCTGAACAATTTCAGAAACAAGGGAATCTCCTTTAGTCTCCCAGAATTTCACTAACAAATCAATATTGGCACATTCTGGATGCTCTGTAATTATGCGCTCTCGGATTTCTTTTGGGATGCTATCGACTACATCGCACACATAATTCAAGCGGCAAGCTTTTAATGTTAGTATAACAATAACACATCCCACGATTACTTTGAATATCTTTTTCATTTGATACGTTTTTTACCGCTGTACATTTCCAGTGCACGCTCTACAAGTAAGTTCTGATTCCTGTCATCCAAATTGGCAAAAAATTCTTCTACCGCTCCATAATGACCATTTTGACTATTATATTCACGATACTTATTCCATAAATGCCTCCATCCACATTCGGCTTTTTCAAAAGCAACAGCACATTCGTGCTCATCCCAGCAATTCCACATATAGTAGAAGAAACTGGCTATATCATTCTTTCTTGCCATTATCTTTCACATCAATCATTATAAACTTGAAATATTTCCAACTCTCCAATACAATACTATATTGCTTCTCATTCTCTAGTTGGTACATGGTACCATCTTTCAATGTTAGGAAGTAAGTGTTTCCATCTATTCTCACAGTCTTCTCCACGCGCTGTATGTTTCCTGTAAATACCCTTATAGTTTTGGCATTTATCGTAATACAGGAAAACAACAGACATATAACTACCAAGATTCTATAGAATTTACTACCAATTGCAGTAGCTACTTTGATATACTTTTTCCGCTTATATACCACAACATACTTCTTCATAGATTTACGCTTTAAATAAATCATACACAGTTTTCCGCTTCACGGTAACATTTTGAGATTTAGGCAAATAAAATGTCATACTTGCACAAGAGGTAGAAATGATTTTCACGCTCGTTCTTTGGATTCTTGCTCGTTTCATGCTTTATTTTTTAAAGGTTTACAATCAGACACAAAAATAGCACGCACTCAAAAGTACATGCCACAATTAAAGTGGGTAACAAAGACTCGCACTTCTTGCACGCTACGCTTCCACGTTCGTTTTACCCATAGAAATAGCACGCCTGTATTCACCTCCAGACGTGCTATGTATGTTATGACTTACCAGTTCTTTATTTATGCAGCCATTCGCGCATCATATTCCGCACGCTTTTGAGCGTTTCCCAGCACTTCCCATGCTGCATTTACCTCTTGCATCTTTTCATTGGAACCACCGGCATCAGGATGAGCAGATTTAGCAGCTTGTTTGTATGCAGCTTTAATTTCCGCTTCCGTAGCATCATGCTTCACACCCAAGATTTCATAATAGTCAGCGGCTTTTGCGGCTACTTCTTCAAAGTTCAAACGGAATTTCAGAGCATCGAAAGATGCTTTTGTAGCAGCATGAATTTTCTTCTTAAAATCACGCGCTGCACAATCCAGGTCTTTCTTTGTAGGCACCAAACCAATACGGCTCCATACACTTCCCTCAACATCCCACTTCTTTGACACTTTGCAATCACTTGTACGCACTATGATTTCAGCCGGTGTACCGCTACGCAATTTGGATGCAATACCACCATTATCTTCACGCAGCCCAGCTTCCACCGCTTTCACAGTCCAGAACGTAGCTACCACATTCTTCCACACGCGGAAAATCTCGTCCTGTGTCTTATCCTTTGGCGTGTATTCATCACCGGCAAAATTCAGTCCTGAATAATGCGTTTCTCCGTCACGATTTACACTCTTATACACCAAAGTTACGCCTACCAACTCATTTGCGTTTAAGTTCTCAAATTGTACACTGTTATACCTACTAATTGTTCCCATGATTACTGTTTTTTAGGAATTTTCTGCAATAGCGCATTGTAGGCAATCGGGGAATCGAACCCCGACCTACCAAAATAGGAACGCACCACCGAAAACGTTTACACGCTTTCGATTGCGTTAAAGCCCAATCAGAGCATACTGGACATTCACCTATCCAGCACACTCTATGTACAACTTTTTGCCCGTCACTAACAGCGCAACGGAGCCGTGCGCCCTGTGTATGAGTGCTCACCAACTGCAACCAAACCGATTGAATTGCAGCTTTTTACATACGCTTTCGCCTATGTGGTAGGTAATTTCCATCGTTACTGTTAAAGCACACTTTTGGCATACACTTCTTCACTGTTAGGGCTGCGTTGCGTTGGTGATTACGGTGGTGCAACTTGGGCACACTTTCGACAGAGTCAGTTTTACGTTTTCACGCACTTTTGGCTCACCTTTTCTCAGTTCGCATTAGGGGCAGATTTTCACACCTTTGCGCAGACATCCGTTTTTCGGTATGCAAGTGTGACAGGCACACTTATGGCACTAAGCCCACGCTTTTCCCTTTTTCCTCACGTCCACACTAGCGAGGGTATAATTTATGCACATTCTAGGCATACTACGCGCTTGTTACGTACAACTTGCTAAACTCATAACGCTATCACAGCGGTTGCGTAGTTTTAACGTATGGACACACCTGGGGCTAACGACGGTTTGCATAACCCTCTTTAATAACTGAGCATTACAGTCAGGTGCATTCTTTCCCCGTTCACAAAACATCCCGTTTTATGTCTGGGCGTGCGCTTTTGCTTTCGCTTTCGCACTCCTTTTGCTTTTCTGTATTACTTTCTTTTGTCCGTTTCTTACTTCTTGTTTTTACGGTTATTAATTACGTTTATTATCTCGTATCTGTTTGCGGTTTTCGCTTTTTGTAGGTTTACAGATAAAACCAAAACGGAAAGTAAACACTTTATCAAGTAGCCGTTATCTTAACTTGACGTTGCAAAGATATGGCAATATTTTGATATACACAAATAAATAATCAATTAATTTCATTTTAAGACTAAAATAATTTATAAACAATTGATTTTCAGCAATATATAAATATACAATAAAGAATTCCGTCTATAAACAATTGATAATCAATGAAATAAGCACAACAACACACGCGCGTGTACGCGGGGTTACTTATTAGGGCAAATCGTGACACACATACACACATACGCACACATATACGCGCGGGATGTTGTTACCTGGATGCAAAAAGGAACGGGAACAAATCACATACACAAAAGGATAAATTTGTAATTATTTCAAAAGAGTATCAAAAACAAAAGAATAGGCAAAACAAAGAGCAAAAGCACATTTGTTTCACTTTTGTATATTAGTGAAACAATATAAACAATTGATTTACAAGAATATACCAACTAAAAACATAAAAAAAAGAAGGCAGAGCCGGTTAACTTTGGAGCGAATACCGTATATATAATCCGACCTGATTTTTCAATCTCGTTTTTTCAAAAGTCGATCATAGTATGAAAAGCCAATTCTCTTCCAGACCATATTATTCAATACAATAAAATTATCTCCAATTTCTAACATTAATTTTATAATATATCGAATCTGGAAGTAGAGATTTTGTAATTATCCCAGCATCAATTTATTAACTTTATTTTTCTAGTACAGAGAAATAATTATTCTCCAATATATTCAAATTGACAATGATATAAAAATTCAATATATAAGTTTTCTAATTTTTTCTAGCCACCTATTTTTTTAGTCTCGTTTTATGGTAATTAAGCTAAATTTTTATATCCAAATTGACGTTTATCAAAAAATCATATTACATTTGCCTAACAATTGATTATTTTATCCAAATATGAAAACTAAAAAACAAGTAGAGCATTTTCTAAGAAAAAGAAAATATAAGTCTGAAATTGATTTTAAAGGAATCAGTTCTTATTGCAAAACAGAATATAATATTAAGCTGCATGTACCTTCCAGTTATTCAGACGATCCTGAATCTCTCGATTACGCTACATTTGCTAACTGGTTTGACAAAGGATTTGGAGCTGGAGATGCAGTAAAATGGAATGATTCTATAGGCTTGGTACAAGAAGGGAATGTGAATACAGTTTTAATATGCCTTAGAATTGACGGAAATACGCCTAATTTCGACAAAATAACAATCCCTGTAGACATTATAACCCCAGCCGGAGAAAATGCTTTAAATCGCCTCTATTTAGTTTTAGATGAAAATGGTCAAGAATTTGGCAACCCATTTTTCGTAATTTCTACTAAGTATATTCCCAAATCATGTGATTTAGTATGTTTCCATAACCATAAAACTGGTCAAGAAGGATATGGAGTCGTAAGACTTACAGATAAATCCTCTGGAGACATTGTTATGTATTGCTATGTTATCAAAGGGGAACCGGTTAAATACAGCATGAACGAGTATCTAGGAAAAATAGATGATTTCTCATTCACAACTTTCAAGCCAGCGGACTATCAAAGAAAGGCTCTGGATATAGAATTAGCTAAGGTCGGTAAGACATGGAATCATTTTCTAAAACGAATTGAGCCTTTGAACATGAAAGTAGCTACAGGAGAACGCTACTGGTATATTACAGATAAAATGCAAGTTACTTCTGATGTGGAAAAGGGAAATGTAACAAGTAATAAACGTTATCTGGCAGGTAATTATTTCCGGAAAGAGAAAGATGCGATTAGAATACTGTCTGAAGAAATAGAAATTAGAAGAAACTTCTTAGCCGAACCCGAAATAAGATAATCAAGCCCGGCTAAGGAAAAGGATTCTGGAAGGTGGCAAAAGACTTCATGGTTGTTCTGCCATCTTTTTGTTATAAAGATCTTCCACATCACTTGCCTGATTTACCTGCACGTTATAGTTTATAATCTTATCGACTGATAACTGTTGAGGATGAAGTTTAACTGTATTTTTTTGAGGAAGTTCTTTCCACAGGATTCTTAAATCTTCCACAGGTACCTTCGATTCGTTCGAGAAACGTTTAAGCAAATCTTCATAAGCTGCTTTTGTCACTTCCGATGGACGAGGTTGCTGATTACTCTCCCGTTCTTTCACGAACTCAATCATAAGCCATATTGCATATTCGGCATCTGTTAACATGTTCGTATCTTTTTCAGCGATTTGCCGAATAGATTCAAGAAATATTAATCTGGAGGTTCGGTCCCCTACTCCTTTCCGTTTAATTTTTCTGGAAGATGAAGGAGATTGATTGATGTTTTTAATTTTACTGGGAGTCACATAACATACAGGCTCTCCATTCTGCATCTCAACATCGAATCCAAAAATATTCTTCATGTCTTGTTCCGAAAGAGAGAAATCCGGATTGATAGTTTTTAAATCATTCCAAGCACGGTAAAGAATATCTTTGAAATATTCAGCTGGGATGTAATTACCTGGAGAGTCTTCATCATATTGCAAATATCCCCAAACTTCTCTTATTGCCATATCAAAATCATTATCGGCAAAATCTGGAAGGTTAATGATAGTTTCAAAATCAGAAGAAGAAAGATCTGGAAAGGATAAGTCACGAGAATTGAACCATTCCAAAATCTTCATATCAGTTTCTTTATTAAACTCACTTCGTTCGTTATGATTCTCTTTATTCTCTATATTATCTATATATATCTTATTCTGTTGTTCAATATGAGCGGACCCTCGTTCAATATGAACACACCCCTGCTCATATTGAGCGCACCCTCGTTCATATTGAGCGGACCCCTGTTCATATTGAACGAGGTTAGATTGCTCTTTGACTATATTTTCTGATAGTTTTTCTATGTCTTCACCTTTTTCTTCGTCTATTTGCGAGGGTGTGTTCATATTGAGCGAGGGTGTGTTCATATTGAGCGAGGGTGTGTTCATATTGAGCGAGGGTGTGTTCATATTGAGCGAAGTGTGTGGATATTGACGAACTACATCGTTCAATATGGTCAATGGAATCGCTGAAATTGGACGTACCTCGCTATTTAAGCACAAGCCTCGCAAATATACCCATCCTTTATCTGATATTTGAGAACTTACTTTATGTATTGCTCGTATCTCGCTCCAATTTACATAGAATGTGCAAAGTGCCCCTTTATTTTGAGAACAGCTGATAAGATTAAGTTGCTTCAAGGTATCTATTGCCCGGCGTACTGAACTAATAGAAGTTCCCATGACGTCAGCTAGTTCTTTGTTGGATATGGCGCATGTTGTCTTATCCCCATCTGTATAGCCTCTTCGTAACAGATGAAATAAAATCATAAAGCCATCACTGGATGTTAACGTTGCCATTGCGTATGGAATGCACTTCCAGTGGTTATCGAATTTGTCGGAAAACGTACTCATTTGCTTATATCATCTTTTATATAAAAACTAACAATCTGCCCTTTAACCATCTGTTTGGTAAGACGGAAACCTATTTGTTTTGCAAATCGTCCTATGCGTTGATTATTGGGTGCATACGGAAATCTTTCAGCATAACATGCTCTCATATCTTCTACAGAAACTCTGTTTTTATTTTCTATATCCATACTTTTATTAAATTAGTTCGTTATACATCAATTTATTATTTCTCTTCGTTTTGACTTGGCATATTATTTTGTTGGCACAAGTTAAGTTGATTTTGGCTCATCAATTCATCGCATGTCCGTTTAAAAGGACAATCTTTACAGGCTGTATTCTGTGCAACCACAATGGTTATAGCCGCGATTGAGACAAGCGACAATACAATTAAAAGAATAACAATCATTTTATTTCAAGTTTTTTGTCATTAATATAAAGTCATATTTTAATGGATCCTCTGCATCCCATTGGCGGTAAACATGAGTGAGTTCCATAACAGCCTTCCAGCTTTCTTTAGGATAAGATATAAGCCCCATACGTTGTGCTTGCTGTGCAACATGGGTATCCATAATAGCGTATAGTTTTTTAGGTTTGATTAAGTCAGTCTGCCATACTCCTAAATCTATTTCATCTTTACGAACCATCCAACGCAACAGCATATTAATACGTTTACAAGCAGAGTTACGATATGGACTTCCAAGACGGGCTGGTTCACACCAATTACATAACGTGAGTAATAAATCATCAAGTGAAATGGGATGTTTTTTTAAATATTCCTGAATAGAATCGTGTTTACTGTAGAAGTATCTTAATTGATGACACACCTCTTTAAATATTTTTCCTGTAAGAGTACGGTAAATATTACATTCGTCCGGAATATCATAAAAATCACCAAATTTAATATACTTACCTGGCTCCCATCCACATACGTCCATCAACTTCTCTGCACAATATATTATATGACTATATTGTCCCCATGAAACCATAGCCGTCCATATTGCACAAACCTCAATATCCGCTGTAGTTCTCCCAGAAAGATTCCGTAGCCGGTGTACTATTTGAATAGGATCATTTGAGATAAACGCTTTATGGTCAAACTGATTCCACATTCGTTCCATCTCATTTTTTAATGTATATATCATTATTATCTGCTTTTAAATTGTTACGATAAAAAGTTATCATATCAGCTATAATATTAGTTGCTACTTTGGCTTGTTGTGCCATTTCATAATTTTCCGCTTTTACTAAGTTTTCATTCCAGCACCATATATCATATCTGATTTTCCATAAAACCATTTCATTGGCATCATTCGTAAATTGAGAGTGAGATAACATTAGCTTCTGAAGATAATATATCTCTTGAAGAGTTTTGTATTGCTTAGATAGTTTACGAAGTGCATAAATGGCAATGGCAAACAATATTAAGCATAGTATAAAAATTGCATATATCATATTTTTAATTCGTTTATATTTATAAATGAAGGACAGTTTTCATCGCCAATAGTATGATTGGCCGGAATCTTATTGAAAGGTCCATCTCGTTCGCAAGATAAATTATATCTAAGACAATTATAGCGATCCCAACATCCTTTAGCCTGACACTTATGAGGGTCGTTAGATAATTTGGTATAAGTTATCAATGATAGGAAATTGGCAGTATCTGGTAATTGCTTTCTAAAATGTTCAGGGATTTCACCTTGATGCCATATATTATTGGATTTGATTAGTGTTCCATCAAATCGCCGAATATAAAATTCTTTACCTTCAGAACCTTTAATAACGTTATTGGGTCGTTTTACAAATGGATATACAATATAATAATGAGAACCAATAACTTCATTACCTATATCCGGATGAGCTATTTTATCCATCCAGAAAGCACATTTAGAACAGACATTTCGTTTACTCATAATACGCAAAATATCTCCCGGAGGATTACATTCATCCAGGTTCTCCAGCGTATTACATAATTCACAAGTAATGATGATAGGTGGGGATACAGACAGTCCCCTCTTTTGTTGTATAAACATGGTCAATTTTATTTATCCAATTATGGAGTAAAGATAGGGGCACATGTCGTGCAAATCAAAATGTAAAATGTAGCGAAGAAGTTAGAGACGGATAGAATCGAATATAGAATTTATTTCATCTTCTCTAATGCAGATGTATATTTTAGTTATTTCAATGTTAGAGTGATTGAATATCCTGTTCAATAGTAACAGTGCTTCTGACTTGTTTTCGCTTGTATCATAAACATATCGTCCAAATGTTTTTCTAAAAGTGTGTGTAGAAAAATTTTCTATATCCAATTTATATTTAGCTTTCCATTCTTTCATTATCCGATTAAGATATTGGGAAGAGACAGATACTCCTGTAAATTTGCTTTTAAATATTAATTCATTCGGATTAGGGCGTTTAAGCAATATATAAAGTTCCTCTATTCTCGTTTGAATACTTAAATTAAATGGGATTTTTCGTACTTTTCCAGTTTTCTTCTCAATTTTGGTCAATGAACCTTTATGGAGAATATCAGCCCATGCTAAAGACAATACATCTGATACTCGTAGTGCAGTGCAGAATGCCAGTCGAGCATATAGTTCCCATAAATATTGCCGATCCTTATGAAGAAGGCGTAATAACTTCTTATATTCTTCCATAGGAAGATAATCACTTTTAGTTAACTGATTTTTCTTTGCCATAATTATATCAATTCATTTACTTAATGCAAAAGTATGATATTACATCCAATTATACAAATTTAGAAGCGATTAATATCAATTTAAATCAATATTAATCGCTAATACATTGTAATGCAATAATTTAATTATTAAAAAAATCACAGAATTCTTCAATTGATAAAATTGGTATCCCCAATAATTTGGCCTTGGATATTTTTGATGAGTTGGCAGACTTGTCTTTCACCACCAAATGTGTTGTTTTTTTAGACACCCCACTAACAATTTTTCCTCCTTCGTTGGTGATTACTTCTTCAAGATTACTATCTCGAAATCCTGATACACAGATGGACAAACCTTTACATTTACCTTCCAGCACAACGGTCTTTGGGGACAATTTGTAAGGTATTTTAGTTTCCTCTAAAAAGGCCATAAATGGAAAATACCCTAACAATAAGTTTTGTACAGTTATAGGACAATTCTTAAAGTCTTCGCTTTGAACATCCGGTTCGTGATTGATATACCACCCTTGACAGAACGAGCATAAATCCTCATCATCCATTTCATCCAATATTTTTTGGGCCTTTATTTTTCCTATTCCTTTAAAGCAATCGCTGGCTTGCATTAAAGTCGCCAAATCAACTCCTTGCATGATTTTTCTGTTATTCTCCAATATTATCTTTGAAATACTGTCTCCGAATCCTTCGATTTTTATCAGATCGTTAAAAGTAATGTTAAGAATCGCCGGTATAGAGGTAAAGCCTGCATTGAATATTTTGGATAATGTTTCTTCTCCCATATTTTCAGCCCCACATGTCAAATAGAAAAATATAATTTTAGCTAATTGAACACCTGGACAACTAAGATTAGTGCAACACAGTTCTATGTGATTCTCATTCCACATAGTCGGTGAACCACAATGAGGACACTCTGACATTTCATCCCATAATTTTTCTTGTTCTTCTTGTGTTGCTGGGGTAAGAGTTGACAGAATCTTAGGAATTACCCCTCCAGAACGGGTAACTAATATTTCAGCCCCCTTTGCTATTTCGTGATCATTAATCCAGCCAGCATTATATCCAGTAGGATTTTCCATGTTGCAATCTCCAGTATCAACCATTTCAATATTAACCACAGGTTTAAGGGCACCCGACTTACTGACTTTCCATACAATATCCTTAACTGTTGTCTCAAAAGATTCTGTAAAATCTGGATGTTTGTAGGCAATAGCATATAATGGATTTCCAGATGTTTGATGTCTGCCAATAACTTCCCATAAGCGCAAATCATCAATATAAATCACAATACCGTCAATTGGATATACCTTACTCCACTCTTTGAATAAATTCATCAGTAGCTCTTCGTTCAGTTCATCTATAAAAGCAAAATGGTAAAGATGCTCTTGTTGATAGATATTACAAATAGTTTCTATCAGACTATGGAAGTTGTTATAATCATGTAGGGAACTCTCATCCACCCCATATCTGAAGAAAGAAGCGTGTTCAAGATAATCACATGGTTCATCTCTATTTAAAAGACCGGCAGCTGTGTTACGCGGTGATTTAAAAATATCTCCTGTGAATTTAGAACGTTTCCCATGAAAATGCTGCTCCCAATCACTTCTATTGATAACAAATTCTCCAAAAGTATAATGAAAACAGCTGGCAGGGTTATAACATTGAATGGATGCTCGATAATGGCTAGTACAATCTTGCCCTTCATTTTCTATCCCTCCACGAGAATATGTCTCACCAGTTAATTCATTATATAGTAGAGAAAGACCATCCAGCTTAGGCATACATATTACACCTGCATTTCCTTTCAAGCCTAAAGACATATACCATTTTTTAAGTTCTGATATATCCTTTACTTTATTTAAAGATTTCATTGGGATTGGCAAAGCCCGTTTTCGGGTTTCAGGTACAAAAGCGGGTTCGGTATGTTTGAACCATTCATTGTCTGGATCAAGTGTTTTTAATAGTTCTATTTCTGCATCATACTCCGCATCTGAAATTTCTGGCGTACCCATACGATACATATTATTGTGTCGCTTAATCATATCAAGCAACACATCTTTTGTTTCAACTGTAAAATTAAGCTCCATATCCTATAATATTTATAAATTAAATAATGGGGCACATAAAACGTACCCCATATTTCTTATTTTATTCCTGAATGCCCAAATCCTTGTTCACCGCGTTCTGTGACCTCTAAATCTTCGATTGAAGAAACAGGCTCCCATTCTGCTTGTTCATATTTAGAGATAATCATTTGAGCAATCCGTTCCCCGTCATTAACAGTAAACGGCTCTGTTCCATGATTAATAAGAATTACACCTACATCACCTCGATAGTCGGCATCCACGCATCCTGGAGAATTAAGACAAGTGATTCCTTTTTTAAGGGCCAGTCCACTTCTAGGCTGAATTCTTGCTTCAAAACCTTCTGGAAGTTGTATATGTAATCCTGTTGGAACCAATACACATTCTCTAGGATTAATAGTAATTGGAGCATCAATATTTGCTCTTAGGTCCAGTCCTGCTGATTGCTTAGTTGCGTATTGAGGCAACGGATGTTTTGATGTACTATAAACTTTTACTTTCATACGTTCTATTGTTTTTATTATATTTCCATTTTTTACGGTTCATCGCCATCGTGGGATATGTCTGACGTTCGATACCACATAATTTGTCATATTCCTCTAACTTCAATGAACCTATATCTGATAATTCTATTTCAACATCACTGCCTATATATCTAAAATAATACATACCATTGGAAATCAATGTACCGACACAAGCCTTAGAAATATTTCCAGGCTTTAAACCGCTGATTTTAGCTGCCTCATTTACTGAAGCAGCCATAAGAGCCAATGTTTTTCTGCGATTAAATATTAAGACAGCTTTGGGTTTACGAAAAATCTTCTCTGCCATCCCAAATTTGTTTGAGCAATTCTGGAGGAAGCCTTTTCTTTACCAACGAAATTAAATGTGTATCTGACACAACAACTCCAGTAACAAACATTTCGTCTATTATTTCATTGATATATGCGCAGAATTGCGGATCAACATAAGATAAAAACGGATAGCATAAACATCCGTCAATCAATTGATGCCCCTCCGTGTTGATTGATACCAGTTTCTCTAAAGGCAACTTGTAAGTTTCTGCAATAGCCTTGATTTGGAAATCAAACTTATGAAAGAAGTCTTCTATGCTTAATTTATTGTCGGGGTCTTTAGATTGGAGATAATATGTAGCATCAAAAATTCTGCTACCATCAAAATGAGTTCCAAAAAGGAGATTAGGAAATTCCGGGAGTGAGACTTCTGTACATTTGATATTGATAATTTTCCCGGTTCCCTTAGGAGAAGTCATTATACCCTAATGTTGTTTTGATGAGTTTCAGGTGTAACCATGACCGATTGTGCTTTGTCATATTTGACATTGCGAATAGTATATTCACGTGTTTCCCCAGCCCGTTTTAAGTAAGTGCGAATATTTTCTATCGCTTCAGATGAAGAATAAGCCGGTACATAAATTGTACTGTTGGAACTTTTGGTTTTACCAGTCTTTTCGTCCACATCATAATAAACAAGAGATACTTGATACAACCCAACTTCTGTATCTTCACTTTCTTCAAAAAAATAGGATATTAATCCACAAATTAGTTCAGTATCAGTAGCAAATGTATCGTTATAAGCAACTTCTGAAATTTTGGTGCGGACAATTTCTACATCCACATCACCAAACTCATCTTTTCCTTCAGCCAACTTATATGCGATTTGTTCTGCTTCGGTATAGCATGTAGCCATTACCAGATCTTCTGATTTGATGGGAACAATAGCACCTAGATCATTTGTGCCCTTGTATGCCATCTTAATGCGAAAATAATTAAAATCTTTACTCATTTTAATGACGTATTATTTGTTAAACATTAAATTATCGACGCAAAGATATTTTATTTTATCATATTGACAATATAAAATCATATATTTAACACATATTTTATAGCTATATATCTATAATACTGATATTTATAAATTTCAAATTATAATACATACACTCCTACCCTATCATATATATAGAAACCAACTTTAGACTCGCTATCTATTCTTTCAAAAACTCTTAATATGAATGTAATTAGTGCAGAAACAACATTTCACGGCACTCCTTTAGAAAGCATATTTAAAACTAGCAAAAAAACTATTCAAGAATATGTTAGGGAGATTGACCGTCATTGTAGATACAAATCCATTCAATCCCAAGTAACACGCGGGGTTGTTTTAGATGATCGTGGTCCACTGATAGATTTATACGAAGCATGTGTAGAGCAGGATGCTCATTTACGTGCAGTATTAGAAACTGTAGAATCACAGATTATAGGCGAACGATACATGTTGGCAAGACAAAATGAACGAGGAAAATATATTAAGGATGTAGAAGAAACCAAAAAGATACAAGGTTCTCAATTCACTAAAATCATAAAAGGTATTGTTGAAGCCAAATGGTACGGTTACACCTTATTAGAAATAATGCCTGATATTAATCCTTTAACAGGAAAGCTAGCTGAAGTAAATATTATTGAGCGAAGAAATGTGTTGGCAAGTCAATTACGAGTTGTGCAAAGACAAGGGCAGTGGAATCCTGGATGGGATATTGCTTCATCGCAATACTCCAAGAATTATATACTTATTGATAATGGTGATTTGGGGCTATTCTCTGCAACTACTCCAACTATCCTTGCAAAAAAATTCACTCTTGCTAATTATGTTAATTTTAGTCATACTTATGGCCAGCCTATCATACATGGTAAGACTGAATCAGAAAGCATTCAAGATCGACAACGATTAGCACAAAACATTGCAAATGCGGCTCAGAATAAAATAATAGTTACAGGATTGAACGATGATATTGACATTAAGACATTTACAATGTCAAATTCCGAACACATATATACTAGTTTAATAAATTTTGCCAATACAGAAGTTTCTAATCTGATAGTTGGCTCTGAATCTATGGCTGGAGCAACCCAATCTTATGTTGGATCAACAAATGCTCACCAAGACATTTTTCGGGAGCGCATAGAGATGTATCGCGGTTTCATTGAAAATGTAATGAATGAAGAGATCGTTCCTAGATTAGTATCTATGGGATATATCAAGCCGGGATTAGAATTCAAATATGCCAACCGTGTAGAAATGAGTAATAAAGACAAGATTAGCTTATATTCTTTTATTACAGATAAGTATGAAGTATCAGCAGATGAAATCGAAAAAGAATTTGGTATTGTCGTAGGGAAACAATTTAACGCTATATCGGAAATGGCAAGTAATAGCGGGAGTATAAATGGAAGTTCCAATGATAGACGCATTATGTCCGATGAAGAATATTACAAAAGATATGGGCATAGGCGTGGTGAACGAAAGAATTCAAGCAACGTTGAAAATTTTCTAATGGAAGGAGAATAAAAGATAGCACTTCTCCTTCCGTCCTTGCAGAATCTAAATCAAACAAAGATGAAGAGAATGCTGAATACCTTGCTATCTATGCCGTTTTCCAGAAGTTTTTACAGGACTATGGCAATATAGAGGATCGTTGGGATTTATTAGAAGAAATGATGACGTTACGTGCGGAATTTGCATTTAATCATGCAATCAAAGGTTTTGGTATGGACTTTGAAAAAGCACTGGAATTACTTCGTAATCACAATGATGGATTAACCAAATTAGAAAAAGAGCAACGTAATATATTAGTAGCTGCATTAGATAATCTTGTTGATTTTGCAGTAGCTGAAGAATTTCAGATGTTGGAGAACCTTCCAGACAATTTTAATATTGACAATGAAGCAGATCTGACAGAAACTGAAAATGTTTTTCACAGATACAATAGCATATACGCGAATATTGAAAACGAAGATATTGAATATGCGATGGGAATTGCTGCTGGTTGGATTTTGTATAGTAATAATACAGTGTTAACATATATGACACAGGGAGATAATAGGGTTCGCCCTTGGCATCTTGCATTAGAAGGGACTAGCTACCGCAAAGCATCTTTCCCAGCATGGTTAATCCCCCCAATTGAACATGGATGCCGTTGCTTTCTAGTGGAAGAAAGTGCTGACGTTCTCAACCAATCCAAATTATCACAGGTGATGGGACAAATTGTTGAGATGCCCGATTTTATTAATCCAGTATTTAAAGAAAGTGTAGCAAAAGGTGGGCGAATATTTAGTGATGCACATTCATACTTTATTATTCCTAAAAAGCATAAAAAGAGGCTGCGCACCATTGCTAATAAAATTAAGGACAAATGGCTGGAAAAGTAATAACTCCAAGACAATTAGCTCAACAATGGTTGAGGTTGCCTAATAAATTTGAAGTTAATGTATTCAATTTTGAAACATTGGTAGGTAATGCCGCAAAAAAAATATTTAGAGACTCTTTTTATCTCCGGCGGTTCAATTCAGCCGGAACTTTTTCTTGGCAATCCAGACGTGATCATAAGCCACACCCTATATTGGAAGAAACAGGAGCATTAAAACATTCAATAGTATGGGAACGCTTTCATTCTAATAAGAATCGTGGTGTTAAATTATTCACAGATCCAGACATGTTCAAATTTAGTAATAGGCAATATGGAAGAAACTTTTGTTATGCAGCAATACATAATGAAGGAGGGAAAATTGCCAAACCCGGTTCTCCAGCATCCTATATTAGACAAAGGCAATTTATAGGATATTCTACAACCGTAGTTGATAAAATTTCATCTTACAGTATTCGTATTTTTGATGGCTTTCCAAAATGATAGTAGATAAGTATAAAACAGATTTACCAGACAGTTTAAAAGACACGTTTGCAAAAGACACCTCTCCCCTTCCCGATGATGACGATACTACTTTGGAGGAAGTAGACAACAACCCTTTAGAGGATGTGTATTTAGCTGTAAAACGTGTATTAGAGTCCTTACATACAGACCCTAACGATAATAATTCGCCTAAACTATTCCAAACTGTAAAAATAGATAACGGACAGTTTGAACGTATTGTTCGTACTCGTGGTAATACAGAATATGCTATACCTTTTCCTGCGGCATTTATTCGGTTTGTGAATGTACGTTATTTAGTTGCCCAACAAAGAATTGGAGAAGGGCGTGCCACTATGCGTATCAGATTTGTGCTTAATGATTTAAACAATAGTGACGATATTGTTGAGACACATGGATTTCGCGTTTTTCAACAGATCAATGATGCAATTCAAGATGCGAAAGATTACGAAGAAGCATTAAATGAACGTTGCAATCTTACCTATTTTGATATGCCGGAATCTTTAGATCATGGGCTACAGCCATACTGGATTGACTACGAGATATGGTTTAGAACATCATCCTCTTTCCAGTATCGCAAATGGGTAGACAGGTATTTAGTTATGCCACCATTCACGAACCATTCTGATGCACCAGAACATGATTCAGAAGCACATGGTAATCACAAGGAACCTAAAATCGAAGATGTAGCTAAGTATGAACCTTCTGTAGAAATGCCTTCAACTGATCCTCCAACCGGTCAAGTCGAATAACAAACTTACAACCATTAAAGAAGCTGATACCTATTCTTGTGAAAAAGCTCAAATGAAAGTAGATGAATTAAAATATGTAGTTGGAGAAGCGCAAGAAGCAAAACCGGTATATATGCGCTTCTATGGCAAAATTGATGAAGAGAGCACACGTAATTTTAATGATGAATTTTTATGGATACAAGATTACGTTAAACCCTCGAAAATTATAATCAGCATTAATAGTGAAGGTGGAAGCGTTCTGTACGGAATGGGAACATTCTCCATTATACAGCAATGTCCCATTGAAGTTGAAACAATTGTGGAAGGATTGGCAGCATCAATGGCTTCAGTACTGTGGGCGGCAGGAACTCGTTCTTACATGCGTGACTATTCTATTTTAATGATCCACAACCCCTTCATACGTGACGAAAAGTCATGCAACCCAGACAATGAACAAATTGTAAATGCTTTTCAGAAACAGATTGAAACCATATATCATAAAAGATTTGGTCTGACGAAAGCTAAGGTTCGAGAAATCATGGATGGAAAAGAAGGTTGTGATGGAACTTACTTTGATGCAAAATCTGCCGTAAACGCCGGTATATTATCAGCAGAATGTGTTTTAAAAACCTCTAAACAGGTTTGTAATAAAGTAAAAGATCAAATTGAAGGAGTAGTGGAAGCGAACGCCCTTCAAAAAATCATGGCTTCTATCAATACAGAACTGGGCAATTTTAAACCACTTGATGATTCCAGTTCTATTCCTAATCAAAATCAAATAGAAAATTCAAATTCACAAAAAACAATGGACAAAGAACAAGAATTTGCATTTGGTTCTGTATGCGCCCAGCTTGGTTTGGAGAAAACCTCTGAAGTTTCAGCTGTTATTACCCGAATTGACGCATTGAAAAATGCGGAAAACAAGGCAGCAGAAATTCAGGCTTCATACAATGCTTTGAAAATTCAGAAAGAAGGATTGGATGCGCAACTTACCAATGTTCAAAACGAATTGACAACTGTCAAGAACGAATTGAAAAGTTACAAAGATGCTGAAGAAGCAAAACGTAAAGAAACTATCGAACAGTTCGTTGACAATGCAATTGCTGAAGGTAAAATCAATTCTGATGCAAAAACTAAATGGGTGGAAATGGCTCAAAACGATTTTGAGATGGTACAGGCAACGCTGAATTCCATTCCAAAACGTGATAAAATTTCTGCTAAAATTGCAAATGACCCTGCCAACATTGAAAATGCAGAAAATCAGATGACCGAGGCAGAAAAGAAAATGGCTAAGGCTGTTGAAGCTGTCGTAGGAACAGATTTCCAATTTAAAACACTTGACTAAAACAAAATAACATAAACAACATGGCAAGTTCAGTAAATTTTGCGCAAAACACATATTCTGGTGAGGTCCTTAATGACCTCCTGACATATACCGCGCAAGGGAATGATACATACAAAGAAGGTTTGATTCATATCAAATCTGGAATCCAGTTCAAATACACCATCCCCACTATCCAATTGGGAAAAGTAATTCAAGATAACGTCCCCACTCCAAACTCAACTCATGGCGCAGGAGCAGGAACTACTGGTGGATTGAACCAATACACATTAACAGAACGTTACCTGGAACCGCAAGAATTCATGGTGTACCTTGAATTTAACCCCCGTGACTATGAAAAGTATTACAAATTTGCCCAGCCGGAAGGTAATTTGGTATTCCGTGACTTAGACCCAAAAGTACAAGCTAAAATGCTACGCCTCTTGATGGATCGAAAGAATGAGTATATCGGTGAGTCTATTTGGTGCTCCGCAAAAGGTGGTTCAGCTGCCGCAAAAATTACCGCTCCTGAAGGTTGCACAACGATTGGAGGTGAAAATGCCGGTGGCCCAATGAAATACTTTGACGGTGCAATCAAACGTATTCTGGCAAATACTGCAACAAATGCAACAGAGGTAGAGAAAGCTGGTGGACAAGTCATTATTGCCGGTACTACAGAATTGAGCACAGGTGCCAATGTAGAAGCCGCTCTCAATGCTATGTGGAAGAAATGCCCGAAACAAATCCGTAAAAAAGCAGGATTGGTATTTGTATGTGGCTGGGATATTTGGGATTTATATGATCAATATCTAAGCGACAAAACAGTGAAATACTCCGACAATACTAAGGTTAACGAGTATCGTTTTAAAGGTAAGCGTATTGTACCTATTGTCGGCATTCCAGAACATACTATCGTACTCGGAGAATTTACTACCGGCATGGAATCTAACCTGTGGATGGGGGTTGACTATGCAAATGACGCTGAAGTAGTAAAGGTTGAACGGCTACAAGCTAACAGCGAATTGTATTTCTTCCAGATGCGAATGAAAATGGATGTAAACATCGTTCGTCCGGCAGAAATCGTAGCATGGACCGCTTACAAAAATGCAGAATAACAAATTGAATTAAATATCTCATCATAGTTTATCACAAGGGAGTGGAGTCGGTACTCCATTCCCTTTTTTAATTTAAGTTATGGCTAGAAAAAAGAATACAGAAGCTCCGGTTACAGAAGAGGTTAAAACACAAGATCCTACAGTTACTTCAGAAACACCGGTTATTTCAAATGAAGAATCTGAAAAACAAGAGCAAGACACTGTTGAAACTCCAGATACCTCCTCTATCAAAGAGTCTTCTCAAAAACCTGAAAAAAAAGACAAAACAAAAGAAAAAGATGAAATACCAGAATTCGTAAAAGAACTGTTACAAAAATATCCTGGCTATCCGGCATTGTATATTGATTCCAAAGGTGGTGTATTCACCGCAGATGCACAACCTAATTGGGTGAAGGATGCTATTCTTTATCAAAATCCGTATTACAAACAATAAAATTTACAAATATGGCATTAGGTGGCGTTTTTATGAGTGATACCGATGGAAACATTGGAACAAGCTCTACAACCTCAACTGAAAAAGTCACAGGTTTGCTGTTTGATATTTCCAAACAAGCTAAATTCTTCGAAGAAGGTGCTGGTTTGGCCGTAAAAGACAAATTACAAGGTAATGTTATTGAAATCAATTCTATGGATGATTTGAAAGAACTTGGCATTACCGCATACTCCGGTGACACTGAAAAGGATTTACTGTTTGGAATTCCTTATTATCATATCAATCATTTCTTTGGAATACAAGGAAGCACAGGACGTTTGTTTATCATGTTTGCAGACTGTGGTGTAGATTGGAATGCTATAGAACAAATGCAACGCGCAGCACATGGTATGATTAACCAACTCGGTGTTTGGACTGAACAATCGTTGTGGAAACAAACAGATCCGGAAGCAAAAACATATAGCATTGACCTAGTTACAGATCTGCAATCCAAAGCAGCGTCTTTAGCTGATGAAAATGCTCCTTTATCAATTTTGTTATGTGCAAATTCCGCAGTAATCGCAACAGATGAAGAATCTGTGAAGAAAGTAGAACTTGGCAAAATACCAACATGTGTTATTAATGCTCGGTTTGTCAGTGTATTACTTGGTCAGGGACTAGACGCTGATGTATCAGCGATGCAGCTTGCTAATCAAAATCTCACTCCTATAGGAAATATTGGAGCTGCACTCGGATGTATCGCTTCGGCAAGCGTACAAGAATCATTCGCATGGGTAAATAAGTTCAATTTGATTGGTTATTTCCCAGATATTGAAATGGGATTCGGAGATGTCACTTTGAATAGCGAAAGTAAGTTGACAAGTACATTAAAGTACTCATCTTTGAATAAAATCCAATTGGATGATCTGGACGATAAGGGATATATCTTCTTGTGCAAATATTCTGGTTTGGAAAGTGGAGTTTTTTTCTCTAAAGACCAAACATGTTCAAACGGAGATTACCGAACAGTTGCTAGAAACCGTACAATTCATAAGTCAAGACGTGCTGTACGCAACGCATTATTGCCTTATGTCAATTCTCCGTTGAAAGTAGATCCCAGCACTGGATATCTATCTTCTGCCAAGATTACGATGTTTCAAAACATTGTCTCTGACATCCTCACAACTATGCAGAATAATGAAGAAATTTCAGGTTTTTCTGTAACAATTGATAAGAATCAAAATGTATTAAAGAATGATACACTGATCATTAAATATTCACTTGTTCCGGTGGGTGTAGCGTCCCGTATTGAAGTAGTCGAGGGCTTGGCATTAACCAATAAATAATTAACAAGATGGCAATAATTAACAATGTAGCATACAGCTGGTCTATGATCCGCATTTCCATACCAGCATTGGATATTTCAGAAGATTCTACTATTATGCAAGGAGTTTCTGAAATCAAGTGGAACAAGACTCGTAAAGTTGAAAATAACTACGGTATTGGAGGAAATGCTATCAATCGTGGCTTTGGCAATAAAACCTGTACAGCCTCTATTACAATGGATTACAATACCGTTTCCCAACTCCGGGCATTGGCTGGTTCTTTAATGGATCTGGGAGAATTTGACTTGATCATCTCATTTACTAATGCTTATGCCGGTGAAGACTGGACCGCCGAAACTGTAACGCTAAAGGGATGCCTCTTTAACGAAGACGGAATGGAAAGTAAACAAGATGATACAAACATTACAAAAGAATTCAATTTGAATCCTTTCGACATTATCACAGGAGAAGGAACTAGTTCTTGGCTATAACTTCTAGTATAATACGTTTTTGAAAAGGCGAGTTGAAAACGGCTCGCTTTTCATTTTATCTATAAAATAAAAAGGGATGCGTTAACACATCCCTTTATTATCCGTTTTATAGTGCAGAATTGACGACTAAGCTCAAATATGCACTTTTTACGTTGCAAAAATAATGTTTTATTTCCAATCTACAAAATCTCTCATAAAAATAATAAAAGCCACTTATGAGTGGCTCATTTCCTTACAAGAAAGTAAGGCGTTGCTTTTTTATATGTTGCAAAGGTAATAGATTTATTTTATATACCAAATAAATTTATATAGAGAATATACATTTAACATTTTATTTGCATTCACACACAACCTACCAGCATTATAACTTCTATTCTTGGATAAACATCAATAATCATAATTATAATGGAAAATGTAAACGAAGACCTTTTCTTGCCTGAAGATATTCAGACCGAGATTGAAAAGAAAGTAAAAGAGCTGAAAGATTCAGATCCCAAACTAAAACGTGTATTCCCGATTTTTGTGGAAGGAGATGAAGACGAAGGCGAAAAGCCATATTATATCGGTTATTTTAAACAGCCGCCTTTCCCGACATTCAGTAAATATTTGTCCCTCTCCCAAAAGGACCAGGCCGGTGCCATGCGAGAATTGGCAAAAGATTGCTTTGTCGATGGCGATAAAGAACTGATTAAAGATGATTCCTTGTTCATCTATGGCTTGATGCCACACCTGGCTCAAATCATCGAGTTGCGCAAAGGAAAACTCGTAAATTTATCAAAAGCTGGGAAGTAAAAGACGATCAACTTATTCGTCATAGACTGATATTTATCCGTCATTATTTTCCCAGCGTAAACCTTGATGAGTTAAACGATGAAGAATTTGCAATGCTTTCTGAAGATGCCGTATGGCTCCACAGCAAAATGCTCATAACTCAACAAGCAAGTGCACTTGGAATGCTTGCGTAAAGTGTCTTATTACTCGTTTTTTCTACGTAGCCCTTTATCCTTTGTCGGATAAGGGGCTTTTTCAATCTTTCAGGGTACCAAACCGCTATTCTTTAGAAAATCAAAATACAAAAAGATGGCAGAAAATTATATTGTTAATTATCAGATAAACGTTAACTCTAACCCAGCTTTAGAGTCTATACGCAAATTTCAGCAGGCCACAGCTGAAATGGAAGCATTAACAAAGCGATTTGATGTTGTTGCAAAAAGCATCGGTAAGGTTAATTCAGCATTGGCTTCTATTAAAACTAAGCCTATCAATATACAGATTAACACAAGCGCGGCAGAAGCTAGTTTAGAACGTGTTTTAAAGCAACTAAGCAATATTAAATCACAGGCAAAGACTGCATTAAATGGAGTAATGGGTAAACCTTTATATTCTACTTCGGATATAAAGAAACTGGAGCAGGCTATTAATTCTATAAACGGCAAAACTATAGAACCAAGAGCAAGTACAAAAAAAGCGATAAATAGCCTTGACTTACTATTACAGAAGATTGAGCAGATAAAGTCAAATAGCAAAATAACTATAACCGCAAGTGCAGCCGGAGCATCCAAAGCAGTTGCTGGTGGCATAACTAAGAGTAATATTCCTGCTTCAACAGCACGACAAGTTGGAGCGGGACATAGTACCTATCTATACCCTTCTACCCGGCAAGTATTGGGACCTACATACGCAAATACCGGAACGAATGTTGCGGGCGAAATGATTAAGGGTATGGGAATTGCCTATGGACTTAGCTCTTTAATGTCTGGGGTAACTTCTGTATTTAGAGATGCTTCGACCTATGATAATATAGCCAAAACGACAAAGAATATCCTCCAGACTCACGATAAAAAAGTGGGATTTGAAGCTAGATTTAATGAAATGAACCAATTAATGCGTCAAGTTGGAGTTGAAACTAAATATACAGCTCCACAAGTTGCATCAGCTGGAAAATTCTTAGCTATGGCAGGATATGATGTCGATCAAATAAAACATGCCATCCGGCCTATATCTGATATTGCACTTGTAGGTGATACAGACTTGGGAGAAACAGCAGATGTTGTAACAAACATTATGACCGCTTATAAAATCCCAGCAAAACAAATGGATAACACAGCTGACATTCTTACGATGACGTTCACAAAAACGAATACAACATTGTTAGAATTAGCTGAATCATTTAAGTATGCAGGTACGGTAGCTCATCAATCCGGATTAGATTTTGAAACAGCTTCGGCAGCTTTGGGCGTATTAGGTAATGCCGGTTTAAAAGGTTCTCATGCAGGTACAACATTACGCATGATGTTACTAAACATGATGAATCCAACCAAAAAAGGACAAGAAGCATGGGATATACTAGGTATTAGTCCCAAAGACAAAAATGGTAATCTTCGGAATCTCACTGATATTTTGAGTGATTTGCACAAAAAACAACAAAGCATGAGTTCCGGTGACTTCACAACATTAATTAATAAGATGTTTCGAGTTACTGCGGCTCCAGGTGCATTAGCTTTGATAAATAATGTAGAAGATGTGCAAAAAACCACAGAGCTTAATCGGCATTCAATGAACCTAGCATTCGACCTTGCTGACGAAAAGAAAAACACCATACAAGGTCTTTGGTATCAGATGACCTCGGCATTTACAGAAACAGGAATGCAAGGGTTTGAACAAATGCAAGGGGTAATCCGAGACTTTCTACAACGCATGATTGAGTTAATGAAATCCACAGAATTTGCAACTGCATTGAGAAATGCAATGGACATGTTCATTAAAGTATTAGATGTTATCGTTGATGTATTTAAAAAGATCATGTCTATTTGGAATTTCCTACCCAATTGGCTAAAAAATGGAATTGTATGGTTTGTAAAAGTTCAAATGGAATTAGGGATTATTGCTGGCATTGGACAAAGTATATTAAGTACGGCATTAATGATTCGCGGAGTATTCATGGGGGATTGGCTATCTAAATTCTTTTTAAAACCGCTATTTACCGCACTTACCTATATGGTACGTATATATAATATAGAAAAAAGCCGCCATAATTTAAGTAAAGGACAGGCTATTTTCAATGCGTTAGGTGGAGGTTTACTACATGGTGGAAGTAAAATTAAACAATGGTTTGTTGGAGGAGGCACAGTCGGTAATGTTGTAGCAAATAGTAATAATAAGACTATAAATACTCTCACAGAAATAGGCAATACAACATTATGGGGAGCAATAAAAGGGCTTGCACGTTTTTTCTTAACTAATCCAATTGGTTGGGGATTAAGCGCAGCTTATACAATCTATAAACTTGGTTCATATATATATCAAACACAAAGAATAACAGAAGCTGCTCGCCAAGCCAATGAAGCATGGGCACAAAGCTATCGTAATTTAAATATTGATAAGTTGAATCTATCCGATCCAGATGCCTTAATGATTGGAAATATGCGTATTTTCAATAATGAATTGTTAACCCAAAACGAGCGTATCGCCCAGTCTACCGAATTATGGCATCGTTACTGGATAGAAAAGAATGGTCCAAAACAAAGTGTAGACGACCAAACCAAATTTTTTGACACAGCCGCAGGTAGAGACCCGGAATTACTAAAACGATTAGAAGCCGCAGACCAATGGACAGGTGTAGATAAAGCCTTCCAGTCATTGTCCAGCGCACTGGGAATGAAACAGACTGTCAAAAAGGGTTTGAACGGAGAAAATTATTATGCGTATGAGTTACATGGCCGTACTTTAAGTGGAACGAATACAAATGTTTTTGCAAGAAACGGAGATATAAGCGAACAAGTAGCTGTCCAAATGATGTTGGCTCAATTAGCAGACCATAATTCTAAAGAGAATATGGCTTTGAGCAAATATCTTTTGCACAATGCCACTTCTGCTCGTAGTTCGGAAGATTTATCGAATATACTAAAGAATGCAGCAGATAGGTTTATACCTAAGATGGGTAGTTGGGATTCTCGATGGGACTGGATTAGCACAGAAACATTCCATGATAAGATGACCGAAGGTGATGTACACCGCTCACAAGCATATATACGTCATCTAGCTCAAATTATGCATGGAACAATAAGTGCATGGGATGATTACGCTTCAATTCTTAAAGATTTTGAGTCTGGAGAAACAATAGACCCAACAAGAACCCAGAAAGTATTACAAGGGTTATTTGGGCCGTTGTTTGATCCAACTAAAGGGTTATTTGGAACAGAAGGATGGTCAAAGCATGTACAAGATATTGTTAACAATCCGGGGAAATATAAACTAGAAAGTCAACAAGAAGCAATAGATTATATTACTGAAACCTTTGATAAGTTAGTTTCTTGGTATAACGATTTGTATTCCGGACATAAATCTTTGTTTGCTCCGTTCATAAATAGAACACCAATTCAAAATCTTCTTTCTGAAGGAGATGTTCTTCCTACGGGCGGTTTTTATGGCCCACAGAAAGAAGGTGATAAAGCGATTTTTGACGGGGCACAGTATATAGCTAAAACAATAGCTCCATACGCTACTCCACAGTGGGTAGATAAAAGTGGGAAAATATATACCCCTAAAAATGCTAAAGATACATTTAAGTGGGACCCTACGGCTGGTAACAAAGAGCAAGATTTAGCCTCCAGCCTTCATAACGGAGCCGACCAGTCTCAATATAGGAGTCATAATAATTATAATGCAGCTCCTAAACAATTAATAGTACGAATAGAAAATCTAATGCGCGTGGATCATCAAACAATTGATATGACAGATGATAGACAAGTTGCGGCAATAACAAACGTAAAACAAGAATTAGCAACCGCCTTGTTAGATGTAGTTCAAGATTTTAATGCAAATATGATGTAATATGAGTTTTATAAGCTCTACATTTTCTAATTTAACGATTAATGTTGGTAAAAGGCTGGCAAACACCGGTGTGAATGCCGCCTTTTATGCAGCTAATTATAGAAAAAGAGATGGACAATTGAAATTTATATCCAATAGAGGATATAGTAATGTATTTGTTTATGCAGCCAAAAGAACGATGATGCAAATGACTTTTGCTACCATCAACGATCTTTATCCCAAATATATACGCCAGTTGGACAGAAAGAATGCCACCGCAGCCTATCAGAAGAACCAAGGTCAAGAGCTTCAGAAAATCATAACGAACGGTCAGAAGGCAGATGAAGATACCTTTAATAAACAAGGGGTTGTATTAAAGTATCAGGGCAAACCTGCCAATGAAGGTTTACTTCTTTGGATTAAAAATGAAAGCGGCCAGGTTCAAACGGTTCAATTCAATACTTATTGGGATAAAATAAAAGGATTAAGTAATGAAGCTGCTGCCAGTTCATCACTTAACACTGCTACGGAAGTAAAGGTGCCAGGCGATCCTGTTTTCTTAGACTTAGGTGCTATAGTGCAAGTACAAAGCTCTAACAATCTTGTATTAACCAAGGTACAAGGAAGAGATTATTCACGTAAAGAATTGATTTCAGGAGGCGATATAAATTTTACTGTAACAGGAAAGATTGTTAGCAATTATCCAGATGTATATCCGTATGCAGAAGTTTCCAAATTTATAACATTGATGCAACATAAAGGAGTTATCCAGGTATTTAATCTCATGTTTCAACAGTTCAATGTGACACAAATTCTGATAAAAGACTTCAATATGGGGCAAAATGAAGGCTTTAAGAATGTTCAACCATATAGTTTTACATGTGTTGCCGTTGAACCGGATGACGCGGTTAATGTAGTGCAAGATACCATAAATGGAACAAACCTTGAAATCTCTCAAATGAAAAAACAAGGTTGGGCCAAAGTTCTTCTTGATAAGGTTAAAGCATCTGCTGCTAATCAAGCCGCTCAAATGATTGAATCATTAACTTCTAACACCATTTAAGTATGAAACTTCCAGAAGCAATAATTATAGATGGTAAAGAATGCCTTGATATATTGTGCTGTAAAATCCTAATATGGGAAGCTAATAGTGACGTTATAGAGATTAACGATCCAGATGAAAATAAATGCCTTGTTATCCGGGAATGTGAAAGCATCGAGATAAATGATACTTATAAGAAGCTTATTAATTCAGCTTCCGTCAGATTCCCAAGAGGAACCGTAATTAAACGCACTATAACTTCCGAGAACATAGAAAAAGAAGGTGCAACTACTGTTTATACAGAGCGTTTAATAGACGGTACAGTTGTAGAAAAGCGAAAAGGATATTCTACAGCCCAGCCGACTGATTTTAAGGTAGGACAACGTATCCGGATATATTTAGGCTATTATAAAGATAGAGGAAAGGTCTTCAAAAATGCGACCGAGAGACTTCAGGCAATGGAGAAAGAGGCATTTGTCAAGAACGTTCCCGATTTTGACGGTTATATCGTAAAATGCAGTGTAAGCACACCTATTGAAATCAAATGTGAGAATCTGGCAAGTGGGCTAAAACGAAAAAATGTCGTTAAATTAGGCCCAATGACTGTTACAGTAAACGATTTGTTGAAAGAGGGAGGAAAATACGATTTATTAAAAGGAACAGGGTTAAAATTGCATCCCAAAACAGCAGAAAGGGACATTAATATTGGAAAGATTCAGTTAACGGAAGATTTGACAGTTGCGGATGTATTAACAGAATGGAATAAATACGGGCTATATAGTTTTATTAGGAAAGATACAGATGGAACTCCTTATGTTATGGTAGGGCATACTTATTTATCAGGAAATGTCGCCAGCTCTATTTTAAATACAGATGGAAGTTCTGATACTCCTCAAATACAGTTTGATTATCATGTAGCCCAAGACAATTTAACTTTGATGAATTGTGATCCCCGATATTTAGCGGTCTCCGCTGAAGGATTCAAGTTTGAGGGTAACAAACAAATCAAGTATAATGTAACAGTTCGTTTAAATCCAGAATGGACCGGACAAAATGATACAGAACATAAGAAATTCCAAATTCTGAATGAAACAAAACTTAGCAAGAAATCCCTAAAACTTGGAGCTATCCCCAAATCAAAGACTAAGGATAGAGTAAACCTAAGTGCGTACAACGTAATCCCTTATGTATCATCCAAAATTGGCATTAGCGAGGACGAATTAATAAAAGAAGCCGAGGCATTCTTTGAAGGATATAATAGAAATGGCGTTGAGGGTAGTATTACTATCTTCGGAGATTTACACAGAACTAATTTAGGCATGAGGCATTTGGAATCTGGAATGAAAGTCGTTTTACTTGATAAACGCGAACCTGAAAAACAAGGTTGGTATCTTATTGAAGAAATCAACACAAAATTTGGTGTTAACGGTTTTAGGCAGACTTTAAAACTCCCCTACTGTATTGCCAAACCAGAAAAAGAATAAAACTATGGCAGATAAAATTACAAGCGATTTAAGCGCAAACAGTGCTATTTATGATGCTATACGACAAATTGCATTTCATAAATTGGTAAACCCACGAAACAACGTTATAAAAAACACAGCCAAAATATCTGGTTTTGTTGTTAAAATACATACAGATGGAGAACTGTGCGGAACTGTTGATGTACAGGAATATACTCATACACTTACAGACAAACAGGCTATTGATGACGGGCTTCCAGTTGGTTTACATGAAGGCGTATATCTTTCAGCCATTCAAAATAATGAAAATGGTTTAGTGGTTATCCCCTATCTTTATTCGGATGTCGTAATAACAACAGACCCTGAAACATTACGCGAATATGTTATTCAATACTCTCATGCAGACACAATACAAGTAGACGCGCATAACAAAGTAATTATTGGAGCAACAGAAACAAAAGAATGGGAAGATTCAGAGGATGCTCCAGATGTAGATGAATTGGAAAAGACAGGTGTTCATGCTCACACGACTTACACCCCTGTTTCGATATTGTCGGAAGTTGCTAAAGGAGAAGGAGAAAGTGATAAAAGTATATTCAAAATAACCACTGACGATATTTTATCCCAACATGATAAAAGTCAAATACTTCTTGATGCCCAACAAATTTTGGCAAAATATAATGCAAAAGAAATTATAATCAAAGAAGATGGAGTGTATTTGGGTAGCGGCAGTGCCAATGAACCGGCAGTACTTGGAAATCAATTAGCAACTTTATTGGTTGACTGGCTAGGAGCATTATCTCAAATGATGACTCCAACTATGATGGGACCTCAACCCCCAGCTAATTTGGCAAAGTTTATATCTCTTCAAGCAAAAGTTAACTCCTATAAAGCATCTATATCAGGATTTTTATCAAAAACCGTAAAAGTGGCAGAATAATGGCAAAGTTAAATGAAGGTATATCACAAATTAAGAAAGGTAGTGCATTGGAAACAATGTACAACCGACTCTTAACAGGGATGGAACAAGCTTCACATGAAACCCTTCCAGATTTTACAGGTTCGGATTATGTGGATGGTTATGTTGTGAATGAAGAAAAAATTAATCTTGAAATACATGAATATGAGAATATAACTAGGAAGAACTCTGCATATCTATTAGCAAATACTATTATAAGTAGTTTAAGCAGTGAAGAAGGTGGCGGAAGTGGCACCGGTGGGTTTGTTTCCATAAATGGTGACTCTATGGCCGGTTTATTAAAGGCATTGTATGGTTTTACTGCCGGAGACAATGGAATAAAAATATTAGATGTTTACCAAACATCCGAAAGTAACTCACAAGAGCGAAAAAATATAGTTTCTATTAATGGTGAATTACATCTCCCCACACATGGATTATACATTAACGGTTGTAATGTTATAAGTTATGATAATGATATAATCGCATTAAACGGCGATGTTATTTGTAGTGGATATATTAGACTTGGAGATTTAGAAATATCCAAGGATGGCATAAGCTATCAAGGAAACGAGTTTTATCATTCTGGGAATTCAAATAAAGAAGATGTAAGCTGGACCATGAAAGATGGAACGGTTGCCGGAAACTTGTCTGTAAAAGGTACAAGCACATTCCAATCCGGCATTACCGCTTTGTATGGTGTAGATTTGGGATTTGATAATACAAGTGTATTAGCTATTTCGGCCAAACGGTTAGCTCAATTAACAGGGGATTTGAATATTATAACAGGGGGCATACAATTTGATGGTGATTACATTATTCATACCAAGAATAATAATGTTATCTCATTTTCTGCGTCTAACAAAATATTAAATCTAGGAGACGATAATACCAAACAAATTAACCTGCAAACCAGTATTTATGATGATGATGGTGAATATGAAATGATTTCCAAATATGGTTCTGCATATTTCCCTGAATCATTTAAGGCAGGGCACAATTTAGGGAATATATTGATTGAAACATACAAAAAATCGTCTGAAGATTCTGGCGTAATATTCAGGCGTTATATTAGATTAAAATCAGAAGATGGACCAGGCTTTTATAGTGATGATGATAGCGTATTTTTTGAAGCTCCATTTAAATATAATAAAGTAGCTGATGACGATACAGTACAAATCTCTGAAATAATAAAATCATCATTTGGCTATGTAGAATCGTTAAGTTTATATGCCCCATTAAATCGAAAATCATCCAGCTTAATGTTTTCTACAGATGCTGATTTTTTTGTTTTTGACAAACCAATTGAAGGAAAAAAATCAATTGGAATAGCAGATTCTAAAACCCGTCTCCTCCCCAACGAGCTATTCTTTGATGATTCAATCTATTGGTTGGCATTAGATAATGGAGTTAAGCACTATGGTAATGCCTATTTTGTCAACGACATAGGTTCTGTCACTTTTTCCAGTGGTTTTGCCGGAAGTGGCTGGGGTATCATTCAAAACAAATTGACCGGCAACATCAGTGCAACATTTGATGATCTGACAATTCGTAAAAAAATGAGAATATATGAATTGGAAGTGCAGAAACAATCAGTGACTAACGGGTCTTGGTGGGTCAGCGATGCCTGTTCCGGAGACTTAGTAGAAGAAATATCATAATGTCTATATATAAATACAAGAAATATAAAATTTCTCTCCAGTCCGATTCTAAAAAGACACAAGGATTACGGACTGGGGATATAGTTAGAAGACAATATTTTGATGGAAAGAATCTTATTTATTCGTTAATGTGTGTATTGGATTATGGAATAGATAAGACTGTAGATTCTAGTACAAATGATATTGTTGAAAAACAGTATTTCATCGGAGCACTGTTAGAAGGAGATGTGCCCAAAACAGAAGAAATCTTAGACTTTGCCAGAATTACCAATCTGTTTGATATAAATAGATCTGGAGCCATATATTTAACTGGGTCTGACGATAATGCCCCATATATGGATGTGATTGACGGTATTGGACGTAATGAGAGTTTATGTTGGCCTTCAAATATTGCACCTCCTGATTATGAAGATTCCGAATCACAATATATAGTGCGAGGAACAGAAGCAGTAACCACTGATTACATATTATCAGAAGCGGACAATAATCGCATTTGTCATTTTAAAAGAAATGACGCTATATATTACGGTTTCATTGGTCTGCAACAAGATTTCTACAAATATGTTCAAAACCCCAACCGCGTTCTTATCTCATATAAGGTCAAAGCCAATAAAGCTGTCAATTGCAAAGTTTCATTAGAATACCAAGATGGAACAAGAACAGATGGAGAAGAAACCACTTCTATTACAACAGATTGGCAATATAAGTTGCACACAATAACTGTTGATTATTCTGGACGTTATTTGCGAACAGTAAAACTGGATTTAAGTGAGATGTCTCCTTCAGATGAAGTTTGGGTGTCGGATTTCAATATCATCTTACTGTCTAGTGTTGCTAACTTCGGCGATGCCAGTAAAATACGTGTCGGCAAATTGAATGGAATAACAGATCCGGTATTTGGTCAATTAGAAGGATATGGAGGTTACTTACAGAAACTTTTTGCTTCAAAATCTGCTCATATTTCTGGAACATTAACTGCTGGTGATGAGAATGGTTTTGCTGCAACCTTTTATGCCGGAAAAATCCATAGGAATGTATTCGTTAATTCTTTAGATGTTAATTTTACATCTGCGATTACTATTGACACTCAAATAGAAAATCCTACTGGAATCGGCAATGTATATAGTGCCTCTAAAATCATAAGCATGATAGCCCAATCTGAAGAGTGGTTTGCGCAACATGTCGGGAAAAAATATACATTCTCTTTTTGGATATATGCTGGGCAGGCATGTCAATTATCTATTTTACAAAATGATAAAGCAATAGGAACCGTTCAAATACCTATTGCTGACACGAATATATGGTCTCGTAAAAAGGTAACATTTGAATTACAAGCTCCGAAACAGGCAGAAGAAGCATTGGTTCTATCCATTGTCCCAACTTTTGATACCTTTGATAATGCAGGAGAATCAATATTTTATTTTTCTTCACCACAATTAGAGGCAGGAGAACTAGTCACACAATACCAACCTACTGACACTATACTTAATTACACAGAGGATTATGGAGCTTGGTTTAATCGTGGTGGCATTGGTGGGACCATCCAGAACCCATTGCTTCAATTAAATTTTGACGGAGAAGGTAGTATTGGTACTCGTAGTAATTCAGTATTAATCAAAACAGATGGTTCTGGACATTTTGCCAATAAAAATATTAAATGGAATAAAAATGGCGATGTAACATTTGGCAAAAATGTGACAATGACTTGGGATAACCTTGACCAGTCTGTAAAAGATGAATTAGTCAGTAAGTCTATTCGTATTGTTGGAACTGATACCTTTACTCTTTTAGGAGACTTAACAGGAGCCGACCCTGTTACTAATCCGGCAGACATTACCTTAACGCTGGAAGAAGAGAACCTACAGTCTACTTCCAGTCAACGACAATGGTATTATTTACAAGGATATGATTATATACCGTTTGAAGGAGAAAATGGAAAGACATTAACAATATGGCCTTTTGAACCTTATTGGGATAATGGTAACTCGTTAACAGTTCGTTGTATCGTGAAATTTAGTGATGAAGAGTATTCCGCTACATTCACAATACGGAAACAATATATAGTGGGCTATTCACTTGAAATTACTTCCAGTCAAGGAGTATCATATAAAAACAATAGTTGTCAAACTGTTTTAACCGCTAACGTCTATTATCAAGGTAAACTAGTTGATCCGGATTATGTAGCTAAAAACTACATATTCAAGTGGACTAGGTATCATCTTCCCGATATGGAAAATGAAGTGATTGATTGGTGGAAAGAACAAAGAGATAATGAAGGCAATATAGTACAACAAGAAATTGATAGATCAAAACCAAGTATTACATTAAATTATGGAATATCAGGACAAGACTGTTTTATGTGTGAACTTCTAAACGGTAACATGTTCCCGTATGAATTCCCTTTAATATTTTAAGTATGGCGGCAGAACAAGAGCAATCCCCTAACCTGCTTGATTTTAATAATAAGCAAGAAAACAATGGAACTAATAACCGTGGACGTTTAACAGCTCACGAATTTAATCAATTGATAAATGCCGTAAACAATAACTCAAATGACACCTTTTCCTTCAAAAAACAAGTAGGTAATCTTTCATTTGATGTAATTGAAAATGAAGAGGCTTTTGAACAAATCGAATCCAAAGATGAAAACACCGTGTATTTCATACTTGAAGAATGATACAGATAAATGGTAAAGATGTCAGTCAAATAAGAGTTGGTAACAAAATAATTACCGCAGTTTACATAGGGACAAAATTAGTTTGGCAATCTATACGTTCCTGCTTTGGATCTGGTTTCTGGATTAACTCATCTCCTTGGAAAAATGATGAAGGCTGGAAAAACTAACAAATTTTTAAATTACGTTTTACAAAAAAATAATTAATTATGGCTAAGAAATTCAGAACTGACGAAATTCCTGCTGGTAAATTTACAGAGGACTGGGGTGGCAATAAAAACAATACCATCCCCGCAGCACCTGACGAAACGAACCTTCTCCCCTACTCTGGGGAGGCTGTCCAAAAGTTTATAAAGAGCTATTTGCAAGACCATGAAAACAATAAAATTGGTCACATTCCTCCTATGACAAAAGATCCGGACGGTTTTTATCATATTCGAGCATTTGCTAATAAAAACACATATAATGAATGGCTTGCTGACCCTGATGAGAATCAAGCACTAAAATTGCTTGATGTTACTATTCCTATTAGTGACGAACAGGGTGTAATGAATATTGTAGAATTAACCACGGCCAGCAATCAAACAAATTATGTAAGCATTGATGGTAGTGTAGTTCTAAAAATGCGTTTTACTTCTCAAACATACAATCCTGTTACTGGGAAATACGCAAATACCTATGAAGATGGTACTATGACTATCCAAAGGCGTGCCTCCGCTTCCGATTCTTGGCGTACAATTGGTACAATGGCAATCAAGAGTGTAGAAGCCGAAAGCGACACTTATACGGATGTAGATATTAGTGGATTACTTAACAGTGGAACCTGTCAATTACGTATCATTGTAACTGGAGACCAAACACAAAGTACCACAACTTATGTAGTGTTCCAAAGTGTTACAAAAACAGAATTGAAACTTACGTTCCGAAACGAATGGCAGCAACCTATTACTGGTGCCACTATGTCTCTATTATATACATATACTGGTGCCGTAGCTAAAACATTAAATTTAAAAATTAGTGGTGAAGGTGGTGTACGTTCTGTCCAATACGCTGTTGGCAAAGTTGAGTACACGGAAACCCCAAATCAGTTTGATGTAACCGACACTGAAGGGGATTCTGTTAAAGTTATGTCTCATGGAGTACATGAAATTGAGGCCTGGTTATCTGTAGATGGCACAGATGTGGAAAGTGAACACATTGTTTCACAGGTAATGATAGTTTCAGACCCTGATAATAAGACTCCATATATCATATTAAACCAGATAGTCAAGTCTCTTGTAAACTGGACATCCGTTCAATTTTTCCAATGGGCAATATATAACCCAGGTTCAGATGTATTACCTGTTACTTTTAAATTAACAGACATTCAAGAGGTTGAGAATTATCTGTCTTACACTGAACAGCAAGCTCAAAATGGTGTGGTTTACACATTTGGCAATATGATAGAAATCGAAAGCAAAGAAACGAATTTCAGTGCTTATATGTTATTTAGCACTGGAGAAAAATACTTGCGTGATCGTATTAGTTTTAATATCGATAACTCACAAAATTTTGCCCCGACTGATGGTGCTGATTTAATTATCAATCCAAAACTACGTAGTAATACTGAAACCCACCCAGATACTATTATTAATACCGTTTCAGGCGAGAATGTTCCTGCGACCTTTGAAAATTTTGGTTTTATTAGTGATGGTTGGGTTGAAGACGATAATGGGATCAAATGTTTGCGTGTTCCTAGTGGAAGAAATATAGCAATTGATTATGAGACGTTCTCCGACTTTATCCAAGCTCAAAAAACAGGTTCTCTTACATTTGAAATAGACTATGCTATTCGCAATGTAACCAACGAAGACGAACCGGTATTACGCATGTGTTCTTACACAAAAGATAATAATCCGCTAGGTTGGGAAATGAAACCTATTGATGCCTGTTTTATGACCCAATCCAAAGTAACCCGTAAAAATCAAGACGTTGGCTACAACGAAGGGGTACGCACTAAAATCGCAGTCAATCTACTATACAATTTGTCCAGCACTGGACAAAACTATTGCCGTATTTTCATAAACGGGATTATTAACCGTGAAATCAATTATGCGACAGACGATACTTTCGTACAATATGTAGACGGAAAGCAAACATCACAAGGTATCCGTATTGGTAGTTCTGGAGCCGACATTGACATTTACAGCATTAAGGTATATAAGAAAGCACTCACAGCTAATGATGTGCGTCAAAACTATATGGCATCCTTAGATAATAGTGAAGAAAAAATAGCATTTCGCGATTCTAATAGTATTCTTAATGGTAATACTATCAGCTACGATCTTGCTTATGAAAAATACAACGTTATCCTTTGGAAAGGGAAATATGCCACTTATGGAAATACCAAAAAGGATAAATTCAATGGTATCTTAATTATCCATATTCCTGGAAAACCAGAGAATAGTGGTACGCTGTATGACATGAATGAGAAAGGACAAGGAACATCGTCTATGTTGTATTTTTGGTGGAATGGACAATGGGGCTTCAATGAAAATGGATATTGGGTTGATGAGAATGGAGTAAATCGTGGTAAATGTTATCAGTTAACCAACGATGTACCTGGAGCACTCAAATTGGTAGGGAAAGTAAATTTTGCAAGTTCAGCACAAAGTCATAAAATAGGTTCTACAGCTCTATTTAATGATTTATTTAAAGCTGTATGTGGAGGTAATTCCATTACTAATACAGAAGGTTTTGAAAATTGTCGTGTAGCTGTACTTCAAAAACCGTTTTTGTTCTTTGTACAAGAAGATGAGAATTCCGAACCACAATTTAAATCTTTTATGACTTTTGGACCAGGTAAGGGAGACAAACCGACATTCGGATACGACAAAACAAAATTTCCAGATTATGTATGCCTAGAAGGAGCTGATAATGACCGTGCTTTGGTGATGTGCCGCGTACCTTGGATTGATGAAGATGTCACTTTAGAAGGTGAAGAAGATTGGATGTATAACGGCGAAAAGCAAATGAGTCTGGTCTTTGGGGATACCAATAAGATCGCCCCTATCAAAAGTGGATTTAACTTTGTCTTTAAGCATTATGACAATATAGATTATTTCAACGGTACCATCGAAGATTTAAATGCAGCAGAAAATCTTGATACCTCCAAACATTATTGGCTGACTAAATCGGGGCGTAACAATGAACAGTTTGATTTATTCAGGTATGATTTCATTACTTCTACTTGGGTGGGTGCAGGCACTGAAAAGATTGAAAGTGGAAGATATTCGACTGTAAATATCAACGAACAATGCGGGAATATTGCCAGCGGTACAGATTGGGATGCAATTAACTCATCGTTCAAAACGGCTAGAATAGCATTGTTCAAGGCTGATGCAGGAAAATATTTTAATCTTACAGAAACTCATTTTGCTATGAATTTTTGTAAGTTAATTGCAGCCAGTGATAACAGAGGAAAGAATATATATTTTTATGTTGACCCAAAAACTCATTTAATTGGTTGGCATCAAGATGATTTGGACACAATATTTCCTGTAAATAATGTAGGACAAAGAGAAAAACCTTACTATGTAGAAGAACATGATAAAAACAATGATGGAGGCTTTTATTGGAATAGCGAAGGGAATGCACTATTTAACCAAATGGAAAACGCTTTTCCAGATGAATTACGTACCAATATGCGCTCTATATTACAAGCAATGCTTAAATTAAGTGATGATGGAACTTTAATGGGCTGTATGGAAAAATATTATTTTTACGTACAACGTTATTTCCCAGCCGTTGCTTACAATGAAGTGGCCCGTCTTGTATATGAACGTGCCAGAACCGCCTATGTGAGTTCAGACCCGGAAAATAAATACACAAATGGTACAGATCCCATAACACAAAGTTTAGGAGATGGATTACAAGCAGAAATGCAATGGGTTGCACGCAGACTTACCTACATATCTTCTTATGCAGCCTTTGGAGACTTTGGAAGGCGTGACGGTGAAGGATCAGCAGGCTCATTAAACTTCCGGTCTATAATAAAAACAGATGGTACACGTCCACAATTTAAATTTTCTATTGTACCACATATTTGGATGTACCCCTCATTTGCCATAGGTTCTACACTATCTTATGGGGTTGGTAACGCACTGTCTCCACGTATTAAAGCCGGAGAAACATACGATGTCAATGTTGGAACTTCAGATGGCAATACTAATATTTTCTTAAATGGTATTGATTATATGCGTTCCATTGGTGACTTTACAGACAAAAGTTTAGGGGAAACATTTAATTTAAGCGGTGCTCGCCTAACAGCCTTTCATGTGGATGGAAAAGATGTTGTTGAATTCCGTCCTACCGGTATGACTATTACTGCCCCTTTGTTGCAAGAACTAGTATTAAAACGTGTCGCTAGTTTAGTAGGTGGGTTAGATTTATCTATTTTGCTTAAACTTAGAATGCTGAATTTAGTAGGAACAATGTTGTCTTCTGTTGTTCTTCCAGCTACCGAATATTTAGAAGAGGTTCATCTTCCTGGGACTTTAACATCTTTGTCTTTAGATCAACAGCCTAATTTGAAAACCATCACATTGGAAGGAGCTGACCGAATGCAAAGTTTATCAATTGGCGCAGGGATTGCAGATTCGCGTACCATATTTAATTTATGCTTTACAGGCAATGCACCGCTGAATTATTTAAAGTTAGCAAGTATAAACTGGACCGAGGTTTCTCTTTATATGATTAACTATTTGGCTTCTATTACAGACAGTAGTGTATCTGGAAAAATAGCAGTAATAAACAATACTACCAACCGACCTAATTTTAACAATAAAATTGATTGGTTGTATCATTGGGGAAATGTAGATGATGAGAACAACAATCTTCATATTACTTACTACTCAACTCCTATTGCAGCTATAGAAATCAAAGGAAGCCAATACATTTATTCTACAGGTGAACACACTTTTTACTGTAAGCCGAATACCGCTAATGGGAATGATGTGGTTAGCATTCGTTGGTCATTGGATACCAATTTGTATGCAAAAATAGTCAATACGTCAAAAGATTATTGCGTTATCAATGTATCTCAATTAGGAGATGAAGATACATTGGCTCCACATACAACTTTAAGATGTTATCTAACAAAAACAAATGGTGAAGTGTTTGAAGCATCATGGGATATTGGTTTATACCCCAGACGTGCTCATCTCGGAGATTATGTATTTTATGATGGAACTTATGGTCCTACAACTGCTGGAAAAACCGTAGTTGGAATTTGTTTTTACATAAATCCAGCAGATGCCAATGATAGACGTATGGTAGCATTATCAAATCTTGAAAATTCAGGTATAGTATGGGGGCTTTATCCTCAAAATACAGGACAAACGGAAGAGTGGAATGAACAATATGCAATTTATCCTATTGAATTACAAGATGATGTTAATTATAGTGTATATGATATAGGTTCAATTGCTAACATTACACAGACTGGCTTACAACCTACAGAATATGACGACCAAGGTAATACCTCTCCTAACTACATAAGGTATGATAATTATGTAGATGAAAATACAATTGACGGATTTGTAAATTCAGATGTTAAAACAGTTGCTGTTGGAGATGGTATCGCTGCTCCAGGTACAATTAATACAGGAAAAGAGGAATTGGCTGCGGATTTAGCTATTTTATCAGGTGCCTATAAAAGAGGTGACGAAGTTCCTGTCGGTTTAGCAAAAACTTTAAAAATTATTCAACATAGAAATAAAATCTTAGAAGATTCAGGAGTTAATTTGCCGATACCTGAAGCGACTGACTTATATACTGAACAAGCAATGTTGACCCAGTATATAAATAACATAATTGCTAACAATGAGAATCTTAGTAAATATCAACAATTTTATTATCCTGCTGTCAGCAAATGCTATGCTTATCAGCCTACAGTGAAAGCAGGCGAAGAATTAGCAGATAAATTTAAATATCATAATTGGTACCTACCATCTGTTGGTGAACTTATGCGTATGTATTGGCACGCTAGGCAAGGAGTGAATTATGACGATGATAAAATAGGTGCAATTTTTCAAAAAGCAATAGATGCCGGTATTTTGAACGATTTTTCTAATTCTTGGTACTGGAGTAGCAGTGAGGGCAGTCAGAACGGCAGCTGGTTCGTGAACTTTAGTAATGGCAGCTTCTACAACCTCAACAAGTACAGCAGTGGCATGGTGAGAGCGGTTGCAGCATTTTAGTATAGTGGAGCGTCTTTTGACGCTCCACAAAAATAAATATGCCATAATTGTAAACCTCTACAGAAAAAATAAAGTATTCGTAAATAAACTATATGTAATAAGACACATTGTGAATAAAATCTTTTAATTATGGCAAGAACAATTCGTAATGCAGGAAGTGCACCTATTTACAGAGAAACAGAAAATTTAATGTTACTCTGTATAGAAATGGTAGAACGAACCCCTAATAGTGTAGGAATTCGTCAATTAAGCAAACGTCTCATAGACACTCTGCTTGATGGATTAACAGTGATAGGATTGGCTTTAAATGAAGAAGATCCTGATTCCAAACTTGAACTTATTAATTCATTTTATTTGCAAATGCGTACAGTGAAAACTTGCATTGACACCTTAAAAGAGTGGTCAAATCGGAGTCCTCATACACGCATAATTAGCAACAAGCAAATGCCACATTTTGCTGAATCTTTAAAGGAAATTTCAAAGCATATTAAAAGCTGGAGAAGCAAAGTGTTGGAGCAGCAGACCTGTTGAACGGTTACGACTATGATAACAGGGACATCTTTATTGAAAAATGGGCGTGTCACTGGGCCTTTACCAAGCGTTAAAGACCTAGTTAAGAACAAGATAGTACACGCAATAACCGCAAGCCGGTACTGGAGTAGCAGTGAGAACAGTCAGAACAACAGCTGGAACGTGAACTTTAGTAATGGCAACTTCAACAACAACAACAAGTACAACAGTAACATGGTGAGAGCGGTTGCAGCACTTAACGATAAATATGTTGAGGGATGGTTTGATGCGTTAGATGATTGCTGTGCCCAAAAAAAGACAAGTTCACAATGTGTTATGTATAGACTTATTTGGCATGAAGATCTATTAGATTTAGCGAGAGAAGTTTATGAACGAACATATAGACCAACAACAAGTACTTGTTTTATAGTTACCCGTCCTAAATTACGGGAAGTGTTTGCTGCAAATTTCCGTGACCGTATTGTACAACATTGGTTGTGCCTACGCTTAGAGCCACTGTTTGAGGCACGTTTTGTTGAACACGGAAATGTATCATTTAACTGTCGAAAGGGTTTTGGAACATTTGCATGTATTGATCAGTTGACAAAAAATACAATTGAAGTCTCTGATAATTATTCGCACGAGGCTTGGTATGCTCAATTTGATATTAAAGGATTTTTTATGTCAATTGATTGCGAACGATTATTAGAACACTTATTACCATTTATCAAAGAAAAATGGAATTATTGGAAAGGGACCATATATGAACAAGATTTAGATTTAGTGCTATGGCTTACAGAAATAATTGTACGACATCGACCACAAGATGATTGTATACGTCAAGGAAATTTAAAATTATGGAGAATACTGCCTAAAAACAAAAGCCTGTTTTACAATGAATGGATGAAAGGCGAACCAATAGGAAACCTAACTAGTCAATTATTTGCCAATTTTTACATGTCATTTTTTGATGAATGGGCTATTAAAGCAGCAGAAGAAAGAGGAGCCAAATATGTACGTTTTGTAGATGATTTTAGCTTTGTGTGCAAAACTAAGGAAGATGCAATTTATTTCAAAAGAGCTTCTAGGAATCAACTACGATATATTTTAAATATTCAAATGCACCCTAATAAAATCTATATTCAAGAAGTTAAAAAAGGAATAAAAATGGTAGGAGGAGTAATTAAGCCGGGTAGAGCTTACTTATCGAATAGAACTGTTGGAAACTTTATTAATGCTGTAAGTTATTTAGAAGAAGCATGTAAAAACTGTGACAAGGAAGCTATATATGCCAATGTGAGATCTATAAACTCTTATTTAGGTTTCTTAATTCATTATCAGTCATACGGAATCAGGCGCAAAGCATTTTCAGAACTACATTATTTTTGGAAGGCTTGCTATATTCAAGGAAAATTTCAAGTTGTAAAAATAAAAAACACAGTACAATGTTTATAACTTATAATCAAGGTAATGAGCAACCTCAACGCATACGACACAATATAAAATTAGGGTTGCGTCAATACACAATTGCATTTGATGTTCATATAGTAAAAGAAGGTGAAAACGAACAATACAAATGGTGTGAGATAACCCTTCCAGTTGGAACACCCACATATAGCCAATTGGTTTCAGCTATTATTCATGGACGTTACTCCGATGATGCAATGCAAGCCATTATTAATAATTACCTCCTAGAAGATGAAGATAGTGAGCATCAAAAAGAATGGAATGACATGCAAATGTGGAGAGTGGAAGCAAAGCGTATGGCCAAGGAAATATTAGAAGAGATTAAGAAATAGTTTATCTCTTCTCGCATCAACAAATACTTTGTTCAAGGGCTATTCTTTTGAAAAAGTAATTTATGGGAACAGTAGCAAAATCTTCTATCACACTTGTATCTATTAGCGATGCTTATTCGTTGTCGCTAACCCCAAACTCGTGTGTGATTAAAGCAGATTTCGATGGTTCTAACCCTAAGTTAGAACATGCTTATACTATTATTTCGGCATATTGTGGAGATGAGAAAACCCCAATAGAAATTGATTCCAGCACTATTGTAAAAAGTAACGACAATATAGAATATCAACTAATAAAAGTTGATAGTTATAGATACCGGCTATCCATTATATCACTCCCTATTGATATATTACAAGGATATATTGAAATTCCAGTTCTTTCTGGAGTAAGTGCAGGGTTAACTGGGCGTTTCACATTTTCTATTGTACGCGAAAGTACCATGCTGGATTGGATTCAAGATTGGGAAAGCAATAAAACAACTATTGGCTCTTCTTATGTGATTACCCCCAAGCTATTTGTTGGTAAAAAAATAATTGGCAGTTACGACAGTCTTGAAGATGTTCCAGGATTAACGGGGGTATATATTGGTCCTTCAGAAAATAACGGAGCCGGTATATATGGATATAAAGATAACAAAGAAATTTTTCATATAGACCAAACTGGAGGTAAAATAGGCGGTTGGGATATTACATCTGGTGGTATTCAATGTGAAGATGGCACATTATCTATAAAATCAGAAGGAACCATTTCTGCTCAAAGTGAAGGTATCATTCATTGGCTATTAAATAAAGATGGTTCAGCCTCTTTTGCCAATGGTAATGTTACAATGGATGTTGAGGGAAACGCCTTATTTAAAGGAACAATAGAAACATCTGGTGGCAGTATTGCAGGATGGACTATAGGAGTCGATAGTATTTACAATGGAAGTATAGGGATCAATTCATTAAAAAAATTCATAGCCATCGCCAATGTTACTTCCGTCCAAGATACTGGCGATCAATTAGACTGGGTAAAAGAATACGGTGGTGTTGCAATGTACTATATCAGCAATGCCGATTATGGTTTGATAGGATATAAAAATAACGAAAAAGTATTTTCTGCCGGTTCTAAAAATTTTATAGCTGGATGGCAATTTGATAAATCTGCTATTTGGTTAGGTACTAAAAATAATAATGTTGGACAATATACATCAACTTCCGGAAGTATAACGATTGGCACCAATGGGTTTCGCGGATATTCATGGTTTATTAATGCAGATGGTTCAGCCTCTTTTGCCAATGGAAATTTTTTTTGGGATACAAAAGGAAACGTTACTCTCAATGGAAAAATCATTGCGACTAGTGGTACTATTGGAGATATAGAAATATATGAAGATCATATTGGAACAACTTCAACTCCTAATTCTTCGGGTTCTGGGCAATGGGCAGGATTATCTATTTATAAAGATTTTTTCAAAGTTGGCGGTTCTAAAGGGTATGTGATGTTTGGTAATGATGTAATTCCTGCTTCAACAGGTGGAGCATTTACAGCAGTTGGGCGCATTGTCAACCAAGCTCCAAATACATCTGGTGGTTATGGATATGACCAAGCTAACTATGGGCTTTTTATTGAAGTGACAGGAGGAACTAAAAATTATGGAATCAGTTCAAATGCAGCTTTAAAAGCCCCGTCCTTCATTAATACTAAAGCGGCATTATTAACATTTGATTCTGGTAATTATACTATAGATTTTTCACAATTTAATGTGATATTGATGTATTTTAATGATCCCAATTACGATGTTGTTGAAGTGACCTTACCAAATGAAAGTAGCGTAGCTCGGCAGTTTGGTGTAAATAATTTGCCTACAGATTTTGCCACAGTAATAACTTTTAGAGTAAGATCCTATTCAAAAGACATTATATTAAAAAACATTTATGATCATAATGAAAATATGATTGATTATCGAATGGTCAAAGGGGATTCTATTATTGTATTAATTAGCAAAATTGACGGGTTTAGGTATCAAATATTAAATCATTCACACTAATGAGAAAAGACATACAGATAAATACAACGACAGGTGATATAGTGTTCAAAAACCGAAATACATTAAATAAACAATTGTTTAAATGGCTTTCAGAGAGCGATTTATTTATTACCGCACAAATATCGTTACCTTCCAATTTTGATGTAAATCAGCTTTATACAATTGGAGTTAATATTGAGATTCCTTATACTCCAATATATAAACCTATTAAAATACGTATTATTAGAGATTTCGGTGGTGGAAATGTACGCGTTGTGATTAATCCGACCAATAATTCAGAATGGTTTGAGGTATATACAAAATTGTTCGGGGCACAAGATAAGGTTTTATATGCTTCACAACTAATCATGGTTAACCAAGATAATTACTTGTTGCAACTTAATGAAGGCAACGCGTATTTGTGGTCCGGCATTATGTCAGATATGGTAAATATAAATGCAAATATTCAAAATAGAAATTTACTATTACAATGCATTCCATCAAATAATTATAGATACCCAACTTCAGGTGTGGGCTTAATTAAATATCTTCATGCCAACCTTAGTCATTCAGGATTAGCAGAAAAGTTACAAACTGAATTCAAAGATGATAAAGTGGAGATTATTAATGCCGCTTTTAATTCCTATTCAGGAGATCTGGAATTAGACTTAGATTTTTCAGAAGCAGATGCAGGTGTATAAAGTAAAAAGAAATCAGAACATATTTGATGTTGCAGTAAGCACACATGGTTCTATAGAAGGTATATTCGATTTGTTAATCAACAATCCTGATTTATCCTTTCACTCACAATTAAAAGAAGGTGAAGAAATATATTGGGATGAAGAATTTATTATATATGACAGTATTGTAAATACGTTACAAGCAGAACATATCGTACCGGCAAATGGAGAGAGACATGTATATTATAAAAACACAACAGCTCCCTTACGATGCGTCATGTACATATCTCCAGAAGAAGCATCTATTGCATTACAAATGGCAGGAGACGGAAGTCTTATTGTTGATTGGGGAGACAACAGTGATTTGGAAACTATAACGCTATCCCCCACTCTACAAAAATATGTGCATTTTTTCGATAATTATACCGATGAAAGGTCAATTAAATTGTATGGTGATTTCAATTTAAAAACCTGGGATTTGTCTTCTATTAATGGCTTAATGATGCCAACTATGCCGCTGGTGGTAGACGAGATAATTTCGGAGAAGAACAATCTCTCTCTACAAGGACTATTTTTATGTAAAGGTACATATTTAGTGAAACTGGCTAACATGAGTTTATCCAGTCTTGCCCCCATTCAGGATATGAATTTATCTAATTTGGAGTTAAGAAATATCAATTATACAAAAGACACAGTTATCAATGACTACTTAATCTATATTGCAAAGCATAATAATCAACGAAGGGATTGTAAAGTTATATTAGATATACAACCCTCTGGAACATATAAGGAGCCGCTTAAAGATAGTAATGGCAATTATGTTATTACAACTGGTATGGAAGCGATATATGTGATTACCCATGAAACTGCATGGAATGAAGCGGGTTCATGGAGCTTTGATATAAATGGAACGATTTATCAATATGAAAATTCAGACATAGCATGAGCCGTACATTAACAGAAATATACAATGAAGCCGTGGAGACCAGAAACAAATACCTGGAACTTACAGAGCTAACAAATGACTCAAAGATGTCAATAATCAATGCTTTCACATGGGTAACAGCCGCTGCAATCTACTCATTTGAGACATTGTTAGACGTTTTTACCACAGATATTGCTAAAACCTTTACCCAACGAATTAATGGGACTTCAGCATATTACGCAAATGCTATGTTGAAATGGCAATATGGAGATGATCTAATTATCAATGATGAAGGCACAGCATTTCATTATGCAACTGAAGATACAACAAAAAGATTGATTACACATGTATCTTATCAAGAGTATTATAATGAAGAATTCAAAGATAATATTTTGATATTAAAAGTTGCTTCTGGAGAAGGTCGTTCTTTGTCCCAATTGTCTGATGAGGAATTAATTGCAGCACGTGCATATCTTAATCAGATTAAATTTGCAGGTGTTAAGTGTAATGTAGTTAGTCGTAGAGGTGATGTGCTTGTTCCCAGAGTTACCGTGTATTATGATGGAGCTATTACGAAAGAGGAACTTTACGATAATATTGATACGGCACTTATTGACTTTATTGTAAATATGAAGTTTGATTCTCTTATCTACTCACAAAAAATTATAGATGCCATTCAAAAAGTAGAGCATGTTACAGATGTTCATATTGATCAAGAAGCTAGTGTAGAACAAGGAATATTTATCGCTCAATATAACGACAATAATGAACTCGGACCATTAACAAAAATTGAACGGAAGTGCTATTTGGCTAGCGGTTATGCAAAACAAAGTACACAACAAGATGCAGAAAGTGAACTTCCAACTTTTCGTGAAGCAATCGTTATAAAACTAGAAACAGAATGAGAAGTTATCGTATTAATACTGACCGTATGGTAAATCAGTTAGTTCCTCATTATCTTGGAGGACGAAAACTGATATTATTTCTTCAGGCCATTTTACAACCGTTAAACTCTTTGAATGTAAAATGGAAAGAATGGGCTGACGAAAAACGAATAGAAGCAGCAATGACCTCCCAGGTTATTATGATGGAATATTTTTTAAATCATAAATTTAGGAAGTATTTTTTAGACACCTCTGAACATATTGTCATTTCAGATGGTGCTATAAATGGAGTACCAATATATTGGGAAGATGCTAATAAAAATATATGCGAACTTCCTTTGTATAACGAAGGCGAAACCGAAGTTAGCGGACACCCAACCACTCCATTGCGTTGGAAAGATGAAAAGATGCCAACAAGTGATGTAAGTTTTGTAGTAAGTTGTCCTGCAATTAATACCAAGACAATCTCACAAGAGGAACTTACAGCTATGATTACTTATTATGTAGATCGTTATCGTATTGCAGGAAAAAAATTTAAAGTTACATACGCTTAAATGAAAGAGTTTACTTCACAAACAGGTGGGCGTTACACCTACATTGATGATATTATGAATTTACAGAATCTTGCATTAGCTTTTACAAGTATATTTGATGAGTGTGATAACTTTATTATCAGCGGATGTCAAGTATCAGGTACAAGTATTAGTGCAGGGTATGTCTATATCAATGGTAAAATACGTTATTGCACAGGAACATCTGGAGTCTCTAAATGGCCTATGTATTTGTATGAGAACAACTCGGTTGAACGTGTGTCTTATGCTGATTCCGGAGATAAAATTGGACGAAATATATACGGATGTGCTGTATCATCCAGTGTACCAATAGCCAATGATGTATTAACTGAAGCACCACCCCAATTTATCAGTATTACATCAGATGGTACAGCACTTCGACTTAAAGAAGCGTTATTTGGTAAATATGCTTTAATGATAGATTCCCCTAATTCAGTTCAGACTGTACAGAAGGATATTGTTATTGATGGAACAGTAACGGCAAATAAAGACCTTACAGCCCAAAAGGGGATTAATTTAACATCAGGAACAGCTAAAGCTAGCATCACCTATAATGCCTCTGGAGCATTAAGTATTCAATCCCAATTAAATGGAAAGCCTGTTTACAAAGTAACTATAACAGAGGACGGAGCTATTCAATTTTATATTGGAGATACTTTATTGGCTTCGCTTGACTCCAATGGTATGACGCTAAAAGTCACAATGTCTTTAAATTCTATTAAGGCAGGAAATATTGTTGTAGCTAGTAATCATATATATAATACAGGCGTTGCAGCTGATACCGGTAGTATAAATATCAATATGTTAGGGTACAATGAAGGAGACTCCTATTATCGGGACACCAAAATTGGTGATGGAAAAAATACTGTTATACTAGAAATCATAGGAAAATCTAAAGCTAGTATTTTTTATGGACCAGTAAAAATATCCCATGCGGATTCTTCGCTCCTAAGTTTAAAGAATGCCTCTCTTCCTAAGACAGACAATCAATTGATAACCTGTTTAAATTGGGAAGACAAAAATTCAGAACAAATCGGTTATATGGGGTATTCCAATATCTCTAATAAAGATTTATATATCAAAAATAACATTGGAAACTTGGTTCTCAACAATGATGTATATGTAACAGGAAAACTATTCGTTGGTGGAATTGATGTTATAGCTAGAACTATAGAATATCCCAAAGATAGTGGATGGATTGCAATCAATGTTCAGAACTGTGGTATTACAACAAAACTGTATGTCCGTCAAGTTGGAAAAATAGTGTCCATTCAAGGAGAATTACATACCCATCACAGTGGTACCATATTTACATTACCAAACACCATTGATCCTCCTAAATATAAAATAGGTTATTCCCATAATAAAGGACGTGGAAATTGGCATTGTACAATACAAGGCGGACAACGTAATTGTGTAGTTGATTATTGTAATAATGGATGTTCAGAATACATCGGATTTTTAATGACATATATTATTTAAATTATGAAGATTATTAATGTTAGCGTTGATATTGAGAGTCAACGTTTAAGTTCTCGGTCAACATCGTCTCAAAAAAATGAACATAATGAAAACGTTTCCAAACAGCAGAAAGAAACCAAAACGCCGCAAAAAAAAGCCCGGAAGACCAAAGGGACACAGCCTGAAAAACTTCGACCAGACACGGATCGGGTTTCTGATGAAACATGAAGTTCCTATAGAATATAAACTATTAATGGAAGTATCCGGCTTCCTAAAAATTCATGCACCATCTCCAGAACTGATTGAAGCAATAAGCTATGCCTCAGATGACATATTCTTCAAAAAGGCTAAGTTCTGGAGATGTTTAATGGATTATAAAAAGTATGGTTTAAGACCTCCATATAGTATTCATACAAACGCAAATAAGGAATTATATTATATACATCTAAGATTTAAAAAGTATCTAATTTGACAATTTGAATAACTCAATTTAGATACTTTTTTATATATATAATCTTGTAAATAAGAAAATAATTAGTAATTTCGCATCACAATTGATACACACGATCTTTTATATTGACTTTTAACACAGTAAATTCATGCACAAGGTATCGCGCTTTTTCAAGCCTTTACCATGTCCTACCCCAGCTCCTAAAAAACTGTACCTATTAAAATGCGAAGCAACTGGATTATATAAAATTGGAGCAACAAGCGAGGATGTAAAAAATCGTATTAGTAAGCTGTATTATAATAGCCACACTGATCAACGAACAATTAAAATTATAAAAGTTTGGGAGAAGTGTGGCTATTGTGAGTATTATATACTCAACAGTTTTGCTAAGTTAAAGGTTTCTCATCCTTTCTACAAAAACGGACATACAGAATGGTTTAAATTCACAAGTGATGAATCTAGCCTAATACGGACTGTAGAATCTATTATTTCAAGTTTAACATAGAGGAAAATATGATTAAAGTAACTAGACTAAATGCGGTTACTTCTTGGAGCCGTGCTTTAAATGCAGCACGCAGAACCGTAGGAAAGTCAGCATTAAAAAAAGAACCTTCAGACTCATGGAAAGCAAAAATGTTATTGGCAGAACATTCTCCCATTCGTTTGGTAGAATATGAATGGACATGGGAACAAATACCTCAATGGGTAACAGTGCATTTCGTTCGTCATCATATAGGATGTGAAAAGTTTGTCCATACTCAACGACCGGACCGTACCGGTTCACAAATTCCTAGAGGAGAACATTTGCAAGGAGAACTGAATGAAATGGATATGACTGCAAATGCACAAGAAATAATGGCTATTTCACGAGTACGTTTATGTAATTGTGCTTCAAAAGAAACTAGAGAAGCATGGACAACAATGTTGCAAGAACTGAAAAAGATAGATCCAGTCCTTGTTAGTAAGTGTGTGCCAACATGTGTTTATCGAGGTTTTTGTCCAGAACTTAAATGTTGCGGATATGCCAATACTCATCAATTCCATGAAGCTGTTGAAAAATATAGAAAGACTGAATAATTATGAAAGTGCAAAAAAGAACAGGTCAAATTGTAGATTTTGACCTAGAAAAAATAGGAAATGCGATAAAAAAAGCCTTTGATAGCAAACAAGTTGAATACGATCCAGCAATTGTAGAATCGGTTGATAAATCAATTAGCCTTACCTACACTAATGTTCCCGTATCTGTAGAAACCATCCAAGATTACGTAGAACGCGCATTAATGCAATTTGGATATTATGATATAGCCAAGACTTTTATTCTATATCGTGAACAACGTAAAAGTACGCGTTTTGTCAAAGAACGTATTGATTATATGAATCAATATAGTCAATCAACAGACAATGCAGCTTCTTCATCAGAAACCGATGGGAACGCTAATGTAACTATGAAAAATGTAGCTAACTTGGAAGGTGAAGTCTATAAAACTACTAATCGAATTATCCAACGCCAACGTATGAAAGATGAGCTGAACATCCTCTTTCCAAAAGTGGCAAAGCAATACGAAACAGATCTTGATAATCATATTATTTATACACATGATGAAGCATCTACGCCAGTATTAAAACAATATTGTATGGCAGTTAGTTTGTATCCATTACTAACAGAAGGTGTAGGCAATATTGATGGTGTTACTCCTTCAGAGCCTAACGATTTGCAGTCGTTTAGTGGACAAATAACCAACTTGATATTCTTACTTTCTTCCCAATGTAAAGGAGCGGTAGCCGTAGGTGAATATTTCATTGCATTAAATTATTATGTAGTTAAAGAGTTCGGAGATAAATGGTATGAAAAACTGGACTGCGAGGCTTCCTCACCACATTGCTTAATTAAAAGAACAGTACGTGATAATATCCTGAAAGCGTTCAAACAGTTTGTGTGGGGTGTTAACCAACCAGCCGGAAATCGTAGCTACCAAAGCCCATTTACAAATATTTCTTATTATGACCATACATATTTCACATCTCTCTTTGGAGAATTTTGTTATCCGGATGGAAGTAAGCCTGAATGGATAGCTATTGATACATTGCAACGTATGTTTATGAAATGGTTTAATCAAATACGTTTAAAGCAAGTATTAACCTTTCCGGTAGAAACTTTTGCGATGGTCCACAATGGCGATGATATAATCGACCTAAATTACAAACAACTTTGTGCCGAAATGTATGCGGAAGGACACTCGTTCTTTACTTATATTTCCGATAGTGCAGACAGCCTTGCATCATGCTGTAGGCTTAGAAATGAATTGGCAGAAAATACCTTTAGCCCCACTTCTGGCTTGACCGGTGTTATGACAGGTAGTTGTAATGTGATTACTTTGAATATCAACAGAATCGTTCAAGATTGGGCATTGACCCACACATTAAATGGCACACCTTTAATTAAGGGCAAGAAACTTACAGGCAATCCCTTACGTGTAACAGCAATTGAAAATGATTTAAAGAACTATGTAACTAGGATTTTGGAAAGAGTCTATAAGTATCATATTGCTTTCAAGACAATGTTATACGACCTCGAAGACAAGGGAATGTTTGCCGCTTCAAATGGCGGTTATATTCATATCAGTAAATTATATAGCACCATAGGCATCAATGGGTTGAATGAAGCCGCTAGATTCTTGGGAATGAAGGTAAGTAATAACCCGGAATATATTGAATTTCTTCAACTCATTTTGGGCACTATTAAAGAACAAAATAAACTGCATTCTATCCATGACAGGAAACGACCTTTCTTGTTTAATTCAGAAGTTGTGCCAGCAGAAGGACTGGGAGGAAAGAATTATAAATGGGATAAAGAAGATGGATATGTTGTTCCAGAGGATGAGAATTTATATAACTCATATTTTTACAATGCCCATGATGACACTTCTATACTAGACAAATTTATATTACATGGGCACCAAACCTATCAGTACACTGATGGAGGCTCGGCAGCTCACATTAATTTGGAAGATCATTTATCAAAAGAGCAGTATCTGAAATTAATTGATTTTGCCATAGCCAATGGAACCAATTACTTTACCTTTAATATACCAAACAGTAAATGTGAAGATTGTGGCAAAATCATAAAAAGACCCATTGATACTTGCCCTTGTTGTGGTAGCCATAATATTACTCAATATACACGAGTTATCGGATATTTACGCCCAACTAAAGCATTTGGAAGTGATCGACAACAAGAGGCTAGAAACCGTATATATAGTGATGGTAAATCCCAGGTATGAAATATGTAGATACAAAAATAGTGTTTCAAGAATTGCCTAATGAAATTACTTTGGCAATAAATATAAGTGGTTGCCCATGCGCCTGCATCGGGTGCCACTCTTCTTATCTGTCACAGGATATAGGAGAATCATTAACAAAAGAAGCACTTCAACAATTGATACGCAAAAATAAAGGAATAACAGCTATATTATTTATGGGCGGTGATGCAAATCCGGCATATATAAATAAATTAGCCGAATACCTTTATCATAACTATCCTAATTTAAAAATTGGCTGGTATTCTGGACGAGATAAATTATCCGAAGAGATCAAACTTGATTTCTTTCATTATATTAAATTAGGCCCGTATATATCCAGCAAGGGACCTCTTAATAATCCGAACACTAACCAAAGATTATATCAAGTTGTTAAAAGGGAGAATGATATTAACCTATTTGATATTACTTCCTATTTTACAAATAATCAATATAATAATTAAATATATATTATATATCTGTAATACAGTAATATATATTTTTATTCAAAAAAATATTTTTGGTTTTATTTTGATAGTTAAATTGATACAATTATCTTTGCAGTGTTCTTTGAAAAATGACAGTATGTTGCATGGTCAAGCACGTCTTATTGTGCAAGACAATAAGGCAGCAAAACAAGAGATCGAATTGGCTATTGGAAATTTGAAAGATGGTGATTACACCATTCTTATTATGGACGATACCAAAAACAAATCTCTACCACAATTGAAGTATCTATTTGGCGTAGTACTGAAGACAATTTCAGAACAATTGCCTACACACCCGCCAGTAGATGCCCTATACAGATATTTTGAGGAAATTTATGCTCCGATTCATGTCTGTGATCTTCCCGGAGGTGAAAAGTATGAATACTTTAACCTCAAAAATGAAAAAGCAAGTGAGATGAATGAAGTTATTGAGAGAATCATTCATCATGTAAACACTGAATGGGGTATTAAGGTTATGTTGAAAGATAAAACCAAAATGCCAGAAGCAAAAGAACTTTGGGCTGGAGCTTATACCGAACAGTGGAATCTTCCCCTCTCTAAATTAAACAAATAATTTTCATTTTATGGAAGAGATGATTAAAAATCCGTATGCCCTCTTTGCGGAGAATCAAGAAACTTATGAAGAGGCGGTAAAAAAAAGTACCGATGAGAGCCAATCATTTCAACGTACCAAACATTTCCGTATGGATTCCGCAGGAACTTATACTGTGCGTATCCTTCCCTTGGCACCAGCCGAGCAACCAGACGGTTCTTACAAATTAGAACGTAAGGGGTACGAATATCCGGTCAAAACACAGGTGTTGAAACTGGACAACCCACGTCCAACAGGAAAAAAAGACAAACAGTTCTTTGTAAATATCTGTCATTCCAGCTATGCCGGATTATCTGTAGACCTAATTGACACTTATCTTCAAGTTGCTGAAAATAAGTATGGCAGTGATGAAAAATTGATGAAAAAGATTAAAGGTTCAGGCTTTGATGGTGGTCTAAAATGGAACTCTCAACGTGCCATGTATATTTTAGATTTGGACAACCGTGAAGAAGGTATTCATTTACTTATCCTGTCTTATTCACAATACAAAGATTTGGAGGATCGCAAACTGGCTATATGGAAGAAGCTTCTGGAAAAGAATCCTAAATGTTTGTGCCCTATCTCTTCTTTGGAAGATGCTTTCCCGGTAGAAATTACTCGTAAAGAGGAAAACAAGAAAACCACTTACACATTCAACATTGATACAATTTCCGGTGCCGAACCTCTATCTGAAGAGGAAGTCAGTTCGTTGTTGGAAACACAGCGTATCCCGGCAGCTATTTATCGTTACTCACGTTTCCACATGGAGGCTACCATTGAGTTCTTGAAGCAATACGATGCTAAAATGGAAATGGATGTGATGAGCAGCAAAGAGATCACAGAAGCTATTGAAAAGATTAAAATGGAGCTTCACCCTGATGATAAATCCCATTTCTCTTTTGACAAAAAAGAACGTAACAGCGGTGATAATGAGGAACCATCAGACAACGAACTGGATTCATTGTGGAACCTCTGGGAAAAACTAAATGAACGCGGTATTGGTGATAAGAGCGAAGAAGGGCAAGACTTACGTGATGCAATTCGCGAATATATTGATGCCAATGAGCTAAATGTCCGTGTCACTCGTGGAAAAACAAATGAAGATTTGCTGAATGACATTGAAGACGCGTTGGAAGTTGCTAAAGATGGCAGCAACAACGAAGATGACAATACACAAAACGACACCAAACCGGAAGACACGCCTTTAGAGCCAGAACCGGAAGAGGAACCAGAACCAACCCCCACTCCTACTCATACTGTTCGTAGACGTGGTGAACATAATGACGACACCAATGAACCGGCTGCAAACCCAGTCCGTGAACGCAGAGCCGCACGTCCTGAACGTAGAAGAAGATAATTCATTTTTGTATTAGCATTATAGGGACATATCTAACTAATATTAATATGTCCCTATTTAAATTGAATCACAATGAGCAAGAAAATACCAAGTGCCTTATTGTTGAATGATATACATGTATCAAAAGACAATATTCCAGAATTTCAAAAAAACTGGGACGAGGCTTTATATATATGCGATCAATATGGGATTGAAGATATGATAATTGGTGGAGATTTGTGGTTATCACGCTCTTCTCAAACACTTAGCACACTCATGGCTGTTCGCCAAGCTATCATAAAAGCCACTAAAGCCGGAATAACCATTACCGTTGCCGAAGGAAATCATTGTAAAGTTGACCAGGAATCAGTTCTAGGGTATAGTCATTTGTTTAGTGAATACCCCCACGTCTATGTTGTTGATGACTATTCGATTATTAATATTAGCAACGATGTAGAACTATATATAATGAGCTATTTTCCAGAAAACGGAAGTTTCGTAGAACGGCTGAAAAAAATGGTAAAGGCGGAATTGAACGCGTCTGTACATAATATCCTATATATTCACGAAGGAATAAACGGGGCACTTAGCACGCCTAATGAAAAAGAACTGCCCACGAACATTTTCAGTGATTTTGATACAGTTCTTGTAGGACATTATCACAATCGTTGTATTATCAAAGGTACCAACATTGAATACATAGGTTCTTCCAGGCAACATAATTTTGGCGAAGATGAAGAAAAGGGCTATACCATTATATATGATGATGGTAGCCATGAATTCATAAAGAACCAAGTCAATATTCGCTACAAAGTTTTGGACATAAAAGCTAGTCAAATCAATTCAAAACTAATTGATAAGCTGGATGATATGAAAGCGGATGGAAGATACAAGATTAAAACAAGAATCAGTTGTACAAGCCAAGAAGCTTCAAGTATTGATAAACAAAAACTTCTGGAAGCAGGGTCTTCAAAAGTGGAAATTGTTACTGAAGATGTGGAAATCACAGAAACAACAGCCCACTCTTTAGATAAAAAATTCGACAAATCCGGTATTAAGCAAGAATATACCAGTTTTTGTGCTAACAAAGGAATCATAAATATAGAAATGGGGTTACAATACCTTGATAAAATCAGTTAATATGTGGACATTAAGACAAGTTTACGCAAAAAACCTATGTGCTTTTAAGCAATTGGACTATACATTGTTGCAAAAACATACAACGCTGATTTTTGGCAACAATATGGATAATGATTCGCAAGGTTCAAATGGTTCCGGAAAATCTGCTATGCTAGAAGCAATCGCTATTGGGATAACCGGAGAGACACTTCGTAGAATAAAAATGGATGAGATAATCAATGATGCGGAGGATGAAGCGACTGTTTCCCTTTTGTTTCAAAACAATACTACAGGACAGTACTTATCTATTAAACGTGTTATCTCCCGTAAAACAGCACAGATAATCAAAGTTTCTATATATTATGATGAAATTGATTGTAACATAAAACATATAGAACAAGCCGGAGTTGCAGATTACAATAAATTTATACTTGAAACACTGGGGCTGACAAAAGATGATGTTTTCTCAAACTTCATTCTTTCTAAGCACAAATATTCGTCATTTCTCTCCAGTTCTGATCGCGAGAAAAAAGAAATCATTAATCGTTTCAGTAACGGTGTAATGGTAGATGAATCTATCGCTGCATTACAAGAGGATATGATACCGATTCAAGAATCATTAAAACAAGCAGAATTGAATGTAGCGAATCATACCGGACGTGTTGAAACATTACAAGAGCAAATCAACACAGCTATTACAGAATCAACAGAGCGTTCACAAAAGAAAGCTGAACGTATAGCAAACTGGAATGAAGCTATTGCTGGGAAAAGAGCTTATATCCGTGAGCAAAATGTTCTCATAAATAAAAGTGACGAGTTACTGGAACAATATGATAAAACAGATGAAGTATTGCAAAAACTGGAAAACAGTAAAAAGGATACTGGTGCATGTTTTGAAATTATTTCAGAACGTTTTACTTCATGCGCTTTGCCATTACCTAAGGATTTTGCAGCTATATCAATTAAAAATCAGAAAGAATTGGAGGTTGTTACAACAGAATATTCCAATGTACAACAACAGCTGATTCAGCATGAGAAAAAGATTGCAACAGCCAAATCCTCTTATGAGAAGCTGTTAAAACAACATGAGAAGTTTCAAGAAAACTTCAAAAAGAAATCCACCAAAATTGAGAATCAAATAAATGAATTATTGGATTCTATTAAAAAGTTGGATGCCGAGAATAGTAATCTTAGATCACAAAGGACTAAGTTGGAAGCAGATATAGCCAGCCTCCAAAAACAACTTGCCGGAGTTATCGTTTGTCCTAAATGCCAACATGAATTCACATTGGCTAATGATGTAGATATAAACGAGGTTAAACTAAGATTGCAAGCCCGAAATGGAGAGACACAAGACATTCTCCAAAATATTGAGGCTAATGAAAAACGCATTTCAGATATTACAACAAAAGGACGCGAAGCTCGTAAAGAACAGGATGAATTGAATCGTAGTAAAATAGAATGGTCGAATAAGATTACCGAGACTTGTACAGCATTGGATGAATTATCACGTAATACGTCTTATTTAACCAATAAAATGCAAACTCTCCAGCATCAAATGAATACCCTTCAGAAATCCATTGATGATGCGCGTACTAATTTATTTGATGATTCTTATGCAATATTAGATGAAGCTATTAGAAAGCAAGAATACGAAGCAAAGCAGGCCGAGTTGAATATTAACAATGCTAATGGAGCTATTCAGTCATACGAAGAATCTATTCGTGACATCGAAAACTCTTCCGAAACTGACATGATAGAATCTCTCAAAGCCAACAAGAAAAAATATGAGAAAGAATTGGTATTAGCCATTTCTGAAAAAGAAACTATTGAACGAAAATTAAATTCATATAAAGAGCAAGAAGCAACCTTTATTGAATTTAAAACCCATCTGGCTAATACTAAAATTGATGCTCTTAGTCACATAACTAACGAGTTTCTGGAAGCCATTGGTAGTGACATTCGTATTGCATTTTCCGGTTTTACAGTCTTAAAAAGCGGAAAAATCAGAGATAAGATTTCCATTTCTCTTATTCGCGATGGTGTAGATTGTGGCTCTTTTGATAAATTTTCAGAAGGTGAAAAAGCAAGAGTTAATCTAGCTAATATTTTGGCAATGCACAAACTTACCAATGTAAATTGCGATGACGATAAAGGACTAGATCTCCTGATACTTGATGAAATATTAGAAGCCACTGACGAACAAGGGCTTTCCAACATTTTTGATGCCCTCAATCAATTACAGATTACATCTTTGGTAGTCAGTCATGGAAATATAGCTGAAGGCTACCCATACAAGACTGTAGTCAATAAACTTAATGGCGTTTCATACATAGAATGATTAACGAATCAAAAAACATTAAAAATGAGTCAATAAATCAAATTACACGTGATAATGTGCTTGCATTAGATATAGCAGAGCACTGTGGATATTACTCAACCCATGAATCAGGAACATGGAATTTTACCCAAAGAAAAGGCAAAAATGCGACCGAGCAACATAAAATGTTTTATGACACACTGGTTGAATTTATCCAAAAATACAACATCAAATTGATTATCGCCGAAGATGTATGCGTTTCAAAGCATTTCATTGCAGCGCGAAAACTATCCGAATTTAGAGGCATATTATATCTGATATGCGCCCAGCTTGGACTCCCGGAACCAAAATTCATAAACGTTAGCACAGTAAAAAAATGGGCTACCGGTGACGGAAAAGCTGACAAAAAGAAGATGATTGAATATTGCATCAAACGATGGAATATTACACCAGTCGATGACAACATGGCTGATGCAACCCACATCTTCAAATATTATGTAAGAATATACAAACTTTAGACAGAAAATGAGTTACGCAAGAAACATAAGGCGTAGGCAACAAAGAGAAGGCCAGCCCCATTTAATGATGCTAGGAAGCTTGCTAGGAGATTTTTACGAATTCCTTAGTAAACAACCCCAGCCAACAGACAACGAGGTAAGAAGTAATTTTATCTCTAGTAATAATAAGTGGAAGAAGTATTGTAAAGTCCACAAATTGATGAACTCGGATCACTTGTTTGTGCTCAATGTTCAAGAGGCGTGGAAGAGACATACTCAGCAGTTACCACAGAACCCATAATAATAAGTGATGAAGTAGCTGCACGGCGAAAAGCCCTATTTGATAAATACGTAACACCGTACAACCGAATGATATACAAGTTATGTATGCGCTATACTTTTAATCCTTCTGACATAGAAGACAATTACATAGAAGTGCTTACCAACATGTATAAATATATCGAGACATATAATCCAGAGCGTTCTGTACAAACATGGCTCCATATTGTAACCAAACGATGTGTTTTTGATTTGGATCAACGTAAAAAAAGGCATCAAGACATGTTGAGTGATGATAACGATGTGGAAACATTTTCTTCCAGTGAATCTATTGTAGATTTTGACGAAGTAAGCTCTAACGTAAGGGGTATTGACAATTATCAAGAGTTATACAGCGATGATGTTTTAGCTGCATTAAAACAGTTGAAACCACAATACAGAAGCGCACTTTTGTATCAACAGGCAGGATATAAACTCAAAGAAATTGCCGAAATCGAATATCGGAACGGTGCCTTAGAATCTCGCAATATCGAAACTGTCAAAAGTCGATTATTCTTGGCGCGTCAACAACTTCAACAACTATTGACTCGTGATGGAAAAAGAAGAACGACTGACGAAACAGATTAAGACAGTATATACAGAAATAGCCAAGCGTTTGGTAGACCCCTCCTTCTCATTCCCAGAGGGAGGGCAAGCCAAACGCCAACTATCCAAATTTATTGTCAACTTTACTCAAATTTGTGGTGGAGAATTTAATACTTCACGACTTGTAGACTATTGTGTATTCCAGCTTCATAAAAACAGGAATGCCCAATATCAACGTACATTAGCTCCAAAAACATTTGGGACTACCGCTCTTCAAAAATATCTATCAATGTCTTCCAAATCCAAGCAATATCTGGAAGACCAATGGTTATCTGAAGCCAATCTAACCAGAGCCTATCTAAATTCACTAATCTGTAAAAAAGAGCATCCTCAGTCTAAGTATATTTATATGCCATCTGAGGAATGCACTAAGAAACGGAGTATCAACACAGATATTGGGTTTCTAATATGCTCTACATCCACATTGATGTGGAGTCCATTCTCTCCAGCATGTCAAATATGCACAAATGTCGAGAAATGCAAGCAAGAAACCGCGATAAAATATCCAGAGTTATACCGAATAAGACTCGAAGAATATGGCGAAAGAAGATAACGTATTAACAGAAGATTTCTTATTTGAATTATATTACGCTTGTTTTACATACGACTATGTATGTAGCTTAGTGTGTGAATATATGCAGAAATCGTACCTGCCTGGTAGAGATTTTCAAGCATTGCAGGGGTATCTGTGCAAATACTTCGCAGAACACAAATCATCCCCTACCCTTAATATTATCAGCCAGATAGTTTCTGTCAACAGAGAGGTTTCAGCACTTTTAGAAGATATAAAAGACTGCGCCGAAGGAGTTGAACCGGAAATTATATTGGAACAGTTTGAAAATTATCTAAGACAAGTAAAATTTCAAAAGACTTACAAAGAGATAGGTGAACTTTATGCAAAACAGGATCGTGACAAAGCAATGAAGTTGCTCCAATCATTTGCAGAATGGCAAAATGATTTCAGCTTGCGTCAAAACTCTTTTGTTGATGTAGTCGAAACCTTTGAATCCCGTTTTAGACGTAATAGAGAAAAACACAATCAAGAGTCAAGATTTAAACCAATCACCAGATTTTATATTGATGGTCTGGATGAAATGAACGGTGGACGAGATTTACGTACTCAATTAACATGCCTCTTAGCCCCTACTGGTGTTGGGAAAAGTCATGCCGCACGTTGGATTGGAAAATGCGCCTCTCAAATAGACGGATTAAACGTTCTTCATTTCCAGTTAGAAGGTTCTGAAGATGAAGTTGTGGATGCTTATGCCGCATCATTGGTTTCCTGTAATTCTTATCGTTATAGTACTGGTACACTAAAAGACCGGGAATTAGAACGAATGATACAAGAAATCAAAGCAATGTCTGGCACCCTAAAAGTCAAATCCTTTCCAAAGTTCGCTAATCAAGTGTCTACCATTGATATAAAAAATGGTATTGCTGAATACAAAAAAATCTATGGCATATCTCCAGACGTTGTTATCATAGATTCTATGGATTTGCTAACAGATTCCAGCGGACGTAGATGGTCAGAAAATGGAGAACGCCACAAACGAGTTGCTGTAGCTAATGATTTAAAGGACTTGGCAGGTGACGAAAATGTCTGGATGGTTGTGACTTATCAGGCAACTATAGAAAATAGAGAGTGGCTTAACGATGAACAAAATGTATTGACTGAATATAATTGTTCAGAAGCCAAAGGTTTGAGCAGACCAATGACTCATCTTATTACTCTTAATCAAAGCATCAATGAAATGCGCGAAAATGTCATGCGCCTAAATGTTGCAAAATCACGATTCTTCAAAAAAGGAGACCCATTTAAAATTGCTACAGATTATGATAACGAATGTTTTTATGACAGAGCAAGAACATTAAATATCAGCAAAGTTGCGTAATATGGAATTGAGTAAAGAAGAAAAAGAGTATATAATCCAAGAACTTTCTATTGAACTACATGCAAAACCGGATGGTAGCGGAAAGAACTTGATTGTCCCCCAGTGCCCCTATTGTGGGCATGAAGGGGGGAAATACGGTATATATATAGGTAAAGCAACCGAAAGGAAAAAGCCTTTTATGGCACACTGCTTTTCGTGTGGACGTTCAACCCAGACATTAGAGCAATTGCTAACAGATATAGGCCGTCAGGACTTAATTATAACAGATACTTTTGATCTTGATGGAGATAAAAAAATTAATGATTTCTCTTTTCTGGAAAACGATGACAGGGAAATAGATGACTCTCTGTGTGTTGTGGAAATGCCTGAATATTATAAGCGCACTCATTTTAATCGGTATTTAAGAAAACGTGGATTTATTGAAGAAGATTACGATTTCTTTCCTGTTGGCACTACACGTAACATGAACTTCAAGTTTGATGATTATGTAATATTTCCGATTATAGACAATGGAGATATTGTTGGGTATATTTCCCGGCATATTTGGGATAAAGCTGATATTGATGAATACAACCGTAAAGCAAGTCATAATGGAAAATTCCAAATTATGCGTTATAGGAATAGCACTGAAAACGATTTTGTTAAATTATTATACAACTATGATAGTATAATTGAAGACGAAACAGATACCGTAATTCTTGTAGAAGGAGTGTTTGATGTCATTGCACTTACGCGAAAATTAAACCTGTATAATAACCCATCTGTGGCTGTTGTTGCTACGTTCGGGAAGAAAATCTCTGATACACAAATTTATAAGTTACAGGCAAAAGGGGTTCATACAATAGTCATTGGATATGATGGAGACGCTACAGAAGCTATAAAAAAGACAGGTGATCAACTAAATGAATATTTTGATTGCTATGTTGCCGATATAGAAGATTCCAGCCAAGATTTCGACAGCATGGACTTTTGGGAGATATATGACACATTCGCTTTCGGACTGAAAACTTTAACCGAATATAAATTAAACAAAATTCAAATATGAATCCTGATTTATTAAATTGGCTAGATAATAATAAGATGTGTTTCAATATCATAGATGAAGATGTTATTGAAATCACGGGCTTTGGTAAAATGTACTATGAAGATACCAGTATGATTAAGTCCATCTTCCGTACTGATGCTGACAACAACATCAAGTTCAATACAATGGAAAACATCCAAACATTACAAGAAGAAGGCATTAATTATATAGTATTTCAATTTGGAGACAACTGGTATTATTACGATACAAGAAAAGATTTTGAATTTCAAATTTTAAAGTATGTAGGCGATAGGAAGCCATTAAACCATGCCCAAGAATTTGTAAACTTAGGCATACATACCCCTTTTGAATTGCTCAATGGAAGTTTCTCGCTAACAGATTGGATAAAAAAAGCCAAATACTTAGGGCAATCCGCATTAGGTATTTGCGATTACAATACAATGGCAGCAACCCTTATTCTTCAAAAAGAATGTGAAGCTGCTGGCATCCAATGGGTGTTTGGATATTCACTTACATTCACTGATGGTATCGAAAAGATAGATGCCAAAATATACTGTCAGTCACAAGAAGGACTTCAAAATTTGCTTAGAATTCAAAAATGTATTAATGTAGATTCTGAAAATAAAATCATTGATTTACAAGATCTTCTAAAACATGGAACCGGTAATATAATTGTATTTAGCAAATACGCGTCATTTTGGTTGAAAGAAATAGGAAATAATCTTGACCGTTTTTTCGATAGTTTTGACGATTGCTTTTATCAATTAGATTTATCGGAATTCAAAGCTGAACGTATTGATATTAAAGTACTAGATGCCACAAAATGTTACTTTGACTACATTTATGATACAGGCGATCTTCCTCCAGTATTAATTTGTGACTGCTATTATTTGGACAAAGATGATGCAAAAAACAAAATCATCCTTAACAAAATTGCTGAAGGGGCAGCACATGAACAAAGTGATGACCAATATTTTAAGGACTTGGACGAACACTGGACTACTATGTCTGGCTTGTTTGATGAACACAAATGGGACATAGAGGATATATTCAATTGGGCGTGTGAAAATACAGTCAAAATTGCTGAAGGGGCAAAAGCTAGATATGAAATTGAACGCAACTTTATGCCTCAATATGACATGGCTGACAATGAAAAATCAAAGTACGCCAACCGACATGAAATGTTTTTGGATTTGCTGGAAGATGGGTTCAACAAACTGGTCCCCAAAGGTAAAGAAGATATATATCGCAAACAATTAGATTATGAGGTTTATGTATTGGAATCAACCAACAACGTAGATTACATGCTCGTACAATATGATACTGTTAATTGGGCACGCAAAAATGGAATATTAGTGGGATGCGGACGTGGTTCTGCTGGAGGGTGTCTAGTTTTATACCTATTGGGAATAACACTTATAGATCCAATAAAATACGATTTGTTATTTGAACGCTTCCTTCTTCCAGAACGTGCAGGACTATACCCTTCAGATGTGACCATTATTGGAGATGACGTAGATTCCAATCAATATATCGAAGTTACATTAGAAAATCATAAAACTTATAAAATAGACAAAGACGCACAGTTACTTGTGAAACGTGCCGGAATGGATGATCCTATTGTAGTATATGCAGATGAACTGCAAACTGACGATGATATTCAATTTGATAATCGAGATCTTTTATTTACTCTAAACGAAATTTGATTATGATTCCAATTTTAAGAAAAGTGGGATGGGATTTAAATCCCAATGACAAGGTAGTTAATGCCATCCTCAAAAGATGTGAAGCCAATAATGGCGAGTGTCCATGCCACAATGACTCCAAAGACAAACGATGTCCGTGCAGCTCGTATAGAGAACATGATGTTTGTCATTGCAATTTATATGTAAAAATCGAAAAATAAAAAGGTATGGAAGATATGATTTTGACAGAAGAGATGCAAAAAATAATGAATCTCATTCAGGATGATGAGAATAATGTATTCGTAACAGGTAAAGCCGGTTCTGGAAAGACTACATTTCTAAAATATCTAATTGAAAAATCCGGGAAGAATTGCATTGTAGCTGCCCCAACAGGCATAGCAGCGATTAATGCAGGGGGCGTTACATTGCATAGTCTATTTGGCATTCCTTTTGGACCCATTACACCTTACGACCGACTGGAAAACAAATTTTCAGAATACAAAGTAGAACTATTGCTCAAAATGGAATTGCTGATTATTGATGAAATAAGCATGGTACGCCCAGATATTCTGGACACCATTGATCGCAAACTAAGGTGGGTTTACGAAAGCGATGAACCATTTGGCGGTGTACAAGTGATAATGTTTGGCGATCTTTTTCAATTGCCTCCAGTAACAAAGAAACAAGAAAGAGAAATATTGTCTGACTTTTATGATGGCTTTTTCTTTTTCAATGCCTTAGTTTTCAAACGCACAGGTTTCCACATTGTAGAGCTAACAAAAATATTCAGGCAAACAGAACCTGAATTTATTAATGTACTCAACAATATTCGTAATTACCAGGTAACATCCGATGAACTGGATTTATTAAGCGAATTGAAAGACCGCAAAATCAGTAGCAGTTATGATAACGAATACATCCATATTTGTACACACAAAGCTGATGTTGAGAAAATTAATGCCGACAAATTAGGGGAACAAGAGATACGAAACTATGATATAGTTATCAAGGATAAGTTCCCAGAATCATCTATACCATGTGATTTACATTTAAAACTTCGAGTTGGGGCAAGAGTTATGTCATTAGTTAACGACTCATTAAAGGGTTATTATAATGGTATGCTTGGAATTGTGACCGCATTAGAAGATAACGTAATTACAGTACGTATGGATAATGGCCGGACTATCAAATTTGAGCGTTATACATGGAGTAATACGCAATATACTTTAAAAGATAATGAGATTGTAAAAGAAGAAATTGGTTCATGTACTCAATTCCCATTAACATTGGCATGGGCCATTACCATTCATAAAAGCCAAGGACTTACATTCGATAAAATTATCATTCATGTATCACATACTTTTTGTCCTGGACAACTATATGTAGCCCTTAGCCGATGTAGAACGCTGGAAGGCATCGTTTCAGATGCTTTTATCACCAAACAAATGATTATTCCAGAATATGCTCTAATTGATTTTGAAAGGGCATACAAATCAGAAGGTAACTATTATGGTAAACGGTTAGATTAATTAAAAATGAAAGTCATATCAGTTAAATATAAAACATCTTCAACAGAGGTGAAAGCCATAGATTGTTTTGTGGACAGTGGTTATTTGCAAGGTCCTGGAGGTTCCCTTCCAGATGTGGATGTAGACTTCCAATCAGACCGTAGACAAGAGGTAAAAGAGTATATTGAACGCCGTTATAACCATGATGGTAAACAACGTGTGTTTTCTGCCGGAACCTTTACGACTTTAAAGTTGAAAGCAGTTCTTAAAGATGTAGCGCGTGTACATCGAGTACCGGTAAATATTGTAAATTATATCACAGCTATATTTGAAGATGACAATATGAGCTGGACAGACCTGTTTACAATGGCTGCTACTAATAAAAAGGTACATAGCTTCATAATGGAATACCCACAAGTAATTGAAGATATTCGTACTTTGATGGGGCAACCTCGTTCTTCATCAGTTCATGCCTCTGCCCTACTAGTAACCCCAGATTCAAAAGATGGAAAAGATTTGGAGTGCTTTGATTTTACCCCTATAAAGAAAATAGACGGTGTATTGATTTCCGAATTTGACGGTTATTCATTAGACGAACAGGGATTACTAAAAAATGATTGTCTTGGTATCAAGGAATTATCAAAACTACAAGCTGTCATCAATATATGTAATGATAAATATCATACCAATATTACTTTTCAAAATATCGTGCAAAGCGGACTAGATGATCCTAAAGTATATCAACTACTACAAAAGGGATATACCCAAAATATTTTCCAGTTTTCATCTAAAGGGATGACTAAGTTTCTGGTAAGTATGCAACCAGATAAAATTGAAGATTTAATCGCAGCCAATGCCTTATTTCGTCCAGCAACACTAGATTCCGGATCTACAGATAAATATGTAGACTGCAAATTGGGAGATGCAGATCCTGTATATCTATGGGGAACATACAATGCCATGAAGAATACTTATGGTGTGCTGTGTTACCAGGAACAGCTAGCACAAATTGCACGTGAAGTTGGAAAATTCAGTTTAGGTGAAGGTGTTAAATTGGTAAAACTTATATCCAAGAAAAAAGTAGATAAGATTCTTGCCTTACGAGACAAGTTTATGACCGGAGCTAATGAAAATGGTTGCCCAAAAGAAGATGCAGAAGCAATATGGCACATGTTTGAGGTAGCTGGTGGTTATCTTTTTAACAAAAGTCATGCAACCGCTTACGCTGTTACCGCCTATGCCGGAGCCTACCTCAAAGCCAATTACCCTACAGCTTTTTATACCATAGCTCTTCAATGGGCTAAAGATGATGAAATTCCTACATTAATGAGTGAGATGGAACTATGCAGTGAAGCAAAAATAGTTCCACCAGATATAAATGTAAGTGGCGGAACCTTTATTACAGACTATGAAACCAATAAAATTTTTTGGTCTCTTTCTCGTATTAAAATGTTGGGAGCTAAAGCTACAGAATGGATTATAAACGAACGAAATGTACGCGGAGAATTTAGTTCTATTGAAAACTTTATAGAACGAATATTCCGGTATAAATTAAAGCAGTACAAATATTGGGATGATCCAGACAACCCGAATGAAGTTACTAAATGCCCAGTTAATGCAAGACATGTCCGTCATTTAATATTATCCGGATGTTTTGACAAAGTAGAAAATGCCCAATCAGTCATAGAACGATATGCCATTTTAGAAAAAGCCGCAAAATGTTTAGGTTTTGAAATATCCGAAAAAGATATACCGGAAGATTTGAGAAACAAACATTATTTCTGGAGTCAACAGCAAATCGCAATTAGTGGCATTGGAGCTATCGACTATAAACGTATTTATGACAATTCAGAAGCAAAGCCCAAAATAAAAGGAAAAGCATCTTGGGCACTTTTAAAAAACATACAAGACCCCGATTATGATGGAAAACGCGTTGCTATTTGTGCTAACATTGTAGATATTGAGGAGAAAAAGTTTAAAGACAAGAAAACAGGTGAGAATCGAGTTTTCTGCAAACTTTTACTTCAACAAAACAATGATCTGGTAGAAATGGTCATCTGGAATGATGAATGGATGAATGTCCGGACAACACTTTGTAAGGGTGGTTCTCTTAGCAGTGCAAAGAACAAAATGCTTATATGTTCCGCCCAAGTCAAGTACAGTGACTATACAGGTGGAAACAATCTTCAGTTATATAAATCTTCAATTATAGACATATTATGAAAATAAAAGCAAATATACCAATTATTATAACTATTGTCGGACCATCTGGAAGCGGTAAGACAACAATGGCAAACATCATGTCTGAAAACGGCATTCCAACAATAGTATCATATACAACACGTCCCATGAGGGAAGAAGAAACAAATGGAAAAGAACATTGGTTTGTAACTCCGGAAGACAAGCCCCAAATGTCTGAAATGATAGCTTATACACAATTCGGCGAACATGAATATTGGGCTACATTGCAACAGGCAAAGCAGAAGATATGTACATACGTAATTGATGAAAAAGGTCTGAAATATTTAAAAGAAAAATTTCCAAACTCATTTATTATATTTTCTGTATATATCGACAGAAGTATGGATGATCGTATAAATTGTGGAATCGACCAACAGCGATGTGAACGCGATTTGAATCGTATAGAGATACCTTTAAATGAATATGATTATGTTATTCATAATAATTATTCACTCGAAGAATTTAAACAAAAAGTTAAACAACTCACATTAAGTTTATTAAAATAATATGGCAACTCCTAATAACGAAAAGCCAATTATCGTGGCTTTTACCTTAGACTTTGAGACTGGCGGTTTGGACTGCCAAGATTGCGCATGTACCCAGATTGCAATCCATGCAGTACGTATAGATACTTTTGAAACAATTGACAGATATGTAAAATACATATCCCCATATAATAAACAGCCGGATAAAGGTGTGGCTAAACGTAAAGTATTGAAGAGTAAATTTGATAAAGACGATGAACAGCCCATGAAATATGAAGAAAAAGCTCTGACTTATTCCGCCATAACAATGGATATGTTAGAATCTCTTGGTATGGACATCAAGCAAGTTGCGGCAGAGGTTATTGATTTTATCCGCAAAAACATATTATCAAAAGGTCGCAACATAAAACCCTTCTTAATTGGTCAAAACATTGGATTTGATATAGGATTCATGCAACAGTTAATGGAATATGGAGGACAAATGAAAGAATTTGCCAAATTAATGAGAGGAGAAACAGATTTCTATGGGCACTTCCAGCCTTTATATATAGACACAATCGTTTTAGGACAATTGGCTTTATCTCATTTAGATGGCATGAGCAGTTATAAATTGGAAATCATGGCAGAAAAATTTGGTATCGAACTAGATGATGCCCATGATGCAGATGCTGATGTAACAGCAACGACCAATGTGGCTATGGTATGTTCCCAAAGGATGCGTAATGCTTCCGGCATAGATGATGGTAGTATGGTTATGACCAAAACAGAAAAATCACGTGTTCATTTCAAAATATAAAATATGGTAACAGAAGAAGAAAAGCAACAAGCGCAATCAATTGGACTGGAGCCAGAAGTAGTGTTCAACACTCTTTCAGACCGAAGAATCCTGGCTGTACAAACCGAAGATACCCATGAAACTATTATGGAAATTTCCGGATATGATTTACAAATAAATTTTAATCGGGATAAGTTACAGAATATTGCAGATATAGAAAGTATGCTAGATGGACTCAAGGACCTATTCAGACGGGTTGTTATGCAAGATTTATTAGAAAGTAACGTTGAAAAAACAAACTCATAAGACCTTTCCTAGCTATTCTTAGTAAACCAAGCCCAGTTGAACATATCGGCTGGGCTTTAATACAATTAAAGAATGGAACTAAAGAAACCAGAATCGTTGAATAAACAAGAAATTGATTTTTGCGAGTTATTCATTTTCGGCTGTGACCCTTATGCCGGAAATGCTCGCAAATGCTACGAAGATATATTCTATGATTCCAGTCATACCTCTTTAAGAAAGGCAAAACAATTAATGGCACGGGATGATGTACAAGAGTATATCAATCAGTTGCGAGCTATCGCTAATTATGAAACAGCCGACCTAAAAGCTCGTCTAACAGAAAAACTACTGCATATTATAGACGAAACTTCTACAGCAAAATATACAGATCGAAGAGGCACAGAGCTATCACCAGCTCCATTACGTTCTGTAGCTGTGCAAGCATCAAAAGCTTTAATGGAAATGTATCCAGTAAAGGTAGCACAAGAAAGTAAAGTTGAATTGAAAGGTAACGGTGACTCTGGTATTGTTTTCAATGTCATTGTTCCTCAATCTAATAATGATAATAATGTTGAATAAAAGAACAAATGGTAGGACGAAAAATTACAATCATTGCCTCCCCTCTATTGAAAGAATGGAAATTGAAAAAGTTAATTGGAAGGGATGGGGTTATTATTAAAAAGAATCAAAATCAAAAAACAAAAGGCGTATGGGTACGCTTAAATGAGCCATTTGCAAATGAACTAGAATGGTTTATCCCAATCCAATCAGTACAAATTACTTCACATTAATATGGAACAGTTGGATAAAGGCATCGGATGGCTTCAAAAATTGCTTAACCTACAAAAGAGATATGGCTTTTTCAGCATTATAAAAGGACTATTTCTGTTGTTTTTAAGCGGTTACATCATATTTTTCGCATTAAATCCAAAGTATCTTTTGGATCGCATGTCCGAAATAACAACTGCCCAACATGACCATCTAGTAAATACAAGGTTATCTGCGGATTCCAATATTCGCCATATTTTATCTAAAATGATATTTACCACTAATGCTGACCGGGCATGGTTAATAGAATTTCATAATGGAAGTAAAAATCTGACAACAGGATTGCCATTCCTTTTCGGTTCGATGCGAATTGAAGAAGTTAGGGATAGTATATCAAATGTTGACGAAGACTATGCGGATTTTAGCTTATCAAAATACAAACTTGTGGCAAAAGTATTGGACGATGGATATTTTTATGGTGGGTTGGATGATATTCAAAAAATAGACCAACGCTTGTATTACAAATTTCAAGCCAACGACATTAGCGAAATAGCCTTATTAACATTGTATGATGGAGAAAAGCCCGCTGGAATTATTGGTCTATCGTTTTGTAACGGTAAAAAGATGGACAAACAACTGGTTGGAAAACATATCAGAAGCAGTGGCATAAAAGTAGCCACATTACTATCACAAATAAATGATTAAGACTATGGAATTAAGATTAGAACGTCTATGGCCAAAAGAGGCTTATACAATTGGCAGACTATATATCAACAATGAGTTTTTCTGTAATACACTAGAAGACAAAATAGTTGATAAAAATAAAAATGGAATATTCGATAATGGAGAAAAAAAAGTTTATGGAGAGTCGGCAATTCCGTATGGTACTTATAAGATAATCTATAATTGGTCTCCAAAATTTGGTCGTAATCTCCCAAGATTATTAAACGTTCCTCATTTTGAAGGTATTCTCATACATAGTGGCAATACTGCCGCAGACAGTGCTGGTTGTATTTTAGTGGGAAAAAATTCAGCGGTAGGTCGATTATCTGAATCAAGATATACTTCTGATTGCCTTAACAGAAAGATTGAAGAGGCACAAAAAAAAGGGGAACCAATTACTATCAGTATTGTATGAAACCAATTACTATCATAAGTTGTATTCTTTGTATTCTGTTACTCGGTTCATGCGCTACTTCTAAAAATACGGAGCATCAACAACAGATAGATTACTCCAGTGAACTGCAACAACTTCGCAACTCACTGGATTCTCTTCACATGGATATTGACAAACAATCTAAAGTAACGGCAGACAAATTGAGTAATTTAAAGTTAGAAAATAAAACTGTGTATTTATCAATGCCAGACTCTACCGGGAAACAATATCCAATAAAGCAAAGCATAACTAATATAAACAAACAAGATACCGAGCATACAGAATCAGCTGAAACATTATCAATATCCATTTCACAAATATCATCCAAGCTAGACTCTCTATACCAAAGGGTTAATGAACTTAGCAAATCGTCAGGAAAGACTATAGAATTAAGTTGGTGGGATTTACATAAAGATAAGATTTATCTATCGGCAATAATTACAATGCTAATAACAATATTTCTTGTTAAAATCAAAAAATCATATCATTTATAACAACCACCTCTATAGCAAAAGACTATTCTTGATAAAACATTAAGAAGTTATGGATTTACATATTAAAGATAGATTGCTTATTCCTTCTATTTTTCCAGAACGGGGAAATTTTATGGATTTTAATTTGAAAAAGTCTATCGCCCGAAAAATTGCTATTTCAGAGCAAGACAGAAAGGACTATGAAATAGTCGAAAAAAAGGAAGAAAAGCGAATTGAATGGAACGTTCAAAAAGACGCAGAAACCCCATTAGTGGTAGAATTTTCTAAAGAAGAACTGGATTATATGCGTAGGTCTTGTGAAGCTATTGCAGAACAACAAATGCCAGATGAAATGTGGGCTGTAGTTGAACGCATCTATAACGAAGCACAAAATTGATTTCTTACTTCTTTACTCACAATCATATCTTCCATACGAATGGGAATCTGTCTTACTGTACGGATTCCCATTTATTGTTTTAAATTAACAATATGGCTGTAGGATTAAAAGCACCAAACATAAAAATTGATTTCAAGCCATCTCCCAAACAATATGAATTATGGAAATTACTTCAACCCGACTATTGCCCTCATTGTGGAGGGCATATATCACAAAAAATGGTCGGACATGATATTAAAGGAAACCCACAATATAAACCATATTGCACATCATGCGGCTCTGAGAATCTACCACAACTTATTTTAGGAGGCGGTGCAGCCGGAGGTGGAAAATCTTATTTAGGAAGCTGCTGGCTTGTTAGTAGCTGTATGAGATTTCCAGATATACGTGCCGTTGTAGCTCGTAAAACCTTAAAGAGCTTGAAAGGTTCTACTTGGAATACCATAAAGAAAGTATGTAAGGAATGGGGACTAAAAGAAGGGGTGAATTACAAAATAAACAATCTGGATGGGATATTGACATTTTGGAATGATTCAGTCATCATCATGCAAGAAATGGTTGACTTACCTTCAGATCCAAACTTTGAACGTTTCGGGTCTTCAGAATATACTATTGCATTCATAGATGAGGTATCAGAGATTTCAGAAAGAGCTATTGAGGTATTATTTTCTCGTCTTCGTTGGCGCACAGCAGAAACATTTAAAACTGCTAGAATGATGATGTCAACCAACCCTTGCATCAATTGGGTACGTTCGCGTTTTGTTCAAGACGATGAAGGAAATCCTGTATTATGCAAAGAAGGCGAAGCATACGTACCATTCTCTGTTTTTGATAATCCGGATATTCAGTTTGTACAGACCTATGTTGCAGCATTAAACAAAATTACAGATCGAGCAACACGAGAAAGGCTTTTATATGGAAACTGGGATTTTGTTGACTCAAATCTTATGGCTGCATATTGGAATTTTGATGGCGAAAAACATCTTATTGAACGGTTACGGGAAAAAGTTTATGATCCGATGAAACCAATCATATCAGGATGGGACTTTAATGTCGCTCCATATATGAGTGAGATGGAGTTGCAGATTAATTATGAGAAGAAAGAAATATATCTGCTGGAAGAAAATTTAGGTAAACCAGAGAACAAAGAAAACAATACCCCAAAATTATCTCAAAAAATAAGGGACAAACACCTCCAGAATCAGCATATAGGTGGAATAATTATAACAGGAGACCCAGCAGGATTAGCACGTAGCACGCAAACAGAAGAAGGTGTCAACAACTATACTATTATAGTGGACAATATGAAAAATAATGTGCTAAGGCCACGTATAAAATTGCTTCAGAAGCAGCCGCCACAAAGTACCAGGTTGGAGTTTGTCAATGCAATATTAAACGGGTTTGACGGTTGGAAATTCATGGCAGACCTACGGTGTCGTAAATTTACTGAAGATATGATATACCAGCAGAAGAACTCTGACGGCACCAAATCCAAGAAAAAAGTATTAAACCCCAAAACGGGTGGAAAAGAAGAAAAATACGGGCACTTATCGGACATCTTGGATTATGTATTGGTATTGTTTCTCTGCGACTCATGGAGACGGTTCCAAAATCAAAAGACAACAATTGAAACATATACAGCACCAGTCTATAACACTTTTGAATATTAATTATGTATAGAAGGTTTTTAAACAAAAACGATTATCTGGGTATCATTACGGAGGATGCTTTATCGCAGCTTACCCGTGGGAAAGATATTTGTTTTGTGCAGGCAGAACAAGCCGCTGAAGCATCTATTATGGATTACCTTACTGAAAATTACGAAATTGAACGCGAACTAAATCGAGGTAAATTCATCTTTGAATATGATCGAAGAATCAGTTATCCTATAGGATGTCATTTTTACCTTGACGGAGAAATATGCGAGGTAATTCAAGCTATCAATGGCTACAAAGCTCCTTGTCCTATATCTTATTGGCACGAAACAGAAGAGATACTTGACTTGGAAAAAATAGAACAATACAGCCAGATGAAAAACTATCGTCCCGGAGATGTGACAAAGTTCTTAGGAAGGACATATATATGTGACATCGCCAATGGCATAGACTTCAACGATATTCGTATTCCGGAAGTTAATGCCTGGGAAATGGTTGATACATACAAGTGGGACACCGTTCCATACAATGAATGGGAAGTTGTAGAATATGAAGGCAAATTCTTCACCTTGCTAACAATGGATAATTATGACTGTCTGGTCAATCCAATGGAATCTGACTGCTGGGGGATGATTGGAGAATATGATCCTTCACTCAATTCTTATGAATTGTCAGAACACGAATATGTAGAATATAAAGGAAAAATTTATTATCCTATAATCAACCCCAATGCTGATGTACCGGAACTGGAAAGGAATATCAAATACCATGACCCAAGAAACTATAACTTGAAACGCCACATGGTTCAACTGTCATTATACGAGTTGCACAAACTGATTTCTCCGAACAATATCAGCACTGTACGAATAGATGACTACGACCATTCTATGCAATGGTTAAAAGACGCTTCCAGGCTAAAATTAAATCCTCAAATTCCGAGAAAAATTGATAACAAGAAAGAGCCTCTTACAGACTGGCAGATGGCAACCTTTCAAACATCTTATGACCCATATCAAAACCCTTGGCATGTATGAAATGGTTTTAATATGATAGCATCATCTCAAAATTAAAAATTAACCTCAAAAATTACATGGATCTTCTAAAAAGAATTAGGCAGAAAATAGATGAATTCTGCTTTAACCACATGAGAATGGACGGTGCCCAGCATCTGATTGCCGGTATCTTGATTTATGATGTACTCAAATACCTTATACCTGTTTGGAGTGCCATACTAATCACTCTGATTATACTTGTCGCCAAAGAAGTTGTTTTAGACAAATGGGTAAAGAAAGGGGCGGCAGATTGGCATGACATAATCTGGGGAGTCATAGGGCTTCTGTTAGGAGTGCTGTAAATACTACTATTAAACTTAACGATACGGTGGGTAATAGTAATGTTATTCACCGTATTCTTGTTAATGCTGCTGTAGATACTAAACTTTGTGTTAAAAGTAGTGCTGATAAAGATGATTTTAATGATGCTGAAAGAAAAAGTAAAACTAATGTTGTATCTTTGTCTCGTAAAACAATTGATTTATGGCAGTTTATATCAAACCAATACCAACATTAACCGGCAAAGTCGCAGAAAAATTTGAAAAGATTGCCCGTGAGAATGAGAAAAAACGAGGGACCGTTGATTTTTCGCGTGAAGTAGAAATGACCAAAAGAATTTTGGAAAAATCAAACCTTCGTAAATTCAAATAGTGGGTACATTTATCGAAGATAATTGCGAATTTGTTGAATGGAGCAGACCTCTAATAGAGAACTGTTCTGACTTTTCATGCACTCACGATAAGGATATTGAAAATTTCTTCAAAAATGATTTTGAAAATTACAACAATCAATTACTTGGTAAATCATACGGTTTCGTAAAGGCTAACACTTCTTTAGAATTAGTTGCAGCATTTACCGTATCCAATTCAATGTTGCCCGTTTCGTCCTTACCTAAAAATATAAAAAACAAAATAAATCGCCCAATACCCAATATTAAACGCAACTCTCAATATCCAGCTGTATTAGTTGGACAATTAGCTGTATTTGATTCCTTTGCTGGAAAACATATTGGTGATGAAATCTTGTCTTTTATAAAAGGTTGGTTTATTGATCCGTTAAATAAGACTGGATGCCGTTATATTATTGTTGATGCCGCCAATCATCAAAAAGTGATAGATTTTTATCAGCGTAATGGATTCAAATTTATATTTGAAAATATTGCAGATGAAATAGAATACATGAAACTAGACCTAGAACCAGAGTATAAACGTACTCGTTTAATGTACTTTGATTTGATTATCCTAAAATCATAATTTGTTTTCTTCTAACAAAGAAAAATACCCCGGTCACTTAGGGTGAATACCATGTGTCAAAACAGTAATCTGGGCTTTTACCTATTTTGGTAAGTCATAAATGACACACAGTGCAAAGTAACCGAGGCATATATTTTTATCTATTCGTCATATTAACGAAGTTCATCAAGTCTTGCTCCTTTATCAATACTCTACCGGCTGGCTTGGTGTACGGTATTCTTCCTTCAGCCAAATATCGTTGAGCTGTTCTGTAAGATATACGAAGAAAATCAGCTGCTTCTCTTACAGTGACAAGTTTCATCTTCATACAATATTATTAAGTCGTTCAAACTCTTTGTCTACTTCAGCCTGGTATATATGCGCATATAGCTGCGTGGTCTGGATATTCGTATGTCCAAGCATTTTGCTAATAACCTCAATCCTCACCCCATTGGCTAATGCAACAGTAGTGGCAAAGGTATGCCGGGCAACGTGACTCGTCAGCTTCTTCTTTATTTCACAGAACGCCCCCAGAATTTTTAAATATGAATTGTACTTCTGGTTAGATATAACAGGCAACTTAAACTCATACTTCTTTAATATATTCATAACTTTATCCATGAGTGATATATTATAAGGAGTTCCGGTTTTTATTCTCTCATCTCGTATTCTATACATTCCGTCTGTCATTATAGCATCTTTGAAGTTGAAAATTGCCAAATCCGCATACGCCAAACCAGTATAGCAACAAAACAGGAAAAGATCTCTCACACGATTCAGACACATATCATCAATCTGTTTAGTTTCGAGTTTAACCAGTTCTTCTTTCGTCAAAAACCTTCTTGCTACACGTTTACCGCGATCTAATTTGAAATTCTGATATGGATTCTCTGAAATCAAATGAGCCGCGTACGCTTCTCTTACAAATACTTTCAGTATCTTGTGATAATTATACACCGAAGACTGGCATTTGCATCGTTTTTTGGCGAATTCATCGTATGCTCTGATATTTTCATCACAAATATCAGTAAAATCTTTAATCCTGCCAAATTCTTTCAGTGCTTTTAGTACACACTTCTGCCTTTGCTTCGTTGAATCAGTAACTTGCCGTTCGTATATCCGTTTCTCCATAAAGGACAGAAATGAATTTGTGGTTCCAGATTCCGAATTGTTCAAATACCGTTCCAATCTTTCAAAGGTGAAAGGAATGTTTTGAGAAGAAAGCTGATAGACAAAATCATATATCCCAGACACCATATCATTCAACTTTTGGTTGAACACTAATGACTGGGGGTGATTTTTAACTTTCAGGTCTTTGCCCCACTGGTCGGAATAGAGTTTTATGCCAGTTCCGACATACTTGCGTTTCCGCTGATAAGTAACCTCCATTTGTACGGAGGATTGACGTTTTTTGGTGGCTACGTGCTTTCTATCAAAGACGAGCCGTACAGATACATTGTTCATACTTTTACTTTAAGTATGATTGATAAATGTAGATAAGGAGAAATTGGAAGATTTACGTCTGGTATCACACCGGGTATCACATTGGTATCACACCGGTATCACCCCTAGTATCGCATTGGTATCACAAATATGTCACTATTTACTATACCTTGTCATAGTTTGACGTAATTAGTACTATCTTTTGATACTCCTTTAGATGTCAATTTATATAACATCTATTCAATTAATCTGCTGTAAACCAACAAAATAAGGAGGCAAAAACCTCCTTTTTCCTAGTACACCCTCAGGGACTCGAACCCTGGACCCATTGATTAAGAGTCAATTGCTCTACCAGCTGAGCTAAGAGTGCAACATTTTATTTTTATTGCAACGTCGAATTTGTACACCCTCAGGGATTCGAACCCTGGACCCACTGATTAAGAGTCAGTTGCTCTACCAACTGAGCTAAGAGTGCTTAATTCCTCGTTTGCGGTTGCAAAAGTAGGTCTTTTATTTTATTTGACCAAACAATCATGCAGCTTTTTTACTATCTTTTTTCGTCTTTATTCGAACACATAAAGCTCGGAAGGCGTATTTCGCTTTAAAGCAAGTAGTTGCACATCTTTGCCTACAATAACACCTTTGTTCTTTAATTTCCATTCCACCGTTTTATAAGCCAGCTCCGGGTGATTATTGTCTTTACTTAAATGGCATAACCAGATATATCGCAAATGTTCAGTAATATTTTCCGCCAGAAACTCTGCAGTATCAGAGTTACTCATGTGTCCGGTTTTACTTGCAATCCGTTCTTTCAGATATTGAGGATAAGGCCCCATTTTGAGCATTTCCTCATCGTAGTTGGCTTCAAGTATCAGATAATGGGCTTTACTGATATAATGAGCAGCTGTAGGAGTAATCTCTCCAAGGTCGGTTAAGAAAGAAAAGACTTTGCCATCAATTTCAATGCAATACCCCACATTGTCCGTTCCATCGTGTGGCACTTCAAAAGATTCGATGTGAAAATCTTCCAGCGTCATAGGCTCTTGCTTTTCCAGATAACGAACTGACGAGCTAAGTTTCTCCGTCATACAATAGCTACGATTAATTCCAGCATGAATACGTGCGGTTGTATAAACAGGAATATTCATTTTTTCTCCCAGATTACCCACTGCTTTAATATGGTCAGCATGATCGTGCGTTATAAATACCGCACGAATACTATCCATCAAGATATTATAATCTTTCAGTGATTTTTTGATAGTACGTATGCCGATTCCGGCATCTATCAGTATCCCATAGGTTTCAGTGCCCAGATAATAACAGTTCCCGCTACTGCCACTCGCCAGGCTTATAAATTTTACTTTCATGTTTTATCCTCTTTATTAAAATGCAAAATGCCGTCAACTTTTACAGCAAAGTGACGGCAAATATACATAAAAAAGCAGAGAATTACCGAGAAGCCTCCTTCTTTTTGTCGATGGATTCGGTGATTTTTGCAAATAATAGTAGCGCTACAGCGGCAATCAGGCCTATAGCAGCAAAGTAATACCATATATAATGGGCATTTCCACTAGCTGCCTCCCATGCTTCCCGCGTCTCGAACAAAGCCGGATCCGGACAATATTTAGTGAGCAAAATTCCCGCCAGACCAAAACCGAAAATAGAAGAAAGGAATGAATGTAAATGACTGAATCCTAAATACATTCCTTCTTCTCCTTTCGGAGCCTGTAAAGAGAAATATTCCAGATAACGCGGTGAAATGAAACATTCGGCAAGCGCCTGCACAACTATACCTGCAATCATCATCAGAGTAATATTACTCATGCCTGTAATAAGATCATTACCCAGCAGATTTCCACATGCCATCAGTAATGCCGAAATAGGAATCAAAAACATTCCCACATTCATCGAAGTAATCGCACTGCGTTTGGCCATCAAACGAGTGATAAAACTAACGCAGCAAACCACCACAAACGGATTCACGTTGGCAATCCAACCCGGTTTTGCCGTCTCGCCAGCCATACGAATCACATATTTAGGCATAGTGGCATAAAGCTGCTGTTGCACCATCCAGAAACCAGTAACAATCAAAATAAGAATCAATAAACGCCAGTTTGTGATGATTCGCATAAATCCCTGTCCAATCTCATGGAGACTTTTTCCTTCACCTGCCGTATGCGTCGATTTATAAAGAAGAATAACAGCAAGTAAAGCAACTATTGTCATCGCACCGGAGAAATAATTAATATAGATATACGCTTGTTCACCAATGACATTACGCAAAGGATCGATAATCGTTTTACCGGTGAAAGCACCCACATTTACCATCATATAAAATATGGAATAACCACGGGCACGGGTTGCTTCCGTTGTTTCTTTAGCCACAGAAGCGGAGATAATGGACTTAATGAAAGAACCTCCCACCATAAGCACAAACAAAACCGGCACGATGATCCACCGGGTATAGCTATCAGGCAAACCATTAAATTGAGTAGTGGCACCATAACTAACCAAACCGGCAGCTTCCAGTAAAGTGGGCAGTACACCCAACCCTAAATATCCGATGGATAATAAGGAAAATGCTATAATCATTGATTTCCGGAAACCGATCTTGTCAGCATAAGCACCGGAAAAAATAGGAAGCAGATACAATCCACCGGAAAAAAGCCCGGAAATCATACTTGCTTCGAAATCATTAAAACCTAAAATGGAAGATAGATAAATAGTGAGAACGATAAAAACGGCATAATATGCCATACGCTCAAACAGTTCGACTGTGTTGCTGACCCAAAATGCTCTCGTAAAGCCTTTAGCAGCACGCTGAGGGGAATTGTTCATGTATTTATATTTTTATTAAAATGTTAATTTGAGACAAAGATACGTTTTTTTGGCTTACTGTCCGTATCTTTGTTCCAAATTAGGTAATTAAAAACTATGATTATAGCTGTTGATTTTGACGGAACGATTGTAGAACATCGTTATCCACGCATTGGTGAAGAGATTCCATTCGCTGTTGACACATTGAAGTTATTGCAACAAGAAAAGCATCGTTTAATACTGTGGAGTGTGCGTGAAGGAGCACTTCTGGACGAAGCTGTCGAATGGTGTAAAGCCAGAGGTTTAGAATTTTATGCCGTTAATAAGGATTATCCTGAAGAGCAGAAAGGCCATCAGGGATTCTCTCGAAAGTTGAAAGCCGACATGTTCATTGACGATCGAAATCTGGGTGGTTTACCAGACTGGGGAGTCATTTACGAAATGATTAAAGAGAAAAAGACGTTTGCAGATATCTATAGCCAAAACGGAGAAGAAGAAAAAACATCCCTGAAAAAGAAGAAAAGATGGCTGCCTTTTTAGGAAGCTGATAAATATCAAACTAATAAAATAGAAATGCACTCTTATCTGACATGATTAGAGTGCATTTCTATATTCATAAATGATTTATCATTCAACATTGAATCACAATTTACTACGCTTCTTTATTTTCCCACTTTTCCCTAAACTCCCATAATTGCTCAATAGTAGGATGAAAAGTCGGATTCTCCCAGTTTCTGGAAATCATTGCAATCAAAGATTCCAAATACGATTTACCATCAATAATGGTAGTACATTTATTGACCTGATATCTTTCTGTTGGATAATTCTTTGTCTCAATCATCTTTTTTGCCCAGTTCAATAATTCCTGAACAGCTTCATTGTCATAAGTATGTTGTGCCATATCTTTAGAATTTTCCGCAAAGATACAAAGTTTATTTATTCATAAATAAAGTTGTTCGTTTCTTTTTACTATAAAGATTCCATTTTAAATTTATACCTTTACGTCCAATATACTCAATTAGACTAACTAATAGAAACAATAATTATGAAGAAAATTTTCATTTTAGTATGTTCATGTGCTCTTTTGGCAGCATGCAACAATAGCGCGAAAACAAACAAGAGTGCCGGTGCAGACAGTACTTCAATCGAAGTAACCGATATCCATAATGCGGAAAATTCACTTGATTACGAAGGAACTTATAAAGGAGTTTTCCCCGCTGCCGATTGTCCGGGTATTGAAACAACCCTGACATTAAATCCGGACAAAACATTCAGCCTCCATTCCGTATATATCGATAGAGACAGCTCATTTGACGAAAAAGGTACATATACTTTAAAAGACAACCTATTGACTCTTAATGAAGAAGGCGGAGAACTTTCTTATTATAAAGTAGAAGAAAATCATTTACGCAAACTAACAATGGATAAACAAGAAATAACCGGAGAACTTGCAGACCATTATGTTTTAAATAAGGAATAAGGTCCAAACAAATTTTGCTATCAATAGAGAACAAATTCAATATTTTTTATGTTTATATAAATAGATATAAACTTAAAAATAGAACAACTTATGATTTATAGTTTTTTATTTCCCACAAAATCGAATACAACGAAAGTATCTTTGTTGCTATTGGCTGTCCGGATCATCTTCGGTATATTATTAATGAACCACGGTATCCAGAAATGGAGTAACTTCCAGGAGATGTCAGCAGTATTTCCTGATCCGCTTGGAATAGGAAGCCCCCTATCTCTCGGATTAGCTATTTTTGGCGAACTTGTATGTTCGATGGCATTTATCATCGGATTCCTGTATCGCTTGGCAATGATCCCGATGATTTTCACAATGATAGTAGCCTTCTTTGTTGTTCATGCTAATGACGTATTTGCGGTTAAAGAGCTAGCTTTCATCTATTTAGTTGTATTTATATTGATGTATATTGCCGGTCCCGGTAAATTTTCAATAGACCATATCATAGGAAACGAATTGTCACGGCGGAAGTCAAGAGCATACAAAAATTAGAAATAACAGCCCCGATTAATTAAAAAATATTATATTTGCATACACATAAGAGAGAAATTATCAATATTTTTTATTAATCAAAAACATTTTAACATGAAAAGAGGAAAACTGACTTTAGTCGCAGTAGTACTTAGTGGTAGCTTATTATTCAGTTCTTGTGTAGGATCATTTGGTTTATTCAACCGCCTGTCTTCCTGGAATCAATCAGTTGGAAACAAGTTTGTAAACGAACTCGTATTCCTTGCTTTCAACATTGTTCCAGTTTATGGTGTAGCTTACCTGGCTGATGCTTTAGTTATCAACTCAATCGAATTCTGGAGTGGCTCCAATCCGATGGCTAATGTAGGTGACGTAAAGAAAGTAAAAGGAGAAAACGGCAACTACATGGTGAAAACTCTTGAGAATGGATATTCCATTACTAAAGAGGGCGAAACTGCTTCAATGGACCTGATCTACAACAAAGAAGCCAACACATGGAATGTCGTTGCAAACGGTGAAAGCGCTGAATTAGTAAAAATGAACAATGATGGCACTGCTGATTTGTTCTTGCCAAATGGCGAAAAGATGAATGTAACGCTGGATGCTCAAGGCATGCTGGCAGCACGCCAGGCTACAATGAGCAATTTTATGTTTGCCGCCCGCTAAAAATAAAAACAAATACGAAGGAGATGAAACATCATATAGGAGTTTCATCTCCTTTTTCAATCTTATCTTCTTCTATCAAGAATCTTTTGTACTATGAATAAACTACATACACTTATCTATTCTGTTCTAATCTTCACCTGTCTATCTTGTCAGCAACAGACTCCTCAAACTCAAATAGAACAGACAGCCATAGATTTTTGTGAAGCCTTTTATAATTTCAATTATCCGGTCGCCAAAGAATGGAGCACGCCTTCTTCTCAATCTTATCTTAGTTTCTTAGCATCTAATGTCGGGCAACCCCATCTGGAGCAACTTAAGACACGAGGCGCTGCAAAAGTTTCTGTTATTTCAAGTGAGATAGATGCTAATTTAGAAGAAGCGTCGGTTGTCTGCCAAATCAAAAATGCATTCGTCATTCATCCCATCGGAGGAAAAATGGAATACGTAAGTTCCCTGCAAGATACGCTCGAATTAGTAAGAGTAAATAATAAATGGCTGATTAGAAAGGATATCCCACAGCAAAATGGAAAGCAAAGTCACGACTGAATTTAGGATGAATGATGGGGAAATGCTCTTTCCTCGTTTCATAGGCAGGATTGACAGCTTTCATACCTCCGTCAAAACGCAAAATAAAGAAATCCAAATCCAGGCGGAGACCTAATCCGTAGGCCACTGCTATTTGCTTATAAAACCTATCAAACTTGAAAACCCCTCCCGGTTGATTGGCATAACTCCGGATGGTCCAGATATTACCAGCATCAATAAATACCGCCCCCTGAAACTTCCAGAATAACTTGCTTCGGTATTCAATACTGGCATCCAGTTTAATATCTCCGGATTGATCGAGCAAATTCCCATTTCCTGCAAAAGAGCCCGGTCCCAAATCGCGAACACTCCATCCGCGGACACTATTGGCTCCACCAGAGAAATATTGTTTCTCAAACGGAATAGTCTTCGCATTTCCATAAGGTACAGCTATTCCCACACCAGCATGAAACGCAAAAGAGTTACGATAATCGATTCTGATATTCTTAGCAAAATCAAACTCCCCTTTCAGATATTGAGCATAAGGAATTCCCAGAATAGCGTATTCACCATTACTGTTCTTCCGAATGTTTGCAGCCTTTGACAGAGCATACATTACATTTCCCGCCGATTCGAAATTAAAACGGATGGAGTATGAATTAGAAGCAATCGTATTATTGATAATCGATCCTCCCACGCTATTATAATTATAGCTATATCCCATATTTATAATCAGTCGATCCTGATAATTATACTGGAATATATGGTTCTGTCCTTTATTTATATAGTCTTCTTTAAACCTTTCAGAGATACGGGGCAAATAAAGGAAAGCAATATTTATCAAATCAATACGGTGTTGTATCTTCTGGCGTTGTGTCCACTTGTAACTCCAGTTAGCAGAAGCCATCGTACGCAAGAACTCCGGTCGCAACTGATAATTATACTGTAAACCAAACTCTGTTGTCGCCCTGATTTTCCGTTTAAAATCAGAGGAAATGAAAGGGAACAGAAAATTAGGGAAGTTGATACTCGTTTCCACTCCATACTCCGTATAGTTATTATTTGAATAGCCTGCCTGAAGCCCGGAAATAACCTCATACGCTCCACGGAATTTTATCATAAACGTTTCCGACCCGCGAAAGAGATTCCTATTCTGGAAAGAAACGGAAGCTGCCGCTCCCAAGTCACCGGCAGAATTGGTTCCCTCTACCTCAAAGGATACCGATTTATGCTTGCTCTTAGTCAACATCACGTAACAATCGAGCATTGTTGAATCTCCAACTTGAGTCTCGATAAAACGGATATTCGTATATTTCAATGCAGACAAACGCCCGAAACTGGAATAAGTTTGCTGCACATCACGCTCATTAAACAAATCGCCGGAAGCAAACCGGAGGTTATCCGTAAGCACTTTAGGACGTAAATAGAGCTTATCCTTATAGTAAATCGGATATCCCTTATAATGAACCGAATCATTAATATCCACACTGCTCAAGGCAGAAGACTGCAAAACGTCATAATCCGTAATAAAATTAATCTTATTGATCCAATATTGCTGATGTGCCCTTGCCGAATCACTCGCATGCGCTTTATACATCTGCAAATGTTGAGTCAGATCTACATTATAAGTATTACGAACCGTATCGGCCGTATATCCGATATAATCCTTATTAAATTTATAATAGCCATTCCGAAGCAACTTATTCGTGATACGTTGTCTGTCCGCATCCAATACATTCACATCCAAATACATTCCTTCCTTCAACAAGCTTCTGGCAGAATCCTGTTTGAGAAGAGAGGCTATTTTAGGATCATAAATATCATATTTGATAGATTGAACAACGTAGGGTTTGCCGGCCGTTACATCATAATACAGCTTAATCTTTTTCTTTTTTATTTTAGTCGAACGCTTCACGGTTGCCGCCATATATCCCATATTGTGCACAGCCTTAGTGATCTCTTCTTCAGAGCGTTTCGCTTCGTCCTCGCTATATATTACAGGAGCATCCCCTATCCTTCTTAAAAATTTGTTTCCCCATTTGGTTGAATCACGCCCCGACAGATTGTAGACATAAAGTTGAGTCTTTATCAGGCTGAACCACTTGGCATTAGGATTTTGACGAACATACATGCGTAAGGAAGAAGGCCGTATGTTTTTCTGGTCCGTACGAATTTTAACTTCATCCAGCAAATAAGAACCATCCGGCACAAACTTAGTGGTAGTACACGAAGCAAGTGACAAGACAGCAGCAGAAGCAAGCAAACAAAGAAAATTTCTCCTCATACGGTTTTACATCGATAGCATGAAAAATGCGCCTACAAAGATAAATTATATTTTCCGACGGGGAAAATAATTTAAGAAAAAGACGAAGAAAGTAAGGATAGATTGGAAATATCTTTATAGCTTTGCAAAAGAATATCAAATCTATGGCATCATTAAGTAAAAACAAAATAAAGTATATCCACTCGCTGGAACTGAAGAAAATACGTAAAGAAGAGCGGGTATTTCTGGCTGAAGGTCCTAAATTGGTAGGTGATTTACTCGGACATTTTCCCTGTCGTTTTTTAGCAGCCACTCCCTCCTGGTTTCAGGAGCATCCGGGTATTGACGCAAGTGAACTGGTAGAAGTTTCACAGGAAGATCTTTCACGGGCCAGTTTATTGAAAACTCCCCAACAGGTACTTGCTATTTTCGAACAACCACAATATACTTTGGATCCGGAGGCAGTTCGTTCATCACTTTGCCTTGCATTGGACGACGTGCAGGATCCCGGAAATCTGGGTACCATTATCCGTTTGGCCGACTGGTTTGGCATCGAACATATTATCTGCTCGCAGAATACGGTAGATGTATATAACCCTAAGACCATACAAGCCACTATGGGTGGAATTGCACGGGTGAAAGTACATTATACTTCCCTCCCCGATTTTATCCGGTCGCTCGGAGATACTCCTGTGTTCGGTACATTCCTGGATGGAAAAAACATGTATGAACAACCATTGTCGACCAATGGCTTGATCGTAATGGGAAATGAAGGGAATGGCATAGGGAAAGAGGTAGCCACATTAATCAACCGAAAATTATATATCCCCAATTACCCGGCAGGCCAAGAGACATCCGAGTCTCTGAATGTAGCCATTGCTACCGCAGTAATCTGTGCCGAGTTCCGTCGACAGGCTGCATGGAAGTAAAATCAAAAGGATAAAACAAATAAGGAAATAAAGCTTCCCCCTTCTTTTCTGCTTCCTGCAGATACTCATTAAAACATTGGGAAGATTGATTCGAAACACTGGGAAGATTAATTTGAAACACTGGGATGTTTTTTAAAATCATCCCAGTGTTTTTTATTTCTTCCATCTGACTTTCAGAAAGCAGCACTATCACTCCCGGCATCCATTCAACCGATTCAATCTCTTCGGTCAATGGGAACACACCTCGGACAACTCCTTCGTCAGTGATCTCCACTACCTGCTGCTTCATATATCCAACGGCAGGTATCAGCAAATAATGAGAAGCAAAGCGTTTCATTACAATCAGTTGTTTGAACGTCTTTGTTGTTGCTGCCTGCGTTGATTCATCTGGCGTTCTTTTCTTTGCTCTATCCGTTCCTTTTGGATATGCTGTTCCACCTGAATCTGCTCCGGCTTCTTCTCACGATGAGTTCCCGTACGACGACGGTTCATCTCTTCCGGTGTTAGACGCTGAATGTCATCTTTATTCTTGTCTATGACCTTATGTAAAGAGTCGGCATTTTCTTTAGTAGCTATCTTCTTCAAAGAATCCGCTTTCAATGCTTCTATCTTATTCAAAGAATCGCGTACGGCAAATGCGAGCGTATCCGTACAATGATAACGAGTCATCATGAAGCGGTCGGCCAATACTGCCCCGCCTTTTTCCTGGCTATCCATCGGATAATAAATGAACCCTTTTATTTCTTTCATCGAACCTAATGTGTCTGCAAACAAACGAATTTGTTGCACACCCGGTTCAGTCACCGTTTTCCAATGATTGATCGTATCTTTTTCATAAATCACCTGCATAGCCATAGTAACACCTCTTAAAGAGTCGGCAAGCATCGGCTCCAGGAAACGATACCGCACTTCCCATACCAGTGTATCCCGGTCTTTGTAGTTAGAGTCGGTCGGCAAAGTAAATACATATTGATTATCCATCATTTCACCGGTCAAACGTACCATACGCTGCCACGGCCAGACATCGATGCTATCACCCTGCTTAGTCATTTTCGGTTTCTTATCACGCTTGGCTATCAGGTCGCCAACAAGTTCCTGTTCGTCTTTCAAACGTTTTTTCACCTTATCATAAATTTTCGATAAAATCTCTGTGTTACGGGTATACCAAACCATGGATGAGTCAAATGCAGCTTGTGTAGTCCCGTATTTCTTGAAAACGGCGTCGATATACAATGCTTTCTTATAGTTCTCACTATAAGGCAAATTATCTCCCATAGACTTTGCCACATGATAATCATACAGCAAATTCTCCATCTTCGATTCCGAGATTACATCACTGGGTCTTTTCACTTTACACCCGGCTACCGCAAACACGAACATGCAGATGAGACACAGATGAAACCGAAATTTATTTTTCATGATCCGTAGCTTCCTTTTTATCTTTATCCAGCGAATGATAAGACTCATTCAAATATTTACTATAAAAGAGTAACAAGGCAATGATACCGCAACTGATAGCGGCATCCGCAAAATTAAAGATCGGACTAAAGAATATAAAATGCTCTCCACCCACAAACGGCATCCATGTAGGCCAGTTTGTATCTATAATCGGAAAGTAAAACATATCCACCACTTTTCCGTAAAACCAAGTAGAATATCCACCACCTTCGGGCATGAAACTGGCAATCTGCGAATGAGTGCTTTCATTGAAAATAACTCCATAGAACACGCTATCTATGATGTTCCCCAAAGCACCGGTCAGAATAAGAGCCACACAGACGATATAACCTGTTTTGAACCCTTTCTTTATGATTTTATAGAGATACCACCCTATCAATGCTACTGCAACAATGCGGAATGTTGTCAGGAATAACTTGCCGAAGATTTCCATACCGAAAGCCATCCCGTTGTTTTCGGTGAAATAGATATAAAACCAATCGGTCACACGTATACTTTCGTGCCAGTACATGTGAGTTTTAATCCAGACCTTGATGATCTGGTCAATAATCAATACGGAAAAGATAACGAGAAGGGCAATTCTCCCCTTCGTGAATAGTTTCTTCATGTGTTTATTATAAGTTAAACATAACGAGCTACAAGTGCCGTGCGTAAACTTTGCGCAGCTACTTGTAGCTCGTTACCTGTAGCCTACTTGCTATCTGTTATTTTTTACCACTGTTCTTTGCTTCAATGCTTAATGTAGCATGAGGAACAGCACGCAGACGTTCTGCCGGAATCAACTTTCCGGTTTCACGGCAAATGCCGTACGTTTTATTCTCAATACGTACCAAAGCAGCTTGTAATCCTTGGATAAACTTCAGCTGACGTTGTGCCAGTCGGGTCGTTTCTTCCTTGGAGAGCGTATTAGCTCCTTCTTCCAATACTTTATACGTAGGAGATGTATCGTCGGTATCATTACCGTCCAGTCCCATCAAACTTTTCTTCAACTGTTCATAGTCACGTTGTGCCAATTCCAGTTTCTCCATAATAATGGCACGGAATTCCTCGAGTTCCGCATCCGAATATCTAGTCTTTTCTGCCATAACTTTACAATTTTAAAAGGTTAATCAATATAGTATTAGTCTTTTATCACGTTCACAAACAATGAGAAGTCGTCAAACTCCAGCATTGTTCCGTCTTTCACTTCATCTACAAGTTCAAGAGATGTGCCTAAAACCTGGTTACAAATATAAGTATTATATTCATTTACCGCATCATCTGTTTGCGTATTTTTCGAGATTGTTATTTTTATTTTGTCTGTAATCTCGAAGCCGCTTGACTTACGTATATTCTGAATACGGTTCACCAGTTCACGAGCAATACCCTCGCGACGCAGTTCTTCGGTAATAGTCACTTCAAGCGCTACTGTCAGTTTGCCTTCATTGGCAACCAACCATCCCGGAATATCTTCACTAAAGATCTCGACATCTGATGCTTCAATAACAGCTTCCGCACCATCCAGATTTAATGTATACTTTCCGTTTTTCTCCAATTCACCGATCGCTTCCTGTGACATTTCTGCAACAGCAGCAGCTACTGCTTTCATTTGCTTGCCAAATTTCGGGCCTAACTTTTTAAAGTCACATTTCACTTTTTTCACCAATACACCGGCTGCACCATCAACGAATCTGACTTCTTTTACGTTCACTTCATTCATAATCAGGTTCTTCACAGCTTCGATATGAGCTTTCTGCTCTTCATCTACCACCGGAACCATGATACACTGTAGCGGTTGGCGTACCTTGATATTCACCTTGCGGCGCAATGCCAACACCATAGATGTAACATCCTGTGCCATTTGCATGCGGGCTTCCAGTTCCTTGTCTATCATTTCTTCCTGATATTTCGGGAATTCGGCAAGATGGACAGAAACTACATTGTCGCGTCCTGTTGCTGTAATCAAGTCAGTATACAACCGGTCTGCATAGAACGGAGATACAGGAGCCATCAGTTTGGCAACTGTTTCGAGACAAGTGTACAATGTCTGATAAGCAGACAATTTATCCTGTGTAAATTCACCACCCCAGAAACGTTTACGATTCAGGCGAACATACCAGTTGGACAAATTATCATTCACAAAATCAGAGATCAAACGTCCTGCCTTTGTCGGTTCATATTCATTATAGCATGTATCTACCTCCTTTATTAATGTATTCAATACAGACAAGATCCAGCGGTCGATCTCCGGACGTTCTGCCATCGGTACATCCGCTTCTTTATACTCAAATCCGTCTACATTCGCATAAAGCGCAAAGAATGAATACGTATTATATAAGGTACCGAAGAATTTACGGCGAACCTCTTCCACTCCTTCAACGTCAAATTTCAGGTTATCCCACGGAGAAGAATTGGTAATCATGTACCAACGCAACGGGTCGGAACCATACTTTTCAATCGTAGTAAACGGATCGACAGCGTTATTCAAACGCTTAGACATCTTGTTACCGTTCTTATCGAGTACCAAACCGTTAGAGATAACAGCTTTGTAGGACACACTGTCAAATACCATGGTAGCGATAGCATGCAAGGTAAAGAACCAACCACGAGTCTGGTCTACTCCTTCTGCGATAAAGTCAGCCGGATATACCTGACGGTTATCCAACAGTTCTTTATTTTCGAACGGATAATGGATCTGCGCGTATGGCATAGCACCCGAATCGAACCATACATCAATCAAGTCTGATTCACGCTTCATCGGTTTGCCGTCTTTCGATACCAATATGACGTCGTCTACATAAGGACGGTGAAGATCAATCTTATCATAATTTTCTTCCGAATATTGACCCGGCACGAAACCTTTATCCTTGTATGGATTGGATTTCATAAATCCGGCAGCTACCGATTTCTCGATTTCATTATAAAGTTCTTCTACAGATTCGATGCATATCTCATCCGTATTATCTTCTGTACGCCAGATAGGTAATGGAGTACCCCAATAACGAGAACGGCTAAGGTTCCAGTCATTCAGATTTTCCAGCCACTTGCCGAAACGGCCGGTTCCGGTAGATTCCGGTTTCCAGTTGATGGTTTTATTCAATTCCATCATTCGCTCCTTGCAAGCGGTAGAACGGATAAACCAGCTATCCAACGGATAATAAAGTACCGGTTTGTCTGTACGCCAGCAGTGCGGATAGTTGTGGACATGCTTTTCTATCTTGAAAGCCTTGTTGTCTGCTTTCATCATCATGGCAATGACAATATCCAAAGATTCGGCAGCTTGCGCAGCTTTCTCATCGTATTTGCCATCCACCATAAATTGAGGATCATAAGCATTTTTCACCCATGCACCCTGATATTCTTTGTATTTATCTACATCAACACATTCTTTTACGAAATTCTCATCCAACTCATTCAACAGATAGAATTTACCAGTTAAATCCACCATCGGACGAGTTTCGCCTTTCTTATTAATCATGAACAATGACGGGATTCCTGCAGCACGTGCCACATTCGCATCGTCTGCACCAAATGTAGGTGCAATGTGAACAATACCTGTACCATCTTCTGTAGTAACATAATCACCTGGTATTACACGGAAAGCCTTATCACTAGGCTTCCAGTTGCCATCTTCGGATACCTCAACCGGTTTCACCCAAGGGATCAACTGCTCATATTCCATACCGACAAGATCAGTACCTTTATATTCGGCAATCACTTTAAATGGTACAAGTTTATCTCCAGCTTTGTAGTCCTCCAATTTCAGATCAGCAGCTTTTGCATTGAAGTGTACATTCAATAAAGCTTTTGCCAGAACAACCGTGATAGGTTCTCCGGTATAAGCGTTGTAAGACTGTACAGCCACATAGTCAATTTTGGGTCCCACACAAAGAGCCGTATTTGAAGGCAATGTCCATGGAGTAGTTGTCCAGGCGATAAAATAAGGAGTTCCCCATTCCGTCATTTCCGGTTTAGGATTCTTCATTTTAAATTGGGCAACGGCTGTTGTATCTTTTACGTCCCGATAACAGCCCGGTTGATTCAACTCATGTGAGCTCAATCCTGTTCCTGCAGCCGGTGAATACGGTTGGATCGTATATCCTTTATACAACAATCCTTTTTTATGCAGTTGCTTCAATAGCCACCATAATGTTTCAATATAGCGATTATCATACGTGATATAAGGGTGCTTCATATCCACCCAATATCCCATCCGATGAGTCAGGTCTTCCCACTCCTTGGTATATTTCATCACGTCTTTCCGACAAGCCGCATTGTAGTCGGCAACAGAGATTTTCTTACCAATATCTTCTTTTGTGATACCTAATGCCTTTTCTACACTTAGTTCCACAGGCAGTCCGTGCGTATCCCATCCGGCTTTACGCTTCACCTGATAACCCTTCATCGTTTTGTAGCGACAGAAAATGTCCTTAATGGTACGAGCCATTACATGGTGAATACCCGGCATACCATTAGCCGAGGGAGGTCCTTCGAAAAACACGAACGAAGGACAACCATCACGTTCTGTCATACTCTTGGCGAAAACCTGGTTCTCGTCCCATTTCTTCAGCACATCTTTGTTCACCTGCGAAAGGTCAAACTGCGAATATTCAGTAAATCTCTTACCCATAGCTGTCTACGATTTTACTATTTACAATTTACAATTTGAGGGGTATCCCCATTTTTAAGGGTGCAAATTTACAAAAACATTTGTTTAGTTGAGCAAAAAGCTAAGACTTTTAATCGGATTCGTGTGAAGTTAACGATTATAAACCGCCTACAGCCTAAACAAAACAGGTATCTCCTTGTTTTAGTGGGAAACCTAAAAGCACTTTAACTTATGAATTACGGTATTAGCATTTTATTCAGAGCAATCCCTTTGGCGATGGCTATTTTTTGCTTCGGATACGGAGCGTTTATTTATGGTTATGGAGATGACGGGAGTCGTGTTGTGGCCGGTCCTGTTGTGTTTTCACTCGGTATGATATGCATTGCACTGTTTTGCACGGCTGCCACTATCATCCGGCAAATCATACATACTTATAATAAATCGGCCAAATACGTTTTGCCGGTTATAGGCTATCTGGCAGCCATCATTACTATTATTGGAGGTATCTGCATTTTCAGTAATGCCACTTCCACCTCTGCATTTGTTGCAGGACACGTTATCACCGGCGTTGGATTTATTACCACTTGTGTAGCTACCGCCGCCACCTCTTCTACCCGATTCTCTTTAATTCCGAGGAATTCAAAAGCGACAAGTAATGAGGTTCCGGAAGGAGCTTTTTCCCTTAATCAGAGACGGGCATTGGTCATTGTTGCCATCATCGTTTCGCTGATCGCATGGATATGGGCATTTGTATTATTGAGCAACAGTCATTCTCATCCTGCTTATTATGTGGCGGGGCATGTAATGGTCGGTCTGGCATGTATTTGTACCAGTTTGATTGCGCTGGTAGCTACCATAGCACGCCAGATACGTAATGATTATTCAGAAAAAGAACGGAATAAATGGCCGAAACTGGTTTTATTAATGGGATCTATCTCTTTTGTATGGGGATTATTCGTGATTTTGGCAGATTCCGGAAGTGCAAACGGTACCACCGGATATATTATGCTCGGATTGGGGTTGGTATGTTACAGTATTTCCAGCAAAGTAATCCTGCTGGCTAAGATATGGAGGCAAGAATTCAAATTAGCCAACCGTATTCCTATGATTCCGGTATTTACGGCATTGGCTTGTCTGTTCCTGGCGGCTTTTGTATTCGAGCTTGCCACTATACATGCTGATTATTTCATTCCGGCACGTGTTTTGGTAGGTCTCGGAGCTATTTGCTTTACGCTGTTTTCTATCGTTAGTATATTAGAGAGTGGCACGTCATCCAAATAAAAAATATTCTATCAAAAGGGCGTCACTATATGCCCCGGATAGTGACGCTATCCAAGGCATATAGTGACGCTATCCGGACAGCATAGCGTCACTCTTTTTATTTCTTGTATCTCACCTCATACAGGTCATTCCTACGGTCTTTCAAGTTGCGTACACTACCATAAGTATGCAGCTCGTTCAGCAAATCCAAGTCAACATCCGATACCAAAATCATTTCGGTGTTAGGAGTTGCCTCTGCCCTCTTTCCGTCTGTTGGAAAAGCAAAGTCGCATGGGGTAAATACCCCCGATTGGGCATATTGAATATCCATATTGTGCACACGGGGAAGATTTCCGACACTTCCGGCAATGACTACAAAACATTCATTCTCGATGGCACGTGCCTGCGCACAAACACGAACACGGGAATAGGCATTCTGGGTATCTGTCAGGAAAGGAACAAATAATATCTGCATTCCCTGATCTGCCATCAGGCGGGAAAGTTCGGGGAACTCGACATCATAGCAGATCAAAACTCCAATCTTTGCACAGTCCGTGTCAAAAGTATTCAGAAGTTTACCACCATTAAGTCCCCAACTTTTTATTTCATCGGGAGTGACGTGTAATTTTTCATACATTTCGTAGGTTCCATCCCGTCGGCAAAGGAAACCTACATTATAAAGCAATCCATCCTCTTTTACGTATGGCATACTCCCGGTTATAATGTTGATATTATAGCTAATAGCCAGATTCATAAACCGTTCCCGAATTTCATCCGTATACTTTGCCAATCCGCGAATAGCCTGTGATTCTCCTTTATCGTTATACTTCGACATCAAAGGAGCATTGAAATATTCCGGGAAAAGAACAAAATCACTTTTATAATCGGATACTGCGTCCACAAAGAATTCTACTTGTTCGAACAGGTCATCCAACGTTTTATAACTACGCATCTGCCATTGCACCAGTCCTACGCGAACCGTAGTTTTGGGACTGATATATTCCTGTGTAGGTGGCTGATAATAGATATTATCCCACTGGAGCAAACAAGCATAATGTTTTGATTCTTCATCATTTGGCAGATAATTAGTCATTACCTTACGAACGTGAAAGTCATTCGACAACTGGAAAGTAAGTACCGGATCATAAATCTCGCGTTGACGTACCCGTTCGATATATTCTTTTGGACGCATTTTGTCAGCATATTTATGATAATTCGGGATACGTCCGCCAAACATGATCGCTTTCAGATTCAATGTTTCGCAAAGCTCCTTACGATATTCATACATACGACGTGCGAGACGCAAACCACGATAGCCCGGGTGGATGAATACTTCAATGCCATACAGGATATTTCCTTTGGGATTATGTGTATTAAATGTTTCCTTACCCGTAACCTGTGCATACGTATGGTCGTTCTTTACTTTATCATAATCAACAATAATGGAAAGAGCACAACCAACTATTTTATCGTCAACGACTGTGACGATCTGACCTTCCGGAAAGATTTTAATCAACTTCTGAATCTGCTCACGAGTCCAAAATACATCGCTACCGTCAGAATAAACACGGGTAAACGATTGGGATAGTTGTACATAATCTTCTATTTGCAGATTGCGTATCTGCACTTTATTAATTTTTATCGGATGTTGTTCCATAACAATACGTGTTTTTATATAAAGACTGTGCAAAGGTACTGTTTATCTTTATACATTGTCATTGCAAAATTAAAAATGCATTATACTTAATTTTAATACATGCTTCAGAAATGGCTACAGTGCTTTAACATCACATAATTTTCATACAGATTCTTGCACCGTTTAATTTGCGACTTCCGAAAATTATCGTACATTTGCAGCGACTAACATTTTATACCCACAGAAGCAGTGAACCTGCTTCAACTCCAGTAGCAGGCATTTTTATGCCTGTTGCTGCCGTAGATACGCGGTTTCGTACCCCCGTGGGGAACGTTAATGCGTCCCCAGCTTCTGTGGAGTGTTAGTCAACGGGAAAGGCGGAACCGTTTTTTTATTCCCGCCTATCTTAAAACCGTTGTATCATGCATGAAGAACAAAACAATGCACCTGTAAAAACCGTTCGAAGCAATCGGCAGGAAGCTAATTTTCCTAATCTGGAAGAAAAAGAAAACCTAAAACAGTTTTATTTAGCCCAATCACGACGACTATGCCCTACTGTATCAGTCGATCGTTCGGAATTACAACGTTTGGGAGCGTTACACCACAAAATCAAACATTTTATTAAAGCGTTAACCAACCTCGACCGTTCATGGGAAAATGGGATGCCGGAGATGCAAAAGGCTTGCCTGCATTTCTTTTCTTTACAAAATTCACCTCGCACAGAGTGTCAAAAGATTTTTGAAGAATGGGCGAAATGGTCGGACTTTCTGATATCAGCTTCTTGCTATCGTGGTTTTGTCAGTCAGATGTTGCAGGATTATCAACGTCAATTACGTGACTTGGAAAAGCTCTTGGACGGCAAACCTTCCGAAACTTTGGAGAATGTATCTGACCGTTAAGTCATACAGATAGATATTGCATCGAACTGACGCTAAAAGTAGTTCGTTTCTTGACGGTTTTAATTCTTTTCAGAATATAAATGAGCTAAATGATAATTTTGCGGAGTGCCCTGAAAGGGCTTAATTCTATAGCGTAGGGCAACGCCCTACGAAAAAACGACAATCTGAATTTGCGCCCTGAAAGGGCATAATTGTATACAGTTCCGCCCTTTCAGGGCTTGTGGCTGGTGTGTCTTTTTCGTAGGGCGTTGCCCTACGCTATATAATTAAGCCCTTTCAGGGCACCCCAATAAATATATAATTGTAAGGCTTTCAGCCTAACTGCAAAATTCCCATTTAACCGCTAAATTCCCATTTAATTAAGAACTGTACTGAAATGAATGAAAGTTTTTCCTACTATAAAGTTGAAAAACATAAAAACATCTGCCACCTGCAACCAAACGCGTGTAATGCACTAGTTGATAAATAGTTGGAGCGTTGCAGATACCTGCGGCAGATAGGTTGCAGATAAAGTATCTGCAACACGTTATATAATCAAAGAAAAAGCCTTGATTCCTTTGTGCAAAGCTATGGGATAATTGGGGTGACTCTATGGAGAAATGGTGGTGTCTCTACGGGGAAACGACAGTATCCTTGCGTAGAAACTGTAGTGTCCCGCCTTAGAAACTCTCGTTTCCTACCGTGGAAACCGTAATTTCTAATGCCGGAAACGACAATTCCCCGCCTGGAAACGGGAAGTTAATATATACAATTAACTTTTGCCCTCCTGGAGAATTGGCTTATGTAAGATTTATACTGTGTTGCAGATACTTTGATCTGCAACCTATCTGCAACAGTATCTGCAACGCTCCAACTATTTATCAACTAGTGCATTACACGCGTTTGGTTGCAGGTGGCAGATGTTTTCATGTTTTTTCAACTTTATAGTAGTTCCCAAAAGTTTCAAATAAAAACAATTATGACACCCTACCATTTGGTACGATGTCATAATCTTAATAGAACCATGCCAAGAAACCGAAGTCATAATGGCATGATGAAATTACACTAACCTAATTTATTTATTTTTTTTCCAAAGCTTGCTCATATCTTCCAGTGTCTTACCTTTCGTTTCAGGTACCCAACGCCAAACGAAGATAGCAGCAGCCACACAGATTATGCCATATAAACTATATGCAAACATCGGGCTGAAGTCGTACAGTGCCGGGAAAGTAGAAGATACAATGTAATTGAATATCCATTGGAATGCTACGGCGATTGCTACCGCTTTACCACGGATGGTGTTCGGGAATATTTCCGAGATCAACACCCAGCAAATCGGTCCCCAAGACATCATAAAGAATGCTGCATACACAATCACTGAAAGTACCGGGAGAACACCCTTTATTGCCATGCTATCACACATTGCTACCGCAAATGCACCTACAGCCATACCAATAGAACCGATTATCAATAGTGGTTTACGTCCGAAGCGGTCTACAGTGAAGATTGCAACCAATGTAAAGACAATGTTTACAATACCCATAATAACTGTCTGCATCATGCCACCTCCTTCTGCACCTGCATTTTCGAAAATACGAGGAGCATAATAAAGTACCGCATTAATACCGATAGCCTGTTGGAATACAGAAAGCAAAATACCGATCACAATTACTGCCACTCCATAAGTAAAGATTTTCTCTGTCTTTTCATGAGCAGTAGCTTTAATATCATTAAGAATTTCCTGTGCTTTTGTCTTACCATTGATCTTTTCAAGGATCGAATAAGCCTTTTCATCCTGCTGTATCAATACAAGATAACGAGGAGTCTTGGGAACAAAGAACAATAACAGACCGAAGAAAGCGGCAGGGAAAGCTTCCGAACCGAACATGTAACGCCATCCTTCATAAACAGTCCACATATCAGATTCAGCACTAACAGACAGTACACCTGCTGCATCTTTCAAAATAATAGGATTTTGATGGTCGCCCATAATCAGGAAATTCACGAAGTATACTACCAACATACCGAAAATGATAGCAAACTGGTTACACGATACAAGCGTTCCACGAATATTAGAAGGAGCAATTTCAGCAATATACATCGGACAGACTGCAGAAGCCAGTCCAACACCGATACCGCCCAAAACACGATACAAATTAAAAGCAATCAGCAAATCCATGTTCGGCTTTCCGTATTCGAAAAACAAGACTTCCGGATAATAGGAACCTAATGCTGAAAGGAAAAAGAGTACGGCAGCAAGCCTTAGAGAATTACGACGTCCCAAACGGGAAGCAAATATACCGGACAAAGCACCACCCAGTACACAGCCAATTAATGCACTGGAAGATGTGATTCCATGCATTACTTTATTGTATTGAAAATCAGAGGCCGAAAGAAAAAAAGCCTCCAAGCCTTTCTCTGCACCGGAAATAACCGCTGTATCGTATCCGAAAAGCAGTCCTCCCAAAATGGCGACAGAGGTTATCGAATATAGGTAGAGTTTACTACCCTCGTTCGTTGTATTAATCATGGTTATAAGTAGATAAAGTAGTGTTGTAGTAGTTGGATTTATATCACCACAGATTTCACAGATTGACACAGATAAAATTCAAAATAAGAGAGAAGAAAATTAATCTGTGACAATCCGTGTAATCTGTGGTGGGGTTAATTAGCAATACATATTCAGAATTGCTTCATAAAGCTCTTGTTTACCGCTAGTCTGCTTCGGTTCACCGTTTGCTTTAGCATAAGCAACTACATCTTCCAAAGTCAACTTGCCATCTTCAAATTCTTTACCTTTACCACCATCGAATGAAGCGTAACGGTCAGCCAACATTTTCTTATAGGGAGATTCGTTCAGCAAAGCAGCTGCACTTTCCAATGCACGAGCCATAGCATCCATACCTGCGATGTGAGCGATGAAGATATCTTCCAGGTCAGTAGAGTTACGACGAGTTTTAGCGTCGAAGTTTGTTCCACCGTTACCCAAGCCGCCGTTGCGGATTATTTGCATCATAGCTTGTGTCAGTTCGTAGTTGTCAATCGGGAATTGGTCTGTATCCCAACCATTCTGATAATCACCACGGTTAGCGTCGATAGAACCCAACATGCCGTTGTCTACTGCTACTGCCAATTCGTGTTCGAAAGTGTGACCAGCCAAAGTTGCGTGGTTTACTTCAATGTTCACTTTGAAATCTTTATCCAAGCCATGAGCTTTCAGGAATCCGATTACTGTTTCTGTATCTACATCATACTGATGTTTTGTCGGTTCCATCGGTTTCGGTTCAATCAGGAAAGTACCTTTGAAACCACGGGCACGAGCATAATCACGAGCGATGGTCAGCATTTTTGCCAGGTGTTCTTTTTCACGTTTCTGATCTGTATTCAGAAGAGACATATAGCCTTCACGGCCACCCCAGAATACATAGTTCTGACCACCCAGTTCAATAGTTGCATCGATTGCATTCTTGATCTGAACAGCAGCACGAGCTACTACGTCAAAATCAGGGTTAGTAGCAGCACCGTTCATATAACGTGCATGGCCAAATACGTTGGCAGTACCCCACAACAGTTTGATGCCAGTTTCAGCTTGTTTCTGTTTTGCATAAGCTACGATTGCTTTCAAGTTAGCTTCGTATTCTTCGATGCTTGCACCTTCAGAAACCAAGTCTACATCGTGGAAACAGTAGTATTCGATACCCATTTTCTGCATGAATTCGAAACCCGCGTCCATTTTATCTTTTGCAGCTTGTATAGCGTCAGCATTACTATTCCAAGGGAATTGTTTTGTTCCGCCACCGAATTGGTCGCCACCTTCAGCACACAAAGTATGCCACCATGCCATAGCAAATCTCAACCAATCTTTCATCTTCTTACCGTTGATAACCTTTTCAGCATCGTAGTAACGGAATGCCATCGGATTCTTACTATCTTTACCTTCGAACTTAATCTTTTCAATTCCCGGGAAAAATTCTTTTGTTGCCATAATTCTTTTATTTTTAAAATGGTTATTATTTAAATTGTTAATTATTTATCTGAAGACAGAACCGGAGCCGGTATGTTACCGGTCATCGACTTTTCAAGACGGTATTTCCATTTTGCGTACGCGTCAGCATATTCCTGTCGTTTTGCCACATTAGGCTCAATCACATCCAGTTTGTCAAGCGTAGCAAATGCCTCATTGTTATCCTTGTAGATACCTGCACCGATGCCCGCACCTTTCGCAGCGCCTACGGAACCATCCGTATCGTAAAGCTCGATAGTAGCTCCTGTGACTCCCGCCAAAGTATCACGGAAGATAGAACTCAAGAACATATTAGCGTGTCCGGCATGGATCATCTTCACAGGAATTCCCATTTGCTCCATGATATCAATGCCATATTTAAAAGAGAATACAATACCTTCTTGAGCGGCACGAATAATATGATGTTTGCCATGCGTATTAAAATCCAGTCCACGGATACTGCAACCGATTTCTTTATTGTTCAGCATACGTTCGGCACCGTTACCAAAGGGCAGAATACTGATTCCCGCACTGCCGATAGGAGCTTTGGAAGCCAATACATTCATTTCATTATAAGATATTCCTTCGGGAGCAATGTTGCGTTTTACCCATGAATTGAGAATACCCGTTCCGTTGATGCAAAGCAATACTCCCAAACGTGTCTGATCTATGGTATGATTGACATGCGCAAAGGTATTGACGCGTGACTGCGGATCATAGTTCACTTCACTGTTCACGCCATAAACCACTCCCGATGTTCCTGCCGTAGAAGCAATCTCTCCCGGATTAAACACGTTCAAAGAAAGGGCATTGTTAGGCTGGTCGCCTGCACGATAAGTAATCGGTGTCCCTTCTTTCAGTCCAAGCTCTTTGGCAGCTATTGCATTTACACGTCCTTGTTCAGCGAAGGTCGGCTTAATATCTGCAATCAAAGAAGAATCAAACCCGTAATAATCCATTAAGAAATCAGCCACCCGGTTGTTCTTGAAATCCCAGAACATACCTTCCGAAAGTCCGGAAACAGTTGTGCAGATTTCTCCACTCAACTTCATGGCAATATAATCGCCCGGCAGCATTATCTTATCAATCTGCTCATAGATGGCAGGTTCGTTTTCTTTAATCCACGCCAACTTGGAAGCGGTAAAATTTCCCGGCGAATTCAACAAATGAGAAAGACATCTCTCCTCCCCGATTGTCTCAAACGCTTTCTGACCGTATGGCACCGCACGGGAGTCACACCAGATGATAGCAGGACGCAATACATGCTGATTCTTATCAACACAAACCAATCCGTGCATCTGATAAGAGATACCGATGGCTTTAATTTCAGCGGCACTCACTCCGGATTCGGTCATAATAGCCTGCGTAGCCAACTTTAAGTTTTCCCACCAACTTTCAGGATCTTGTTCCGCCCATCCGGGATTCACTGCAATAATATTCGCTTCTGTTTTCGGAAAAAATGCCGAGGATACACATTTACCAGTCTCCGCATTTACCAAACTCGCTTTTACAGACGAGCTACCTATGTCATAACCTAATAGAAACATAATTTTATTTACGATTAAACGATTTACTATTTACGATTTAACGCTCAATGCCCGACTATTAATACTTTAACATTCAACGCCTAATACTTAATACTTGATACTTACTTGAACAGGGGCTATCTTCTTACCTTATTATATATCTTCTTATCAAATTTATAATAACGGGCAGCACGGTGAGCCACTCCTTGTTGTTTTTCTTCCAAAGGAACTACATATTCCATCATTGCTATTTTTTTATGGAAGTTACGCACGTCCACGGCTTTGTCGTATACTAATTCAAAAAGAGTCCTTAATTGTGCGGCTGTAAATTTACGCGGAAGCAATTCGAACAACATGGAAGGATTAAATTCTACGAACTGACGAATATAAGTCATTGCCTCCTTTATAATCAGATTATGGTCGAAAGCCAGTGTTTTCACGTCTTTCAAAGCGACCCAGCAAGCCTGGTGATCGTCCAGATTCTTATCCAACGTACGATCTATCTTCACCATCGACAAATATGCAATGGTAACAATACGCTCCACTTTTGACTGCATAGCTCTTTCCAACCAACGTACATCTTTCGGATTACTCGTTCTGTTTTTAGAACCAAATGCTTTAAACTGCATCAGATTCACATTTTTAAGTCCTGTCAGTTCATACAAAACTCGTTGTGCAGCTTCATCCAGGGCTTCATCCATATAGATAAGACTTCCGGGAAGTTTCATATCATGATATACTTCTCCATTATCCTCACCTGCACGTTTTACAAGCAACACTTTCAGTTGTTCTCCGTCAAAACCAATCACTACACAGTCTACTGATATATGATTGTTTGCTAAAGGTGTATTTTTCTGTAAATTTTGCATATCTATTTCTTTAAGACGATGCAAATATAGAGGCTACAAACCATCAAAACAAAATAAGAAACATGCTATAAAACATTGTTTTTCATATAAATACATATCATACATTCTACAATATGAATAGTTAGTGTTATCTTACGAATTACAATATGTATTTTAGTATTTCCGCGAGTGAGTAATTGTATAAAGTACAAAAACTAGATGGACGCTTTATTATCAGTACTTTTCATATCATTTCCAGCAGATAGCGGTAAAGGTACTTATTGTATTTTAAACGATATGCCATTTTGTACCTTATCGTTTTTTATTCTATCTTTGTCGGGTAAATATTAAAAAAACTAAAATGGAACGTCATCCAGTCATTTTATCCATTGCCGGCTCCGATTGTTCGGGAGGCGCAGGTATTCAAGCAGACATAAAAACAATCTCCGCTTTAGGTGGCTATGCGGCATCGGCTATTACTGCCATCACCATACAAAACACACTGGGAGTACGTGCCGTACAATCTATCGCCCCTGACATTGTTCGTGGACAAATAGAAGCAGTGATGGACGACCTGCAACCGGTTGCCATCAAAATAGGAATGGTAAATGATATTCAAATTGTTCGTGTGATTTCCGACTGTTTACAAAAATATTCACCTGCATACGTCGTCTACGATCCGGTAATGGTGTCTACCAGCGGAAAGAAACTCATGACAGATGAAGCTATAGAAGAAATAAAAAAAGAACTTTTGCCGCTTGTGACATTAATCACCCCCAACATCGACGAAGCGAAGGTGCTTACAGGTAAAAGTATTCACAACATTCAAGACATGCAGGCAGCCGCCAAAATGCTGACGGACGATTATCACACTAGCATCTTGTTAAAAGGCGGACATCTGGAGGGAGACAATATGTGCGACCTTTTGCACACGTCCGAATCTATCTATCATATATATGAGGAGAAAAAGATAGAAAGCCATAACCTGCATGGAACCGGGTGTACCCTCTCCTCTGCCATTGCTACTTATCTGGCCAAAGGATACCCCATGCGAGAATCCATCCAGCACGCTAAAACGTATATCACTCAAGCTATTATCGCAGGAAAAGAATTGAATGTCGGACACGGCAACGGCCCTTTATGGCATTTTCCGGACTCCGTTGCACAAATGTGTACATTTTGTGCGGTTGTATCATAAAAATACGTAACTTTGCACCCGCAATTAAAAATCAATTAAATAATAAAAATATGAAAGCATTTGTATTTCCCGGTCAAGGCGCTCAATTTGTAGGAATGGGTAAAGACCTGTATGAAAACTCAGCTTTAGCAAAAGAATTGTTTGAAAAAGCAAATGATATCCTCGGATATCGCATTACAGATATCATGTTCGACGGCACAGACGAAGATCTTCGTCAGACAAAGGTTACTCAGCCTGCCGTATTCCTTCACTCTGTTATCTCTGCTCTTTGCATGGGTGATGACTTCAAACCGGAAATGACTGCCGGCCACTCACTCGGCGAATTCTCTGCATTGGTAGCTGCCGGTGCATTGAGTTTTGAAGATGGTTTGAAACTTGTTTATGCACGTGCAATGGCTATGCAGAAAGCTTGTGAAGCTACTCCTTCTACTATGGCTGCCATTATAGCATTGCCTGATGAGAAAGTAGAAGAAATCTGCGCAGCAGTAAATGCAGAAGGTGAAGTTTGCGTACCGGCTAACTACAACTGCCCGGGACAAATCGTTATCTCCGGTTCTGTACCAGGTATCGAAAAAGCTTGCGAACTGATGAAAGCGGCCGGAGCTAAACGTGCCCTTCCGCTGAAAGTAGGTGGTGCTTTCCATTCTCCATTGATGGACCCTGCCAAAGTTGAATTGGAAGCTGCTATCAAGGCTACGGAAATTCATACTCCTAAATGTCCGGTATATCAGAATGTAGACGCACTTCCTCACACTGATCCTGCAGAAATCAAAAAGAACCTGGTTGCCCAGCTGACTGCTTCCGTACGCTGGACACAGTCTGTTAAGAATATGGTTGCCGACGGTGCTACTGATTTTACAGAATGTGGCCCGGGTGCAGTACTTCAAGGACTGATTAAGAAAATTGACGGTACTGTCAACGCTCACGGTATTGCATAAGCATCCGTAAGAAAGACTTTATCTTTAAATATATGAAGTGTGTTGGTAACTATTGCCAACACGCTTTTTTATATTAAGCCTATTCATAGCATACGGATTAACATGTTGTATAACACCCCATTACTTTTCTTTTCCGGCAAACTTTCCGTATCTTGCTATTGTTTTTATTACAGGAATCATTTACTCAAATTTATGAGCCATGAAAATACATGAATATCAAGCGAAAGAGATTTTCTCCAAGTACGGAATACCTGTCGAGAGGCACACTTTATGCCGTACAGCCGCAGGTGTCATAGCCGCTTACCGGAGGATGGGAACAGACAGGGTGGTTATAAAAGCACAGGTATTAACCGGAGGCCGGGGAAAAGCCGGAGGAGTGAAACTGGTAAACAATACGGAAGATGCTTATCAGGAAGCTAAAAATATTCTCGGAATGAGTATTAAAGGACTTCCGGTCAATCAAGTACTGGTTAGTGAGGCGGTAGATATTGCTGCCGAATATTATGTCAGTTACACCATCGACCGAAATACACGTTCTGTCGTTCTGATGATGAGTGCATCCGGCGGTATGGATATCGAAGAGGTAGCCCGTCAAGCACCGGAGAAAATCATCCGATATTCAATCAATCCATTTATTGGTCTTCCCGACTATCTGGCAAGGCGTTTTGCTTTCTCCCTCTTTCCTCAAATGGAGCAGGCGGGTAAAATGGCGGCCATCCTTCAGGAACTTTATAAGATCTTCATGGAAAATGATGCATCATTAGTGGAAGTAAATCCGCTGGCACTAACCAAGAAAGGTACGTTGATGGCTATTGACGCAAAGATTGTTTTTGATGACAATGCGCTCTATCGCCATCCAGAGGTACATGCTTTATTTGATCCGACGGAGGAAGAAAGAATAGAAGCAGACGCTAAAGATAAAGGATTCAGTTATGTCCACATGGATGGTAACATCGGTTGTATGGTAAATGGTGCCGGACTCGCTATGGCTACTATGGACATGATTAAACTTTATGGAGGTCAGCCAGCCAATTTTCTCGACATTGGTGGTAGTTCCAATCCTGTCAAGGTAATTAAAGCCATGAAACTTTTATTGCAGGATGAAAAAGTGAAAGTGGTCCTGATTAATATTTTTGGAGGAATCACCCGCTGTGATGATGTAGCAATGGGGCTTCTTCAGGCATTCGAGCAGATAAACAGTAATATACCTGTTATCGTACGGCTTACAGGCACTAATGAGCATATCGGACGGGAACTGTTACGGAATTACAGCCGTTTCCAAATAGCCACAACGATGAAAGAAGCTGCTCTTATGGCTCTGAAAGCATAATAAGTACCCAAATCATTAATAAATAAAGCAATTATGAGCATATTAATAGATAAATCCACCCGCCTGATTGTACAGGGAATCACCGGGAGAGACGGGCTTTTCCACGCCAAGAAGATGAAAGAATACGGAACCCATGTTGTTGGAGGAACTTCTCCGGGCAAAGGAGGAACAGATGTAGACGGCATCCCCGTATTCAATACTATGTATGACGCGGTTGAACAAACGAAAGCCAATACTTCTATCATTTTTGTTCCGGCACGTTTTGCGGCAGATGCCATTATGGAGGCAGCAGATGCGGGCATCCGGTTAATTGTCTGTATTGCGGAAGGAATCCCCACGCTGGATGTAATTAAGGCGCACCAGTTTGTCGAACAAAAAGGTGCTATGCTGATCGGCCCCAACTGTCCGGGACTGATCTCTCCGGGAAAAAGCATGGTAGGCATTTTACCGGGACAGGTCTTTTTAGAAGGGAATGTCGGAGTTATCAGTCGTAGCGGAACACTTACTTACGAGATTGTGTATCACTTAACAGCTAATGGTATGGGACAATCCACCGCTATCGGCATCGGGGGCGATCCTGTTGTAGGTCTTCATTTCCGTCAACTGCTGGAGATGTTCCAAAATGATCCGGAAACAGAAGCAATCGTTCTGATTGGAGAGATTGGAGGAAATGCGGAAGAGCAAGCGGCCGAATATATCCGCAATAATGTAACCAAACCTGTGGTAGCATTTATTGCCGGGCAATCAGCTCCTCCGGGAAAGCAGATGGGACATGCAGGAGCTATCATTTCGGGAAGTTCCGGTTCGGCAAAAGAGAAGATTAAATCTTTAGAAGCTGCCGGTATCCGGGTAGCACAAGAACCTTCGGATATACCGAAATTATTGAAAAGATAAACTCCCAAAGAGAAAGAAAAGACAAAAGTAGTCATATCATAACAGATGCAGATTCACTCCCTCAAATAAGTAATTACATACTTATCGTTTAGAGTAAATCTGCATTTATTTTACATACCTTTCTTTATACCTAATTTTATAAGAAGAGCATTCATAGGATATGCACAGAAGAAGCCGAAAAGCATAGCCAACTGCATCATAAACCAGAATATCCATGTGTCTTTGGGTAACGGTTCATTGATGAACAATACAAAATAGACAATCGCCATCCAGCCATACATTCCTACCTGCCAGGACAAAAGAGAAAAGAAATCCGCTTTGAAAGCACGAGCCAAGGCATTACCTACCGATATTTTTTCCATCTCCCGAATAGCATAGAATTGGAAATAAACACCAATCATCAAAGCCAGAATAAAGTCAAGTACCCAATTACCAAAGAGCTGACTTCCTGCCACAGTTACAGGAACATAGTTTGTAAACCACTCTCCTATGATATCTGCCAATGTACATCCTGCACCACAATGAAGCGCCGACAAAGCTACCGATTGCCAATAAGGACGTTGCATTCCTTGCATCGACATTTCTCCCTGCATGGCCATATCCATCTCCATATTATCTTTCATACCGGACATATCCATTCCCTTCATATCAGACATATCTTTCATGCCAGACATATCCATTTTCATCCCATCATCCTCAGCTTTCATCGGACTACTCCGTCCAAACTTATTATACGCCCATAAAGCTAAATAACTTCCCCATAATGCAGATAATATCCAGACTGCATTCATTATCTTCATTGATTGCGGACGATGTGTCAGGTCTATGGCAATATGTACTGCAATTCCGATACCTGAACATACTAAGAAAACGGCTATTAAATTGAGCATGGCTGTATGTTTTTTAAAGATTCAGATTACAAAACATCCTTTATTTGTGAATAGTTCACCCCATTACTTTTAATTTTATCCCGTCGAACTATTCCCCACACGAGTTGTTATCATTTTATAATCAAAACAATAGAATTATGAGCAGACGTAGACAATTAGAGCATGAAGTATCTGTTGCTCAAGAAAGAATAAAGAAAGCTGCAAAAGATACACCGAAGGATATCCTGAAATTATGGGAACAAGAGCTGGTAGACCTGGAATTGGAACTCAATAATATGGTGGATGATGAAGAAGATAACAATGAGGATTAACAGAAGAAAGGCGCGCTAGTTACCTAGTGCGCCTTTCTCTATTACTGTATATGTATTCAGTATTAATTCTTTGGCAATGCTTCTTTTACTACCATTGAACGACCTACATATTCTGCACCGTTCAATTGTTCGATAGCTTTAGCAGCTTCTGCATCATCCGGCATTTCGATAAACGCAAAACCTTTTGACCTTCTAGTTTCACGATCTGTGATTAACTTTACTGAAGCAACTGTTCCATACTCTTCCATTACATGTCTCAAATCTGATTCCTTAACATTATAGCTAAGATTTCCAATGTACAAATTCATAAAATACAAATATAAAAAATTAATAATTCAATAAGAAAGTTTTAGGAAGATCTTAATTAGAGATGGATATGCTCAAATAAATGAGAAGATTCATGTAAAAAAATCAAATCGTAATAAACCTCTTTATTGTTGTTGGTACAAAGGAAAGCATTATTTGGGGATATTGCACTATATTCTCTCCTTTTTCTTTCTGCAAAACATCTTTTTTATGAAAATAGGCCAATACTTAACGTTCTTATTCTTTTTATACCAAGCCATTCCATGTAAACTACCGGATTAGTCTTTCTGCAAATTCTTCGCTACAAATTCCTCAAAAAACGTTTTCTTATAGTTTCCACCTCCTATTCCTATTTCATAAGACTTAATAAAAATATCATTGGTATCAAAAGAGTCAATCCGTGAGGTATTGACAATATAGGACTTGTTTATCCGGAGAAACTGTTTAGCGGGCAGTTGCTCATGAATATTTTTCAGATTCATCTTAGTAATCACCCGCTGATCTTCCAATTGGAGAATGGAATAATCCTTTAGTCCTTCAATAAAAAGAATATCACTGAAGTTTATCTTGATATAGCGTCGTTCCGATTTGATGAAGATATATTCTTCCTGTATCTCCTCCACTCTTTCGGCTGTTTCCGACAATAACAGTTTATGATATGCTATTGCCTTATTGACTGCTTTCAGAAAACGGTTCATTTCAATGGGCTTCACCAGATAATCAATGGCACTTACTTCATAACTATCGAGTGCATATTCCGCATACGCCGTTGTAAAGACAATCAACGTATTCACGGGAATGCTTTGCGCAAATTCTATTCCGGTAATTCCCGGCATCTGAATATCAAGGAAAATCAGATCAACCGTATATTCATTTATATAAGCAGACGCTGCGATAGCATTATTAAAGCTACCCACCAATGTCAGTTGTGGAATCTGCTCCACCAATGACTTCATACCTTTGCGAGCTACCGGCTCGTCATCAACAATAATACAATTCATAAGTTTAGATGTAAGTTGACATTATAAGTTGTTTCTTTATCTTCTATCTGTAGCGTATACCGTGATTCATAAAGTAAATCCAGTCTGCGTTTCACATTGGCCAACCCTATTCCCCCTTCCCGCTTAACAGGAACACGGGGCTTAGAATTTTCGCAACGAAACGTCAACTGTTTATTATGCACAGAAAAATACAAGTGAACATAAGATAAATTGTCGCTATCCAAATTATGTTTCACCGCATTCTCTACAAAAGGGATAAACAATAACGGAGGAATACAGATATTCTCCATATTTCCCTCTTGAAAGATTGTATATTCAAAATGATCCCTTCTCACCTTCTCCAATTCAAGAAAGCTGGTGAGAAACTGTATATCTGCAGTAAGAAATACTTCTCTTCTTGTACTGTCATTCAACTGGTAGCGAAGTAGATTGTCCAGTTTCTCCAATATCTGTGAAGCCTCATCCGGAGCATCCTTTACCAAAATATTGGCATTATTCAGCATATTAAAAAGAAAATGCGGATTGATCTGTTTCTTTAATTGTTGCAATTCTGTCTGTTTAGTCGCCTTCTCCAATTCAAGAATCTTTTTATCGGAGACAACCCAACGGCGGAATAGTTCAAAGCTCGTACAGCCACCTGCACTTAATAGCAGTACTAATACTCCATAAGCAATACTATCAAAAGAAACAGCGTGGTTATCCTGTATACAAAACCCACGAATACCGTATCGTTGATATAATGGAGACAGAAATATAAATCCTAATAATACACTCACTAAATTGACTCCGAGAAACGAAATCCAATAACACCATAACTTGCGCTTGGCCTTATACAGGAAACGGGGCACTAACCAATATATATTCAGATAGATAGGAAATGCAAAAACCAATATACTAACCGGATATGCATATAGGAAACCTTCTCTAGTAAAATCTCCATATACATTCTGAAAGCCCAAAAAGAGTATAATAAATAGCAATAGTAAATTACTGATAAGCCTGAAACGGTCATTTACCAGATTCTTCCCCCAATCGTATACATTCCAGGTATCTTTCATAATTCCAACATTAAACCAATGGTACACAGTGCCTCATCATTATAGCCACTTTTTAATTGATAACCTCCCGGATATAACAAGTCCAATCGTTGCCGTAACTTGTCAAAAGCAGGTGCTACTTGCAGACTTTCCTTTTTTCGCAGACAGTATGTACAAATGAATCGAAGCTGATTCTCTTCCATTTGAAAATCGATCCTTATATTTTCTCCCTTTCCATTCTCTCCACATACAGTTGTCCGAATCACATATTCTATCACAGGCATAAACAATAAAGGAGGAACTTGTATATAACGCACTTCATTCAGGATGTTGACTTCAAAATTAAACTCCGGATTACATAGTTTCTCCAACTTCATATAATCAGTCATAAGATCGATATCATCTCCCAACAATACCTGTTGCCGTTCACTTTCATAAAGTTGGTATCTAAGCAACCGACTTAATTTAAAGATAAGCAATGACGCCTTTTCTCCATCTTCTCCCAGCAAGGTTCGTACCTTATTCAATATTCTCGAAAAAAACTCCGGTTGGAGTTGATCTTTCAAATGATTTAGATCAGTCTGTATGCTAATATTCTCCAATTCATTTAATCGTTGTTGATAGGCCACCCAACGATGCAGAAAAATAGTAAAAGAAAAAGCCAGGAAATAGAGTATCAGTGCCAATGCATTTATCAACAGAAAGAAAGGGAGATCACTGTTTAGTCTTTGCATCTGTTCGGGTATAACATAATATTGCCCTAGAAAACAAATAGCACCAACCATGGCGGTCAGCATAAATCCAACAAGGCAACTCAAATATATGATATACTTTTTATATCTACGCTGAAACAGATAACCGGGAATTAACCAGTAAGTATGCAGATTTATGATTCCCCATAGAATGACAGAAAGTAAAAGACTAACTCCCGTAGAAAGATTTAGCCCTAAACTATCGCTTTCGACAAAAGTGCCTCTGAACACTAAAAAGGAGACTACAAGAAATATCCCAATTTGCTTCAGTAACGTATATAATAGTATCTTAACTGACATCAGGCGATAAAGTTACCATTTTTTTAGAACTTATACTTCATTCCCACCGAAACATACATTGCCGGTTTAAAATATGGATCAGTATCTTTAGACATATCTTCGAAGAAAGCCTTTAAAGTGCGAGTAGTGTAATAAGCTATTCTGCTACACGACACACCGGCAGTAGCAGTGATTGAAAAAGAATTCCCCATACTTACTTCCGGTTGTAAACCTACAATAATGAATTGCTGGGAAAACATAGTATCTTTTCCTTCTCTTTCCAACAATGCCAATGACCCGTTCATCTCTGCCACGATCCTTAGATTCAGATATTTATTCATTTTCATTCCTGCCGATACTTCCATGGCATTCAGCATCGAAACTTTAATTTGATAACGTCCTTCAGTGCTCCAATCAAAATAAATAGCAGGAAATACCATCGGATAACCAAATGTGTTGTTCACAGCCAATCCGGCTCCAAGAGATAAATTGGACTTGAACTGCCGGATGAAAATAACTCCTCCCTGTCCCAGAACATTCTTCAGTTTTACATCAGAAGAGGTATAAACACCTGCACCAACTGTCGTCAACAAGAGCCATTTTTTGCTGATAGGGCGAATATTGGTTACGCTCAACTGCATATTTATAATTTGATCTATGTCTATGTAAGATTGAAGATTCTTATTATTCATTGCCGTATAGCTTCCTCCTGCCGAAATCATCCAAAGAGTTGGCTGATTTCTTTCATTCATTTTCTGTGATACGGGAATATTGACGTTCCCTTCCACAAAGCACATATCCCCTTTCCCGGGATACTGTCCGTTTTCATCTTTATATCGGGAAGAAGATATATACCCGGTTTTCACAGTAACCTGTGCCTGTATATTTTCAGGAAGTAATAGAAACAAGGCGAACGCACTTAACAAAATAATCCTCATTCTTTTATCTGTTTTAGGGTTTGAATGAGACAAAAGTAGAGTTTTACCGATCTGCGTAGAGAGTTTGTAGACCAAACCCGGCATTAAGTAGACCAAACCTGTAAATTTGTAGCCTGTTTGGTCTGAATGTATTATATAAAAAAATAAAAGACTACCTTTCAACCGAAGATAGTCTTTTATTCATATATCATTTTTTAATTATCCACAATGGAAATACTTATGTACGAGATCTAACATCTCCATCGGTTTTCCTTCCAAATCCGCACGCAATGTTTTATCTTCATAACCACGAAGTCTGCGGATGATACCATCAATCATTGCCGGGCTGAATACATTATATTGTTCAAAGATTGCCCGTTGTTGTTGCAAGCAATCGGCAGAAGCTTCACAGCTATCCGGCAGTTGCGCCAGTGATTTCAGCTTATCTTCGTTTTCTTTCTGATGGATATTCACATTTACATAAGTTTTTTCAGCAATGTCCAGCGCATTTTCAATCTCAAAACCATGACGGCAGGCAACAGCCAAACCAGCCAACAGTTGATACAAATCTGCCGAACCATCCGGAGAACGCATTTCTACAGTCTGCTTCTGGCTGGTGTCAAAATGACTTTCAGCTTCCAACGGATTTGCCAATGTACACATATCTGTTTTTGCAGCCCATCCCAGAGGTACACGCACTAATACAGAGCGGTTACGATCTCCCCAACAAACATTGGTAGGTGCTTCCTGATGAGGAACGAGACGGAAATAAGAAGTAGGATTGGTATTTCCAAAAGCAGTAATTGACGGAGCAAGCACCATCATTCCGGCAATTGCCTTGCGTGCTGTTTCCGACAAAACACCGTCTTTCAGCATCTGGTTCTTTCCGTCTTTCATGATACGCATGTGGACATGCAAGCCCGAACCTGCTTTACCTGCCGTAATCTTTGGAGCAAAGGTTACATTGTATCCATATCTAAATCCCAGGTTACGAATCACCCATTTGGCAATCATTAATTGATCTGCTGCCTGCGATACGGGAACCGGCAGGAATTCTATTTCATTCTGCTCATAGATATAACCATCCAGCGTAAAATTACCCACTTCGGAGTGTCCATACTTTATTTGCCCGCCTGTCTGTGCGATGTAAGACATACATTGAGTACGGAACTCATTGAATTTAGCATAAGGACCCGATTCGTGATAACCACGTTGGTCGGTTGCCTGAAACATACCAGTATCCGGAGCTATTACATAATATTCCAATTCGCCCATTGCCTGAAATTCCATTCCGGTAACTTCTGTAAAAGTTTTGCTTGCTTTGTAAAGAGTGTGTTCTGGTGCACTTTCGAGGGGTTCGCCGTCTTTATTGAAGAAAGAGCACAGCATAGACAGCGTCGGAATCTCGGCAAACGGATCAACGAATGCTGTGCAAAAACGGGGAATTACATAAAGGTCACTACTGCCCGCTTCTATAAATGAGAAAAGGCTGGAACCGTCTACCCGTTCTCCACATGTGAGAATAGCTTCCAGATAAGCTTGATTGTTGATGACAAAGTTCAGAGTTTTCAGACGCCCGTCTCCCGCCGGATACATAAAATTAACCATGCGGATATCTTTTTGCTGGATAAATGAGATAATGTCAGCTTTTGTAAACTCTGAAGTTGGTTTTTGAAGGAATGCCACCAACTGGTTAGCATTCATTGATAAATCATAATTCATAATCGGTTGTTTTTCGTTGTTGTATGATTAAAACGGTTTGTTGAATGCCAAAGATAAGGAAAAGATGGAAAATCGAGTAAGAAAAGATTTAATTATTTCTCTGTTATGCTGCATTTACGTCTATTATCCTATTTAAAACGCTTCAGATCTTTCTTCTCAAAAATCCATTCCGGAGTGTATAGTTTCCCAGTATCCGTTTCGGTCAGCTCGTACCAGGGAGAAAGGTTTCGGCTGGTTGGATTGACCAGGATATGAATCTGTTGGGCAGGCATATAGCTTTGTGCCAGGAGAAATACTTTCTTCCCGGTATTCGGATGAATGGCAACATCCATAACAATCACAGCATGACCGGGTGAACCGCCTTTAATAAAGACATCCCCGGGTTGCAAGGAAGTATAAAGCACAGCTGGGAGTTCACGAGATAAAGAGGCAGTTCCGGCATACATAAAAACCATATCGAGATAGTTTCGAAAAGTTTTATAGGAATAATCCACTCCTTTGCCCGAAGCATACCATTGAACCTGATTATCGTTGACTTTTATTCGATTTCCCTCCGCCCATTTCTTATATTCGGCAGTAAATCCACTTGTGAAGTTGAATTTTATATCTGCATACCGTTTATGTTTCCACAGATATTCCGCCCGCAAGCGTATCACTGCATCGGCACACTGCTGCAAATCACGATTGCCTATCTCCATATCTACGACTGCAAATGCGGCTGCCTGATTGGCTTTTTCTTTTCCATTGTAAAGTAACACTTTACTGCCTTTAGGCAATAATGGCAAATTGCGCAAATAAGTTGTAAACGAATTATCGGAGCAGGTCTCTCTAACATATCCTGACGGAGGAGCGATTCTATCCGCAAGCCTCTCCTGTCCCCATGAGTGAAAGACTATGAGAAGCAAGCCTGCACATATTAACAAATACTTCATATCGGTTTTTCTTATTCCATATCCGGACAAATATAAGTAATTATTATTGAAAACGAAGTTGAATGTCTGTTTTTCTCCCGATTGAAGACGCTATCGTCTTAAAAATATGTAATATCGGATTCTGACTAAAACAAAGTGGCCTATACTCTCTTTTTTCTGTAAGAATAGTGCGAACTTTGTTTTCTACAAATTATAATAGTGTTTTTATGGAACAGGTGGTAGATTTAGCTTTACCAGAATACTTTGAAAGAATATCCGCAGAAGCTACCTTTCAGGAGCAATTGTCCGTCATAGATATGGATAACTCCCGTCGTTCACCGGTTCAAGTCAAAAACTATCCGATACGTTTGAAAGGCTATTCCCTCATCTTTGTTCTTTCCGGAGAAATTACAATAGGAATAAACTATTTATCGCATACACTGAAAAAGAACATGGTGATGCAGGTGTATCCGGATGATATTATAGAGCACACAGCTTATTCAGCCGATTTCAAGGGCTATCTCATCATTCATTCTGCTGAATTGAAAAAGGAAATAATGGCTATGACATCCGGCATCCGTCTGCAACAGGCGGGTCAGTTGAAGAAATTACATACCAGGCAAGAGTTGAGTGAGGAACAAAGCCTGCGTTTGAGAAAACAGGTTGAACTCATTAAAAGTTATATTCCTGATAAAGAACACGTCTACCACTCTTATGTCATCAAGAATCAGATTATAAATCTATTCTTTGACCTTGATAACTGCCGCTGGCATAGGTATGGCGACGGAGAACGGCACCAATAGTATCTTCCACCGGGATGTGCGGATTGATACGTGCTGGCTGATAGAGGTCAACATAATCTGTGCCTAATCGTTTCAAAGTGTAAGCCAGATAATTTTGTACGTTCTGCGGACGGACGTCAATACCATAGAACCGATCATCTGGAGTGAGCATTCCACCAAACTTGACGGCGATAAAAATGTCTTCGCGCTTCCGGGTTTTCAAAGCCTCGCGGATCACCAGTTCACTTTCTCCGTGACCATAAAAGTCCCCTGTGTTCAGATACGTAATTCCACTGTCCAGCGCGGCATGTATCGTGTCGACTCCCTGCTGAACGTCAGCCATTCTCATGGCACCCAGTCCGATACGTGAAAGGGTGATACCATTGGTTTCTTTATTCAAATACTTCATTGTTTCTTTTATTATATAGTACTAATTCGATTGCAAATTTCGGATAAATTCCTTCATGATACCAGAGCAATATCCGTTCATTTTTGGTCATTATCCGTCAAGAAGCCTCTTTCTCATGAAATGTCTCAAACATACTGATTATAAAAACCAATTGACTGCCTCAACTGTTTTATTTGAATAGAACTATTAAAACTACCGTCACATGAAAAAGGATATTCTAAAAGACCTGCTGGCAAAGCCCGGAAAGAAACATTTGGTATCGGATTTTGACTCGTCATTCACTAGCGATTTATCCAAACAAGACGCTAAAGAGCAACTGGCAAAGGATATTGAGAAGCTTTCGGAGCTGCAAAGTATGCTTTATGCACAAGACCGGTATTCAATCCTGATTATCTTTCAGGCGATGGATGCTGCAGGAAAAGACGGGACTATCAAGCATGTGATGTCCGGCATTAACCCACAGGGATGCCAGGTGTATTCGTTCAAACAACCGTCTGCTGAAGAACTGGACCATGATTATCTCTGGCGTATCAATCGCTCTCTCCCGGAAAGAGGACGAATCGGCATTTTCAACCGTTCGCACTACGAAGATGTGCTGATTGCCAAAGTGCATCCGGAAATTATTCTATCCAACAAGTTACCAGGTGTCGAAACCATAAATGACATTGATCCCGACTTCTGGAAGCGTCGTTATCGACAGATCAACGATTTTGAACGCTATCTGACGGAGAATGGAACGATTGTCCTGAAATTCTTTCTCAATGTATCGAAAGCCGAACAGAAAAATCGATTCATGGAGCGACTGGACGATGCATCTAAAAACTGGAAATTCTCTTCGGCGGACATCAAAGAGCGTCAATTCTGGGAGGACTATATGAATGCTTATGCCGATGTACTGACGGAGACATCAACGGAACTGGCTCCATGGTATATAATCCCTGCCGATAATAAATGGTTCATGCGTTACGCAGTAGGACGAATTATTTGTGACCGGATGCAGCAATTGGATTTACATTACCCCAAACTGTCGAAAGAGGGATTGGAGAGGCTGGAAGAGTGTAAGAAAAGTGTATCAAACATTAACTTTTAAATCACTTGCGCTTATCCTTTTTCATTCTAACTTTGTAGAAAGACCTACATAAAGAACTAAAATTGATAAGCTTATGGACATCCAAACTTTTATTCAAAATTTCAAAGAGGCATTCGGAGAAAATGCTGAATTGCCTCTTGTTTTCTGGTACTCGGACGAGCAAAAAGGAGAAACAGAAAAGATAAACGGTTGCTTCTTCAAAGGTATGAAGACGGTAAGAGATGGTGGTATTATCAGCCTGAATACTGAAAACATCGGTTGTGGCGGCGGTAAATTCTATACTGGCTTCACCGAAATGCCAGAACGTGTACCGACTTTCGTTTCGCTCAAAGAGAAATACAAACAGACTCCTGAAATGGTCATCGACTTTATACAGCAAATCGGAGTTCCCCGAACAGAAAACAAGTATCTTCATTTTGCACGTATAGATAAGGTAGAAAGCCTTGAAGAAATAGAAGGTGTCGTATTTCTGGCAAATCCGGATATGCTTTCGGGCTTGACCACTTGGGCTTTTTATGATAATAACGCAGCAGATTGCGTCGTTTCTACCTTTGGTTCCGGCTGTAGTGCTGTAGTGACGCAAGCCACGATAGAAAATCGTAAAGGAGGCAAACGCACTTTCCTCGGTTTCTTCGACCCATCGGTTCGCCCTCATTTCGAAGCTGACAAACTAAGCTATACCATACCTATGTCCGGATTTAAAGAGATGTATGAGACGATGCGCCAAAGTTGTCTATTCGATACGCATGCATGGGGAAAGATTAAAGAAAGAATGAACGGATAATCTCCCATAACGAAATTGCATATCATTATACAATTATCGGGACATTAGGTATGCTTATTCCGAACATACAAGGCTTCTCTTTCGTTGTTATAGGAAGAAACTGCCACTTGATACTGACAATTCATTATCAAGACAGATATTTTCTGAATATCAATCCCTGCCTGTCCTATTTTGTTTCCCAGTGTGGAACTTATAGTTTCACGCTTTGAAACCATCAGTTTCACACCGAGAAACCATTAGTTTCATGCCGGGAAACTAAAAGTTTCAAGCGCCTGAAACTTTCTTTTCCTACAGGATTAAAATAATATATCAGTCGGATTAAACCTTTTATCTGGAGAAAAGTCTTATTATTAATATATTATCGTTCTATTCAACATTAAAGTATCAACGAAAATGGAAACATCCGTCAAACTCTATTCGCTGAAACACAGCAATGTGAAAACCTACCTGTTCGCCTTACTATTTGTAGCGGGTAACATTGCACTTCCACAATTATGCCATCTTGTACCTTATGGTGGTCCTACCCTGTTACCTATTTATTTTTTCACGCTGATTGCGGCTTATAAATATGGTTTTCTTGTAGGATTATTGACTGCTATTCTTTCACCAGTCATCAATCATTTATTGTTTGCCATGCCCTCGGAAGCGGTACTTCCCATCCTATTAATCAAATCGTCCTTACTCGCCGGAGCTTCAGCTCTTGCAGCACGTACTATAAAATCGGTTTCATTACTGGCCATTCTTGGTGTCGTACTCACTTATCAAGTCATAGGCGTTGCATTTGAATGGGCCATCGTCGGAAGTTTCTACGAAGCAGTACAGGACTTCCGTATCGGTATTCCGGGAATGTTACTGCAATGGTTCGGCGGATACGCCCTCCTGAAAGCAATTGCCAAACTCTAAACTAATATAGAAAGATGGACAGAAGGGATTTTTTAAAAACAGTAGCTATCACCGGAGCCGCCTTGACTATACAGCGTTCGGAGGCTATGGAGGTGTTAACTCAAACAATCAATAAAGCAAACGGAAGCAATCCTGATCTGGTGGCCGTTATGGGCGGAGAACCCGAAGAGATGTTCCGCCGTGCCATAAGCGAACTGGGGGGTATGAAGCAATTCGTGAAACCGGGACAGAAAGTGGTTGTAAAACCTAATATCGGTTGGGATAAAGTGCCGGAACTGGCAGGAAATACGAATCCGAAACTGATTGAAGAAATCGTCAGACAATGTTTTGCCGCCGGAGCTAAAGAAGTGGTCGTGTTCGACCATACTTGTGACGATTGGCAGAAATGCTACAAAAACAGTGGTATTGAAGCTGCTGCCAAAAAAGCCGGAGCCAAAGTAATGCCTGCACATCTGGAGTCGTATTACAAACCAATTGATCTGCCAAAAGGCAAAAAGATGAAGAAAGCCAAAGTGCACGAAGCGATTCTGGATTGTGATGTATGGATCAATGTTCCTATTCTGAAGAATCACGGAGGTGCCAATCTGACTATCTCCATGAAAAATCACATGGGGATTGTGTGGGATCGCGGATTCTTCCACCAGAACGATTTGCAACAATGCATCGCAGATATCTGTACATTACAGAAGAAAGCTGTACTCAACGTAGTAGACGCCTACCGGATCATGAAAACAAACGGTCCCCGGGGACGCTCTGCATCCGATGTTGTACTGGCAAAAGGATTGTTTATCTCACCGGATATTGTAGCCGTGGATACGGCTGCTGCCAAGTTCTTCAATCAAGTACGTGAGATGCCACTGGATACAGTAGGACATCTCGCCAATGGGGAAGCATTGAAAATAGGAACCATGAACATTGACAAATTGAATGTCAAGCGAATTAAGATGTAAAACAACCATGTTAAGAAGGCTACGTATTGGAATATCAGCACTTTTATTTGTGCTGATTTCTTTCTTTTTTCTCGATTTCGCAGAAATATTACCGAACAGTTTTCATCGGCTGGCACATTTGCAATTTATTCCAGCCATCCTTTCACTAAGTATAGGTATCTTATTATTTCTCATTGTGTTAACGCTTTTATTCGGGCGTGTATATTGTTCTACAATCTGCCCTATGGGTATCTTGCAGGATGTGATTGCACGAATTTCCAAAGCAACGGGAAAAAAGAAAAAAAGATATAGTTACAGTCCTGCAAAAAACAAATTGCGCTGGGGTGTGCTCGGACTGACAGTGGTCGGGTTTCTATGTGGATTTACATTTATTGTTGGTTTGCTCGATCCGTACAGTGCGTATGGACGTGTAGTAGTGCACATATTCAAACCTATCTATATGCTGGGGAATAATCTGCTGGAATCACTCTTTGCCGGATTTGACAATTATACATTTTATCAGGTAGACACCTCCATCTTGAGCATTTCTTCCCTTCTCATCGCTATTATTACTCTTGCAGTCATCTTTGTAATGGCATGGAAACATGGACGGACATGGTGCAATACGATTTGTCCCGTAGGAACAATATTGGGGTTATTGAGCCGATTTTCATTATTCAAAGTCCGTATTGATACTGCCAAATGTAATGGATGCGGGCTTTGTGCCACCAAATGCAAAGCAGCTTGCATCAATAGTAAAGAACACGCTATTGATTATAGTCGTTGTGTAGATTGTTTCAACTGTTTGGGAGTATGCAAACAAAAAGCATTAGTTTACGCCCCTTCTTTAAAAAAACAGTCTGATGTAGAAACTTCTGCACCATCATCACCGGATTTGGATTCATCTAAACGCCGTTTTTTGGTTGCCGGTCTTGTTACTGCCGGAGCAACCCCCAAACTCATCTCCCAAGCCAAGGAATCTGTAGCAAGCTTGGAAGGTAAGAAGGCATACAAAAAGGAAAATCCGATCACTCCTCCGGGGTCTATCAGTCGGGAACACTTCCAACAGCAATGCACATCCTGTCATCTTTGTGTCAGCAAATGCCCTTCTCATATCTTGAAACCGGCTTTTATGGAATATGGCTTGGCAGGCATGATGCAACCTACTGTTAGCTTTGAGAAAGGATTTTGTAACTTTGACTGTACTGTCTGTGGAGATGTCTGTCCCAATGGAGCAATTCTTCCCATAAATGTAGAGCAAAAACATCTTACACAAATGGGATATGTTGTTTTCATCGAGGAAAATTGCATTGTTTATACTGATGGAACCAGTTGCGGAGCCTGCTCCGAACACTGCCCCACACAAGCAGTAGCGATGGTGCCGTATAAGGACGGATTGACGATTCCTCATGTAAATAAAGAAATATGTGTAGGTTGTGGAGGATGTGAATATGTTTGCCCAGCCCGTCCATTCCGTGCCATCTATATCGAAGGAAATCCCGTACAAAAAGAAGCAAAACCATTCAAAGAAAGCGAAGAGCACAAAGTTGAGATAGACGATTTCGGATTCTGACCGGCATGGTGCCGGAGCAGAGTTTCCATCCGTGTTTTATGTTCTATGACGGTTTATTTCAAATGTGAACAAGACAGATGGTATGGATTTAAAAAAAACTATCCATTATATTCCTCCTACTTTCAATAAATTCACTAAATTCGTGGCGAACTAAAGAAAGCAATTCATGGAGGTATTCACAAATAACTGGAATAGCCGGAAATATCAGATTGGCTATGCACTAAGCGGAGGATTTATTAAAGGATTTGCCCATTTGGGAGTCATGCAAGCTCTTTTGGAACATGATATTAAACCGGAAATCATCTCTGGAGTAAGTGCAGGGGCACTTGCAGGTGTCTTTTACGCGGACGGCAACGAGCCGCACAAAGTACTTGATTATTTCTCCGGACATAAATTCCAGGATTTAACCAAACTGGTGATTCCCAAGAAGGGACTATTTGACCTCTGTGAATTTATTGATTTTCTCCGGACTAACTTAAAAGCAAAAAATCTGGAAGAGCTACAACTTCCCCTGATTATCACAGCAACTGACCTCGATCACGGTCGCATGGTTCACTTTCATCGGGGAAGCATAGCGGAACGGGTCGCCGCTTCCTGCTGTATGCCTGTCATGTTTTCTCCGGTCAACATAGACGGCACTAACTATGTGGATGGAGGATTGATGATGAATCTTCCGGTCTCTACCCTGCGCAGGGTTTGCAATAAAGTGGTAGCTGTCAACGTAAGTCCCATCATGGCACAGGATTACAAAATGAATATTGTAAGCATTGCTATGCGTTCATTCCATTTCATGTTCCGCGCCAATACCTTTCCCGAAAGAGAAAAATGCGATTTATTAATCGAACCATACAACCTATACGGGTACAGTAACACCGAACTGGAAAAAGCTGAAGAAATCTTCGGGCAAGGCTATAATACAGCTAACGAAGTACTTAGTCAACTGTTGGAAGAAAAGGGGAAAATATGGAAATAATCTCCTATCCATCAGAAACAAGAATGAATACGAATATTAATAATCTACTCTATATGAATGACGAAAATAAAATAATTATCTACCAAGTATTCACCCGCCTGTTTGGAAATAACAACAACCACTGTGTCTACAATGGAGACATTGCCACCAATGGTTGCGGGAAAATGGCTGATTTCACGCTCAAAGCACTTGGTGAAATCAAGAAATTAGGTGCTACACATATATGGTATACAGGCATCATCGAGCATGCCACTCAAACGGACTATCGCCGTTATAATATCAGTCCGGATCATCCTGCTATTGTGAAAGGAAAAGCTGGTTCTCCGTATGCTATCAAGGATTATTATGATGTAGATCCTGACTTGGCTAACGACGTGCAAGGACGTATGAAAGAATTTGAGAATCTGGTACATCGCACACATCGCACAGGTCTGAAAGTAATTATTGATTTTGTACCTAATCACGTAGCACGCCAATATCACTCGGATGCACAACCGGACGGTACGACCGAATTGGGAGCTAACGATGACTCCAGCCAATCTTTCAGCCCATATAATAATTTCTATTATATTCCGCAAGCGGAACTTCATGCCCAGTTTGATATGAAAGACGGTGCAGCAGAGCCTTACCGGGAATTCCCGGCGAAAGCTACCGGTAACAATCGTTTTGATGCTACTCCCAATATCACCGACTGGTATGAAACAGTGAAATTAAACTATGGAGTGGATTATCAGAATGGCGGTACCTGCCACTTCTCCCCGACTCCGGATACTTGGATAAAGATGCTGGACATTCTTCTTTTCTGGGCATCAAAAGACATTGACGGTTTCCGCTGCGACATGGCCGAAATGGTTCCTGTTGAATTCTGGGAATGGGCTATTCCTCAAGTAAAAGAGGCTTATCCTGAAATACTTTTCATCGCAGAGGTTTACAATCCAGGTGAATACCGTAACTATCTGTTCCGCGGCAAGTTTGATTACCTGTATGATAAGGTAGGGCTGTATGACACGTTACGCAATGTAGCTTGTGGATATGAATCTGCATCCGCTATCACTCATTGCTGGCAAAGTCTGAATGGAATAGAGAAAAAGATGCTCAACTTCCTGGAGAATCACGACGAGCAACGTATCGCTTCTGATTTCTTTGCCGGCAACCCGCGTAAAGGAATTCCCGCACTGATCGTTTCCGCCTGTATGAACACTAATCCTATGATGATCTACTTCGGTCAGGAGTTTGGAGAACTGGGCATGGATAGTGAAGGATTTAGCGGAAGGGACGGACGGACTACTATATTCGATTATTGGAGTGTAGACAGCATACGACGCTGGCGCAACGGAGGTAAATTTGACGGGAAGATGCTTACTGAAGAGCATAAACACCTCTACTCTATCTACCAAAAAGTACTGACGATTTGTAATGAAGAGCAGGCAATCAGCAAGGGAGTATTCTTTGATTTAATGTATGCCAATATAAACGGATGGCGTTTCAATGAGCATAAACAATATACTTTTATGCGAAAATATAAAAATGAGATTCTGTTTTTCATTATTAATTTCGACAGTCAACTGGTAGATGTTGCTATCAATGTGCCTTCACATGCTTTCGACTTTTTACAGATTCCTCAAATGGAATCTTATCAGGCCACTGATTTGATGACGGGCGCTAAAGAAGAAATCAGTCTATTACCTTATAAACCCACGGATGTTTCGGTAGGAGGCTATAACGGAAAGATTTTAAAGATTACTTTTTAAATAATAATGTAATTCAAAAAGCAAGTTTTAGCCAAACGAGGACAACCGATTGATAATGTGCGGGTAAAGTCCTTTGTTTGGCTTTCCTTTTGGACGGCAAAAGCCGACCATAGACAAAGGTAAGACAAAGTTCAGTTACTATTCCATTACCTGCGATAAAACTGTAAACTGGTTATAAGTCGCTATTTGTCTGCATCTTGCGTTGTCGTGTATAACCTCTTGTAACTCAAAGTAAACTAATTTTGTAACGTTTAAAACTTTGAGCAATGCGAAGTACATTTAAAATTCTATTCTATCTCAAGAGGAACAACCCTAAACCGGACGGAACAGTCCCCGTAATGGGAAGAATCACTATTGACAAAACTATCAGCCAATTCAGTTGTAAAATGACTGTACCACCCAATCTATGGGATACCAAAGCAGGAAGGCTGACAGGAAAAGTACATTGGCAGTAAAAACGAACCTTGCATTGGATAAAATCCGTATGGATATTAACCACCATTATCAGGAAGTGATGCAAGCCGATGGCTTTACCACAGCAGATAAAGTAAAAAATGCCTATCTGGGTTTAGGGGTAAAGCAAGACACGTTCTTAGCCTTGTTCGCTAAACACAATCAGGAGTTTTCCCGGAAAGTAGGGTACAACAGGTCAGAGGGTACTTATTCCAAATACTGTACGGTTTATAAGCATATGGAAAACTATATCCGGCAGGAATACAAACGGGATGATATTTTTCTGAAAGAGTTGAACCTTGCTTTCGTCAATGGCTTTGAACATTACCTGCGTACAGTGCGGAATTGTTCCACTAATTCAATATGGATGTATATGATAGGAGTAAAACACATTGTTACCATTGCCCAAAATTCAGGTCAATTAGCAATTAACCCATTTGCCGGATACCTGATTAGCCTTGAACCCAAAGACAGGGGATTCCTAAGCAAAGAGGAACTTAATTCGCTTGTAAGTGCCAAGATGAAGAATGCCCAATATGAACTGGTAAGGGATTTGTTTGTGTTTTCCTGTTTTTGTGGACTTAGCTATTCAGACGTAAAGAACCTGACGAAAGATAACCTACAAACCTCATTTGACGGTCATTTATGGATAATTACCCGCAGGCAAAAAACAAATACAGATTCAAGTGTTCGGCTATTGGAAGTTCCCAAACGAATAATTGAGAAATACAAAGGCTATACAAGGGATAACAGAATATTTCCTGTTCCGAGCAATACTTCCTGTAATAATATCCTAAAGAAGATAGCTAAGCAGTGTGGAATTAAAACTCGTTTAACATATCACCTGGCTAGGCATACTTTCGGAACCTTATTAACTATTTCACAGGGAGTTCCGATTGAAACAGTTAGTCGGATGATGGGGCATACCAATATTAAGACTACTCAGATATACGCTAAGATAACGAAAGAGAAAATCAGTCAAGATATGGAAATCCTATCCCATAAATTAGAATCTTTGGAAAAGCAGGTAATGGAAAGAATATGATAAATAAGGCAAGCTTAACTGCTTGCCTTTATTCTACTAACGTTTCAAATAATAAAGGATTGATGACAATACTATCATTATTTTTTTCTAAATTTGTGGCGTTAAAAAAGTAAGTATAAAAATGTATCAACGTTTTTCCTCAAACACACCTCCCCCGGTAGCCTAAAAGGCTGAATAACCGGATTTAATTAGATTTTGTTCCTGCATTTCTGTAGGGATTATTTTCATATACTTATTATTAGTATTCAAGGTTGTTTAGCCTGTAATCAGGTATTCATTTATTAATAATTTAAACAATCTTGAAATGAAGAATATCAAATATATTCTCATGGTTCTTCTTGGAGGAGCCATGTACGGTACGATGTCATCATTTGTTAAACTATCGTACTCATGGGGGTATAATGCCGCCGAAATCTCTTTTGCACAAGCTGCATTGGCAGCAATCTTTCTTGGAACTTATACTTTAGTTACAGGAAAAAGTATTCAAGGGAAAATTACTCGAAAAGATTTATTACCGTTGATATTGACCGGAAGTGCTATCGGACTGACTAATTATCTTTATTATCAGTCTGTAAGTTATATTTCCGCCTCACTGGCTATAGTGATACTTATGCAGTTTACATGGTTTAGCCTGTTTTTGGAATGGATTATTTTCGCTAAAAAACCCTCCAGACTCGAACTCCTGACAGTTTTCTTTATTCTTATTGGTACAGTTATGGCAGGGAATCTTTTTGATTCAAGAGCATGGTCATTTTCATTAAAGGGAATCTTATTGGCGTTATTCGCTTCCCTGACCTATGCTATTTATATCGTAGCAAATGGGAGGATTGGGAAATGTGTTCGATGGCAATCGAAAAGTACGTTTATAATGATTGGTTCTGCTCTCACAATTTTTATAGTGAATAGCCAAACAATTATTATAGATAATCATTTCGGTGGAAGCTTTATGCTTTGGGCGTTATTCCTTGCCATAATCGGAACAACTATTCCCACTGCATTGTTTGCTGCCGGTATTCCAAAAATAGGAGTTGGAATAAGTTCTATTCTGATGACGATAGAATTGCCAGTAGCTGTTATTTGTGCAGTTGTAGTTCTGAACGAACATATCAGCCCGGTACAGATAGCTGGTATAGTTGTAATGCTTACAGCAATCTCGATAATAAATTATTACAAATCATTAAAAAACAAAAGTAATTAACCATGTTTTACATAAGTGAAATACAATATACTGCTCCGGCAGAATATAAAACAGAATTGCAAGAAGTGATTTATACAACTTTACAAAAACTCAGAATACGCTTTGAACGCGTTGATACTGATGAGGTTATTTCAATGGAAGACTGTATCCCTATCAATAGAAAACTTGACATGAAAATGGTCAAAACCCTCTTTCTTTGCAATCGACAAAAAACTGATTTTTATCTTTTTATTACTACTGCTGATAAGCCTTTCAGGGCAAAAGAATTAAGTGCTGTAATAAATATACCGCATTTATCATTTGCCCCAGTGGATTTATTTGAAAAGATGCTCGGAACAAAAGTCGGAGCAGCGACTATTTTTAGTGTGATTCTGGATAAAAATAATCATGTACAGGTATTACTTGATAAAGATGTTGTGTCAGAAGAATACTATGGTTGTAGTGACGGGACAACAAGAGGGTACATGAAAATTAAGACAGCAAGTATCGTCAATTATTTTTTGGATTTTGCGAAACACAAACCAACCATAATTGCCATATGATTGCATCTATTCTAAAAAGTATGAGATTGTTCGTTCTATTGAATGAACCCTCACAGGAAATATCTGTAAATGAAATGGAAAACGCTTATCTTGATTTTGTGGAACAAATAAAACTAATTAATGCTTCCAAAGATTATTCATATGCTTTTAGGACATTGAATTTTGTTCGTATTGAGTTATCGAATACGAATCGGGGAAAAAAATGTACTTGAACAGATGTATTTTCAGAAATCATTATCATTTATCAAATCCGAGTTAGAGTTGTTAGAAAAACAAATGATGTATCCTAAATTATTCATTCAAAAAGATGATGGGTTTACTTCTGATTTATATTTGGATACTAATGAAGTATCTTATGTTGATATTATGGAGATTATAGTAGGTTTTTTTTATCTTGCAGGAATAAAAACGTCTGATGGAAAGGCTGTTTCTTTAAGTCGTCTTACTAATAGATTTGAACATTTTCTAAATTTTCAGATTAGTAATGCATATAAGAAAGAGGAAGAAGTCTTGCAAAGATTACCTATAAAACGTACCGGATTTTTGGACAAATTAAAAAGCCTGATTCACAAGAAAAGTAGTGACAAAGGATACAAAAGTTGATTTTGTATTTTTAATCGTTTGATAATTAGAGTAATGAGAGTTATTTATAGGGGAGTAGATGAACTATTCCCCTATTTTGTTTGCTTCGTTCTTCCGTCCTTTGCTTCATCAATGCATTGAGATAACGAATTAATAATCTCAAAAATGAAGTGAAATGTATATCAACAACGAAGATTTTGAAAAATGGATGCAGAAGCTATCCAAAAAGCTAAGTGAAATCGGTCAGGATTTGAAATCCCTGATTAATACCGATAAGGTATTCAGCGAGGACGAGAAACTACTCGACAATCAAGATTTAGCCTTTCTTTTGAAAGTATCCAAACGCACTTTGCAACGCTATCGGTCAGACGGAAAGCTACCCTACTTTATGATAGGTCATAAGACTTATTACAGAGTGAACGATGTTCGGGTATTCGTCCATACATATATGGACTACTGGGCATCCCAAGAGTTTGACAAGAAGCACCCGAAAGAAGACGAAAAAGATGAATAATTCCGCTCGTTTAGTCTAATGCGGAATAGTGCAAAGGAAAGAGGCGGTTCTCGGTTCATCGCCTCTTCTTTAACGCTCCGCATTTCTCAAAAACAACCTCGCCCTCCGGCTCTGTTTGTTTTGCGAAATTAAGCAAGAGGGAACTGGACTTCGTCCTGTTCTTCCTCTTGCCCTGCGGGGCAAAGCCTTCGGCTTTAGTGCTTTATACTAAAGCACAGTTATAACACTTGCTATAACTCGAATTGATATACGATTCTATTTGAGCAAGTTAGATATATGAATAGCTATAAAATAGTTATAACTATGGCTAAACAGAATAGAAACATCATATTTACAACAATAGCGATAGAGGCGGAAACGGACAAGTTGATAGAAAAACTTTGTAAACGCTATTCACTGAAAAAAGGAGAGATTACAAAACTGGCTTTCCTCTATCTGGATAAGGCACATATCAACCCTGCCGATGCTCCTGAATCGGTAAAATCGGAACTATCCAAAATTAACAAACGACAGGATGATGTAATACGCTTCATCCGAAAATACGAGGAAGACCAACTTAATCCAATGATAAGAACAAGTCATTCTATAGCCGTCCGCTTCGATAGTAGTGTGAAAGAACAAAAGGAACTGATAACCTCTGAAATAAATACCTCTCGGGAATTACAGGATAATGTTTTGAAAAAGATAACCGAAACATTTAATCAACATGCTGGAGTGATTAACAACCAAGCCAAACAAATTAATGACCTTGCCGGAGTCATAAATTCATCATCAAAGAAGCAGGAGAGGAACAATAACAAACTTTTAAAGCTGATTTCTCTATATTCGGAGCTTGCCACCTGCGGAGTAATGGACGGCAAAAGGAAAGAGAACCTAAGAAACGAGATTAACGACCTGATAAACGAGTAACCCGTGAATATAGATTTCCCGCCACCCTCTAAAGGCACGTATAATAATGCAGGCAGTAGTCGGAGGCTCACCAATTATTTAGAGCATGAAGATATGGAACGCATGGAACAGGGAATCTATACAGAGGGATTTTTCAACCTGACAGATGATAATATCTATAAATCCCAAGTAATAAAAGATATAGACAGTAATATCGGTCAGCTTCTAAAAACGGATGCCAAGTTTTACGCTATCCATATCAGCCCGTCAGAAAAAGAACTTCGGGCAATGGGTAACACGGAACAGGAACAAGCCGAAGCCATGAAACGGTATATCCGTGAAGTACTTATTCCCGAATATGCCAAGAACTTCAATAAAGGATTATTAGCAGAAGATATAAAGTTTTATGGGAAGATACATTTTGACAGGGACAGGTCAGACAACGAACTAAATATGCACTGCCATTTGATTGTGAGCCGGAAAGACCAATCCAACAGAAAGAAGCTATCGCCATTAACCAACCATAAGAACACCAAGAAAGGAACGGTTAAGGGCGGTTTCGACAGGAAGAACCTGTTCCAACAGGCAGAACAAGGATTTGACAGATTATTCGGTTATGACAGGCAACTAACTGAATCCTTTGAGTATTACAATACCATGAAGAACGGAAGTATATCCGACCAGTTAAATATACAGGAACGGGAGATGAAAGAAGCTACCCAAAAACAAACTACTCCGCAAAATACTATTTCCGGTGAAAAAGAAAAGAAGCAGACGGTAACACCACCTAAGATAAAAAGGAATCCCAAACGAGGGCAAAGAAGATAAACCGTAAAAAAGCAATAATATGAACGAATACGAGGAAATCCGTAAAGAAATAGACAACTACCTGATGAAGCGGTTCAGATATCGCCGTTCCCTTGTACGGCTTACACCCGACAATATCGTAAGCACCCGGAGAAACAGCCGGATAGACCTGTATTTACGTGTTAGGAGAGTGGAAAGTATTTTCCCGCCCGATTGCCTCATTATTGCCCGAATTTGCTTTAATAAAGAGCGTGTCGGGAATGGCACACACTTTGTTCGTTTCCTGTCAGAAATAGCCTTAAAATACGGCTACAAGCATATCGGAATAGAATCCACCAACGAGAAAAGCAGTTCATTTGCCGAAAAGTTAGGTTTCCATTCGATAGACGGCTCTAACTATGCAATATTGGTAAAGAATCTCCTATCATATTTTCAAGATAGGAGATAATATAATTCTTTATTTATTTGATTTACAAAGGTACATTCCGGCAATAGAACGCCAACACCGAGCCGCAAGCGGTTTATAGAAATTTCTTCCTTTTTGCTTCACAAAAAGAGTAAATTTCTATAAAGTGTTGTCTTATCTATTCCCTGCATGAATGAGATGTATATCAATTAAAAAAAGAAAAAAATATGTTGTTGATTAGAGATTAAATGCGTATTTTCGCAGTGAGTTATTTGAGGAAATACAGCGCAAAACGCTGAAATTAGCACGGTTGCCAAATCGTTACCTCTATGGCTAAGAAACTTCGCTTATAGTCTTTTGTTCAAAGATTTATATCCAAATAGTTACATTTTAAATAAAAAGACTAAGATCTGTATACTCTTCATCCCTCGGTCACTTATGAATGACCGGGGGATTATTTTATGCACATCACTCAAACAAATATTCTCAAAGGCTGTTTAGGTAGATAAATAATCCTCTAAACTCAAAGCTTATGAAGAAATTTATGATTTGTGCAATCGCATTGTTTCTGCTATTATCTACATCTGTCTTTGGAGATACCCCTCCCGGCAATGTACAGTCGACTTTCAAGAAAATGTATCCTAAAGCAAATGGCGTCGCCTGGTCACAAGACGACGGATATTATTGTGCCAACTTTGCAATGAACGGATTTACTAAAAATGTATGGTTCAACGTTCGGGGACAATGGGTGATGACGCAGACTGATCTTGTCAGTCTCGACCGGCTGACCCCAACAGTCTATAATGCCTTTGTATCCGGCCCATACGCAAATTGGGTGGTAGATAATGTGACAATGGTGGAGTTTCCCAAATGGCAGGCTATTATAGTAATTAAGGTAGGGCAAGATAATGTCGACATCAAATATCAGTTATTCTATACTCCACAAGGGGTATTGCTCAAAACGCGCAACGTTAGTGATATGTATGATATTCTCGGGCCAAGTACCTTTCTGGAAAACTAGGAACTGAATTATATAATAGGGTAATAAACGAGAAAGCCCCCGCAGATATTCAATAATATTTGCGGGGGCTTCTTGATTTAAAGATAAAATTATTTTTTCTTTCTAAGTACTACAGCGGTACGGGCAGGAATATAGAGTTTCAGCCACTCTTTCTTTTCCTTCTTGTACAGCGGATCGGTAATAGTGAAGTGCACGACAGAGTCGTCTGCTAAACCATTTCCTCCAAATGCTACATCGTCGGTGTTCAGTATCACTTCATAAGCTCCCGGAGTTACCAGGAATCCATAATCAGTGAATGACTGCTTTGGATTAAAGTTAAAGACAAATATAAGGTCTTTCCGTTCGTATGCCAATACCTGATCGCCATCATTATGCCATATTTCCTGAACAGGTGTTGCCTGGAAATCTTTCACACTCTTGAGAACTTTCAGCATTTCTTTATCAAAATCCCCCATATAGTGATAGGTCAGATTTTTGTTGTCCACCAAATCCCATTGGCGGCGGGCATATTTGCACGACCATCCGTTACCTTCACGCGGGAAGTCAATCCATTCGGGATGCCCGAATTCATTTCCCATAAAGTTCAGATAACCTCCGTTGATAGTCGAAGAGGTCAGCAGGCGGATCATTTTATGCAAAGCAATACCACGGTTGACAACATAATTTTCGTCTCCCTTCTGCATGTGCCAGTACATATCGGCATCAATCAGGCGGAAGATAATCGTCTTATCTCCTACTAATGCCTGGTCATGACTTTCTGCATACGAAATGGTCTTTTCATCCTGGCGACGGTTGGTTACTTCCCAGAACATGCTGGAAGGCTTCCAGTCTTCATCGATCTTTTCTTTGATTGTCTTGATCCAGTAGTCCGGAATATTCATGGCCATACGATAATCGAAGCCGTAACCGCCATCTTCTACTTTGGCAGCCAGTCCCGGCATACCGGAAACTTCTTCGGCAATGGTTATCGCCTTCGGATTTACCTGATGAATCACTTCATTAGCCAGTGTCAGGTAACAAATCGCATTATCATCCTGATGACCGTTGAAATAATCTCCGTAGTTACAGAAAGCTTCACCCAGTCCATGGCTGTAATATAACATAGAAGTCACTCCATCAAAACGGAATCCGTCAAATTTATATTCTTCCAGCCAGTACTTGCAGTTTGACAACAGGAAGTGGATCACTTCATTCTTGCCATAATCAAAGCAGAGAGAGTCCCAAGCCGGATGTTCGCGACGAGTGCCCGGATAAAAATACTGATCCGGATCACCGGCAAAGTTTCCTAGTCCTTCTACTTCATTCTTCACTGCATGTGAATGAACGATGTCCATAATCACAGCAATACCCATCTCATGAGCAGCATCAATCAATGCTTTTAGTTCATCGGGGGTACCAAAACGCGAAGAGGCAGCAAAGAAACTGGATACATGATAGCCGAAGCTTCCATAATATGGATGTTCCTGAATAGCCATAATCTGGATACAATTATATCCTTCTTCAGCAATACGAGGAAGTATTTTCTCGCGGAATTCGTTATATGTGCCCACTTTTTCCTCCTGCTGTGCCATTCCGATATGACATTCATAAATCAACAGCGGATTCGTGTCGGGCTTAAATGTTTTCTTCTTGAATTTATAGGGGTTCTCCGGAGCCCAGACTTGTGCACTGAATATTTTGGTCTGTTCATCCTGTACCACACGTGTAGCCCACGCAGGAATACGTTCGCCTTGTCCGCATTCCCAATATACATTCAGTTTGTAGAGATCGCCATGATGAATGGCATCCGCCGGCAGGTTGATTTCCCAAATGCCATTCTTTTGTTTTTTCAGCTTGTAGGCAGCTTTTTCCTCCCAATTATTAAATGTACCCACCATATAAATATGAGTAGCATTAGGAGCCCATTCACGGAAAGTCCACCCCTTATCGGTGCGATGCAATCCAAAATAAAGATACCCCGATGCAAAATCTGAAAGGGTTTGTTTTCCCTTATTCGTCAATTCAGCTTCTTTGTCTAATACATGCTGATGGCGTCCGGTGATAGCACCGGCAAAAGGCTCCAGCCAGGGATCGTTTTTTACGAGATTAAGTGTCTTTTCCATATCAGAATTGAATTAGGATTATGCTTTTACTTTTACGATTACTTTCTTCACACCATCTGGAGTGATACCGGGAGCATGACCGTCTTGCGGGAAAAAGATAGCAAACATTCCCGGTTTTACGGCAACGTATGTTTCTGCTAATCCTTCGAAGAAAGTAATATCTTTTTCCTCGTTGTAAGGTGCATCTGCCGGAACACAGTCTTTAGCAGCAGTATACCCCATTATTTCTGTTCCCGACAATGGGATTTGAATATCAATAAATTCGTTATGAGTTTCCAGTTTGGCTTCCTCTTTTGTTTTAGGTTTGGTTTGTGCAATATTCACCAACAGATCTTTTCCTTTCAGTTCTGTCTTACCAACTTCCATGGCTTGGAGGTCATGAGACTTCAAGAATTCAATAGCCTGTGCAAACAGAGGGTTTAAAGACGCATATTTCTCCAGATTTTCTAAAGTATCTACTACCATATAAGTTAAATTTTAAAGTTTATATTCTAGGCATTATTTATTCAAAATCATCAATCGTATAATTTATAAAATCGGCAAACCGTTTGAATTGCCGGAACACTTTGTCTATCTGTTCCAACATATCCGGTCGGGTAAAGAAGTCATCTGGAACATTATAAGAGCAAACATATTCTTTACATTTCAAATAATCAATGTACTTGAAATCTTTCGGAAAACCTTTCGGAGCTGTTTTCAGAAAATCCTCTCCTATCACCGGGAAGTATTTCTTAAACTCCGGATCTTCTACGATCGCAACAAACTCTTCGATATTATCATAGATAGATTGTCGCACTGCTTTCAGGATATTGGTAGGCAGACACAGGCTTCCTCCGGCAAGCATAGAACCATCCGGCTGCAAGTGTACATAATATCCACAATGATCGGACTTCTTTCCTTTGGCATTGATATAACCTCCGAAATGTATTTTATAAGGTGTTTTATCCGCAGAGAAGCGGGTATCCCGGTAAATACGATAAGTACAGTCTTTGGGCTGAATCCCCCGGATAGTTTCATCAAACAGGGAAATACGGGCAATCACTGTTGCCAAGAAGTTGTCGAACTCGGCACGGGCTGTTTCATATTCTGCCTTATGCTCATTAAACCACTCACGATTATTATTCGCGGAAAGATCTTTTAAAAACTGAAAGATAACGGGTATGTTCATCTTTATCATTTTCTATTATTACTCTACAAACGTACAAATTTTATTTCATATAAACTACAAAAGGGGGTAAAAGGACATAAAAAAAGCATCGGCCTGGTAAAACCGATGCTCTAACACATTTATCAAAAAAACAGACTCTTCTGTCTCTGACGTACTTTAGCTTTCACAAGTGAAGTACAATCTCTTTAATTAATCTTATATCTAATACTATGAAAAACACATAAATATAACAGTACAAAAGAGACTTTTGTTCAGCAGTTCTCTGTATATTTCAGTTAATTATAGTTTATAGAATTAAATGTTTCTCATTTATAGGCAATATAATGCGTTTCCAGTCAATCATTGCGTTGAATAACATGATATGGGAATAGTCTTTCAGACATATTTGCGGAATGTCTTTCTCAACAATGAGCTGCCTGTCCAGAAATTCGCTTCGTTTCGTCCCACGGAGTAACGGATGAGCCGGTGTGAACCAGGTATGTCCGTCATAGAGAGTAACATTAGCTATAGAGGTATCTGTCAGATAGCCATTTCTCACAATTAAAATATCATCCGCCATTCCTCTTTGAGCGTACAAGGCATTCAGTTCTTCCCGATACGCACTTTTATAAGTATAATCAATGGTATCAGACACAACCAAATGCAAAGAAGATACCTGTCGCATCTGATAGGGCGCATACGTAACTTCTTCCACTTCTTTTCCATATACAATCCGGCATTTATGAATTCCATTTAAAGTTGGCGGAGATATAAATTCCCGTAAATCCAGCGGAGTGCTGTCTTTCCAAAAAGCTGCACGGGTTTTATTAAAGCGTTCTGTGTGATAATCAAGATTATAAATCTGTCCATCCTCTATCCGGATAGTCTCAATAAATGGGTACATATACTTTTTGTTTCATTTCATTATACTCGCTTTCCACATCACTCTGGCAGGTGATCCCACCTCCACTTTTAAAATACATCTTCTCTCCTTCCTGTTCTACAAATCGTATCATAACGGCACTATCTAAATCAATGCCATCAGAATATCCCATAACTCCCGTATAAAATCCTCTGTCGTAGGTTTCAGCTTCCTGAATAATCTGCATCGTTTTTCTCTTTGGAGCACCGGTAATAGAACCGGCTGGTAATAGCCTGAAAATAATATCTCCCAAATGCTCCTGATAATTTTCAGGCAATATACCCTGAATTTCAGAACTCGTCTGGAAAATGACTCCCCGATTAGTCTGTAACCTGTCCATATACCGATACCGGGAAACTGACACCCGGTTGGCAACCATACTTAAATCATTACGAATCAGATCTACAATGGTAGCATGTTCGGCAGTCTCTTTCGGATCATTCATCAATAATTGAGCAGCAGAGGGAATTGAAGCATCAATGGTTCCCTTCATCGGATATGAGCTAATTTTTCCTTGATGAATTCTAACAAATATTTCAGGAGAGAAAACCGTAAAACGATCTTTAATCCATAGCTTATAAATCGCTTTTGAATGAAAATAAATATCTTTCAGAGTGAGATTGGTTTCTACCGGAGTGCGACACGTCAAATTCGTAAGGAAACTATTTCCTGCCAGGATGTTCCGTCGCACGATATTAAACGAACGTTGATAAGAAGAGAAAGATTCTGCGAAAGGCTGCCAATGTAGTGAAGGCACTGTTTTTGCGGAGTAAGTAGCTATATCATCTTCAGCCGATATAATCTGATTGGTAAATCCATTCAAATTATACAAAACTTCAGCGGAATCAACAGCGGCAACCTCCTCTATATAAGATACATCTTGTAGATAATTTATAATGAAAATGAAAGGACGGTGGAGTTGTCCCAACTGGTTCATTCGTTTAATAGCCTGTTCCTTATTATATAAGTGCATATAAAATACTTCTACGTTTAGGGAAGGCAAATGTACACAAAAAGTATAGATTAGAAAAAGATAGCAATAAAAAAGGGTTGTCCGACGTGTCATATCGGCAACCCTTTATCATTTATAAAATTGGTCAAATTACTTCATAACAGCTTTCACTTGAGGAAGCATCTTCTTCACATTTTCATTTTCCGGAGAGATCTTAGCAGCTTCTTCCAGATAGTCTAATGCTTCTTTAAATCTACCATCAGCTTTTTCTTTTTCTGCAGCATATTTATCTGCATCAGAATTTGCCAAAGGAGCAGCTTTCTTCAGGATATTAGCGCCATCATTATAGCACAGAACTCCTAAACTGTACAATGCATTTGTTTTATATTGCTTGTGATCCAAAGGAATTACTTTCTTAAAACAATCTTCAGCTTCTTCTGCTTTTCCTGCTTTCTGTGCTGCAAGTCCTGCTTTTAGATAATGAAGACCATAATTCTTCACCATTGTCTTATTCTTAGGATCGACTTTCAGCCCTTCTTCTAATGTAGCTACATATTCAGCAGTCTTCTTTTGTGCATCTAAAGCCAAAGCTTTACGAGCATACGCATTTCCTATATTAAATTTTTTCTGAATAGCAATATCGAAAAAGGTCACGGCTTCCGCATACTTTTTCACTTCGTCTGCTGCTATACCACAATAGTAAGCTGTTGCAGAATCCTGATTATTAGTCTGTTTCAGATATTCGCTGAACTTCGCATACGCTACTGGATAATTTTTAACATTAAATGCATCATTTCCTTCTTTTTTCAATTGCTCTGGGGCGGTTTGTGCAAAAACATTAGTCACTACAATACAAAATGCAAATAAAAAAATCAATTTCTTCATAACTTTATGTGTTTTTTAGTTGTTTATCGTTCAAAAGTAGAAGTTATAATAGAAAAACACAACCGCATTTTATTTTTTTGACCTTTTTGAAACCTATATAACGTTCGTTATTCTTCGTAAAAATGACGTTTTCCTATTCATTCCTCCCCAATCATATAAGTAAACAAAATATTTCTCTTTTATAAATTACTGATTCATAGCCATAAAGAAAAATATGAATAAAAAAGTGCCGGAAAGTTTTTGAGTTTTCATAAAAAGCACTACCTTTGCATCCGCAAATAAGGCTGGTTCCGTAGCTCAGCTGGATAGAGCAACGCCCTTCTAAGGCGTGGGTCCTGCGTTCGAATCGCAGCGGAATCACTTAGCAGAAAGGCTGATTATCAAATGGTTAATCAGCCTTTTTACTTTTCTAATTAGCTGCTATTGATTGAAAAAAAACGAGAAAACTCTCACTTTTGAGCAATTTACCTTGTCGAAATCTTGTCCGAGTGTTTTCTCTAAATTTTGAAACTATGGCAACAATCAGATTAGCTCTAATCCCAGCAAAGGTGTTAAGTGATGGATCTCACAAAATTTGTATAGCCATCCATCACAAAGAAGAAACAAAATACATTGTCACTCGATTCAAAGTCGACAGTCTTTCACAATTCAAAAACGGGCAAGTAGTCAAACGTCCAGACGCAGCACTAATCAATACCAAACTACGTAATATACTCAATGAATACCAAGAGAAACTTGACAGCATCAAATGCATTCAGGGTTCCTTTGGGGTCAGCCCGAAAAAACTTCTATTTTTAATTATGACTGCACTGATAGTAGTTGGATGTAGTAAAAGTGATGAAGAAAAAAGTGACATTCAGGAAATTTGGCTAAATGGATACAAAGCTCTTACTCCAGAGTCTGATTACGAAAATATTTCCACCACATTTTTATTATTTAAGGCTGACAACAATGAGGAATTTGATGTGAAAAAGCAAACTTTTTCAGGAAATATACTTGATTATCAAAAAATACAAGATGAAACTTGGAATTTGCTGTCAAAATCAAAAATTAAAAAGAAAGATGGTAGCATAGTTGATGCTACTTATTCTATATTTGCCTCGTCAATAAAGGAAACATATACTTCCGCTAAAGTAAAGATTGGTAAATATTTTATGGTAGCAATATATAGCGACTCTAAAACAGGATATCATTGGCTATATTCAAATAAATATGCTTGTCAATATGTTGACATACCATATCGATATAATCCATGGGACTATTCTGTGGTTTTCCCATGTGATTTGCATAATTATGGAAAGATAGAATGGGTTTCATGGAATCAAACTCCTTATCCATATGAGTTTGAATTTTCAAAATAGGTCCATCTGCCGAAAACATTTAAAATCAGCAATACTCATTTCAAATCGGACTCTCTATAAAATAGAGCAATTTCTCAAGCTCTGAAAATAAAATATAGATACCTCTAACACTTTACTGTATCTGTTTCAAATTGCTAATAATAAAGCGATGAATTCAAATTCATCGCTTTATTATTAGCCCTAGATGGAAATATTTCCTTTACTCTTTTGTATTCTCATCCCCCACTATACCTGATGAAGAATTATCAGGAGCCTGATCTATCAAATCCATAAACTGATCCAGTTTAGGAGTTATAATAATCTCGGTCCGGCGGTTACGAGCTTTTCCTTCTGCCGTATCATTACCGGCTACCGGATTAAATTCACCTCGACCGGCAGCAGTCAGGCGTTTGGGATTTATACCATAAATATTCTGTAATGCCTGAACAACAGATGAAGCACGCAACGCACTCAAATCCCAATTATTACGTATATTCGTACGAGATATCGGATCGGTATCTGTATTTCCTTCTACCAGAACATCATAATCTTTGTAGTCCTGAATGATTTTGGCTATTTTACTAAGCACAGCCTCTGCTTTATTGCTAATTTCATAACTTCCTGATTTATAAAGCATGTTATCTGCTAAGGAAATATATACAACACCTTTCAATACCTTAATATCCAAGTCACGCATCTCTTCACGGGTAAGCGAACGGGTAAGTTTATTGACCATTACGAGATTCAAAGAGTCTGATCTATTCTTTTCTTTAACCAAATGCTGGATGAAACGGTTTGAAGCATTGATCTCATCTATTAACTTACCCATATTCATATTCCCTTGAGAGCTCTGTGTAAGACTCTTATTCAAGATGCTTTGCATATCGGACAAGCTCTTGCGTAACTCACTATTATTCCGCTGCGCTTCGGCAAGTCTCTCCTCAAGACTTGTTGAACGTGCCTGATTTTCTCTTAGCTGCAATTGACTTTCCTGATATTCTGTTTGCAACTTTGTATAATCAGTTTTTAAACCTTTAAATTGCTTCTGACTTACACAACTCGCCAATACTATACATCCTGTCAGTACTAACAACGGTCGAAAAAGATTCTTCATAACTCTATTATTTTAATTACTAACTTTTTAAGTGACCAACTGCAGCCGTTTCCACAACAATTGCGTAAATCGGTTGGTTATGAACACATTTATCGAGATAAAGCTCGAACGACCTTATAACATTTCAAAAGAACGAAAAGTTTAGTATGTAAATAAAATCTGTTTTTATCAGAGTTTGATCCATCCTGCCAAGTTATCCAACTTAATTTTATAAATTTGCACCATACTAAAACATTACTGCGTGAAAAACAAACGTTGGATTTATTTAGCAATTACTTCCGCAATTATAGTGTTAGGATTGGCTTCCCGAAAACATGGTGATATATTGCCCGAATTTATCGCAGAGTATTCAGGCGATACGCTTTGGGCAGCCATGGTGTATTGTGGAATACGCTTTCTTTTCCCGTCATTATCTATACTCAAGACCATTGTTATTTCCTTATTATTTTCTTATTGTATAGAAATTAGCCAACTATACCAAGCAGACTGGACAAATACTGTACGAAACACCACACTTGGAGCATTAATCTTTGGACATGGTTTTCTATGGTCAGATATGATCTGTTATACTGTTGGAGTATCATTATCCGCTGTTATAGATTCAGGAAGGATTATTATCTCCCAAAAGAGAAACCCCTAGAAAAAAAGCACTGCAAACCTACTTTGTTTACAGTGCTCTTTCCGATTATCATTTAAACTACCTATCACAATCTACAATGAAAACTATCGCTCAAAGGTAACTTCTTATTAGTGGAAACAACCTTTATTTCATTTTCACCAGGTTCTAGTTCCACATTTTTCCATTCCAGAATAGCATACGAATCCGGTATTGCTTTACCATAACTCTTACCGTTTACAAACAATTCGGCTCCTGACAGATTCGTGAAAGCAGTAATTGTTTGCAAACGTTGTGTACGTACTGTGTTACGTTTGCCTGTTAAATAAAGCATTGGTTTTTCCCTATTCCAGTTGGCCTTATAGAAGTAGAAAGCATCTTTACGAACTTTCCGGTCGAAGGTAACCAAACCTTTATCATTAATTCCGGGACGGTCTCCTTCAGTGCGATGTGCAGCGCCAAAATCAAACATATTCCAGACAAAGCTCCCCCATACATAAGGACGGGAAGAGATTGTTTTCCAGTTTTCAATGTGATAATACGTCTGCCAGTTTTCAGGATGCCACCAACTGGTTGGTACAGTTTTAACCAACGAATCTTGTTGATGGTAAATACTTGCGCCGGCACCATATTCACTGATAGCAATACATATTTCCGGATGATCCTTATGCATTCGATCCAACCATTTCCCCAAATCAGCGGGAGTGCCACCATACCATCCATCATAACGATTCCAGGCAATAGCATCCGTTATGAAATTCAAATCTCCCATTTGATTACTTGCGGAGGTTGTAGGCCGGGTAGTATCTTCCTGATGTGCCAGCACATTTAATTCTTTGATGTACTCAACCGGATTATCTCCCAACTCCGTCAACTCATTAAACAGCCCCCATACACAAATAGAAGGATGATTATAATGTTGACGAATCAGTTCTTTGAGCTGCTCTTTTCCGTTAGCACGGAAAGCAGGTAAATCCACAAAACCTTTATCATTATATCCACCAGGACCCACAAAAGGTATTTCAGCCCATACAATAATACCATTCTTATCCATCAGATCATAAAAATAAGTAGCCTGCGGATAATGCGCCAAACGAACAGCATTCACTCCCATCTCCAACATCAATGCCGCATCTTCCTCATGGTGTTGCGGGCGCAGCGCATTGCCCACCTCACTCCTATCCTGATGACGACAAACCCCTTTAAGAGGTAAATGTTTTCCATTCAAGAAAAAACCTTTATCAGAGTCGATCCGGTAAAAACGAAGTCCCAACGGTTGTGTAACACGATCTACCATCTGACCATTCCGGAAAAGAGTCACTTCCGCCTGATAAAGGAAAGGATCCTGACGACCATTCCACAAATGAGGCTGATCGATTTCAAATGTAAGTTCCTGCTGCATTACTTCGTTTCCAGAAAGATTCACATTCTTTGTTCCTTCTTTCACCACCCTTTGACCATCTAACAGGCGTACGTTAAGCTCCACTTCCTGATTACCACTACTCCCGTTTGATAAATCAACAATAGCCCGCACCTTAGCATACCGATGGCTCACACTATCCTGTATCAGACGTACTCCGGGGGAAGCATAATCCAAAGGAGAAATACACGTCTCATCAGTAATCAACAAATGTACATCACGATAAATACCTCCGTAAAAATTAAAGTCACCGACCAGAGGCATAATATCCAACTGTTCACCATTATTCACCCGTACTAATATAGAGTTTTCTTTTCCATATTCCACCTTTCCTGTGATCTCAAAGATAAAAGCTCCATATCCCCCACGATGCTCACCTATATGACGACGATTTATAAACACATCTGCAATGTTATTCACTCCTTCGAAACGAATAAAAAGACGTTTTCCTTTCCATTCGGGACGAATAAATAAATTCTTCTCATAATTACCAATTCCCCGTTTATAGTCTATCTTACCGGACAAAGCATCCTGCGCATTCCAAGTATGAGGCAAATCAACTCTTACCTCTGTTCCCTTCTGTACCTGATGCGAAAACCGGAAATTCCAATCATTATTTAGCAAGATATCCTGTCGCTGGGCAAACATCGACATTCCGTAAAGCATGAATAAAACAACCGATACCAAACGGCTGGACTGTAATAAAACTGTTTTCATATTATTTCTTTAATGATGACTTCTTTATTCTGATAAAAGAAGATAATGATTCAACCTTATTCTTATATTTTTTTTCATCGACCCGATTCTTGTTTTCCTTCCCGTCAATCCGATGGTCAAACAACATACTGGCTTTCTTCACGTCGCCTTTCATCCATTCCGCATAACTATAACGCCGGTCAACGGCATTATCTCCTCCTTCCCACTGAATATAGACTTCACCTTTCGTCTTAGCTTTCAGATTCTTGAAAACCCCGGCAAAGCTTTGCCCGCTTAGCTGTTCAGCGGGAACAGGCAGTTTACAAAGTTCACATAAAGTCGGGTACAAATCAACAAATTCCACCATCGATTTTGTTTTTCCTTTTTTCATTCCCGGCACACGGACAATCAACGGTACATGAGTAGAAGTATTCATCAGATTATGTTTACCTATAAAATCATGTTCTCCCAGATTCCAGCCATGATCTCCCAACAAAACCACAATTGTATTATCCGATAATCCCAGTTCATCCAATGCATCCAATACCTTGCCAATCTGTGCATCCACATAACTCAAACAAGCATAATATCCATGTTTTACCTCCCGCTGGAAGTCAATATCACTCGTATCCGCAACCCGTGCATACGCATATATCTCGCTCGAATTACGAACCTGCTCCGGCAATCCTTCAGGTCGGAAACGATTGGTAGCCAAAGGTATTTCCTCCCGTTTATATAAATCCCAATATTTCTTTGGGGCATTGAACGGCAAATGAGGTTTCCAGAAACCACAAGCCAAGAAGAAAGGTTTGCCAGCCTCCTTCATCCTTTTCAAGTCACGAATAGCTCGGTTTGCAAGTTTCCCATCATCATAGGCAGTATCAGGAACATCAGCAGATTCACAAAAAGGTCCCCTCATCGTTTTCGGATTAATCGTTTTTCCCGATTCCGAATTCATCCAAAGTTCCCATTTATTATATTCCGCCCAATATACATCATATCCATCCGGATGATTCCGGTAAGGAGGCTCACTCCACGAATCCGCATGATCGCTGATATGATGAAACACCTTGCCGTCCGAAATAGTATGATAACCATTCCGGGTGAACCATCCCGAAATAGGTATTGCTTCGGGACAATCTTTGCTGGCATAGGCGGAAAAACTAATAAAGCGATCGGGGTAATGAGGATATACACCCGTCAACAAACTAGCCCGGGATGCCCCACTCACAGGAATATTACAATACGCATTCTGAAACAAGACACCACTTGCCGCCAAACGGTCCATATTAGGAGTTTTCACTACATCTACCCCGTAACACCCCAGTTCGGGGCGCATATCATCAGCCATTATAAAAAGCACATTCATTTGGGATGCATCCTGTTGTGCACGTAGTATAGATGAGATGCAGCAAGCTGTTCCACAAAAAAACGCATATTTTATTGATATTCTATTTTTCATTTTCTACCTTAAATTTTCAAGACCTGCAATATACTAAAATATTACAGGTCTTGTGCATCATTTCAATTTAAAATTACTTTGTCCATACCGGATTTTGTTCCAAATTTGTATTTAACGCCAATTGCTTCAAAGGCAACGGATACAGATAATAATGTTCCTGCCATCCAAGCGGGGTATCAAAGAAATAAACATATCCTTCATCAGCACCTGCACCACCCGTTACTTTCAAATTCTTGGCCGAAGCCCCTGTCACATAGGCACCCAGCGGTTGTTTGTTAACATAGTCTCCTTTCTTCCACCTGCGCAAATCATCCAAACGGAAACCTTCGCCCATCAATTCAACTCGTCTCTCTCTACGCACTTCCCACAAAAGAGCAGGAACGGAAGGATCACGCTTCGGATCAAAAGCATCATTAATATCATTCACCACCATTTTCGCCACATTAGCTCTTGCCCGAAGTTTGTTAATAGACTTATCCGCAGCAGCCTGGTCGAACTTGTTCAATTCGCACATCGCTTCGGCATAGTTTACCATCACCTCACCTATACGGAACAGTGGGGCATCTGTTGTATTCACCCCATTCGCGTTGGTAGCTACAGTATGTGTATTATAATATTTCCATACCCAGAAGCCCATTTGGGAAGCGTTCCAGCCCTGTCCCCAGTTCATATTCTTAAAGTGAGGTTGTCCTTGCACGGTGAATCCTTTAAAGTTGGAAGACGGCAAACGATGATAAGTTTCACCGGAAATCGTAGCCATTAAATCTATAAATTCCCTGTCCTGTGCATTATCCGTATATTTCCAATCAGCCGTACTGGGTCCGTTTTCTTTCTTCACCATATATGGAGGACAGATCGTCAAATACAACCGGTAATCACGATCACGGAATTGTCCATACATATTCTTATCACCCCCATAACGGCTAGTCGTCGTGCTAACCGGTCGTCCATCCGTACAAAGATAACTGTCTACCGCGTCTTTCGTTGCCTCAATATAAGATTCACCTGTACGCACCATACGGGTCAAACCATGCATTAACTGTCCGGTTTCATAAGCCTTATACAAAAGAATACCTGTCACCCCATCCAGTGTTTCCGAATTAAACAACTCATCATATTTAGGATGCACATTCGGATATTGCTTAATCACCTCTTCAGAAGCACGGGCACATTCTTCCAGATAAGTATCCGCTCCCGACAAACCATGATATTTTCTCCAAGTTCCTTCAAATAAAGCAAAACGGGAAATAAGAGCTTTCACCACATACATATTAATTGTATTTTTCCCATCCGCTTCGATATTACTGCCAATATGTGTTTCCGCATATTTCAAATTAGACAGAATATTGGAAGCCACCAAGTCACGACTATCACGTTTTCCATAAAGCTCGGGACTTTCCTCAGTCAAAGCATGCTCTACCCAAGGAATATCACCAAATTTAGAAAGCATCTGAAAGTATTTATAAGAACGGAAGAAATATCCCACACTTCTCCAATGCCCCCTCTCGGTTTCACTCATTTCCGAATGATCAATATTATCGAGCATCAGGTTAACACGACGGATATAATCATAATCCCAATCTTTAGATTCATCCGTAGCCTTTGCTTTGCGATATGCCCACTGACCTTCATATCCATCCAATCCTTTTATCATGTTATCCGATTCAAAATCACCACGGAAAATTTCATCCGTTTGCCCTGTATCATACGTATATCCGAAGAACACGTTATACAATCCCCATGTATACGTTTTAAAGTTGTCATAGGTAGTAAAGACCGATGCTTCTGTTTGCTGTCCTTTGGGATAAACCTCCAGAAATTCGTCATTTAGACAAGACGACATCAACAAACAAAGACTAACGCTTACACATAGTATATATTTATTCATAATAATTACTCTTTAAATTGTGAAACAATCAGAATGAAAGGTTTATACCGAACGAATACTGTCTCATATACGGATAGGTAAAACCACGTTGTCCTAAATCATCCGTGACAGAACGTTCCGGATCAAGTCCCTTTGGCAAGTGGTCGAACGTATAAAGATTCTCACCACTGAAGAACACAGCCAGATTATTAACTCCAATCTTACTCATCCACTTAGACGGGAAATTATAAGAAAGCGTTATATTACGAATACTTAAGTACGATCCATCCTGTAGATAACGAGTCTGTACACGTGTATTGGCATCTGTATTTCCGGCCGCTTTCTCATAAATACGGGGGAAATAACTATTCGTATTTTCCGGAGTCCAATAATTCAACTGTGAATCATAAACGGTAGTCCAAGCATCATAATGCGGATAAAACAGATCGTTCATCACCCACAAATCTCGTTTACCAACTCCTTGCAGCAAGAATGACAGAGAAAAACCGTTCCAACTTGCACTACCATGAATACCATACTGATAACGCCGGGTATTATTACCAATGATTTTACGGTCTCCCGGATCTTTCGTTGTACTGGTACCACTGTTGATAATATCATTACCATCCAAGTCCTTATATAATATATCTCCCGGATTCGGATTATAACCTTCCACTTTAGCAATACCCGGTTTCAGTTTGCCATCTGCATCGAAATCATCCACTGTGTACAAACGATCGGTCACATACCCCCAAATTTCACCCAGTTCCATTCCTACGCGATATGTTTCATTATCGTTCTTGTCCTTGCCAAACAGTCCTGTTTCGTTGTTGTATTTAGTAATCTTTGTTTTCGCATCGTAAAGATTAAAGCCTATGCTATATTTCACTTTTCCGATCTGATCGTTCCAGTCAACCGAGATTTCCCAACCTTTAGAACGAAGGTCAGCCGTGTTCTGTAAAGGGGCACTTGCACCTAATACACCCGGAAGTTCAGAGCCCGGAGCAAGCATACCCTTAGTATCTCTACGATACCAGTCGAACACCATATTCAATCTGTTATCCAATAGCCCAAGATCGAATCCGACATCAATTGTCGTTACTTTTTCCCAAGTAAAGCTATTGCTAACCAAAGCAGCTGGTTTCAAAGTAGTAACTTTAATACCGGAAACAGTCCAATAAGCCTGTTCCGCATCCATACCGGGAATATATGCGTAAGGAGTGATGCTCTGATTTCCAATATTACCCCAAGAACCACGCAATTTCAAGTTCGAAAGAACAGAGTTCAAAGGTTTCATAAACGCTTCCTCGCTGATACGCCATCCGGCGGAAACCGAAGGGAAGAAACCGAAACGGCTATTCTTCGGGAATTTGGAAGAACCGTCATAACGTCCGTTCGTTTCAAGCAAATACTTGCCGGCAAACGAATAGTTAATGCGATAGAATAACCCTCTTACCGTATAGCGTTCAAATTTGTCTTTAGCAAAATAATCACCTGTCGACTGCGAAATAGACGGCAGATCTTCATTAATCATATTCATACGCGACATCTCAGCATAACGATAATCACTACTCTCCTGATTGAAACCTCCCATCACCGTTACATCATGTTTGCCCCATGAGTTGTTATAGTTAGCATAGAAGTTCAATGCATTATAATCCGTAATACCATTGGAATATTCATACTTGGAATTGGCAGTGGAAACCTCTTTCACAAAGTTACCTCCATGTGCATAATAGAACTTCTTCTCAAATTTCGTTTTCTCGTTACTTAGATGATTGAATGTATACTCACCAATCAACTTCACATTCTTCAAAGGACTGATCGTAACCTTTCCGAAAATACGAAGATTATTCTTTTGAATAGTTGTCGGATATGCCAGATCAATCAAGTTACGAGGAGTATTGATCGGTAATTCTTCGCCGTCAATATTCATTGTTCCAGTAGGAAAATAAGAAGGAAATGCGACTGCTGCTCCCCATATACCATATCCTCCGGAAGTTTCCGGCAGAGAGGAGTTAGAGTTCGTATATTTAATATCCAATTCCGGAGTAATCCATGAAAACACATCTGAACGGAGATAAGAAGACACATTGTAACGCTTGTACGTATCTTTATCCGAAGCCAGTACCCCATTTTCATTCACCATACCGAAGGAGAAACGATAAGAAATATCTTTCGTACCGCCACCTACCGAAATATTATGAGTTTGCTGGAAACCAGTCTCCATCATATCATCGAAAAGATCAGTTTCTGCCAAGCTATAACGCAGCCCGTCCACCATTGCATAACCATCCGGATATGCAGACGGATTAGCATTATATTCCTTCAAAAGTCCCAACCAGGTATCTACGTTCTGACCACTTTGATAATTGATTGTCCCCATGTCCTTATAAGCCTGTACCGTTTGGAGCGGAGTAGCCTTATGAGGCATATTGGCAGGTCTGCTAAAAGAGAAGTTATTTGAATAATTAATAGAGAGTTTAGTTGCATCCGAGCCTTTCTTTGTAGTAATCAAAATCACACCGAAAGCTGCCCGTGCTCCGTAAATAGCAGAAGATGCCGCATCCTTCAAAACAGTCACCGATTCAATATCGTTCGGATCGAGCATATTAATATCCATCTCCACGTTATCCACCAGCACCAGCGGTTTCCCATTCTTATCCAAACTGTTGACACCACGAATGTTGAAACTCATTTCTTCACCGGGTCTTCCTGAATTACCTGTAATCTGCAAGCCGGGCATTGCCCCTTTCAAAGCGTCACTCACAGACACCACCGGACGGTCACCTAAAACATCATCCATCTTCACACTGCTCACCGCACCTGTCAGGTTCGCTTTCTTTTGTACGCCGTAACCAACAACTACTACTTCGTCTATTAACCGAGTATCTTCTTTCAAAGTTACATTGAGAGGACGTTGATCTTTCACCACCACTTCCTGTGTGGCATAGCCGATATACGATATGGATAAACGGGCATTCGGAGTAACCATCAAAGAAAAATTGCCATCCATATCCGTAATGGTACCTTCCGTAGAATCGACCACTTTCACATTTGCCCCAATCACCCCTTCACCTGTAGGATCAGTGATTCTACCTTTTAAGACAAACGCTTTTTCCTGTTCTTTCTGCGGTGTCACTGCATGGAACATAATCACCCGGGGTCCGTTCACTTCATAACTGACGTCCGTACCGGCCAGCAATTGTCCCATCACATCATTAATAGTACCGTTATTTATATTCACAGAGACTTTCCTATTCAAATCAATGTCATTATTACGAATCAGGAAAGAGTAATTGCCTTGCTTCTTTATTACTTCAATGGCTTCTTTCAAAGTAATATTATCTACTTTCACACTGAATCGCTTACTTTGTTCCTGTGCCGATAGCTGGCTCCCCCCAGTCAAAACGTTTCCTACAGACAAAAGCAGAAGCATTAATAATATTCTTTTTACTATTAATCTCATATTTTTCACTATTAAAGGTTAACATAATATCTTTCTATACAACGCTGAACCGCCGATATATCTATCGACTAAGTTCCCAATCATACTTTACTTTTTCTTATTTTACCTCCTTTTTCTTGTCAGTTATAAAGATAGTGTCTCCACTAACTTTCCATGTATATTGCTTCTCAACGTTGATTTCTCCCAATATATCATTGATACTTTGATTACTATTGAAACATCCGGAAAAGCGTTCCGCTTTCAGACGTTCACTCTCTAAACTGATCTTCACCTGGAATTTGCGCTCCAGACGGTGTGCGATGTCGGCAAACGGAGCATCTTCAAATGTCAGGCCACCATCCAACCAGTCACAGGCAGAACTAGCATTTGATTTCATTTTCTCCATGCGGCCCGTATTCTTATCGTAAAAAGCCTGTTCGCTAGGGAATAGTTTCATTACCGAACCGGACAAAGTGGCTAAATTGACACGACCTTCCAACAAAGATACCATTACATAATTATCGTCATCATAAGCGCGTACATTAAAAACAGTCCCTACCACCTTTACCTGTACACCATTCGTATTTACAAAGAAAGGAATCTTCTCATTTTTCGCCACCTTGAAATATCCTTCGCCATCAAGCGTAACATCACGTTCACGAATACCGAACCCACGGCAATAACGTAACACAGAACCCGCATTCAATGAAACCTCTGTTCCATCCGGAAGCACAATATTCGTCCGCGAACCAGCTGGCACTTTAATTTCATAAGGAGAATCCGCATTCGTATATACTTCCGTAAGATTTTCAGTATAAGTGTACCAGAAGTAATTACAGCCCAACAACAAAATAATTGCAGCAGCTACCTTCAGCCACACAGGAACTATCTTCCGCGAACGGACAGGTTTCATCTCAGCAGCGGCTATTTTTTCTTTTATCTGTGATAAATTAGCATCCTCTACTTTGGCAAATGCAGGCACAGAAGAAACAGCCCATACTGCGGACATCTCCCGGAAAATTTTAGCTGCATCTTCATTGGAAGCCAGATAAGCGAACAGAGCTTCTTTCTCCTCTTCGGTGCAGTTACCGGACAGATAGTTGCTTATCCGGATTTCCAATTCTTCTATATGATAAGAGTCATTCATAAACGTACTTTTTCTATGGGTGTATATAACTAGATACGCAATAAAAAAAGAAACGTTTAAAAGAAAAGCGATTTTTTTTAGAGAAACATCAAAATAGCTATCATATAAGGAGTACCCAGTGATTCGCGTAGCTTAGTCAATGCTATTTTCATCTGTACTCTTACAGTGGTCACATTAATATTCTGCTCCTCGGCAATTTCACTGTATGTCTTACCCTCATACAAACTTGCTTTAAATATGGCACGGCATTTGGCTGGCAATTCCTCCACCTTCTTCATGATGATGGTATTCATTTCGCTATGCTCCAATGCCTGCAAAGGATTATCGGAAGAAAGAATATGATTTTCGAGAAAAGCCCAGATTTCTTCCATCTGTTCCGTCATCTGTTTTTCGTTGAAGTAGGAAGAACGCAGATAGCTAATACTTGCGTTTTGAATAGCACGCCGCAAGTACGGAAGAGCCGGGTGAGTGATATGGTGGCGATTCTGCCAAAAAGCGACAAAGACATCATTCACAATCTCCCCTGCCACCCTCTTGTCATGCACATAATAAACAGCTATCGCACACAAATAAAGGTAGTAGGTATGATAGATTTTATCAAATGCTTTTGTATTACCGTGATTTAACTGTTCAATTAGATTTTCAGAGATTTCTGGTAGATTCATTCGTTGTCTTTCTTTAAGGAACGGTGCAAATATAGCGATTAATTCAGAAAAACAAAATTCCAATCAGATAAACCGGAGCCCGGCAATCATTCCTTAACCCTACAATCCCATCGGTATTTTCAACAAATACCAAACGATAAACAGCAATGTCCAGACAACCAGGATGCCTAATGAATATCTCCAAGTATATTTCAGCAATGAACCATACGTAATCTGCTTATCATATTGCCGCATATAGGTAAGCACCAGAGGCATATAGAATAAGAAAGGAGTAATGGCATTCGTCGAACTATCTCCGATACGGAAAGCACATTGTGCTATATCCGGAGCAATTCCCATCTGTGCAAACATCGGGATAAAGATAAAAGACATAAAAGCCCATTTGGAGGTAGCAGATACCATAATCAGATTTATCAATGCCGTAAACAGAATAAACAGAACAAGAGCAGACAAAGGAGCCGGTTCAAACGAAGAAAGCAAGTCAGCCCCCATAATCGCCAGACATTTATCCAGATGGGAATATTCAAAACAGGCAAACATCTGCGCAGCGAAGAAAGCGATAACGAAATACACTCCAAGAAGCTTCATTGGCTGCGTAAGTCCTTCAATCACATCATTGTCAGTGCGATACCGTCCGGAACTGAATCCATAAGCCATTCCCGTAATACCTGCTCCCAAAGAAAGCAAAAACAAAATACCGGCAATAAAAGGCGAATGCATCAAACCACCATTCACACCCCGCAAAATTCCATAAGAAGAAAAAGTAAGCCACAAGATAAGAGCCACATAGATAGCTGCCACAACAATGGAAATCATAATGGCACGCCGCTCTTTACGAGACAGAGGATGGTAAGCCACCACCTTCATACTGCCTTCATACTTACCTAACGTAGGAAGAAGCCATTTTTGAGTAATCCAATACACAATAGCCGTAATGGCCACCGTTGAAGCACTCATAAAAAAGTAATTGCAAAGAGGTTCTGTATTCCCCTGATAACCCGTTTGTGCCAGTGCAGCCTCTTGCGTGGTATGCGCCAACAACGGGTCCATCGTACTCAATACAATATTAGCACTATACCCGCACGCAACGGAAACATAAGCCGTAACAATCCCTGCAATCGGATGAAGCCCCACCCATTGAAACAGCATAGCAGCAATAGGCAATAAAATGATATATCCACCATCACCAATGGCATTCGACAACAAGCCAAGCACAATCACCCACAAGATGATCTTCCTCTTTTCCTGCCGGTTTCCCACCCCCATGCGGATACAAGCATCAATAAAACCGGAATGTTGTGCCACTCCCAATCCGAACATAGCAATAATCACCATGCCCAATGGAGCAAAACCTGTAAAGTTCTTAATAGCATTCCGCAACCACCAGCGGATTCCTTCCGGACTCAACAGGCTTTGTACACGGATATCCTCACCTGTCTGCGGCAATGTCACTTTCAATCCATAGATATCGCATATCCATGAAAGAAAGACCACTGCCATTGTCAGCAGAAGGAACATCGTAGCGGGATGGGGCATGCGCCATTTATTCTTCATCATTTTCCGACTAAGCAAGAAGCTACCGTTAATACTTAATTTACTCTTCGTCAGGCTCCAGATTATCCAGATCAATAATACGCAATTCCAATGCACGTACTGCCAACCGGGTAGCATTCACTCCCACCCGTTCTCCATTCGGGAAAAGACGTCCAATAAGATCATTCTGCCGTTTCTCCAATGATTTCACACCAAAAGGCATTCCTTTCAGATTGGCAATCATCTCTTTCGTATAACCCAAAGCCAGATGACGGAGAAAACGTTCATCGTATTCATCAATATCATAGCTGATGACAGCCTCCTGACGCTTAGCATCATTGGCTACAGATTTCTTGAAACGATCTACAATCTTTTCCAGAATCGGATAGTTAAATACCAATTTCTTTCCATCCATCACAGCCTGTACATCTGTTTTCGTCAGTAGCTCACCCGTTTTGAGGATGATTCCATCGGCACCGGCATTCAATACGTCCACCCACAACTTTTCGTTCAGAATCTCACCCGTGAAGATCAATACCCGAACTCCTTTGTAACGTTTGAATATATTCTTGCAAATATCAACACCAATGGTCGTAGAACCTCCTAGTCCTAAGTCCAACAATACCAGATCGGGAAGCTGGGCCTCCATCAACGGCCAAAACTCACTTTCCGTCATTGCCGTGCCGATTACTTCTGCATTCGGTATTTCATGACGGAATATTTCTTCTGTCCCTTTCAACTCCAGTTTTACATCCTCTACAATAATAACTTTAAACTTCTGTTCTTCCATGTTCCTTATCTAATAACTTTTATGTGTTTTCCTTTTATCGGCGCGGAATAGTGAAATAAACTGTAAACCCGCCGCCTTCAGCCGGCTCGGCATTGATACGGCATCCCCTACGTCCCGCAAATTCGTCGTGGTCGCGGATAATCTGCTTGCATACCAGATATTCCGTTCCCCTCAACTCCCCTTTTTCACCGGAAGTCATACGTGCCAGATTCGGATAAAATAGTTGATTCAACTCTTCCACACTCTTCTCACGTCTCGTATCCGTAAAGAGGAAACGAATATATTCATTATCCTTGCGCGCTTGCAGACGTATCACTCCATCTTCACGCACAGTCAATGCTTCATCAATCAAATTTTCCAATAGAAAACGCAACTGATTCACGTCTCCTATCACCTTCGCCTCCATCGACTCTATTTCCAATTCTATCCTCTCCGACCGATTCTTCATCAACTTCTTGAAATATTTTCCGGCAGCATCCAAAAGTTCCTGCACCGGAATCACCGTACGCCGGAAAGTGACTTCCTCCAATTGACGAGAAGCGCACGAACTCAAAATCGTAAAAATTCCCTTATAATATTCGATCAATTCCGTCATAGTCTCCACTGCTTCACGCTCCTCCGTTTCCGAAAGCTTCTGCGTATTCAACCGCCCTACAATCTGTTTGATTTTATTCGGATAATAAATCGTCTCATGTTTAATAGTCGACAGACAGTTGTCAAGCACCATATTCTGAACATGCAACATGCTGTCTTCCCAGGAAGCCCGGCGTGTTTCTTCGTGTGCCGACTCGATATCCCGGTATTTTGTAGCCAGTTTCACCACTGCGTTAAACACAACAATAGCCACATAACGAGCTACCAGTTCAAAAAGCAGTCGATCCGTCTCCTGTTCCGTTCCTTCTCTGCGCTCCAGATAAAGCACACCAACACATTGATGCTCGCTCCCTGCTTCCACCATCAGCGGAATTGCCTGAAGATGCTGTTCAGAAAGATATTTCCCGGAACTAAAACACTGCTCTACCATCTCCGGCATTTCCTGTCCGGGACGAGAAGCATATTCCAGCCGATGTGTCGTTTCATTATAAACGGCAATTCCCATCCGGTCAATCGTCAGTAATTCATTTACCGAACCGAATGCTTCATCCACAATCCGCTGCGGAATTTCTTTAAGCATACTCTCTTCCCGTTGAAGCGCCTCTGCATTTTCCTGTTCCTGCGGTCTCACCAAAGATGCAGCAAACACCTTCTGGTTAATCTCAAGTACCTGTTCGAGATTCAAACGATTCTGCAAACGTTTTCTCATGTACAGAAAATAATATCCGACCAACGAAACAATCAATAAAACAAAGCATAAAATAATTCCTACCGTCTTATTGGTATTCGAACGCTCCAACTGCCGGCAATATGCTTCGAGAGTTTGATCCTCTCCCTGCAACTTATACAAATCCGTAAATGCCGAATTATTATAACTATATGCATCCAACTGTTTCAAAGCCAGAAAAGCAACTGACGCCTCATTCCTGATATCCAAAATTACATGATAATCCGAATCAAACAGTTCGTTCCACCAACTGATTTCAGCAGGCGTTCCCTCACCTACCAGCTTCATATACCGATGCGGGCGATCCGGACGCGCATATTTTTCATAATGCTCATTCAGAAAAAGCATCGCAGAATCTATATATTGCAAAGCCAACTCATAATTTTCATCCACATTAGCAAAATAGGCAGCATTCGCATAATCCGACGCTACATCCAGCAAATCCTCATACGCAGAATCCGTAACTACTACAATCGAATCGCCATCCTGCAACATGGGAGGAATCGGATCATGCAGACAAGAAACCATCCCCAACGGAAGCAACAAGCAAAGCAACAACACCCCCATCGCTTTACGCACTCCCGAAGGCAAACGAAAATAAAAACGGCTTCCCTTCCCCAGTTCACTCTCCACATCAAAGACGCATCCCCGGAATAAATCATTCGTTTTCTTATACTTCTCAATGATTCCCTTACAATTCATCAATCCGAAACCACTACCTTTGTTTTCTTTCAACACTTCCGGATCGGCTGCATTCTTCATTCCGATCACGCGGGAATCATACACCTTCTCACCAATGATATGCGCCACATCCTCTTCGGAAATACCTCTTCCGTTATCCTCCACAGAGATCTCGACATACGCATCCTCCGTAATACGGGCATACACTTTAATTGTTCCTCCTTCCGGAGTATATTTACGGGCATTTTCCGCCAGCGTATTAATCATAAACAAAGTTAGTGCCCGGTCGGCCTTCACCATAACCGTAGTCGGTTCAATTTCCAACTTCTGATTTTTCATTTCAAAAGCACGTCTTCCCTTGCCTAGCAGCTCAAACAGTTCATTGAGACTGAAAGTTTCAATATTCAGGCTAAGCGTTCCTTGCTTCATCTTAATCCAAAGAGCCAGAATATCGTTGTACTCATTAATCGTAGTTACCAGCTCATCAATGTATTGATACTTCTCTTTCTTAATCTTCGCATTATCAATATACCCCCGCTCCGTCAACTTATGCACTTCGTTCAAGATACGGTCAATATAAGGATTAATACCATTGACAATGGCCAGACAAGCCTTCTTTATAAGATTCTGACGTTTATTTCCCGCAATATGTTGTTCGTAAACATACCGTTGCTTTTCCAACTGCATCCGCTCGTCACTCAACGCTTCCACCATCTGCTCATTGTCCGCAGCCCAAACAATATACGGTTCAAGCACATGCACCAATGCTTTTTCATCACGGTTCAACCGATGCAGAGGAACCAGTGCCGCTTTTCCTTCCTCCGGAATTTCCAGTTGAAGACGTCCTTTCCCAAATAATTGATCGATACCTTGTTGAATTAATGGAACATTCATCGGAATGGACGAAGTTATATCCCGGCAAAGAGTCAGAATCCGTTGCAGACGCTCCACGTCTACCTGATTCCTTATTTTAGACCGTTTATTGAAAAACCACCAAAGAATAACCACCAATACAAGTCCGACAATAACCAAAGAAAGTACAAGCGTCATTTGTCGTGAATCGGCTTCCAATGAAAGATAGCGGCTCTCCAACTCCTTATCCTGACGGGTATAATTTAAAATATCCAAATATATATTCCGGTTGTAATCAGAAGCATACTTCATCCCGAGCCCCGCATACGACACACTCAATTGCTCCCGAATCCTTGAGATCCATTCAGGTACCGTTCTCACATCTTCCTGCATGATCCATGGAACCCCGGTATAAGTCGTATCTCCTTCTACAAAAACATGTAGTTTATCCAATGTATCCGCCGCATGGTGATAATAGAGCATGTGATGTTGATTCACACAATCCAACGCTTTTGCAAGCGTATCCAATGCCTCCGTATAACGTCCGTGCTCATTCATATATTTACCGATAGACACATACGCACCGGCAATCTGATACAAATCATTGTACTCACGAAATTTTTCAAGCGCACGCTGTGCCATTCGCAAAGGCAAAAGCGAATCTACGGGAAACCCAAACTGATCCAGCGCATATCCCCTTCTCGTCCGAAAAAGTTCGAAATTATTAGGTGAAACCATCAGATTAGCCAATCCTTGCAGACCATTTCCTTCGAAATAAGGATGATTAGTCTGAACAGCTGTCCGCCAGGTAATATAAAGTTGGTCGAACTCACGCATTTTCCGGTCTTCCGGCTTGGTTGCTTCCACCAACGAGGCCGAACCTTTAATATAATGATAATAAAGCAACTGATTAGTATCTGTCAAAGCTTCATCTTCCGGAATCCGGTTAAGAGATGTGATGGCCTCCTGCCGTTGCTGCAGATAGTAATAATAAATAGAAGAAACGATGAAAAATTCGGTGAATGCATAATCCAGCCGTAGTGCCTCGTGACGGTCGGCAAACAAATCACTCTCTTCACGAATACGTTTCATGCGCTTGAGCGCACTATTACGATAATCATAAAATTCTTTGTTCATAGCCGTCCGCTGACAGATTTTCATCAGTCCGATGTCGGCAATCAACAGTTCGAGTTCATTTTTAGTCAGTTTATATACTTCCTTATGCAACGCTTCCGCCCGGTCAAAGTCCATAGCCATAAAAGCACAGAACCCCAGATTGTTGGATGCTTCCGCTTTCCCCGACTTGTAGAAATTCACCTGCCGATAGGCTTCATTGGCATATTTATAAGAAGAATCCAGGCTTCGATAACGATAAGCATACGCTTTCCCGTTTAATGAATCAATCAGGCGCACCTCTTTGGTCGGCACCATATCAGTGCACGAAAAAAAAGAGGCAAACAACACTATACCTATTATATATAAAGGAAAGCGTGAACTCATTTTTGACTATTAACTGTTTTCAGAAAGCAAATCTACAAATATTTCCGATAAGTTGGAGAGAAAAATATTTTTTATACAATAAGTCCTTCTAAATAATAAGAGAAATTCCTACCTTTGCAGGCAAATTAACAAATAGGTAACATCTATTACAAAATGAGCGAAAAAGCACCCTTTATGGTATTCTCGGGAACGAACTCGAGATATCTGGCAGAAAAAATCTGCGCAAGCCTGGATTGTCCTCTGGGAAATATGAACATTACCCATTTTGCCGATGGCGAATTTGCTGTTTCATATGAGGAGTCAATTCGTGGCGCACACGTATTCCTGGTTCAATCCACTTTCCCTAATTCAGACAACCTGATGGAACTTCTCTTGATGATCGATGCTGCAAAACGTGCGTCTGCAAAGAGTATTGTAGCTGTAGTCCCCTATTTCGGATGGGCACGTCAGGATAGAAAAGACAAACCCCGTGTATCTATCGGCGCTAAGTTGGTAGCCGACCTGCTGTCTGTTGCAGGTATCGACCGTCTGATTACGATGGACTTGCATGCAGACCAGATTCAGGGATTCTTCAATATCCCGGTAGATCACCTGTACGCATCAGCAGTATTCCTTCCTTATATCCAGTCATTGCAACTGGAAAATCTGGTTATTGCTACACCGGATGTAGGAGGTTCAAAACGTGCCAGTACTTTCTCCAAATACCTCGGTGTACCATTGGTACTCTGCAACAAATCACGCGAAAAAGCTAATGAAGTAGCATCTATGCAAATCATCGGTGACGTAGAAGGTAAAAACGTCGTACTGATCGACGATATAGTTGACACAGCAGGAACAATCACCAAAGCAGCCAACATCATGCTGGATGCCGGTGCCAAATCAGTACGTGCCATCGCCAGCCACTGCGTAATGTCTGATCCGGCTTCTTTCCGTGTACAAGAGTCCGGTCTGACAGAAATGGTATTTACCGACAGCATCCCTTACGCAAAGAAATGCCCGAAAGTAAAACAGTTGAGTATTGCCGATATGTTTGCTGAAACAATCAAACGAGTGATGAATAACGAATCTATCAGTTCACAATACATCATTTAACAGATGACAAGTGATAAATGATAGTTGAAGTTACTTTCAACAGGAAATTATAAAATGGATAATGACCGCTTTGGGTTATTATCCATTTTTCTTTGTCCATACCAATTATCATTATTCCATCATCTGGTACATATATGCAAAAAAATAGGCCACGCAATGCGCAGCCCACTACCATTTATCATCTATTGAAGTCTTCCGAATTTATAGGTTCCTTTTTTAATCACCTTCCCATCTTTATCTGTTTCCACAAAAGGACCATTTTTCTTTCCTTGTTTGAAAAAGCCCTCGAAGCGATTACCATCTTTGTCGATTTGTACGCCCTGTCCATCTTCCAATCCGTCAACAAAGCCACCTTTATATTGCATACCAGCAACGGTTTTCAAAGTACCCTGTCCATCGGGACGGTTGTCTTTCCAGTCACCGTCATAAACATCGCCATTGCTCCATTTATAAACTCCTCTGCCATCACGTTTATTGTTTTTCCAGCTTCCTTCGTACACAGCACCATTCGCCCAGGTAAAAGTACCTTTTCCGTCTTGCATGCCATTTTTGAAATTACCTACATATTTGTCGCCGTTAGCATGATAATAAACTCCTTCACCGGTGCGTTCACCTAAGAGATAAGAACCTTCATAACGATCGCCCGTGTGAAAGTAGTAAGTACCTCTTCCGTGTTGAATATCATCCGCCCAGTCACCATCGTATTTATCTCCATTGGTATATTCAAATACCCCTTTTCCGTGACGGACATCATCTTTCCAGTCTCCTTCATACTTACAGCCGTCGTCCCAGTTCATGATGCCTTTGCCGTTCTTCTTATCATTTTTCCAGTGACCGGTATATTTGGCACCATTCGCCCAAGTGTATGTACCTTCGCCTTCACGTTTATCATTCACCCAATGACCTACATATAAATCACCGTTATGATAATACATTGTTCCTTCACCATGCTGATAATCCTGATACCACATACCGTCGTAACGGTTGTTATTCATAAAATAATAGATACCTTTTCCATGCTGCTGATCCTGGAACCACTGTCCTTCGTACTTTTCTCCGTCAGGAAACATATAAATACCATATCCTTCACGTTTCCCCTTCACATATTCACCTTCAAAGACATCGCCGTTTTTGAAAACCGTTTTTCCTTTTCCATTCGGTTTTCGTCCTTTCATTTCTCCCGTATAGACACTGCCATCCTTAAAAGTATAGTTGCCAATCTTTATTTCAGTGGAGAATGTATCTTTAATTTTTCCGAAAAATCCGCCTGTTTTTCCTTCATTTTCTTGTGCCATCACTCCCTCTTGTGCAAGAAGAGCCAGCAAAAGTGTAGTATATAGATATTTCCTCATTGGTTTTAGTCGTTACTCATTTTAGAATTACAATTTGGACAAAGATACAATTTCTATCCCAAACAGCCCACTTTCGGAAAGCAAATTATGACAACTTTTTACCTGCAATGACCTCTTTTAATGTCTCTTTGCACAAATAGCGCTGTGCCAAATCTTGTATTTCCATCGGAGTAACCTCATTCACAGCCAGCAGAGAACGTGAAAAGTAGTCATCATCCAGACCGGAAGTAGCTATGAAGATCCACGCATCCGAAAGTGAGAAAGGCGACTCATAACTACGGCACATTTCTCCCAACATATAGTTGCGTACAATAGTCAATTCTTCGGCTGACACAGGTTTCTGATGCAGGCGGTCTATTTCATGATACACTTCCTGTATCAACGGTTCCACATATTCATTATCCGTTTCTGTCGAGATAGCCAATAGTCCGCTATCCGGATAAAACATGATTCCTGCCGAAATACCATAAGTATATCCCTTCTCTTCACGAATATTAGACATCAGCCGACTGCCGAAATAACCTCCGAATAAAGTCATCAATACCCGAAGTTTCAAATAATCAGGATGATTACGAGTAATGGTCGTATATCCCATCTTCACAGCACTCTGCATGGCGTCTTCACGCTCTGTAAAAATTCTCTTTCCGGGAACAGCAGTAAAAGGAAAACTTAATCTCAACACCTGCTGCTGATGCTGGCCGAAAGAAGTGCCGAATGTATCTGTCACCCGGCTGATAATATCCTCCGTCACCTTACCGGACAAAAAGATAGAGCAATTACCCGAATGATAATACCGTTCATAAAATTCACGGAGCACTTCCGGAGTGATGGCATGATAATCCTCCTCCACCACTATTTTACCACATGGATGCTGTTCACCGTAAAGCGACTGCAACAGACTGCGGTGTGCCAGAAAATCAACTTTGGAAGTATTGACCTGGTATTGTTGGATATTGGTATCGAGAATGGTATGCAATTCCTTTTCCGGGAAAAGCGGTTCTTTAATCATGGATTCCACCACCTCCAATGTTTTCGCCAAATATTTATTCAACGAATAAACAGTGATATATGCATATTCCGACGAGCTGGACAATTCGAGCCATGAGCCGTAGTAATCCAGTTTCTCGGCAATGGTGGCAGCCGTATATTTTTTCGTGCCTTCGCGCAGCATCCGGTTCGTAAACAGAGCTTGCAGTTTCTGCGACTGTTGCCAGCGTCCCCCGGCAAAAAGCACATCTATGCGTACCACTTCCTGTTCACCCGCATTAATAATAGTCAACGGAATACCGTTTGGCAACGTCATTCGAACGGGAGGAAGTATACGAAAATTTTTCAGGGTTTGTATTTCAGGTTGTATCGTACGATCCATAAGATTAGATTCTATTCTTCAAAAATTCTTCTGCCCGTTCCAAGTCTTGCGGGGTATCAATTCCAATAGTTTCCACCTCACTGATGCCGACCTTTATTTTGTATCCGTTCTCCAGCCAGCGAAGCTGCTCCAAAGATTCGGCCAACTCCAAAGAAGACTGTGGAAGCATGGTAATCTCTTTCAGCACCTCTGTACGATAAGCATACAATCCGATGTGCTTGTAGTAGGTATGTCCCTTCAACCAGTCCTGTTTCTCGGCATTCCGCTGATAAGGAATGATAGAACGGCTAAAATAAAGTGCATTCCAGTTCTTGTTGACTACCACTTTCGGTGAATTCACGTTTTCCAGTACGGCAAACGGTTCATCAGCAGTAAAAGGCTTCACCAACGTAGCAATCTGCGTGGTTGCATCATCGAAACAAGCCTTTACCGCATCCAGTTGTGAAGGCTGAATAAAAGGTTCATCTCCTTGTATATTCACTACGACGTCAAAATCACCTCCAATCTTGGTACAGGCTTCATAACAACGATCCGTACCACTTTTGTGGTGAACGGAAGTCATCACAACCTTTCCCCCGAACGCCTTAACAGCAGCTTCAATGCGTTCATCATCCGTAGCTACATAAGCGTCATCCAAAACGCCTGCCACTTGTTCGTATACGCGTTGTATGACTGTTTTTCCGCCCAACACAGCCAACGGTTTCGCAGGAAAACGAGTGGATGCATAACGGGCAGGTATAATTCCAAGAAATTTCATCTACTTAATAAATAATGAAGAATGGAAAGCAGATAATGACTGTTGTATATATCCCCTTTGCCAATCCTCCGGTTTTAATATTTTGTTATCATATAAAAGCATGTCAATATCCAGACATACTTTTTCCTCTTTCTTATCCTCCGAACGACGTCCGGACCTCTGTTCTATATCTTTCAGCATTTTCCTCACCGTCTCTTCATCCTTATCGGAATAGAACAGAACCACTTGGTTGGAAAACAGAGCCGGATTCTTAAAAAACAAAGGTTTAGTTTCCAGTTCGGGAGCAAAACATATAGAAGAGAACGATTCAGTCAACTTCTGCCTGGCAAAAGTCAAGTTCTCTTTCCTGTTGTAATTACTCCCTATACAAACAATATACTTGTGCACTTCTTTAATTGAAAAGATCGTCCAATCCCCCTTCTTCTATCACTTCGCCATCAGGAGTTTCCGAACCGGCACACGGGTCAAACCCTTCAGGGAGTTTGAATCTCTCCTGCTGGTCATATCCCAAGGTCGGATCGTCATACACTTTCTTCATATACATTGCCCAGATAGGCAAAGCTGCAGCAGCACCCTGTCCATAGGTCATTCTACCGAAGTGAATATCACGTTCGTCCCCTCCTACCCAACAACCGGATACCAGTGAAGGAGTGAATCCCATAAACCAGGCATCGGAGTTATCATTGGTCGTTCCTGTTTTTCCACCCATATCGGCGGTAATTCCATATCGACGAACACGTCCACCCGTTCCTTCATTAATAACGGCACGCAGCATAACCAGCATTTTGTAAGTGCTCGACGCGCTTATTACTTCTTCCATTTGCGGTGCAAAAGTAGAAATGACATTGCCATCACTATCCTCAATACGGGTAACGAACAATGGAGCCACCCGGATTCCTTTATTGGCAAAAGCTGTGTATGCGCTGACCATTTCACCGACAGAAATTTCACAAGGTCCCAGACAAAGTGAAACCACCGGATCAATTGCTTTATTACGTACACCGAAACTATGAATCAGGCGTACCAAATCATACGGATTCAGCTTACCCATCAGATATGCAGAAATCCAGTTATCGGAGTTTGCCAATCCCCATTTCAGAGTTACCATTTCTCCATAACGCTTATCATTTGCATTACGTGGTGTCCAGGGAGTTCCATTCTCATCAATCAAAGTTTGCTCTACGTGGCGTGCCTGATCGCAAGGAGAAAATCCGTTCTCCATTGCCAATGTATATAAATACGGCTTAATAGTAGAACCTACCTGACGACGTCCTACCATCGCCATATCATACTGGAAATATACATAATTCGGTCCGCCCACATAAGCCTTCACGTGTCCGTTTGCCGGATCCATTGACATAAATCCCGTCCGCAAGAAAGATTTGTAGTAGCGGATGGAATCCATCGGTGTCATAATCGTATCTTTATCACCCTTCCAGGAAAAGACAGTCATTTCTTCCGGTGTATCGAACGCCTTACGAATCTGTTGTTCCGAAGCTCCCGCCTCTTTCATGAGGCGATAACGTTCCGTTTGTTTCATTGCTTTCGTCAACAACTCTTCCACTCGTTTTTCCGGTAGTGATCGTGCATACGGAGCATTCTTACTTCCCTCTTTTTCTTTGAAGAATATAGGTTGCAGATAATCACCCAAATGCTCTTTTACAGCATCTTCGGCATACTGCTGCATACGTGAATTGATAGTTGTATAAATCTTCAATCCATCTGTATAGATGTTATAATTTGTACCGTCTTTCTTCTTGTTTTTCGCACACCAGCCATATAACGGGTTAGTTTCCCAAGCGATAGAATCCTCATAGAATTTCTGCATTTGCCAACCACGATAATCACTTCTTACCGGTTTCGGTGCTGTCATGACACCGCGGAGATATTCACGGAAATAAGTAGCCAGCCCCTCTTTATGGTCAACACGATTGTAAGTCAGTTTCAACGGAAGAGCCTGCAAAGAATCACATTCTGCATCTGTGATATATCCGGCTTTACGCATCTGCTCGAGCACCACATTACGACGGCCACGGGAACGTTCGTTGAAACGAACCGGATTGTAAAGTGACGGATTCTTACACATACCCACCAATGTAGCTGCTTCTTCAATCTTCAAGTCCTTCGGTTCACAGCCAAAATAGGTATATGCAGCAGTTTTGATACCAACAGCATTATTCAGAAAATCAAATTTATTGAGATACATACTCAATATTTCCTCTTTGGTGTAGTAACGTTCAAGTTTCACCGCAATCACCCATTCAATCGGTTTTTGGAAAAGACGTTGAAGTGTATTTCTCGCCACATTTTCTGTAAACAACTGTTTAGCTAGCTGTTGTGACAAGGTACTACCCCCACCTGCATTTTTCTGAAACATCAAACCACGTTTCACAAACGCACGGAACAACGCTTTGGCATCAATACCCGAATGCTCGACAAAACGAACATCTTCCGTTGCAATAAGAGCATTGATAATACTGGGTGACAAATCCTTGTAAGCCGTGTACACCCGGTTTTCCTTGCTGTAAGACCATGTACCAAGCACTTTCTCATCTTCAGAAAAAATCTCTGTTGCAAATTTATAGCTCGGGTTCTCGAGTTCCTCTACAGGAGGCATATAGCCAATCCAACCCTTTGAAATGGAGACAAAGACTATAACAATAGCCAATACTATGACTGCCAAGAATATCCAAAGAGCTTTTATTATTTTTCGAATCATGTTTTTTCTCGCTTAAAATGACGCATTTAATTAAGATGCAAAGGTAGATAAAATCCGCTATTCAGCCAACGAGTTTGATTATAATTTCTATTTTGTTAAAATATATAGCGATACTCCTAACAAATAGCATGAAACAAAACAAAAAAGAGCATTTTTCAAGAAAGCAACCCTCTTATTATATCTAAACACAAACAGGCGGGAAAAATCCCGCCTGTTATTCATTCATAAATATACCTATTTATAAGATAATCAATTACAAGGTTGCTGCCTGCACACCTACCACTCCGGCAATCGCACCGGCAACAGCAATAATCACTTTCAAAATAATACTCCACGTTTTTTTCATAGACATTTCTCTTTTTAAATTAAACACTAAATGAACACTCTAACCGTCAGCTATTAATCAACAAGACATTAAGCTGCGGGATCCGGTGCCTCTCCGCTACCGCCACCTTCATCTCCGCCACCTTCGCCTTCATCCGGTTTCTCGGGATCTTCCGGAGATACAGTAACGCTAATTTTCTTCAGATATTCATCCAGACTGATCAGATCTAACTTCTCATCTGCACGGGTAGCAGTTTTGGTGACACGCAACTCTTTATTAGCTTGGAAAAAGATACGAACACTATCCACACTCTTAGCATTAATATCCTTCGCCAACTCCGCACCTTTTGAACGGGCAGTCAACATAAACACACCCAAACCTTCGATATTCACAGACTTACCTTCCAATAACTGCTCCTTCATTTTTTCCACAAAATTCTGGATTACACTCTTGATGTCACCGATAGACAGCGAAGAACGATCCTGCATTTTCTGTGCAATATATTTCAGGTTGACGGACTGACCTAAAGTGATCAGATGCGGATAATATCTCTTAGGAGAATTGGGAACACGCGGATCTGTTGGCCGCGTAATGACTTTGTAAATTACACTCATACTACGTTTTTTTAAAGATTTAAATTCAAGTTTATTTATTCACGTTTTGTTGATCAACAATGCAAAGGTGAAACTTTTATTCCGGATAGAAAAGAAAAAAGCTCCTTGCGGAGCTATTTTCATTTACCTAAGTATATAATAGACTATAAATCAACAACATAATCAGCATCCTATAATCTCCCAGTCCCCAATCGTACACCGTTCGCTATCAAAACAGACAGCCACCTTTACGACAGGCAATCCACATAAAGCAAAGCGTTCCGGATAATTCTTCAAATCAATTTGCTCCATCGCTTCACCCGCACTTTTATCCAGTTTCAGTTCCATCACATACAATGTAGTCTTCGTACGAAGTACTATATCTACCCGTCCACGAGGAGTACGAACCTCCACATCCACGTAATATCCCAACAAACTGAATATGATATAAAAGACCTGCTGATAGTGTCCTTCGAACCTTGTATTGTCGCAGTAAGGAATCGTAGACAGAAATTCCTGCAAACGGTGTAAAGCAGCATCCATATCACCATTCTGAATATCATAAAAAAGATAAGCTACCATGGTAGTTGCTTCAGGTGTCTTGTTATTTACATAATAAGGAAGAAGGCTCTCCATAAGTCCCAGCCTTACTTCTTTATTGGGAATATCCAGCGTATAAAGGTCTAGCATCTTATTATAATCCTTAATAGTGATATACCCACTTTGGTACAATAAAGGTACTGCATCAGTCATCGTTTCAGTAGGAGCATCGAAAACTGAAGATTTCAGCTGTCTACGTCCAATTTCGGAAGGTTTCACACCGAATTTATCCAACATCTTAACCAGATATGTAGGAGTACCGCTACCAAACCAATAAGATCCAAATTTTCCATCAGCAAAAGCATTTAGCAAACTAAAAGGATTATATATATCGGGCGAAGGAGATGTGAAATGATAACCATCATAATTTTCTTTCAATTTCATCAAAGCCTCTTCAGGTGTTATCTCCAATTTCTTTGCCAATCCTTCCAAATCATCCTTCATTTGCAAACGTATCTCATCTTCACTAATTCCACAGATAACAGCGTATGGCTCATCCATACTAATATTCTTTATATTATTCAACTCACTAAAAATACTTAGTTGGGAGAATTTGGTAATACCAGTCAGAAATACATATCGCAAATAAGGATCACAAGCTTTTAACGGGCTGTAGAAGTTACGCATGATGTTACGCAATACATCCAGATTTTCCCGTTCATGTACCACATCAAGCAAAGGAGCATCATATTCATCAATAAGCACAACCACCTTCTTACCTGTTTGCTCATAAGCACGCTTAATAAGATTAACTAAGCGTAGATTGGCATCCCCCTCTACTGCGTTAATAGCAAACGTACGTTCATATTCAGCAAGCATAAAATCAAGAAGACGTTCCAATCCTCCTTTATCCACATGTTTCGCCATACTCATATCAAAGTGAAGCACCGGATATTCCGTCCACTCCTTCTCCAGTTTCTCCATAGCCAATCCATGAAACAGCTCCTTACGTCCGGAAAAATAGCTATGCAGCGTGGAAGTAAGTAATGACTTACCAAAACGTCGTGGACGGCTCAAAAACATATAGCTGGAAGCCGAATGAGTCATCCGGTAAACATATTCCGTTTTATCAATATAGAGGTAATTCCCCTCCCGTATCTTCGAGAATGTCTGTATCCCGATAGGATATAATCTTTGCAAATCTTCCATATCAATCATATTTTTCACATACTTAAGCATTTATAATCTCCCAGCCCCCAATTGTACACCGTTCGCTATCAAAACTGACAGCCACCTTTACGACAGGCAATCCACATAAAGCAAAGCGTTCCGGATAATTCTTCAAATCAATTTGCTCCATCGCTTCACCCGCACTTTTATCCAGTTTCAGTTCCATCACATACAATGTAGTCTTCGTACGAAGTACTATATCTACCCGTCCACGAGGAGTACGAACTTCCACATCCACATAATACCCTAATAAACTAAATATGATATAAAAAACCTGCTGATAGTGTCCTTCATATTTCGTATTATCGCATTGCGGTATAGTGGACAGGAACGTTTGCAAACGGCGTAATGCAGTATCCATATCCCCATTACGGATATCACGGGAAAGATACGCCACCATTGTCGTGGTTTCCGGAGCTTTACTACCGACATAATGTGGAAGAAGACTTTTCATCAGGCCTATTCTCACTTCCTTATTAGGAATATTCAATGTATACAAGTCTAATTCCTCATCATAATTCTTAATAGTGATATAGCCACTTTGATATAGCAGCGGGATAATACTTGTCATCCTTTCTGTTGGTGCATCAAAATCCTCGACCGAAACCCTATTATTTCCAATTTCGGAAGGTTCTACGCCAAACTTCTCCAACATATTTATCAGATATGTAGGCGTACCGCTACCAAACCAATAAGATCCAAATTTTCCATCTGCAAAAGCATTTAGCAAACTGAAAGGATTATATATATCGGGCGAAGGAGATGTGAAATGATAACCATCATAATTTTCTTTCAATTTCATCAAAGCCTCTTCAGGTGTTATCTCCAATTTCTTTGCCAATCCTTCCAAATCATCCTTCATTTGCAAACGTATCTCATCTTCACTAATTCCACAGATAACAGCGTATGGCTCATCCATACTAATATTCTTTATATTATTCAACTCACTAAAAATACTTAGTTGGGAGAATTTGGTAATACCAGTCAGAAATACATATCGCAAATAAGGATCACAAGCTTTTAACGGGCTGTAGAAGTTACGCATGATGTTACGCAATACATCCAGATTTTCCCGTTCATGTACCACATCAAGCAAAGGAGCATCATATTCATCAATAAGCACAACCACCTTCTTACCTGTTTGCTCATAAGCACGCTTAATAAGATTAACTAAGCGTAGATTGGCATCCCCCTCTACTGCGTTAATAGCAAACGTACGTTCATATTCAGCAAGCATAAAATCAAGAAGACGTTCCAATCCTCCTTTATCCACATGTTTCGCCATACTCATATCAAAGTGAAGCACCGGATATTCCGTCCACTCCTTCTCCAGTTTCTCCATAGCCAATCCATGAAACAGCTCCTTACGTCCGGAAAAATAGCTATGCAGCGTGGAAGTAAGTAATGACTTACCAAAACGTCGTGGACGGCTCAAAAACATATAGCTGGAAGCCGAATGAGTCATCCGGTAAACATATTCCGTTTTATCAATATAGAGGTAATTCCCCTCCCGTATCTTCGAGAATGTCTGTATCCCGATAGGATATAGTCTTTGCAAATCTTCCATATCAATCATATTTTTCACAAAGCTACTAAAAAATATCCATCAGTCATTGCTTTACAAAAAAAATATCAACTATCTTCACAGACGGTTGATATAATAGAAATCACATCGGATTTACACCGACATGAGGGCGTTGACCAAGAATACACCGCTGTGTATTTCCTGACCACAAAATGTAGGGGTCTTCATGTGTGTAGCATGAAGTTAGGGACCTACATGTTCCATCTCACTTTCGTGTAAAGTATTAAAAGTACTCTATGACATTATTAACTTAAAAAATATCGGTCATTAATGGCTTTAGTCTTCCTTGGCGTGAGATTGTTCTCCATATCCATAACCGTAGCCATATCGCTTACCATAGCCATAATACTTGCCATATTTGCCATAACCGTAATAATAACCGTACTTTCTTTTCTTCAGATCCAAACCATTGATTACAGTACACAGGCTAGGTAATTTATCTTTTTCAGCAAGTTCGTTGATCAAAGTATATTCATTCTTGTGAGTATAGTCTGCGCGACAAACATAAACTGATAGATCAGCCACACGTCCAATTAGCAAGGTATCGGTAACCATGCCAACAGGAGCGGTATCCAGAATCACATAATCAAAATTCTTCTTGAGTGTTTCAATCGCTTTATCCAAGCCATCACGGGCCAATAATTCAGTCGGATTAGGAGGAACTGTTCCACCAGGAAGAATATAAAGATTCTTACTGACATCGGAAAGCTGTACTAAATCCATCAAATTCTTTTCCGGATTGGCCAAATATTGAGTTATACCAACTTCCTTTCTCGGAATATTAAAAACCTTATTCAAACCAGGCTTACGAATATCAAGACCTACGATGACTACTTTCTTCCCTAATAAAGAAAGACTAATAGCAAGATTAGCAGAAATGAAAGATTTGCCCTCACCACTAACCGTAGAAGTAACCAGAATCACCTTCTTATCATTTTCAAGCATAAACTGAAGATTCGTTCGGATATTACGGAAGGTTTCGCTCATCAGGTTGTTTTGATTCTCAAACACAGCAATAGCTCCCTGCTTTTCATCTGTCAATGGGATATCACCGACAATAGGTACATTAGTCAGTTTTTCTACATCAGAACGTCCCTCAATCTTGAATTTGGTCAATTCAAGCAAATAAATAACTCCTACCGGAATTCCGACTCCTAATACCAAAGCAATCAAATAAATCATTTTGCTCTTGGGAGACACCGGGCGATTGTCAGCAATTGCGTCATCAATGATTCGTGCATTATTAGCAGTAGCAGCTAACGCAATCGCATTTTCTTCACGCTTCTGAAGAAGCATCAGATAAAGTCCAGCTTTGATTTCCTGCTGTCGAGCAATACTCACAAACTGACGTTCCTGAGACGGTGCGTCACTGATACGGCGAGAGTAACGGTTAGCTTCTCGGTCAAGGTCGGTTTTCGTAATCAGCAAACCTTTCAATGTAGCTTCCAAAGTAGTCTGCACATTCACTTTCATCGCACGAATACTTGTGTCCAAATTCACAATGGTTGGGTTACTTTCCGTAGAAGTGCGCAACAACCGCTGACGTTCAATCAACATTTCATTGTAGCGCTCAATGGCACCCGTCAAAGCCACATCCCGCAAACCAATATTGGCGGGAAGAACTTCATACTCATTACGATTGATATAGTTCTGAAGGTCCTTTGTCAAATTAATCTGCGTCTGGTTCTCCACACGCTTCTTCTCATATTCAGCGTTACCCGTCAAAGCAATTTGAGCCTCACTGCCTAAATCGGTAATACCCGCATTCCGCTTGAAAACTTCCAAATGTTCTTCCGTGCTACCTAATTCCTTCGAGATGATACCAATACGCTCGTCTATAAACTCCGCCGTTTTTTGAGCAACCACATTCTTATCGTCATTCGTATTGCGGTTATACATCTCAAGCAACGTATTGATATAATCCTTTCCACGTTGCAGATTAGAATTTTTCAATGATATGACTGCTACGGAAGTGGTCTTCGAAGTAGGTTCTATGGACATTTCCCCACAATAGCCCTTCGCCACGGACATCGGATTGTTAACGGTAGCTATAATATGACGTACTGTTTCCACCGGATCCGCATCCGCTTTCGTCTTACCTTTCGGGAAGAGAAGAGAATCTGGAGTCTCGAAGAATGCAAGCGTACCTTCATCCATCGGAAATATGGCAGGAAGCTTATCAAAGTGTTTCTGATATTCGGACTCACCAATCTTTACATTCACATCAAGACTCCCCTGTGGCTGCAAAACCATATCAATAATCATCGGCTTCTCTAAACCTTCTGCTTCTTGAGGAGTAATACTTACCGTCACAGGAGACTTTTTATACAATCCTTTGGAAGGAAACTCATCTTCATCCTTATAAGTTATATACAAATTCAACTGATTCACCACCTCTTTAGCTAAAGTTTTCGAACGAAGTACCTCCATCTCGTTATCAAAGTTTTGAGAAGCAGAAAACAAGCCCCCCATCCCTAGATTCTCCAGTTCGGACAATTGGCTGGAAGCCCCGCCTTTCTTTTCATCCTTAATCAGAACCGTAGCTGAAATATTATAAATCGGAGTTGCCATTTTTAGATAAATCCAAGCACCAATCAGACAGACGACCACTGTTGATACAATCCAAGGCCAATGAATCAAATATTTAAAAAGAATCTGCTGAATATCTATTTTTTCTTCTTTCTCCTCTTGCAGATTGATAGTTTTATTTTCTTCTTTCATAACTACTATATATTTACTTCAATATATTAAACAAAAGACTAGCAAGAGACACTAAAATAGAAGTAGCCGAGAACCACAGACTCGTACTGTTTCCAATATCGGAATTTCGCGCTTTAGCCTTATTAGGGGTTACGTAAACAACATCATTCTGTTGTAACCAATAATAAGGAGACAAAATCGTTTCAACCTTATTCAAATCCAACGTTATAATTTGTTGCTTTCCAGTGGCATCCTCACGAATCAATTTCACATTGTCACGAAGTCCATAGACAGTCATATCTCCCGCCATAGCAAGTGCTTCTAGCAAGTTTACTTTTTCATTGGAAATGGTAAATGTTCCCGGACGAGTCACCTCTCCTATCACAGAAATCTTGTAATTCACCATACGAACCGTTACAATCGGTTTTTCCTTCAGAAAAGGTTCCAGCTTACTGATAATTAAATGTTCTGCTTCCTTTTTAGTCAATCCCCCCAGTTCTAATTCACCTAGTACAGGAAAAGATATTTTTCCTTCATTATCCACCAAGTAAGGCTGCAACACCGCTTGAGTGGTCACATAAGAAGAAGAAGTACTTGCCGCTATACTGCTGGGACTAGCAACCGTCAGATTAAACGGTACGGCCAGCTCCGGACTAGTGCATGAGACAACAATCGTCAGCAAATCCTTCGGCATAATTTTCGCATCATACAATTTTTCCTGACTAGCAGATGGACCCAACGCTTCCGTATTCTGCAAATAAGGCACTTTCTTATATGACTGGCAAGCTGCCAATAAAAAAGGGAATAATAACAACCATAATTTTTTTTTATTCAATCTTTTCATAACTTCTAATTTTTAAATTAACGCCCTTTAATTCCTAAGTTTTATTTTTTTAATATGCCTCTTTTTCTCCATGTATAGCATTATACACCGTCTTATACATGATATATAAATCCAATAAAAAAGTCCAATGTTCTATATACCAGATATCACGCTGCACACGCCCCTCCATCTGCCAGAGCTCCTTCGTCTCACCGCGAAAGCCTGTCACCTGAGCCCAGCCAGTTATTCCAGGTTTAACGAAGTGACGAACCATAAACTTGTTTATCAGATTAGAATATTCCTCCGTATGCTTTAACATGTGAGGACGGGGACCTACAATAGACATATCCCCTTTCAATACATTGATAAATTGAGGCAATTCGTCCACACTCGTCTTTCTCATTATCTCTCCGATACGTGTTTTACGAGGATCATTTTCCGTAGCCTGAAGAGTATCACATTGCGTATTAACCTTCATTGAACGAAACTTGTAACACCAGAACTCACGCCCATCTTCACCACTACGTTTCTGCTTAAAAAAGACAGGACCGGGAGAACTTAACTTGATCGCGACTCCAAAGAATATATAAACGAACGGAAAAACCGTAATAAGAAATAACCCTGAACAAACAACATCAAAAGCACGCTTGATAATACGGTTCTCCAGTGATTCCAATGGCTCACAACGAATAGAAAGTACAGGAACATTCCCCAATAATTCAAAATGCATTCTACGCTTCAAATAATTACGGACATTAGGAACACTAAAAAAACGAACCAGATGGTTTTCACAGTAATTAATGATGGGAACAATCTCCGCACTGCGCACAGAAGGAAGGCTACAATAAAGCTGATTAATCTCTCCCGCATGTTTTTCTAAAAAAACACTTACTTCATTGGGTTGTCCCAAATATGGAACATCCTGCGGATAACAGTCCGAAGGAAAATCCTCGAAATAACCCATTACACGATAACCAGACGTAGGATCATCCGTCATCGCATGATAAAGCTCCTGCATATTCTCATGGCTCCCAACCAATACTACCTTGCGGACATTTCCTCCTTTTTTCCGATAAAGCTCCAGAAAGTGACGGGAAATTAGGCGGTAGCTGATAATGACAATTATCAGTGTAACATAAAACAGTCCGAAATAGCGGGAATGAGAAAAATGAAAATGAAAAACAAGCAACGCACAAACCGAAAAAAAGACAAAAGGAACCATGTTACGTAAAACACGGATCATGATCTGTTCAGGACGCACCACAGGACGATGAAGAATAACACCTGAATGCATGTTACAAAGTAAATAGCACAGAGTGATAAGAGTCATTCCCTGAAAGATAGAACCGCAATGAATACACCAGAAGCGGGTACCCAGTAACAAATTAAATCCCCATAAAAGCAGGTTCAGCAAAATAAGATCCCCCAAAAGGACCAAAGATTTTAGGACTTTGTTGAAACGTTGGACTTCTTGCATAAATGTTTCCTATGATTGATGTAAATTAGCCATAATACTATCGTCTCAAATTACAATAGTAAAACTTAGGGTTTTAAGATATTCAAATCAAATGCTTACAATAGGCAAATATTATCATGTCAAAAATGGCTTGTGCCCCTCTTTCCACGATTCATTTGCAAAAATATCATAATCCAATTTTGTCACATCGCCAATAATCTTTGCAGGAATGCCACCTACTACCATATTAGTATGCACGCTCTTATTCACCACCGCATTAGGAGCAATAATTACGTTGTCTTCTATGATTACGGGACCTTGTATCACGACACCCGAACCTATATAGACATTATTACCTATCCTAGGACATTCCTTATAAGGACCTTGCCCCACAATCGACACATTGTTACCTATTTTACAATTCTTACCAAAGACAACTTTGGGATTTATCAGTACCCCTATGCCAGCATGGTTGAAAAAGCTCCCTCTCCCAATTGACATTTTATAACTAACAGAACAGTTATACATTAGAAAAGTAATAAGCTGCAATAATTTTGGTAAAAAAGGAATATGATGCAAATACAGCCAACGGGCAATCCTATATAATCTTATCGCATTTATCATCTCTATTTCCCCCTACTTCTAAAGTATCTGTCATATCCTTCAAGCAAAGCTTTACTAGTATGTTCCCATCCCAATTCATTGATTACACGATTACGCCCATACTCACCCATCCATTTACGTTTTTCTGGATTATCAAGCAATTCTAGAATTTTCCTTGCCATATCATTCGCATTATTGTGCTCGGCATAAAGTGAAGCATCCTGTGCTGAATATCGACCTTCAGTCAGATCAAACTGCACTAAAGGTTTACCCAATGCCATATATTCAAGCACCTTATTCATTGTACTCTTGTCATTCATGGCATTGTACTCGTCGCAGTTAACACACACATCAGCAGTATTCAGATAGTCAAGTAATTTCTGATCCGGTACGCGACCTGTAAATTCGACAATATCATCAAGTCCCATTTCATGACAGAGCTTTTTCATACGTTCCAAGTCAGGACCGCCTCCAACAATTCCCCAAAACACATCGTTACGTTCTGGTAACTCCTTGACATATTTTGCAGCTTTCAGTAAATACTCAATGCCTTCCTGCTGTCCAATCACACCCAGATAACCCACCATGAATTTCTTCCCACGTTTTATTTCTGATTTCGGTTCTTGTATCTTCAACCGCTCCAGTTTCGGACCACTACGCAAAACAAATACATCTTCCGCTTTCATCCCCCCACGTTCAATGGCTATTTTCTTATAGCTTTCATTGGTAACAAAAGCAAATTTGCAATGTTTGTAAGTTTGACGTTCCAGCCATAGCTGACTTTTATAGAACATACCTGTAGTCTTTCCAAATTTTGCTTCATATAATTCTGGGCAAATGTCGTGATGATCGAAAATATAGTCCACTCCCTTTTTCTTAAACAGACGAGCAATCATCCAAATATCATCAGGCGGATTACAACCATGAATGCAATCAAATCCAACCTCTTTGTAACACTTCCTAGCCAAACGATATTCATGCCACAGAGCAGTCCCATATTCTCGTGCATATCCCAAAGCTCCATTGCCATCTTTCGGCAATTTGTGGCGATAAACATGTACTCCTTGTAAAAATTCATATTCTTTGTCATAACCTTTACCAATAGGACAAATCACTGACACAGTATACCCGTTTGCAGCCAGTGTAGTAGCTTCTTGCCATACACGTGTATCGAAGGGAACCGGTAGGTTCTCTACAACAATCAAAATTTTTCTATCCATAAGATATAATGATATTCTATAATAAATTGATACTAATTTTGATATCGTTACTTTTCGAGTGACTTCTGATCCTGATTACTTTGGATTTCTCTTTTATACCATATTGCTCCGATACAAAAATATCCTCTATTCGTATTTCTCCTTCACACGACTCCAATGTAAATGCATCACATGTCACCCTACGATCTGACACCGATAGTTCATAATCCCTTGCTATCACGAAAGATGCCGTCCAATCACAATCTTTATCGAAACGGTCGTTAATCAGTAGTACCCCCTCAGATCGTCCAAAACGAAATGTACGCGTGTGCACCACACTACACAACCCTGTGACACTAGCCGTAAGTTCGTCTACATCTTCTTGGAACGAATACGACAACAGTTTCGTTTCCGCCTTCTTACCCCAAAGAAAAGCCCCCAAAACCTGCGATTGCTCTTCCCCATTGATCATCACCGTATTGTGGTGATCAGTCCGACGGAAAATATTTCTTTCCTCTATATGACAATGGTAGATATAAGTACCTGGATCGATGAAAATTCTTTTTCCGTCTTTCAGTATCTGAAAACTCAGTGCATCCGCATGTCCGTGAGCGGCAATAGTGCCAAATCCCAGTGCCGCATGGTCGATACCTATCAATATACTTCCATCGCTACTTCTCAAAAAAGAGTTACCACCTTCACTAAAACAACGGCTTCGAGAATTGTCATATATAGGCAAAGATTTTATCCGGTCAATCGACTCAGAACTAAACCACCAACCTACATTTTCGGTCACCTTTTCAAAACTATGATAGCGCATCCCTAATACTAATGAAAGCAACTGTAACACATAATTATAATGATCGGTATGTCCTCCAACCAAGTCCACAATCTTCCCCTCATCATTATCTCCAAATTCACATACTGCCTGTTCACACCAACAACAGTGACTTACAAACTCACACATCCTCCCTAACCATTTTTTCCATCCATCAGGCAGACATACGCCATTATGTAACATACAACACCCTACGATACCGTAAGCCTCCATGCCAAATGTCTGGTAATGCAGAGACAATTCCTTATTTACGCCATCCTTATAATTTTGCTTTGGCAATTCCTCAGACAGTATGCCAACAGCTAATTTCTGCCACGCCTGATGATGAAAAACAAACCCTGACAGAGCAATAGCAGCTGCTTCTACTAACAAATGATTATTAGCCGATGAAAAGCGTGAGTAATGATTGCAAAGATAATCCGTCATGTTTACAATACCCGTCTCCATATTCTCCATCAATTCTCCATATAGAATATCACCTTTTTTTTGAAGAAAACTAAGAGCAATAGTCCACTGAATACAGCGAATAGCAATCTCCATAGCGCTTGTCCATGAAATACCATGTAAAAAACTATTCTTCTCATTCCAATCGATAAACAATTCCTCTAACGAGTCGGCATACTGCCGATCACCACTCACAAAATAGGCCTTTGCCAACAAAGCAAACTGAAAATGCCGGTTCAGTTCCCAATTGGTACGTGCATCTCCAATATCATCTCGTTGCTTATAGTTCAGATAGTAGCTAAACTCGCCATCCCAGCAATTCTTCGTTTGAAAACCGGCGGCCCAATCCTTCTTATAATAGTTATAATCATACCCACCGAGCAGATGAATGGAAGTATTCAGACTATAATTACGATTACCAAAGTAAATCCCCAGTGCATCACAGTCAAACCTCAATTTTTCCAGCGCCTTGTTGAAGCGAAAAGAAGACACAGCCACCTTACAACCACTAAATCTTCTTTTCTCTTTCATTTGAATCTTTTTCTGCTCCAACCTCCAGATTACCTCCTGCAGGTTCATAGCTTTCAGGCGATTCACATACCAAGCCCATTTGCTCATTTAAAACTCAGTCTGTTTAAAATCCTCCACATACTCCATATCCTGTCCCTCATTAGTATTAATATTACCCCAAGAAAGACCTTCATATTGACCATTGTAATCCACCTCTTTCCATTGGCGTACCAAGTCAATTATAATCTTATGCGGATAATTTTTCAACACATCTGCAAAATCCTTCTCTTTATTAGTGACTACCAATACATCACTGTTTCTGCACACAACATCCAAGTCATCTGTTACAAAATGCTGCAAATGCGGAATTTTTGCCATAATAAAGTCCTTGTTTGTACCAGTCAATTCACTCACTTTTACATTACGATCGTAAATACGGATATTGAACCCCTTCCCCAGTAAGTTTTCCACCACATCCACGATAGGAGAGCATCGCAAATCATCGGTGCCCGCCTTGAAACTCAGTCCCAAGATACCAATATTACGGTGTCCTTTGCTCATAATCGTCTGCACAGCATTGCGCTTCTGTATCTCGTTGCTTTGGAAAATACTGTTAATAACAGGCACATCCACATACAAATCATGCGCTAGTGTCTTCAACGCCTTCATATCCTTCGGCAGACAAGAGCCACCATACGCAAATCCCGGTTTAAAATAATATGGAGAAATATTCAACTGTTTATCTTTGCAAAAAATCTCCATCACCTTATGTGAATCAATATCCAGTCCTTTACAGATATTACCCACCTCATTACCAAACACAATTTTCAAAGCATGATATGTATTGTTGACATACTTCATCATCTCAGCCACCTTTATATCAGTGCAAATAAACTCAGCGTGAATATCTTTATACATTTCACGGAACACTTGCTCCGCGTATTCAGAGTCAGTGCCAATCAAAGTCAATGGCGGGTTAAAGTAGTCCTCCACACTCGTCCCCTCACGAAGAAATTCTGGATTGCTCACTACTGTGAAGTGTATTCCCCTTTTTAAACCACTTTCCTGTTCAATAATCTCACCCACCTTTTGGTTTGTCCCAGGAAGCACAGTAGAACGAATAGCAATCAAGTGCATGTTTTTGGGAGCATTTTCACCCGCAAACTTTTTCTCCAAAGCCTTACCGATACGCCCAGCTACTGTATAGATATAATTTAAGTTCAAATGCCCTTCTTTGCTCGAGGGGGTACCCACCACAATAAACGACACCTCTGTTTGAGCAACAGCTTCAGCAGCTACAGTTGTAGCCGACATCAATCCTTTGTCGTGGGCTTCCTTACACAATTCGGCAATACCTTCCTCAATAATGGTAGGTTTACCCTCGTTCATCAGACGAACCTTGTTCTCGTTTACGTCCACACCAATCACCTTGTGACCAAGCTTGGCACAACATGCCGCGCCTACGCATCCTACGTAGCCGAGACCAAAAATACTAATGTTCATGATTATTTGAATTGAAATTTATATATTACTAATGACTAAAGCCAGTTTATTGCGTTTTGTGTATTTCAACTCTGCCTCATTGATAAGTTGGATATTCACATCTATATTTTTTAAACCCATTTTTTCATCTATCAGACTAAGGATTATATTCTGTTCCGATTGTTTAAAATCCCTATCCGGCACAATATTCAATGTAACTTTTCCAGGTTCATTCTGAATAAACTGTGCCTTTCTAACATTCGGCACATCCTTAAAAATAAACGTAAGAGCAGCATCACTATAACGGGTTCCATCCTTACCAACAATATTGGATGCAGTACGCCCTTCAATACTTTCTATCGTTGCATCATACGAATGTAATGGAAAGCAATCTTGCTTTAGAACAATACAATCTGTTGTTTTATATCGTATGAGTGGAAACACATCATTAATAAGCGATGTTGAAATCACATAATCATCATAATATTCTTCTATACCATAACCGGGATCTTCAAAATATCCGTCATGATCAAAAGATTCCTCTAAGCGGATCGTTCGCTCCGTTGTACCATAATGATCATAAATTTGAGTATTGAACACCTTTTCAATCAACATCCGCTGATAATCATGCAATGTCTCCGAAGAAGTAAATGCTACCGGAATATGACATTCTAATCCCTTATCATGTAAAACAAGAGCTAAATTATAAAGCGAACTTGGATATCCTTCTATCGCTTTGGCATGATGTTGCTTTATCAATCGATAATAAGTCATTGCCGTATGTTCATTTATGTTATAACTAGAAAGAAAAAGCGTATTACTCACATGTACTTTAAGCGATATATCACTTCTCCCCAAGTTCCCACGCAAAGAAACCATTGGTTCACCATAGTTATACCCACAACGTTTCCGATAACAAACAAAATAAGCCTGTTCTCGCCATACCGATGCCCAATCTTGAAACACGGTGAGCGGGGTTCCCGTTGTTCCGCTTGTATGATTCTTCACCAATCCTCGTTTTGAACGAGTCAGTAACTCCTTACCATGAGCTTTCAACATATCTTTAGTAAGAATCGGTAATTTTATTATATCTTCCAGATGTTGTATTTCGTCGGCTGACTTAACTCCCTCTGCCAAACATAGTCTTCTATAATATTCAGATCTAAAATACACTTTTCTGAATATTTCCAAAAATCGCCTCTCGTTCCTTTCCCTTAGTTCTTCCGGTGTCATATCATACATAGCATTAATTTCATCCATATATTTATGAATAAATAAACGGGTGCGCAGAAGATACTTCAAAGACTCTTCGACATATTTCTTTATCATAATCGTCGGATTTTATTTATATGAATTTTCATCAATACTCCTAGACAAATACCTCATCTCAAAATTGTATTTATACTAAAGAATCGTACAGTGTTTGTAATTGCTTCTGCACATAGTCTGGTAGATGATCCTGAACCTTACTTAACGAATCTTTCCCCATACGCTTCGCCATAGCCTCATTTGCCATCAAATTCGATATTGCATGGTAAATAGCAATTTTATCTCCCGGTTCTATGATAAAACCATTTTCATTATTTTTTAAAATCTCAGGAATACCACCTACTGTAGTGGAAATTATCGGTAAAGAATAGCTCATGGCTTCTAATACTGATATAGGCAACCCCTCATTATAAGAGGGCAGGATATAGGCATCCGCCTGATTGAGCAACCGTTCTTTCTTTATACCACTCACCCAACCTTGATATTTGGCAATATCGTTCAAATTTCGTTCTCTAATGATAGCTTGTACTTGCTCCACGTCTCCATCACCACCAAACAAGAACTCGAGCTTATTAATAAATTCTTCACGATGTTCACTCAAAACATCCAATATATCATAAATGCCTTTACGCTTACCCAAACGTCCAAAGAAAAGTATGACAAACTTATCATTCTTTTTTTTGTTAATATGAGGAGGAGCGATAACATTCTTGATAACCACCACATTTTTGTGATGAATTGTGTTCTCAAACCACAACTTCCAACTTTTACTAAGCGCAATAATGCAATCGCACTTGTTCAAAGTTTTGATTACAGCTTTCTTATATTTGATAGTAAATATTTGAAATTCAGCACCATGACTGTGAAAAACCACTTTTTTCCCAAACAGTTTGGCTATATAAATAAAGATACGTTTGCGCCAAAAACTAGCATTACTTGCTCCATGCACATGAACGATTTCTATTTGAGGTCGAAACAGCATCCATCCGAAAAATTGAAAGAAAGCCCTACATAAGATAAAAAGTTTATTTACTTGTCCTCCATCTACCACAGTAGTGACATGATTAAATGGCTTGTAAAAAGTGCTATACACATTTTCCACAGCCGCCACGCCACCATGTACAATACGATAATCAATACCTATAGTTAAAATATTTTCCGCATTCATACTTTACAATAATCTCAAATTACAGTATAATTTAATTGTGATAATATATCTATTGAAAAAATAAAACAAAACATTCTCACTCTACCATTCTTGTTTACTATAATGCAATTAAAGAAATACGGCAAAGGCCCTTTCACCCGTTAATTCCGATGAACAAAAAAAGTGAAGAAATGGAACTTTTTCTCACTAACTTTTATTTTTCGTCTTAATTTAATAAATATGGGATTCCAATTTTGTAACTTTTTTAATTCCACCAATGGGCAATTCTATATATTAACCAAGAAATCTATGAATTTCTTGCCCACTCCTTCTATACTAAAATGCTTTTTCATAACATTCAAACCATTTTGACCGATTTGCAAAGCGTTCTGTGGATTTTCCAAATAATAAATAATGCCATTAGCTATTTCTTCCACACATTCAGGCTGTACTAAATATACACTCTCCATATGCTTTACATACTTACCCACATCGCTAACATTTGTTGCTATTACTGGATTTCCTGTAGCCAACGATTCTGACAGTTTGAAAGGGAAACCATAATTGGAAAACTTGCTATTTTCTCTCGTCATAGTTAAAATATCACAATCAAGCAGCGTCTCAACAAGTTCCCTATCAGATACCATACCTTTATATTGAACATCCGGATTATCTTTAACGAGTTCTAGTACTTTCATATCTGACGGTTGCCCTTTACCTGTCATTATTAACCTACAACTATACCCCTTTTTCTGCACAAGTAAAAAAGCTTTAAGTAAGTATTCCACCCCGTCTTTCTTAGCAAATGTTCCTGAATACAGAATAGTTGGAGGATTACTAAAAAACTGCTTCTTCGTTTTTTCAAGAATGGGTGTAGAATTAGGTAAAATACACATTTTCTGGGGGGGATATGCTTTCAAATTTTGCTCTTTCAATGCTTCTGAAATTACAAAACTACCATCACTCCATTTATAAGCCCTTCTACTGACCTTTCCTGTAAGCAAAAAATGTATTTTTGTCTTTATGGAATTATTTGTTCCTTTTGTATTATAATCGGTCTCCACTTGATCATAAACTATCTTATAGCCTAAACTATAAGCATACCTAATAATAGGATAATCCCAAAATTCTACCTTAGTATCACATACAACCACATTCTTTTTATCTGAATTAAACCATTTTTTTAAAAAGATCTTACCTTGATGATAATATTGAAAGATTTTACCTTCATTCAACAAATATGATATATCAATATAATCACAATCTCCATACATCCCCTTTAGTGGATTCTGCGACTTTACCTGATGACGCAAGACTAACACATGACACTCAACGCCTTGAACATTCATATAATCCACCATATACCTGCGACGCTTTGTTGTGGCCAATCCATAAGGGAATACCACTCCACTAGCCATTACAATATTTAACTCCATACTTATATTATCTCAATTAATGCTTTTCACTACTCTACAAGGAATTCCAGCTGCCACCACATTTGCTGGAATATCTCTTGTTACTATACTTCCTGCTCCAATCAACGAATTTTCACCAATGCAAACGCCTTTCAGAACAGTGACGTTCATACCCAACCACACATTGTCTTCGATGATAATAGGAGCATCTTTTCCCGCTCTATAATCATCTGTATGCGCATCAGTATCCATTATCAATGTATTTGCACCACAACGAACATTATTGCCTAATACAACAGAAGTGGATGCCCATATTCTTGTACCAGAAAAGCCACAATTATCACCAATTTTAATTACAGCTCCCTTAGTTGTATAAAGCATGCAAGGACAATAGAGTCCAACCTTATTAGATGTTTTTTTGGATAGAAAATAACATCCACTTCCTATAGATATTTTTCCGTTTTGCAAACGTTTAAAATGGGAAAATCCCTGAAACTTAGTATTCTTACCAAGCTTTATGTCCCACCACCAAGCCCACACCTTCATACACAAGGTGTAATATTTACGAGACATCCGATACCACAATTCATTCATATAGTGAGCACGATTTTGTACTAAATATCCAATTCCTATCTTTTGCATACTTCTTGATAAATATGAAACATCATTCTCGCATTCGTCTCGCTATCATGCCGTTTTGCTGCTTCTTTAGATCCATTCTCTGATAATATTGTCACCAACTCATTATCATAGAATAATTGGCATATATATTTTGCCAAATATTCGTATTCCTCAAACCTGTAAAGAAGTCCTGTTTTTCCATGCTCAATCATTGAAGGAATACCTCCAGCAATAGAACCGATACATGGCACACCTAATAATTGCGCTTCACCTAAAGAGTTGGGCGAATTTTCTACTGAAGAAGGACATACAAATATGTGTGCTTTCAGATATTGTTCTATCATACCCTTTTCATCCAAAAAACCAGTGAAGTGGATTTTATCTCTTACCTTCAAGTTGTCCATTAAATGACAGATATAATTAGGATAAGCTCTAAACTTTAGTTTATCTTTCAATGTCTTACGCAATGTATAATCATTGCCTGCCACATATACTTCCACATCCGGGAAATCTCTCAAAACAATCGGTAATGCTTCAATCACTTTTTGTATGCCCTTCAGCGGTGAAGCCGCTTGACTTAAAAAAATCCGATATTTTTGACATTTATCATATTGCCATGTATTACATAAATAGAATGAACTTCTAAGATTTTCATTGCAAAAATGATAGTGCGCTCTAGGATTAACAGACCAAACATGAGTTTTGTCCCAATCAGTTCTGCCTATAACATGCATACAACGATTGAAATACTCCTTTTCCAATTCAGCTCGTATATGCATTGACTTTTGCATTTGCGTGACGGAAGTCTTAAAACAATCATACAATGTACGATATTTTCTTAGCATATCCATCTGAATACCACCAAGATTATAACGTTCAATACCACTTACGACTCCTTGTAAAGAAATGCAAACATTGCTACTACCACAAACTCTCATATAGGCAAGCCCATGCGAAAACTCCGTACCATGAATATGGACTACATCAGGACAAAAATCATTATTAATTTCTTTCCAAAAAGTTTCTAACTTTTTATTATACGAAGTTGACGGATTTCCCGGAATACAATAATAAGTAACATTCTTGATATCCCTCTTTATCAGTTGTTTTGTTCCTGTATACAAAGTAGCAATGCCAAATTGCAAATCAGGATACATACTACTTATAGATATAAGCATGGATTTCATCCATCCTCCCAACTGTGGTTCAGGAATATTTAAAGCATTACAAATATCAGGAAAAGCCAATGAGTTTGTAATCCAAAGTATTTTCATTGTTTAAAATATTAAATCCATCTAGGTGCTTCAAAAACAGAGATATAGTCCATCCATCGTTCATACAAATAATGATGCATATTATTCCATGATGACCAAACACAATAAAATATTAGAATCGAAAAGGCTAATGAACGAATTCTAACCATCGTCTTTGTTCTTTCAGTTCTCAAAGACATGACGACAAAAGGTAAAACCAACAAAAGATAATAATACATGAATTCTCCCATTCTCGCAACATTACTAGGCAAATAACTGCTTAACAATAAACCAACATACCACATGATAGAAAAAAACTTTAAAGGTTGTGGCATCTGATGATAATAATAGCAAACAGCAGTTATTATCATACTGTAGCATGATATCTCAAAAAAAGAATTATTATTAAATTCTGTTCCAATCTGTTCTATATAACCTTCTACATTATTCAACATCATTTCATCAGAAAACATAGTCATATAAACTTGTAGAACTGATATATCAATAAAGATTTTACCAATATAAAATATATTGCATATAATAGCTAGCATTAACCACCATTTTCCGTTGTATACATGAGACCAAAGATAAATGGGTAATATTAAGAAGGCTATATATGCGGATGAGTGACATTGAGCACCTACATATACCAACACAATAGAAATTACATATTTCGTGTATGACTTTCTGACAAAAGGAATACGAACTGGAATTTTAATTTTCTCTAGCAATACCAACACTGATAATATGGCAAACATTAACGACCAACATTGCCGGTTTGAATTAATGAACAACAAACCATAGTCTGTTCGCAGCATAAACAAAAAAATTGTCACCCAATAATATTGAGCTGGTACATACCATCGCATTAAATAATACAACAATAACAAAAATAAGGCTGTTGTCAACATTAACCAACCAAAAAAAGTAATAGGTTTGAATAATTTCAGCAAGTACATAAAGAAAGGCTCAATATCCCGTCCTCCTGTACCAGCGTCCCAAATACTAGCATTCAAATTAGCATACTTCCAACGGCCAATATTAGGTGTCCAATCTTGTACTAATTCATATTGAAATCCTAACAATATAAACAACAAAAACAAGGATATTCTTAAACCTAAGACTTTGTTTTGAGCTAATAACGGAATCAGGATAGCAAGTATAGTTATAAAATAGAAATACATTTCTTATCAATAAGCACTCACAATGCTAATTGCATCAATAAAGATACCATAAACACTTTAAGTTATATTTTTGGTTAATAATTATGTTCCTTTGCAATCTTCTCCATAATATAAATATAATACATAGAAAAAGGCAACAATTCCTTTTGATAAGATAACCACAAAAATTATCTACGTACAATTTTTTTAATCACTTTTAGTCCTTCATTTCCAACAATAGAAGATACTACAGCTTTTATTTTATCCCCTGACTTAACAATTTTATTTTTCCCTATAAATTCGCTCATTGCCACAACTTCGTCTACTTCTTCTGTGAATACTTCAAATAAAATTGGCCGAAAATTCTCGTTTATAAACTCATTTTTCACATTGGAAAACTCCTCTTTATTCTTCGCACTGATATATTTAAACCCACAGTTTTCAGCCCATCCCTTTGCATTGCCATTATGACCATTTGCAGAAATAAAATTGTCAACATTAACATTATCCTTCCATTTTTTTGTCATTATTTTAAACTCTGCCCCTCCGTTATTATTCACAAGTAATATTCTGACATTGTTTTTAATGTGTCTAATGCCAAGCGCATTCATATCATAAAAGAATGCAAGATCTCCGGTCACAATGAAACAAAATTCATTGGTATTCATGCTTTCACCAATCAGCATAGAATTGCAGCCGTCAATTCCAAAGGCTGCCACATTTGCATAACCCTGAATACTTGTATTTAAAGGAAAATAGCTCCAACTACGAAGGCTATTAAGTATAGCAAAATTCATTATACTGTTCTGAGGAATATCCTTGTAAAGTTGTTGAGCGACGTATAAATTAGAAAAAGGCACTTCTACATTGTAGTTCATTGTACTGTTCATATTTTTCCACTCTTCATAGTAAGAATGGTCAACCTGCATATCTTTTTTCATACGATTAAAGAAGTAGAAAGCAGGACATTCAAAAATTTTATTTAAACGATTATATGTATTAACAACGTTCCCATCTTCACACACACGCCAATGCTCAGTATTCTTTGTGAGATTCAATGCATTGTAAATGGAATAATCACCTGTCTGACCACCGATTGTAATTATTATATCGGGATTCAAGTGTTTCAACCCACCACACGAAACAAGCAAATTACCTTGAATAGAATATATACCATGATAATTTGACAGATGATTCACATACACTACAACATTATAACCTGTACAAAAATTATCCAATGCATCCTTTTGCCGTTGCGTAAACGGACGATGCTCTCCTATTATTACAAGTACACGCTTGCCGCCTAAATCTACATCCGACCATTCATCCCATGCCATATATCTTTTAATTGTACGTATTACAGGTAATTCAACCTGTTCAAACTGTCCTTGTTGTACATCCACAATACGAATATTCAGCTGTATCGGTCCCGGATTACGATGGGTAAGTTCCAACATTGCCTCTCTTGCACTATTGATACACTGCATTCTCGTATTATCATCCGTCACTGGTGGCAAGTCAAAACTGCGTTTTACAGAGTCTACAGGCAACGACATTTGGTCGGGAGCTTGCATATAATCTTGATACTGGAAACGCTCCAACTTGGACGTAGTGATTGCCAAAATAGGCGCATGCTTATAGAAAGCTTCCGTTAATCCCGGAATGTAGTTTCTTGTAGCTTGTGCACTTGTACAAGAAACAGCTACGAGTTCACCCGTTTGCAGATATATTCCGATGGCAAAATACATAGCACTTCGTTCGTCGGGAACAGAATAGCAATGAAAATACGAATCGTCTTGTACAGCTTGCACTATGGGAATGTTTGTACCACCAGGATTTAAAACTATATGATGGATGTTATATTCCTTCAAAAGAGAAATAACAATACGAACATTTTCTTGAGTTGTATACATATATCTAACATTATAATTTTAGAACGAATATTTTACATCATCATAAGTGAGAACGCCAGCACCACCAGTCATATATATCATGTCTCCCATGATAGAGCGCCCCATATCACTGACAAGATATACAGCCATGTTTGCTATTTCTTCCGGCATAATATAACGTCCGAGTGGTAAACGTTCAAGCCACATATTGCTCTGTCCGTCTTTTATCATCATTGGTGTAGCCGTTGGTCCTGGTGCTATGCCGTTTACGGTTATGCCATATTTAGCCAAAGTTTTTGCTAATCCCAATGTCAATCCGCGAATTCCCCATTTACTTACTGTATAAGCGGAATCTGCCGGACGGATACACGAAGCAGATGCGATATTCAAAATGTTACCTTTGATGTTGTTAGCAACGAAGTATTTACCCAACATTTGCGAAAGGAAGAATACACCTTTGAGGTTTGTGTCAAGCACTTTGTCATATTCTTCCTCAGTCGCATCGGGCATTCCCTTGTAGTTAACTCCTGCATTGTTGACAAGTATGTCTATTCCGTTAATCCCTGCGACTTTAACTTCACTAAGAATACCATCAAATGTTTTTTCAAAAGTAGGAACCTGTGTATTATTCAATACGCATCCAAAAACTGTAGCTTCGGAGCATTCTATCTTCAACCGATTTATTGCCGCATTAATACGTTCTTTGCTACGTCCAGTTATAATCACAGCTGCACCAGCATTAATATATGCTTTTGCTATAGCATAACCAATACCACTTGTTCCTCCTATAACCAGAGCACAACGCCCATTCAGAAGTTCATTAGGTGGTAGTAAAGCTATCTTTACCGTAATATTAGTTATTGGACGATGGTCAAACAATAATTTGAAAAACCTTTTTATTACTAAACTAAACTTCATGAATTATGTGTTGCTAAGAATGTTTGGTCAAAAAGTTTTCGCAACGCTTGACCATAATAATTTTGTTCAAAATAGGGTGACATCTTATGGCTCAAACTCATGTCATTACATATCTCCTCGGCTATATGATATGCATCGTCTAAATCTTCTGCCACATATACATAACCATCATAAACCCCCTTAAACCAGTCAGCACCAGTCACCACCTTATGATCATTTGACTTGATGATGACTACTGGAGTTCCAGCACAAAGCGAAAATATCGTACCGTGGTAACGATCTGTAATAGTAACCTTAAACGTTGAGTATTTTTCTATCTCGTTCTCAATATACTGTTGAAGATTGGCGCGTATATTCTGAATACTAGCTTTGCTTTGTGTGTCTCCCATAACAACGGGAGCGATTAGCTGCAACTGCTCACGCAATTTTATCAAATCAGTTTCAGGATAGAACTTCTCCCCATCGTCACGTCGACAAAGAAATATTTTATCACGTTGATTGTCGTAATCAAAACTTCCAATCAATGATGTCACAATGTCTGGATAAGCAAGCACCTTCAGATTTGGAAACATCTGTTTCGCCTGTCCATACGAAATCATATCACGAGCCAAGAATAACATATTCCGACAACCGTTATAACTTTGGGCTGTTCGTGCTCTGTTCTTCTCTTCTTTAAAAAAAATAGTTTGTGGCATCATGAGTACTTTTGCATCTGGAATATTATCAGCTATCAGTCGATGCATTAATTCATGATTTCCACCCAAATCTTGCGTGGTATAACCACTTTGGAAAAGTATCACATCGTCAGGTGTATAATTTCGTTTTAGCATCTCTACAAAACCAAGACGCGGATTCACGACTGTATCTGATTCAGACTTGCCAATTTCATAGTCGTTACAATATTTGTCAAGCCATCGACAAATACAATAATGTTGCGCCAAATCACCCAAATTGCAATGTGCCGTTACTCCAAGATAAAAAATTCGTTTCTTTCCTTTAGTTCTTTGCAAAAAACAAACAAACTGCGCAAAGTCTTTTCTTTGCATTACTTCAGCTCTTCTATCTACAAAATATTGTTTAATAGGATGACCAATTGGAGCAACTAGTCGATGTAATAATGATTTTTTCTTTGCCATATTAGATATGAAATAACCTATAGAATCTACGTTTCCAAACAAAAAGTTTATCAATAAAGTTAAGTTGCATACTCTTAACTATAGCTTCACCTAGAGCTTTGTCTTCGATTACATACTTAGGATGCTTGAGTGGAAATGTATATTCAAATGTCTTCTTATTAAATATTCTTTTCACCGTAGGAGGTAAATTTTCTAATGAAACTTGATTATGAACAGCATCAGGTGTCAGGCCAATATTACAAATCAAATTTCGAGTAGGAATAATTGCTAACTGATTATTCAATAGGCGTGCCATTCTATTAATAGATTCATAATGTTCTTTTCCTGAATTTAAATGCCGCAAAACTGTAGATTCCATCATCTTAGTAAAATCACCATTATATTTTAATGTATCAACTACATATTTATCATTCAAAAAAGCGTATGTCGAATCCCACATATCTATCGTTCGTCTCCATGTAGCCCACCCCCAAATTGGTCCATGTTTTGAAAAGAAATAATCAATATCCAAATCCAATTTATCCATATGACACATACCGGAAATCATGCTAATACGCATATCATTCTCATATTTATCCAATAGTTCTTTGCAAAATGGAAAAAAACTTTGTGAAGGAACATCATCATCTTCAAGGATGATGCCCTTATCTACTATTGAGAACATCCATTTTTGAGATATATATTCTGACGGATCACAACCATAATTCTTTTCCTGATACATTTTGTACACTTCACATTCCCAATCAATATCTTCCACCACTTTGCGACATGCATTTATCCCCTCTTCATCATTGCGACCTTTTCTAGGACCGTCTTGATAAAGGAAAAGTTTAGTTGGACGTGCTTTCTTTATTTGCTCAAATACATGAGCTGTTTGTTCTGGACGTGCAAAGAAAAGTAGGAGCACAGCCACATCTATTTTTGCTGAATACATAATAGAATTATTTTTACTTATTTTAACACTTTCTTCTTTAGATAGTATTTAAACCCAGTGATAATATGAAAAGATGAAAAGGATCTTTTCATAATAATAGTATAGTATCTTTCTTTAATCTTATATTTTAAATTTTTCTTTTCAATTTTATCCAAATCATAAATACAGTCAAGAGTCTTACATATCATATTTTGAGCATCTAGCAAATTATTTAACATTGTGTTGAAACTTTTTCTCATCCTATGATGTGATCCCTTTCGCTCCAAAATATTATACCTGATCCCCTTTAAAATTTTGGTATTAGAATTGCATGTAACAGGTAAAAGCAACTGTATATTTTGACCTATAAAGCGAGAACTAAATATTTTCTTATCCTTATAATATTTAAAAAGAGTACTTACTCTAATTACATGGCTACCTGCTGGTAGCCATATATTTGACGTACTTAGTAAAACATCTTCAAAAATACAACATTCTTTGTTTTTTCCAGTATAATATATATTTCTTTTACTTCCAGTATTTTCATCCACTATTTTCGGAAAAAATCGGACGCATGAACTTTTATCATCTTGTTCTAATGCAGTGATGGCATCGAAAAATACATTCTCATCTTCATACCAGTCATCACCGTCCGGCCAAACAAGGTATTTCCCACGAATATACTGTAATCCCTTATTTATAGCTGTGCATACTCCAGCATTTTTTTGTGATACACAAATATATTCATATCCTTTCTCTAAAAAACGAGATTCATATATATCAATCACCTCTTTTGTATTATCCGTACTTCCATCGTCAACACACACAATTTCCACATTATCGTAAGTTTGTATAAGGATACTATCCAACAAACGAGGCAAATATTTACCCACGTTATAACATGGTATTATTACACTGAGTTTAGGTTGCATTATTATTTTAAAATTTGAGAATCAAATTAATTAAGCCTAAAAATTATCACTCATCTATCGAAATGCCCTTATGATATAGCCTCTCTCAATTTTGTCCAATCCTATATAATAGATGGAAAGTGACATAGAAGATACTGCAAGTATGGATTTCAGAAATACGCTAACAAAAATATTATCAATTTTTATTACATAACGCAATAAAATAGATAAGCCAACAATAACTACAAATATTTTGATTGCTGGATAAATAGTACGTTTAAAATATTCCAAATACGTAAAATTCGTTTGCTTCTGCAGAATATGGCAATGAAACAGAATTACGCAAACAGAAAGTATTATATTCACAACTGTAATGGAATACACAGATGCACCATGTAAATACAACACATATGCTACAGGCAACAACATAAACAATATCAAACTAAGACCGATTTGATTATTTCTGATGTTACCTGTTGATTGTATCAATGCATCAAAACCACATTCTAAAGTATAAATCAACGCATTGATGAGCATAAAGAAAATGAATCCGCTAGCATAAGCTGGTGGTTCCTTCAACCAAAGTACGAGTATTTCATCTAATGATATAATCAATGTTGCAACAGGAACAATCATTAAAAAAAATGAATATCTACAGATAACAAACACAAGATGGAGAGACCTCTCTGCATTTCCACTTCCATAATTTTTCATAATCTGCGGAATGGTTGCCTGTCCCAAACTGCGAACTAACATTTGCACATATCCATTCACCTGCACTGCAACACTATAGGCTGCATTCATTACTGTGCTAAAAAATAAGTTAATGATAATTGATGACCCTTGTGACTGTCCCATACAAGCTGCTGATCCCAGCATTATCCATCCACAGTAACTAAGTATCTTTTTATAATCCTTCCAAGATTGGTTAAAACGGAAACGTACAATTTCCTGCTCTTTAATCCTACAATATATCATATTACACACTGGAACTGTTAAATTGATCACACATATAATCATTGCATACATACGCAAACGATTGCCTATATAATGGGCAAGAAGAATTACCATGAACAATTTAAGTACCATCCGTCCTATTTCGCATACGGCTGTAAACAAGAACTTTTCTCTTGCCACAAGCAAACCATTACTTGGAACTGCAATAACAGAAAGCCCACACGCAATCAAACTCCAATGAAGAACAAATAGTGCATCTGGTATTTGCGCCCTGTTAACATTAAGAAAATTATCAACATACCAACAACCAATAGTTTCACCGACAAGCAATAGGAAGATCGCAAGTACAACATGTATAATAAATACAGTGTTATAGACTTTATTTAGATTACCTTTTTCCCCCTTTCCCATTTCTATTGCCAAAAAGCGGTAAGAAGTTGATAGCATTGTTGTGCCAAAAAAATTCATTAAAGAAACCACGCCTCCAACTACAGCATACAATCCATAATCAGCTACACCAAGAGCTAATAATATGACACGACTTGTATACAATCCTATCAATACACTGAATACTAGTTTGACATAAAGTATGGCAGTATTTAGTATTATTTTTCTGTTATCGTTCATTTGCAGATTCAATAGCAATTATTCAATAGTTTCACTTTCAAGAATCAGTTCATAAGTAGCATAACTATAAGGCTTAACTTTATCAGCTTTACCTTTAAACGTAAATATTGGCTGATTTGTATGCTGTGTCTTGCATAATTCAAAATACTCACTTAGAAAATTAGTCGCTTTCCGCAATTTGTTGTTTCCCTCTGTTTCTATAGATCGAATGTAATTCACGAAATCATCATTACTACAAAAGATTTTCCTAAAGGGAATATCGCTATTAAAAATGAACTTGATAGTATGAGAATCTATCATTTGATGCGAAACCATATTGTAAATATATCTTTGAGGCTCGCGATACATTGACTCTGTAAGACTTCTGATTGCTTCTGGCATTAGTATATATCCATCAGCTTCGGAAGTCTTGGGAGCTATGTCTTTTATACATGCCAAAAATAGGTCATATATATCTATTGGGTTAAGTTTACCTTCTTTGAAAAGCGCAATACCTCTCTGTAGTCGAATAAGACAAATGTCTGACAGTTCTGAATCTGTAAATACACAATCATCTGCCCTTAACTCTTTGTTACTAATTTGAGAAGATAATACTTTTTGCAGAAAGGCAGTTGTAGCAGTCAGATCATCTTCACATTCCAGTACCTTTTTTATGTAATTCTTATATTCCTCTTTACTCAAAAAATCAAACTTCTTTTCCCATTCACCCCATGAGTAATAGTAAAGATAACGACAAAAAATAGAGAAAAGTTCTTCGTCATGAGTATATTTATAACAGAGAATGCCTATCTTCAAATACTCTGCAAGTTGTTCCTGTGTATTCTGATTATCTTTAATCATCAGAAGGTAGTCTCGGATATCAGTATTGATATAACGCCCTTCCCACTGTTTAAACAATTGTTTAACTTCGGCATCTTTAATATTTTTCTTTAGCAACCTATCTAAATCTTCGCAATATACTTTATAGTATTCCATATTAAAGAAATAAGTGTCGAAACAATTCTTCCAATAAACATGAAGATAACCCTTTTTATTCATACTTTCTAGATCGCCAGAAGTATGTTGAGGAAACATGAGTCGCAGTGCATCAAAATATGGTTGTTTCATATGTTTTTCATCCGCCTTCAATATGTATATATTTCTGTAATCATAAGCAAAATCAGAAACTATATCAAAAAAATCTTTTAACTTCAAGCGTTCGTAAATATTGGGCTCTGCATATTTTAAAAGTGATACAATAAAGAAATCACTAAATTTAACATTTTTCTGAAGGGGTAGATATGATGCACAGAAAGCACTCATGAATCGTTTAACATCACGCATAGTTGGCAAATAGTTCTCTGCTAATCCAACTACATGCAAAAAAGATTGTTCTATATCTTGTTCAGTAAGATTAGTGATAAATCCCTCTCTAAAGAGACGCTTAAGCTCATAAAATAAAAATGATGATCGTTGGTTGTTAAGACTTTCAGGAAGAGGTAGTTCCATATTAAAGTATTTATCTGTAAAATCTCGCCCTTCCGGACAACATACTACACTTCCAAGAACGGTGTTTACATACTGCTTATCATATGCTGTTACAAATACTGTATTTTGAAATGAAGCATTCTTATTGATAAGCTTCAGTACCTCTAATATTTCTTCACCTGTAAGGCGGTCAAGATCGTCTATGAGAATTACAATCTTCTTATTTAAAGCTGCTACTGCCTTCTGTATCTTCTCTCGACTATCTGTTGCATCATTGATATGAATGATGCCTAAAACTTTTGACCATATTGTATCGCGTGCCAATACGTTCAAATCCTCCATATAGTCTTTTACAACCGACTTCATTCCTGTATGATATTGGGATAATTGCGTGGCTATAATGGATAAGAAATCAGACTGAATACAATTAACATTGGCAGATACTCGTGCATTAAAATCGATAATTATAACATCGTTATACTGAAGAAGATCGTCCCGCAGAAAATTAAGCATTGAAGTTTTACCTGCACCCCAAGGTGCTGTAATACCAATACTGTAACTATCTGTAAACTCCCGTTGGCGAATAGTTGCAGATAATCGTTTTGCAAATTCGGCAAAATGATATCTATCATATTTTACATTGCAAACTGGTTCATCTCGATAAAACTGGAGAGGTGATATTTCTGACTGTAGTGGCTCCGTTGGTTGGGGAGAACATTTTAATGTACTTAACTGTCCACCTTTTATTTCAGATATTTTTCCTAAAATAAATCCAATTAATAACGCAAATGCTAATAATTGGAAACAATCTATCTGACCAATAGCATTTAAAAAAGAAAAAGAATCATCAACCCATTTGTAATAAGCATAACTAATAAATATAATTGCAAGAATAGTATATGATTGGGAATCAATATGCTTCTTGGAGAAATGCCAGCCATAATACACAAAGCCCAAACAGAGCGTATATATCAAGAATTGCAGACTTCTACCTTCTTTTAATTCCAAAAGATTCCACAAGTCAATAAATATTTTATCAGCTAACACTCCTCCCCAAAGATTGATAAGGCACACGCTTATCAATACTATATAAAAACAAGAAATGTTCTCACGCACACACTTGATGCATTTACGGAAAAAATCAATTACATAATAAACGAACAACATCCCCAAATGACATAAAGTGGAAACAACGCTCTGAAGCCGTTTTCTTATACAGGATATCAAAGAATGGACTTTTTTAATTTATTACTTTTCTCTCCTCCTATCGGCTCCACATACCCAACCGGCATATCCGCACAAGCACACCCCAGCATATTCAACCGGACAGCAATCTTACTTCTACCATCTATCGTAACAAGTTCTCCTATAAGCCCTGTCAAGGGACCTTTAATAACACGCACTTTTTCACCACGTGCCAAAGGAGCACTATTCATACAGATTGCCTCTTCGGAATAGTCAAGCATAAAACGGAAACGAGCCATTTGTTCATCAGGAATGATAGTCGGACTGCTCTCACCACGCATTACCATATACCGACTAACGGTAGAAAAGGAAAGAACCTCTTTACGTTCTTTAGGATCAGCATGTACAAAAACCATCATCGGAAGCAACACGGATTCAACCACTTTACGGCGGTCGCTCCATTGATGGACTTCTTGCTGGACCGGTACAAAATTTTCAATCCCCATTTTGTCTAAACGTTCGGCTACTTTCTTCTCATGATGCATACGGACCAGAGCGACATACCAACGTTTAGAGTGTGCTACGCCTTCCCCTGTCCCAATTTTAGGCCCAGCACTTAAAGTTTCTTTCGTTAGAATCATACTTTTTTACCCCTTAAGTTTCCGTTACTTCTTAGGTAACGGATAAGGTATTCATTCACAAGAAAACAGATGAAAATAGGAAAACATGGACAAGAACCGCCTACAGCAATGTTTTTCTAACCTATGCGAAGGGAAAAACATCTTTGAAAACAGAGTATAGGAATATCAGGCATGATAAAACAAAATCATCATGTCCGGATATATTCTTGTTGTATATTTCAACAAATCAGAAAAAAAAGAAGATTTTACTTGTTTACTATTTGTATTTTTGCATATCTTTGCACCGAATAATTATCCGTTACCTAAGAAGTAACAGAAACATTTCGCCCTTGATTTCTAATACTTTATCGTCAATTATCTACCTAAACGATAGTTTTTAATGTAAGATAAATTCCCTTTATTTACCTCTGTACGTTCTCTTAGCTCAAAACCTTTTAAATAGATTTGTGTGGTTTTTATTGATTTGTGTCCCAACGATTCACTAATCATTTCAATAGGCACTCCACGATACTTGGCTGTCGTTGCCCAGGAATGACGGAGTGTGTAAGAAGAAACGGGAGAATTCAAACGTAGAGCTCTCGCCAAATCCTTCAAACAATTATTGAATCTCCGAAGAGCAGACTGATATTCACGGTATGCCCTTTCATCCTTCCGTTTTTTATTACCGCAAAGTATGTCGAACAGATAGTCCGGACAATCAGGAATGGGTTCCTGATTACTTCGGAGTTGATTAATCATTCCTCTGGCAGTATCAAGCACTTCCACGCTCATGGGAGTTTTCGTCTTGATTCGATTATAGCGTAATACACTCTGATCTAAAGCCGATTTTTCCAGATGAGCTAAATCAGCGAATGACATTCCACAAAACTGGAACATCAGAGCAGCAATAGTTTGTGTACGACGTAAACGCTCCGATTTGGGATCCTCATACAAAAGTCTGTGCAACTCACCGGCAGGCAAAGCTTTCTTTTGTCGGACATCCACACCTGTATAGACATCATGAAATAATCGGGGAACATAAGGGGCACTCCCTGCTTCCACTCCCCGATTGTAAATGCTACGAAGCATACGCATATACGTAGAAATCGTATTAGGCTTCAAACCACACTCATAAAGATACTGACCATAACGTCGTAAACGTTCTTTGGTGACCTGCCTGAACGACATATTCAACGTACCACAAAACTTACTGAAAGAATAAAGGGCATTCTTATAGACATGCGCTGTAGAATAGCGCCCCTCCTTTCGTAAACGATTGATGTAGTTCTCCCCACATCGACTGAATCCATTTTTATTCATCATTTGCATCACTAGTTATTTTATATATATACTATTTGGCAAGCGACAAAAGAACAAATCTTTTTGCAGGTTCAATTTCACTTTCCAGATATTATTTTTAGAATTAACACATGTTTAACCAACGTTAAAATTAGTAGATTATGAAAAGTAAAAATGCCAAAAAAGGTAGTAAAAACGACAAGGTAAAAAGAAATGTCCAAACAATGAAAAAAGCTCCAGGGAAGCATTCAAAGGAAGAAATCATCAGTGAAGAAGAGCTGGATAACAGAATAGCAATCGACGGAGATATCCGCCTTTATTTCACCATGTATTTAAAAATCTTTATTGATGGACATTTCCGCCATCCTAAGAAGAAAAAGCTGATAAATCTAGCCCAATATATCTATGACCAAAAAGTATTATACATCCACAAACATGGCGGCTATAAGTTAATGGAACTTAGCAGTATACATGCTGAATTGGGTGCATTGAAAAAACCTGTTGAGGAAGAGTACATGAAAGAAAAAAAGGAAAAAAGAGAACAGGCTGAAAAGGTCAAAAGCAAGTACTAAGAAAAAATAATGGGACAGTTGGAATATAAAGCTTACCTTCGCCGCCGTTTTCAACCGGTCGAAAACTAACAGATTTTCTCTTAAAAAAATAGTGACGGTATGCTATCGTTATAGCGTCACTATAATGAAAGGATAGTGACGCTATGACAACAACATACCGTCACTATCTATAAGGGAAGATTTACGCTCAAACAGAAATTTATTTTTCAAAATTAAAAACAGAAGAAAATGAGACAAAAAATCAGGAAAGGCAAGTTAGAAGCTTGCAAATTAGTATGGAAAAAACGTATTACTGCTGAAAAGGGGATTTCGGATAAATGTGCGGAGAGAATTGTACAAGAGTGCATTAAACTAATAGATCGCATGTTGTATGGGAATGTAGTGATAGCTTTTTACAAGCAGGATGGCACGTTTTGTCTGGAAAGAGGAACACTGGTAGGATATGAAAAATTCTTCCATAGAGAATTCAATATCACAGCAAAACAAGAGTCTATTCTCTATTGGAGTGAAGAACAAAAAGGATGGAGAAGATTTATGATCGGGAACCTGATGGAGTGGAGAGCTATTGTATAAGTTAGATTAAAATATATTGAACAATGAATATGATTAATAAAGGGATACCTTATTTTCCGACACCGGCAAACTTCTTTGACGAAGAAGTGATGGAACTATTAGAAGCTAAGTTTGGAGTATTAGCTTCTTACATTGTCATGCGATTGCTTTGTAAAATATATAAAGAGGGATATTATATCTCTTGGGGAAAGGAACAAAACCTGATTTTCGTCCGTAAAGTGGGCGGCGGGATCAAAGAGGACATGATGGAAAAGATTGTCGACCTGTTATTGGAGAAAGGATTTTTCCATAAAGAAACCTACGAAAAATACGGCATACTCACTTCGGAACAGATTCAAAGGGTGTGGTTCGAAGCCACTACACGGAGGAAAATAGATTTCTCCCAACTACCTTATCTATTAGAGACCAAGAAGAAAAAAGGGATGCAAAAAGAAGAGTTGAACGCGGAAAATGCAGACATTTTTGAAACTCAAGAGGAGGTGAGTCAAGAAAATGCAGACATTTTCCGACAAACTAAACTAAAGGAAACTAAACTAAATCATGAAGAAGAAGAAACCAACGTTGTTTCGATTGAGATTCCGGGGTATGCCTACAATCTGGCTACACACAACATCGCAGGATTGATGGAGAGTCTGGACAACCATAAAGTGACTGACCAGAAAGAGAAACAGACGATTCTGCGGTTATCGGACTATGGCAGGAAAGGCACCCAGGTGTGGAAACTGCTCTCCAATACGACCTGGAGCAAAATCGGAGCACCGGGGAAATATATCATTGCAGCGTTAGCCGGCGGACGGAAATAAACCGACTGATTAAAAGCTGATAAAAAAGGTACGAAAAATCTGTGCTTTTCACAAATTCTTCGTACCTTTACGCTCCGGTAAAACAAGTTCTATCCACATAAAAGATAACAAAATGGAAAACAGAAGTTTAGTAACCATTGCCGAACATTCTAAAGAAAAAATCCTCTACATGCTCGAAATGGCGAAGCAGTTTGAAATGAACCCCAATCGCCGGTTATTACAAGGAAAGGTTGTAGCAACCCTGTTCTTTGAACCTTCCACCCGTACCCGCTTGAGTTTTGAAACAGCTGCCAACCGTCTCGGTGCACGAGTAATCGGATTCTCTGACCCCAAAGCTACCAGCTCTGCCAAAGGAGAAACACTTAAAGACACGATCATGATGGTGAGCAACTATGCAGATATTATCGTCATGCGACATCATCTCGAAGGAGCTGCACGGTATGCCAGCGAAGTAGCCCCGGTGCCTATTGTCAACGCAGGTGACGGAGCCAACCAGCACCCGTCGCAGACGATGCTCGATCTCTACTCTATCTACAAGACACAAGGAACGCTGGAAAATCTGAACATTTTCCTGGTGGGTGACTTGAAATACGGCCGCACCGTACATTCTTTGCTGATGGCGATGCGACACTTCAATCCAACTTTCCACTTCATCGCTCCCGAAGAGCTGAAAATGCCGCAAGAATACAAACTTTACTGTAAAACGCACCAAATAAAATACGTTGAACATACGGATTTTACCGAAGAGATTATCGCTGACGCCGATATTCTGTACATGACCCGTGTGCAACGCGAACGTTTCACCGACCTGATGGAATATGAACGGGTGAAGAATGTATATATTCTCCGTAATAAAATGCTGGAGAACACACGTCCGAACCTGCGTATCCTGCACCCGCTTCCCCGTGTCAACGAAATTGCTTACGATGTGGATGACAATCCGAAAGCATATTATTTCCAACAGGCACAAAACGGTCTGTATGCCCGCGAAGCAATCCTTTGCGATGTATTAGGTATCACATTAGATGACGTTAAAAACGATATTTTATTATGAGCGAAAATAAACAAGAATTGCAAGTAGCTGCCCTGAAAAACGGGACAGTGATTGACCATATACCATCCGAAAAGCTCTTTACCGTAGTGCAACTGCTCGGTGTGGAACAGATGACTAGCAATATCACTATCGGATTCAACCTCGACAGCAAGAAGCTGGGTAAAAAAGGGATCATCAAGATTGCAGATAAATTCTTCTGCGACGAAGAGATTAACCGTATTTCAGTAGTTGCCCCGCACGTCAAACTGAATATCATCCGCGATTACGAAGTAGTGGAAAAGAAAGAGGTGAAAATGCCGGATGAACTTCGGGGCATCGTGAAATGTGCCAATCCGAAATGTATCACCAACAACGAACCGATGGCCACTATCTTTCATGTGATAGACAAGGATAATTGTATCGTAAAGTGCCATTATTGCGAGAAAGAGCAGAAACGTGAAGAGATTACAATCCTCTGAATAAACGTATAGCCCCATGAAACAGGACTGGAAACCAGGAACGATGATCTATCCGCTGCCGGCTGTACTGGTCAGCTGCGGAAAGGAAGAAAGCGAATATAATATGTTCACAGTAGCATGGACGGGTACGATTTGTACAAACCCGCCCATGTGTTATATATCCGTACGTCCGGAACGCCATTCTTATGACATTATCAAAAAAAACATGGAGTTTGTCATCAACCTGACAACGAAAGATATGGCTTTTGCCACCGACTGGTGCGGAGTTCGTTCGGGACGTGATTATCATAAATTTGATGAGATGAAGCTGACACCCGGACAGTGTACGGTGGTTAGTGCTCCGTTGATTGAAGAATCTCCTCTTTGCATCGAATGCCGTGTGAAAGAAATCATCTCTCTCGGCTCACACGATATGTTTATCGCTGACGTAGTAAATGTGCGTGCGGACGACCGGAACCTGAATCCTGAAACCGGAAAGCTGGAACTGGCAGAAGCCAATCCGCTGGTATATGTGCACGGAGGATATTATAATCTGGGAGAGAAAATCGGTAAATTCGGTTGGAGTGTAGAAAAGAAGAAATCATAAAAAGTGCGATATTGCCATGAATATGCTGCGTAAATTCATCCTTCCCGGTTTGTTAGCTATAGCCTGCACGGCTGTCGGCCAGAACTATAACGCAGAAAAAGTAGACCGCCCCAATACAAAAAAAATAAATATCGGTATCAAGGCGGGATTCAACTCTTCCATGTTCATGGTGTCTGAACTGAAAATTAAGGATGTAACTATCGATGAGGTGCAGAATAACTACAAGATAGGTTATTTCGGCGCCCTCTTTATGCGCATCAACATGAAGAAGCATTTCATTCAGCCGGAAGTGTCCTATAATGTAAGCAAATGTGAGATCACTTTCGATAAGCTCGGTTCGCAGCATCCTGCCATCGAGCCTGATTATGCTTCCGTGCAATCGGTGTTGCACAGTGTGGATTTCCCTATTTTATACGGCTATAATGTGGTGAAAAAAGGGCCTTACGGAATGTCTATCTTCGCAGGCCCCAAACTTCGCTACTTATGGGGAAAACACAATGAAATCACTTTTAAGAATTTTGACCAAAAAGGGATTCACGAAAGGCTGTATCCGTTCAATGTCAGTGCAGTGATCGGTGTAGGCGTCAACATCTCCCGTATCTTTTTCGATTTCCGCTACGAGCAAGGCATCGGAAATATCTCCAAGTCCATCATTTACGACAATATCAATTCCGACGGCAGCACAGGAGTGAGCAACATTATTTTCCGTCGCCGTGACAGCGCGTTAAGTTTTTCGCTGGGATTCATCCTTTAAGAATAAAATATCATTAAATCCGGCTTTTTACTAACATTTTTCTTGTACTTCCTTCATTCTTTATTTATTTTCATTAACTTTGTGCGCTTAAAATAGGTATCTCGAATTAGAAATTTAATCTTACTTATAAAAGAATGAAAAGAGACGACATCATTTTCGACATCATCGAAAAAGAGCATCAACGTCAGTTGAAAGGAATCGAGCTTATTGCATCAGAAAATTTTGTGAGTGACCAGGTTATGCAGGCAATGGGTTCTTGCCTGACTAACAAGTACGCAGAAGGTTATCCCGGCAAACGTTATTACGGAGGTTGCGAAGTAGTAGACCAAAGCGAACAAATCGCTATCGACCGCCTGAAAGAAATTTTTGGCGCGGAATGGGCAAACGTACAACCACACTCGGGAGCACAAGCTAATGCTGCTGTTTTCCTCGCAGTTCTGAATCCGGGCGACAAATTCATGGGATTAAATCTTGCACACGGCGGACACCTTTCTCATGGCTCACTGGTAAACACTTCCGGTATCATCTATACTCCTTGCGAATATAACCTGAATCAGGAAACTGGACGCGTTGACTACGACCAGATGGAAGAAGTCGCTCTACGTGAGAAACCGAAAATGATTATCGGTGGTGGTTCTGCATACTCTCGTGAATGGGATTACAAACGTATGCGTGAAATCGCCGACAAAGTAGGCGCTATCCTGATGATTGACATGGCTCACCCTGCCGGCCTGATCGCTGCCGGAGTGCTCGAAAATCCGGTTAAATATGCACATATCGTCACTTCTACTACACATAAAACACTTCGCGGACCTCGTGGTGGTGTCATCATGATGGGTAAGGATTTCCCCAATCCGTGGGGAAAGACCACTCCGAAAGGTGAGATCAAGATGATGTCTCAATTACTGGATTCTGCCGTATTCCCAGGGGTTCAAGGCGGACCGTTGGAACATGTAATTGCTGCTAAAGCAGTTGCTTTCGGTGAAATCCTGCAACCTGAATTTAAGGAATATGCTAAACAAGTACAAAAGAACGCTGCTGTACTTGCACAGGCTTTGATTGACCGTGGCTTTACTATCGTTTCCGGTGGTACAGACAACCACTCTATGTTGGTCGACCTGCGTAGCAAATATCCTGAACTGACAGGTAAAGTGGCAGAAAAAGCATTGGTTTCTGCCGATATTACTGTTAACAAGAACATGGTTCCGTTCGACAGCCGTTCAGCTTTCCAGACTTCCGGTATCCGTTTGGGTACTCCTGCTATCACAACTCGTGGTGCAAAAGAAGATTTGATGCTCGAAATTGCTGAAATGATCGAGACTGTATTGTCTAACGTAGAAAATGAGGAAGTTATTGCACAAGTACGTGCACGTGTCAATGAGACAATGAAGAAATATCCTCTTTTTGCTTATTAAAAAACGATTTCAAAGCTAATAGCTTCACTGTTATCAGCTTTATTTCTTATTTATAAGGTCTGCTCTTTGTGAAAGGAGCAGGCTTTTTTTATTTATTAACGGTCCCGCCCGAACCATCTGTCCATATTTTCGTTTTTCTTACTATAAAAGAAATATATGATGTCATATATCACTCATAGCAAGGACGAATTCAACCGTACAGTGTGCAAGAAGAGAAAACAGAAGCGCACTGGACTCTATATACAGTCATCCCCGTCTTTCCACATTTTATTTCATAGGGAAAGACGGGGATTTATTTTACCGGCATCATACCGGAATATTTTTTTGAGGTATATATTTTAGCTCAATCCTTCTATTTCTCCATCCACAATATCGATGTGCAATGCCTGCGGCTCCTTGGGTAATCCCGGCATACGAAGAATTTCTCCGGCAATGGCTACAATCATTTCAGCTCCGTTATTGATAACAATATCTTTAATATGGAACTCGAAGTTGTTTACCGCACCATAAATCTTTGGATCGGCAGAAAATGAATATTGTGTTTTCGCAATACAAACCGGATAATGAGTAATTCCCATTTTCTCGATCAGTTTGATACGGTTGCGGGCAATACTGCTATAAGTAATAACGCTGGCTCCGTAAATATTAGTGGCTACCTTTTCGATCTTCTGCTGTATGCTATCTTCTTCTTTATAAGTGTAGCGTAAAGATTCGGACGGATTGTTCTCTATGGTATCTACTACCAGACGGGCCATATCTACTGCTCCCTCTCCTCCTTCACTGAACGCATTGTTAATGGCGAAACCCACTCCCAACTGTTCGCAATGTTCGCGCAGTAATTCCATTTCTTCATCCGTATCGGATGCAAACTTATTGAAAGCTACGATGATGGTCTGACCGAATGAGCGAAGGTTACGAACGTGTTTGTCGAGATTACGCAATCCTTCTTTCAAGCCTTCCATATTCGGCTCTTTGATACGGTCGAGACTGACACCTCCGTGCATCTTTAATCCTTGTGCCGTAGCGACAATCACCGTGAGACGTGGTTGGAGTCCGCTCTTGCGGCATTTGATATTATAGAATTTTTCTGCACCGAGATCGGCACCGAATCCGGCTTCTGTTATTACATAATCACCGAAAGACATTGCCAATTTAGTGGCCAGAATAGAGTTACAACCATGTGCGATATTAGCAAACGGACCACCATGTACAAAAACAGCGGTTCCTTCGGTAGTCTGCACTAAATTAGGATGGATAGCATCTTTCAACAACACAGTGATGGCTCCTGCCACTCCCAAATCTTTCACAGTAAAAGGTTGGTCGTCATACGTGAAGCCCAACAGGATATTTTCAATACGGCGACGCAGATCACTCACATCTTTAGAAAGGCAAAGAATTGCCATAATCTCCGAAGCAGGAGTAATATCGAAACCGGACTCTTGGGTAACCCCGTTCGATTTAGGTCCGAGGCCGACAACGATGCTGCGCAACGAACGGTCGTTCACGTCAAGCACTCTCCGCCAAAGAATTTCTTTCAGTCCAAAGCCCTTTGCCTGATTCTGATAAAGATAATTGTCGAGTAAAGCAGAAATCATGTTATGAGCAGAAGTGATGGCATGAAAATCCCCTGTAAAATGGAGGTTAATTTTGTCCATCGGAAGCACTTGTGCATATCCCCCACCGGCTGCTCCTCCCTTCATTCCGAAACATGGACCGAGAGACGGCTCGCGAAGAGCGACAATCGCATTCTTTCCAATTTTATTCAATCCCAAAGCGAGACCGATAGATACTGTAGTTTTGCCAATGCCCGCTTTGGTTGCTGTGATAGCAGTTACCAGAATGAGATTGCTTTTCTTCACTTTCTCTTCATCAATCAGTTGTTCGGGGATCTTTGCTATGTAGCGGCCATAATTCTCCACTTCCTCACGAGGGATTCCGATACCTTCGGCAACTTGCTTAATCTTCTTCAGCTCAATACTGCGAGCTATTTCTATGTCTGATTTCATACAGAATATGATTAGTTTTATTTTTGAAAGAACAAAAGTATAACAAAAAAGCGAAATAGAGAAATTTAAAGTTCGGCGGATATTATATCTCTATTTTTCATAACACAACAAACTCTTTTTACGCTATAACTGTTGTAAATGACATAACCTAAAACAACAACTTAATTATGGAATGGATTATTAATCAACTAAGGGTACATCCTGAACTTGCTATTTTCCTGACGCTCTTTGCCGGGTTCTGGCTTGGCAGACTCAAAATAGGGAAATTCTCCTTGGGGACAGTCACCAGCGTTCTTCTGGTCGGAGTATTGGTCGGACAACTGAATATCACTGTAGATGGTCCGATGAAAGCTGTGTTCTTTCTGCTTTTCTTATTTGCCGTTGGCTATAAGGTAGGTCCGCAGTTTTTCCGCGGATTGAAGAAAGACGGCCTGCCACAAGTGGGATTTGCCGTACTGATGTGTATTGTCAGTCTGGTAGCCCCGTGGATACTGGCCAAAATCATGGGATATCATGTAGGAGAAGCTGCCGGACTGTTGGCAGGCTCACAAACAATATCCGCCGTTATCGGCGTGGCAAGCGATACGATCAACCAGCTGGGAATCAGCGATGCACAGAAAGCCACGTTCATCAATGCAATTCCGGTAGCGTATGCCGTAACTTATATTTTCGGAACGGCCGGTTCGGCGTGGATTCTGGCTTCTCTCGGCCCTAAAATGCTGGGTGGACTGGATAAGGTGAAGGCCGACTGCAAGGAATTGGAGGCTCAAATGGGAACATCGGAAGCTGACGAACCCGGATTTTCCCCGGCTCTTCGTCCGGTTGTGTTCCGTGCTTATAAAATCACCAATGAATGGTTTGACAAAGGAAAGAAAGTCAGTGAACTCGAAGCTTATCTATGTAAAAATGATAAACGGCTGTTTGTAGAACGGATTCGTCAAAAAAGAGTGGTGAAGGAAGTAGATCCGAACCTGATTCTTCATAAGAATGACGAAGTGGTACTTAGCGGACGCCGTGAATTTGTGATTGGAGAAGAAGACTGGATCGGTCCGGAAGTGATTGATGCACAATTACTCGACTTCCCTGCAGAAACTCTTCCTGTAATGGTGACCCACCGGACTTTTGCCGGAGAAACGGTTTCCAAAATCAGGGCGCAGAAGTTTATGCACGGGGTTAGTATCCGGAATATCAAACGTGCCGGAATCAATGTTCCGGTATTGCCTAAAACAATCGTAGATTCGGGAGATATTCTCGAACTTACCGGTCTTAAACATGAAGTGGAAAGTGCTGCCAAACAAATGGGCTATATTGACCGGCCTACCAACCAGACGGATATGATCTTCGTTGGATTGGGTATTTTGCTCGGTGGTCTTTTCGGTGCACTGGCTATTCATCTGGGAGGTGTTCCTATCAGTCTTTCTACCAGTGGCGGCGCATTGATAGCCGGACTTCTGTTCGGTTGGCTACGCAGCAAGCATCCTACTTTCGGAGGTATCCCCGAACCTTCTTTATGGGTATTGAATAATGTAGGACTGAATATGTTTATCGCAGTGGTCGGTATCGCCGCAGGTCCCAGTTTCATTGCCGGATTCAAGGAAGTAGGCGTCAGTCTGTTTATCGTCGGCGCATTGGCAACGGCCATTCCTCTCCTCGCCGGATTGCTGATGGCGAGATACTTGTTCAAATTCCACCCTGCCCTGTCATTGGGATGTACGGCAGGAGCACGTACTACAACAGCTGCATTGGGAGCTATTCAGGATGCAGTGGAAAGCGACACACCGGCATTAGGATATACGGTGACGTATGCAGTCGGCAATACGCTCCTGATTATCTGGGGAGTTGTCATCGTACTACTTATGTAAAACTATATAAATAAATATCATTATGGAAAAGAAAACAAATAACCCTGCCATTACCAAAAGTTATGCCAAGAAAATGGAAACGATCAGCCCGTTCGAGCTGAAAAACAAACTGATCAATATGGCAGATGAAAGTATCAAGAAGATAGCACATACGATGTTGAATGCCGGAAGAGGTAACCCGAACTGGATTGCTACCGAACCACGCGAAGCCTTTTTTCTGCTGGGACAATTCGGCCTTTGCGAATGTCGTCATGCGTTTTCACTGGAAGAAGGAATAGCAGGTATTCCGCAAAAGGCGGGAATTGCTGCCCGTTTCGAGGCTTTCCTGAAAGAAAACGAGAAAGCTCCCGGTGCTAACCTATTGAAAGAGGGCTATAATTATATGCTGATGGAACATGCTGCCGATCCGGATACGCTTATTCACGAATGGGCAGAATCGGTGATTGGCGACCAGTATCCTGTGCCCGACCGTATTTTACATTTTACGGAGTTAATCGTACAGGATTACCTGGCGCAAGAGATGTGTGACCGCCGTCCGCCGAAAGGAACTTTTGACCTTTTCGCGACTGAAGGAGGTACAGCAGCCATGTGTTATCTGTTCGATTCTTTGCAAGAGAATTTCCTGTTGAACCAGGGGGATGCTATTGCTTTGATGGTTCCTGTGTTCACTCCTTATATAGAAATCCCGGAACTGCGACGCTATCAGTTCGACGTTACCGAAATTTCTGCCGACCAGATGACTCCTGACGGTTTACATACCTGGCAGTATAAGGATGAAGATATAGACAAGCTGAAAGATCCGCGGATCAAAGCGTTGTTTATCACCAATCCGAGCAACCCGCCCAGCTATGCACTTAGCAAAGAGACTACCGAACGTATCATCAACATTGTGAAGAATGATAATCCGAACCTGATGATTATCACGGATGATGTGTACGGAACGTTTATTCCTCATTTCCGTTCATTGATGGCAGAGTTGCCGCACAATACGCTTTGCGTTTATTCGTTCTCCAAATATTTCGGAGCTACAGGATGGAGAACCGCTGTTATCGCTCTACACGAAGACAACATCTACGACAAAATGATTGCCCGCCTGTCGGAGGAGCAGAAATCAATCTTGAACAAACGTTATTCCAGCCTTAGCCTGCAACCGGAAAAGATGAAATTTATTGAGCGCATGGTGGCTGACAGCCGACAAATTGCGCTGAATCATACTGCAGGGCTTTCCCTGCCCCAACAGATACAGATGAGTTTGTTTGCCATCTTCTCGCTCCTGGATAAAGAAGACAGTTATAAGAAGAAGATGCAGGAAATTATTCATCGTCGTCTGCATGCGTTGTGGGATAACACAGGTTTCACGCTGGTGGAAGATCCGTTACGTGCCGGATATTATTCGGAGATCGATATGCTGGTATGGGCGAAGAAATTCTATGGGGATGACTTCGTTACTTATCTGCAAAAGACCTACAATCCATTGGATGTGGTTTTCCGCCTGGCAAACGAAACTTCACTCGTTCTGTTGAATGGTGGTGGCTTTGCCGGACCGAAATGGAGTGTGCGTGTGTCACTAGCCAATTTGAATGAGGCCGATTATGTGAAAATCGGACAAAGCATCAAGTGTGTGTTGGAAGAATATGCCCAAACATGGAAAGCATCAAAAGAATGAACTAAGTAGTTCATTTTATAAATGAGAATTTAATTCAGACAGAAGAACATAAGAACAAAAAATAAAATAGCAGTTAAATAAACAACAGAAATAATTTTCAAAGCGCAGCATTTATGTTCTTTTGTTCTTATGTCTGAAATTTTTCTCGCTCTTATGTCTAAAAATTAATTAGCGTTTATTTAAAGCGGGAGGTATCGACCTCTTCCCTTTTTTTCTCTTTGTATCCTCCGAATTTATAATTAAACGAAATACCGAATGTACGGGTAGTGCGCATATAGTGGTTTTTCACATTCTGCAATCCGTAACGGACTTGTGTCGAAATGGTGGAGGTATTGAACAGGTCGTCACACTTCAGCGTCAATTGTGCTTTTCCTTTTGCAAAGGTGTAACGAAGCGCTGCATCCAGATTTCCCAAACGAGGAAGATCGAAAATTCCCTGTATAGCTCTATTTTGATAGAATCCGGTCAGGGTGAATTTTAAATCGGGTTTGGTGGAAAGGGTGAATGTGTTGTTCATCGTCAAGACGAATGTATATAGTTTACGGTCAAACGGGATATCCCAGAAGTCACTATCTTTCTGGCGATAACGAAAACCGATGGCGGTGAAACGGGAGTCGAGCCATTTTTTCACCTTAAAGGGAACTGTCATTACCAATCCGGCTTGTGATGAAAAATCAAAGTTGAAGAATTTGTAAATCTCTACTAAGCGTTCCGGTGACTGGTAGAGGGTTTGCATTTGCTTGTTTTTGGTATAGCTATAAAAGGCGGAAAAAACATACTTGCCTTTTAGTATATAATTAAGGCTGGTTTCATAGTTCGTGGCAGGTTTGAGATAGGGATTTCCTTGAATTTCAGAGTATGCTCCCATGTAAGAGATTGCATTCTGTACGCTCCAGTATTCGGGATATTCCTTGTCACTACTCAATGAGAATTGCAGGACATGTCCGGCAGCGGGCATATAAGTTAGATTAGCTACCGGGTACAGGCTCCATTCATTCCAGATATTTGTATGATATTGCTCTGCTGCCAGAGAAACATCGGCCGAGAGTTTTTCACCGAAGCTTTTGCTTAGTCCGGCATACACATTCAGGGTTTGTTCGCGACGGCGGGAGTTCATGTTATTATCCGGTAACAGGTTATCTGTTTCCGGGTCATAATATCTTTGATAGCTATGGTCTAAAGCGGTCGTATAGGTTATACCATAATTCAATCCCCAGCCTTTACCTAAGGTATGTTCTTGCCCGGCATAAAAACGCCATTGATTGATTTGCTGTTTATCCCGGCTCAAGAAATTCATTGTCTCTGTTCCCATCGTGCTATATAATAATTGGCTGCCGGGAGAATGATAGGATGTAAATGCCACTCCGGCTTTCAGCCCGAAAGGGGTTTGATAATCTAACTTTGCATTATGGAGCTGGCTGTCTCCCTGCGAGTCGGTAACAGAATTTTGCGCACCGGTAGCTATGGAATAATGTTTGGAATCGGTAAAAGCTGTTGTGTAGACCAGGCTTAACAGATGATCTTTTGCGAGGGAGTAATCCATTCCGAGGCGTATCTGATGACTGTTGGTACGGGAAGTCATTATTTCATCCATATCCATCTGATGTACCGAACCATCGGCTAACGTGTGAAGTGCTTCTTTCTCCGTTATCCTTCGGTCGCGATCATAAGAGTAAGAGTAAAGAAGATCTGCAGAGAATTTACGTCCGGAGTACAGAAGACTTCCACGTTCTGCCAAAGATTCGTAGTGATGTTGGTTAAAAGCTGTATAGAGTTCTCCTTGAAGGGAAGATGCTTGTCCTGTGCCGGGTGCTAATATCAGGTTAATCATCGGTCCGCGTACCTGATAGCGTGCCGGAGCGGAATACATCACTTCCGCCTTTTCAATCCGGCTGACAGGAATCGATTTTAATAAAGCATCCAATTGTTCGGCAGACAGAGTGGTCACTTTTCCGTTGATGACAACAGTTACCTCCTGTCCTCCCAACATCAGACTATTATTCATATTTACTATACCCGGAAGATTTTTCACAACATCATAGGCATTATCCACAGGCAGGTTGCCCACCAGTCTCGGCACGTCATACACGAGTTTGCCTTGTTCGGCTTTCACGATAGGGCGTTCACCTATAATCATCACTTCGGGCAGTTCCTGAAACAAACTATCCATATAACCTATATTCTTGATACTGTCGACAGGTTCCTGTGACTGTTGTCCGACTTGTGCTGTAGCGGATATCCACACACATAGAAGAGACATAAATAGTAAATTAATCCGTTTCATTTCGTCTTTATTTTTGGAATACGACAAAATACGGTAGAAAAAATGGAAATTTGCGTTATCACTGGCTTATCTAGTGTTATTTAGTCTTATCAAAGAGAAGAATAAGAATAGTTTCCTATTATCTTTGTCAGTATGAAATTACCACTAAAACATATTGTCATACTGGTTATCTGCTCATTAATCGGAATCTTTGTTTATCAAGCTTATTGGTTGACAGGGCTTTACCGGTCTATGAAGATGGAAATGGAGAGCAATATCAGAGATGCGATGCGGACGAGTGACTTTAACGAGGTCGTGCTCCGGGTAAATGATTTGCAAAAAGATAATGTGGAACACGGTTCGCTGACGGTATCAGCCGGATATGATGCGGACGGCAATTCATTAGTGACTAAACAAACGATTTCTTATACGGATAGTAGCCGTCAGGATACGATACATTCCCGGACAGAAACTACCACAGACACGGTAAAAACCGTTGGCAATGCTTCTGAAGATTCCAAAGCTGTTGCAAGTAGCGAAAGCGGACTGGATGTATTATTGAAAAAGCAAGATTCGCTAAAGGAGTTGTTAATGAGTATTCAGCAGGGCATTCATTCAGGTGTGGACACTTATATAGATGTCAACCTGCAGCGATATGACAGTTTGCTCACCCATGTGATGAAAGAGCATAATCTTTCTATTCCTCATCACACTCTTTTGATTTATACAGGAACCAGTGCCGATTCTTCCATTGTATATACAGATACATTAGGTATTGCGGGAGATAGCAGTTATATTCCCAGTCCCAAGGCAATTCGCTATGACTATGAATTTAATATGCATCACAGCCAACGCTACCAACTGGTGTTCGAGCCGATCAATTCATTGGTATTAAAGCAGATGACAGGTATTCTGGTCACTTCATTTGTAATTCTTCTGATTCTCGGATTCTCTTTCTGGTTCCTTATCCGGACGCTCCTGAAACAGAAAACACTGGATGAAATGAAAAGTGATTTTACCAATAATATCACGCACGAATTAAAGACTCCCATTGCCGTAGCCTATGCGGCTAATGACGCATTACTGAACTTTAACCAAGCGGAAGAGAAAAGCAAGCGCGACCAGTATCTACGCATCAGTCAGGAGCAGTTGCAAAGGCTTAGCGGGCTGGTGGAACAGATTTTATCCATAGGAATGGAGCGTCGCAAAACGTTCCGTTTACATCCGGAGGAAATCAACCTGAAGGAGCTGATTACTCCGCTCATGGAGCAGCACCAGCTAAAAGCGGACAAGCCTGTACATATCGAATTGGACATTAAACCGGAAACGCTTGTTATTGTTGCAGACCGTACGCATTTCAGCAACATCATCAGTAACTTGATAGATAATGCTGTGAAGTACTCGAAAGAGGAAGCCGAATTGTCTATTTCCTGCCGACAGACAGGGGGAACAGTAACCATCAGCGTTACCGACCGGGGAATCGGAATTCCACTTGATAAACAAAAGCATATATTTGATAAATTCTACCGGGTCCCGACGGGCAATCTTCGTAATATAAAAGGTTACGGACTAGGACTGTTCTATGTCAAGAGCATGGTCGAAAAACATGGAGGGACTATCACCGTAAAGAGTGAACCGGACAAAGGAAGCACTTTTACCATTACTTTATAAACCCATAAAATCATGAGTAAAAACAAAATTACCGTATTACTGGTAGAAGACGAACAGACGCTCGCCATGATCATCAAAGATACACTTGAAGAAAATGATTTTATCATTCATACGGCGAATGACGGCGAGGAAGGTCTAAGCCTTTTCTTCGAACTTCATCCGGATATACTTGTAGCTGATGTGATGATGCCGAAAATAGATGGCTTTGAAATGGTACGTCGCATCCGCCAGACGGATAAACAGACTCCTATCTTATTCCTGACTGCCCGTTCGACCATCAATGATGTGGTGGAGGGCTTTGAACTCGGAGCGAATGATTACCTGAAAAAACCTTTCGGTATACAAGAGCTGATTATCCGAATCAAAGCACTGATGGGAAAGGCTTTTCTCTTCACAGAGAATAAGGTTGCCAATCATTTTGAGATAGGAAGTTATCTGTTTGATCCTGTTGCACAAACTTTATTACACGCAGGAACGAGACAGGAACTCTCTCATCGTGAATCGGAAATCTTGAAACGGCTTTGCGAGAACCGGAATCAGGTGGTCAACACGCAGGATGTCTTGCTCGAACTTTGGGGAGATGACAGTTTTTTCAATTCCCGAAGCTTGCATGTGTTCATCACCAAATTGCGGCATAAACTCTCGCAAGATGAACAGATACGTATTGTCAATGTACGGGGAATCGGTTATAAACTGATTGTCAACTAAACTCTTTAACACCGCAAAGTGCCATGAATAAAAGACAGTTCACAGGATTTATGTTTTTACTTTGTACCTGTACCGCATTTGCGCAACAGGTGGAAGTGAAAAAGGATAGCATCGGCCGTGCGGTTCTTCTGCCACCGGAGCAAAAGCAGCCATTAAATATGGATAAGGAGGGCTTCATCTTACCCGATATGAATATAACACCGAACGACAGGAAGCCAACCATTCAAACGGATAGCATGACGCTTCATATATCTCCTCCCGAATTTATGGATACTCCCTGGCCTACTCCCAGACTGGGTACTTCTTTCGATCCTTTCAGCCGCGACTATAATCGGTCGGATATTTTCGGGATCAATGCTAACAGCTATTTAAGTACGTATAGTTTGCATAATACGTATCCTACCATGGGGACGCATATTCAGGTAGGTGCCATTTATACGTATGCCCCTAATGAACGATGGGAGCTTTCAGGTGGGCTGTTCAGTGCCAAGTACACAATGCCTTCTTTCCAACATGGTGCCAGAAATGATTTTGGTTTTAGCGGTTCGGCCGCTTACCGGATTAATAAATTTCTGCGTATACGGGCTTTCGGCGAATATTCTGTGAATGGCGAACGAAATGCTTCGCAGGGGTATCTCACTCCTATCTATCCGCAAAGCGGTTATGGCATGATGCTTGAAATCAAGTTCAACGATTATATCGAACTCCATGGAGGTATGGAACGCTCATACAACCCGATGAAAAGGAAATGGGAGACGGCTCCTGTCGTTTATCCGGTGATTAAATTGAAAAGATAAGTTTTTTTCTAAGAAAACATAACGGAAGCGGATAGTCAGGTGGAAATTATCTATCTTTGTGGTAAATCAACCTTTACGAAGATGAAAAAACAGATTCTATTTCTTTCGCTGATATTATCGGTCGGTTTTGCATCCGCACAGTCAGAAATTCCTTCCGATAGTATTCGTCGTGCTCCATCTACCAATATCAAAGAGTTTGGTGGTTTTCTACTGGATATGGGGTTAATGAACGTAGCAACTCCCGAACTTCCCAAGTTTAATTTAGATATGCCTAATATGACGAAAGATTATAATCAGCTCTTTCGTTTAAACACGGATATTACCTATTCTCAAGGATTCACTGACTCTTTTTCTTCGTCTTCTTACTCCGGGTTTTCCGGTTTTGGATACGGATATGGTTGGGGATTGTCTTCTTCTCCACAGTTTATGCAGATGGGATCTTTCAAACTGAAAAACGGAATGAGAATCAATACTTACGGAGATTACAACAAGGATGGCTGGCGGGTGCCTAACCGCAGTGCTATGCCTTGGGAAAGAAATAATTTCCGGGGAGCGTTTGAACTGAAATCTGCTAATGGTAATTTCGGAATACGAATTGAGGTGCAGCAAGGAAGAAATGTTCCTTATTAAATAATAATTAGGCACGGATTACACGTATGTCACGGTCTTTAGGGTTATCATTGCTGAAAAACAACCGCGTTAATCCGTGTAATCCGTGCCTAAAAAATAGCAATTAATTAGTGGCAGGTAGTTATAAAATCAGGAAAATCAGAAGGCTTTGTCTGCCGCACTGATTGCATTGGCTATACGGTCACACCACGAATCAAATTCCGGATCGGGTGTTTGAGTTTCCGGATGAGAAAGCATATAATGTACAGCTTGCCGCAATCCGTCCGCCATAGAGATATGGCATATAAAATCCGGGACGAGCCGCTTTATCTTCGAATTATCGAAAACAACCGTAGCTGCTTTATCTCCTAAGAGTTCTCCCCTGAAATCATAATGATCGCTATGTTTGGCAAGGAAATCGGATGCTACGTGCAATGCGTTCAGAGGTTTGCCTAACGCATCGGCGATTGTCTGGTAAATCTGATTCCAAGTCATACTTTCATCGGTAGTGATATGAAAAGCGTTCCCAATGGCATGTGGATTCGCCATCAGTCCGACATAGCCTTTGGCAAAATCTTTGGAGTGAGTCAGTGTCCACAAAGAGGAGCCATCGCCGGGAATAATGACAGGTTTGCCGTCAAGAATCCGTTTGAGAATCTGCCAGTTTCCCTTATCTCCATGTACGGCTACGGGAGGTTTGGTTCCGTTATAGGTATGGCTGGGACGAACGATGGTCACCGGAAAACCACTTGTCCGGTAGGCTGACATCAATACCTCTTCCGCTTCTATCTTGTTTCTGGAATACTGCCAGTAGGGATTGACCAGAGGGGTGCTTTCGGTAATGCGATAATCGGTCAATGGCTTTTGATAGGCAGAGGCACTGCTGATAAAGATGTATTGCCGCGTTTTATTCTGAAACAGGCGGATATCACGCTTTACGTCTTCTGCCGTATAACCGATGAATTGTGCAATCACATCGTAATGTTCAAGTGCGATGGCTTTTGCCACAGCTTCTTCATCATTAATATCCGCAATGATACTGTGAATTCCTTCCGGCATTTTTTTTGAGCCGCGGTTAAGGAGCGTAATCTCCCACCCTCTCTGTTGCGCCAATGCAACTACATCTGTACTGATAGTACCCGTTCCTCCAATGAATAATGCTTTCATAAAACCTGTTTTTTATATTCTCCGGAGCAAATATATCAATTCCATGACTTACTTCCAGCAATCATTGCCATTTATTTTTCCGCCCGCAAGTTTATGTAGTATACAGATTACTGATTCTTGTACCCTTATTACTGATTTGAGGTATGAAATAAAAAAGATACCTCCAAATGTTTTATCTTTGTATCAGATTAATAACAAAGCATATGGATGAAATAACAAAAATTGAAACCGTCGATCAGTATGACCAGTTGTTTGGACTGGAGACATTGCACCCTTTAGTTAATGTAATCGACTTCTCAAAAGCTACCAAGTCGGTTGAGTATATCCGTATGAACATCGGATTCTATTGTCTGTTCCTGAAAGATGCCAAATGCGGGGATCTCACATACGGACGTAAGAATTACGATTATCAGGAAGGAACGGTTGTCTGTATGGCACCGGGACAAGTGAGCGGAATAGACAACCGTAACCGAACGGCTCCCCGTACCAAGTCGATTGGCGTTTTATTCCACCCCGATTTAATCCGTGGAACTTCATTAGGACAGAATATCAAAAACTATACTTTTTTCTCTTACGAGGTAAATGAGGCATTGCATCTTTCAGATCAGGAAAGAGAAATCGTAACCGATTGCATACATAAAATCCGGCTCGAACTGGAGCATACTATCGACAAGCATAGCAAGCAACTTATCGTACGGAATATCGAACTGCTACTGGATTACTGTATGCGTTTCTACGAACGGCAGTTCATTACACGCAATCAGGCGAATAAAGATATAGTCGTTAAATTCGAGCAATTACTGGACGAATATTTCCAAAATCAGGTGGCAATGACCGAAGGACTGCCATCCGTGAAATACTTTGCAGACAAGGCATGCCTCTCTCCTAATTATTTCGGGGACCTGATAAAGAAAGAAACCGGAAAAACTGCACAGGAATATATCCAGTGCCGAATTATCGAACTGGCCAAAGAAAGAATACTGGAAGGTGTTCAAACTGTCAGCCAGGTAGCTTATGAACTGGGATTTCAATATCCACAGCACTTCAGCCGGTTATTTAAAAAGCATGTCGGCTGCACCCCGAACGAATATAAACAAAAAAACTAGACGTATTTTAGATACAGGAGTCTCAACATCATGGGAGATAAAGTACTCAAAATAGGAACCGTGCATCAATGCAATTGTTGCCTGGGGAGTAAGACACTACACCCGCTGGTAAGTGTCATCGATCTCTCAAAGGCTGACTTGTCAGCTCATACGGGCATCAAGTTCGACTTTTATACGATTCTATTGAGTGAGTGTAAATGTGAAGCGTATATGTATGGTCACCAGTATTATGATTTTTCGGATGGTACTTTGCTCTTCCTTAGTCCCGGAGAGTCTATCAATATGAAGGAAAACAGTAAGAATTTTCCTTCCAAAGGATGGATATTGGCTTTTCATCCCGATCTGATTTGTGGCACTCCGCTCGGACTTAATATACATAACTATACTTTCTTCTCTTATCTGCCTGAAGAAGCATTACATATATCTTTGCGCGAGAAGCAAATCATTCTGGAGTTTATGGATAAAATAAACCAGGAACTCGAACGTTGCATTGACCGACATAGCAAGAAGATAGTTTCCAAGTATATAGAACTATTGCTGGATTACTGTATCCGTTTCTACGAACGCCAATTCATTACACGTAATGAAGCGAATAAAACGATTATCAAACAATTCGATAAAATCATAAATAACCATTTTGAAACGAAACAGGTACCGACTGTCGATATACTTTCACATAAGTATTGTGCGAACCTGCTTCATTTGTCTCCTGAATATTTCAACGACTTACTGAAGTATGAAACGGGGAAATCATTTAAAGAGTATATCGAGTTCAAACGCTTCGAGATTGCCAAAGATTGGTTGGTGAATACTGATAAAACAATCAATCAGATAACGCAAGAGCTGGGTTTTCAGAATCCACAGTATTTCAGCCGGTTATTTAAGAAAATCACAGGTTGTTCTCCGAATGATTTCAGGATACCTAATTGAAAGTATATGTCAAAGGGATTAGAGGAAGATAAAGCAATCAAAAAGTCTTAATAAAATTTGAATTGGAATATCAAATTCTTAATCTATGTTATGAAACATACTTTTTTTCTTGGAATATTTGCTAATTTCGCAATAGTCCGTATCTTTACAATGTGTTTTTCATAGTATTAGATTTAAGGTTAACAAAGGTTGGAGCAAGGCGTTGCTCCTTTTTTTATGTCTATACGTAAGCTCTCTCCTTTTTCTTATTCATGATAATATAGGAATTACGCTATTTTTCAATAACTTTGCAAAAAGAGAGATGTCAATAATGTCTCGATAAGACAGATCAAAAGGTTCTCTTTTTACGTTACATATAAAAAGATTATTTAATCCTTGTAGAATAATGGAAACAATGCAACCATATTATCGTCTGATGAAATCAATCCTCTTTGTATTATTTCTTTCTTTTGGCATGATTTCATGTGAGAAAGAGGATCCTGTTTCTACCTCTCCAACTACAAGGCAAACGGATGACTCAACTACTGATCCGACAGATCCCGATCCGACTGATCCTGTTGTTCGTTCGAATAATGAACAGACGGTGTTCATGTATCTACCCTGGTCGAACAATCTCACTTCTTTTTTCTATCAGAACATTGCCGATTTGAAAAGTATCATCGGAAACAATATATTGAAGAATGAACGGGTGATCGTATTTATATGTACATCGGCCACCAAAGCCACTCTCTCCGAACTTGTCTATGAGAATGGCAAAGGTGTACAGAAGACTTTAAAAAACTACGATTATCCGGATCCTACCTATACAACTGCAGAGGGCATCACTTCTATTTTGAACGATGTACAAACCTATGCTCCCGCCAAACGATATGCAATGATTATCGGATGCCACGGAATGGGATGGATACCTGTATCGAGAGCAGTTTCACGCAGCAGCTTGCAGATTAGTAAAAAGCACTGGGAGTATGAACATGCACCGATGACACGTTTTTTTGGAGGAACACAAACGAAATATCAAACTGATATTACTACGCTTGCCGGAGGTATTTCGAACGCGGGCCTAAAGATGGAATATATACTTTTCGATGACTGCTATATGTCTACGGTAGAGGTTGCCTATGACCTTAAAAACGTAACAAGCCACTTGATAGCTTCTACAAGTGAAATAATGGCCTATGGGATGCCATACGACAAGATAGGCCAGTACTTAATCGGAAATATAGATTACGAAAAGGTCTGTGACGGTTTCTATTCTTTTTATTCAAATTATGTGACTCCCTGCGGAACAATCGGTGTTACTGATTGCTCGGAATTGGACAACCTGGCGGCTATTATGAAAGAAATAAATCAGCGTTATACGTTTAACGAAGAATTAACGGGCGAATTACAAAGATTAGACGGATATACGCCTACCATATTCTTTGATTACGGTGATTACGTTTCCAAACTATGTTCCGATCCGGATCTATTAGAACAATTCAACGAGCAGCTGAAACGCGCTGTACCCTTTAAAAGGAATACCGAACAGTATTTTACAGCAATCTCTTCCTCCTACTATGGAGAAAAAATTGATATCAATACTTTCTCCGGAATCACGATTTCCGACCCAAGCACTAATCCGGGTGCTTCAAAAAAGAACGAAACAGCGTGGTATATTGCCACTCATTAAATCTACTCTAAGAAGCATACGGTGGTAGAGAGTTGATTCTTCACATGTGGTCTGTCAAATCTCTTAATAAAAATTGAATTGAGAAAACCAATTCTTAATCAATGTTATAAAACATACTTTTTTTCTTGGATTATTTGCTAATTTCGCAATAGTCTGTATCTTTGCATTGTGTTTTTCATAGTATTAGATTTAAGGTTAACAAAGGTTGGAGCAAGGCGTTGCTCCTTTTTTTATGTCCATACGCTAGATACTCCTTTAAACATGGCATGACATTATCCCTTAATCACCGCCATTGGAGCCAGCTCCATCAACGGTTTCACCAAGTCCCGCTCATTCGCTATCACTTGCGCAATATCTTTATAAGCTCCCGGTGCTTCATCCAGTTCGTTCTGCGAACGAAGTCCGTGAATGATACCTTGCTGATCCATTCTCTCCTTCTCTTCATCCAGTGACAAACGGCGACAGGCATCCTTTCTTCCCATTAATCGACCTGCACCATGCGAACAGCTTTTGAAACTCTCCGGATTACCCAGTCCCTCAACAATATAAGACTTGGTACCCATAGATCCGGGGATAATACCGATCTCGCCCTCATAGGCACGCGTAGCACCTTTTCGGTGTACAATCACATCCTGATCGAAGTGATTCTCCCAAGCTGCATAGTTGTGGGCAATATTAATCATAGGATCAAAGTCCGTTTCAGGTTTCACTGCCTGGATGGCTTCACAAATACGAGTCATCATCAACTGACGGTTGGCAAAGGCAAAGGCCACACAATAATTCATTTCACGGAAATAATCCTTTGCCATCTGTGTCTCCATTGGCAGGTAAGCTAGTCCCGATACCATTTCAGAATACCATTTCTCATTCCAATATTGCGCAATCTTATTATAGTGATTGGCAACCTTCAAACCAATGTTACGGCTTCCGGAGTGAATCATCACCCAAACATCAGACGTTGCGGTATCTTTTTGAATCTCAATAAAGTGATTTCCACCTCCCAGAGTTCCTATCTGCTTCAAACAAGCCTCGTACTGATTCTTCAAAACAGGCATCTCTTCAAAGTCGAATCCTTGCGGAAGCAATTCCTGATCCTGCTTTTTATTCTGATGATCGAATCCCAAAGGAACAACCGCACGAATCTTCGACATAATGGAAGTCAAATCCGTATAACTAAAATCTTCCGCTTTTAGATTTGTCTTAATCGCACACATACCACAACCGATATCCACTCCCACAGCATTGGGAACAATCACGCTATTGGTAGCCAACACACCGCCAATAGGCATTCCTTTTCCCGCATGCGCATCAGGCATGATGACAATATGTTTAAATGCAAAAGGCAGTGAAGTCAAATCCATGATCTGCGACATACAAGAGTCCTCTACTTCATCCAACCAAAGTTTAGCGGGTAAACGTGTTCCCATAATTACTTTTTCCATACATCTTTTCTTTTATCAATTCATATAAATCTCGTTATCGGGAGCAAAGTAAGAAGGGAAGTACGAAATCTATTTGCGTAGTTGATATTATTTTTTATTTTTGTAGAAATAATCTATAACATCTATATATAGAACCTAATGAAGAAGATATTAATTATCGGCGCCAACGGATTCACCGGACGCCAGATTTTAAATGATTTATCTGCTTGTAAACAATACAAGCTGACGGGCTGCTCCCTGCATCCGGATATTCTTCCCAATAACGCGGAGGATTATCGTTTCATCGAAACAGATATACGGAATGAAGCGGACGTTAGTCATCTCTTCAAAGAGGTTCAACCCGATGTAGTCATTAATTGCTCCGCTCTGTCCGTGCCGGACTATTGCGAAACGCATCATGAAGAAGCCTATCTTACCAATGTTACCGCAGTAGGCCAACTGGCCGATTTATGCGAAGAATACAAAAGCCGGTTCATTCATTTATCTACGGACTTTGTTTTTGATGGAAAGATAAACGAAACTGCCGGGCTGTTATATACAGAAAAAGACCTCCCTGCCCCGGTCAACTACTACGGATATACCAAATGGAAAGGAGAAGAGAGAGTGGCAGAAACTTGCAGCAGTTATGCCATTGTCCGTGTAGAAATCGTTTATGGCAAGGCACTGCCGGGACAACACGGTAATATTGTACAGCTAGTAATGAACCGTCTGAAAGCCGGACAAGAAATACGTGTCGTATCCGATCAATGGCGGACACCAACCTATGTTGGAGACGTTTCGGATGGAGTGCTACGTTTAATAGAACATACGGCGAATGGCATCTTCCACATCTGTGGCGATGAATGTATGACCATTGCAGAGATTGCCTACCAGGTAGCAGATTATATGAAACTCGACCGTTCTCTTATCCATCCTACCACCACAGAAGAAATGAATGAAAGCACTCCCCGTCCCCGCTTCAGTGGGATGAGTATTGATAAAGCCCGGACAATGCTCGGATACAGGCCCCAAAAGTTAAAAGAAATTCTTGCGAACTGGGATAAATTATAAGGGAAAGAGCACATAACCAACTTTTTACAACCATCTATCTCGTTCCGGATATTCCTTTCTCTTTATTTATTGCATATTTATTTTGAAAATATGCAATAAATAACTATCTTTGCACCAAATTCAAAAAAGACCAATGATGAATCAAACATTACAATTACATAACGCTACTCTTTTTCTTGCAGGAATACCTATTTTCTGTAAGTCTTGTTGCGTGCATGTGCATTGGTTCAGTGGATTCATCTAAATTTCCCAACTATTTCTTTACAGGAACTACCTGCTGACTTGTTTTGTTAGCCATAGCAGTATTCCTTTCTGATTTTCAAGCAGATGTAATATCTTCTTTGAAAATTCTTTTGTGTGTTGTCAATCATCAGTTTAACCTAACCCAAAATATATACAATTATGTTCTCTATTATATCTACCATGTTTTTAGGAATCGGCATCGGCTATGTATTGCGTAACTGGAGTATTCTACAGAAGACAGAAAAGACAATTTCTCTTACAATATTCCTGTTGCTCTTTATTCTCGGTGTATCTATCGGTTCTAATAGCCTGATTGTGAACAATCTTGGTAAGTTCGGATGGCAAGCCATTGTTCTTGCTGTGTCCGGTGTATTGGGAAGCCTGATTGCTGCCCGTTTGGTACTACAATTATTTTTCAGGAAAGGAGGCGAACAATGAAAGGAAGTCTGATCGTTATAGTATTCTTTTGTGTAGGCTGTATCATGGGAGCTTTCAATAAGTTCGAGTTCGATACGCACACAGTTTCCATGTACATACTTTATGCATTAATGTTACAAGTAGGAATCAGCATCGGTTCCAATAAGAACCTGAAAGCCATTGTTTCACATTTGCACCCTAAAATGTTGCTGATTCCATTGGGAACAATTATCGGTACGCTGTTATTCTCCGCCCTGGCAAGTTTGCTATTGCGTCAATGGAGCGTGTTCGACTGTATGGCAGTGGGAAGTGGATTTGCCTACTATTCACTCTCTTCCATCCTTATCACCCAGTTCAAAGAACCCTCCATCGGACTGCAACTGGCTACGGAACTGGGAACCATTGCCCTACTGACTAATATTTTCCGTGAGATGATGACACTTCTTGGTACTCCAATCATCAAGAAGTACTTCGGGAAACTCGCTCCTATTTCAGCAGCAGGAGTCAACTCGATGGATGTACTGCTGCCTTCCATCACCAGATATTCAGGAAAAGAAATGATTCCCATCGCCATCCTGCACGGCATTCTGATTGACATCAGCGTTCCCGTTTTCGTTTCTTTCTTCTGTAATCTTTAACCCTGTCCGGGAATAATAACCTTATTTATTAATGCCCGGAAACAGCCAATACAAACTTGATATCAGCATAGGAGACAGCGTCTCCTAATGCTACCTTTATAGCGAATATTCCCATGTATTCATGTTCATCCAAATACTTGCGAATCTTCGCTATATTTTCAGCTTTCACCACCTGCTCCACTTTGATCTTTCCCGAACGGACATAATGCTCCAGATGTCCGGCAATGGTTCCGGATACCAAATCACGAGCCTTGGCTATTTCATCTATATTCATTCCCTGACGGAACATTTCATAGCTAACCAACTTCGTATCTTTCTTCGCCTCCTTCTTTTTCTCCTTCTCCGCCTCTTTCTCCTGTTTCTCTGCCTCTTTCTGCAGCTTCGTCTTTCGTTGCCTTACTGTATCATCGCTATTACCGGAGGAGATTAACATATCCGTTATCTCCGGCCTCTCCAATTGATTCTCCGCCATATACTTGCGGATAATACCCAGAATCTCAAGCCCGTATCTCTCTACTCCTTTCGCTCCAAAATAAGGTATCGCCTCCAAAGCTCTTGGACTATCCGGTAGCAGATTCACAATTCCCATCAATGCTTTCTGTTGCATAATCACATAAGCAGGAACATTCATCTCCCTTGTTTTGGCTGTTCTCCATTCAGACAGGGCACGATAAAGCTCCGGATGCAGAATATCCGTAGGAACTTCCACCTTTACCTTTTCAGCACTGCGTGTACGCTCTTTCCGTTCCTTACGTTCTTTCTTCTCCTTCAAAGCCTTCGAAGAACCGGAGGACGTAGAATCATCTTCAAGGCTCAACATTACTTTAGCCTTCAACTTCAAATAATCCGTGATAGCAAACTTCCCTCTTGTAGACACAGCTTCCAACAAAGACTCTTTAATCCACAACGCATCATCCAGCGCCTGCATACGCTCTGCCAACAGCTTTCTCAACTCTTTATTATCAAGAGGCATATTAGTCTTATCATACAAAGCCCGAACCGGTTCCAACTCCTTATGAAAATATCCGGCACCGGAACGAATCCGTTCCTGCAACTCCTCATTCGCCGCATAATCCTCACTCTCATGTATCAACCGGGTATACTGATTGCGGAAACGTTGAGACACCTCCACAATCTTCTCTTTAACATGGGGAGCCAACGCCTTATATTCAGCCAACTGCTTCGGAAAGAGCTTATACAAATCCTCATCCATAAGACGAAGCAACCGTTTATAAGCCTGATCGATCGAATAGAAATTAAACAAATCACTCAACAAATCAAAGAAATACGCCTTTTGCATATCATTCAACTGCTGGCTGCCCGGCTTATTCTGCTCCACCGCTTTGGTGAAATTATCCACCGTAGCATCACTTATTATGGCTTCCCTGCGCAAAGGAGACTCCAACACCATACCCTCCAGCGTCTTGCAACGACTCAAAGCCACGTAAGTTTGTCCATGTGCAAAGGAATTCCGTGCATCAATAATAGCACGTTCAAACGTCAAACCCTGACTCTTATGTATCGTAATAGCCCACGCCAAACGAATAGGATACTGGCGGAACGTCCCCTCTATCACTTCAGTGATCTCCTTCGTCTCCTCATTCAACACATACTTATAATTCCCCCACTCTTCCGGCAACAACTGAAATTCGGATCTATCCCCTTTACCACGCACCACAATACCCGTTTCATTAACCGCTACCACCTCACCAATCATACCGTTATAATACCGTTTCTCGGACGATGGATCATTCTTCAGGAACATTATCTGTGCTCCCTCCTTAATTGTCAGAAGTTTATCCGCAGGATACGAATATTCAGGAAAATCCCCCTCTATCTCGGCACTAAAATGATACGCCTTGCCGGGCAACGATGCCAGTTCGCAATCATTAACCCTCTGTGCCTGATTATTATGTGTCGTCAGACGAATATATCCCTCTTCTTTCTGCGGCTGAAAGCCGGGCTGATAACGACGGTTCAGTTCATTCAACACTTCATCATCCGCCTTATTCTCCCGAATTTTATTTAATAAAGAAAGGAAGAACGTATCACTCTGACGATATACTTTCTTGAGTTCAATCGTCATATATGCCGTTTCTTTCAATGCATGACTTGCAAAGAAATAAGGAGTCTCATAATGCTTTCTCAACAACTCCCACTCATTGTCTTTCACGACAGGCGCCAGCTGTTGCAAATCTCCAATCATCAACAGTTGCACCCCACCAAAAGGTTTCTCCCTATCGCGATACCTCCGCAGAGTTGCATCCACCGCATCCAACAAATCAGCACGCACCATACTGATCTCATCAATAACCAGCAAATCCATACTACGGATGATATTCCGCTTTTCTTTACTATAACGATAATGTGTCTGGGAAGAATTAAAGGTTGTTTCGGGCACAAAAGGAGCAAAAGACAACTGAAAGAAAGAATGAATCGTTACGCCTCCCGCATTGATAGCTGCAATCCCTGTCGGAGCCAATATGACCATGCGTTTGGGCGTATGTTCTTTCAATCGTCTAAGAAATGTCGTTTTCCCGGTTCCAGCTTTTCCGGTAAGAAATAAATGGGTGCCTGTATTTTCAATGAACTGCCAAGCAAGCTGCAGTTCCGGATTATTTTCCATGCTTTTCCAATTTTCGGTAAAGTTACTGAATATTCTTTTTCTTTCGTCTTGATACGAAAGAAAAAGAACCAAAAAGAAAGAATCAAGGCTGCGTTTTTCCGGCTACTCCGGTGCTTCCTCCGGCTAAAGGGCAGAAACTCGCTACGCTCAAACAGTCTGCCCTTTTTAACGCCGGAGAAACCACCTGCGCTTGACGCCGGAAAAACGAGGCCGGAAGACCTGCGGGTGGAAGCCTTACAATGTGGGAAGCTTTATTATTAAAAAACTCACCATATAAAAAGAGGACATAGAATAAAAGGCTAATAGAATGATAACCGATGTAGCCTATGTAGTATAAAGAGACTTATGAAAGGTTTATACCCCTTATAAAAAAGCTTTGCTATATAAAAGTCGCAGACGTTATACGACTCAATATAGCAAAGCAGAACAATATATAATAAAACTATTAACGATATAACTGCGACTCACCAAAGCAATATCAGACATATCGCACAGCTTCCCCACAAACCTACCCTAGAACATTCAAGCAGCAACACCCACCCCACCAGGTTCCCCGGCCTACTTTTTTCTCCATCAGGCGAGCGCCCGTAACGGAGCGTTAAGAAGGGCAGACTGTTTGAGCGTAGCGAGTTTCTGCCCTTTAGCGAAGTGAAGGAAGAGAGTAGGAGAAAAAAGTCAGCCTTGAATTTTTCTTTGCTTCTTTCTTTTGTTTCAAGACAAAAGAAAGAAGATTAATTACTTCATGGATCCCCCTACAATATCCAGCAATTCGTTTGTAATCGCCTGCTGACGACTCTTATTGTACTGCTTCGTCAAATCCTGGATCAGCTCGTTTGCGTTGTCCGTAGCTACTTGCATAGCCAACGTACGTGCAGCATGTTCCGAAGCATTGGAGTCAACAGCGGCAGTAAAAATCTTCTGGCTCAATACAGTGGGGATTAAGCTCGCGATTAATTCCTCTGCGTTCGGTTCGATGATATAATCATTGGCAATCTCGTTCTCCTGTACCTCCTCTTCATTCTCTCTGTCCTCTTCACTTACGACGTTCGTCAGATTAATGGGGAGATACGTCTCACGAAGAAGAATCTGTACCCCCATTGATTTGAAGTGATGATAGATTATTTCCACCCGGTCCACTTCGCCTGCTACATACAGATCCATCAGTCGGTGAGCCAGTTCGGCAGCCTCCTGATACGTTGGTTTGTCGGAGAGTGTTGGAGAAACCTCCTGCGGTTTGAAACCCATCCGTTTGGCCGCTTCATCCACCTTCTTGCCTACCGGGAATATCAAGATATTATCCTGTCCTAAAGTACGGAATTCCCCGATAGTCTGCATCATCATTTTGATGACATTGGCGTTGAAAGCACCACAAAGAGAAGTGTTCGAAGAAAAAACAACGATTGCTACACGCTTCACTTCACGCTCCTGCACATAAGGAGATTCGATAGGCAGGTCCGCACTTAGGAAGTTAGTCAGAATCTTGTTCAACTTCTTCTGATAAGGCAGCATATTCTCAATGGCTCCTTGTGCCTTGTGTAATTTGGCAGAAGCCACCATCTTCATTGCTGAAGTGATTTTTCGGGTACTCTTGACCGAATTTATTCTGGTTTTTACTTCTTTCAGTGAAGCCATAGTGATAATTAAAAATTAATAATTAAAAATAAAAGGGCGATCTGATTTATAAAAAAGCCAATTAGATAAATCAAAAACCATTCAGATTTATTTTAAAGGCCAATCAGATAAATCAATGACCGATTAGATAAATTGTTTAGTGACCATGGCGGCAGTCTCTTCGATAGCCTTAATCACATTATCATCAATCACACCCGTTTTCAATACATCCAATACATCCTCCTGATGATTCAGTTGCAGCGATTCGATGAAGCTACGTTCAAAGTCCTGCACCTTATCCAGAGGAACATCGTGGAGCAGTCCGTGTGTACCACAGTAGAGAATAGCAATCTGCTGTTCTACGGGCATCGGGCTGTATTGAGGCTGAATCAACAGCTGACCGTTCTTACGTCCCTTGTCAATCGTCAATGCGGTAATCGGGTCCATGTCGCTACTGAACTTGGAGAACGCTTCCAGTTCACGATACTGTGCCTGGTCGATCTTCAATGTTCCCGCCACTTTCTTCATAGCCTTAATCTGCGCGTTACCACCTACACGGGATACAGAGATACCGACGTTGATAGCCGGACGCGTACCCTGGTTGAACAAGTCAGTTTCAAGGAATATCTGTCCGTCGGTGATAGAAATCACGTTCGTCGGGATATAAGCCGATACGTCACCAGCCTGCGTTTCGATGATAGGCAATGCCGTGAGCGAACCACCGCCTTTGACAATTCCCTTCAGACTTTCCGGAAGATCGTTCATTTCGCGAGCCACTTCCTCCTGACTGATAATCTTGGCAGCACGTTCCAACAGACGGGAGTGCAGATAGAAGATATCACCCGGATAAGCCTCACGACCTGATGGACGGCGAAGAATCAGAGAAACCTCACGATAAGCTACCGCCTGCTTGGAAAGGTCATCATAAACCACCAACGCATGACGACCGGTATCACGGAAATACTCGCCAATGGCAGCACCCGCAAAAGGAGCGTAATACTGCAATGCAGCCGGATCACCAGCCGTAGCAGCCACCACAATCGTGTAGTCCAGTGCTCCGTACTCACGAAGCGTATTAACGATAGAAGCAACGGTAGAACCCTTCTGACCGATAGCCACATAAATACAATATACAGGATCACCTGCCAGGAAGTTACTGCGCTGGTTGATAATCGTATCAATAGCGATGGCAGTCTTTCCCGTCTGGCGGTCGCCGATAATCAACTCACGCTGTCCGCGACCGATAGGAATCATGGCGTCTACCGCCTTCAATCCCGTCTGCAACGGTTGGTTCACAGGCTGACGGTAGATTACCCCCGGAGCTTTCCGTTCCAATGGCATATCATACAGTTCGCCACCAACCAGCCCCTTGCCGTCGAGCGGTTCGCCCAGCGGGTCGATCACACGTCCCAGCATGCCCTCTCCTACACGGATGGAGGCGATACGTTTGGTACGCTTCACGACGAATCCCTCTTTGATCTTGTCCGTCGGACCCAACAGCACAGCACCCACGTTGTCCTCTTCGAGGTTCATCACGATTGCTTTGATACCATTGTCAAACTCCAGCAATTCATTGGCTTCGGCATTTCGCAATCCATAAATACGCACTACGCCGTCGCTCACCTGGAGCACCGTACCGATTTCGTCAAGTTGCACATTGGCGTTGATTCCTTCGAGCTGCTTGCGCAATATATCAGATACTTCGCTTACTTTTATATTTTCAGACATTATACAATTCTCCTATTCTTATCAATAAATTGTTGTTTCACTCGCTTCAACTGCGTGGCAACGCTTGCATCCAGTCGGTAGTCGTTGACATCGAAGATAAATCCGCCTTCGATCGAAGGATCTATCACCGTTTCGAGTTCCATCTGGGCGTGCAAGATATGCTCTGCTGCGGAACGAATCCGGTTTTCCGTTTCCTTATTGACGGGAACGGCTGTAATGAGCTTACCCACTCCGATATGCTTCAGCTTCCGGTAGAGATCCAGATACATCAGGCTGATAAATTGCAGATAGCCTTCACGCCTGTTTCGCAGTACCAAAGTGATAAAACGGACAAACTCTCTGGTCGATTTTCCGTCACCGTCGGCAGCCGTGCAGACTAACGCCAACTTTTCCTTCGTTGTGATGACCGGATTATCAAGTGCTTCGCGCAAACCGGGTTGTTCACAAAAACTGTGCGACAGCGTCAGGAACTCCTGATATAACCTGTCCTCCAGACCTTTTTCCTGTGCATATTCAATGATGGCTTTTGCATAACGCATTGAGAGTATTCCGACTTCCATCTTCCTTAGTTCTTATTCGGGGTTAGTACTTCATCCAGCATACGGTCGATCATGCCCATCTGTGCTTCCTTGTCCTCAAGACTCTTGCGGAGCACTTTCTCGGCGATGTCCACAGAAAGCACGGCTACCTGGCGACGGATGTCGCGGATGGCTTCGTCTTTCTCTATCTGGATTTGTTGTTTCACCGCATCCAGTTCTTTTTGTGCGGCAATTTCGGCTTGTTTACGGGCCTCGTGAACAATCTTGTCACGTTCTTCCATTGCTTCCCTCAAGATGCGTCCTTGTTCTTTGTTGGCGGCAGCCACCAATGCGTCGCCTTCCTCTTTCAGTTTAGACAACTGGGCATTAGCCTCTCTCGCCACCTCCAAAGACTGGTCGATATAGGTCTTACGACCCTCCACCATCTTGATGATGACGGGAAAGCCGTATTTCGCCAATATCACGAACACAATCCCGAATGAGAGAAACATCCAGAACAGCAGGCCACTATCAGGTAATAGTAATGACATAATCTTTATTTACGATTTTACGATTTACAATTTACGATTTCGCGGCTGATCATGATTTGAAACATGGTTCACGCCTGCGAAATTCGCTTGTTATATACCTGATTAGAGGAAGAACACCAACAGACAAACTACTACCGCCAACAGAGCCACACCTTCAATCAAGGCGGCGGCGATAATCATGTTCATACGGATGTCCCCTGATGCTTCCGGCTGGCGTGCGATAGCTTCCATTGCCGAACCACCAATCTTACCAATACCCAAACCAGCTCCGATTACTGCAAGACCTGCACCGATAGCTGCACCTAATTTACTAACTCCTACTGCTGCTGCAGTGGCTTGTAACAATACTGATAGTAACATAATTTTCAGTTTTAAAATGGTTTATATTTTCTCTTGTTTATTATTTAATCATTCATTCCGCGCGTTTATTCCGTATTCTTTTTATCAACGTTTTCACCGCGTTTCATTTCAATTTTCTTCAGCTTTCACTTTGGCACCTTCCTGTGCCAGACCGATAAACACTGCCGACAACATCGTAAATACGTAAGCCTGGATGAAAGCAACCAACAACTCAAGCGCATTCATAAAGATGTTGAACAATACAGAAGCCACCGTCAGCGTGCCGTTCAGTGCAGGCCCCATGCTTGCCGAGATAAAGATCAGGCAGGTAAGCACCAGCATCGCCATGTGTCCCGCCAGCATATTGGCAAAAAGACGGATCATCAAAGCAAACGGTTTCGTGAAGATTCCGAAGAACTCGATGAATGGCATCATCGGTATGGGCACTTTCAGCCACCAGGGTACATCAGGCCAGAAAATATCCTTCCAGTAATGTTTAGAACCGAAGATATTCACTGCCAGGAACGTGCAGACTGCAAGCACCATAGTGATAGCGATATTTCCCGTCACGTTCGCACCTCCGGGGAAGAACGGAATCAATCCCATCATGTTATTGATAAAGATGAAAAAGAACGCTGTCAGCAGATACGGTGCAAACTTCCGGTAGTTGGGTCCTACACAACTCTTGATAATGTCATCGTTCACCATCATGATGAACATCTCCATGAATCCGATAAATCCTCCCGGCGCTTTCGCTCCTTGCGGACGTTTTCTGTACCAGTGTGACACGCTCAATACGATGATGAGCAACAACACGCTGTTGAACAGCAAAGCAAATGTCACTTTCGTGATGGAAATATCCCACGGGCGGACCTGTTCGCCTGCCACATTATACTCTACCAGTTTGCCCTCGTACTTACTTCCTTCGGGAGCGATGGAAAGTCCTTCATAAGTCCCTCCATTCTCTTCGAGACGGGAAGAAAGGAACGTGTGCCAACCTGTAGTGCTACTATAAACAATAATAGGTAATGGTATAGTAATGTGCGTGTTACCCCACGTCGTAATATGCCATTCGTAGGAGTCGCCGATATGACCGAACACAATTTCTTTCACATCCACCGTGTTCTCCTGTTCCTCTTTCGGAGTAATCTCGTCCTGCGTCTGTTGTGACACCGCTTCCCCCTCCTGTTCCTGTGCAAGAACCGGCAAGCTGACTGCCGCCATGAGGCAGAACAGAATCAACGGAGCTACTATGTTATGCAACTGTTTCATTTTTCTTCTTATTTTTCTTTTTCCGTTTCTGATTCAACTCAAAAGAGAAGAAGAACCAGGTTTCGAATACCAGATATATCAAATAGAACAAGATAAACGTCAGCAGAAAGGCTCTGGCTTCTTCGCGAACGGCAAGACAATAAATCAATACCAGAATCAGCGAAAGAATCATTTTTATCATCTTCGTTGCCAGATACAACAGTAACATTCTCTGTGGAGCATGCCGACGGCAAGCGTCGAAAGCATAAATGCTAAACAGCCCGAAGAAGTAAAAATAGATCGGAATAAACGGATACCCTCCGAAATAATGCCCCGGCAAAGCGAAGTGTAGAATGACAGCTCCGAGTGCCCCGCTAATTACCGCAAATAAGGTATGCCACCAAATAAAATTCCGTTTAGTTTTACTAATATTCACCATGTTACTGTGTTTTTCTGTAAGATTATAACCTCGTTTTTTTCATTTTTTTAATGCTTAGTCTTTGTGCCGGTGAGGAGTTTCCGTCAGGAAACACAGGCAGAAACCGTACCGTCACTCATTTCGACAAAACCGCCCTGAATATCCATCGTGTGCTCTTCTCCGTCCATCGTCGTGTAACTCAACGTTCCCGCTTTCAACGACGAAACAATGGGCGCATGCCCGGGGAGAATAGAAAACGAACCGATCATTCCCGGCAATGTGACAATCTTCACATTTCCGTCGAATATGCTCTTTTCGGGCGATACTATACTCAAATGCAGTTCTTTCATCATGCTATCTTTTTATTTTTTTGCTGCCTGTTCCAGCAATTTCTTACCTTTCTCTATTGCCTCCTCAATGGTTCCGACATTCAAGAAAGCCTGTTCGGGAAGATAATCCACTTCTCCTTCCAGAATCATCTTGAATCCCTTGATGGTGTCTTCAATACCCACCATCACACCCGGAACGCCCGTAAACTGTTCAGCCACGGCAAACGGTTGTGAAAGGAAACGCTGCACACGGCGGGCGCGGTTCACTACCATCTTGTCTTCTTCCGAGAGTTCTTCCATACCGAGGATGGAGATAATATCTTGTAATTCCTTGTTACGTTGCAGAATTTGTTTCACTTGCTGCGCTACGTCGTAGTGTTCCTGGCCAACAATGTGCGGGTCGAGGATACGTGACGTAGAAGCCAACGGGTCTACCGCCGGATAAATACCCAGCTCCGTAATCTTACGGTCGAGCACGGTAGTTGCGTCCAAGTGGCTGAAAGTTGTTGCAGGAGCCGGATCGGTCAAGTCATCGGCAGGCACATACACCGCCTGTACGGAGGTGATAGAACCTTTGCGGGTAGACGTGATACGTTCCTGCATCGCACCCATTTCCGTAGCCAACGTGGGCTGGTAACCAACAGCGGAGGGCATACGTCCCAAAAGGGCGGACACTTCCGAACCTGCTTGCGTGAAACGGAAGATATTATCAATAAAGAACAGAATATCGCGTTTCTCACCTTCTTTTCCTGCGTCGCGGAAAGATTCCGCCACCGTCAGTCCGGACAATGCCACAGAGGCACGTGCGCCCGGAGGCTCGTTCATCTGACCGAAAATCAGAGACACTTGCGATTTCTCCAGTTCGTTATAATCCACTTTCGAAAGATCCCAGTGACCTTTCTCCATTCCTTCTTTGAATGCTTCGCCGTAACGGATTACACCGGATTCAATCATTTCGCGCAGCAAGTCGTTACCTTCACGGGTACGTTCACCTACTCCGGCAAATACAGAGAATCCATTATGTTTCTTGGCGATATTATTGATAAGTTCCTGAATCAATACAGTCTTTCCTACACCGGCACCGCCGAACAAACCGATTTTACCACCTTTGGCATACGGTTCGAGCAGGTCGATCACTTTGATACCTGTGAAGAGCACCTCTTGCACAGTAGTCAAATCCTCAAACTTAGGGGGGTCGCGATGAATGGAATATGCACCTTTGCGGTCGAGTCCTTTCATACCGTCGATCGAATCACCGACTACGTTCATCAGTCGTCCTTTAATCTGTTCGCCAATCGGCATCGTGATCGGGCCTCCGGTGGGATACACTTTCATGCCTCTCTGAAGTCCGTCAGTACTGTCCATCGCTACGGTACGCACCGTATTTTCGCCGATATGTTGCTGAACTTCTATAACCAGTATTTTGCCGTTTGGCCTCTTTATCTCCAGTGCGTCGTGGATGCTTGGCAGCACCAATTCTGCATCCGTACCCTCAAAGTACACATCGACCACAGGGCCGATCACCTGCGAGATATGTCCGATAATCTGTGACATAAGCAATCTCTTTTATTTATATTATTCTTTTCTCTCCTTTTTGACTTTATAATATGAAAGGAATGCACATTTTTCGCGTTTTACCTATTTCATTATTATAATAAACAGTTGAGTTCAGTTTTTGTTCAACTATTTTCTATATCTCATAAACTTCTGTCCTTAGAAATAGTTAAAGAAACAACTGCGCAAATGTAGAAACAATTCCGTGTCGTTGTGCTTCCTTTTTCATAATTTGTCGTTCGATAACACTTATTAGACCTACAATGACTACAGATTGACCAATTCAGGCAAATTTCTGCTACAAATCAATAGCAAAACAAGTTTGGGGGCAATAATCTATCAATAAACTAAATTAACCCATCGAGTTTCCTATCTCTTTGTTAAAAATCAATGGATTAGCAAAAACAAGAAATAGTGGCAAAAACAACTAGTTTTGTGCTCGAACACAGAAAAGTCCGTATTTTCATGTTTTCCTTAAGAAAGTTTAAAGCCATATTTCCTGTTTTTCTCCTATCTATTCTATTCCTTATATATTCCGCATTTTTGCATTAAGATTCACATCCATCTTTATAAAGTTCCCAATTTGCATAAAAGAGCAATATAATAACGCCACATACAATTATTATCTCATTTTTTTGCTGTAATTTTGCACCACTAATATAAAACACTCAAAATGATGAAGAAAATACTGTTACTCGGTTCTGGCGAACTAGGAAAAGAATTTGTAATTTCAGCTCAACGTAAAGGCCAGCACATCATTGCTTGCGACTCCTATGCAGGAGCACCGGCTATGCAAGTGGCCGATGAATTTGAAGTATTCGACATGCTGAACGGTGAAGAGCTGGAACGCGTGGTGAAGAAACACCGCCCGGACATCATCGTTCCGGAGATTGAAGCCATCCGTACAGAACGCTTATACGACTTCGAGAAAGAAGGTATCCAGGTAGTTCCCAGCGCTCGTGCCGTGAACTTCACGATGAACCGCAAAGCCATTCGCGACCTTGCCGCCCAAGAACTCGGACTGAAAACAGCCAAATACTTCTATGCCACAACTCTGGAAGAACTGAAAGAAGCTGCCGATAAAATCGGTTTCCCTTGTGTCGTTAAACCATTGATGTCTTCTTCCGGCAAAGGACAATCGCTCGTGAAGAGTGCCGACGAACTCGAACATGCCTGGGAATACGGATGCAGCGGCAGTCGTGGCGATATTCGCGAACTTATCATTGAAGAATTTATCAAGTTCGACAGCGAAATCACCCTGCTCACCGTTACCCAAAAGAACGGCCCTACCCTCTTCTGCCCTCCTATCGGACACGTGCAGAAAGGTGGCGACTACCGCGAAAGTTTCCAGCCTGCACACATTGATCCCGCCCATTTGAAAGAAGCGGAAGAGATGGCGGAGAAAGTAACCCGTGCCCTCACAGGTGCAGGACTTTGGGGAGTTGAGTTCTTCCTAAGCCATGATAATGGAGTCTATTTCTCCGAACTCTCTCCTCGTCCGCATGACACAGGTATGGTGACACTGGCGGGCACACAAAACCTGAATGAGTTTGAATTGCATCTGCGTGCCGTACTCGGCCTGCCCATTCCCGGCATCAAACAAGAACGGATAGGCGCAAGCGCTGTGATCCTTTCCCCGATTGCCAGCCAGGAACGTCCTCAATATCGCGGACTAGAAGAAGTGACCAAAGAAGAAGATACTTATCTCCGCATTTTCGGCAAACCGTTTACACGTGTCAACCGCCGTATGGGTGTGGTACTTTGTTATGCTCCGCTTGATTCTGATTTGGATGCGTTGCGCGACAAGGCTAAGAGAATTGCAGAGAAAGTAGAAGTTCATTAATACAAGAAATTCAGAGATAAGATGAATAAAATCCGCCAAGTAAACCTGTCTGATATTCCAGCACTGCAAGAGCTATATCAGCATACAGTTCTGACTGTGAACCGAAAAGATTATACAGCCGAAGAAGTAGCAGATTGGGCTTCGTGCGGAGACGATACGTCACACTGGAATGAGCTTTTCGAAGAACAACATTATGTGGTTGCAGAAAACGAAGAAGGCGTGATTGTAGGCTTTGGCTCTGTAAACGATGACGGATATATGCACACGCTGTTCGTTCACAAGGACTTTCAGCATCAAGGTGTCGCAACATCTTTGTATAAGCATCTCGAAGCATATGCACGAGAAAGAGGTGCGAAAAGATTAACATCAGAAGTTAGCATCACGGCAAAACCATTTTTTGAAAAACAAGGTTTTCAGGTCGATGAAGAGCAAAAGCGGAAAGCTAATCAAATGTGTCTCACCAATTATAAGATGAGCAAGCAGCTCTGTTAATCACATCTAATCATTTCTAAGATGAAAACATAGAAGAAAGCTCATTTGCAGATAAAGAAAGTCTTATTTTATATAAGAAAAACTCCAGCTATGGTGACGGATAAAGTTACATTAGCTGGAGTTTTTCTTTTTAACTTCATGAAATGAAAACGTCATTTCTTACTCAAGAAACGTTTAGCCAAATATTTACGTATTGGTTCATCATACAGCTTCAAACACAGATAAGCAAGAATAATACTCAAAATAAAGACACACAAAGCTACGTGCCAGGTTTCACCTAACGTGTAGAGTTGATTCTCAATCAGCCATGCATAGAACAGATACATCAACGGATAATGTATCACATAAACCGGATAAGATATATCTCCCAAAAACTTACATATCTTTGTCGATTGCTTGTCCGTGGTGGTGCCCGACGCTCCTATCCACAGAATGATAGGGAAAGCCACAATCACGCAAAACGCTTCATAAACACCATTCATGCAAAGCGGCTCCAACCCTTCCAGATAAGGAACAGAGAACAGGGCAATCAGCGCAATAGTACATATCCAAAATGCACCTTTCACCTTCATAGGCTTGAAATTGCGCGACATAAGCATACCCAACGAAAAAGGGAAAAGCATACGCAAGGAACCGCCCAAAAAGTTAACCCCATCCAGCGTCCAGCCCACTCCTATGTTTCCATAAGTGGAGACATTAAAAACAGCAAACGCCGCCAATGCTACGCCCAGCAACACCACAAACACCGTCAGTGCCTTGTTGGACAAGCGGCGAATGAACAACGCATACAGGATATTGCCGATATACTCAAAAAACAATGACCAGCAAGGACCATTCAACGGAAACATCTCACCGTTGCCACGAACTTCGTACCCAACACCCGGCATGGCAGGAATGAAGAAGATCGTACAAAGCAGAGACAACATTATCATGGAGATAGCTACGTGCGTCCCGTCCCATTGCACACTCCCCTGAATACAGAACGTGATAGCACCGAGAACGGCACCCATAATGACCATCGGATGAAGACGTATCAATCGGCGTTTAAAGAAATCTTTCATGGTGAGACTTTTACCCCAACGGTCGTCGTAAGCATAACCGATCACAAAACCCGAAAGGATAAAAAAGAAATCCACGGCTAAATATCCGTGATTCAGAGTTTCAATAGCACTATTACTGGCAAAAGCGAAGCCCTCGAATACGTGATACCATATCACCATAAGAGCCGCCACACCGCGAAGTCCGTCAAGAAGATCATAATGCGCCTTGGTGTCTGAAAAAGCTGAAGCAGAAATGTTCGACATTTGTTTTTCTATTAGTAAGTTAGTATTTTCAGAAGGCAAAGATACGGTTTGCGCTACGAAGTTTCTTTGCTCTAAAGCAAAAAAGCCCTGCTAATCGCTATTTTTTAGCACGTACCCGACTAAGGGTATAGATGGAAATGCCCAGAAAAGCAGCCACATATTTCAGCTTCACTCGGTTTATCAATCCGGGATAGCGACGGTTGAACTGTTCGTAGCGTTCTTTAGGCGAAAGTTGGAGGCGCTCCACAAACATGTGGCTAAGCTCCTTATTCACATTCTGATGCAGGATTCTTCCCCAGTTGGCTATGTCGATATATGTTTCGTAGAGGGCATTCAGCTTGTCGATGTGGATGACGTAGATTTTGCAATCGGAAAGCGTTTCAACGCTTTCTACCGATGGTTGCTGATAGTAGAGCGAATCCATGCCGAACGTGACATCGCCCTCCTGACTGAACCACGTAGTGGTGTCCTCTCCGTTGTGGTGGAATACGGAACGGGCGATGCCCTCTTCAATGAAATATACCAGGCGATCTGTGACGCCTGCCTGAACGATACGGGTATCTTTGGGATAATACCTTAATTCCATATTCGCCTGAAGCGCTTGAAGTGCTTCGTCGGAAACCGGATAGATTTGCCTGATTTTACGAATGATATTTTCCATTTGGGGGTAATGGCGTATTGGGGGTTAATGACGTACTTTAGGATATTTATTATTAAAACGGAAACCAAGACCGAGCATCAGATAATTAGGGGTCTGGAAATCCTGAAGATTGTAGCCGATGTGAAGGAATGAACTCCGGGTGACGTTGATCTTCAACGCAAAGACCTGATACAGTCCGCGCAAATCGCCACGCCCCAGCACATTCGTTCCCAAGCCGACACCGATGGTAAAAAACGGCATCACGTATTCTGCCCGTCCGGAAAGTCCGAGCGCAAGCTGATTCTGAATGCCCGGCACGAGAAATTTACGACGGGAGGAACCACTGCCTGCATCGTACTCCACCAGCGCATCTTCGGTGTACACATTAGCACTACCGTCATAAACACCGTCCAGCGAAACTCCGAAACGCAGCTTATAGTTGAGATTGTACATCGGAGCAAAGTTGAATCCCGCTACGGGATAGCTGCCCGGTGATGCAATCTGCTTCTCGCCTACATAGACGCCTTTGCGACGCCACGAGCCGAACAACACAAGGTCATAACTGACGTGTCGCGGAAAACGGGGAACGTAGGGATGAACCAATGATTTAGTGAGGTCGGCTTCTTCCCGGTTGAAGTTGTACACCAGTCCGATTTTCGCTCCGGTGGTGTTGACACCTGCATTGGGAAACTTGGTGTTGCCGTTGGAGAAATGCGTGAAGTCTCCGCCGATGATAAAGTCGAAATAACGGGAAAGCGACCAGTTAAGGTAGATACCCGCATTGAGGTAGGCATTCACCCGTGAGCCTACGGCTCCGTTGTAGGAGTTGTAATCGTTGTCATAAGGTTTCCATCCGGCAGAAATACCGAAATTTCACTCGTAATTGAGCGAAAGGCGGGGATTGAAACGGGCAATGCGTGCACCTTGAAAGACATAGAACGTCATCGGATCACCCAGTTGCTTTTTGTCGCCAAAGGTGGTGAAAGCCAAGCCGAAACCTTGATAAGCTCCGCCATAGATGCGGTCGGCACAGGTGTTGGGACGAAACTTGAAAGAGTATTTCAGATGAGCGGCAAATGAACTCTGGATGGGTTTCCACCGTTCGTTCTCGCCTTGCAGGAAAGGATTGGTGGGGAACACGTATTGCGGCCGCGCCTCTATCCCCAACCGGTGAATGAAATGGTGGGGAACGTAGGGAGCTACGGTGTCGGCTCCGCATTGCGGGAAGCTGTTGTGCCGGAAGCCATGAATTTCTTCCTGCAATCTCCGCACTTCTTCACGAAGTTGGCGGACGTCCTGCTGGAGCTGTTCTACGTCTTGCCGCATTTCCTTCACCTCTTTCTCTTCCTGCCCTACCTCCTGCGCACTAAGCGAAGTGCCGGGGAAAAGCAAAGCGGAACAGATTACGGCGATTTCCCATCTGGGTATCTTTACTCTCATATAATAGTCTGGTTTGTCTTTTCAGAACGGAAGTTACAAATGGAGCTTCTCAATAAACTGTGCCACATGATAGCCGTCCATCAACCCATGATGGCAGGTTACGGAAACGGGCATCATCAGTCTTTCTCCGTCACGGAAGTACTTTCCGGTGGAGATTTTGGGAACGCTGTCGCCCGAACGCATATTGGTGGGGTGCTTCATGTCGGTGAATGAGAGCCACGGCACTGCCGAATAATGAATGGCATTGGGATGGAAAGTGCCTCCTTTGTTGAGTCCCGTAGTGGCTTGCAAACGTTCCATTTCGGCTTTTGCCCGGCGGATAAAGACAAGTTCGTTCGGATCATATTCAAAGGTGGCAAAAGAAAAGGTATGGTCGTCACGGCCTACGGTGGCTTCGGGCAGAAGGCTGTCATAGCACACCACCTTATCGCCTTCGATGCGATAACGGAATTCTTCTACCGCAGCAGCGGCAGTCGTTATCCGATGGAGGACTAACAGGGAAAAGGATATGCCTTTGGTTTTGGCTTCCTGATATGCGCGCGTACAGTCTACCTGAACGGTCACTCCGAAAAACGGATCGTCAAAAGCACTGAAATGTTCGTAATGTTCTCTTCTGTTCCAAGTAGCAATATCGATGATCTTCTCTATCTGATTCATTCTAAACACTCTTTTTTATTTGAGAAACGCAGATTAACGCAAATTATCGCAGATTTAGCCTATTTCCTTTGCGGTAATCTGCGTTTCTAAATTCAGACTCTTTACTGATGTTGCTCACGCAACAAGTCGTTCACTGTTTTTACCGGGTTGAAAGTGGAAAGTGGCACTTCTACAAAGACGGTATTCCAGTCGCTCATCGCTCCGTTCCACAAGCCGGGAAGTTCGAGAGCTTTCAGGTCTTTGCCGTTCTTCGATTTGTAGGAGATGAAGCCTGTTGCTTTATCTACATACTTCACCAGGTCGAACTTATGTCCTTTATAATCGCGCACGGCGCATACGAGGTCTACCGGATTGAAGTGTGTGCCTTTCTCGAACATTTCTTTCTTTTCCGGATCGTCCATGTCGATCTGTGAGCTTTCGAGGATTTGCAGGGAGATGGTTCCGTCGCTGTTGTAAGCAAGGAACGGGCCGCCACCGGGTTCGCCTACGTTCTTCACCATTCCGCAGACGCGCATCGGGCGGTTGAACTTGTTTTTCAGGTAGATGGCGAGTACGGAATCTTCGAGGTCTTTCGTCTCCGGATTCTTGCAGAAGAGTTTCTTTTGCAGGAATTGAAGCATTTCCATCATCTGGTCGTGGGTGTATTTACCGCTGTCGAGCAGGGTAAGGTATTCGAATACTTGTTCTTGCAAAGTCACGAGCACTCCGGCAATCAGTTTCTTATAAGTAACGGTGTCGGCTTTCAGTCTGTCGGGCACTACGTTGTCGATGTTCTTGATGAAGATAATGTCTGCATCGAGGTCGTTCAGGTTCTCGATCAGTGCGCCGTGGCCACCGGGACGGAACAGCAGTTTGCCGTTGTCACGGAAAGGTTGGTTGTCCATGTCGGCGGCAATCGTGTCGGTACTCGGCTTTTGTTCGGAGAAGGTGATGTAATAGTCTACTCCATAGCGTTTGGAAAATTCGTCTACCTTTTCGGCTACCAGCTTCTTGAAGAGTTCACGGTGTTCGGTAGATACCGTGAAGTGCACGTTTACTTTACCGCTCTTTCCGGCAGCATACAAGGCTCCTTCGGCGAGATGTTCTTCCATCGGCGTGCGTGAACCTTCGGGATACTTATGGAATTTGAGCAGACCTTTCGGTAGTGCGCCGTAATTCAGTCCGGCTGTTTCGAGCAGGGCGGATACCACTGCTTTATAGTTGCCGTCTTCGATCAGTCCGGGAATATCTTTTCCGTCGATACGCTGGCAGGCTACATTCAGGTCATCATAGAAAGCAAAATTCTTGATTCCGTCGAAGAATGTCTGTTCGAACTTGGTAGTCGGTCGGTCATAGTCGGCAGACAGGAACTCGAACAGGTTCTTGAACATACGACTCGCTGCACCGGAGGCGGGCACGAACTTCACAACAGTCTTATCTGTGTTGGTATATGCATCCCAGGCGGCCAAATAAGCCTTCTGTTCTTCTGCATCGGGAGCTAATATTCCCTTTCCGATGGAGGCTGCCGCATCCAGCTTCAAAAAGGGGAAACCCGTCTGGAAGCATGCTAATTGTTCTACAATTTGCTCTTCCGTGATGCCTTTCTTGGCAAGCAACTCTTTGTCCTGTGTCGTTATCATAATATCTAATTTTATTAATTGATGCCCAAAAATACAAAATGTTATTTACTTCTTGCCGAATAACCGGGAAAAAAACTAATTTTACATCGAATTAACAAGATTGAATATGGACGACTTTTTTACATCAGAGGAAAAAAAGGAGCTTTTTTCACTCTACCGGCATTTGTTGCAATCTGCAGGAGATAGCATTTCCTGGAAGGATTGCCTAAAGTTAAAGAGACATCTTATCAAAGCGGCCCAGTGTAACGGTCTGCAACGCAATAACTTCGGGATGAATCCCGTCATCAGAGATTTACAAACGGCAGTGATCGTTGCCGAGGAAATCGGTATGAAAGGTTCGTGCCTGATCGGTATCATGTTGCACGAAATCGTGAAGGGGCATGTATTGTCTATCGACGAGGTGAACGCCGAATATGGGGATGACGTAGCAAGTATCATCAAGGGATTGGTGAAAACGAACGAGCTGTATGCGAAGAGTCCGGCTATCGAGTCGGAAAACTTCCGTAATCTGCTGCTTTCTTTTGCGGAGGATATGCGTGTAATCCTGATTATGATTGCGGATCGTGTGAATGTGATGCGCCAAATCAAGGACACGGGCAACGAGGAGGACCGGCTCAAAGTGGCGAACGAGGCTGCTTACCTGTATGCTCCGCTGGCACATAAGCTGGGATTGTACAAGCTGAAATCGGAACTGGAAGATTTGTCTCTCAAATATACGCAGAAGGAAACGTACTATTTTATCAAGGATAAGCTGAACGAGACGAAGGCGTCCCGCGACAAGTATATCGCTGCTTTTATCGAACCGATCCAGAGGAAGGTGTCGGAAGCAGGATTGAAGTTCGACATCAAGGGGCGTACCAAGTCGATTCATTCGATATGGAACAAGATTCAGAAGCAGAAAACGTCTTTTGAGGGGATTTATGACTTGTTCGCCATCCGTATCATCCTCGATTCGGAGCCGGACCCGGCTAAGGAGAAGCAGGAATGCTGGCAGGTTTATTCGATTGTTACGGATATGTACCAGCCGAACCCGAAGCGTCTGCGCGACTGGCTCTCTATCCCGAAAAGCAATGGTTACGAGTCGTTGCACATCACTGTGATGGGCCCGGAAGGGAAATGGGTGGAAGTGCAGATACGTACCCGCCGCATGGACGAGATCGCGGAACGCGGATTGGCTGCTCACTGGAGATATAAAGGTATCAAGGGTGAAACGGGTCTGGACGAGTGGTTGACTTCTGTGCGGGAGGCGTTGGAGAATGCAGACAACGATTCACTGAAAGTGATGGATCAGTTTAAGATGGATCTCTACGAGGATGAAGTGTTTGTCTTCACGCCCAAGGGGGATTTGTTCAAGCTCGCCAAAGGGGCTACGGTATTGGATTTTGCTTTCCATATCCATAGTAAGTTGGGATGCAAGTGTATCGGCGCGAAAGTGAACGGCAAGAATGTGCAGCTCAAACAGAAACTGAACAGCGGCGACCAAGTGGAGATCATGACTTCAAACACCCAGACGCCGAAGCAGGACTGGCTGAACATCGTGACGACTTCCAAAGCGCGCACCAAGATAAGGCAGGCTCTCAAAGAGATGGTGGCACGCCAGCACGCTTTTGCCAAGGAGACGCTGGAACGGAAATTCAAGAATCGTAAGTTGGAATATGATGAAGCGACCATGATGCGCCTCATCAAGCGTTTGGGCTTCAAGAATGTGACGGAGTTTTATCAGCGGATTGCCGACGGTGGACTGGACGTTAACGAGATTCTGGATAAGTATGTGGAGCAACAGAAGCGGGACAGTGATACGCACGATGAAATTGTGTATCGCAGTGCCGAAGGGTATAACTTGCAGGCTGCGCAACAAGAGGAAACGACGTCTAAGGAAGATGTTCTGGTAATCGATCAGAATCTGAAAGGGTTGGAATTCAAGTTGGCTAAATGTTGTAATCCGATTTACGGGGATGATGTGTTTGGTTTCGTTACGGTAAGCGGTGGTATCAAGATACACCGGGCGGACTGTCCGAATGCCAATCAGATGCGCGAACGTTTCGGTTATCGTATTGTGAAGGCTCGTTGGGCGGGGAAATCGGTAGGTACGCAATATCCTATCACGCTGCGGGTTGTAGGGCATGATGATATTGGTATCGTGACTAATATCACTTCTATTATATCCAAAGAGAATGGTATCACGCTGCGCTCCATCGGTATTGACTCGAACGACGGTTTGTTCTCCGGAACACTGACGGTCATGGTGGGTGATACGGGACGTTTGGAGGCTCTTATCAAGAAATTACGTACTATAAAGGGAGTAAAACAAGTTAGCCGGAATTAATTCCGGCTACTCTCCTATCTTACTTTCTTCTTTATATAATAAGGATAGGTAATCAATGCAAAGAAGAGTAAAGCAATGGATGCTACTATCTGTCCGGTATGTAGCATCTTATCTGTATCCAATTCCATGTAGCAGGCGGTAGCGATTCCCAGGGAAATGCCGATTTCGGTTGCCAGCAGATGGGTGGTGTTGGCTGTTCCGCGTTGGCAATGGTGGGATAGCTTTACGAACATCACCAGAAATTCCGGCAGGATAAAGCCTAAGCCCAGTCCTAAGAGTACGGAGGAAATGCCTATGGAGATGTCTGTATTCAGTAGGGACATGGCTACGATTTCCAATCCGAGTCCTATAATGACCAGTCGCAGTGTTTTCTCTTTCAGGAAAAACAGACGTGCAAAGAACAGGGAAACGATGTATCCGAGGGCTGTTCCTACAAAGAACGGTACGGGGATTCCTGTGTTTCCGAGTACGAAATCGTTTAGGAAAGGGTGTACCATGGGAACCAGCAGTCCCGGAATGAAGGTTATCAGGATCAGATTGATGGCAGGAACCCATCCACGAAGCAATAGGAAGCGGTCGAAGGAATAGAGTTTGGTGACAATCGGCGCACGGAAAGGTACGTAGACTCCTGATAACATGAGGATTCCGACAGCTCCGGTTATGACAGATACAGTGAGCAGGGTTTGGAAGGATTGGCTTTGATAAAGCCATACTCCGAGGATAATGCCTGCGATCATTCCCATACGTGCCATCCAGGAGAAACTGACGTTTCCCGCACTGCGCAGTGTGGAGTTGGTGATGTCGATGGCCAATGTGATGCCGGCTGTTGTGCCTATGCCAAAGGCAAGCCCTTGCACGGTGCCCAACAGAATCAGTTCTGTGAGGTTGGTAACAAAGGCGTATCCGATGGTCGCCACTACCATCAGGGCAGCAGCAAACATACAGACGTACTTACGCTTGTATGCATCTACCAGATAGGCATGGAAAGGACCGATGAGGAACATCCCCAAGGTGAAAAAGAGAAAGATTACTCCTGTCTGTGCAGCCGGCACTCCGAGACGGTCGGCCATCTCTACGGAAAGCACCGGAAATAACACATACAAGGATATAAACAACAGCAAATTAGCTACACATATCCGCATAAAATGAACTGTCCACAATTTAACTGCCATATACTATATTTAATATTGTTCCTTCTCGTTGGGGAAGTAGCAATTCTTCACGTCAGAAACGTAACGGCTGATGGCATCGGTCATCACCGTGTACAAGTCAGCATAACGACGCAAGAAACGCGGACGGAATCCGTTGTTCATGCCAAGCATGTCCTGAATCACCAATACTTGACCGTCTACGTGGCCACCGGCACCGATACCGATAATAGGTATGGTCAGTTCGGATGCTACGCGTTCGGCAAGGGTTGCGGGAATCTTTTCGAGTACAATGGCAAAACAGCCTGCTTCTTCTAATAGATGGGCGTCGCGAATCAGTTTTTCGGCTTCGGCGTCGTCTTTGGCACGCACGGTATAGGTGCCGTATTTATTGATGGATTGAGGCATGAGTCCCAGATGTCCCATTACCGGAATGCCAGCACATACGATGCGTCTCACCGTGTCTATGATTTCTTCACCACCTTCGAGCTTCAAAGCGTCAGCGTGGCTTTCTTTCATGATACGGATGGCAGAAGCAAGTCCTTCCATCTCGTTGCCCTGATAGGATCCGAAAGGCATATCAACCACTACCATCGCACGTTTCACGCCGCGTACCACGGATTTGGCATGATAGATCATTTGGTCGAGTGTGATAGGAAGTGTTGTCACATTACCTGCCATTACATTGGAAGCGGAGTCGCCTACCAGGATTACGTCCATTCCCGCACCGTCTACAATCTGTGCCATTGTGTAATCATAAGCAGTCAGCATAGATATTTTTTCACCTCTCTGTTTCATTTCAACCAGGCGATGAGTAGTCACCTTTCTTGAGTCATCTGATATATAACCAGCCATGTCTTTTTAAATTAAAAATTAATGATTAAAAATTAAAACGACGTCAAGCGCCTTCAAAAATCGCGGCAAAGTTATAACATTTAATTCATAACAGAGAAGGAAATGCAAAAAATCCTTTCAAACACCTCGCTTGGATAGCTGGGGAGGCGGTTGGAAGGATTCTGTGAGGTATAATAAAAGCTCCTTAACAATATAAGGAAGCGATTTATCAAGTGCAATAATGCGTTTCGGATTTATTCTTTCTCTTAACGATGCAGGATCAGGAGCTTGTCGTAGGTCATGCCGGTGAAGTCGTCTATTATATAATGTGCTTTGCCAGTGATGGCTTCACGTGTATTGGTGGTGGCAAGTCCGATCACTGTTGCCCCGGAAGTCATTCCGGCTTGCAGGCCGTGGAAAGAATCTTCAAAGACGTAGGTGTTTTCGGGGGTGGCTTCAAAGATTTCCATCCCGAGCAGGAAGCAGTCGGGAGCCGGTTTGGAACGGGCAAACATCTCTCCGGTCAGGATGCGGTCTACCATTCCTTTAAATTCGGGGTGGGCATTGTAGACGTTAGCCATCTTCTCTTCGTTGGAGCTGGTGACTACGGCTATCTTTGCACCGTTACGGCGAAGATCGGCTATAAAGGCTTCTACTCCGGGGATGTATTCGTAGGACATCTTTTGCTCGTAAACGTAGAGTTCGGCGCTTATTTCAAGCTGGGCTTCGGGTTGGTCCGAGAAATACTTTTCATAGATTTGCAATAATGTCTGTCCCTTAATACGGCGGCCGAAATCTTCTTCATTCAGATATTTCCGTCCCTGCTCGTCCCAGAAGACTGTGTACTGCGTTTCTGTATCCATAATGACACCATCAAAATCGAAGAGTGCCGCAATCGTTTTCGTTGTATTCATATATAAACTTTCTTTTTACCTAAACGTTAAACCTTGTGTATCCGTCGTTGCAAAGTTCCGAATAATCATCGAATCAGGCAAATAATTCGTACCTTTGCAAAGCTAAAAAAAACGTAACATACGTTTTTATCCAACAAAATCTACTAGCGCATGAGCAAGAACGACCCACATATCTTAGGCAAAGAAAGTATCGGCAAATTGCTGTTACAATATTCCATTCCTGCAATTATCGGAATGACGATTACTTCTATCTATAATATTATTGATAGTATCTTCATCGGACATGGTGTAGGCCCAATGGCGATTGCCGGACTAGCCATCAGCTTTCCGCTGATGAATCTGGTGGTGGCTTTCTGTACATTGGTATCGGCGGGCGGTTCTACGCTGGCGTCTATCCGTCTGGGGCAAAAGGACATGAAGGGGGCTACGGAAATCTTGTCACACACGTTGATGCTCTGTATCACTAATTCGTTCTTCTTTGGTATTTTGTCTTTCATCTTCCTGGATGATATATTGGTTTTCTTCGGGGCCAGTAGAGAGACGCTTCCTTATGCGCGGAGCTTTATGCAGGTGATCTTATTGGGTACTCCTATCACTTATACGATGATTGGGTTGAACAACGTGATGCGTGCTACCGGATACCCGAAAAAGGCGATGTTGACTTCGATGGTGACGGTGGTAGCGAACATTATCCTCGCTCCTATCTTTATTTTCCACTTTGAATGGGGAATGAGGGGAGCTGCTACGGCAACGGTGATTTCACAGTTGATCGGTATGGTGTGGGTGGTGAGCCATTTTGTCAAGAAAGACAGTACGGTGCATTTTGAGGGGAATATCTGGAAGATGAAACGGAGGATTGTGGAGAGTATCTTCGCCATCGGTATGTCTCCTTTCCTGATGAATGTGTGTGCGTGTGCCATTGTGATTATCATCAATAACAGTCTGCAAAATTACGGGGGCGATATGGCGATTGGTGCTTATGGGATTATTAACCGTTTGCTGACGCTTTATGTGATGATTGTGTTAGGTCTGACGATGGGTATGCAGCCTATTGTGGGGTATAACTTCGGAGCACAGAAGATAGACCGTGTGAAACAGACATTGCGACTGGGGATTATCTCCGGGGTCGTGATTACCAGTAGCGGGTTTATTATCTGCGAGTTCTTCCCTCATGCCGTATCGGCTCTTTTCACGGATAGCGATGAATTGATTGATTTGGCCGTAGACGGTATCCGGCTGGCTGTATTGATGTTCCCGTTTGTAGGGGCGCAGATTGTGATTGGTAACTTCTTCCAAAGTATCGGGAAGGCTAAAATAAGTATTTTCCTTTCGCTGACGCGACAGTTGCTTTATCTTTTGCCTTGCTTGCTGCTCTTTCCCAACTGGTGGGGATTGGAAGGTATCTGGATTAGTATGCCGGTATCGGATGCATTGGCGTTTATTACGGCGGTTGTCAGTCTGATGATTTACATTAAGAAAGTGTCTAAACAACATCCGGAAACGGTAGCGGAATAAAGCATTAACTGCTTTACTCCGCCTGTTGGTTTTTATTCTTTATTCTGCTTTGATGCTCTTTACGGGGTTTTCATTGGCAACGTGCCAGGCTTTCACTACCACGCAAGCCACGATAACCAATAGTACCAGCAGGGCTATTCCTATAAAAAGTAACAGATCCATATCAATTCGTTCGCTAAACTGTTCCAACCATATTTGGCCTGTAAAATAGGAAGCGGCAGTACCTATCAGCACAGAGATTACGGAGATATTCAGAATGTCGTATATCAATAGTTTCAGGATGCCGGAGGACTCTGCCCCATTCACTTTGCGTATGGCTATTTCCTTGCTGCGGCGTTGAGTTTCTCCATTCACATAGCCAATCAATCCCGTGATGACAATAAGCAGGATGAAGCAGGACGAAATCCAGACTGCGTTACGGAAACGGTATACGCTCTTATAGCCTTCGCGAATCATGCTGTCTACTGAATTGAAATTCAGGGCTACATTCGGGAATGTTTTTGCCACACATTCGTTCAAGCGTTTCAGGTTCTCGTCATAGGGTTCTTTTAGACGAACATTGATGGTGTGATTGGCCGATTCTTTATCGGCAATCAATACGATAGGAGACTGACTGGAATAGAAACTTCTATTACGAATATCATCAAACACTCCCACGATGGTACCTTCTACCCCACTCACTGATTTTCCTACGGCACCATCGGTCCATTTCATCAAACGAACGAGTTCTTTATTTACCAATAGATCGCCTTTTTTCTTGATGGTAGTGCCTTCTGTTATTCTGATTCCCATCACATTCGGATAATCATAGTCGCACATATTGAAATTAAGGGTGGCAATGCGTTTGCCGTCGTTACCAATCAATCCACGTGTCCAATATTCTCCCAGTACGCTGTGTGTGGATGCCGATACCCCGTCCACCATCGGTTGGCGGAGCAACTCGTCTTTTACATGTTCTACTGTTTCGCCGGACATCCAGGTTTCGGCTTCTACCAGTCCCGGAATCTTGATTCCCATATCTCCATTCATCAGGTAAGAATATTGTAACAGGGTAACCAGCAATAGTCCGAGTACAAAGGAGGTACCCGTGAACTGGACAAATAGTAATGAACGTTTCCATCCTCTTTTTCCATCCGTATAGTGCCGGAATACCTGCGTGACGGGAATACGTGAGAACAGTTTTCCCGGTATGCCTCCTGCCAGGAGGAAAAGGACTACTACAGTGAGCAAGGGTATCCAAATGATGTCCCAGGCAAACAGTGAGGCAAGGCTGGTTCCCAACAGGTCTTCGATCAATTCGCCCATGTTGATTATCAACAGGAAGCTAAACAGGACGGATAGTAGAACCAATACTCCGGTTTCTGCCAGAAACATGCCAAAGATGTTTCCGGAACTGGCTCCACTGCATTTATGCACTCCTACGCTTTTTGCACGACGACTGATAGTGGCTATTGAAATCAACATATAATTCATGATGGCTACAAAAAACACTGAAAAGCCGAGGAAGCCGAATATCATCAAACGTTTCTGGGTATCGGCAGAATCCAGATGGCGTTTCGAAAGAGGAACAACGCTGTATTCCAACTTCCAGTCATCCCATTGCAAGGGGCTGTATTTTGCCATTACTTGTTGAGTTTTGCTGTTCACCTTGTCTATATCCGACGCATGACGCAAGCGTGCAAAGGCATAAAAGATATCATTCCCATTCCAACCGTTACCACTCGCATAGCGACCATCGCGGTGGATGGTAATCACAAAGTCACGGGAGAGCATCGAATTTTCGGGTATGTCTTTATAGACGCCGCGAATTGTGAGCTCCAACTGCTTGTCGGCCGAAAGGGTTTTCCCAATAGGGGCTGCGCTACCGAATGTTTCACGGGCAAAATGTTCTGATACAAATATGCTATTCGAGATGATGAGATCTTTCGCGTTCCCTTTTAGTACGGGTATACCCATCGTTTCAAAGAAACAGGTGTCGACCATCATGTAATTTGCTTTTGACAGCAGTTTGTCTTCCTTATAAATATGATAAAACTGGAAAGGAAGTACACAGGTGGCTGATTCTATTTCTTCAGGCATATCCTGCGCCAGGGTAAAAGCTACCGGATCACAGACGGTATAGTCATAATTCATTCCGTCATCACCCTGCACTTCGCCGGTCGTCATATTCTGTGCCGCTATTCTCGCCATTATCAGATTCTCCGCTTCCGGGTAACATTTCTCATAGCTCATCTCAAAAGCTATTTGCGAGAAAAGCAAGATGCCAACTGTTAGTCCTAAAGAAAGGGAGAGCACTCTTACGATATTCAAAGTACGCTCATGCAGTAATGTACGTATGCTATAATAGATTTGTCTCATACTTGCTTCTGATCTGGTTTATGCTATCACACTGGCTACCACGCTGCCGTCGAACAAATGAACTGTACGATGGGCAAAGGATGCGTCATGTTGTGAGTGTGTCACCATGATGATGGTTGTTCCTTCTTTATTCAGTTCGGTCAACAGGTTCATCACTTCTGCCCCATTCTTTGAATCGAGGTTACCGGTCGGCTCATCGGCGAGAATCAGTTTCGGATTGGTCACTACGGCACGGGCAATGGCGACACGTTGTTGCTGACCACCGGAAAGTTGTTGCGGAAAGTGTTTGGCACGATGGCTGATGTTCATCCGTTTCAGAATGTCTTCTACCATGCGGCGGCGTTCGGATGCTTTAAAGCCCAGGTATGTCAGAGGAAGTTCTACATTCTCGTAAACATTCAGCTCGTCGATCAGGTTAAAGCTCTGGAATACGAATCCGAGTTTGCCCTTACGCACATGGGTACGTTCTTTCTCTTTCAATCCGCCCACTTCTTCACCCATCAAGCGGTAGGAACCTTCGGTGGGGTTATCGAGCAAACCCAGAATATTCAACAAAGTGGATTTACCACAACCGGAGGGGCCCATAATGGCTACAAACTCTCCCTCTTTTACTTCAAGGTTTACGTGATTCAAGGCAACTGTCTCTACTTCGGAAGTACGGAATACTTTACTGATGTTGTTTATTTCAATCATACTCTTTTTATTTATGTTTTTAATTATTCACTTTTAAGGCTATTCACCGGATTTTCATTGGCAATCCGCCACGATTTCCAAAGTACGCAGACTACGATAACGAGAAGATTTACAATCGCTATCAGTACATACGCCGCCCAACTGACAGGCACGTGCTCGGCAAACATATCCATCCACATATCATTGACGTACCATGATGCCGCCACACCGATCACAACGGCTGCAACGGCTACATAAAGCACATCTTTCACCAGCATTTCCAGAATGCCGGAGGCTTCGGCACCATTGACTTTACGTATGGCAATCTCTTTGGAACGGCGGCGGACTTCATCGGTTGTGTAGCCTATCAATCCCATCATCATCACAAAGAACATGGTAACCGCCGCCAGTATGGTAGCATTGCTGAAAACGCGGATGGAGTTATAACTCTCTTTTATCATCTGCTCCATCGAACGGAAATCGACCGTTTTATCGGGGAAAGCGTCTGCCGATACTTTATTCAGTTTCTGAAGGTTCTCTGCAAAAGGTTCTTTCAGCCGGACATGAACACAGTTTCCGAAATTCTTGGTACTCATCAGGATGAAGGGTGCTTGCGGGTTGGTGAAATTACCGATCCGGAAGTCTTTAATCACTCCCACTACTTTACATACGTAGCCTGAATTATAGACAGTACGGTTCAATAGCTCTGTTCCCCAGTGCATCCATTCGCCGTATGTTTCATTGATGGCTACTTCGTTTTCATTCCGTGGCATACGCCCCTCCTTCATCACCATACCCATCATCTTTGGATAGTCTTCCATCATTTCGCAAAAACGGGAGGAGAAAAGTGATTGTCCACTTTCATCCTGAATCATCGTTCCACTATAACTATAGACGGGATGGGAATCGGCACTGGACACGGACTCTACATAAGGCAGGCCACGGAAGAAAGTCAGGGCATAGTCCTGGTTTTCTTTATTGCCGAAATCAGTATTGGCTACGACAACGCGCTTCGGATTGTATCCCAGGTCTTTGTTCAAGACATAGTAGTATTGCAGCATCACCACATACATCAATCCGCAGATGAAAGCTACGCCAGCAAACTGCACGAATAATAGCGGGCATTTCCAGCCTTTCTTTCCTTCTGTGTAGCGGCGGAAGACTTGTGAAACGGGGATTCTGGCAAAGATGCGTCCGGGCAGTGCTCCTCCTATCAGGAACAGGATAGCTACCGTCAGCAGGGGTACCCAAAGACGGTCTAAAGAGAACAGGGCTCCGAGTTCAACGGCGGTTGTGTCTTCTATAAAGTCGCGGAAGTTCAGTAAGATTAATCCCATCAATAGCAAGGCGAAGAGAATAATGATAGCTGTTTCCAATAGGAACATTCCCAGAATTTTGCCGCTGCCTGCACCGCTACACTTATGTACGCCGATGGCTTTGGCGCGGTATGAGAGTGAAGAAATGGAGATCAGTACGTAGTTCAAAGTAGCGATGAAAAGGATGATTATTCCCAAGATAGACATGATGTTCCGCATCCGCTTCACGTCCGGTTCTTCCCTGTATACATCACGGATCGGCTTTACAAAAGCGGTATAACCTACCACTTTCTGGTCTTCCGCAGGACGATATTTCTTTATCAGGTCATTCAACCGTGCATTCACCACGGATTTGTCTGCTCCGGGACGAAAACGGATAAATGCGATCCAGCTATCGCCTCCTCTCCAGGAGTAGTTTCCCCATCCACGGCTCCATACGGTAGGCAGAGAAATCACTGCATCCGGTCTGACGGTAGCATTTTCAGGTATGTCGGCGTACGTGCCTTTCACTGTCAGTTCTATTTCTTTATTATAGGAGATTACTTTGCCTATCGGGTTTTCTTGGTCGAACATCTTACGCGCCAACCGGTCACTAAGAAAGACAACATCTTTCTGCATCAGTTCTTTTTCCGGAACACCGCTCAAAACATCGATACCCATAGTTTGAAAGAATAGTGAATCGGCTGTCACTTTGTTAGCTTCAAAACGGACACTTCCATAATAAAGAGGGGCACTCATCCAGACACAATAGCTGGTGGCTGCTTCCACTTCTTTAGGAAAGTTCTCCTGTATGGCACCCGCCACCGGTCCGCAGTTCATTTCCTGCGGCTCAAAGGTTTGGCCATTGGCGGAAAAGACGGAGAAGATCTGATACAGGTTATCATAATCTTTGAAGCATTTGTCAAAGCTCTGTTCGAAAGCCACGCGGGCAAACAACAGGATGCTCATCGTCAGCCCCAACGCCAAAGAGAGGATTTTGATAACGTTGGAACCATGCCCCCGCAATAAAGTACGGATCACATAATAGATTTGTTTCATATTATATTTTATTTCTGTTTTTTCTATTTTCAAGAATGCAGAAAGCATGCCAAAAAAGAATAACAATTCATTATCAAGTGTTTATCATTTCAACCTTTCTGAATATTGTCTAAAAATTAGACAGTACCGTCTAATTTTTAGACAACCGGGAGACTATTCCATTTCTCCTTTAAATTGTTCCAACAGTCTCTATTATCCATGGGGAGATTGTCCATCCCGATAGAAAACTTTATCTTTGCATCTAGTTTTCTAAACTATTAAAGTAATGATGAAGAGGAAGAATTTATATGCACTGTTTTCGTGCCTGTTCCTTTCGGGATGCGGTATGATAGACTATCATCCGTATGACGTCCGCATCAGCGGAGAAACAGAGGTCAACGCCCACAATATGGAAAGAATAGAAGCAAATTGCCAGGGTAAAACTACGATACGGTTCGTGACAATGGGCGACTCACAACGATGGTATGACGAAACGGAAGATTTTGTAAAAGCAATCAATCAACGAAATGATATTGACTTCGTTATCCACGGAGGGGATATGAGTGACTTCGGACTGACTAAGGAATTTCTTTGGCAAAGGGATATCATGAACGGACTTCATGTGCCTTATGTGGCTCTGATCGGAAATCATGACTGTCTGGGAACGGGAGCGGAAACCTACAAGGCTGTATTCGGCCCCACAAACTTCTCTTTCATCGCAGGAGATGTGAAGTTTGTCTGCCTGAATACCAACGCTTTGGAGTATGATTACTCCGAACCTGTACCGGACTTTACCTTTATGGAAAATGAGATAACGAACAGGCGGGATGAGTTTGAAAAAACGGTCATTTGTATGCACGCGCGTCCCTATACGGATGTGTTCAATGATAATGTGGCAAAAGTATTCCAACACTATGTCAAACAGTATGCAGGAATACAGTTCTGCACGGCCGCCCATACCCATCACCATCAGGACGATATGATTTTTGATGATGGAATACATTATGTTACCAGTGATTGTATGGATTACCGTACTTATCTGGTATTTACAATAACTCCGGAAAAATACGAATATGAGCTGGTTAAATACTAATTATATCTTACGCGCGGGAGTACTGTCCGTGCTTCTCCTGCTTCCCGGTCTGATGTCTGCTACCTGCAAGAGGGATACAATCATCAACAACTACAAGGATGATTCGCTCCGTTTTATCATCAAGGATGATTCAATTATCACCTTTCGTAACGGGGAGTCTTCATTCACCATTATCAAAGCGGACTCCGTGTTGCCTGCCACACCGAAGCACACCAAACATACCCGCTACGATAATCGGGTTCACCGTTTCCGCAGAAACTGGGAACGGATTATCCCGACTCATTCCAAAATACAATATGCCGGAAATATGGGATTGCTCTCTTTCGGTACAGGATGGGATTATGGAAAACGTAATCAGTGGGAAACGGATGTATTGCTCGGATTCATTCCGAAATATTCTTCGAAGAAAGCAAAAGTGACCATGACGCTCAAGCAGAACTATATGCCCTGGAGCATTAATATTGGAAAAGGATTCTCGACAGAGCCTCTTGCCTGTGGTCTTTATGTGAATACCGTATTTGGAAATCAGTTCTGGGTGAACGAACCGGAACGTTATCCGAAAGGGTATTATGGTTTCTCAAGCAAAGTGCGTTTCCATGTCTTTATGGGACAACGCCTGACCTATGACATTGACCCGCAACGTAGATTTATGGCCAAGTCTGTAACCTTTTTCTATGAAATAAGTACGTGTGACCTTTATGTGATTAGTGCGGTAAACAATAGTTATCTCCGTCCACGTGACTACCTTAGTTTATCATTCGGATTGAAGTTCCAGTGGTTATGATTGGAGATACAAGGGGGATAAAATCAATTTTGAATTACGATTCTTGAATTATCACATCCTTTTTTCGTAAGTTTGCGCTTTACAAACTTGAACGAAAATGAGTAAATCTGGAACAATCATCATTGTAGACGACAATAAAGGGGTGCTGACTGCCATACAAATCCTTTTAAAAAGTTATTTCTCAAAGGTCGTTGCACTCTCCTCGCCTGTCACCCTGACGAGCGTCCTACGGGAGGAAATACCGGAAGTGGTATTGCTGGACATGAATTTCACATCGGGCATCAATACCGGCAATGAGGGATTATTCTGGTTACATGAAATAAAAAAAGTACGTCCGGATCTTCCGGTCGTACTTTTTACGGCTTATGCCGATATTGAACTGGCTATCCGGGGTATTAAAGAGGGAGCAACGGACTTTATCGTCAAACCCTGGGACAACCAGAAACTGGTGGAAACACTGCAAATCGCAGCAACCTCTACGCACAACGACAGGAAAACGGCAAGTAAAGAAAAGCCTGTTCACTCGCCTATGTACTGGGGAGAAAGCAAGGTTATGCAACAACTACGGGCTTTGATTGAAAAGGTTGCCGTCACCGATGCCAACCTCTTGATAACGGGTGAAAACGGAACGGGAAAAGAGATGCTGGCACGGGAAATCCATGTGCTTTCCAACCGCAAATATAAAGAAATGATTGCTGTGGATATGGGAACCATCACCGAATCTTTATTCGAGAGTGAGCTTTTCGGACATGTAAAAGGGTCGTTCACTGATGCACACACCGACCGGACAGGTAAGTTCGAGGCTGCCGAAAAGAGTACGCTGTTTCTCGACGAAATAGGAAACTTGCCCTACCATCTGCAAGCAAAGCTACTAACCGCCATCCAACGGCGAAGCATTGTGAAAGTGGGAAGTAACACGCCAATTCCTATTGATATCCGACTGATATGTGCCACGAACCGGAACCTGCAGGAGATGGTAGCGAAAGGCGAATTCCGGGAAGACTTGCTCTACCGCATCAATACCATTCATGTGGAAATTCCTCCCCTGCGCGAACGGAAAGAGGATATTATCCCATTGGCCGAACGATTTATGGTTCACTTCTGCAAGCAATATGACAAGTCGTTGATGAAGTTCACTCCCGAAGCAAAGGATAAATTGACTGCGCATCCCTGGTATGGTAATATCCGCGAATTGGAGCACGTCATCGAAAAGGCGGTTATCATCAATGACAGTCCGCTGATTCCTGCTGAATTATTCCAATTATCCGTACCACGGATAGCCATTCAGGAACAGAGTATCTCCACCCTGGAAGAAATGGAAGTGCAGATGATACGGAAAGCGCTCGATGCCTGTGCGGGAAATCTATCGGCAGTGGCCGCTCAACTGGGAATAACCCGGCAGACGCTCTATAACAAGATGAAAAAATTCGGATTATGAGCTCACAGATCCAACAACTGGGGATTCGGTACTGGTTCAGAGTTTTGCTGACTGTACTTTTCTGTATATCGACTGTCTGGTTCGGTATTCATCAATCATACGGTTGGCTGGGCGTCAGTCTTTGTCTGCTGGTACTTAGCATCATCTGGCAAATCCGCCTGTACCAGCTTCACACCAAGCAGGTGCTTTTCATGATTAACGCGCTTGAAAATAATGATAACACTTTTCATTTTCCCGAAGAAAACGGTACTCCCGAAAGCCAAAAGATCAACCGGGCACTCAACCGGGTGGGACATATCTTATATAATGTAAAAGCGGAAACCGCACAACAAGAGAAATATTACGAGCTGATTCTGGATTTTGTCAGTACAGGATTGCTGGTACTCAATGACAATGGGGCTGTTTATCAGAAGAACAAGGAGGCACTCCGTCTTTTGGGGCTGAATATATTCACGCATATCCATCAGTTGAGTAAAGTAGACACTACGCTCATGGAGAAAATAGAGAACTGCCGTCCCGGAGACAAACTGCAAGTGATATTTCACAACGAACGGGGAACCGTTAATCTATCCATACGTGTATCGGAAATCAATGTGCGCAAAGAGCATCTGCGTATTCTGGCTCTGAACGACATCAATACCGAACTCGATGAAAAGGAAATAGATTCATGGATTCGCCTGACACGGGTTCTGACGCATGAAATCATGAATTCGGTCACTCCTATCACTTCTCTTTGTGACACTCTTCTTTCCATGTCCGAGGATAAAGACGAAGAGATCAGTCACGGGTTGCAGACCATCAGCACCACAGGAAAAGGGTTGCTCTCTTTTGTAGAATCTTACCGGCAGTTTACACGCATACCTGCACCGGAACCGTCATTGTTCTACGTGAAAGCGTTCATAGAAAGGATGATTGAACTTGCCCGCCATCAGAATCCGTGTGACACCATTTGTTTCCACACGGAGATTTCTCCTGCGGACTTAATTCTGTATGCGGATGAAAACCTCATCGCCCAGGTGGTTATCAATCTTCTGAAGAATGCCATCCAGGCAATCGGCAGCCAGCCGGATGGTAGAATCGAGCTTCGGGCTTATTGCAATGATATGGAAGAAATATGGATCGAGATCAAAAACAACGGTCCTGAAATCCCGTCGGAAATAGCAGAACATATCTTTATTCCTTTCTTCACCACCAAAGAAAATGGTAGCGGAATCGGACTTAGTATTTCACGACAGATCATGCGTCTTTCGGGCGGGAGTCTCACTTTGCTGCGGGAGAAAGAAACAACGTTTATTTTAAAATTCAAATAACTATTGATATATGATACCTGCACTCGTCAACAATCCCTTATTCCGGGAGATCACTCCGGAAAGACTTTTTGCCGATCTGGAAGAGATCAGTTTCCATACACGTTCTTATAAGAAAGGAGAAATCCTGGCTCAACAGGGAGCTGTGTGTAATCGCCTCGTCATCCTGACCAAAGGAAGCGTGCGTGGAGAGATGATTGATTATTCGGGGCGTCTTATCAAAGTGGAGGACATCGCCGCTCCAAGAGCGATTGCCCCTCTGTTTCTGTTCGGTGAGGAAAACCGTTATCCGGTGGAAGTGACTGCCAATGAACCGACAGAGGTTATCGAACTTCCTAAATCAAGTGTATTGAGTTTATTCCGCAAAAACGAGCAGTTTTTGGAAAACTATATGAATCTTTCTGCCAATTATGCACGAACCTTATCGGATAAGCTTTTCTTTATGTCGTTCAAAACGATTCGTCAGAAACTTGCTTCGTACCTGCTCCGATTATATAAACAGCAGCAACAAACGCATATCACCCTCGACCGTTCACAACAGGAATTGAGTGATTATTTCGGGGTATCCCGTCCTTCCCTCGCCCGCGAACTGGCGCACATGCAGGAAGATGGATTATTGATAGCCGATCGCAAGCATATCACTATTTTACAGAAAGAAGAACTGGTACGGCTTATCCAATAATAGGAACTGTTTTAAGGATTTATGAATTGAATAATGAGTGTTTTAGATAAAAAATATTCATTGTTGTAACATTGGTTACAGAATCAGCTGAAACCTTTCCTCTACTTTTGCGTTCAATAAATAAAATATTGGACTAATTAAAAACGTAAAAGTTATGAGTATGTTCTGTTATCAATGTCAAGAAACCGCAATGGGTACCGGCTGTACCTTGAAAGGTGTGTGCGGTAAAACGTCTGAAGTGGCTAACCTGCAAGATTTACTACTCTTCGTAGTACGTGGAATTGCTGTCTACAACGAACATCTGCGTAAAGATGGACATCCTTCCGAACAAGCAGACAAATTTATCTATGATGCTTTGTTCATTACCATCACCAACGCCAATTTTGATAAAGTGGCTATCACTGAAAAAATAAAAGAAGGACTGAAACTGAAAAAAGAACTTGCCAACAAGGTAAAGATCGAAAATGCTCCCGACGAATGTCTTTGGAATGGAAGCGAAGATGAGTTTGAAGAGAAATCAAAAACTGTCGGTGTGCTTCGCACTTCCAACGAGGATATCCGCTCACTGAAAGAACTTGTACACTATGGCCTGAAAGGAATGGCTGCCTACGTAGAGCATGCGCATAACCTGGGCTACGAGTCACCGGAAATATTTGCTTTCATGCAACATGCCTTGTCTGAACTGACCCGCAATGATATTACAGTGGAAGAACTGGTTCAGCTGACTTTGGAAACAGGAAAGCATGGAGTATCGGCAATGGCACAGCTGGATAAGGCGAACACCAGCAGCTACGGAAATCCGGAAATTTCACAAGTGAGTCTCGGTGTACGCAATAATCCGGGTATATTAATCAGCGGACATGACTTGAAAGACCTGGAAGAGTTATTGGAACAAACAGAGGGTACAGGAGTAGATGTATATACTCACAGCGAAATGTTGCCTGCACATTATTATCCTCAACTAAAGAAGTACAAGCATCTGGCAGGAAACTACGGAAACGCCTGGTGGAAGCAGAAAGAGGAATTTGAAAGTTTCAACGGTCCTATCTTGTTCACAAGTAACTGTATCGTTCCGCCACGTGCAAATGCCAGCTACAAGGATCGTATTTACATCACAGGAGCCTGCGGCTTAGAAGGGGCACATTACATCCCCGAACGCAAAGACGGAAAACCGAAAGATTTTTCTGCACTAATTGCTCATGCTAAGCAATGTCAGCCACCGGTAGCCATTGAAAACGGAACAATTATCGGAGGATTCGCGCATGCACAGGTGACAGCCCTGGCAGATAAAGTGGTGGACGCCGTGAAAAGCGGAGCTATCCGTAAATTCTTTGTAATGGCAGGATGCGACGGACGTATGAAGAGCCGTGAATACTATACGGAATTTGCTCAAAAATTACCTGGTGACACCGTGATTCTTACTGCCGGTTGTGCCAAGTACAGATATAATAAACTGGCTTTAGGTGATATCAACGGCATTCCGAGAGTGTTGGATGCAGGACAATGTAACGACAGTTACTCATTGGCCGTCATCGCTTTAAAACTGAAAGAAATCTTCGGATTGGATGATGTGAATCAGTTGCCTATCGTATACAACATCGCTTGGTACGAACAAAAGGCGGTCATTGTTTTATTGGCATTACTGGCTTTGGGAGTGAAACACATTCATTTGGGTCCTACACTTCCCGCTTTCCTTTCACCGAATGTCAGGAACGTATTGATCGAACAATTCGGGATCGGAGGTATCAGTACAGTGGATGAAGATATTGTGAAGTTTCTATCATAAATGATAAGGAAACAGAAGGGTATTTTACAAGCAGATTCTCTTCTACAAAATAGTGACGGTATTTGATAAGGATAGTGACGGTATACAACAACCATACCGTCACTATTTCCATCATATACCGTCACTATCTTTTTTTCTATATTAGGAGGACTCCTGCTTAATCAGGAGTCCTGCGTTTACTCCCGCATAGTGGATGTTTTTTTGAATAGAATTTCAATCCTCTCTGGGTAATATTAAATTGAGAACTACTCCCACCAAAGCTGCCAGTCCAATGCCGGACAATGAAAAATCGCCCCAATTAAAAGCAGCGCCACCAATGCCGACAGTCAGTGTCAAAGATACAATGATTATATTTCTGGTACGGCTCAAATCAATGCAATTATTCACAAGATTACCAATACCCGCGCAAGCAATCGTTCCGAAAAGCAATAACATGATGCCGCCCAGTACCGCACTTGGAATGGATCTTAATAATGCACTGATTTTACCGATAACGGAGAATAAGATAGCGGAAATGGCAGCTATTCGGATCACTTGCGGATTAGTAATCTTTGTCAGTGACATGGCTCCTGTCACTTCCGAATAGGTAGTCACAGGAGGCCCACCCAGCAATCCGGCACAGAAACACGCCAGACCATCCCCTAATAAAGTACGGTGCAACCCCGGATCTTTCACGAAATCTTTTCCGGTGACCGTATTAACGACATAAATATCACCAATATGTTCTATCACCGGAGCAATGGCTACCGGAATCATAAACAACACAGGTTCCCATGAGAACTTAGGAAAGACAAACTGCGGCAATCCAATCCAGGCAGCATCCCTGACACCGGACAAATCCAAATCGTAGAAAAGCCATGCAGCCAGATACCCTACTACAATTCCACAGAAGATAGGAATCAGTTTCAAAAGCCCTTTGGCTTTCATTGAAACAACGACTGCGGTAACCAACGAAAGCAGTGCCAGTACCCAGTTCTCTTTTGCCATATTCACTCCTGTTCCCGCCAGTGACAAACCTATCAGAATGATAACAGGACCTATGACAACGGGAGGAAAGAGCTGTTCAATCACCCTCACTCCCTGCCATTTGACAAGCGCACTCATTACAAAGTAAACTAATGCTACTCCAACCATGCCGGATAAGGTGCCGGGCAACCCATAAAGTTCTGTCGCTTTAATGATAGGCGCAATAAACGCGAAACTACTCCCCAGAAAAACAGGAACCTTTCCACGCGTAACCGCATGAAAGATAAGCGTACCAATACCTGCTGTAAACAGAGCTGTAGAAGGGTCAAGCCCTACCAATAACGGCACGAGTACCGTAGCACCGAAAGCTACAAACAAGAATTGTACCCCCACCACCCCTTTCCTCAAAGGTGTAAGATTATTTGAATCCATAAGTATAATGTAGATTATTCTTTGCAAAATTAGTCTTTTTAGACAATTTAACTCCCTTTTTTCACAAAAATACATCCAAAAAGAGTTTTTATTTGTTGTTAATAATGTGTAACTTCGCACGGTGAGAATTAATACGACAATTTTATAACTTTATAATATATTGCCTATGATATTTACAGCAGAAAACACCCTACTTATCGGTTCTATCTTACTTTTCGTCAGCATCGTTGTTGGAAAAACCGGATACCGCTTTGGAGTACCTACCTTATTATTGTTCCTCGTAGTAGGAATGTTGTTTGGAAGTGACGGCCTCGGCCTGCAGTTCCACGACGCGAAAGACGCCCAATTTATCGGTATGGTGGCCCTTAGTATTATCCTTTTCTCGGGAGGTATGGATACGAAATTCAGAGAAATCAAACCTATTCTAGGTCCCGGTATCGTGCTTTCCACTGTCGGAGTACTACTTACAGCTCTTTTCACCGGACTCTTTATCTGGTGGATATCAGGTATGAGCTGGTCAAATATTTATTTACCTATCACTACTTCCCTGCTTTTGGCCTCCACCATGTCGTCTACGGATTCGGCTTCGGTGTTCGCCATTCTCCGTTCACAGAAGATGAACTTGAAACACAACCTTCGTCCCATGCTGGAACTGGAGAGCGGAAGTAATGACCCGATGGCCTATATGCTTACCATTGTCCTGATACAGTTTATTCAATCGTCAGGTATGGAAGTCGGAGCTATCGTAGGCTCTTTCGTCATCCAGTTTATCGTCGGCGCGGCTGCCGGATATGTACTTGGAAAGCTAGCTATCCGGATGTTGAATAAGCTCAATATTGATAATCAAGCCTTGTATCCCATCTTATTACTGGCATTTGTGTTTTTCACTTTCTCCATCACCGACTTACTGAAAGGTAACGGATACCTTGCCGTATATATCGCCGGTATCATGGTGGGAAACAATAAAATCATGCACCGTAAGGATATCTACACCTTTATGGACGGACTGACCTGGTTGTCGCAAATCATCATGTTCCTTTGCCTGGGATTGCTTGTCAACCCGCACGAAATGCTCGAAGTAGCTGCCGTGGCATTATTGATTGGTGTTTTCATGATTATTATCGGGCGCCCGTTAAGCGTGTTCCTTTGTCTGCTTCCATTCCGGAAAATCACGATGAAATCACGTATTTTCGTATCCTGGGTAGGATTACGCGGTGCAGTTCCTATCATCTTTGCTACCTATCCGGTAGTGGCAGGCGTAGAAGGTTCGAACCTCATTTTCAACATTGTTTTCTTTATTACCATCGTCTCATTGGTCGTACAGGGAACAACCATTTCTTTCGTCGCCCGGATTTTGAATCTTTCCAAACCGCTGGAAAAAACCGGTAACGACTTCGGAGTGGAACTTCCGGAAGAAATAGACTCTGACCTTAGTGACATGACTATCACTAAAAGTATGCTGGAAGAAGCAGACACATTGAAAGATATGAATCTTCCGAAAGGCACACTGGTAATGATTGTGAAGCGTGGAGATGAGTTCCTGATTCCCAACGGAACGCTGAAACTGCATGAAGGAGATAAACTGTTACTTATTTCCGAAAAATCCAAAGAAGAAGATACTGATTCAGAATAACATCAGAAAAGAGTTATTCAGTACACTATAACTGATTCGTTTCCACGCATGGAACCTCTTGCCTTGGCAAGACATTCGTTTCATCTTCATGCGTGGAGACGAAATGTTTTATATAGGCCAATGAACTAGTTCTAAGGAAGAAACACGAATGACCTTTATCCGGCTGATAAAATTGTTCGCTCCCCCTCCGTTAATTAACCGTAAAACTTGAATTTAAAATTCGGTTTACATCTACGAAGTATTAATTTTGCGCAGTTTTAAACTAAATGTGCAAAAATCGAATGGAACAAGAACATCAGTTCATTGATTATATTGAGCAAAGCATCATCAAAAACTGGGACAAAGATGCCTTAACTGACTATAAAGGAATTACCCTCCAATATAAGGATGTAGCGCGTAAAATCGCTAAATTTCACATCGTCTTGGAGAGTGCCGGCATCCAGCCGGGAGATAAAATAGCCGTTTGCGGACGTAACAGTGCTCACTGGGCAGTTACTTTCCTGGCGACTATCACTTACGGAGCTGTTATTGTTCCCATTTTGCATGAATTCAAGGCAGATAATATTCATAATATCGTCAACCATTCCGAAGCCAAATTACTTTTCGTCGGCGACCAGGCATGGGAGAACCTGAATGAAGATGCCATGCCTTTGTTAGAGGGCATCGCTTCGCTGGCTGATTTCTCGGCATTAGTGTCCCGGAACGAAAAACTCACTTACGCTTTTGAACATCGGAACGCTATTTACGGTCAACAGTATCCCAAGAACTTTCGACCGGAACATATTTGTTACCGGAAAGATCGTCCGGAAGAACTGGCTATCATCAACTATACTTCCGGTACCACGGGTTACTCTAAAGGAGTGATGCTCCCCTATCGCAGTCTTTGGTCAAACGTGGCTTATTGCTTCGAAATGCTTCCCGTTAAACCGGGAGACCATATCGTTTCCATGTTGCCTATGGGACACGTGTTCGGTATGGTATATGATTTCCTTTACGGATTCTCTGCAGGTGCACACATCTATTTCCTGACGCGTATGCCGTCTCCGAAAATCATTTCCCAATCTTTCTCCGAAATTAAACCCAAAGTGATTTCTTGTGTACCGTTGATTGTGGAAAAGATTATCAAGAAAGATATTCTTCCTAAAGTAGACAGCAAAATCGGCAAGTTATTGCTGAAAGTGCCTATTGTGAACGATAAAATCAAATCGCTGGCACGACAGGCTGCCATGGAAATCTTCGGTGGAAACTTTGACGAGATTATTATCGGAGGTGCTCCTTTCAATGCGGAAGTAGAGGCTTTCCTTAAAAAGATAGGGTTCCCCTACACCATCGCTTACGGTATGACGGAATGTGGTCCGATTATTTGTTCCAGCCGTTGGGAAACACTGAAACTTGCTTCCTGCGGAAAGGCAACCAGCCGAATGGAAGTCCGTATTGACTCACCGGACCCGAAAACACATGCTGGAGAAATCGTATGCAGAGGAATGAATATGATGCTGGGATATTATAAAAATCCGGAAGCTACGGCGCAAATTATTGATGCTAACGGTTGGCTGCATACCGGTGACCTCGGTACGTTGGATGAAGAGGGTTATGTGACAGTCCGCGGACGTAGTAAGAACCTGCTTCTCACCTCTAGCGGACAGAATATCTATCCCGAAGAAATTGAAAGCAAGCTGAACAACATGCCGTATGTTTCGGAGTCACTGATCGTCTTACAGCACGAAAAGCTGGTAGCACTGATCTACCCGGATTTCGACGATGCTTTCGCTCATGGATTGCAGCAGACGGATATTCAGAAAGTAATGGAACAAAACCGTATCGAATTGAATCAACAGCTTCCTAACTATTCTCAAATAAGCAAAATAAAGATCCATTTCGAGGAATTTGAAAAGACTGCGAAAAAGTCAATCAAACGCTTTATGTATCAGGAAGCAAAGGGATAATTATCCCGGATAAGCACGATAAGTATCCATGCAATAATTCTCATAGTATTAGCACGGATTATATAAACTGATAATGAGAACATGCTTAATAATAAAAACGGTGGACAGTGTTGAGGCTGTTCACCGTTTTTCCTAACCTCTAACTAACTTTATTTATACTACCTGTTTTTCTATCTTCCTACCTAAAAACGAATCCTATTTCCATTATTAACAGTCTAACTTTATAATCAATCGATCTTTTTAAAGTGCCATAAATGAAATAGCCTGTCCGCCTCCGGCAGCCATTCGTATGTTCAACGTATTTTCAGAAGTAACCGTTTGTTCCGTTATCTGGTAATCCGTAGGATTTGATTTCCAATCCGCATTCTCTCCATCCGCATAGATGACAGCTTTATACTGTTTGCCCAGTTCCAGGAAATCCAGTTTTATTTCCAGTGTACGGGGTTTCTCGTTCGTTGCTGCTCCCAAGAAATAGTTGCCTTTTGCTTTACGCACGATGGCTACGAATTCCCCCGGTTCTCCTGCCAATGCTTTCGATTCGTCACAATCCGGATCGAAATCGCGGAAGAACTGGAAAGCCGGATGGCCTTCATAATTTTCAATCATATCAGATGCCATCTGCAAGGGAGAATACAAAATCACCCAGTTAGCAAGCTGTTTCGCCAATGTTGTATTCACACGGCTGTTTCCTTTATCCTGATCGTTCCATTTCTGGCGACGGGGAGAATCTTTGGTGTTCAGAAACAAAATATCAAACGTACCCGGTGTATAATCCAGCGGACCGGACAGCATACGGGTGAACGGCAACATGACATGATGAGACGGAGGATTTCCTTCGCTCCATGCATTCCATTCCATCCCTCTCACTCCTTCACGTGTCATCATATTAGGCCATGTACGACGGATACCGGTATCTTTAATAGGTTCGTGCGCATCCAGCGTCATTTTATGACGGGCAGCTGTTTCCACCACTTTCTGATAGTGGTTGACTCCATATTGGCTGTGATGAAGATAACCATTCGGGAAAGCTCCCACATATCCTGTCTTCAGGACATGGATACCGTAGTCTGTGTACCATTGCATAGCATGATCCATCTGGCGCTCATAGTTGGGAATATTCCCTCCGGTCTCGTGATGGCCGATAACTTCAACTCCTTTTTCCTTTGCATAACGAACCACTTCATCAATGTCAAAGTCAGCATACGGTTTCGTAAAGTCAAAGTTTTGCATACCACCCCAGCTTTCCCAGCCTTCATTCCAACCTTCAAACAAAACGCCTTCAATCTGATTGGCAGCGGCAAAATCAATGTATTTCTTGGCATTGACAGTAGTGGCTCCATGACGTTCATCCATCTTCCAGGTTTCTACGCCGAGATGCATCCCCCACCATACACCTACATATTTCATCGGACGAATCCAATCGGTCGTTTCTATTTTACTTGGTTCATTCAGATTTAAAATCATAGCCGAATTAATCAGACTAACGGCATCCGGAACAATCTGAATAGTACGCCAGGAAGTAGTGAAATGATTACCTTTACGCACTTTCACACCATCAGGCCATGGAGCAAGTTCAGCTTTCAACGTATAGTTTCCTGCCTGCTTCAAAGTCATTTCCGAGAAATCGTACAATGCCGCTTCATGAATACTTCCGTAGACGCCATCGGCAGTTTTAAAGGTGAAAGGAGTATTGGCTATCTCCACCTCGGAAATGGGACGTTGCGCATAAAGCAATTCATAAGTTTCGGCACTGGCAGGAATAGACCATGATGTACCGTCCTGACGAAAACGGAAAGTTGTCAGTTCATCCGTAATCAATAGGGAATCCGCTGCGGGCACATTATATTCATAACGAAACCCTACCCCATCATCAAACACACGGAAACGGAGAGTTAACTCCACCTGATCTTTATTGACCAGATTTACCGCCATCTCATTATAATGATTTCTATTGGTTTTATTTTCACCCCATGGTTGCGTCCATGTTTCATCTTTACTGTCGAAAGTCGTGTTTTTTATCTGAAATCCTTCGCCCAGGTCGATACCGTTTTTCTCTGTAAATCCCAATGTCGAATTTTCAATCAACAATGAGTCACCTACTAAAATGTTATACAATGGTTTACCGTTGTCATCTACTGTTAAAGCCATTTTGATATGACCGTCCGGCGATTTCACTTCTGTTTTCGGACTGCTACACCCGTAACATCCCAGCACACACAGAAAAGCTCCAATGACATAATTTATTTTCATAGCATATCTATTGTTTGTATATAGTACAACTCAAAAAGAAGAAACACTTAAATGTAGGGCGGATTTCTTTCTCCGGATGCCAGGAAAAAAGTATCTTTGCACATAAACAATCTGAATTATGGCAAAGATACTATTGGTTGAAGATGAAATTAACATCGCCTCTTTCATCGAACGGGGACTCAAAGAATTCGGGCATTCGGTAACCGTCTGCCATGACGGGGATACGGGTTGGAAAATCCTTCAGGACAAACCTTTCGACCTTTTAATACTGGACATTATCATGCCTAAAATAAATGGTATGGAGCTTTGCCGACTTTATCGCCAAATGTTCGGGTATCAAATCCCGGTAATCATGCTGACAGCTTTAGGAACAACCGAAGACATCGTCAAAGGACTGGATGCGGGAGCAGATGATTATCTCGTCAAACCTTTTAGTTTCCAAGAACTGGAAGCACGCATCAAAGCCCTGTTGAGACGCAACAAAGAAGTCCCTTCCAATCTATTGACATGCGATAACCTGGTATTGGACTGCAATACTCGAAAAGCCAAAAGGGGGGACATAGACATCGACCTTACCGTTAAAGAATACCGCCTGCTCGAATATTTCATGACTCATCAAGGGGTTGCCCTCTCACGTATTACCCTGCTCAAAGATGTATGGGACAAGAATTTTGATACCAATACCAATATCGTAGATGTTTACGTAAACTATCTCCGGGTAAAGATTGACCGTGACTTTGATAAAAAGCTGATTCATACAGTCGTAGGACTAGGATATATCATGAATACTTAAACTCCCAAGCACACCGGCTATGAAAATAGGTTCTAAAATAGCTCTCTTCTATACATTAATCAGTGTACTGACCACTGTCATCATCATTGCTGTATTCTATATTTTCAGTACGCAGTACATCAATAAACTTTATGCTTCTTACCTGCGTGAAAAAGCCTACCTGACCGCACAGAAGCATTGGGAAAAAGATGAAGTAGACGAACAGAGCTACCAGATTATCCAACGCAAATATGACGAACTCCTGCCCGAAGCCCATGAGATTCTTTTAAATATGGACAGTCTCTCCGAAGTGCGTGATACGCTGAATAAATACCTCACGCAACACCAGCAGGCTCTTCTGCTGGCAGGACAGGACAGCATCCCTTTCTCCTTCAAATATAAGGATCAACTGGGAGCCGCCCTTTATTATCCGGATAATGAAGGCAACTTTATCGTACTCGTCATGTCCCGGAATGCCTACGGAACAGAAATCAAGGAACACTTATTGTTGCTTTCCATATTTCTCATCTTAGCCAGTTCCGTCCTGATCTTTTTTATCGGAAAAATATATTCCGGCCGTATTCTGGTTCCCCTGCAACACATACTAAAGGAATTGAAAAGAATACGCGCCAACAGTCTGAACCGCCGATTAAAGACTACTGGCAATAATGACGAACTGGAGGACATGATAAAGACATTAAATAGTATGCTCGACCGTTTGGACAGTGCATTCAAGGCAGAAAAATCCTTTGTCAGTCACGCTTCACATGAGTTGAACAATCCGATTACTGCCATTCAGGGAGAATGTGAAATCAGTCTGCTGAAAGAAAGAAGCACGGGAGAATACATTGAATCCCTCCAACGAATTTCTTCGGAAAGCAAACGGTTATCCAGCCTGATCCGGCATCTTCTTTTTCTTTCACGACAAGAAGAAGAACTCCTGAAAAACAATATTGAAGAGATTATTCTGGCTGATATATTAAAAGAGTTGACAGCTTCCGATGAAAGAATCCATCTTCATTTGGAAGAGACAGACCGGCAGATGACTGTAAAAGCCAATCCGTATCTGTTGAAGATAGCATTAAAAAATATAATAGATAACGCCTGCAAATACTCTGATAAAGAAGTAAATGTGACTCTCTACCGGGAGCAACAACAAGTCATTCTTGATATAGAAGACCGGGGAATCGGTATTCCACAAGAAGAAATAGAACACATATTCCAGTCTTTCTATCGGGGCAGTAATACCCGGGACTATGCCGGACAAGGCATCGGACTTAGCCTGACCCTGAAAATCATTTCTGCTTATCATGCAAAGCTGGATATATCTTCAGAAATAGAAAAAGGAACAAAAGTACGGGTGATTTTTTAATCACCCTTCTTTTATCCCTTTCTCTCTCTACCTACTGAAAACTACAAATTTAATCTATGAACGTTTTTTCCACAGAATAGAAATGAACTAAATACGTCTTTGCAATAACTTTCCGTTTTTATCATATAACATTCGTTCATATACCATTTCTACGATAAGAGGAAAAACAAACAAGGCAAAGAAAGTCGCTCCTATCAATCCGCCGATAATGACAATCGCCAACGGACGTTGTGATTCCGAACCAATTCCATGACTCATGGCAGCGGGCATCAAACCGATAGCTGCCATTGCCGCTGTCATAATCACAGGGCGGATACGCGAGCGCACTCCTTCCTTAGTGGCTTTCTCCAAGGGCGAGCCGAGTTTTAGATTCGCCTTTATATCGGAAATCATAATCACCCCGTTCTGAATACAAATACCAAACAAGGCAATAAAACCGATACCGGCAGAAATGGAGAAGTTGAACTGCGTTATCAGAAGAGCCACAATACCACCCACGGCAGCGAACGGTACATTCAGCAATACCAGTCCCGCATCCCGCGCATTAGAGAATAGAATAAACAGGATGATAAAAATGATAGCAATACTGATAGGGACAACCTGTGCCAGACGTTTCGTTGCACGTTGCTGGTTCTCAAAATCGCCCGTCCATTTCAGTGAATAACCTGCCGGCAAATGTACGGAAGCATTCACCTTTTTCTGCGCCTCGGCAACTGCCGTACCCATATCACGACCTCTCACCGAGAATTTCACTGCACAGAAACGAGCGTGATTATCACGGAATATCAATAACGGTCCCGTAATCGTCGTTATATCTGCCAATTCTTTGATAGGTACCATCGTTCCATCCATCGCCGGAACCAATATCTTACCTATCTCCTCTTCATTCTGACGGAATTGTTCGCTGTATCTTACCATGATATTAAACTTCCGCTCATCCTCATACAACAGTGAAGCCGATTTTCCGCCAATAGCCATTTCGATAATTGATTGCACATCTTCCTTAGCAACCCCATAACGCGCCAATTGGCGTTCATTCAACTCTATACGAAGCTCCGGCTGACCGATGTTCCGAATCACACCCAAGTCTTCAATCCCTTGAACCGTACCCAGGATTTTCTCTATCTGAACCGCATATTTCTCCGACTCATACAAATCTTTACCAAACACTTTCACCGCAATAGATCCTTTCACACCGGAAGCTGCTTCCTCCACATTATCGGTAATCGGTTGTGAGAAATTGAAGTCAATACCGGGATAAATGGATAAATCATCCTGCATCTTATCAATCAGTTCCAGTTTTGTCAACTTACTCTCCCATTCCTTTTCGGGATAAATATCAACGTGGAACTCGATATTATAGAATCCGGTAGCATCTGTACCGTCATTCGGTCGTCCGGTTTGCGACAGCACTTGCCGCACTTCCGGAAACGTTAATAGTTTCTTTCTCATTTTATTGGCAAGAGTCACCGATTCATCCAACGAAATGCTCTGTGGCAAGGTAGCACGAATATAGATAGATCCCTCATTCAACTGCGGAAGGAACTCCGTACCCAGGAAAGAGAAAAGCCATAATCCGACACCTGCTATTACGGTTGCCATTCCGATAGTCAGCTTCCTGTGCGCATAGAATAAATCAAAAAGAGCCGAACACTTTGCATTGATAAAATGGACAAAACGGTTATTTTTCTCACGAACATTCTTTTTCAGTAACATGGAAGACATCACCGGAACCAATGTCAATGTAAAGATCAAAGCTCCCAACAGTGCAAAGCCCAACGTGTATGCCAAAGGAGAGAACATCTTTCCTTCTACCTTCTGGAAAGAGAAGATAGGAATCAATGCAGTGATGATAATCAATTTGGAGAAGAAAACCGCTTTTGCCTTGTCTTTTGCCGTGTGACGGATCAAGCCCATTTTAGACATCACATTAAAAGCCGGCATCCCCACTTCCCTCGCTTTCTTGTCCAAAGCCACAAACACTCCTTCCACCATCACCACGGCCCCATCAATAATAATACCGAAGTCTATGGCTCCCATAGAAAGCAGATTGGCGGACATTCCCATCACCCGTAAACAGATAAATGCGAACAAAAGGGCTAATGGGATAACGACAGCAACAATCACGGTAGTCCGCCAATCTGCCATAAAGATCAATACAATAAACGTAACCAATAATATTCCTTCAATCAGGTTATGCGTCACAGTCTTTACCGCCAGATTCACCAAGTCCTCCCGGTCATAGAATGCCACTATCTTCACATCTTTCGGAAGCACATTCTGATTCAAGTCTTCTATTTTATCTTTCAGGTTTGCAATCACCTCACCCGGATTCTCTCCTTTCCGCATGACTACAATCCCCTGTACAACATCATTTTCATCCATTCGGCCCACTTGTCCCAAACGAGGCAGACAGGATTCGTGTACATCGGCAAGATTCTTCACCAGAATCGGAGTGCCATTGATGTTTTTCACTACGATATTTCTCAATTCATCCAGATCGTTAATCAAACCGATTCCACGAACCACATAAGCTTGCGAACTTTTAGTGATAACATCTCCTCCTACATTGATATTACTTTTAGCTATCGCATCATACAGTTCCAAAGAGGTAATGCCATAATTAATCAACTGGTGAGGATTCACACTTACCTCAAACGTCTTCACCTCTCCGCCGAAGCTCACAATATCCGCTACGCCGGATACTGAACGGAGATTACGTTCAATCACCCAATCCTGAATCGTTTTCAGTTCCCGCACACTGCGCTTGTCACTACGAAGCGTATAACGGAATATTTCTCCCGTCGGTCCATACAGAGGTTGTACTTCCGGAGTTACCCCGTCCGGAAGGTCGGCATCATTCAATAAATTATATACCTGTTGACGTGCTGTGAAATCATCGACACGATCTTCAAACATTACATTGATGACAGAAAGCCCGAAAAGAGTGGTGGAACGAATATCCGTTTTCTTCTGAACGGGATTCATCGCAATCTCAACAGGAATGGTGATAAACTTCTCTACCTCTTCGGCACTACGCCCCGGCCATTGCGTGATAATCGTCACTTTCGTATTCGTCACATCCGGGAAAGCATCTATCGGAGTATGTTTAAAGGAAACAGCTCCGGCTATAACGGCAATCGCTGTACAGAAGAAAATAAAGAATTTATTCTTCAGCGAGAAAGCCACTATATTATCTATGAATTTGTGCATACTATTTTCTGTTTTTAATCTGCATTCAACGCATTATATACCAACAATACATTATTATTCAGCACTCTGTCTCCCTCGGAAAGTCCGGAACGGATATAGCACTCCTTGCTCAACTGCTTGTACACATCCACCTCTTTCACCTGCAAACGCTGATCCGGCTCCACCACGACCACATAATTCTTTCCTCCTTCAAATACCAGTGCATGAGCATCAATACGAGGCATGGAAATTCCATCCGCTTTACATTTCACACTTACATTCGTAAACATCCCCGGTTTCAACAAATATTCTTCATTCTTCAATTTGATGCGGACATTCATCGTTTTACTTTCATTATTCAACAAATGATACACCTTATCAATCGTACCGGCAAACATCTTATCCGGATAAGCCAACGTAGAAATGCGTACGGAGGCACCTTCGGAAACCTTACTGATATCGCTTTCATACACATCCGCCATCACCCATACGTCTGACAACCCCGAAATCGTGAACAGTTCTTCACTCTGATCCGGACGCAACTGCATATCCCTGCTGATTTGTTTCTCCACAATAAACCCCGAAACGGGAGATTTCAGCTGATAATAAGCATTTCCGGAGAAATTATAAATAGAGAAAACATCCTTTATTCTTCTTTCTTCGGCTTCGGCACTTATCAACTCCTGCTTCGCCTGAAGTACATCTTTATCCGAAGCCATCCCGGAAGCATACATATCCTGCGTAGCATCCATATTTCTGCGTGCCAGCAATAATTGTTGTTCCGCCTCCTTCAATTGCTTTTCATAATCTGCCACTTCTCCACTGCGGATGACTGCCAACACATCTCCCTTACGAACAAAGTCTCCTATTTCAGCCTTCAGTTCCGTTACCGTACCTCCAAACATCGGATATACATGTGCCACCTGATTCTCATTAAAAGTGACCCGCCCGTTTAATGCCAGTTCGTCAATCACCTCTTGAACGTGAACCGTATCGACAGATACAATCCTCAATAAGCTATCTGTCAGGCATAAGACAGCCGGTTCAACATTCGTTTGTTCTCCTTTACCGGAGCATGCTCCCAATACGGTAGTAAGCAATATGCAAGGAAGGAATTTATTCCAGTTCATAGTCTTTGATAATTTATGAATATTAGTAGTTCAATATAGTTTGTCCGATAGTTGCATTCAGGTTTTCCATCGCCAGGAAAACATCTTTCTTTATTTCATGTAACTGAATACAAGTTTCTTTATAGCTGTCATAGTAATCGATAAACTCCAACAAGCTGATATTTCGTTTCTTAAAGTTCTCATTCACTCCTGCTATCAGTTTTTCGAAGTTACGTTCCAGTTCCATATTGGTAGATTGATAAAGCTGAACTGCTTTATCCAGTGAAGCATAAGCAGTATAAAGCTCCATATCTGCACGGTTAGCCGCATTTTCCTGTTCCGCTCCTGCCTGCTGGATACTAAAACGGGCAGCTTTCACATTTCCCTGGTTGCGGTTGAAAATAGGTACTGACAAGCTCACTCCTATTGCAAAATAGTTATTGATAAAGTTTCCGGCACGGTCATAACTACCATTCACCGAAAATTCCGGAAATGCCATTGATTTCTGCAATTTCAGATTTGCACGGGAAGCACTGACCGTACTCCGGGCAATCTTGAGATCCGGCCGTTCATTCACCATCGCTTTCAAGTCGGCGAACGATAGTTGAGACAAATCCAATTGCTTCAACACCTCTTCATCCAGTGATAACTCAACCATCGTGTCTCCCGGAAGATTTAACAAGACATTAAGTTCCCCTCTAAGGGTTAACAACTCGTTTTCCCGTTCATTCTTCTCTTTCTTCAAAGAGAACAACATAGATTCCAGACGGGACATTTCCATCAATGAAATATTTCCTTTCTCCTGTTGCAGTTTCATTCCGGCAAGTAACTCTTGCAGAGAATTCACTTCCTTCTCATAAATGGATATGGATTTCGAGAGAAAATAGACTTGTACAAACTTCTCATTCAGCTCCTGACGAAGTGTTCTCATCACCTCTTCAAACTGATATTCTGCTATTTCTTTGTTGATTTTCTCCAGTTTCACCTGCTTATTCCGTTGTCCGGCAAGACGAATTACCTGTTCAATTCCCACAACCATTTCACCCTCCTTACCAAAATCAAAATACTTTCCGTTCAGGCGGTTATAAACATTCTGTTCTAACGAGATTACCGGATTCTCAAATAATTTGGCTTGCAGCACTTGTGCCTGTGCCATATCAATGTTATACCGTTCGGCTATCAGTGATAAGTTACGTTCCAGAAAACGTTGTTCCGCCTCTTTCAGCGTTAATGTTCCTGTGGTAGCCTGTTGCGCGCATATTCCTCCTGTCAGCAGAAGAAAAAAAGAAATTAGAAATACTCTGTTCATTACTATATTTATCTTTATGACCTTATTGTAGTTGTCGCGGCAAAATTACAATTCTGTAGCCGGAGAGACGGGAAAAAGTCATTATAAGCCTCTCATATCAGATTAGAATTTGATTAGAAAACAGCCATAGAAGGAAGAATTGTAAACACAACAGGAAAAATGGCTATCCTTCTTTTATCCCAACTCCCCTATCTTTGCAGTAGAGAAAATGAAATGAACCATTAAAAATAGAATATATGAAAATAATAGATTTAACCAAAGATAGTTTTGTAGAGAAGGTAGCTGATTATCAATCTTATCCTGATAACTGGAACTTCAAAGGGAATAAACCTTGCCTGGTCGATTTTCATGCCCCGTGGTGCGTCTATTGCAAAGCGTTATCGCCTATATTAGACCAACTAGCTAAAGAATACGAAGGGAAATTAGATATTTATAAAGTAGATGTCGATCAGGAACCGGAATTGGAAAGTGCATTTAAAATCCGCACCATTCCCAACCTGTTACTTTGCCCGCTGAACGGCAAACCGACAATGAAATTAGGCACTATGAATAAAAACCAATTGAAAGAACTGATAGAAACCAGTTTACTTTCAGAATAAAAATACATTAAAAGTCCGGGATACTTCTGATGATGATAAACTGCCGGACTTTTGATATCATACAGAACATTGGCTTTTATAATAGGGAGTGTGTCAAAACGCAGATTAACGCAAATTATCGCAGATTATTTCATTTATATTGATATATTAATCAATGACTTATAAAATTATTTCTGCGATAATTTGTGTTAATCTGCGTTTTATTATTCATTATGACCCTCCTCTTTGGAGATTATTTCAACTATTCTTTATGCAACAGAATATCAGTTCCCGGAACAATCTTTCCCATCGACCATACACATCGTACATTCAACTCCTTATCAAGAATCACAATATCGGCATCCTTTCCCTTTGCCAACGCCCCTTTCCGGTCACTCACTCCAATTAAACGGGCAGGAGTTTCAGAAGCCATACGCACAGCATCTTCCAAAGGAATATTGGCTTTCTTCACCATGGTGCGAACCAATACATCCATCGTAGCCAAACTACCGGCCAACGCAGAATGATCCGCCATCTTGCATACGCCATCCTCTATGATATAACGAGGATCAATCGGTTCATTCCCTTCATAAGCGGCATACGCCAAAGCATCGGTAACAAGACAGGTATTCTCCACGCCTTTCAACTTATAAACTAGTTTCAGGATAGTGGCAGGCAAGTGAATACCATCCGCAATCACTTCCACGGTCATTCCATCCGTCAGATACACACTTTCCACTGTACCCTCATATTTATATTCACGGCGTTTATGGAAACCCGGCATCGCATTATAGAAATGAGCGGCGTGAGAAAATCCTACTGCAAATGCAGCTTTAATTTCATCATATTCGGCTTCGGTATGTGTAACAGCAGTCATAATTCCTTTCGAACGGGTATACTTTGCAAAATCATGTGCACCGGGTAGTTCGGGACTAATATCCCAACGTCTGATGCAAGACGTACGCGCCAATAAAGGAATATATTCATTTTCATCCGGAGTTTTCAGAAAACCGTCATACTGTGTTCCCGCCATCTTCGGATTCAAGTAAGGACCTTCGATATGCAGGCCAAGAACAGGAGAATCCTTCTCTTTCATCAGGTTTTCACAGACATCAACTGCCTGGTAGATTCTTTCGAACGAGGTAGATGATAATGTAGGAAATATCCCGGTAGCACCATGTTTCAGATGTGCAGTAGTTGCCGTGCGGAATGCTTCTTCCGTTGCTTCCGTATAATCATGTCCGCCACCTCCATGTGCATGCATACTTACAAATCCGGGCACAATCGTCATCCCTCTGGCATCAATAACCGTTGCACCGATAACCGCCAAATCACTGTTGGTCACCTCTAATATTTTTCCATCACAAATCAATACGGAACCATCTTTCAACCAGCCTTGCGGGGTCAATATTCTTCCATTTATTATTTGAGTCAACATAGTTTTCGTTATTTATTAGATTTAAAACAGTTTATTGGTGCCTTCTACCAGTTCTCCCATCGCCCATACAGCTCTCACATTCAAGTCTCTGTCTAAAGCAATTATATCGGCATCCTTGCCACGCTCCAGCGTTCCTTTACGGTCGAGTACTCCCATAATCCGGGCAGGAGTTTCGGAGGCCATTCTCACGGCATCCTCCAAAGGTATTTCCGCCTTCTGCACCATGGTACGAATCAGTCGATCCATCGTTGCAATACTTCCCGCCAGTGCTGAATGGTCTGCCAGCTTACATACTCCGTCCTCGATAATCACACGCGGATCAAAAGCCACCTGACTATCACTGGCGGCACAAGCCAATGCATCCGTTATCAGACAAGTGCGTTCCACTCCTTTTATCTTGTAAACAAGGCGCAAGATTGTTGGAGGCACATGAATACCGTCTGCCACCACTTCCACTGTCATATCATCAATCAGATAAATACTTTCTACCGTACCTTCATACTTGTACTCTTTCCGTTTATGGAATCCCGGCATTGCATTATAAAAATGAGTGGCATGCGTATATCCCGCCTCATAGGCTGTCTGTATATCCTCAAATTCTGCCTGGGTATGTCCTACCGAAGCCAACACCCCTTTCGCTGTGATATATTTACCAAATTGCATGGCTCCGGGAAGTTCCGGTGCGGCATCCCAACGTTTGATACAATGAGTTTCTTCCAGCAACGGAATATATTCTTCGGGATCGGGATCTTTGATATTTTCGGGAATCTGTCCACCTGCCATCGCCATATTGAAATAATGTCCTTCCAGATGAAGCCCGAGCACAGGGCTATTAGGCTCCGCCATCATTTTCTCTGTAGTTTCCGCGGCTGCACGGATCATTGGAATGGTAGAAGAAGAAAGAGTAGGAAAAATACTGGTAGTGCCATGCTGCATATGAGCTTTGATTGCTGTCCGGAAAGCCTCTTCGGTGCCTTCCATAAAGTCTCTTCCACCGCCACCGTGAACATGGATTTCTACACCTCCCGGAACAATATACATTCCTTTGGCATCAATCAGTTTGGCTCCGATAATTGCAAGGTCACAATTGGTTACTTCCAGAATTTTATTGTCACGAATAAGAACTGACCCATCCTTCAACCAGCCTTGCGGGGTGAGGATGCGTGCATTAATAATCTGTGTTAACATATCACAAATAGTTAAATTAATTAAAGGTCTGTGTGAATCAATGACGCTCTTTTTTGGGGGGAGTACATTGATTTTTTCGTTTGCAAAATTACGCTTTTCCGTTCAATCTATCGATACAATCGTCCGGTAAACTTCCAATATTATACAAAAAAAGGTTGCCAATCTTATCGACTGACAACCTCATCTTATATGGAGCGGAAAACGAGACTCGAACTCGCGACCCTAACCTTGGCAAGGTTATGCTCTACCAACTGAGCTATTTCCGCAAACTAAATTTTCTCCATTCAGAAATCTGAATTTCTTGTGCCCAGAACAGGACTCGAACCTGCATGCCTCTCGACACACGCACCTGAAACGTGCGCGTCTACCAATTCCGCCACCTGGGCAAAA
>OBZK01000028.1_pt1 | contig 205371 bp, 126 predicted proteins | sample 1495511 | NCBI WGS metagenome assembly OBZK01 (sample SAMEA2580233, study PRJEB22360) | human gut metagenome | biome: human gut; feature: human-associated habitat; material: faeces | place: Denmark | collected 2008/2010
TCATCAATATGGAATTAAAAAGAGTGGTAGTAACAGGCCTTGGCGCCATTACTCCTGTTGGCAATGATGTACCCGAATTCTGGGAAAATCTAGTGAACGGGGTTAGTGGAGCAGGGCCTATTACTCATTTTGATGCGTCGCAATTCAAGACCCAGTTTGCATGCGAAGTGAAAAACTTCGATGTAACTAAATATATCGACCGCAAAGAGGCAAGAAAGATGGACTTATACACTCAGTATGCTGTCGCTGTTGCCAAAGAAGCGGTATCGGACTCCGGTCTTGACGTCGAAAAAGAAGATTTGAACAGAATCGGTGTTATTTTTGGCGCCGGTATCGGTGGTATACATACATTCGAGGAAGAAGTAGGCAACTACTACACTCACAAGGAAATAGGTCCCAAGTTCAATCCGTTCTTCATCCCGAAGATGATCTCGGATATTGCTGCCGGACAGATTTCTATCATGTATGGCTTCCATGGTCCTAACTACGCGACTTGTTCAGCATGTGCTACTTCTACCAATGCCATTGCGGATGCCTTCAACCTGATTCGTCTGGGTAAAGCAAACGTAATCGTATCCGGTGGTTCGGAAGCAGCCATCTTCCCTGCAGGCGTAGGCGGTTTCAACGCTATGCATGCTCTGTCAACACGCAACGATGAGCCTAGCAAGGCTTCACGTCCATTCAGCGCAAGCCGTGACGGCTTCATCATGGGCGAAGGTGGCGGTTGCCTGATTTTGGAAGAACTGGAACACGCTAAGGCCCGTGGTGCGAAAATCTATGCAGAAGTTGCCGGTGTAGGCATGTCTGCAGATGCTCATCACCTGACAGCTTCCCATCCGGAAGGTCTTGGTGCCAAACTGGTAATGCTGAACGCTCTGGAAGATGCAGAAATGGATCCGAAAGAAGTAGATTACATCAACGTTCACGGAACATCTACCCCGGTAGGTGATATTTCTGAAGCGAAAGCAATTAAGGAAGTATTCGGTGATCACGCATACGAACTGAACATCAGTTCTACAAAATCAATGACTGGTCACTTGCTGGGAGCTGCCGGCGCAGTAGAATCTATCGCAAGCATCCTTGCCATCAAGAACGGCATTGTTCCTCCGACTATCAACCACGAAGAAGGTGACAACGACGAGAACATTGACTACGACCTTAATTTCACGTTCAACAAAGCTCAGAAACGTGAGGTTAATGTTGCCCTGTCCAATACATTTGGATTCGGTGGTCACAATGCGTGCGTTATCTTCAAGAAATACGCTGAGTAAAATCGTGTTACGTAACCAAATAGATAAGATAAGACTCCTGTTCCGCAAAGACAGAGAGTCTTATCTTTGTTTTTACCGGATACTCGGATTTTATCCGCACAATATCCAGATTTACGAACAAGCGCTCCTGCACAAGTCATCTGCCGTCCGCTCCGAGAAGGGACGTCCGCTGAACAACGAACGGCTGGAGTTTTTGGGTGACGCCATCCTCGACGCCATCGTAGGAGATATTGTCTATAAACGTTTCGAAGGGAAACGGGAAGGTTTCCTGACAAACACACGTTCCAAGATCGTACAACGGGAGACTTTGAACAAGTTAGCCGTGGAGATCGGTCTGGACAAACTTATCAAATATTCTACCCGCTCCTCTTCCCACAACAGTTATATGTACGGGAATGCTTTCGAAGCATTTATCGGAGCCATTTATCTTGATCAGGGGTATGAACGTTGCAAGCAGTTTATGGAGCAGCGGATCATCAACCGTTATATTGATCTGGACAAAATATCCCGCAAAGAAGTTAACTTCAAGTCCAAGCTTATCGAATGGAGCCAGAAGAACAAGATGGAGGTTTCCTTTGAGTTGATCGAGCAGTTCCTCGACCATGACAGTAATCCCGTTTTCCAGACAGAGGTTCGTATCGAAGGGCTTCCTGCCGGAACCGGTACGGGCTATTCCAAAAAAGAGTCTCAGCAGAATGCCGCACAAATGGCTATCAAGAAGGTGAAAGACCAGACATTCATGGATACAGTCAATGAAGCGAAGTCGCAGCATTCGATGCCGTCAGAAGTGGACACAGAGTTGGTTGAGCCCGAATTGACTGAGTCGGAAGCCATGGAACCGGATACCTTGGAGACCGAAACACCGGAAGTGGAAACGGCTGCAAATGAAGTCGAAACGACTGTTAATGAGATCGAAGCAACAGAAACTGAAAAGGCATGATGCCTCCAACTACTATCCTAACGATAAAAGAGTAAATTATAAGTTAACCGAAACAAATCCCCATGCGGCGGCCTTGAATTACTAAATCGTGATCTTCAGTTACCAACTTCAATTTACCGGCCACTTCTTCAAGAGGGATGGATGAAATGTCATCTCCTTTTAAAGCAATCATACGCCCGAATTGCCCGTTAGCAATCAATTCTGTCGCGTGTCCTCCCATACGGGTAGACAGATTACGGTCAAAAGGAGTAGGCGAACCGCCACGCTGAATATATCCCAATACAGTTTCACGTGTTTCGATACCCGTTTCATATTCTATTTCCTGTGCGATGTATTCCGCAGCACGTTTCCGGCCATCCGTCAAGATGCCTTCTGCCACCACTACAATGGAATAGGGTTTGCCTTTTTTCAGTCTTTCGAGGATTGTATTTCCTATATTCTTGATGTTGTAAGGGATTTCGGGGACAAGAATGACGTCGCCGCCACCTGCCATGCCCGAATACAGGGCAATCCAGCCGGCTTTATGCCCCATCACTTCAATAACCATCACTCTTTTGTGCGAACTGGCGGTAGAATGCAAGCGGTCGATGGCGTCCGTAGCGATGCTCACGGCAGAGTCAAATCCAAAGGAAATATCCGTTCCCCAAATATCATTATCAATAGTTTTGGGGACCGATACGATGTTGACGCCCATTGCGGCAAATTTAGCGGCAGTTTTCTGCGTTCCGTTTCCTCCGATGCAGACTACACAATCCAGTCCCATTTCCTGAATATTCTGAAGAATCAGTGCCGGCTTGTCGACATCCGAGACAACGCCTCCTTTTTTAAAAGGTTTCTCGCGCGAAGTACCCAACATCGTACCCCCTTGGTTCAACAATCCGGATAAGGATTTATCAGTAAAGGATTCGATGTCTTTTGTCAGCAAACCTTGAAAACCACTATGAATTCCTATTACTTCCATCCCATAGTGATTGATGGCAGTTTTGCACACGCCACGGATAGTGGCATTTATACCGGGGCAGTCTCCTCCGGAAGTCAGGATTCCAATTCTCATTGTCGTTTTTTTTAGTCAGAAACTCGGGATTCAAGAAAAGTCGCCAAATTTTAACGATTATTTCCGTCGTAAAGATAGAAAAAAAAGATAAATAAGGTTACTTTTGCACGACTAAACATTATTATGTTAAAGCAGAAATGAATATTACAAAGATTATTAGTAAGACTTTCGATTCCCGTTTAAAACAAATAGACCTTTATGCTAGTCAGGCTAGTGAGATACAGCACCGTGTGCTGAGTCGCTTAGTGAACCAAGCTGCACAGACAGAGTGGGGAAAAAAGTACGACTACGCCTCCATCCGTAGCTATGAGGATTTCAGAAACCGCCTTCCAATACAGACTTATGAGGAAATAAAGCCTTATGTAGAACGCTTGCGGGCGGGGGAACAGAATCTGCTTTGGCCATCGGAAATACGCTGGTTTGCCAAATCATCCGGAACGACCAATGATAAAAGCAAATTCCTGCCTGTCAGCAAAGAAGCTCTGGAAGACATTCACTATAGAGGCGGTAAAGATGCTGCGGCACTCTACTTCCGCATCAATCCGGACAGTCACTTTTTCTCGGGAAAAGGGTTGATTCTGGGAGGCAGCCATAGTCCGAACCTCAACTCCAACCATAGTTTGGTGGGAGACTTGTCGGCGATTCTGATTCAGAACGTCAATCCGTTAATCAATTTCATTCGTGTGCCGAGCAAGAAAATCGCTTTGATGAGCGAATGGGAAACCAAAATAGAAGCAATAGCCAACAGTACTATTCCGGTCAATGTGACCAGTTTGTCCGGTGTACCCTCGTGGATGCTGGTACTTATCAAGCGTATTCTCGAAAAGACCGGCAAACAAACACTGGAGGAAGTGTGGCCGAATCTGGAAGTATTCTTCCACGGCGGAGTGGCTTTCACCCCTTATCGTGAGCAGTACAAACAGGTGATTCACTCAAAGATGATGCATTATGTAGAGACCTACAACGCTTCCGAAGGGTACTTTGGTACGCAGAACGATCTTTCGGACCCTGCCATGTTGCTGATGATCGACTACGGTATTTTCTACGAGTTCGTTCCGCTGGAAGAAGTTGATAAGGAAAATCCACGTGCTTACTGCCTCGAAGAGGTGGAACTTAACAAGAATTACGCAATGGTGATTTCTACGTCCTGCGGATTGTGGCGATACATGATCGGTGATACGGTGAAGTTTACCAGCAAGAACCCATATAAGTTCGTCATCACAGGACGTACGAAGCATTTCATCAATGCTTTTGGAGAAGAACTGATTGTAGATAATGCCGAAAAAGGCCTGGCCAAGGCTTGTGCCGAGACGGGAGCACAGGTTTGCGAATACTCTGCTGCACCGGTATTTATGGACGAACATGCCAAATGCCGTCATCAGTGGCTGATAGAATTTGCCAAGATGCCGGATTCCGTAGAGAAATTTGCCGCTATACTTGATGCTACATTGAAAGAAGTAAATTCGGACTATGAGGCGAAGCGTTGGAAAGATATTGCTCTGCAACCACTGGAAGTCATCGTTGCGCGTCCGGGATTGTTCCATGACTGGCTGGCAAGGAAGGGGAAATTAGGCGGACAGCACAAAGTGCCCAGATTAAGCAATACACGCGAGTATATAGAAACAATGCTGGTGCTGAACAATGAATAAAGTTATCCGAACAAATTAAATCATTATATGACAGGAAGTGTCCTACGGTGTACATAATATGCACTGTGGGACTTTTTTTTGTATTACCAGCTTGCTGGCAGAATACAAGTTGCTTCAAATATCTTTCCGGTATGCAACAAATCATGAAACGACTTGCTTTGACTATAATTCCAGTTACATTCGCCTTAGATCGTCAGTAGTTTCCAATCGTTCCCTATACAGGAAACTCCAGTATCCACGGTCAGAAATTCCAGTATCCCGCCTTGGAAACTCTAGTATCTCGCCTCGGAAACGCCAGTGTCCCGCCTTGGGAACGCCAGTTCCCAGCCTAGAAACTGTGATTTCCTCAGCAGATACTCATTACAGTTGCAAGCATAAAGATTATCGGCCTACTTTAGGTGTTGCAGATAAAGTATCTGCAACCCATCTGCAACAGGTATCTGCAACGCTGTAAGTAACTGAAAACAAACAAGATAATCCGATTTTGTTGCAGATGGCAGATGTTTTTTACTTTTTCAAACTTAATGGAGGGAAGTGATGATTATTCCACAATGATTCCACCGCCCAGCAACAAACCATCTTTATAGAAGGCAGCAGCCTGTCCGGAAGCGATTGCCGTCAACGGTTCGTGAAGTTGTACATGCAGGAAATTATCCGGTGTAACTGTCACAGTACAATGATTTTCCTGTTTCCGATAGCGAATCTTCACAATGATATCCGCATGCCCTAACAAACGTTCCCGATTAACAATATTCCAATCTTTAAGTAACATCTCCGTTTTCTCCAAAGCCTGTAGGGAAGCGAGTACTACTTCATTCTTTTCCGGGCGAATTTCCTTCACAAAGACGGCACGATTCAAATGAATGCCCAAGCCACGCCGTTGTCCGACGGTATAAAAAGGATAACCCTCGTGCCAGGCTATAAAATCTCCCTTTTCATCGACAAATCGTCCACGTCTGACCTCCGCTGACCAAGTCTGACCTGCACTGACCTGGGGCTGACCTACGCTGACCTGCGGCTGACAATTGCTGACCTGTGGCTGACAATTGCTGACCAACCACTTTTTCAGAAAGCTTCGATAATCCATCGGGCAAAAGCAAACGCCCAGACTGTCCCTTTTCACCGCCACTTTCTGAAATCCCCGTTCAGCAGCAAAGGCACGTGCTTCCACTTTGGTAATATCTCCCATCGGAAGCAACATTCTCCGAAGAATATCCTGTTTGAGTCCCCATAAGAAAAAGGTCTGATCCTTGTCCGAATCGGCAGCGTAAGTTATATAATAGGTATCATCCACCTTTACTTTCCGGACATAATGCCCTGTAGCAATATAAAAAATCCCCATTTCATCGGCAATTTTGGAAAGAAGGGGCCATTTCAGATAGTTATTGCACAATGTGCAGGGCACAGGAGTATGCCCCACCATATATTCATGCACAAAATACTCGATGATCTGTTCGCGGAATATCTCGCGGGCATCATACGTGATATGACGGATTCCCAAACGCTCTGCCAGATGGCGGGCATCTTCCAGATATTCGGTCGAGTCGTTCAACTCATAGAAACGGAAAGTAACTCCGGTCACCTCATATCCGGCTTCCAGCAATCGCATAGCAGCTACGGAACTGTCCGTACCGCCGCTCATTCCTAACAATACTCGTTTGTTTTCTTCCATCATGCTGCAAAATTAAGGATTTTCCCGTATCTTTGTTTGTTAAAGCCTAAAGAGAATGGAAGAGAAAGCAAATACCGGACAAGTTATCATCGTTTTAACCGAACATCTGACGTTCGGCACACTGCTGATTCCTTATATGGCAGAGAAATCTGACGACGGTACATACCAACTCATTGAACAGGCTTTTCACGCTTCCCCCGAAGCAATCAGCCGAATGAACGAAGCCGAGCAACAAGCTATCGACATCGCCTCACATTACACAGAGAAATATCTGATGGGAATCTATTCGCGTGAGAAAACAGTATCCCGTTTTCTGCGCAAATTATCCGAAGATCCGGAACGGGTAAAGAACAATATCCGCCCATTCATCGAGAAAAAAATGCAGGAGATGCTGACATTGATACGCCATCATAATCTTCCTCTGTATCAGAAACAGGTCGGAAGCAAACTGCTATATGCGCATCACGCCTATCATGTGCATCCTCATGACGTGGAAATCCGTTTTACGTTTCTTGCCGATGAGACCAATTTCCGCTACCAGCTGCAATGCTATTATGACGGGCAGCCGCTCTCATTAAGTGAACAGAAGCCTGTTATCGTGCTGACCTCCTCACCGTCTGCCCTCTTACTGGGAATGGAGCTGTACTTCTTTCCGCATATTGAGAGCGTACGCATTCTGCCCTTTACCAAGAAAAAGAAAATCAGCGTCCCTGCTTCCCAAATCGAGAAATACATCGATAACATCGTCATTCCAATAGCACGCTATCATGAAATCACGACTCAGGGACTGAATATCATTGAAGAGACGTATGCCTGCGAAGCTGTCCTGTCTCTTGAAGATACCATTTACGACGAACAGATGTTGCGGCTTAGCTTCCGTTATGGTGACCAGTCATTTACTCCCGACACCGTGACCGAAATGAAGAAGATCATTTACCGGAACGATTTCGGCGAGATATTCTTTTTCCGTCGGGATAGCGATGCCGAAGAAGAGAAGCTCCGGATGTTAACAGATTCCGGCTTGCAACGAGTCAGCGACGTTCATTTCAAGCTGTCGCCCGATGCACCCGAAAAGACAATTACCGAATGGATCAGTACATATCGGAAGATGCTCCAACAGTCTTTTCTGCTGACAGGAAACATGGGGAATACTCCTTACTGTCTGGACGAAATCCGCATCGAACAGAGTTGTGATGATGAGCCCGACTGGTTTGAGCTACATATCACGGTAGTCATCGGCAATCTGCGTATCCCTTTCTCACGCTTCCGCAAGCACATCCTTGAAGAGAAAAGAGAATTTCTGTTACCGGACGGACGCATGATTCTTTTACCGGAAGAATGGTTCAGCAAATATGGAAACCTGTTGGAACTGGGCACCCAGACGGAGACGGGGATTCGTCTGAAACCGACCTTTGTCGGTGCCGTACAATCGGCTTTAGAAGAGAACGGACCTAAAGACCTGCCTTTCAAGAGAGAGATACGTAATGTTCCTGTTCCCCAAGGACTGAAAGCGAAACTACGACCCTATCAGCAGAAGGGATTCTCATGGATGGTGCAGCTGAACAAGCAAGGATTCGGCGGCTGCCTGGCAGATGATATGGGACTTGGAAAGACACTTCAGACGCTGACGCTGCTGCAATATATATACAAACCGCTTTCTCCCGATGCGGTCACTGCTCCTACAAAGCCCGTATTTACAGAAAGCACAGCTTCCGACAATCAGCCGGACAAAGAATGTACTGCCGGTAATCCTCCCGCCAAAGAGCAGATAGCAGATGCCGAAGGACAGTTCTCTTTATTTTCGTTCTCCTCCGAAGATGAACTACTGCCGGATGCACGGGAAATCAGAAAGAAAAACAGACCGAAAGAAGATGGTCACAGACAGGAACACGGAAAGAACTCCTGTAAACCTGCCACTCTGATCGTTGTCCCCACTTCCCTGCTCCACAACTGGCGAAGAGAGGCTAAACGCTTCACGACTCTTGCGATAGCGGAATATAACAGCAACACCGCATTTCCCAAAGGACATCCGGAGAAGTTCTTCAATCATTTCCATCTGATATTCACGACTTATGGGATGATGAGAAATAACATTGATATTCTCCGCTCCTACACATTCGAATACATCGTACTTGATGAAAGTCAGAATATCAAGAACAATGATTCCCTTACTTTCCGTTCGGTCATCCAGTTGCAGGGCAAGCATCGGATTGCACTTACCGGCACGCCTATCGAGAACTCTCTCAAAGATTTGTGGGCACAGTTCCGTTTTCTGCAACCGGACCTGCTAGGAGAAGAAAACGCTTTTCATAAGCAGTTTATCATTCCGATCCGGCAAGGAAACGTCCGTATGGAGAAAAGGCTGCAACAGATCATCGCTCCGTTTATCCTTCGCAGAAGCAAAAGCGAGGTAGCGCCGGAACTTCCCCCGCTTACCGAAGAAACGATCTATTGCGCCATGTCCGAAAAGCAGAGTGAGAGCTACGAACAGGAGAAAAACAGCCTCCGCAACATATTACTCCAGCAACCCGAAAACAGAGACAGATACCATATGTTCAGCATCCTGAACGGTATCCTGCGTCTCCGTCAACTGGCTTGCCATCCGCAGCTTATCTTTCCCGACTTCGACGGGATATCGGGAAAAACGGAACAAATCATCGATACCTTTGACACACTAAGAAGTGAAGGACATAAGGTACTTATTTTTTCTTCCTTTGTCCGGCATCTGGAGATACTTGCCGAGGTATTCCGCCAACGGGGCTGGAAGTATGCTCTGCTGACCGGTTCCACCAACAACCGACCTTCCGAAATCGCCCATTTCACCGAGCAAAAGGATGTGCAGGCATTCCTTATTTCTTTGAAAGCAGGAGGAGTCGGTCTTAACCTTACACAAGCCGATTATGTATTTATCATTGATCCCTGGTGGAATCCTGCTGCCGAGTCACAAGCCATCGCCCGTGCACATCGTATCGGTCAGGATAAACAGGTTATCGCCTATCGTTTTATTACTCAGAACAGTATCGAAGAAAAGATTCTCCAACTACAGGAGGACAAGAGGAGGCTGGCAGAAACATTTATTACGGATAGTGAGGCACTGCCTGCACTGAGCAATGAGCAGTGGGCGGATTTGCTGAAATAACAATCAAACATCTCACTATTGCACCATAAAAGTGCATAATCTAAGCATATTTTAATTACCACGCACTTTGTAGTCATCCATTTTCTCCTATCTTTGCAAACCAAAACAATGCGACATGAAATACAAACTCATAGTGCTCGACCTCGACGGCACACTCACCAATTCTAAAAAGGAAATCTCTTCCCGCAACCGGGAAACGCTGATACGCATACAAGAACAAGGTATCCGTCTGGTACTTGCATCAGGGCGACCGACTTACGGCATCGTACCGCTCGCCAACGAGTTACGCATGAATGAGTTCGGCGGATTTATCCTGTCCTATAACGGTGGAGAGATCATCAACTGGGAAACCAAAGAAATGATGTACGAGAATGTACTGCCCAATGAAGTCGTTCCGGTACTCTACGAATGTGCCCGCACCAATCATCTAAGCATACTGACTTACGACGGAGCAGAAATAGTGACCGAAAACTCACAAGATCCGTACGTACAAAAAGAAGCCTTCCTCAATAAAATGGCGATACGGGAAACAAACGACTTCCTGACTGACATCACCCTGCCGGTAGCCAAGTGCCTCATCGTCGGGGATGCCGGCAAGCTGATTCCTGTAGAATCCGAGCTTTGCATCCGCCTGCAAGGAAAGATCAATGTCTTCCGTTCGGAACCTTATTTCCTGGAGTTGGTTCCGCAAGGTATCGACAAGGCTTTATCCCTCAGCGTCCTGTTGGAAAATATAGGAATGACACGCGAGGAAGTGATAGCTATAGGCGATGGCTACAATGACCTGTCGATGATCAAATTCGCTGGTATGGGCATAGCGATGGGCAACGCGCAGGAGCCTGTGAAGAAGGCTGCCGACTACATTACACTGACTAATGACGAAGATGGGGTTGCGGAAGCGATAGAACGATTACTATAATCATATTATGCAAACCATGCTTTCTGTCCCCGTATGTATAAAAGTTATCCTCCCATCTTGTCCTTCAACTTTCTCAACGGGGCCAGCAGTCTTTCAATCAGCCTCATATCCTCCGTCACAATCTCGGCAATCCCTTTCATCTCACGGGTTAAGGGCAAATCCTTACCATAATTAGTCCGCATTCCATCCGGAAGTTCTATATCCACCACATACATATTCTCGGCAGTAGGAACAGGAGAAACACTACAGACCCGCCCCTTAACATAGCCAAACTCCTGATCAGGATAGTTATTCAAACGGATGTTAACCTCTTGCCCCGATTTCACTTTACCGGAGCCTTGAACCGGAAGCAATGCCTTCCCCATTGGTAAAGCTCCTTCGTCGGGTGCAATCACAAAAACACTTTCACCGGAAGCCACATTCTGATTATTACTCCATACACTCATGAAAGTCAGTTTTCCTGATATGGGCGCCATTAACAAATAATTTTGCTCCCAAGTTGTGATACTCACCTGCAATTGCTCAACTGCATTTTTAAGATTCACGATATGCTTCTGTTCCTCTGTTAGTGCCTGGTGTCGGACGTCAAGCAAACTTTCCTTCCCCTGCTCTATTTGCATCTCAATCTGAGAAAGCGACATCCGCATGCCTTCGTAATTTTGCAGTTGTTGCAGATAACTACGCTCTGACTCATCATATTCCGCTGCAATCATCGCATTTTTCTTATACAGAGTAGAATCACGTCCATAAATACGTTTTATCAACATCTGCTCTTGTCCGCCCAACTGGAATTGTTTCTCTGCCAGTTGGTAATACGTCTTCTGACTCTCCAAAAGTTTACGACTGCTCTCCAGTTTCCTGCGGTAATAATCCTGTTTCACGAAACTCGCATAATCTTTCAGAACAGAAATAAACGAAGCATAGGCAGGCTGCACTTCGCCTAGTTGCAAATATTGCCCGTCGAAAAGCTGTTCGGCCATACTCAGGACAAACCCTTGAGCTTCCCATTGTTTCATGCGCTCTTTCAGTAAAAACAAATCTTCCGCTTTTGCTGAATTCTCTATCATTCCCAACACTGCCTCCTTCCTGACTACCGCACCGTTCTCCGCACACAACTCTTCCAATCTTCCGGCTACCCTAGCAACCACATAAGCTGGAGGATTCTGTGTACTAACCGTAATCTCCGCTTCCACTACATCCGGATATTTAAACAGATAGCTCCCAATCAGTAGAATGATAACAATACAAAACAAGACAGTGATCCCCCAACGGAGAATCCACACAGGAACGTGGCTCATCACTTCCTGCACTTCTTCGCTCCGAAGTTCTATTTCTTTATATTCCTTTTTGTCTTCTTGTACCATAAATGCTCCTTCCTACTGCCCTAGTTCCAACTGGTTCTTCACTAATTCATAATACAGTCCTCGCTTCTCTGTCAGTTCCTGGTGGGTACCTTCTTCCATGATGCGCCCTTTATCCAGCACTACAATCTTATCAGCATCTTTCACAGTACTCAAGCGATGGGCTACTACAACTACCGTTTTGCCTTTATAAAACTCATGTAAATGCTCCATAATCTCCTTCTCATTATTGGCGTCCAAGGCATTCGTAGCCTCATCGAAAAAGAGGAATTCAGGATTCTTATAGACGGCACGGGCAATCAGGATGCGTTGCCGTTGCCCCTGGCTGATACCATTTCCCTCCATACCGATTTTGGTGTTATAGTCTAAAGGCAGCGAATCGATAAAGTCACGAATATTGGCTACCGTAACAGCATGCCGGAGTCTTTCAATATCAATCTGCTCCTCACCAACGGCAATATTCTGAGCAATAGATTCGGAAAATATAAATCCGTCCTGCATCACCGATCCCGTACGGGAACGCCATAAATGAGGATTGATATTTTCAAGAGGAGTCTCTCCCAGTTTTATTTTTCCTTTGTTGGGAGTATAAAAACCTAATAACAGTTTTATCAGCGTAGTCTTTCCGCTACCGCTCGCACCAACTATCGCAGTCACTTTCCTTTCCGAAATATGCAGATTCAAGTCTTCCAATACATAGTCCCTTTCCGCCCCGTCATAGCTGAAAGAGAGTCCTTCGATACAGATATCGCGTTCCTCCGGCAGCAATGTTAGTTTTGATTCGATATTCTGTTCCTCATCTTCCTTGCCATGCACTTCGTTCAATCGCTCCAGACTGATCTTGGCATCCTGAAGTTGTTGGACAAAACCGATGAAGGAACCGATAGGACCAGATAACTGACCGATAATATAGGTAAGAGACATCATCATGCCCAAAGTCATTTCGCCGTCCACCACCGATTTGGCCGCAATAAAAGAGATGATGATGTTGGTGGTTTGGTTAAAGAAGATGGAACCCACCTGTTGGGTTTGTCCCAATGCAAGACCTTTCACGCTAATCTTGAAGAGTTTCACCTGAATTCGCTCCCATTGCCAACGTTTTTGCTTTTCGCAGTTGTTCAGTTTAATTTCCTGCATAGCGGTTACAAGCTGTATCAGGCTGCTCTGTTCACCCGCCGCCTGTGCAAAGCGACGGATATCCAGTTCCCGACGGTATCTCATGAAGAGAAGTATCCAACAGACGTAAAGAGAGTTGCCAACCAGAAAGATGGCAAGAATACCCAAGTTATAATAAGCCAGTACGAAAGCAAAGATAAAGAAGTTGACAAATGAGAACAATGTACTGATAGAAGAGCCAGTAAGGAAAGACTCAATACGTCCGTGGTCACCGATGCGCTGCATGATATCTCCTATCATTTTCGTATCGAAATAATGCAAAGGTAGCTTCATCAGCTTGACCAGAAAGTCTGAAATGAGTGCGATATTGATACGGGCATTCATATGAAGCATAATCCAGCTACGGATGAACTCTATGGAGAGCTGAGAAAGAGAGACGACCAGCTGAGCTATCAATATCAAAGTAATAAAAGACAGATTACCTCCATGAATGCCGACATCCACCAGAGACTGGGTAAGGAAAGGAAAGATGAGTTGCAGCACACTGATAGTCAGCATACCCAAAACTAATTGAATTAACTGCTTTCTATAGGGAGTCAGATACTTCAGGAAAAAAGAGAGGCTGCGCTCCCCCGCCCTTTTCTCATCATCCATTTCATAAAAGTCGGGAGTAGGTTCTAATGTCAGGGCAGCCCCCTTTTCTTCCCCACCTACTTTCGTGGAAATCCAGCATTTCCTGAATTCTTTTTCCTTATAAGTTACCAACTGGCTAGCAGGATCAGCAATACTAACCCAATAACCGTCTTTCTTCTTGCGAATGTCATAGCAAACGACAAAGTGATTTTGGTTCCAATGAAGAATACATGGTAAAGGGACATCTTCCACCAATTGCTTAAAAGTGATTCGCACGCCGGATGTACGGAAGCCTATGAATTCGGCAGCATCACTGATTCCAAGCATCGATACTCCTTCGCGAGTAATGAAGGAACGGGCACGAAGCGTTTGAAGCGAGTAAGTCTTGCCGTAATATTTCGCTATCATACGGAGGCAGGATGGACCACAATCCATGGCATCCAGTTGGATATAATGAGGAAAGCGTTTCATGTTTCAAAGTTCATTTATCATCTGTCGATATTTTTTTCGCATTTGACTTACATTATAAAGGGAAAAAGCTATTTTTTGCGCATTATGTCCCAAATTATGGCACAAAGTTTCTGAAGACAATAATGTCAGTATCGATTCAGCCAAGTGAATAGAATACCTTCTTTCACTTCTAAAAGAGCTGATAGAAGCAATACAGGCATTCGATCCATCATGGAACATATTACGCACTCCAAATCCATCAGAAGCAACAATTGGCAAACTGTACATCATCATCTCAATTCCCGTATAACTACATTGTTCGGAATAAGAAGGGAGCACACCTATATCCACCAACTGATACCATTTCTCCAATTCATTCTTCTGTAAATACCCTATATAAATCACTTTTGATAATATGTCCTTATAAGAAGACAATTCTACCTGTATGGTGCCTGCTATGATTAATCTGACACGAGGCTGTCGCTCTAAAATGAGTCTAAAAGCATTTAATAATGCTATAAAACCTTTTGCTTTTGTTGCACGCCCAACATACAAAATGAGTTTTTCATGTTCATCTATGTTAACCAACCTTTTTAGTTCTGTTTTATTTTGTAGGAGACGTTTTCCTCTTACTAATCCGTTAGGAATCAACCTTATCTTATTCTTATCAGTATGATAAACATTTTGCAAAAGAAGCAACGTGTCATACGACAGACAAACAACCCGATGAGCTATTTTACACATTTCTTGCTCTTCTTCAAAGATTGCTCTTAAGTATTCCGCTTCCTTCATTTCATATTTTCGAGAAAGAAATGCAGCCCACCTCTTACAATCTCCAAGAAACAGTGAAGTCCATGATAAGTCATGAATAACATAAACAAACTTTGACAATGGATAATACTGCTTCATTAATTGTAGAAACTTCAGACAAGGAGAATGATTAACAAGAAATATATTCTCTTCAGAATCTCCAATATAGATGCGGAATATACGAATTGCAACCTCTGGAAAACTCACAAAGTTTCCCCTAGAAAACAGCGGAAAAAGCATTCTTTTGCTCTCTTTCGTTTTAATGATGGAGAACTCCGATTGATTAGAATTAAAATCAATAAAGCAAATTTTCATATCTTTTTGTTTATAACAAAAAGCATTCTTTAAAAATGTGCCAATGCCATTCTTACCCGAACTCACATACTCATTCAAGACATAAACGGTTTTCATCTTTCTCCTTAATTATAACAATATATCTTGATATATTTAGTGCATCAACACCTCATCCAATTCTTTCTTCAGATTATCGATCTGACTTGGACGTGACATATTACTGTTGACTACATTTCCCTCAGGATCCAGTAAAACATATCGGGGAACAGACAAACGACCATTCGCATATATCTTGTCTTTTATATCTTCAGTCAACTTTTTGGTAGCCCGTAGATGCAGACCTGGCAAATTCTGATGAATCGTATTAAACCAAGCTTTTTCATTTTTATCAATTGAAACATATAACAATGTCAGATTAGCGTAACTTTCTAATAATTTATACAATTCAGAATTATAAGTAAACTCTTCTCTACAAGGTATGCACCAAGTAGCCCACAAATCAATAAATGCATAATTTCCTTTTAAGCTATCCAATGTCATTAAATCTTTTAAACAACTCACTGTATCTGAAATTAAAACTGGTTCGTCATTCAACAATTGATTTTCTTGCCATGTTTTAGAAATAATAGAAAAGGATTCACTTTCGGGGAATTCCTTGGCAAAATAATCAAGCATTTTTTTACGATCTAATTCATTCACACGATATTTATATTGAGACATAAAAGCAACAAAAAACATGCTCATGCGTTGGGATTCTGAAGCAGCCAGATAAGGTTTAAATGGTCCAAATGTATCATTACTGTATTCTTTTAGCAACATTTCTTTATCGCTTTCACTTAATCGAGGATATTTATACTGCTCATAATAAAGAATTAGATATAGTAAACTCGGCTGGTATTTAGTAAAGCACGAATCAGGAGGGCAACTTTTATAAATAGAATCAATAGTCTCATAAATTAAAGCAGAGTCACTTCTTTGTATTTTCATATCCTCATTAGCCAAGATATTATGACACAAATCCAGTAAAGTTTTACACTCATCGTATCTGCCTTTTTTCTTTATAGCATCGGCTATCTGAGGAGTTATTTGACCATCCAAAAGTAACTCCTCTATTTTATGATCAATATGTGGGAGAGAATCACAGAAGTTCAATGTTTCTAACAAACTATGTTCTTTTTGTATGTAGCTTGAATATCGTTTATTCAACTTTCTGGTATAATCTTTATAATCTTTATAATATCCATAGTTAAGGTATTCGCTGCCCGAGGCACTATCCCCCTCCACAAAGATGCGTCCATTATCATAGTTGATTGTCAACTTGGCATTTGGATAAACATATAAATCATACTTTTCTCCAGTAGAATACTTTAAATACACAAGTCCCAAATCTTTAATTCCGAAACTATAAACCTCATCTTGCTTGGGAAACAGCTTGAGAGTTTCGTAATAATAAGAGTTATAATTTCCATCAACAGGCTTCGCCACGCGAACCGTCACAGTATCTTGTGTAATAAACGTCAACGCAACTGTTTGTGCAAAAGAACAAACTGAACACATTAACAACATACATAAAAATAATTGCTTCATAATCATATTCATTTTAAGACTTCCATTGATAAGGTTCATTTCTCATCAATGGAAGTTATTATTATATCTAAATTTCGGTGCAACTTATATATTTATAAATTGAACATGCGCTGTTATTTAGTTTTTCCACAGCAGTTGCTGCAGAGCTAGCAGTCACATTGATTTGTTTATCCGCTGGCGGGATTGAACCTGATGAATCAACTTTGTTAAGATCAAGTTCAGAGCAGAAGCAATCATATTTTACTTCTTTACCATCAGCTCCACTACCACCTAACACTTTTTTCATTTCATTGTCACTCAGCACAACATCATCATGCAAGTGAATTCTACCTAACTTCTTCATAAATAATTATTTTTAATTAATGTTGTAAAGTCCCCATAAATCAAAATTCGCCTATTATCCTACAACTTAACAATAGCAGTAGTCAGATACCACCTTACTACTGTAGAAAATTGTTTACACCTTATTCATCATCTAATTTTAAACTTGTAAAAAATGAGATGTTTTCATCTTTCTCCTTAATCATAATAAAGTAATTACTTTTATTATATCAACACCTTATCCAATTCAACTCCCCTTCATCGCTTCATATATCTGGAATTAAATTTCTCCTTTATTCACTTTACAACATTATCCACCAATTCTAAAAAATAAGATATGATCTTCTCTGTATTTCGAGAATCATCCATCCTTAAAACCACATTCCCCTTTTTATCTAGAAGAAGATAAGTTGGGAAAGCCTGTACCCCCAAAAACTTATGTGGAAAATTAATGAGCATTGACTCATCCTGATATACTACATAGTTCTCATAAGGAATCTGCAAATCTGCAATCGCCTTCTTCAGCTTACCCATATTTGATTTCTTTTCCAATGCAATCCCTAATACCATAATATCTGCTCTATCCTTTACCTTTTCAAATAATTGCTTAACCAATGGAATGGAATGGATACATGGACCACACCAACTTCCCCAAAAGTCAATAAAAACATACTTATCATGCACTATATCCAGCAATCTTACCATTTGGTTATCATACAAAGAACGAACAAATACATCAGGAGAAGATTCCTTTAATCCACGAGAAGTAACAAAATCACCAACTTCTCTAATATTCAAGTTATCTCCCATGGTCGATTCCAGCAATACTTTCTTATCATTCAACACAATAGTATCTCCTAGCGCACAGTCAGCATATAAACACTCGCTATCACGGTAAAAATCGAAAGAACAATCCCGAGATAAGGTCCAAGGTAAAAGATCAACATAATGTCTTTTTACGGCAAAGGCACGATACTTTTCATTTTCAAAAGTAAGATGGCTTTCTTTACAGATAGATGCCAATATTCCAATATCTAAGTAGTAATCCTTCTCAGAATCATATTCCTTTCTATCCTTATCATGATAGAAAGGAATAATAGTGACAGGAACTCTATGTCCTTTTAACTCCTCATTCCTATGATACATGAATTTCACTTTCATATTCAAATCCATCGGATTTTCTTGTATGTCATATTTTGCATAAGCATCCAGTGGAATAGTATAAATACTATCATTCCTAAAATCGTTATCTGTATTCGTATCTACAGATATGTACTTTTTTCCATTGTTCATATCAAGTCCGACATAGACATAAAAGTATTTTGGGGGTGTTATCTTTTCGCTGATTGTTACTTGATACAAGCAGTCATAATCAACATGAATATCGGGGAATCTACAAACCTGCGAAGTATCGTATACTTTCTTATAATTCAAAAACGTTACTAGCCGCGCTTTATCTTTAACATTAGCAAATGTTATGCTTTTCCCATAATCTGCATGATTTTGTTGTCCCCAAGAAGAAATACAAATCAACAAAAAAACAGAACAAGATATTATAGCTTTCATTTAATTAGATATTTAAGTTTCCAAAATAATCGGGTACAGTATCTTCGACTGACTTCTTGCGGCAATTATTAGCCATGCTTCTAAAAAACATTCGTATGTCCACAAAACCTCTCTGGCAGCTTCTTTCATCACGGTAGATGCTTGCCCTAAGCTAAGGGTTGGTCGTTGCATACCCCATAGTGAACTTGAGCACCAAGTTAGTTGCCATGTACGGTACGTCAGACAAGCCTTCTATAATAAAAAATCATAGAAGGCTTGAGACCGACAAATACTATATGGTGCCACTACCACCATTGCATTCCTTTGTCAGCGTTTGCGTTTTGCCAATGCACTTCACATACTTTTCATCTTCAGCCTCGCATTTTCCATTACAGTTCGTAATTTCTATTGTGGTATTTCCACAACTAGCAGAACATGAAGTTTCGGTGCTACCACTACCACCTAACACCTTTTTCATTTCATTGTCACTCAACACAATATCATTGTGCAAGTGAATTCTACCTAACTTTTTCATAAATAATTAATTTTAATTAGTGCTGTAGAGTTTCCGCAAAAAGCGTCTATTATCCTACAACTTAATAATAGAATTCATCAAGTTTTACCAAACTACTGTGGGGAAATTTATATACCTTATTCATCATCTAATTTTAAACTTGTAAAAAACGAAATATCTTCTAACTTATACGTATCTGGCATCTTTAAACCATTAACCAGTATAGTGGGAGTTGAAAACAATTGATTTTTCTTTCTCCACAAATCATGTTTTTCAGCCTCTTCTTTTATTGCAGATAAATTTTGTGTCACACCTATCTCGTCATAATATCTTGGTATATCATGTTTCTTTCCGGCAAACCATTCTTTATAGATTTTCAAACATTCACTTTTCTCTTTCTCATAATAAACAGCGATTAAAAACAAGTTACTAGGATAAAGTCTTTCATTGAATGAAGAAAAAATATATTGTATGGATAGTTTATCCCCAACTTTTTCCAATAAGGCATCTATTCTTTTATGCATCAGCGCACAAGGTTCGCAATGAGGGTTAGTCAAAATAGTTAATCTAACCAAAGCTTCAGGATTACCAAAAATAATTTGAGAATCATTCGGTGTAACAGAATGAAAAGTTTGTTGCTTAATTAACGCTTTAAAAACAGACTCATTCATCTTAAAACTACGCATTTCCTGCACAATATTCTCATTCTCCTTATTTGACTTATAAAATTGCGTAAACAAGTTTATCAACAAAATAGGCATTATATACATGAAAGAAAGTATCACCATCTCATTGATAGAAGGTAGTATCCAATATAAACTCCCCAGCCAAACGTTTATTAAGAAGATTGTCCAAAGAAGAATTTGTACTATCAAGCAAAGCATACACCATTGCTTCACTACTTTATATTGATACCAAACGCTCCAGCCACTATAAGGCAAAGTGAATATATTAACAATTGCCAAACAAGAAAGTAAACTAGGGCATATAACAATCAAAATTACATTAGAAAGAAAATAACTTAACCCAACTTCACTCCAACTCAGTTTTCCTCCTATTTTAGCAGCAGGAGAATCCAACACATCATTACAATCCTTTTGATGAAATAAGGAACACACTTTATCTGCATACCGGTTTGCCGTATACAACTGTTTCAGCAGTAACCCCAAGCAACAAGCAATTCCTACTATATTGACAACCAGCAACAAAATATGATTTTTCGTCCATCCACCAATACTTTCAGCACCTCCATAAACTAATAAAGAAATAATCAAAATTAAAATAAGAACATTACGAATATTACTAAACAGCATATCCATTCTATGCTTAAGATAATCAGGTTCTATCGAATTAGTATCCGATTCTGCGAGCAATGCAACTCCTGTCCACATTTGCTTGAACTCATTAAGCGTAGCTGTGTATTTTTTCCAATTCCACAGATAATGTACGTCATTCGTAGATTCTGAAATATTATCAACTACAACGAAATCAGTACCAATGTGTGCTACAAACGGGGGTTCCAACTTATTTATATCCTTGTCGCTGATTTTCACTCCCACATTATCAATATGATATGAATTTAATAATTGGGAAAGACCATATAAAGTATATTTATATGGATGTTCTTCAAATAATTTATTCGAAAAAGAGGAAGTATACTTGACTTTCATAGCTTCCAAGAAAGTAGTGAACACGTTCTTTGCCATAATCTCTATTTTATTTTTATAATAATTGCCTCAACCCATTCTGCCATGTTAAATCATCACCAGAAGATTCTGCTTTCGGAGAATCAATTATCCGATATAATAAATCCAGATACGGATAAACGATTTCCTTTCCTTCAAAGAAACGGTTCAATAAATAAACGCTCTGATTTTCTGATATTTTTTTCATATTCGCACAAACATCCCGAATATTATTTAAATACACACTATCGAACGGCTGCCCCATTTTATATTGTGATATCAAACGGGATAAAAGGTACCAGAATAAACCCTCTACTCCTTTTTCAAAAGTTGTATCAACCATACGACAAACATCATATTCCATTATTTTCTTATCTATATCATACAGAATTTCATTAGTATCCCCCTCTATGAATTTATTCCAAGCCAAATATTCTATTCCCCAGCCGATACCAGCCAAGCCATTAGAAAAATACCAGTTTATATCCACTGTTATGTTCTCACATAACTCCTCTAGCAATTCATCAGACATTTGAGCAAAAACTTTATTGTTCATTTTGCGAGAATAATGATATAAAAATAAAACACATCCCATCCTCCCTTTACATATTCCAAGGTCAGAATCAAAACTGATATTTAATAATTGATGACATACAATACGTTCTAAAAGTGAATGAGCCTCCATAATTATAATAACTTAATTAATAAAAGATGATGTTAAGACTGCACGAAACTAATAATTAGGCAAAATCTGATAGTCAGATTTATAGAGTTCCTTAATCTCTGCGATATAGTCAGTATCAATTAATGCAAATTTTGTATGGCTAGGATTTGTATTTTCTTTTATCAGTGGAATATCATATTCTTGCAAGAAAGCATCTATTTTTTCTATGGAAACAATATAATCGACATCCTCACTGTTATAATAATCCGATTGTCTACGTATATGTTCATCTTGGTAGAGAGGATTATTTTTACCTAGTTCAAAACGGACAAATTCCATAAATCGGTCGAAAGACGATTCCCTACACAAGCCTAGATAAGTATAATAGCACCGTTGATAACCTTCTAAACAAAAATGTTTATAACAAGACACTAATCTCTCAACAGGATCTCTCCATATTGCAAATTTAACTATATCCTTTCCCCAATTTTCACTATCAGGTCCGATAGGATGTAAATAACCATTTTCTGGAGTATATCCGATCCTATCATGTATTTCATCTTTTGAGGTAGTGATAACTCCCGTATTTGTATAAATAGCTATATTCTTGAGATAAGTCACTGCATTTTTGGAAATAGCAACAAAAGCCGCATTACAGTGAGCTATCTCACAAAAGTAATTTCCCATAAAAGGAGAAGGATAAAAATCTTGAACCATTTCCATCTTCTGTTTATACCGACCTTCAGAGCCATCAATCCGAGTCGTATTTATCACTGTTATTTGTTCTGCATTTTCATAAGTATTCTTGTTTATTTTAGATACCATCTTTTCCACTTTTACCTTATAAAAGCCAGTTTCGCGCAGTTCCAGCAGCCATTCCTAAAGTTCACCTGTCTCGTCTCCCATTTCATCCAGTCTCTGCCCAAGCCAATCAATCAGATAAATCAGATTTTCTTTTAGTTCAAGACTTGAGTAAGTATCACCAGTTTTCCAATGTGAACGTATACGCATTAATATATAGCGTCCCAAACCTAAAACTCCCCTATCCAGTCCCAAGTCATTCATCTCTTGGAGATAAATTGCACGTACGACATATAAATCTATTTCCTCAAGAATCTCGTCGGCATTTCCTTCAATAAAGCCTTGCTGAATCAGATACTCTATTCCCCAACCAATGCCGCTTAGTCCATTAGCAAAATCAATTGGCATCTCAGCATAGAGCTGTTCGAAAAGCTCGTCCATAAGTAGGCCGGCAATCTCTTCATAAGCATTATCGCCTGAACTACGAGCACAATGGAAGAAGAAAATAATCGCACGCATCTTCCCACGCGCTATCCCCAATGATGAATAAAAGTCATTATTCAATGTATCGGTAATAGAATACCTTTTTAGTAATTCCTCATCTTTCATAGCACTCTTTTTAATTCCATGTTTTCACTTCCTGCTCCAATTCGTCACGAGTCATAGAACAGACTTTGACCAGCTCCGACCGATTATTGAAAGTCCTCTCCGCATCAGAAAGAAATGAATTCACTCCCCGAGGATGCCACAAATGATACAAGATTTGATTTTTTACTCGATGAATCGAATGTCCCAGTATTTCTAACCGATGAACTCGCTCTACATCTTCAGGTCCCCAACCATAAAAATGTTCATTTTCTCCACCACATTGTAAATAGGATCTTTTGTCGACCAAAAAAGCTCCTCCCCAAGATGCACGTTGCCGAAAGGGATCATCTGCAGAAAAACAGTTTTGCAAAAAAGAATAATCAGGATTATTAGCATAAGTCATACTTTGTTGTACTGTCAAAAAACGAAAGCAACCGTTGTAAGGACTACTCATGATATACCCCTCTGTCAATATTGCATTCAGCGATTCCTCGATCTGAGATTCGGACAGTATAATATCCGTATCCCAAACTCCCACAACAGGAACAGTACACATACGAAATAATTGATTTAAATAACGCGTACGATAAAAGACCTCGTTTGCATCTTCCACAAATTCATATTGATAACTGAAAGAAGAAAGGAGAGCCGAACAATGAGGTTGCTTGTCGGCTTCAAGAACAGTAACCGGAATCCCCATAGAAAATAAGCTACGAAGTACCAACCTCAAATTTCGGAATCTTTCGGCAGAGTCTACCCGCACAGGAATAACAATATGCAGTTCTTTTTTATTTTTCATAGTGTGTGCCTTATATTATATAAAAGGTAACAAAAAACTTCTGCAACAAAGAAAAGCACAAATAATGGATTCATTGCTAACAATTAAGTAATCATTCGGTAATCAAAATATTATTTTTGATTACATCCGCAAAGAATGACGTTCTTCCGCATATAAAGACCTCTTTTCTTATCAGAAATATGATTCTGCCTACAAGCAAAGCGTTAAATATGACAAAATATAAACGAGAGAACATAGGGTAAAAATACTTCCAAATGTATTTAGTTTATATATCTGACCAAATTATGTAAACTTATACTGCTATGGAAAACATTAAAGTCCTTTTTATAAATAGTGATATGCTTTTCTGTAATATCATCACAAATGCCCTACAAGCCAAAAGCTATGATGTCAATTGTCAGCATTCCACTACTGGTTTATCCGAGATAATCAGAGCTTTTAGTCCGGATATTATTTTGCTAGACACCCAAATCGGCAACGAAGACGGCATAGCAACAATTCCTAATATACAATTAATCGTTCCTAATATTCCTATCATATTTGTATCATTACACAATAAAAGCCATGAAGTACAAAGGGCATTGCAACAAGGAGCTATCATCTATCTGACAAGGCCTCTTGATACAGAAATACTTATCGCACATATAGAAAGACATGCCCGTCCATATCCTTATGATACAATTGCTATTGGTTCACTGACTATGAATCTCCACACACGTATTTTAAACAAAGGCAGCATCAAAATCAAAAAATTAAGCAAATTAGAATTCGAGTTACTTAAAATGTTATATGAGAACAGAAATCAGCTCGTTTTATCCGAAACCTTACGCATGACAGGAAAAGACACATCAATAAGCGAACACACCCTTTATAACTATATCAGAAAACTACGTGAAATATTGTCTAAAGACAAAAGCATTTCGCTCACAACGCAGAGCAATGGTTATGAGCTACAGATTTCAAGCTGATTTATCATTATATATCAAAGTTTTATTCTAACTTTGTGGTTTCAAATCGAATAAATAGTAAACGTTATGGAACATCAATTGACCATCTACAACACTTTAGATAGAAAAAAAGAGCTATTCGTACCGCTTCACGCACCGCATGTAGGCATGTATGTATGCGGACCGACAGTATACGGTGATGCTCACTTGGGACATGCCCGTCCCGCCATCACATTTGACGTACTCTTCCGTTATCTGACTCATTTAGGATATAAAGTACGCTATGTACGCAATATTACCGATGTCGGTCATCTAGAACACGATGCCGACGAAGGAGAAGATAAGATTGCCAAGAAAGCCCGTCTCGAAGAATTGGAGCCTATGGAAGTCGTTCAGTATTACCTGAACCGCTATCATAAGGCAATGGAAGCACTGAATGTACTTTCTCCCAGCATCGAGCCGCACGCTTCGGGTCACATTATCGAACAAATCCAGCTCGTACAGAAGATTCTGGACGCCGGATACGCTTACGAAAGCGAAGGTTCCGTCTACTTTGACGTAGCTAAATATAATAAGGACTATCATTACGGCAAACTCTCCGGCCGCAACCTCGACGACGTACTGAATACCACCCGCGACCTCGACGGACAAAGCGAAAAACGTAATCCCGCCGACTTCGCCCTCTGGAAAAAAGCGCAGCCGGAACACATTATGCGCTGGCCTTCGCCATGGAGCGACGGTTTCCCCGGATGGCATGCCGAATGTACCGCCATGGGACGCAAGTATCTGGGCGAGCACTTCGATATTCACGGAGGAGGAATGGACCTGATCTTCCCGCATCATGAATGTGAGATCGCACAGTCGGTAGCTTCGCAAGGCGATGACATGGTTCACTACTGGATGCACAACAACATGATTACCATCAACGGTACGAAGATGGGTAAATCACTCGGCAACTTCATCACGCTGGATGAATTCTTCAACGGTACTCACAAGTTGCTGGCACAAGCCTACACTCCGATGACCATCCGTTTCTTCATCCTGCAGGCTCACTATCGCAGCACTGTAGACTTCAGTAACGAAGCGTTGCAAGCTTCGGAAAAAGGGCTGCAACGTTTGATAGAAGCAATCGAAGGACTCGGCAAGATCACTCCTGCCGCAACAACTTCGGAAGGTATCAACGTGAAAGAACTGCGTGCTAAATGCTACGAAGCTATGAATGACGACTTGAATACTCCTATCGTCATCGCACAGCTTTTTGAAGGTGCCCGCATCATCAATAATATCAACGCAGGAAATGCAACGATCTCCGCAGAAGATCTGAAAGACCTGAAAGAAACTTTCCACCTGTTCTGCTTCGACATCATGGGGCTGAAAGAAGAGAAAGGTTCTTCCGACGGTCGCGAAGCCGCTTATGGCAAAGTCGTTGATATGCTTCTTGAACAACGCATGAAAGCAAAAGCCAACAAAGACTGGGCTACTTCCGACGAAATCCGTAATACATTGACTGCACTCGGATTTGAAGTGAAAGATACAAAAGATGGTTTCGAATGGAGATTAAACAAGTAATTCAAGTTCTCCCTAGCAAACTGTCTCATTAACCGCATATAAAACTGAGGGTCGATTCTTCGCTGAACCGACCCTCTTTCTTTCATAGAAACACAAACATCAATACCTATTTAAATTCTCTCTTCATTTATTTTCAAGAATCATTTCCACCGGTTGTCCATGCTGACAAGTTACATCCAGTATCGTATGGGCACCTTTATATTCAAGCTTTACATTCGCCGGTGTCTCCAAGAAACTCCAGCGTCCTTTCAGCTCTATTATTTTACGAATAGGGCGGCTCGGTTCTTTTGTCGTATACGTCTTTTCCGCAATATTCAAGTTTGGGTCACAGACGCTGAGACGAATCGCCTTTTTTCCCTCTGCCGCATACATGACCATCGTTTTCGCAGGAATGGAAGCAACCACCAGCTTATCGTCAGCAGACCGGTAATCTTCAAAAACAGCATATCCGGTTATACCCGTTTTCCTGTCATAGACAATATGCGCAGTCTGATCACGTTGCCATACTTCGTATGCAGGCGTTTTCTTCAGTTCATCCAAATCCGAAGCTGAAGGCTGAATCAGTACCATATATTCATAAGTAGCATTCTTCGGGGCGTTGCCATGTTCAATCCAGGCAGAAGAGAATGTTCCTTTAGTCTTTTCGCGGGTTTTCTCATGACGCGACTCCTGTTCGGCTATCTGTGAACGAAGGGTTCCGTCAACTACATGATAATAATTATCATAGCCGTCGTGCAACCAATAGTTATCCTTACCTGTCTTCTGCTCTTTGCCGTTAAATTTCGTCTGGAAGAGAGTGGTCTCCGTAGGATAGTCAGCATTGCTGTTCGTGATGCCTGTTCCGAGGCAGATCATCCGGTTATCAAAACAGAAAACGGATTTACGGGCTACAAAGTCAGGAGTAAAGTTCTCATAATCACGTTCCGTCAGTTTCATTGCAAACATTCCGTTCATGCCGCCTAAAGAGCTGCTTCCGGAAAAGTTTTCCGTAGACCGTGCCATCGTCGTACCTTTCAGGGGACTGTCCAAGAGTTCAAAAGGAAGATGAATGGTAGTCGTACCGGGCAGACGGTTCCAGTCCCATCCTTCCTGTACAAAACCACTTCCGGCACGGGAGACGGGATTTCCTTTTCCCATAATCTGTACCGATCCGTAGCTTTGATAACGTCCGTAACGATTATCTTTCGCATAGATTTCAGCACCCCATACATCTGTGGTATATCCTTTCAGTGTCACCATCCAGTCTGCACGGCGGAAAATACCTGCCGATCCATAGTTATAAACAAAAAAACCGTGGGGAGCCTGTGCAGGCTGAATACCTTCTTTTCTGAAGAAATGTGCATTCCTTGTATTCCGATCACGTATCAGACGCAAATAATCGGTGGCCAGTCCATGATCGAATGTATTTCCCTGACCGGACAAGTCTCCTGACAATGCAATATTGGCAAATGCTTCTATATCATCGCTTCCCATCTTTCCGCCAAAAGGATGGCGACCGCTAATGCCTGTCCCCCATTCGTAAAGGTTACAATAATTGCGCATGGCGAGAAAGGCAGACTTGATATGTTGACGTGCCTCTTCCGTCAGTTCAAATCCGGTCCCGTTGGTGAGAGCGATAAATTGGCCGATGGTAGCCAGTACTCCGGTTGTATAGCCGGGATAGAAACCTCCGTGATGAAAGGTCGTTCCATCTACTTTGATACCGCCGAGAGTGCCCGGAGTATAATTCAGCGATGAAGACAACCAGCGCGACAAACCATTCAAAGCCTGTTCCTGTTCTCTTGCATCGGGGAACATTATGGCGGAGATAAACTTTGCCATCAAGAGCGTATGCCATGAATCCAGTAATTCATCCCGCTCCGGCGGACACGGTTGACGAGTCTCCTGTAAAGCAGCCCAGAAACGTAAAGTGGATAGATAGGCATCCCGGTGAGGATGTTTATAAATCGCGTCCCGCATGAGCCAGGCGGTAGTATATATTTTACGTACCTGATAGCCGTAATGATGATTCGTCCCCATGCCGCTGCCAAAAGCGAATCCCTGATCCATTGCATAGTCGAATACGGTAAAATAGTTCTTCTTCGATGTCTCATTCTGATTGTAGAAGGCATCGTATGCAAAGCCGGCAAGCATCGTTTCGATATCATTCCATGACATCTCCCCTTTCTTCTTGTCTTGCTCGTCCGGTGCTACAACAGGAGTTCCGGTAAAGCCGGTCCCGGCTGCGGAGGGAGCAATGGCAGCTCTTTCAAAAGTCTTCCTTGCAGCGTTGATCTGTCCTTGGGGAGCTTTCTTCACATCGAGAAATTCAGTCAGGCGTTGTTCGATTGTTTTCAAGTCCTTCTTTTGCCGAGTTGTCAGTTTAGAAAGCAAGGGGACATCATAAGACTGCTGTTCCCACTTCCATACAAGACACCAATGCCAGAGGTCACGATTGGAAAGACCGTTGTTAGCTGGCAGTTGTTGGTCCGGTGTCGTGCGCAGGTTCATCTTCTTTTCCGGAAAGGTCAGGCGATCCAGAAAGATGCGCCCTTTACGGTCGGGAGCGACCAGACGATAAGAAACTATATTTTTATCTTTCTTATCCCCGTTCATGTAGGCGAAAGATATCCAGCAAGCCCGCCAGCCTGCCGCTTGCAGATGATACGTGAACCAATAAGAGACTTCACCCGCCTTATTTAGAAACTCAAAACGGATAGAGTCCTGTTGGGGTTTCTCGTTATATATCCACAGGGTAATACCAAATTGCTGTTCCTTTTTGGCATTCAGCGATAAAGGTTCTATCTGAACGTCCAGTGTCGAGGCAGGTTGGAAATCCCATTCCAGACTGCTTTCTCCCTCTTTATAGAAAAGAGAAGAAAGTTTCACTTCACCTTTCCCCGAAACTTTGAACGTCTCGGGAACCTTTTCTTCAAACCCTATGACCTGCGCATAAGAGGACAAAGAACAAAACAAGAACAGAAATATAAAACAAACAGCTTTCATGATCATTAATTGTTTAAAGGCAGTTCTTACCACACCCGGGTGTCAGGATGCACGACACCCGGGTGTCAGCATGTATGAGATCCGGGTGTCGGTATGTATGAGACCCGGGTGTCATACAAACCGTATTAGTATACGGTATCAGTAAGGTATACGGTCCGAAAGAATCTTTTCCGTATACCACGGATCGTCGATTTCTTTCAGCATTGCTCCCATTTCACGATAAAGTTGCTCCACAACTTCCTTATTTTCATCCAAAGGCAGATTATTCAGCTGATAAGGGTCGTTTACGTCATCAAACAGTAGACTTTTCTTTAGCTGTTTCGTCTCCCGGTCGATATACAGAGCCAATGTATAGCGAGCCGTCTTAATGCCGCGCGAAGAGGGGAAATAAGATTGCACCAATCCATCCTTATCTTTCTCTCCATCCAGATTCTGAATATACAACGCACCTGCCGGACGAACAATTTCCGCCTTTTCATCGAAGAAAAAAGGTGCGAAGTTGCGTCCCTGCACCTCGGAAGGAATCGAATCCCCCAGACCGCACAAGCCGAGTACGGTAGGCATAATGTCGGGAGCAGAAAGCAACAAATCATCTACCCGGGGCTGAATCTTACCGGGGAAACGAACCAGGAACGGAATATTCATAGATTCGGAATAGGGAGAGTTCTTAGGGTCGTCCGTTCGCTGGCTGCACATTGTTTCGCCATGGTCGGAAGCAAAGATGACTACTGTATTTTTATCCAATCCCAATTGTTTCAGTGCTTCCAAAATCTGTCCGAAAGCACGGTCTACTCCGGTCACAGAAGCAAAGTAGTAACGGACGGATTCCGCTTTTTTCATATTCAGATCTACGTTTGGGCGAATCAGCAGACTGTCCAGCGGTTGATCTTTATAAAAATTGAAGTCCTGTTCTTCACAATCGTTCAGCGAACGGTATGGGCTATGCGGCGGGTTCATTCCCACCATGATGAAGAATGGCTTCTTCGTATCACGCACGTTTCCTTCATTCTTGAGATAAGAAACAACTTTGCCCGACTCATGGAGCGGTGACCATTCTTTCGGATCATGCCTCTTGCCGTCCGTATCCCAATAATGCGGGTTCTTATGTTCGTCAAACGTGCCGTACGAATACCAATAGTTGAAACCGTGGCGCTGCTCTTTCGGCGTATAAGCGTCCCACACCGGACGCTGTGTTTCTACATATTGTCCCGGATTCTCCGGATCATTCGGGGTCGGGAAGTCAGCGTGAAGTTTACCGAAATAAGCACAATCATAACCGGCCTTGCTGAATACGTCGCCTATGCACTCCGCATCGTCACGCAAAGAGCTGATAGGACGTGTAGAGTTACAGTTCAAAGGTACACCACTGCGATTCGGATACATACCGGTCAGCAACATTCCACGATGAGGGCTGCTCAGCGGACAGTTGCTTTGAGCGGAAGTCAGCACCATAGATTCACGTGCGAAAGTATCTATGTTAGGAGTATGCACGGGGTCTCCCCGGAAGTTTACTTTATCTCTGAAACCTTCCTGGTTCCAAAAGCCCATTGCCTGATTGCGATACTGATCAGGAAATACATAGATGATGTTTGGATGTTCCGCTTGCTCTGCCACCTGTTTGGGGGCTTTACAGCCTTGCGCTGCAAAGAGGGTCAAGCCTCCCATCAATAAGTTTACTGATTTGTTTATCATGATATAAAGAATAACAGTTAATGTACCGGAAGAGACTAATATATGCACATATCCGGCTAAAGTACAAGCAAGGCAGTTCTTACTTCTTTTCCAGGTCTCTTTTGCGCATCAATCCTTCCAGGAAGTAATAGTCAGCGTAGTTCAAAGGCACATCTATTTCCTGGCCGTGAGGGATACTGCCCACAGAGTGCATCAATATAAAGTTTCCATTCGTACCCACTTTGGCACGATAAGCCGGTGAGCCGAGGCTTTCCATGATCTTATCAGCGGTTTCCTTATAGTGATTGCCCGGCAGATAACCGTCGAGTTCGTACAGAGCAGAAGCCGTACATGCGGCTGCAGAAGCGTCACGAGGTTCGTTCGGAATGTTCGGAGCATCGTAATCCCAGTAAGGAACGAGGTCTTCCGGCAGGTTCTTATTGGTAAAGATGAAGTTATACACCTTCTGTGCCTGATCGAGATACTTCTTGTCTTTTGTATAGCGATAGCAAGTGGTATAACCGTATAATGCCCAAGCCTGTCCGCGAGCCCATGATGATTCGTCCGCATATCCTTGTGCTGTTTGTCTCTTACGCACTTCTCCTGTTTCGGGATCGTAGTCTACCACATGATAGCAACTGTTGTCCGGACGGAAGTGGTGAGCCATCGTTGTATCCGCATGTTTCACTGCTATATTGTAAAAGGTAGAGTCACCGGAAAAAGCCGTAGCTTCAAACAGCAATTCCAGATTCATCATATTATCGATAATCACCGGACATTTCCATCCGCGTGTTCCCTGCCAGCCTTTATCGGCATCCCATGACTGGATAACGCCTGCTCCCGGACGGAAACGGGTAGACAATGATTTTGCGGCTTCTACAATCACATCTTTATATTCTTTTTTATCTGCAAAACGGTAACCGTTAAGATAACTGCACCCGATCATAAAGCCGACATCATGATGCCACTTCAGATATTTCACAGAATCGAGGGCTTCTGTGTATTTTTCTGCCAAAGGCAACCACTTTTTATCCCCTGTCAGATTGTAAGTCAGCCACATGCTGCCCGGAAAGAAACCGGAGCACCAGTCATCAATAGGTATATAGGAGATACTACCATCTGCATTGATGGTTCTTGGATTCAGAATTTTACCGGATTTCTCGATAATGTCTGTCTGAATTGTGTTTTGTGCTACTGCGTTGTCGATGTTGTCCTGAATAAAATCGACTTCAACCTTTTTTTGTCCACCGCAACTCGTAAAGATCAGAAGCGAAAGTCCCAATGCGCTAAGAATTGTTTTCATAATACATGGATTATTTGTTAAGTTAATAATTATCTGGTGGCAAAAGTAGTACTTTCAAATAGAATAGACCGTCCCAAATAATCCAATTCAGGGACAAATTTGGTACATTTCTCCCTTGAAGGGCATATTTGCACAGATATTCCCCAAAAGCCTGCTTAATTATTTAATGAAATTGAAAATGCAATTATAATAATCTGACTAATATATAATATATTCTGGTCATTTTAAAGAAAAAGGCATTCTAACTCTTCTACATTTTTATTATATTTATTTGTAATTAATCAATTGATTGTTAATTATAATTATCATCATCACGTTTACATAAAGTTATGCAAATTAAATAAGAAATTACTTATTTAGTTAGCTTTGCCATGTCCATTTTCAATCAAATTCTTCGTTAATGAGAATCAGACATATATAGATATTTGTACTTAAATCAGCAACATCTTATGAACACACCAGCTTCTGTAAACACAAGAATAAAAGTTCGTCTCATCGGCTTTAGCCGAATGGGATTATTTTATTTGAATAAAGTGCTAAAAGCGAGAAACATAATTATCGGGACGGATGGAAATTGCCTGATATGCCCAGATAAAAGTAAATTAAGAATTAAAGATTAAAAAGTTATTATTATGAAGAAAGTATTTTATCCATTAGCTTGTTTTCTCGCAGCAGGAGTTTTAGTTTCCTGCAGCAGTCAAAGGAAAGCCGAAACAGCTCCGAAGGAGCAATCGGCAAACGAAGTAGCATTATCATATTCAAAATCATTAAAAGCAGCAGAGATGGATAGCTTGCAATTACCGGTAGATGCGGATGGTTACATCACTATCTTTGACGGCAAAACATTTAATGGATGGCGTGGTTATGGCAAGGACAGAGTTCCTTCCAAATGGACTATCGAAGAAGGTTGCATCAAGTTTAACGGTTCCGGTGGCGGTGAAGCGCAGGATGGTGATGGCGGAGACCTGATCTTTGCCCACAAATTCAAAAACTTCGAACTGGAAATGGAATGGAAGGTTTCCAAAGGCGGTAACTCCGGTATCTTCTATCTGGCTCAGGAAGTGACTTCTAAAGATAAGGACGGTAACGACGTGCTCGAACCTATTTATATTTCCGCACCTGAATATCAGGTATTGGACAATGACAATCATCCGGATGCAAAATTGGGTAAAGACAATAACCGTCAGTCGGCTTCTTTATATGACATGATTCCGGCAGTTCCTCAGAATGCGAAACCTTTCGGCGAATGGAACAAGGCTAAGATCATGGTTTATAAAGGTACTGTTGTTCACGGACAGAATGACGAGAATGTACTCGAATACCACTTGTGGACCAAACAATGGACTGACCTTTTGCAAGCCAGCAAATTCAGCCAGGACAAATGGCCGTTGGCTTTCGAACTGCTGAATAATTGCGGTGGTGAAAACCATGAAGGATTTATCGGAATGCAGGATCACGGTGATGACGTTTGGTTCCGCAATATTCGTGTGAAGGTTCTTGACTAATCACAATAACTCATAAGGCTGGCTGAAGAATGTTGGGTCTATCCCTAATCTTTCTACAGACATATCTGCATAGGGAGTAAAACAAAACTTCATTTTTTAGCTATCCCGATAATCATAACCTTATTTACAAGTATGTCAAAGACAGATTGGATAAGGTAGACAATAAAGATTATAGCTTCTCGGGTAAGGATGCACTTTAACCATTTTATTATTTATATTTATGAAAAACCACCTAATAACAGTACTTGTCTGCTGTTTATTCTTCATCGGTTGTAAAGATGATAAAGCCAACTCTAATCAGTATGACCCATCTCAACCAGTAGTATTTACAGATTTTAGCCCTAAAGAGGGAGGTATGCGAACCCGCCTGTACATTGAAGGCAGTAACTTCGGGAATGATCCCACCAAAATTCACATTACGATCGGTGGAGAAAAAACCAAAACCATCGGAGCAGATGGAAAAAAGATTTATTGCATGGTTCCTTCCAAGGCTTTTGATGGAATAATCAATGTTCGTGTAGATGGTCCGGATGGCAAACCTATTGCAGAACATACATTTGAAGAGGAATTCAAGTACACTCCTGCAACGATCGTAGGTACCTTGCTACGTAAGGTAGACGAGGATAATAATTCTGCATTTCAAGAGGGTTCGTTCGATGAAGGAGCTTCTATTCCTTCCAATGACTGTATGGTGTTCGACCCCAAGTACAAGGATGGGGACAACCGGTTACTTTTTTCTTCAAACCATTCTGACGGTCTCCATCTAATAGACCTGACAGAACAGACTGTAAAACGTCTCTTCCCAAGAACGGGATATAGCACAATGTATTCTTTCACATTCAGTGCTGACGGAGACACGTTGCTGTTTACCGATGATCACGGTCAGGACAACACCACCCGGGCAAATATCTATTATTCTCTCCGTCGTGAAAACTTTCGACGAATTCGTCCCTACAACTATGGCAGGACAGCATATAGCTTAGTGTATATGGATGACGGAACCATCTTTTACACCACCTGGTGGGAGGGAAAAGTCTACAAAATGATACGCAATGGGGCTATTCCCAATATCGACGAGAATGCGGAGGTTGCCTTTAGCCTGAGTCAGATATCGGCAGTGGGCGGTTCACATACGATATTATTCAGGCACCCGTCCAATAAATTTATGTATATGCTTTCCGACAATTTTGGCGCAGTGTTCAGAGCCGATTATGATCCGGTGGCAAAAACATTCGGTAATCCTAGCATCATTGCCGGAAACATGAACGATAAAAGTTTCAAGGAAGGAACGGGAGGAAGCGCCCGGTTTAACAAACCACAGTTCGGTGTATTCGTAAAAAACGAGAAATACGGCGAAGGAATTGGTCCTGACAACGACCAATATGACTTCTATTTTTGTGACAGAGAAAATCACTGCATCTGGAAACTGGATCCTCATGGGGTAGCGTCTCTTGCAGCCGGACGAAGTAACGAAAACGCCGATGGCAAAATATGGGGATACGTAGACGGCAATCCATTGCATGAGGCACGTTTCAATCAGCCAGCCGGTCTTGCTTACGACCCTGATACAGATATGTTCTATATTGGAGATATTGATAATAAAGGGATTCGTTATATGACAACGGAATAATACTATTTAAAACACAAGTAAATATGAGAAATGTAATCTTACTATTTTTATTGATAGTAGGCTGGACAACTACAGTCTACGCTCAAAATGAACAAGAGACGATTGAGGTGACGGGAATCGTCACTGATCCAAAGAACGAACCTTTAATAGGCGTGAACGTTACAGCAAGAAATATGCCCGGCTTCGGTGCGATAACAGACATAAACGGACGTTACAAGATCAAGGTTCCCAATTACTCTTACTTGATTTTTTCCTATGTGGGATTTACAAAGCAGGAAATCTTTATCAAAGATAAAAAAATCATTAACATCGTTATGGCAGAGACGAAAGAAACGGTCATCGACGAGGTTGTTGTCACAGGGACCGGTGCTCAGAAGAAGGTAACTGTGACAGGTGCCGTTACCACAGTCGACGTTTCCCAGCTACGTACTCCGACGGCAAGCATCACCAATGCTCTTGCAGGCAATGTAGCCGGTATACTCGCCCGCCAGACTTCCGGACAGCCGGGTAGCAATATTTCTGAGTTCTGGATACGCGGTATCTCCACTTTCGGTGCCGGAGGCAGTGCATTGGTGTTGGTCGATGGCTTCGAACGTGATATGAATGAAATCAATGTGGAAGATATCCAGGACTTCTCCGTGTTGAAAGATGCCTCCGCAACAGCCATTTACGGTTCACGCGGTGCAAATGGCGTTGTCTTGATCACGACCAAACGCGGCAAGGAAGGGAAGACCCGCGTCAATGCCAAAGTAGAAACCTCGTATAATACACGCACCAGAACTCCGGAATTTGTGGACGGTCCAACATATGCCCGCATGATGAACGAAGCCTTGGTTAGTCGTAGTCAGGCTCCGGCCTATAGCGAAAGCGACTTGGAACTGTTTGCAAACGGGCTGGATCAGGATCTTTTCCCGAATGTGGACTGGATGAACTTAATACTGAAAGACGGTGCCCCCACTTATCGCGCAACTGTAGACTTGACCGGAGGTGGTACGGTAGCCCGTTATTTCATTTCTGCCAGTTATGTAAATGAAGGCGGTATGTACGAAACGGATCGTGCTATGACGGACTATAACACCAATGCCAACTACCATCGCTGGAACTACCGCATGAATGTAGACATAGACCTGACAAAATCCACGCTGCTAAAAGTAGGCGTATCGGGTTCTTTGGACAAGCAGAACCTGCCGGGAAGCCAGTATCATGAAATATGGCACTCACTGATGGGATACAGCCCCATCGCTTCTCCGGTACAGTATAGTGACGGGAAATGGGCAGCAGTCGGTAGTGAAGGACGAAGAAATCCGTGGGTACTAACCACCCAGCAGGGATATCAGGAAACATGGAAGAATAAAATACAGACTACGGTTAATCTTGAACAAGATTTGAAATTTATCACAAAGGGATTAAAATTCTACGGACGTTTCGGATTCGATACATATACAGATAACGGTGACAACCGTTTCAAATGGCCGGAAAGTTGGTTAGCAGAACGGCAGCGTACCTCCGATGGAGAACTGCAATTCAGAAGAATAGAGACGCAGAAACTGATGGACGGAACGATGTATTCAAGTGGACAACGGAAGGAATACTTGGAGGCAGAGCTACACTATAACCGTACGTTTGGCGACCACATGCTAGGGGCCGTTTTAAAGTATTCTCAGGATAAGACTACCAATACATCTCACAACGGCAATACAGATAGCTACGAGAAGATTGTACAGAGTATTCAGAATCGTCATCAGGGGTTTGCAGGACGTTTCACATACGGATGGAAATACCGCTACTTCTTTGACTTTAATTTCGGTTACAACGGCTCCGAGAACTTCGCCTCAGGTCAGCAGTTTGGATTCTTTCCCGCCTATTCTGTAGCATGGAACATCGCTGAAGAGTCAATCATCAAGAAACATCTCAAATGGCTGAATATGTTTAAGCTGCGCTACTCATATGGTAAGGTAGGTAACGACAATGTGGGAACCCGCTTCCCATACGTAGAGAAATTCGGGACATGGGATGAAGACGGTTATTATTACGGTGATATCGGCACCAGTAATTATTATTATACCGGACTGACCTATTCGAGAATTGCATCAAGCAGCATCACTTGGGAGGTAGCCAAGAAACATGACCTCGGACTTGACTTCTCTATGTTCAATGATAAGTTCAGTGGCAGCATTGACTACTTCCACGAACAACGCAACGGTATTTATATGGTACGTAGTTACCTTCCTCAGATCATCGGTCTGAATCACATCACAACGAAACCTTATGCTAACGTGGGGTCTGTCTTGTCCGAAGGTTTTGACGGCAACATTGCTTATAAGCAGAGGATAGGTGAGGTAGACCTTACGGTACGTGCCAACATGACCTATAGTAAGAATGAAATCAAGGAGTATGACGAAGAGAACAGCCGCTATCCGTATAAGATGAAATACGGATTCCGTGTAGACCAGGCACGCGGCCTGATAGCCGAAGGGTTGTTTAAGGATTATGAAGAAATCCGTAACAGACCCTCACAGGGTTCAGGCATCATGCCGGGAGACATCAAATACAAGGACGTAAACGGTGACGGAGTCATTAACGGAGATGACGAAGTGCCCATCGGTGCGACCACCCGCCCTAACCTGATTTACGGGTTCGGTGTATCTGCACAATGGAAAGGATTTGATATCAACGTTCACTTCCAAGGAGCCGGCAAGTCATCCTTCTTCATAGACGGATTCACCGTATATCCATTCCAAGAGAAGTCATGGGGCAATATTCTGACGGATGTAGTGGGTAACTACTGGTCGCTGGGAATCAACGAAGACCCGAATGCCAAATACCCGCGTCTGAGTTATGGAGGTAATAGCAACAACTATCGTGCTTCTACTTACTGGCTGCGAAACGGTTCGTACATCCGTTTAAAGAATGTGGAATTAGGTTACAGCATCCCCAAACGGTTTGTCAATAAACTCCATTTGGACCGTGTACGCCTCTACCTGATGGGAACGAATCTGCTGACCTTCTCCGACTTTAAGCTTTGGGATCCGGAACTGGGTAGTTCCAATGGACAACAATATCCGTTATCCAGAACAGTGACCATCGGACTGACGGTAGGAATCTAAAACAATCATTAAAAGAAAAGTTATGAATAAAAATAAATACATTTTATTGGGAGCGGTGGTACTCGGCCTGGGACTCACATCCTGTTCCGATTTCTTAAATGTAGATCGCTATTTCAGAGACCAACAATCTACAGAACGCATTTTCTCGGACAAAGACTATACACTTCAATGGCTGTCATTCTGCTACAGCCGCCTGCAAGGAGATAATCTGGAGGTGGGACACAGTGACGTATGCCCTTTCAATTTCTCAGACGACCAAGTATTCAACGAACGAGGAGACCGTTTTGCCAAATTCAAGCGCGGCGAATATTTAAACTCCACTGGTGGCCAAAATGCTTGGAAATGGTCATATGACGGAATCTATCAAGCCTCCATTCTGCTGAATGAATTACACGAGAACGAGGATCTCACTCCGGAGGAAGTGACGGACGTAAGAGGACAGGCCCGTTTTCTGCGTGCCTATTTCTACTGGTTACTGCTGAGAAAATTCGGTCCGATACCTATCCTACCACCGGAAGGAGCCGACTATACAAAATCGTATGACGAGCTGGCCTACCCACGTAAAACCTATGATGAGTGCGTGTCATTCATCACTTCGGAACTGGAAATTGCAGCTACCGAACTGTTCGAAAAACGCGATAACTTGAACATTGCCCGCCCGACTAAAGGGGCCGCGTTGGCTGTACGTGCCAAAGTTTTCCTTTATGCTGCCAGTCCGCTGGTAAACGGAAATACGGAAATGGCAGACTTCACCAACAAGGACGGCCAACAGTTAATTCCACAAGAATACAATGAAGAGAAATGGGCAAAAGCCGCTGCCGCCGCCAGAGACATGATCGAGTACTCGGAAACGAGCGGACTCTATAAACTTTATACTTTTGAAAGGCGCCCGGTTAGTACAGACGAGGCTTATCCAACCACTATTGAACCACCTTATCATGAGGAATACAGTAACAAGCCTTTTCCGGAAGGATGGTCCAATATAGATCCATTTGAATCATATCGGTCTCTTTTCAATGGAGATATCTATGCAGCCGAAAATCCGGAACTTATTTTTACCCGAGGAACCAATGGTGACAGCAATGACTTAAAAACAGACAACACGATGGTAGATTTCGTAAAGCATCAACTGCCCGGAACTTTTGGAGGATATAACGTACACGGAATGACCCTGAAGCAGAGTGAAGCATACGCTATGGCGGATGGTACATCATTTGACAAAGAATGCTACACATTATGGAAAGGGAAGTTCACAAACGATGAAAACAAAGATGAACACAAGTACGACAATGTAAAAAATGGCGTATGGTGGGGATATACCAACCGTGAGCCTCGCTTCTATGCTTCCGTAGCTTTCAACGGAGCACAATGGAACGCACTGAGCATTAAGGAAGAAGGAGGAAAAGACTCACGAAACAAACAAATCTGGTATTATCGCGGAGCAACCGACGGGCGTATCAATGGATCTGATAACTGGTGTATTACGGGCATCGGCATCATGAAATATGTAAATCCGAACGATTGCGCCAAATGGGGAGGCTCTATCTACCAAAAAGTGGAACCTACACTTCGTTATGCCGACATATTACTGATGTATGCAGAAGCACTGAATAATATTTCCGAAGGGACACACTACCAGGTGGCCTCATGGGACGGAAGCCAGACTTACGATATCTTCCGTGACAAAGAACAGATGCGCCGTGGAGTTAAGCCTGTCCGTATGCGTGCCGGAGTCCCCGACTATAGTGATGAAGTATATGAAAACCCGAAAAAATTCTTTGAAAAAATAGTTCATGAACGGCAGATCGAATTCTTTGCAGAAACCCAACGCTACTATGACCTGCGTCGTTGGAAAATTGTCGAAGAACATGAAGGAGAACAAATCTACGGTTGCAATACACTGATGAACGAAGAATACAAGGACATGTTTTATCTGCCAGTCAGAGTGGCCGAACTACAGACTTCTTTCTCACGCAAACAGTACTTCTGGCCTATCAGCTTCGATGAGCTGAAACGCAACAATAATCTCTCACAAGCTCCCGGATGGCAGAATTATGATTAGTGTTAACATTATAAACCAAAAGATCAATATGAGAAAATTATATATTTTAGGAATGATACTGGGGATGTATGCAACATTCAGTGCATGCAATGACGAGTGGAAAGATGAACTTTACACACAGATGCTTTCTTTCAAGGCACCTTTAGGTGACAACGGCTTGAGTGAAATTTATGTACGCTATCAGCCGGATGGAACAGGAATATACCAGTTACCGGTCATTGTCAGCGGCTCGAAAAGCAACAGTCGGAATATCAATGCAAAAATAGCCGTGGATGAGGATACGCTCCGAATACTTAACCAGGAAAAATTCCCCGTAGGTCGTCAGGACCTCTGGTATGTCCCCCTTGCAGAACAGCATTATTCTTTTGAATCAAACATTTGCCATATTCCTGCGGGAGAGAATATACAGCTCTACCCCATCCATTTCAACTTTAACGGGTTGGAACTGGATGAGAAATACGTACTTCCGCTGACTATTGAAGAAGACCCTTCTTATGTTCAAAACAAATATAAGGGACGTTATAAAGCGCTGCTGGGAGTCAATCTGTTCAATGACTACTCCGGAACGTATAACACCACGCTGATGAACATCTACATCGAAGGAACGACAACCGATCCCGCCAAGGTAGATACACGCTTAGCCCGCGTGGTGGACGAGAATACCATTTTCTTCTATGCCGGCTCAACGTGGGTGGAAGATGAAAACCGCTCCAGGTATAAAGTATTTGTCGAGTTTGAAGAAGGAACGGAGGACGAGGAAGGTACTATTAAAGGAAAGTTGAAGTTGTACGGTGACGAAGGCGAACCGGGAATCAATATCCGACCATTGGGAGAATGCAAATATGAAAAACGAATCATTCAGCACGAGACCATCAAATATATGGAACGCCACCTTACCACACTGGAACTGAGTTATAAGTACACGGATGTCACTTCCAATCCGGATTATCCGATAACTTACGAAGTAAAAGGTTCTATGACAATGGAACGCCAGATCAACCCGTTGATACCGGATGAGGATCAAGCTATTGAATGGTAAGAGAAAATTAAAAAAGGAGGAGACAAGCACTTGATTAAACATAGAAGCTTATCTCCTCTTTCTTTTATCAGGATACTCCATATAGCATTTTTATTAGATGATACGAATGCAAACACCATACCAGTCATAAGGTATTCGAGATTGATGAAGAATAATAACCCCCTAAAAACGTAAGTATCCGACAGCCATATATGGGAATATATTTATTACATTTGCGGAAGAATCTTGAATTTTAAATTATAGGCTAATTCGGCTCTCATAACTTATCATTCAACGTTTCAAATTAGTAATTCAAAATTAATCATTATGACCCCACAAGAGTTTTTTAAAAAGGACCTGTTCGCCGAAAATGCAGGTATAGTATTGCTTGAAGTACGCGAAGGATACAGTAAAGCCAAACTGGAAATAAAACCCGAACATCTTAATGCCGGAGCGCGGACACAAGGAGGAGCGATTTTCACGCTGGCAGATCTGGCACTCGCCGCAGCTGCCAATTCGCACGGAACACTCGCTTTCTCTCTTTCATCCTCAATCACTTTTCTGCGTGCCAGCGGTCCGGGCGACACCCTCTATGCCGAGGCACGCGAACGGTATATCGGCCGAAGCACCGGCTGCTATCAAGTAGATATTACTAACCAGAACGGAGACTTGATCGCTACATTCGAATCAAGTGTTTTCCGGAAAGATCAGAAAGTACCTTTTACTCTGTAGACAGACTATTTAACTATAGAAGTCAATGGATGACGGTGACCTCTGACATCATTTAAGAAAGCTTTGGCTGAACCGAAATTCAAGAACATATCTAAACGGACAGGAAGGTGGTTCTTATCATCTGTTACGAAGAAAGTAATCACTTCCTTTTCTTTCCCTTTTTTATCGTATTCAACTAATGAGAAGATCAGGCAGCGATAGGTAACCCCATTTTCCGCTTTCACATTCTCTTTTCCCCGATAAATCAGTGTCTGCTCTTCCACTTTACGTCCGGTAGCCATCGGGAATTTGATTTTATCGCCTACTTTATAATCAGCAGGATCATAAGAACGCGCTTGGGCAAGGATAGTCAGCATATCGTAGATGCAGCGACTGTCGCTTTCTTCCGACTCCTGAACTTCTCCGTCACGGAACGTACGTTTTTGTTTGGCAAAGCAAAGGCCGTCTTTATAAGAGAACCAAGCCTCATCTACCGTATAGCGTTTTCCTTCCTCGGCACCTTTACGGAAATAACGAGGTTCCAGTTTTTCACCCATGACGCAAGTCAGTGTATCGCGCATCTTGAAAAAGAAGTCGGCACGCTTGCTACCTAAGGCAAGCAGATTGATACGGTAAGCCGGTTCCGAATGATAGGTAGTTGCATTAGTCGTCAGACTGGCTATACCCGCTTTCACCCAAACGAATTTCCAGTTGAAGTACAAGTCATACATTACATGCTCTCCGGATTGAAAAGCATCGTTTTTAGCTTCACACTGAGCATTGGCAGGAAGCGCAAAACTTCCCATCAACAATGCAAGAATTCCAACAATTAGATGACGTCGCAAATTAGCGACGGTTACGGTTTTGGTTATTTCTATCTCTTTCTCTTTCTTTCTTTTTCTTGTCTTCATCTGGTTTTTGTTTTTTTAGTTCATCCAGTTTCTGTTTGTCTACAGGAGTTGCGTGTATATCCCAGTTCTGGTCAACATCCCATAACGCTTTATATTCAACAACCTTGGGGAAATAGTAAACTTCTTCCGGTTGTATTCCTTTTGCATAGTCTCCCGTGTCCCATTCTCCGTTTCCATTTCTATCATTAATCAGTCTGGCGGCATATTTCCCCGGATTCAGGTAATAGAAATCTGCCCTTCCATCCTCCACCAGTCTTCGTCGAACCACTTTATCTTGGGTATCCAGTAATTCTACAAATGCCTGAGGATCTGCTCCTGTAACAATAAAATGAAGAGTAAAATATTCATCCTCGCTACGTACCTTAAATGATTGTTTTATCTTATCGGTAAACAAACCATAAATGCCATGAAACGCAGTTGAGTCCACCGAGAACTCATATTCCATTGTAGGCTCCCAATCATTTTCCGGATACAGATTAAACCGCCTCAGATTCAATGAGTCTTGTTCGAATTCGAAAGGAATATCTTTCCAAATCGTATCCACCTTCTGCCGCAGATGAATTGCCGCAGTATCAAAACTTGCAATCGGCTCCTCAAAGTTTAAAGAAACATAGCCATACACATCCATTGATGAAGGTGCATTCACATTCACCGGTAAGAATTTAGTCGGTATCGGCTCATCTTCTTCACCCTCTTTCTTTTTCTTCTTTTTCTTCTTCTCGGGCTCTTCTTTGGTCAGAGTCTTTTGTTTGGATACCAATTTCAAGGTATCTGTACGCGGAATTAACTGGTTCAGCGTATCCGTATAAAGATAGGTAAGGCTAAGGGCCAGAGTATCCTGTTTATAGAGCAAAGAGTCCTTTACCCAATAATGAATCGTATCGTTCCGTTGGTTCTTTTCTATCACAAAAGCCTCCTTTTCATCGAAGTTCAAACCTTTCAGCACAGGCAGGGTATCTGCTTTACCAGCAAAATAAAAGGTGAATTTCTGGGGAACCAGTCGTTCGGACTTAATCAAATATTGCGAATAATTGAGCTCTTTAAAAGCACGGAGAATCACATCATCCGGCAAATAATGCATATATTTCTTCTCAACGATCGTATCATAAGTCAATGAATCCACCCAAGCCGTATCCATACGGAGTCTTTCTTCCATACGGGGGATGATCAGTGAATCATTAAAAGCAATAACTTCACTCTTCTGAGTGAAAGCAAAGTTCTGATCTGAATCCATCAAACCAAAGATACGATACTTGCCGGGAGCTACCCCACGAATAGAGAAACGCCCACGACTATCGGTACGTGCCACACGGTCGAAAGGAAGTTTAGTAAAGGCGGAGTCATTCAGATTTGCATGCAGTCCGACCAGTATACCTTTAATAGGCTCCAGATTAGAGGCGTCAAGCACCGTTCCCGATACTTCCATTGTATCGATCTGCGCACCGGTAGAAAAAGTAAATGCAAAATTACCCAGAGGATTGCCTTCGTTATTATCGACGATGGCATCCGAGAAATCTATAGTATAGGTAGTATTAGGCTTTAGGGAGTCAAGCAGATTCACTTGTATTTTCTTTCCGGAAGCCTTTATCTCCGGTTGTTGAATCTGAGGAGGAGAAACAACCACTTTCTCGGTTGCTTTCTCTAGCTTAATAAACTCATCGAACTGAAGAGAAACTTTAGTCCTCTTATTGTTAATCGCACCTGCAGCAGGGGTACTGCCGACAAAACGCGGAGGATCGTAATCCTTAGGCCCGCCTTCCGGCCGTCCAATGCTGGCACAGGAGTACAATATAGCCACCAGTGCAATCACCGGAAGAGCTTTGCGCACGATATGTTTTATCTTTTGATTCTCAAATTGTAACATGGTGCAAAAATAAACGTTCTTCACCAATAAACACTACACTTTCTAGCTAATTTATTAAAAAGTAGCCTTAAATGAATGATTATTGGTCCTTATCTTGTTAATAAATCCCTATCTTTGACTCCCGAAATTCAAACCTAATACAAAAAACCCATGAAGAAACAACTACTTTCCTGCTGTTTGGCTGCACTAGGACTAACAACAGCCATCCAAGCACAAAACTTTAACGAGTGGAAAGATCCGGAAGTGAATTCCGTAAACCGCTCCGCAATGCACACTAATTATTTTGCCTATGCATCGGCTGATGAAGCTAAAGCGGGCAGCAAAGAAGACTCTCAGAATTTTATGACTCTGAACGGTCTCTGGAAATTCAACTGGGTAAGAAATGCAGACGCACGCCCGACAAACTTTTATCAGACCAGTTTTAACGACAAAGGATGGGACAATATTAAAGTGCCCGCCGTTTGGGAATTGAATGGTTATGGCGATCCGATCTATGTAAATGTCGGTTATGCCTGGAGAAACCAATTTCAGAACAATCCTCCCCTTGTCCCCACAGAAAACAATCACGTAGGCTCTTACCGAAAAGAAATCGTTCTTCCTGCCGACTGGAAAGGAAAAGACATCTTTGCCCACTTCGGCTCGGTAACTTCCAATATGTATCTTTGGGTAAACGGCCGCTACGTAGGCTATAGCGAAGACAGCAAACTGGAAGCCGAATTTGATCTGACCAACTACCTGAAACCTGGCAAAAACCTGATTGCCTTCCAGGTGTTCCGCTGGTGCGACGGCAGTTATCTGGAAGATCAGGACTTCTTCCGTTATTCCGGCGTAGGACGCGACTGCTATCTGTATGCACGCGACAAGAAACGCATTCAGGATATTCGCGTCACTCCCGATCTGGACAGCCAGTATAAAGACGGTACACTGAACATAGCTATCGACATGAAAGGCAGCGGCACTGTAGCTCTTGACCTGACAGACGCACAAGGGAAAAGTGTAGCCACAGCCGATCTGAAAGGTTCCGGCAAATTAAACACGACTATCAACGTAGCCAATCCTGCCAAATGGACTGCTGAAACGCCCAACCTCTACACATTGACCGCTACTCTGAAAAATGGAAGTACCGTTACTGAAGTGATCCCTGTCAAGGTAGGTTTCCGCAAGATCGAACTGACAGGCGGACAAATACTCGTCAACGGCCAACCAGTACTCTTTAAAGGAGCCGACCGTCATGAAATGGACCCGGACGGTGGTTATGTCGTTTCCCTCGAACGTATGATACAAGATATCAAGGTTATGAAACAGCTTAATATCAATGCAGTACGTACCTGCCATTATCCGGACGACAACCGCTGGTATGATCTTTGCGACCAATATGGTTTATACGTAGTAGCCGAAGCCAATGTCGAATCTCACGGAATGGGATATGGAGACAAGAGCCTTGCCAAAAACCCCATTTACGCCAAAGCACATATGGAACGTAATCAGCGCAATGTACAACGTGGTTACAACCATCCGTCCATCATCTTCTGGTCATTGGGTAATGAAGCCGGTATGGGACCTAACTTCGAACATTGCTATACATGGATCAAGAACGAAGACAAGACACGTGCCGTACAATATGAACAAGCGGGAACCAGTGAATTCACCGACATTTTCTGCCCGATGTATTATGATTACAATAACTGTATCAAATATTGTGAAGGCAACATTGACAAACCCCTTATCCAATGCGAATATGCACACGCTATGGGCAACTCACAAGGTGGATTCAAGGAGTACTGGGACATCACCCGCAAGTACCCGAAATATCAAGGTGGATTTATCTGGGACTTTGTCGACCAGTCCTGCCATTGGAAAAATAAAGACGGTGTAGCCATCTACGGCTATGGAGGCGACTTTAACAAATATGACGCTTCGGACAATAACTTCAATGACAACGGCTTGATCAGCCCTGACCGCGTGCCGAACCCGCATGCTTACGAAGTAGGATATTTCTATCAGAATATCTGGACTACTCCGGCCGATCTTTCCAAAGGTGAGATCAATATCTATAACGAGAACTTCTTCCGTGACTTGTCCGCATTCTATCTGGAATGGCAGTTACTGGCTAACGGGGAAATCATACAAAACGGCATCGTATCAGACCTGAATGTAGCCCCGCAACAGACTGCAAAACTTCAACTCCCATTCGACATAAAGAACATCTGTTCTTGCAAGGAGTTGCTTCTGAACGTCAGCTACAAGCTAAAAGCTGCCGAGACATTGCTTCCTGCGGGAGAAACCATCGCTTATGACCAAATGAGTATCCGTGACTACAAGGCACCGGAACTAAAACTGGAAAACAAGCAGTCCTCCAATATCGCAGTCGTAGTTCCCTCTTTCCAGGATAACGACCACAACTATCTGATTGTTTCCGGCGAAGACTTCACGCTCGAATTCAACAAGCACAACGGTTACCTCTGCCGCTACGACGTCAGCGGAACGCAACTGATGGAAGACGGAAGTGCACTGACTCCCAACTTCTGGCGTGCTCCGACCGACAACGACTTTGGAGCAGGATTACAACACAGATATGGCGCATGGAAGAATCCGGAACTAAAACTGACTTCATTGAAGCATGATATAGAAAACGAACAAGCAGTGGTTCGCGCAGAATACGACATGAAATCTATTGGTGGAAAGCTGTTCCTGACGTATGCCATCAATAATAAGGGAGCAGTAAAAGTGACTCAAAAGATGGAAGCAGACAAGAGCAAGAAAGTTTCCGATATGTTCCGTTTCGGAATGCAGCTGCGTATGCCTGTCACCTTCAATGAGATTGAATATTACGGACGCGGACCGGGTGAAAACTATTCTGACCGTAACCACGCCGCAAGGATCGGCAAGTACCGCCAGACCGTAGAAGAACAATTCTATCCATATATCCGCCCGCAGGAAACTGGTACCAAAACTGATATCCGTTGGTGGAGACTGCTTAATATCGGCGGCAACGGACTGCAGTTTGTAGCTGATGCACCGTTCTCCGCTTCCGCACTGAATTATACAATCAAATCATTGGATGACGGTGCCGGCAAAGACCAGCGACACTCACCGGAAGTAGAAAAAGCCAACTTCACAAACTTCTGTATTGATAAGGTACAAACGGGACTCGCCTGCGTAAATAGCTGGGGTGCTATCGCTTTGGAAAAATACCGCCTTCCATATCAGGATTATGAGTTCAGTTTCATAATGAATCCTGTATATCATAAACTGAAGTAAAAAACATAGTTAAAAAACACGGTATCAGAGTACAAGAATACCGAATTTAAAGTACTTTTGCAGCCGGAAACTTATTTCATGGAATAAGTTTCCGGCTTTTCTTCCTTAGATCATCTATCCATACAATGAATGTACACAGCGACGAACGCACAATTTTAAAAAACAGATAAATATAAAGTATGAAAAGTAGAATTGTTTTTTTTGCATTTTGCTTAGCCCTCTTGTCTAGTTGCGGCAATAAGGGCAATGACACAGGGAAAGTCCCAGAATATGCAGTACAAGAATTACAGAAGACAACTGCAAATCTAATGAAAGCTTATCCGGCTACTATCAAAGGTAGACAAGACGTAGAAATCCGCCCGCAGGTATCGGGATTCATCACAAAGTTATGTGTAGATGAAGGAGCAACCGTTCGCAAAGGACAGCTCTTATTCATCATAGACCCTACTCAGTATGAAGCAGCAGTACGCACAGCAAAAGCTTCAGTTGCAACAGCAGAAGCAGCCGTGAATACACAACAAATGACTGTTGACAATAAGATCGAACTGAACAAGAAACAGATTATCAGCGATTATGACTTGTCAATGGCGAAGAACTCACTGGCACAGGCTCAGGCACAACTCGCCCAGGCTAAAGCACAGCTGACCACAGCACAACAAAATTACTCTTTCACACAAGTAAAGAGTCCTTCAGACGGTGTTATCAACGACATTCCTTATCGTTTGGGAGCACTCGTAAGCCCCTCTATGGCTACACCAATGACTACAGTATCTGAAATAGACGAAGTATATGTATACTTCTCTACAACTGAAAAAGAACTGCTGGCTATGACCAAAACCGGAGGAACCATCAAAGAAGAAATCAGTAAAATACCAGCCATCAAACTACAATTGATTGACGGCACAACATATGATGCAGAAGGAAAGGTAGACGCTATCACAGGAGTGATCGACCAGTCAACCGGTTCTGTTAGCATGCGTGCTATCTTCCCTAACAAGGAGCATATGCTTCGTAGTGGTGGAACTGCCAACGTTCTGATCCCTTATAATATGGAGAACGTTATCAGCATCCCACAATCGGCTACTGTAGAAATCCAGGACAAAAAGTTCGTTTACGTTCTGCAGCCGGACAACACGGTGAAATATACCGAGATCGGTATATTCAACCTGGACAACGGAAAAGAATATCTGGTAACTTCCGGACTGAACCCCGGCGATAAAATCGTAGTCGAAGGTGTACAGAGCCTGAAGGACGGCCAAAAAATACAACCAATCACGCCGGCTCAAAAAGAAGCGACCTATCAACAGCATTTGAAAGACCAGCACGACGGAAATTTAGCTACAGCTTTCAACTAATAATTTAGATAATCGTATGAAATTAGATAAATTCATTAACCGTCCGGTACTATCAACAGTTATTTCCATTTTGATAGTTATCCTAGGTGCTATCGGATTGGCAACACTGCCTATCACACAGTATCCGGACATTGCGCCTCCTACCGTATCGGTAAGAGCCACATATACGGGTGCCAGTGCATCAACCGTATTGAACTCTGTAATTGCCCCTCTGGAAGAGCAGATCAACGGTGTAGAAAACATGATGTACATGACTTCCAACGCATCCAATACCGGTTCCGGTGATATCTCAATCTACTTCAAACAAGGAACTGATCCGGATATGGCTGCCGTTAACGTACAGAACCGTGTTTCCATGGCACAAGGTTTGCTACCTGCCGAAGTTACCAGAATTGGTGTGACTACTCAGAAACGTCAGACATCCATGCTGGTAGTATTCTCTCTTTACGATGAAACCGATACATATACAGATGCTTTCATCGAGAACTATGCAAAAATCAACCTGATTCCTCAGGTTCAACGTGTACAGGGTGTAGGTGATGCCAGTGTGATGGGTCAGGACTACTCCATGCGTATCTGGCTGAGACCGGACGTAATGGCTCAGTATAAACTGATCCCCAACGACGTATCTACCGCTTTGGCTGAACAGAATATAGAAGCGGCTCCGGGACAATTCGGTGAACGTAGTAACCAGACTTTCCAATATACCATTCGTTACAAAGGACGTCTGCAACAGCCGGAAGAGTTTGAGAACATTGTCATCAAGTCTCTGCCTAACGGTGAGGTACTTCGACTGAATGATATTGCGGAGATTCAGCTGGACCGTCTGGGATATAACTTTACCAACCGTGTAAACGGACACAAAGCTGTAACCTGTATCGTTTATCAGATGGCTGGTACAAATGCTACGCAAACCATCACTGATATCCAGAAATTATTGGATGAAGCATCCACAACACTACCTTCGGGATTGAAGATTAACGTTTCTATGAACGCCAACGACTTCTTGTTCGCTTCTATCCACGAAGTGTTGAAGACATTGATCGAGGCATTTATTCTGGTATTTATCGTAGTATATATCTTCTTGCAGGATTTGCGTTCTACCTTGATTCCGACCATTGCTATTCCGGTAGCCCTTATCGGTACATTCTTCGTACTGTCACTGATCGGATTCAGTTTGAACTTGCTGACCCTGTGTGCCCTTGTGCTTGCCATTGCGATTGTGGTCGATGATGCGATTGTGGTTGTCGAGGGTGTACATGCCAAGCTCGATCAGGGATATACATCCGCCCGTCTGGCATCTATCGATGCGATGAACGAATTGGGTGGTGCCATCGTATCTATCACACTGGTCATGATGTCCGTGTTTATTCCGGTAAGTTTCATGGGTGGTACGGCAGGTACGTTCTATCGCCAATTCGGTTTGACAATGGCTATCGCTATCGGTCTGTCCGCATTGAACGCCTTGACACTGAGTCCGGCATTGTGTGCCGTTCTTCTGAAACCGCATACTGATCATGGAGATAAGAAACAAACACTTGTTTCTCGCTTCCACACTTCTTTCAATGCCGCTTATGACTCTATATTAAAGAGGTATAAGAAACGCGTACTCTTCTTTATCCAGAAAAAGTGGTTGTCAATGGGACTGGTGGTTCTCTCTATCGTATTGCTGATCTTCTTTATGAACACTACTCCGACAGGTATGGTCCCTAATGAAGATACCGGTACGCTGATGGGAGCTGTAACACTACCTCCGGGTACATCACAAGACCGCTCGGAACAAATACTGGCACGTGTAGACAGTCTGATTGCTGCGGACCCTGCCGTAGCTTCACGTACATTGATCTCCGGTTTCAGTTTCATTGGTGGTCAGGGACCGTCTTACGGTTCTTTCATTATCAAACTGAAAGACTGGGATGAACGCTCCATGATTCAGAACTCAGACGTTATCGTCGGTTCTTTATACATGCGTGCGCAGAAGATTATCAAGGAAGCACAGGTATTGTTCTTCGCTCCTCCTATGATCCCCGGTTACTCGGCATCTACGGATATCGAGGTGAACATGCAGGACAAGACAGGTGGTGACCTGAACAAATTCTTTGATGTAGCCAACAACTACACCGCAGCATTGGAGGCACGTCCGGAAATTAACTCTGCAAAAACGACCTTCAACCCGAACTTCCCGCAATATATGATTGATATTGATGCGGCAGCTTGTAAGAAGGCAGGTATCAGCCCAAGCGATATTCTTAGCACGATGCAGGGATATTACGGAGGTTTGTACGCATCCAACTTCAACCGTTTCGGTAAGATGTACCGCGTAATGATTCAGTCGGACCCGTTATCACGCAAGAATCTGGAATCACTGAATAATGTCAAGGTTCGTAACAACCAAGGCGAAATGGCTCCGATTTCCCAGTTCATCTCTGTAGAGAAGGTATACGGACCTGATATTATCAGCCGTTTCAACTTGTATACTTCCATGAAGGTGATGGTAGCTCCGGCTTCCGGTTATACTTCCGGTCAGGCACTGGCTGCACTGGCAGAAGTGGCCAAAGAAAACCTTCCGGCAGGTTACACTTATGAACTAGGAGGCATGGCTCGTGAGGAAGCACAAAGTAGCGGCAGTACGACTGGTTTGATCTTTATCCTTTGTTTCGTATTCGTTTATTTGCTGTTGAGTGCTCAGTACGAAAGTTATATTCTTCCGCTGGCCGTATTGTTATCCATTCCGTTCGGTTTGCTAGGCAGCTTCCTGTTCGTCAACGGAATGAGCGCGATCGGTAGTATATCGGCCTTGAAAATGATACTCGGTACCATGTCCAACAATATCTATATGCAGATTGCGTTGATCATGTTGATGGGTCTGTTGGCAAAGAACGCGATCCTGATTGTAGAGTTTGCCCTCGACCGTCGTAAGATGGGTATGAGCATCACATGGGCAGCCGTTCTGGGTGCCGGTGCCCGTCTCCGCCCGATCCTGATGACCTCATTGGCTATGGTAGTCGGTCTGCTTCCGTTGATGTTCGCATTCGGTGTAGGTGCCCACGGTAACCGTACACTGGGTACAGCTTCTATTGGTGGTATGTTGATCGGTATGATCTGCCAGATCTTCATCGTTCCTGCTTTGTTCGTTATCTTCCAGTACCTGCAAGAGAAGGTTAAACCGATGGAATGGGAAGACATCGACAATACGGATGCCGTAACTGAGATTGAACAATACGCTAAATAATGAAATTCGATATGAAGAAACAGATTCTATATATGTTGTGTGCAACTGCTCTCCTGAGCAGCTGCCACATCTATAAGTCGTATGACAGACCCGAAGATATTACCGCTTCCGGCCTGTATCGTGATCCGGCAGCGGACAATGATACATTAGCTTCGGATACCACCAACTTCGGTAACCTGCCGTGGAGAGAAGTCTTCACCGACCCACAGCTCCAGTCTCTCATCGAACAGGGACTGAAACAAAACACTGACCTCCTTTCCGCTGCATTGAACGTCAAAGCGGCAGAAGCGTCTCTGATGTCAGCCCGACTGGCTTATGCACCGTCCATCGGTTTGTCTCCACAGGGAACAATCAGCAGTTTTGACAAGAACGCAGCAACTAAAACGTACTCATTGCCGGTTACTGCCAGTTGGCAAGTAGACCTGTTCGGGCAACTGCTGAACTCCAAACGAAATGCACAAGTCACCCTGAAACAGACAAAGGCTTATCGCCAGGCTGTACAGACACAAGTTATTGCCAACATTGCCAACATGTATTATACCTTGCTTATGCTCGACCGCCAGCTGGAGATCACTCAGGCTACGGCTGAGGTACTGAAACGTAATGCTGAAACCGTACAGGCACTTTCGGAAAGATCGACCTACACATCTGCCGCTTTAGCACAAAGCAAAGCTGCCTATGCACAAGTAGTGGCTTCCATCCCCGACATCGAGCAGAGCATCCGCGAAACGGAAAATGCCCTGTCTACCTTCTTGGGAGAAGCTCCGCACGCGATCAAACGTGGTGTACTGGAAGCACAGGCACTTCCTGAGGAACTTTCCGCAGGGATTCCTTTGCAGTTGTTATCTAACCGTCCGGACGTAAAAGCAGCCGAAATGTCTTTGGCAAGCTGCTATTATAATACGAACTCTGCCCGTGCCGCTTTCTATCCGCAGATCACTCTCAGCGGTTCTGCCGGATGGACAAACAGTGCAGGTTCCGCCATTATCAATCCGGGTAAGTTACTGGCTTCCGCTATCGGTTCACTGACTCAGCCATTGTTCTACCGTGGTACGAATATCGCCCGCCTGAAAGCAGCGAAAGCACAGGAAGAACAAGCTAAATTATCTTTCCAGCAAACATTGTACAATGCCGGAAGCGAAGTCAGCAATGCGCTAAGTTTATACCAAAACACCAGTAAAAAGGCTGAATCCCGCCAAATGCAGGTAGAATCTGCCAAGAAAGCTTCGGAAGATACAAAAGAATTGTTTAACTTAGGGACGTCAACCTATCTGGAAGTATTGTCGGCACAGCAATCTTATCTGAGCGCACAGATTTCTCAGGTTTCCGACTGTTTCGACAAGATGCAGGCTGTGGTCAGCCTCTACCAGGCATTAGGCGGTGGAAGAGAAGATTAACTTTAAACATATACTATTATGATTAGTCCGTTAGCTTACGTAGACCCCGAAGCGAAATTAGGCAAGAATGTAACTGTCTTGCCTTTCGCCTACATCGAGAAAGATGTGGAAATCGGCGATGACTGTACCATCATGTCATACGCCAGTATCCTGAAAGGTACAAAAATGGGGAAAGGAAACAAAATACATCAGAATGCTGTCCTGGGAGCAGAACCGCAAGACTTTCACTATACAGGGGAAGAAAGCAGTCTGATCATCGGAGACAATAACGATATCCGTGAGAATGTAGTAATCAGCCGTGCCACTTTTGCAGGAAATGCTACCAGAATTGGAAACGGGAACTACCTGATGGATAAGGTACACCTTTGCCATGATGTGCAGATCAGCAATAATTGTGTGGTAGGAATAGGTACTACAATTGCAGGAGAATGCTCATTAGATGATTGTGTGATCCTAAGCGGCAACGTAACGTTGCACCAATATTGTCACATTGGTAGCTGGACACTTGTACAAAGCGGATGCCGCATCTCCAAAGATGTTCCTCCCTACGTAATTATGTCCGGCAATCCTGTTGCCTATCATGGAGTGAATGCAGTCGTTCTGTCACAGCATCACAATACGTCGGAAAGAATCCTTCGTCATATTGCCAATGCTTACCGGTTGATCTATCAAGGTAATTTCAGTGTTCAGGATGCTGTCCAGAAGATTATCGATCAGGTTCCGATGAGTGAAGAAATCGAGAATATCGTGAATTTCGTAAAAGGTTCGGAACGTGGGATTGTGAAATAGACAAAATACACTTTTCATAGAGAAAGGGTGATGTCTTTTTACGGACATCACCCTTCTTATTTATTCAAACTCCAGCGTACCGAAGAAGTCGGGACGATGGAAGTCCGGTTTCTCAATCTTTATCGGATTCCATGACAGGAAGTGAGGGGTTTGCAGTTCATCCCCGCATTTATAGAAATTCGCTTTAACTTCCTTTCCATCCAGTGACTGTATCTGATGCTTGAAGAATGCAGCATAAGGAATAATCAAGGCTACTTCCCAAGTCGTATCGTCCACACGTTCTTCGAAGGGTTCATTGCCCAGACTGGACCAACGCTGCACGAGAGCCGTCACTTCTTTCGGAGCGTGTTCCCGACCGTTACGGGCTGGTCCGGCACCGATCAGAATCGTTCCGATGCAGTTACATTCTATATTATAATAGATTCCGTCACTGGCCGGAACAGAGAAAAACTCCACACAGGAATCAGTCCATACAGATCCATTGTCTTCTCCATACTTGGCACGTACACTTTCTTCTCTGACTTTGAAGTGCAACAGAATAGAATCTTTGGTATGCGCAATCCGGAAACTTACTTTTGGCTTGTAAGGATATTCAGCCCAGTTGACACACTGAACCGGCTGGAAATCTATCTTTTCCTCATCAAATAATTTAGGAAGCGAACAAGCCTCTACATTAGCAGAACTAATTTTCTTTACTTTCATATATCTTTCGTTTGGAGGATACAAATATAGTTACTTTCTCCTAATAAGGTTCCCGAAAATCAAATAAAAACAATATATTTGCCATTAGTAATACCCTAAACAACCGAATTAGTGAGAAAAACAATCCTTTTATTTCTGCTATTTTTAAGCGTAACTGCTGTCCGTACGTTAGGACAAAATATTACTTTCAGCCATTTGACCACAGATGACGGACTTTCCCAGTTTTCCGTCAACAGCCTGTACATTGACGAACGGGGCATTATATGGATAGGTACGCGCGAAGGGCTGAACCGTTATAACGGTAACGATATCAAAAGTTTCAAGCTCAAGAAGAATGATCCGAACAGTCTGTTCAGCAATACCGTACTCCGTATCACAGGTAATAAGAACGGGAAGGTTTACCTGCTTTGCACCGACGGTGTAGCCGAATTTGACATGACCACTCAACGATTCAAAACCCTACTGCAAGGCAATGTGGACGCTATCTACTACAACGAAAAACTATATATCGGAAAAAGAGAAGAAGTATTCGTTTTCAACGAGAACACGAACAACTTCGACCTTTACTACCACCTTGCCGGGAAAGACATTAACCTATCCTGCCTCCATCTGGACGAGAAGAAAAACCTGTGGATGGGAACCACCAGCAATGGTGTTTACTGCCTGTCGGACGACAAGCAACTCTCTCAGCCCATCACGAAAGGAAACATAGCCAGCATCTACGAAGACTCATCCAAAGAACTGTGGATTGGCAGCTGGGAGGAAGGGCTCTACCGTATCCGCACAAACGGCACTATCGACAACTTCCGCCACGACCCGAAGAATCCGAACAGTATATGTTCCGATTTTGTCAGAAGCTGCTGTGAAGATAATCTGGGAAATCTATGGATCGGAACTTTCCACGGCTTGAACCGCTACGACAAAAGCACAGGACAGTTCCAACTTTATACCGCCAATGACAACAAACCCGACGGACTCACCCACTCTTCCATCTGGTGTATCGTGAAAGACGAACAGGGAACCCTATGGCTGGGAACTTACTTTGGCGGCGTCAACTACTTCAATCCGGAATATGAAATCTATACCCGCTATAAAGTGGGAGACACGGAGAAAGAAGGATTAAGCAGTCCCATCGTCGGCAGAATGACGGAAGACAAAGACGGTAACTTATGGATCTGCACCGAAGGCGGTGGCGTGAACGTCTACAACCGGAAAAACAATACTTATCGCTGGTACCGCCATGAAGAAGGCAGGAACAGTATCTCGCACAACAACGTCAAGGCAATCTATTACGACCGGACAGAGGAGATTATGTGGATCGGCACACACTTGGGAGGACTGAACAAACTCGACCTGCGCACCAACCGCTTTACCGTTTACCGGATGAAAGCGGGCGACCCGACCACACTGCCCTCGGACATTGTACGCGACATCGTGCCCTACGAAGACAAACTGATCATCGCCACACAAAACGGAGTCTGCCTTTTCAACCCGGCAACGGGCACCTGCGAACATCTTTTCAAGGATACCAAAGAAGGCAGAAATATCGGTATGGTGGCCAGCCTCTACATCGACAAGGACGAAACGCTATGGGTTTCCGCTACCGGAGAGGGCGTATATTCTTACCGCTTCGACACCGGCAAGCTCACCCACTATGCACACAATCCCTCCATTCCGAACACTCTCAGCAACAACAATGTCAACAACATCATGCAAGACAGCAACGGCAACCTGTGGTTCTCCACTTCCGGAAGCGGGCTCGACCGTTACCGCAAGGAGAGCAACGACTTCGAAAACTTCGATATGCAGAAAGACGGCCTATCCAGCGACTGTATCTACGAAGTATTCGAGTCGTCCATACAAAAGGGAGACTTGCTGCTGATTACCAATCAGGGATTCTCCCAGTTTGACTATCCGCAAAAGAAGTTTTACAACTACGGTACAGAGAACGGATTCCCGCTGACTGCCGTCAACGAAAACGCATTGTTCGTAACGCATGACGGAGAAGTATTTCTAGGCGGCATCCAAGGCATGATTTCTTTCTGGGAAAAGAAACTGCACTTTACGCCCAAGTCCTACAGCATCATCCTTTCCCGCCTGCTGGTCAACGGAAAGGAGATCACTGCCGGAGACGACACCGGCATCTTGGAACAGTCCATCGCCTATACACCGGAAATCAGCCTGAAAGCCGACCAATCCATGTTCAGCATAGAATACGCCACTTCCAACTTCATCCCTGCCAACAGGAATGAAATCGTCTACCGCCTCGAAGGTTTCTCCGACGAATGGAATCACACCGACCGCAAACAGACGCTTATCACTTATACCAACCTGAATCCGGGCAAATATACGCTCGTCATCAAGTCGGACGGAGACGGTATCGAAGAAGCCCGACTACTGATCCGTGTATTACCGCCTTGGTATGAGACATGGTGGGCTTATCTGATTTACACCATTTGTACCGTCAGTCTGTTATGGTATCTCATTCAGAACTACAATTCCCGCATCAAACTGCGTGAGTCACTGAAATATGAAAAGAAGCACATCGAAGACCTCGAAGCATTAAACCAATCCAAGCTGCGCTTCTTTACCAACATCTCTCACGAATTCCGCACTCCGCTGACGTTGATCGTGGGACAGGTAGAAACGCTGTTGCAAGTACAGACATTCACACCTAATATTTATCACAAGATATTGGGAATTTACAAAAACAGCCTCCAACTGCGTGAACTAATTACGGAACTGCTCGACTTCCGCAAGCAGGAACAAGGGCACATGAAAATCAAAGTCAGCCGACATAATCTGGTGAACTTCCTGTACGAGAATTATCTGTTATTCCTTGAATACGCCAGCAGCAAGCAAATCAATTTCAAGTTCAACAAGCAGTCGGATGATATTGAAGTATGGTACGACCAGAAGCAGATGCAGAAGGTAGTGAACAATCTGCTGTCCAACGCATTGAAGCATACGAAAGCGGAAGATACCATCTCCATCAACGTATCGCAGGAGGATAAATACGTCATTATCGAGATCAAAGACACGGGAACAGGCATTGCCGCCGCCGAGATCGACAAGATATTCGACCGTTTCTACCAGACCGAACGCCTCGACTCGCTGAATACCGGAGCCGGCACAGGCATCGGACTGGCGTTGACAAAAGGTATCATCGAACTTCATCACGGAACCATCCGTGTAGAGAGCGAACCGGGCAAGGGAAGCCGTTTTATCATTACGTTGAAATCGGGCAACCAGCACTTTACTGAGGAACAAATCATACGGGACAACACCGACACCAACATTCAGCAACAACCGGAAACAATCGTTCCAACCGTAGAAATACTGCCCGATTCCGAATGGAAGGAGGAAGACAACAAACGCATCGAAGATGCGAAAATGCTGATAGTGGAAGACAACGAATCCATCAAGCAAATGCTGGCAGGTATCTTCGAAACGTTCTATCAGGTCACCACCGCTTCCGACGGTGTAGAGGCACTGGATATCATACAGAAAGATATGCCAAGCATCATACTGAGCGACGTTGTCATGCCACGTATGTCGGGTACGGAACTCTGTAAGCAAATCAAAACGGACTTCAACACCTGTCACATCCCGGTAGTACTACTGACGGCACGCACAGCCGTGGAACACAACATTGAAGGATTAAAGATCGGCGCGGACGATTATATCACCAAGCCGTTCAATACCAATCTCCTGATCTCCCGTTGCAACAATCTGGTGAACTCACGGCGGTTGCTACAGGAGAAATTCAGCAAACAGCCACAGGCTTTTGCCCAGATGCTTGCCACTAACCCGATGGATAAAGAAATGCTGGACCGTGCCATGGCCATCATCGAACAGCACTTGGATAATACGGACTTTAATGTCAACATCTTCGCCCGTGAAATGGGGATGGCACGTACCAATCTGTTCACGAAGCTGAAAGCCGTCACCGGTCAGACACCGAACGACTTTATATTAAGTATCCGTCTCAAGAAAGGAGCCGTCATGCTGCGGAACAATCCGGAGCTGAACATTACGGAGATTTCCGACCGCATCGGTTTCTCTTCTTCCCGCTATTTCAGTAAATGCTTTAAGGAGATTTACCACGTCAGTCCGCTTGCCTACCGCAAGGGTGAAGAAAAAGAGGAAGAAGGGAACGAAGAAACGGATCAATAACCCATAAACAGGTAAGCAAGTAGCATTTGTAACAGGAGAACCTATGCCAAAGTAGTTCCCTCCTGTTGGCACACTTGTGCCACGCTGCTGGCACGACCGTGCCATCGCAGTGGCACAGCTGTGCCAACAGCGTGGCACAAGATCCGGGCTACGATGTCAGGAAAAGGCATCCGTAGCCCCGAAACATTTAACCCTTTAGAATGGACTATTTTGTATCACACCTGTACATTCCTGCTCACTCATTTCCGCCAATCCTCTTATCTTTGTGTTCAGTAATCACTCCATAAAAGATCAACATTATGAAGAATGTCTCACGTTTACTACCGCTATTGCCCGGTATAGCCCTGCTGACCGGATGCAATCAGAAAGTACAAAAAGACAACGGACAAAACTCACAAAAGCCTAACATTATTTATATATTCGCGGACGACCTTGGCATAGGTGACCTTAGCTGCTATGGAGCAACGAAGGTCAGTACTCCCCATATCGACCGCCTTGCCGGACAGGGTGTACAGTTCACCAACGCCTATGCAACTTCCGCCACCAGTACCCCTTCCCGCTTCGGACTCCTGACAGGTATGTACCCGTGGCGACAGGAGAACACAGGCATCGCCCCCGGAAACTCGGAACTAATCATCGACACCGCCTGCGTCACCATGGCCGATATGCTGAAAGAAGCAGGTTACGCCACCGGAGTTGTCGGCAAATGGCATCTCGGACTCGGTCCGAAAGGAGGCACCGACTTCAACGGGCACATCACCCCCAACGCCCAAAGTATCGGCTTCGACTACGAGTTCGTGATTCCGGCAACCGTAGACCGTGTCCCCTGTGTATTCGTCGAGAACGGACACGTGGTAGGACTCGACCCGAACGACCCGATCACTGTGAACTACGAGCATAAAGTAGGCAACTGGCCTACAGGCGAAGAGAATCCGGAACTCGTAAAACTAAAACCCAGTCAGGGACATAACAATACGATAATCAACGGCATCCCCCGCATCGGTTGGATGACCGGAGGCAAGTCCGCTCTCTGGAAAGACGAAGACATCGCCGACATCATCACCGATAAAGCAAAGAACTTCATCGCCTCCCATAAGGAAGAACCTTTCTTCTTATATATGGGTACGCAGGACGTACACGTGCCACGCGTCCCGCATCCCCGTTTTGCCGGGAAAAGCGGTCTGGGAACTCGTGGAGACGTAATCCTGCAACTCGACTGGACCATCGGAGAGATCATGAACACCCTCGACAGCCTCCAGCTGACGGACAACACCATCCTGATATTCACCAGCGACAATGGCCCCGTCATCGACGACGGCTATCAGGACCAAGCCTTCGAACTCCTCAACGGACATACCCCGATGGGTATTTACCGTGGTGGAAAGTACAGCGCTTACGAAGCCGGAACCCGCATTCCGTTTATCGTCCGCTGGCCTGCCAAAGTGAAGCCGAACAAGCAACAGGCTCTCTTCTCGCAAATCGATATCTTTGCCTCACTTGCCGCCTTGCTGAAGCAACCGCTTCCGGAAGGCGCAGCTCCTGACAGTCAGGAACATCTGAACACGCTTCTGGGAAAAGACGACACCAGTCGTGAATACATCGTACAGCAAAATCTCAATAATACGCTCGCCATCGTGAAAGGACAATGGAAGTACATCGAACCGAGTGACGCCCCCGCCATCGAATACTGGACAAAAATGGAACTGGGCAATGACAGGCATCCCCAGCTGTACGATTTATCCGCCGATCCATCGGAGAAAAACAATGTAGCGAAACAGCATCCGGAAGTTGTCAGAGAGCTGTCCGAACTGCTTGAATCGGTAAAGACAAGATAACCAATGAGAATAGCAGATTTGTATTATTTTGTATCAATCTTGAATAATTCTATCCATATGAGAACAATCAATGCGTATATCTTTGCCATCGTAAATTCAACAAAATCACTTAATTTTTAATATATGAAAAAACATCTATCCAACCAGACAAGAAAAAGGATGCTCTCCATTTTGGGAATGCTCCTGCTTTCTGTTCCATTTGTGCTTGCACAAGTACTTGTCAAAGGTACTGTGAAGGATAATCTAGGAGAAGGTGTTCCCGGAGCCAGTGTTCAGGTAAAAGGCACTTCGCAGGGAACGATCACCGACCTTGACGGTAAATTCACTCTTAACATCCCCCAAAAGAACGCTACCTTGGTTATTTCCTTTATCGGCTACGTCACCGTAGAACAAAAGGCGGACTCGCAAAAACCAATGGTCATCACATTAAAAGAAGATACTAAAACGCTGGACGAAGTAGTGGTTGTCGGCTATCAGGAAGTACGCCGCCGTGACCTTACGGGTTCCGTAGCGAAAGCCAACATGGCAGATGTGCTCACCGCCCCGTCGCTTCATTCGATCAGGCACTCGGCGGACGTATCGCCGGAGTCAACGTAACTTCGGGCGAAGGTATGCCGGGCGGCAACATGAGCATCGTGATCCGTGGTAACAACTCACTGACACAAGAAAACTCGCCGCTGTTCGTTATCGACGGTTTCCCGATAGAAGATTCATCGGCAGCCAGCACGCTGAACCCTTCCGATATCGAGTCGCTCGACTTCCTCAAAGATGCGTCGGCTACGGCCATTTACGGTGCGCGCGGTGCCAACGGTGTTGTCATCATCACCACCAAGAAAGGTAAGGTAGGACGGGCACAGTTGTCCTATGACGGTAGTTTCGGTGTGCAGCACGTCACCCGCACTATTCCGATGATGGATGCTTATGAGTTTGTCAAGCTACAGAATGAAATGTATCCTACCGTCGTTGCCGGCTCATACCTGATGAACTACGAAGGCAAGCAATGGACACTGGACGATTATAAAGACATACCGCAATATAACTGGCAGGACGAGATATTCAAGACTGCCTGGCAGCAGAATCATACGGTCAGACTTGCCGGTGGTACGGAAGGTGTACGCTACAATGCTTCCTTATCTTACTTCGATCAGGACGGTACGCTGATAGAAACCGGTTACAAACGTATGCAAGGACGTATGAACACAGTAGTCCGTCGCGGCAAACTGAACATGAGCCTGACCACCAACTATTCACGCTCTATCCAGACAGGTAGTACTCCATCATCCACCTCTTACAGTGGTATGAACAACCTTTTCTATAGCGTATGGGGATACCGTCCGGTGACTTCCCCCGACACTCCGCTCAGCTTCCTGATGGACAGTTCAACGGACAATGCCGTAGATTCAAGCAACGACTACCGTTTCAACCCGATCAAATCACAGAAGAACGAATACCGGAAGAGCTACACCAACAATCTTCAAATGAACGGATTCGCAGAATACGAAGTACTGAAAGGACTGAAACTGAAAGTTTCCGCCGGATATACTTATGATTCACGCAAGCAGGATCAGTTCAACAACTCGAATACCCGCTACGGAGGTCCTACCTCTACAGATAAAGTGAATGCTCAGGTAACCCGTCAGGAACGCCTGACATGGCTGAACGAAAACACCCTGACTTATCAGACTAACATCAAAAAGAAACACTTCCTCAATGTATTGGGAGGTATCACGTTCCAGAACTCGGACTATGAGATTTATTCATTCCGCACAACGCACATCCCCAACGAATCACTCGGTATGGCAGGCATGAGCGAAGGACAGGCAGGTACTACCACTTCGGCAAAGTCTTCATGGGCGATGTTATCATACCTCGGACGTGTGACTTACAACTATATGTCTAAATATTACGCTACCGTTTCTTTCCGTGCCGACGGTTCTTCCAAGTTCAACAAGGACAACCGTTACGGATACTTCCCTTCCGGTTCTCTCGCATGGAGCTTCTCGGAAGAAGAATTTATGAAGCCGTTGAAAAGTGTACTGTCCAGTGGTAAGGTTCGTTTGAGCTGGGGACTCACGGGTAACAACCGTATCGGCGAATATGATTATTATGCGCTCCTGGCGGTATTGAAATCAAGAGTCGGCTCGTATACATCGACAAACTCCCTCCCAAGCGGCGTCTATCCATTCGACAATGATGCGACGAATGCAGGTGTTGTTCCTACTTCTCTGCCCAACAAGGATTTGAAATGGGAAACAACCGAACAATGGAACGCAGGTCTCGACCTCGGATTCTTCGACGAACGCATCGGTATAACGATGGATATTTACCGGAAGACCACCCGCGACCTGTTGCTGGACGCTTCCCTGCCTTTTTCTTCGGGTTATTACAGCGCTACCAAGAATATCGGTAAAGTACGTAACGATGGTCTGGAACTTAGTCTGAACACCGTCAACTTCCAGACACGCGCCTTCAAGTGGACGACTAACTTCAACATTTCATTCAATAAGAATAAAGTACTGGCATTGTCGGAGAATCAGACAGCCTTGCTGACTGCCGCGCAATTCGACCAGAACTACAACGGTCAGTCCAGCTACATCGCCAAAGTCGGTCTGCCGATGGGACTGATGTATGGTTATGTCTATGAAGGTACATACAAGTACGACGACTTCAACAAATCGGGTAACTCATACAGCCTGAAACCGGGAGTGCCCCACTACTCTACTGAGACCAACACTCAGCCGGGTATGCCCAAATATGCCGACCTTAACGGAGACGGAGTAGTTGACTCCAACGACCGTACGATTATCGGACGCGGACTTCCGATACATACCGGTGGTTTCACCAACAACTTTGAATATAAAGGCATCGATCTGAGCATCTTCTTCCAGTGGTCATACGGCAACGATATCATGAATGCCAACCGCCTGTTCTTTGAAAGCTCCAACAACCGTTCACGCGAATTGAACCAGTTCGCCAGCTATGCCAACCGCTGGACACCGGAAAATCCGACCAGTGACATCCCTGCGGCTACCAACTCCTCTTCCAACCGTGTGATCTCTTCACGCATCATCGAAGACGGTTCGTACCTGCGTCTGAAGAACGTAACAGTAGGCTATACCTTCCCCGCCAAGCTGGTGAAGAAATGGAAGATAGACAAAGCACGTGTTTACGTTGCCGCACAAAACCTGTGGACATGTACCGGTTATTCCGGTTATGATCCGGAAGTATCTGTACGCAACAGTGCGCTCACTCCCGGTCTGGACTACTCTTCCTATCCGAGAGCATACTCTATCAGCTTCGGTGTAAGCCTGGGATTCTAAACGGATAATGATAGTAACAGTTAGAAAAAAGTATTCGATTATGAAAGCATTAAAAATAACAATCATAGCTCTATTGGCAGGTTTCAGCATGGCATCCTGTGACTTTCTGGACAAAGAACCTACCAAACTGACGCCGGAGAACTACTTCAACACCCCCGCTGAAGCCAACTCATTCCTGACAGGCGTCTACGCCATACTGTCGCAACCCACTTTCTACGGCGGCGACTATATGTACCTCGTAGCCGGTGACGACTTATCCCACTACGGAGGCAGCGGACGCGGTCCCGCATCTACCGGACTGATCTGCAACAACGCCACTACCAGTGACAACGCCGTGACTGCCTTCTGGTATGCCCTCTATTCAGGCATCAACCGTGCCAATATGTTCCTCGAAAACATCGACAAAGTAAACGGTTTCGATGCAGGCGTCAAAGAGCAGTACATCGCCGAAGCCCGCTTCCTGCGTGCATTCTATTATTTCAATCTGGTAGAATGCTGGGGAGACGTTCCTTTCAAAACGGTTTCGACCCAAAGCGTTACCAACCTGAACATCCCGCGTACGGACAAGCAGGAAATCTACGACTTCATCGTTTCCGAAATGGCAGACGCAGCCGAGACTGGTCTGAAATCGGCATCCGACCTTGCTTACAAGCCGGGACGTATCTCCCAGTCCACCGCATGGGGCATACTGGCACGTGTATATATGTTCCGTGCAGGCGAGCATTACCGTGAAGGCCGCAATGCCACACAGGCAGAAAAGAAAGACTATTTCGAAAAAGCCAGCTTCTACGCCCAGAAAGTAATGACTGCCGGTCACAAACTGGCTGCCAACTACTGGGACCCTTTCATCGATATGTGTTCCGACAAGTATAACACCACTGCCAACGAAAGCATTTGGGAAGCCGAATTTGCAGGCAACAACACTTCGGATACACAAGCCGAAGGCCGTATCGGTAACATCATCGGACTGGCCGGTCCGGATCTGTCCTCCAAAAGCGATGTGACAGGAGCCAAAGACCCCGGATATGGCTATGCCTTTATCTACAGCACTCCGAAACTGTACAACCTTTATGTGAACAACGGTGATACCAAACGTTTCAACTGGAGTATCGCTCCGTTTGAATACAAAGAAGCCGGAGGTAAGAATACAGGCGTTACCCACCGTGAATTTGAGCAGGGCAAACTTGCTGAAGTAATGTCCCAATACGGTCAGCAACGCGGAACTTACCAGTACGCAGATGACACAGAAAAGACTACAGCTACCAAGAACTTCAGCCGTATGTGCGGCAAATACCGTCGTGAATACGAAGCGGATAAAAAAGACAAGAACTATACAGCTATCAACTTCCCGATCCTGCGTTATGCAGACGTACTGCTGATGATCGCAGAAGCGGAAAACGAAGCGAACAACGGTCCTACCACTCTGGCTTACCAATGTATGAAGGAAGTAAGAGAACGTGCCGGACTGAACGAGCTTCCCGACATGACGCAGGAAGAATTCCGCCAGACCGTGAAAGACGAACGTGCCATGGAACTTTGTTTCGAATACACCCGCCGTTTCGACCTGATCCGCTGGGGTGAGTATGTGAAGAATATGAGAGCATTGGTAACCGAAGCACAATCCGGCAACAACTGGACGCAGGGACCTACCAACGTATATACCTACTTCAACATCTCCAGCACCTACAACTACTTCCCGATTCCGGATGCGGAAATGAGTGTGAACAAAGATATCACACAGAACAACCCGGGTTGGTAATCACAGTATTCATCGATAAAAGCATCATAGATTATGAAAACATATAAACTCATAGCCATCTGTATAGCAAGCCTCTTCTTCGGGGCTTGCAGCGACGGGCTGGACGAAGCGGTAGGTCTGCACGTAAAGGTGGCAACCAACGAAAATGTAAGCTTCGACGGACAGATCATTACTGCCAAGAAAGGCACTCCGATAGAGTTCATCCTTTCGGGCGATCCGGACTTCCTGACATTCTTCAGTGGAGAAGCGGGCAGCAAATACGAATATCGCGAACGCGAAACGATTGATCCTTCACAGATCAAGTCGTCTATGCTGAACTTCTCTATCTGGTTCCAGTACGGTAACCCGAGCACGACATTGGAGAAACACGTATATATCTCCGACGAATTCACCGGATTATACAAGGATAATTTCGAAGCTGACTCTTTGCTCGTAGAGCAATTTGAGAAAGACGGCAAATGGAAAGAACTGGTTCCGCAGTCCGCATTCCCGACAGCGGCGGTAGGCAATGCCGATCTCGCCACTCCATACAGTTTTGATATGAAAGAATACATGGGCAAACGGATTGCAATCGCTATCTGCTACCGTGGCATTGACAATACAGTGGCACAATCCAAGATGTATTTTGAGCGGATGCGCATCAATAATGTGATGACGAGCGGACAGGAAGCAGAATATTCTGCCGGTTCTTTCGGCTTTACTCCGATCAATATGAAGAACAAATGGAATCTGAAGGATCAGACCAGCATGACCAAAGACCGTGAATACGGGACAGTTACCAATAACGTATCCGGTATCTGGAACCTGACAGGTGTAGGCGGCGGCTCCTTCTTCATCCATAGTACGAATGCCAACGATCCGCTGAAATACAGCTGGCTGGTTTCCGATCTGATTACCGTTAACTCTTGCAGCCCCGATCAGGGAACGAAAGTAAAGGATATTACCCAGCGTCTGGATAAGTACACATATACCTACAATCAAATTGGTATCTACAACGTGACATTCCTCGCTCGTAATGCCAATATCGATCATTCCTCCACGACTACTTACCACATGGTGGTAAACGTAGTGGAATAACAATAAACGAATAAAATAATAACTAATACATTATATCTATGAATTACTTTAAATCAATCATGTTAACCGCATTTGCGCTGTTTGCATTGGCAGCGTGCGATACAGACGACTTGAGAGACGATGTTGACAATCTGAAAGACCGCGTAGAGTCTTTGGAAGCACAAGTCAGTCTATTGAACGATAACATGACAGCTATCAAGCGACTGCTTGAAGGTGGTCAGACTATCACAGAAGTGACGAATACAGACGGTACATATAAACTGAAACTGAGTAACGGAGAAACCATCTCACTGACACAAGGCTCGAAGGGAGAAGTAGCTTATCCTGAGATTACTGTCAATGATGAGGGCCAATGGGTAGTGAACGGTGAGGTATTGATGCAGAATGGCATACCTGTTCAGGCTGTGGGCACTCCCGGTAAGGATGGTATAGCTCCCAAGTTCCGGATTACGGACGAGGGAAGTTTCTGGCAGGTAAGTTATGATAACGGAACCAGCTGGGAAGACGTACTCGACACAGACGGTCAAAAGGTATCCGCAGTCAGCGATGGTTCCGGAGGAAGCAGTGCAGACTCTTTCTTTGAGGAAGTATACGTAGATTCAACCGGGGAATTCTTCGTTGTCAAACTGAAAGGACAGACGGAAGCCATCTCTATCCCTATCGTAAAAGACTTGCTTTGCGAAATCACCGAACCGGAAACCGGAATGAAGAACGGATACTGGGAAATAGGCTATGGCAAGACTGCCACTACGACTGTAAAAGTGAAAGGTGAAAACATTATCGTTACTGCTCCTGCCGGATGGGTGGCTACTGTGAGCGAAGCGGATGAAACGACCAATGTAGCTACATTGAGCATTACAGCTCCGGCAAACGCAATGAGTACACGTGCAACGGCGGATAACGGTTCCGACGTAACAGTGCAGGTTAATAAGGGTGCCAGTTGGGCGGTTGCCAAGATTCAGGTGAAGGCTGTAGAGGTAGTTGACAGCTACTATGCTTTATATAATAGCGGAGCCACATTTACGGTAAATGGAATTGAAGTAAATAATACTAAATTCGAGAATGCAACATACATTGATACTGATCAGACAATCACTACTCCAGGCATCTATTTTATCAAAGGAGGAGTTACAGTCAACTATAACAGCACCACAAATGCCGCTAATTTGCTTTTCATCGGAGATGATTCACAAAACATCAGTACAGTGGCAATTACAGGAAATTATATCAGACTCAGACAAAATACCGAAACTGGACATTTCTTGTGTAAAAACATTGTATTTAAAGCAGCCGAAGGATTCACTAATTATCTGTTTACTGTTTATGCAGACGAGTCATTTGCTAACGTAGCTTTTGATCAATGTCAGATTGCACTCAATGGCAAACCTGTAAGTGCCATTACTAACGACAAAAGGAGTATTGCCAATTTCAGCATGGAAAATAGTACAATCAAGATAACAGCTGTTACACAACAGTTTATTATCAATACCAGCAGTAATAAGAATCAGGATTATGGCAATGTCATCTTTAGAAACAACACATTCTATTGTCCGTCAGGTAAAGTAAATCAATTGGTTTTATTCAATGGTTCAGCTTCAGGTATAGCCAATCTGACCATAGAAAACAATACATTTATAAACTTGGAAACAAATACCGGTGGCTACGTAAACATAGGCAATCTGGCGAAAACCTCTATTAAAAATAATATCTTCTGGACAAATACAGACGGAACAGGTAATGTAGTCATCATTCGTCCTCAGATAACATCCCCAACAGGAGATATTTGCGCAGATAACCTCCTTTACAAAACTATGACCTATAACTGGCAAATGTTCTATGGAGGCAAACTACCGTTTGAAGGAGCAGAAGAACTGAAAGCATTAACATCCAATCCGTTCGACGGCGGCACCTTCGACCTCGCCAACGGTATCTTCGTTCCGAATGCAGAATATGCCGAATACGGTGCAACCAACTAATATCGACTAACGTATGAAAAAAGTAATATCAATCATATGTATCACCCTCCTCGTCGCACTTTACTCGTGCGACGAACGGGATGATCTGCGCTCCGACATTGACAACCTGAAAGAACGGGTAGCCAATCTGGAAGCGAGCATAGAACAGATGAACTCGGACATCAGCAACTATCAGCAGATGGTTGAAGGTAAGATTCTGGTGGTGGGATATAGCAAGGATGAACAGGACAACTATACCATCGAACTGAGTAACGGCGAAACTGTAACCATATACAGCGGCAAAGTAGACATGAACGATATGCCCTTGTTCAGCGTCAACGCGTCAGGTCACTGGGCATATACCATCAACGACATGACCACCGAACTGCTCGTTAACGACAAACCGGTAAGCGCCATCCCCGAAGCGGGAACAGCAGGCGTCACCCCGAAACTGAAAGTAGATGCAAACGGTTTCTGGCTGGTCTCTATTGACAACGGAAGCACCTGGAACAAACTAGGCAACAACCAGATTGCCGACGGAACGCAAGCCGTTGCCAACGCAAGTTCCCTGTTCAGCAACGTGACCATCGACGAAGCGACCGGGCAGATCACCTTTACCATCCGTGCCGACAACAGCCAAGTAAAAGTCCCCATCTACGGAAAAGACTTCTACCTGACAATCAAGTATGAAGGCACAGCCACTTTCGGTCTGGGACAAAAGCAGGAGTTCGTGGTAGAACAAGCCAACGTGGAAACAGCCACCATCGAAAACCAGACATGGGGCGTGAAACTGACGGAAAACAAACTGATCGTCACCGCCCCCAAAACAAACGTGCAAGGGAAAGAATACGAAGAACAGATTTACATCAAGATATTCTCGAAAGAAGGTTACTGCCGGGTAGTGAAACTTCCGGTAAAACTGCTGACCACGAAGATAGATGCCAACTCGGCAATAGCCTGGCAACACTTCAAGACAGGAGAAAACAATGTGCTGCCCGACTATTCGTATGCCGGATATAATCATGGAGAAAGTGCGCCGCAAGGCGCATTTTCTTTAGGATACCAAGTGATCAACGTAAAAGAGCGCATGACCGCCAAGAACATGACCGCCCGTGAAGCGCTGATCAGCATCCTGCAAGAGAAAGGTATGACAAAAGTAAACGGAACCAACAAGCTGAACGCTAACGCGAAGATTGTAATCTATTTCCCCGCAGGCGACTACGTTCTTCACAACGATGACGACAACACCCGCGACGAAAGCAAGCAGAAGGACGCCGTTGACTCGAAAAACAACAATGTCAGCAGTGGCATTGAAATCTATGGCGGTAACTTTGTGATCAAAGGCGACGGTCCCGACAAGACCCGTCTGATCATGGAAACGCCTAATCTGCCGACAAGTATCAGCAATCTCAGTTCATCACCTATACTGTTGGCAATCAAGCACACCAACGGTCCGAACAATGCCGGTAACTCCCCCAAGCTCGCTTCCGTAACCGAGAATGCCAAGCGCGGAGACTTTACCGTGAAAGTCAGTGGAACCACCGGAATCTCCTCCGGACAGTGGGTACAGTTGCGCTTGCGCAGCGGAGACAGGGAACTGGTAAAGAAGGAAATCGGTCCGATTGCCCTCAACGAGAACTGGGCGATAGCAAAAGCCCCTATCTCCATCAACCAAAGCTCCGACGACCTATACGGAGTAAAAATCACCGAATTTCATCAGGTGAAATCCGCCGCAAACGGCAAGATCACTTTCTACGAACCGATCATGCACGACATCGACATCAAGTATAACGATACGGAAGGATGGGAAATCCGCACGTACAAATATCTGGAGAATGTCGGTATAGAAGACCTGAGCTTCGTAGGAAACGCATTGGACGGCTACGCCCATCACGGAGAAGGACACGCCGAACAGGCTAAAGTAGGCTGGCAATACGACGGAGCCTACAAACCGCTGCTGCTGCAACGTGTAGTCAATTCATGGGTACGCAACGTCCACTTCGAGAGTGTCAGCGAAGCGCTTACTTTTGCCGAATCTGCCAACAGCTCGGCATACGATATCCGTATCAGTGGAAAACGCGGACATTCAGCCGTACGTTCGCAAGGTTCTTCACGCGTCTTTATCGGCAAAGTCCGCGATGAAAGCGCAGGAAATGACGTATACGGCAAGAGTTGTCAAGGGCAGTTCCACGGCTGCGGCGTATCGAAGCCAAGTGTAGGAACCGTATTATGGAACGTAACCTGGGGCAATGACGCCTGTTTCGAATCCCACGCCACACAGCCCCGTGCCACGCTGATAGACAATTGCAGCGGCGGACTTGTATACTACCGCGCAGGAGGCGACGAAAATGAAGTCCCCAATCACCTGGGCGACCTCACCCTGTGGAATCTGAATGTGACCGGAACGGACTCTCACGCTTCTAACTTCGCATGGTGGAGCGACAGCGATACATGGTGGAAGATTTTCCCGCCTATCGTAGTCGGTACACATGGTATGAAGGTGAAATTCTCCGGTAAAGAGCAGCAACAAGTCACATATGAAGAAAGTACCGGTATGAAAGTATCCCCCGAATCTTTGTACGAGGCACAATTGCGGGAACGTCTGGGCTATGTACCCGGATGGCTCAACGCACTTAAATAACAACCAATCACCCGCACGATTTTTCTAACCTTCAGTTAAAAACGTATATGAAAATCAGACTTTAATCAATTTAACACCCAAAAGAGAGGGGCCGGGAGGTTCCTCTCTTTTACTTTTCCGTATATCTACAGGAAATAAGAAGTTTTTTAAGTACTTTTGTAAATCAATAATATACGCAGTATGAAAGCAGACCACCCTGAAGATATAGAAGATATAAAGGAACTCATAGCCCAAACTGAAAATGAACAAGTGGAATTTAAAGAAACCACCGGACAATTGGAACGTGGCATGGAAACGCTTTGTGCTTTTCTTAACGGAGAAGGCGGAACGGTCTTATTCGGCATTACAGACAAAGGCAAGATAATCGGGCAAGAGGTTGCCGATGTAACCAAAAGGAGCATTGCGGAGGCTATCAACAGATTAGAGCCAACAGCAAACGTACACGTCTTTTATATTCCCCTTCCAGACAGTAGTAAGAAAATAATAGCACTCCATGTTGAAAATTCAAGAGACAACCGCCCATTTTGCTATAAAAGTCGTCCTTATTATCGTGTAGAAAGTGTAACATCCGCCATGCCACAAGCAGTGTATAATCAATTGCTGATAATTCGCGACGAGGCAAAATATCGTTGGGAACTGTTTGAAAACCCTAAACTCTCTTTGCAGGATATGGATGAAAATGAAATTCTGAAAACGGTCAGACTCGGAATAGAATGTGGTCGTTTGCCAGAGAATACAGGAAACAACCTCTCCATTATTTTAGAAAAATTTGGGTTACTGGTGAATGGCGTATTAAACAATGCTGCCGCTGTACTGTTTGCCAACCGGGAACTGATAGAATATCCGCAATGTCTTTTAAGGCTGGCGCGTTTCAAAGGAACAGATAAAATGGTCTTTATGGATAATCAGCGCGTACAAGGTAATCTGTTCCAATTGCTTGATTCAGCAATGACCTTTATATTCAAGCACCTTTCTTTGTCAGGCACAACCGAAGCTTTGGAGCGGGAAGAACATTTGACGATTCCTTATAAAGCTATACGAGAAGGGATTATCAATTCACTTTGCCATAGACAATTCCGGACCCCAGGCGGCTCTGTAGGAATAGCTATTTATGATGACCGTGTGGAAATTGAAAATCCTGGAACATTCCCTCATGGCTGGGATATGGAAAGGATGAAATCCGAACATTGTTCAGAACCTCGGAATCCTTTAATTGCCAATGTCCTCTATAAGCGCAAGTTATTGGAAAACTGGGGACGTGGTATCAGCTTAATGACAGAAGAATGTCGAAAAGCCAATTTACCGGAACCGGAATTTAAGTTGGCCAATGGTTTTGTAATACTTGTTTTCCGATACGGGACAAATAACCACACAAGCACCATGCAAGTACCACATAAGCACCACATAAGTACCATACAAGTTCAGTCCCTATTGAATATAATGGAATATAACACCTATTCCGTTAAGGAAATGATGGAGCTTTTAGAATTGAAAAACCGTAGCTATTTTTCAAAAGAATACTTAAAGCCTGCTGTTGAAACAGGAGTTATAGAGCCAATTTTCCCTGACCAGCCTAAAAGCCCGAAACAGAAGTATCGGCTGACAGAAAAAGGAAAAGCTTTATTAGAGAAAAGATAACGAATAACGAATAGCAAATTAAAAGATATGCAAGATACACTACCCATCCATTTTGCTCCGCTGCAAGGTTACACCGAAGCAATTTACCGCAATGCACATGACGCCTTCTTCGGCGGTGTAGACACCTATTATACTCCGTTCGTACGATTGGAAAAAGGTAACTTCCGTCGCAGAGATGTCCGGGGAATCGAACCTGAGAACAATGGAGTGCCCCACCTGATTCCTCAGTTGATAGCCTCATCGGCAGAGAAAGCAGAAGTGATTTTATCCCTTTTCATCGAAAAAGGATATCAGGAAGTGGATATAAACCTAGGCTGTCCGTTCCCGCTTCTGGCGAAACGTCATAACGGCTCCGGCATCCTTCCTTATCCCGAAGAGGTGAAAGCATTGCTCAGCATTGTCACCCGATATCCGCAAATCAGCTTCTCCGTCAAAATGAGACTGGGATGGGAACAGCCGGATGAATGCTTGGCGCTCGCCCCCATACTGAATGACCTGCCTCTGCGCCAGATCACCATGCACCCCCGTCTGGGCAAACAAGGTTACAAAGGAGAAGTTGACTTGCAAGGATTCTCAGCTTTCCGGGAGGTCTGCCGACTTCCGCTTGTTTACAATGGAGACATTCATAATTTGGAAGATATTCAACGCATCAGTACACAATTCCCCTCACTGGCGGGAATCATGATAGGACGCGGACTACTGGCAAATCCGGCTTTAGCACTGGAATACAAAGAAAACCGTACGCTCGCGCCCGATGAAATGAGGGATAGACTGAAATCCATGCACAAAAGCGTGTACAACAATTACGACGTACTATTGGAAGGAGGAGAGGGACAGCTACTGACTAAAATGAAGACCTTTTGGGAATACCTGGCGCCCCAAACCGACAGAAAAGTACTGAAAGCGATTCATAAAAGTACGAATATCAGCAAATATTATCAGGCTGTCAGTGCCTTTTTTAATCAACGGTAGATTGAGAATCAGTTATTTTATGTAATTTTGCGCCCGTTTATTAACAAGCACATTATGAAAAAATACATTCTATTATCTCTCTGCTTGATGACACTATCAAGTAGTTTCGCACAATTAAAGGATTTTAAATTCAAATTCTACGGACAGATTCGCACGGACTTCTACTATAACAGCCGTGCCAACGAGGAAACTGTAGACGGATTGTTCTACATGTATCCCAAAGATGAATTGCTCGACGGCAATGGTGAAGACCTGAACGCTACATCGAACAGTAATTTCTATACATTATATTCCCGTTTGGGACTGGATGTGGCAGGTCCGAAGTTGGGAACAGCCAAGACATCCGCCAAAGTGGAAGTGGACTTCCGCGGGTCGGGAACTTCTTACTCCACCATTCGTCTGCGCCATGCATACTTTAACCTGGACTGGGGAAAGTCGGCTGTGCTGGTAGGTCAGACATGGCATCCGTTGTTCGGTGATGTTTCTCCTCAGATTCTTAATCTTTCCGTAGGAGCACCGTTCCAGCCGTTCAGCCGTGCACCACAGATTCGTTACCGCTTCAACAACAAACACCTTCAGTTGACCGGAGCGTTGGTATGGCAGTCTCAGTATCTGTCACAAGGACCTGCCGGTAAAAGTCAGGAATACATAAAGAAGAGCAATATCCCTGAGATTTATGTCGGAGCAGATTACAAAAACGGAGGATTTCTGGCGGGTGCCGGCATTGAAATGATTTCATTAAAGCCACGTACTCAATCTTCATGGGAAGAAAAGACGTTTGATCCGACCACCAATGGTACTATATCAATCCCACATACGTACAAAGTAGACGAACGTATCACTACCCTCTCTTATGAGGCCCATGTAAAATATACCAATAAAAATTGGTTCATCGGCGCCAAGAGCGTATTAGGTTCCAACCTGACACAAGCATCCGGTTTGGGAGGATTTGGAATTAAGCACATAGACAACAAGACAAAAGAGCAGGAATACACTCCGATACGCTTCTCCAGTTCCTGGCTGAATGTGGTCTACGGACAGAAATGGAAACCGGGAATCTTTGTAGGATACGCCAAAAACTTAGGAACAAGCGACGAATTAGTCTCTGAAAAACTCTATGGTACAGGAACCAACCTCGATAAACTGGTAACTGCCGGAGCTGAACTTACCTACAACGTTCCTCACTGGAAGTTCGGAGTTGAGTATACATTGAGTTCGGCATGGTACGGCAAGCTGGATAAATCGGATGGTAAAATCATAGACACCCACTCCGTCAGCAACAACCGTATTGTAGCAGTCGCTATGTTCATGTTCTAATTTGCAGAAGGTCATTCAACAGAATTTAAGTTCCTACATCATTTTAAGGCCGACTAAAAAGTCGGTGGTATCTTAAATCTCCTCCTTCGGGAAGGAGGAGTACCCGCAGGGGGAGGTGGTAGGTGAATACACGATTCTTTCATTCATAATCAATTAGAGATAACCTTATTTTACCTACCACCCCGGCTTTCAGCCACCCCTCCTTCCCGAAGGGAGGGGAATTAATGATACTATTGACTTATTTGTCAGTCGCAATTTGTTTCAAAAAGTTTCAGACGCTTGAAACTTTTAGTTTCAAAGGTTGAAACCATTGGTTTCAAGGAATGAAACCAAAAGTTTCGCCCCATGAAACAACCTAGAGAAATACTCGATTAGGATGATTTGACCGCCCGATCCGATGAACTCAACCGTATCAGTTGTTTCAATTAATCTGTTCTTTCAGGAAGCATTAAATCATTTATTAGTCAATAATGGATGATCTCTCAGTCATTAATAGCTGATTTCTCAATTATTAATGGCTGAGAGATCAAACGTTAACAGGTGAGAAATCAACTATTAACATCCTGTAAGTCAAAAGATAACATTGTAGAAATGAGACAGATCTGGATGAGACAGAGTGAGAGCAACCGTTTGCCCTCATACCTGCCACCACAGTTGCTACCACACCGAAAACCACGATGAATAAAGGGATACAGACCATTTGTTAGAGCATGAGAGCAAAACGGCTATCAAATCACTGTGGAGAGCCTAAGCTGATATGTAGGCTCCTCAGCTTTCATTGCTGCTATTACAGCAGATTCCTTTGGCCGTAAATGCTCTGGGGGGATCTGATTATTCAGATAGCATACCACAGAACAAAAGATTATTTCTCCAGTTCTACCTCATAACTGGCTCCATCCTTACAGAGGAAGCGGAGTACCGTTTGTTTTTTATCCTCAGATACCACCTTGCAGTAAGGAGTTTCCGCTACCTTCCACCTGCCTTTCAGAGTTACCGTCACAGGAATCTCACCGCTTTCATTGTCAATCCACGGGCGGGAATAGATGCTGCGTTCCATACGTTTTCCGTCTTTATCGAAAGCCTCATCACTCGAACCACGATACAATGCCAGATCCGGTTGAGCTACAGTCAATAATACTTTATCAGCAGATTCCTTACGGACCATCACTAAGCAGGACGTATCCGTACGCTGCAATAATCCACCGGGAAGCAGTGACTGGGGAGTTTCAAAAAGCACATAAGAAGTTATCCTGTCCGAAGGCGATTCAAGGATATGTGCATTCCGGTCTTGCTGTAATACGCTGTAGGCAGGTTTCTTTGCAAAGGCAGTCATTGTCTTCCGGTCGGTTCCCGGCAGAATGGCATATTCGTAGCTTCCCGCTTTCGGTGCTTTCCCATGGTCGATAATCAATGATACCCAGTCTCCTTTCGTTTCTTTGCCTGTATCCTGCATACGGGAATATTGCGGAAAGTTTTTCTCGAATCTTGCAGCAACCGGCACATAATATCCGGTACCCAGATGATCCATCCATACTTTTCCTTCACCCGCATTATTCTTCCAATAGTCATGTGCCTCTTTATCTGTCACCGCCAGTTGGAAGATGGTCGTCTCCGTTGGATAATCCGTGTTTGTATTCTCGATATCCGAGCCCAGACAAACGATCATTCCATCGATGAAATGGAAGGATTTTCGCGCACGATGCGTTCCGTTATACTTATCGTGTTCGTGCAGTTTCATTCCGAAGTTACCATTCATCTTTCCTTGTGACAGGCCGCCGGCAAAGGCTTCATCCGAATAAAGCATCTCTTCCATTCCGGAGAATGTATCTACATTCAGCACGTTGGCTTTGAGCAGGTCCAGCGGGAGATGGATGGAAGTCACTCCCGGAATGCGGTTCCAGTCGAAACCTTCCTGCTGCCATCCGCTGGTGGCGGGAGTCACTGTCTGTCCCGGAGGTGCTGTCAGTATCTGGAGACTTCCATGTGCCAGATAACGTCCATAGAGGTTGTGTCCCAGATAATGTTCGGCTGCCCAAAGGTAGCGTGAATGTCCGCATGCCACAGCCGACCAGTTTTCACGCCGTTGCACGGATACACAGCCATAGCCTAGCGAGAGATTACCCTGCGGATCGGATTCGGCACGAAAACCGTTTTCCACCAGTCGTTTGGCAATCTTACGCTCCTGAGCGTTCGAAACTTTCGGCATATATTCCGGTGCCTGTTCCGCAGAAGAGGAATCGGAAGATACGAGACGCAGGTAGGCGGATGCCATCTCTTTATCAAAATCACCCTTTCCATCGGGAGTTCCGGCAATTGCCATTATCGCATAGTGCATGGGAACTAATTTCCCCTTTCCATCGGGATGGCGCCCGGACATAGACAAGGGAAAGTTCAGTTTATTGCAGTAGAAACGCATGGCAAGCAGGACATCTTTGACCGTCCGGTGTGCCAATTCGGAAACGGCAAGGCTTGTCCGACTGAAAAGATATATCATATTCGTTGCCCCGTCCAGTCCTCCAACGGCATAGGCAGGATAGTTATTACGGTGATGGAAAGCTCCTCCGTCCACTTTGAAAGAACCGGCCAGTCCCGGTGCAGGACGGCAACCGTAGTCAATCCATCGGGAGAAGGATTTCAAGTATTGCAGCTTCTCCGGCGTGTCTTCCATCATCAGAATGCTTGCGATACGCCCGGTGGTTTGTGTATTGAAAGAATCCATGTCGATTCCGTTGCCTTCCGGCTTGGGATATACTTCGTTGGTGATGGCATACCAGCGCAATGTCCGCTCCGCTTCTAGCAGTTTTCCTTCTTCCCGCAATACATCTTTCATCAGGAAATAAGCCGGATAAAGTCCGCGCACGCTATATCCGTAATGATGAATATTGCCCCAGCAACTACCGTAAGCCACTCCCTGATCGGTGATATGGTCGTACATCGCAAGAAATTTCCGCCTCATCTCCTCGCGGATCGGTGATCCTGCCTCACTGTTATTGTAAGCCACGGCAATCCGTTTCATCAAGTCAAAATAGGCACGCATCTCTATTCCCATCTTGGTCAGCATATCCTTGTCCCAGTCCGGAATCATCCGTTCGTAGGCTTCGGAAGCACGCACCATGAAAACGGGCACTCCGGACACTTGCCCGTCCTTATAGGTTATCTGATAGAGGTCGTATTTCTTACGGATGGTTTCGGCTTCTTTCTCCGTCACCTTCCCTTTGGTATAGATCATGTCACGGAAACGCTTTTCCAGCAGTTTCATTTCCTGCCGCTGCTTGTCGCTTACGGGAGTCAGTTCGATGTCCGGTTTCAGGAGGGAGTGTTTGTAGAGTACCAGCCAGTGATTGGTAGTGCCGGCATTGACAAAGGGGACTTGCAGATCGGCTGTCTGCTGGCGGGCATCTACCTTTGTCGCAGTGATCAGATGATCGATGAAAAGGCGTCCTTTTGCATCGGGAGCCACGATGCGGAGCTCGTTCATTCCTTCTTCCGGCGTGCCTTGCATATCGCGTTCATAGCAGACCCATGCCGCACGCCAGCCTTTGAAATTGATGCCGAAAGGGAAAGAAACGCACTTACGGCCGTCTTTCAGAAATTCAAACTCGATAGCAGCGTCCTGAGGCTGCTCATTGTATATCCATACGATGAAAGCGGAAAGATACAGGTCTTTCCCTGTCGGGTCCTTCTTTTCAAACTTCAGGTCTTTCCGGAGTTCCAGTCTCCCGTTCGGTTCGAAGGTCCATTCCAACGAATGTTTCCCGTCTTTATAATGTGCACCGGATATGCCTAACTGAGACTGAACACCGGTTATACAGGCAGGTAACTGCGGCTCTTCAAAAGAGAACATCCGCTCATCCGTAACTATCTGCGCATTGAGGAATGCCGGACAGAGAAAAGACAATATCAGCATTGTCACTGACAGAGTAAAAGATTGCTTTATCATAGAATATATCGTTTTAGGTCCGATGGTAAATCGGTTTATCATTAGCCGGTATTTACAGAGAAGATTACCTGTTCATCTCCCGAATGCAAAGAAACCCCTCTTTTGTTGGAAAGAGGGGTTCAAATCGTACAAAATAGTTCAAATTATGTGCTATATCTTATAGATAATGACCGATATGCTCTCTGCCGGTCCTGCTTTTAAGGGTGAAGTTCTTTAAAAGCCGCATTCTCTTCCTGCACGTGCTGAATGGTTTGTTTCAGCTCTGCAATCGGCAAATCATATCCATACCAGCCGGTATAACAATCTACTACATACCATTTTCCATCGGGCAGCAATTCGAACTCCACACGTAAGTCGATCTCCGATTCTTCGTATCCCGCCTCAAATACCTTATGCGCCGGTTCGTTCAGCGTAAACTTAGATACATAAACACCGCCCTCTTCCTGAGTGATACGTTCTTCTTTCAGCGTTTCACTGTCCAGCAACGGCCACTTTTCCTTCGTAAAAGGGAACGTTTTCTCAGTTTCCCCGTCATCCGCCAGTAAAGTAACCGGCGTTTTCAACGGAAACTTGACACGAGTATACTGAAACGCCGCACTGGAAGTAAACTTATCCAGAAACGACTTGAAATCTTCTCCTGTCTGTGCTGCTTCACTTTCTACTTTCGCCCTGGAGCTATTGCCACAGGAAATAAATGAAATACCTGCCAGCAATGACATGACCATCAAACAGCATGCAAACTTCTTAGCTCTCATAACACGATATAAATTAAGAGTTTAAAATAACGCTGCAAAGATAATGACAAGTTCAATATCTTGATACGAATCGGGAAGAAAATAATTAGCCTATAAAATCTCCAGCTTTTCGGGTAGTTGATTCACAGTTAAACAACTATAAATAATATACTTATCACACATCATTATTCAGGTATTAAAATACCTTTGTCAGAAATCGAAATACTAACTTAAATAAAAACACACCTATGAGACACCCCCACTGTTTTCTCCTGATAGGTCTTTTGCTTTTATGCAGCACACAGACTATCGCTTTCGCCCAATCCGGCACTTATCAGACAATTTCCGAACCTTTGCGAGGCTACTGGCAATTTAAAGCAGACAATGTGTCTGACTGGAACGGTCCGCTCATCGGAGAGAATTTCGTAGAGAACTATTATGTCGTTTTTTATGCCGAACAGATAAAACAGGAAGCTGACGGCAGCTACTTCTTCCATTTACGCAATCAGAAAGGAGATACGACGGAATTCCGTATCACACCTATCGGCAATGACGCCGCCACCATCTGGTACAAAGGCTGGAAAGAGCCGAAGAACTGTATCCGCAAGCAAGTCCCCGACCACACGGAACCGCTCACTCCCCTTACATTGCCCGACCATGTTTATCAGAAATGGGTGAAAGGATTATCCGGAAAAGTAATCTACGAATTCACCCGTGACGGAAAACTGCTCTATGACGGAAAAACATGGGATATCTTATCGGCCGGATATTTTCTCAATAAAGAATATCGGCTGCTCGTCAAAAGCGGAGAATCATACAAACTGCTTTACCTCAGCTTCCCCCTGCCGAAAACAATGAACGTAGCCGCTGAACTGCAAAATGAAAAAGTCTCTCCCATCGCCTCACGCCCTGAAATATATGCTTTCGCCGGATGTTGGATAAATCAAGCGACCGGAGACTGGCGCATCGGATTCTTCGAAGACTTTGCTGTCTACCAATGTCAATTTTGGGATTATGAGTCGATAAGCATCCAAAAGAATCGAACCACCATCATCCTGAAAAATGGAACGGAACAACTGAAAGTACGTTTAACTCGTAAAGATGAAACATCTTGCACCCTGTCTGTCGGAAAAGAAAAGGCACAGACATATGTTCTTTGTGACGACAAGTATCTGCCCGATTATCCGGTAGCTGACACCACTCCTTTCGTCGACAATGGTTATCAAACGGATAGCGTGACTCTCATCGGATACCTGCGTAACCTGCCTTCGACACGTCCTTTCGAAGTTTCCGTGCCGGATATGATCACCGATAGAGAAGAAAAATATACCACCGCCATCGACTCACTGGGAAGATTTACCCTCCGTTTCCCTGTATTGAACAGCCACAACGTGTTCATCGATTGGGGACGTACCACTATCTGGACATCCGTAGAGCCGGGAGAGACCTATTTCCTCTATGTGGACTTCGCTGACAAAAAGAAATTAGTGATGGGAGAAAAGGCACGTATCCTCAACGAACTGCTGAGCCACGAAGGGCTCAGTGAATATATCGGCTACGACGAAGGGAAAAAAATGGGTAATATGGAATATTTGCAAAAGACGCAGGATATCATCCGTCATAAATCAGAATATCGCGCAAAGATGCTCAATGATCATCCGCTTCTCTCGCACAAATTCCGCTATTACACAGAACAGGAAATCCGCTACAACGCTGCACGCGACCTGATGCAGCGCCGCTTTTCGGTAGACCGTAACAAGCAGGAGCATCTGCAACCGGAATTTATGAGTTATGTAGACTCGGCACTATATCCCCGTCCGGTAGAGCCTTATACGCTTCTCAGAGATTATGGTTCTTTCCTGCGGGATTACGTCGGATACATAACGGACATTGCTCCCGCTTCTTCAAACAGGTTGACCGTAACTCCTCAAAAGATGGAAATGCTCTATCTTAAATTTGAAAGGGACGGAAAGATTCAGCTATCACAAGAAGAAAAAGACGCATTACACGCCTTCAGTAACTTCGAACAAGAAATTGAAAAAATGAAAGCTGCGAATACGGCTGACTCACTGACAATGGCTGCCTACAACAAAAAGATGGAACCGAGCATCAAAACAATACAGAGCCTCGTAGGCAGAGACGAAATTTTCAATGACTATATGATGGGAAACTTGCTCGCTAATTCCATCAATCGTACCCTTGCTATCATTGACTCCCTGCAAATGGACGCAAAATTAAAGGAAATACTAAAGACGAATTGCTATTATGAGATGTTGCAGCAGACTCACAAAGAAATGCCGGACAGCCTCATCAATAAATTCAAAGCAGAAGTTTCTAATCCTTCCCTACAGGCTTATGTATTAAACCAACAAGGGATATACGAAGAAATATCCCATAAGGCCATCGAATATCCCGAAAGCCTGATGCCTAACGAACCTCTGGCAGAGATCACAGACGGAGAACAATTATTCCGCAAAATCATCGAGCCTTATAAAGGGAAAGTAGTTTATCTGGATGTATGGGGCACCTGGTGCGGTCCGTGCAAGGACATGATGCAATATGCAGGAAGCGCCAAGAAACTGTTTGAGGGAAAAGACGTGATATTCTTATATCTCTGCAACCATTCCTCGGACAAATCGTGGAAAAACATTATCAAGGAATATGGACTGACCGGCAAAATTGCCGTCCACTATAACCTGCCCGATGAGCAGCAAAAGGCTATTGAGAAGTTCCTGCAGGTTCGCTCCTTCCCCACCTATATATTGATAGACAAGGAAGGAAACATCGTAAACCGTGACGCCCCCAGGCCCAACAGGGAAAATGACCTTCTTAATGCAGTCTATAAGTTATTAGAGAAATAAACGACTCATTTCTTCCGCAAATACTCGTATCCGAAACGGCAAAAGAGACATTTCCGTTTATCACAATACTCTTTGCGGAGCTGTATCAATGCCTGGCTATCTGCCGCCGAACCGACCGGTAGCCCGGCATCTCTCCACGAGCGGATAATATGGTTATTCTCCGCTTTCAACTCTTCCAGAAAACGTCCGGCACGATCGCACATCCGCTCGTCGGTTCTATGCAGGCCATAAGCATATAAGAAAGGAACAACGGTATTAATCACAATCAAGTCCTGTGACTTCTCTCCCATTGATTTCTCTTTTTGCGAAGAAGGACGGCCGAATATATAATGACTGTCCCAATAAGCAGAAGCATGAGTAGACAGTAATTGACGCACTTCCGGCAAGGTTTCTGCCTCCATCATCTGCGAAAAGAGCTTATCAACTTTCTGATACAAGTAGGCCAACTGTGCTAACCGGATATGGGGAAAGTTTTCCGGACGAAGCCTCAAAAAACGCCATAAACCGGCATCCATCACCTGATTAAGTTCAAACTTACGTTGCAGATAGCGAAATTCTTTACGAAGCCGGAGACTATACTCATCTTCCTGCTCCTTCTTTAAAAACGCCTCCTCCAGCAAACCGGCCTGCCCGAAGAAAAAAGCCTCTATCTGAAACAGATCATTCCGATGCTTGTCTATCGCCCGGAACGGAAGCAGTCCTGCCCACGTCTCAAAAGCATCACCATTCAAGCCGAAACCGAAATTACGGGCAAGAGTGATAAAGAAGGCATCTTCCCAATGACGGTCACATCGTTCCAGCCGGTCGGCAATTTGCCTTGCTTTTTGCTCCAGTCGTTCGGTCTGAAGAGCCGTCAGCCAGGAGTGAATCGTTAATTTGGATAAGGACCCTATGATGGAGTAGCAGGCAGGATATTGGTCGGCAATGCAGAGTTCATGATAATGGGTTTGTACATTCTCGGGACAGGTCAATAGCAGTTGGGGGATTTGCTCACCGTTGGAACGGGTTACTTCGGCATCTGCCTCGGCCACCACATGCAGAATCACAGAATCGTATGCTTTATCATGGTCGTGACCGTGACGGTACCAGTCTGAAGAATGAGTATGTATCTCTATATTTCCCACCCACAATGTACCGTCTATCTTCAGCTTCGCATTAAAGAAGTCGGGACCGGCATCAGGGTTCTGCAGTCCGGAATCGATAATTTCTACCAGTAAGCCTTTGGTGGTTTGCAGTATTTTGAGAGGGAATAATTTATGTTTCCACACATAGTGGAGAAGGTGTTCCATGTTAACAGAAAGTTAATGTGCACTGCAAATGTAATAAAAATCTTATCTTTGCGACTATTATTTTGAATATAAGTCAGAAAACAATGAAAATAGCGTTGATCGGTTATGGAAAAATGGGCAAGGAACTTGAAAAGGCAGCCCTTAGTCGCGGACACGAAATTGTCTGCATTATTGATGTTGATAATCAGGAAGACTTTGAGTCGGAAGCATTCAAGTCCGCCGACGTAGCCATTGAGTTCACCAATCCGATGGTAGCCTACAGCAATTATATGAAAGCTTTCAAAGCCGGAGTCAAATTAGTATCAGGCAGTACAGGATGGATGGCGGAACATGGCGAAGAAATCAAAAAGCTATGTACCGAAGGAGGAAAAACCCTTTTCTGGTCGTCCAACTTCAGTCTTGGAGTAGCTATCTTCTCGTCTGTCAACAAGTATCTGGCAAAAATAATGAATCAATTCCCCGGTTATGACGTCACCATGAGCGAGACTCATCATATCCATAAACTGGATGCACCCAGCGGCACTGCCATCACACTGGCTGAAGGCATACTGGAAAACATGGACCGCAAAGACAAATGGGTAAAAGGAACGCTCCTTGCACCGGACGGTACCGTCAGCGGCACCGACACCTGCGCTTCCAACGAGTTTCCTATCGACTCGATCCGTGAAGGAGAGGTTTTCGGCATCCATACCATCCGCTACGAGTCAGAAGTAGACAGCATTTCCATCACGCACGATGCCAAGAATCGCGGCGGCTTTGTATTGGGAGCCATTCTTGCTGCCGAATACACGGCCCAACATGAGGGATATCTGGGCATGAGTGATTTATTCCCATTCTTAAACGAATAAGGCTTCAAAGCCACTATCAAACGAATATAGATTATGAGACAAGCCACACGCACACAATGGATCAAATGCACCATTGCTATTCTCCTTTATCTCGCCTTCCTCATCTGGGTACGCAGTTGGTGGGGGCTGATTGTCGTTCCTTTCATCTTCGATATTTATATCACCAAGAAAATACCCTGGTCATTCTGGAAGAAATCGAAGAATCCTACCGTTCGTAATGTTATGAGTTGGGTAGATGCCATTGTCTTTGCATTGGTTGCTGTCTACTTTGTCAATATCTACATTTTCCAAAACTATCAGATTCCTTCCTCGTCTTTGGAAAAGTCATTGCTGGTAGGCGACTTCCTGTACGTCAGTAAGATGAGCTACGGGCCACGTGTGCCGAATACGCCGCTTTCCATGCCGTTGGCGCAACATACGCTGCCTATTTTAAATACCAAATCATATATCGAATGGCCTCAGTGGAAATATAAAAGAGTTCCTGGGTTCGGAAAAGTGAAACTCAATGACATTGTTGTCTTCAACTTTCCTGCCGGTGATACGGTAGCGCTCAACAATCAGCAAACTGATTTCTACTCTATAGCCTACGGTGAAGGTCAGCGCCTGTATCCCAAGCAGATAGAGATGGACAGTCTGACACGCCAGCAGCAACGTGCTGTTTACGATTTGTATTATAATGCCGGTCGCCAGCAGATTCTATCGAATCCGCGTGTTTACGGAGAGATCGTTTATCGTCCGGTAGACCGCCGTGAAAACTATGTAAAACGCTGTGTCGGTCTGCCCGGAGATACGCTGCAGATCGTAGACGGTCAGGTCATGATTGACGGCAAGGCTATCGAGAATCCCGAAAATCTGCAGTTCAACTACTTCGTACAGACCACAGGCCCGTATATCACGGAAGATATGTTCCGTGAATTAGGCATCAGCAAGGCAGACCAGACATTGTATGATGATTCTTCATGGGAAGAAACCTTCAGACAGATCAGACTGGACAATCGGAATGCACAAGGAAAGATGGCTCCTATTTATCATCTTCCGCTGACGAAGAAAATGTACGAAACATTGTCCGGCAACAAAAAGCTCATCAGCAAGATCGTCATGGAACCGGAAGAGTATGCCGGACAGATGTACCCGCTCAACTTACATACCAAATGGAACCGTAACAACTACGGTCCGATCTGGATTCCCGCCAAAGGTGCTACTATCACTCTGACTGAAGATAACCTGCCTATCTACGAACGTTGTATTGTCGCTTACGAAGGAAATAAGCTGGAAATCAAGCCGGACGGTATTTATATCAACGGCGAGAAAACCGATCAATATACCTTTAAGATGGACTATTACTGGATGATGGGCGACAACCGCCACAATTCTGCGGACTCCCGCTATTGGGGATTTGTTCCTGAAGACCATGTAGTAGGTAAACCTATCGTTGTATGGCTGTCACTTGACAAAGACCGCGGATGGTTTGACGGAAAAATCCGTTGGAACCGCCTCTTCAAGTGGGTAGACTGATAAGGATACAGACGTGATAGAGTGATAAGGTGATAGAAATTGATGAACATTCGTAAATTCAAATGGATATTCGCATTCGCCGGAGCAATAGCCGTCGTGCTTCTGCTCCGGGGATTCGCTTTTACATCCTGCCTTATCCCTTCCACCGGTATGGAGAATTCACTTTTTCAGGGTGAACGTATTCTGGTCAACAAATGGAGCTACGGCCTGCGGGTTCCGCTGATGTCACTGTTCTCATATCACCGTTGGTGCGAGCGATCTGTCCGGCAACAAGATGTTGTAGTCTTTAATAATCCCGCCGCCATCGGGCAACCGACTATTGACCGAAGAGAAATCTATATCAGCCGTTGTATCGGTACTCCCGGTGATACCCTGCTTGTCGATTCCCTTTTTTCCGTATCCTCTCCCGAAGCGCAATTCAATCCGGATAAGAAGAGACTCTACTCCTATCCCGCTACTAAAGAGCAGTTGATCACTTCGCTTATGCAAACCCTTTCCATCACCAATGACGGACTGATGGGAAGCAATGACAGCACTCATGTCCGCAGTTTCAGCCGCTATGAATATTACTTACTGGAACAAGCGATCAGCGATCAGAACTGGATTCAGCCTTTGACGGAAAAGAGCGAAAAAGAGCTTAAACCGCTCATCGTTCCCGGCAAAGGGAAAGCACTACGAGTATATCCGTGGAATATCACATTGCTGCGAAATACCCTCGTGATGCACGAAGGCAAACAGGCGGAAATAAAGAATGATACGCTTTATATCGACGGAAAACCCACACAGCATTGTTTTTTTACCAAAGATTACTACTGGATGGCTTCCAACAATAGTGTCAATCTGTCCGATTCACGTCTGTTCGGATTCGTTCCGCAAGACCATATTATCGGGAAAGCATCACTAATCTGGTTCTCTAAAGAAAAAGGAACGGGAATCTTTGACGGATACCGATGGAATCGCTTCTTTCAGTCTGTAAAATAATTCACATGCATAGTTTTCAACATAACATCTGTACATAAAATAATGAGAATAGCTTATTTATCTTCTGCCTACCTTGCTCCAGTAGAATATTATACCAAACTATTGGAATATGATAAAATATATGTCGAACAACACGATCATTATATAAAGCAAACCTATCGCAACCGTTGTACGATTGCCGGACCTGACGGCGAACTGGCACTCTCCATTCCAACCGTCAAACCGGATACGCTGAAATGTCCGATGAAGGATATACGTATTTCCGATCACGGAAACTGGCGCCATCTGCATTGGAATGCTATCGAATCAGCCTACAACAGCACTCCTTACTTTGAATATTATAAAGACGACTTCCGACCTTTCTATGAGAAGAAATACGAGTTTTTAGCCGATTTCAACGAAGAAATCTGCCAGCTGGTCTGTAAGTTGATAGACATTCAACCTTGCATTGAACGAACTTCAGAATATAAAACGGAATTTGCAGCAGAAGAAACAGATTTCCGCGAGATTATTCATCCTAAGAAAGATTTCCGGATAGCCGACCCGGAATTTATTCCGCATCCCTATTACCAAGTCTTTGATTCCAAACTCGGTTTTCTCCCTAATCTGAGTATTATTGACCTGCTTTTCAATATGGGACCGGAGAGTTTGTTGGTATTAACAAGTAAATAACATTATAATAGCCAGACAAAGACATCAAACGTCCTGACACTACGTATCTTATCATATATCCCGGTAAGGTTAACAGGCGGACAAGCCTTGATTAATATCTTTTGTCCGCTTTCTGTTTTCGTTCCACGTACGTAAACCGTTGGGACTACGTACGTGATCCCATCAGTTCACGTACATGAACTCATGGGATTACAGACGTGAAACAAAGAAATGTAACGACCGTAATACATTAATCTAACGTTGAAAACAGCTTAATAAACGTAGCACAAACTATTAAATGAACCGGCTTACCTGAATCAGGAAGGCAGAATCTCTTATGTAAGGTGACAATAGAAAAGTTGTTTTTCTCTATTATCACCCTATTGTCACCACCTATTATCACCCTTATCACGCTAAATTCCAGCGCATTAAGTCTGAAAAGTGACAAGTGACAATAAGAATAACGTTTTTAACTCTGTAGAAAGAGACAAATTATAATCACCAGGTCACTATTATTTCCTTCAACAGATTACTCTTCATTCAGTCGATTCAGCAAATATCTGACATTCTCAAGATGTAAATGATTGACCCGGTACATCTGTTTATATTGCCAACTATTTTTAGTAGTATCGATAATACAATCTATAAAAGAGCCCATTATATTGGCACTTTGCATACGATTGGTATTTGAAACCTGCATATTCATCATATGCATACCAAATCCTTTAATCACATCTTTTACACTAATTTTCTTAAAATGATGAACTGCCTCGAAGGCTGCTACATTACCAAAAAGAACATTCTCTAAATCTTCCAGTCTTTGCCGATCCGAGCGTTCCACCAAATAACTGGCTGGATTTATAAAACGATTGAGCGTAAGATAAAAGGTCATCATTTCATGATCTGAAGAAAAAATGGCATGCATGAATTGTGTTGCGTCCCCCGGACAAACAATCTGCTGGTTGTTTAAAACCTCCTTCATAAGAATTTAAATTAAATGGTGAATAAATTAAGTTCAACGGGGCTAAACAGAAAGGTGGTTTTAGATAATAAAAGAAGCGGTTCCGCCTGTCCCATTGCTCTTTTCTCGTTCACACAAGGCAGCAGGTGCATTAACACTCTACATGGGGGTGCGAAACCGCCCATATAGAATGAACCGGACAGGCATAAAAATGCCTGCCACAATTACAAGGCAGGTTTCCAGCCTTGTGTGATTTTGAAAAAAGAGCACTACAAAGATAGGACATAAATCAGAATAGGAAAAAGAAATTCATTCTAAATTGCATATACCACAGTAAAATGCAAGGTATAAGCCTTATTTCTAATCACAAGCCAAACTCGTTTCAAAGAAAAAGGAGAATGTTGTGACTCTCTCTTTTATAAGATAACAACATTCTCCCAGCAATCTGTTTTACCGGGGGAGGACCCCAGTTTTACCAACCGGATACCTATCTCAACTCAAATGGTACAATTCCTTTAATGTCTCTGGATGATGTTCCGATGACTGCTTCAAACTTACCCGGTTCTGTCATCCATTCGTGTTTGACATCATCGAAGAAGCTCAGGGCTTTTTTATCAATTATCAGCGTTACAGCCTTCTCCTCACCCGGAGCCAGTTTTACTTTCTTGAAGCCTTTCAGTTCCTTGACCGGACGAGGCAGAGAAGATTTCTTATCGCTGATATAAAGCTGGATAACTTCCTGACCTTCACGAGTACCTGTATTCTTTACGTTGATCGTGAAAGAGATGGTATCATCGGCAGTCATCACCTTCTTGTCAGCCGAAGGTTTCCCGTAAGCGAAAGTAGTATAGCTCAATCCGTGTCCGAACGGGAAAAGCGGTTTGGTCTTTTCTTTGTCTGCCCAGCGATAGCCTACAAAAATATCTTCACGATAGATTTCGTTTATGGTATCACCATTGTTCTTGGAGTGTGCCAACTCTTCTTTATTCCCCGGATATTCACCCAGTTTATGTGCGCCTACGTCTTCCAGTCTTGCAGGAAAAGTAAAAGGAAGTTTCCCCGACGGATTAGCATCTCCTAGCAGTACCGAAGCAAGAGCCGTTCCGGTTTCCGAACCTAAGAACCAGCCTTGAACAATAGCGGGCACTTCATTTACCCAAGGCATGGCAACCGCATTACCGGAGATATTTACGACAATCAAGTTCTTATTTACTTTTGCCAACTCGCCAATCACTCTGTCCTGCGCATACGGCAATCCAAGGGATGCACGGTCCGAATCTTCGCAATCCTGATGATTGCTCTTGTTCAGTCCACCGAAGAAAATTACGTAATCCGCATCTTTAGACACTTCTACAGCCTCAGCAAGAAGTTCATCCTCCGAACGGTCGTCTTTCAAATCTTGTCCGGTCTGTACTCCATTATATTCCCCTGTCGGGTCACCAACGTATCCACGGGCATACAAAACTTCCGTCTGTGAACCTACGCGGTTCTTCAAGCCGTCCAAAGGAGATATCTCATATTTCACTTTCAGAGAAGAACTGCCACCGCCTACAGTCATCATCTTAATGGCGTTTTCACCGATAACAGCAATCTTCCTGGCTTTCTTCAAGTCAATAGGCAATACATTATCCTTATTCTGTAACAGTACAATTCCTTCTTCACCGATTTTTCGTCCGGCTTGTCCATGCTCGGGCGAAGCCAGAGAACCGAAAGGTTTATGCGGGTTCATCGAAGTGCGGAAGATCAGACGGAGGATATTACTCACCTTTTCGTCCAGTTCTTTGGTTCCGACTGTTCCGTCCTGGATCAGTTTCAGGTAAGGATGTGCCAAATAGTAATTGTCATAAGCATTCCTTGTCCCGGCAGAAAGTCCGTTTGTCCATGAACCGAACTCCATGTCCAGACCATTCGAAATGGCCTGGAAAGTATCATGTACTCCGCCCCAATCTGAAACGACGACACCATCAAAGCCCCATTCCTTACGCAGAATATCTTGCAGTAATCGCTTATTATGGCACGCATGCTGAGTCTTATAGAGCTTACCGGAGTCGGTATCTTCACTAAACGAATAAAGGTTGTAAGCTCCCATTATCGCCCAAGCACCACCTTCCTGAACGGCCGCTTTGAAAGCCGGAAGATAAATCTCATAAAGAGCACGGTCGCTCAAATGAACATTGGTGGTGTGACGGTTGAACTCCTGATTGTTTAATGCGTAATGCTTCACACAAGCAGCAACACCGTTTTCCTGTACTCCCTTAATATAAGGAACTACCATCATGGAAGACAGGTACGGATCTTCGCCCATATATTCAAAATTACGCCCATTCAACGGGGTACGGTAGATGTTGACACCGGGCCCCAGGAGAATATCTTTTTTCCGGTAACGGGCTTCTTCGCCAATGCTCTTCCCATAAAGGTAAGACATTTCGGGATTCCATGTTGCAGAAAGGCAAGTCAATGCAGGATAGGCTATACAGGAATCGTTTGTCCATCCTGCCTGATCCCACTCATCCCATAATACTTCGGGACGGATGCCGTGAGGGCCATCGGTTGCCCATACTTCGGGAATCCCTAAGCGGGGGACTCCCGGTGAACTAAATTTAGACTGCGCATGAGTCATCTTCACCTTCTCTTCAAGTGTCATACGGCTCAGCGCATCTTTCACCCGTTCTTCGATAGGCTTGCTCGTGTCCAGATATACTGGTGTCTGCGCCATATTCATAGTCGGTAAAACGGCGGCTATAGACAAGCCAAGTAACGTTGCTTTAAATTTCATGTTCATAAATGATTTCTGTATTTTTACTTCTTCACAACAGAAAGAATTCCTTTATCTATCCCCTGAGTGAAATCTAACGTAAACACATAAGTAACTCCCTGTTCTAACGGAGAGGCCAATACAAGATTTTCCTCATCAACATTGAATAAGTTCCGGGTAGCCTGATCCATTTGCAGGTTCTTTTGATGAAATTGCTGATCCCAAGACTTTCCACCCAGATATTTAACACTGATATAATCGTATCGTATGCGTTCACCAATAACCGTACTGCCTTCAGCACCAGTCTTCCCAGTAAACTGATAAACTTTCGGACTGATTTCCGCCACACAATAAGCAGTCGAAAAGTCCCAGTTAAATTCGTCCTTAATAGACGGAGAGCCCATACCATAGCCCAACAACCATACGGCACCATGCCCGTCAGCATCCAGTCCGGCTTCACTATTGCCATTCATACGTATTACTGCAAAGTATTTACGTGTAGCATTTACCATCACCCTGTAGCTACCGGCAACCGGCAAGAACTTCAAGTGATTATCTCCGGTCTTCACCAGATAATCCGGATCAACATACCAATCATTTAGATCTTCGATGCCACCTATTTCGAGTGTCTGGTTCTGCGTCAAAGACATCTGCAATTGATACATATCGGAACTGCCTTCTTCCAGCTTCATTCCATTGATTGTAATGTCCGGTCGCGGCAAGTCTACCTGTCCTACTTTCTCTACAGTCAGTACTGCTTTGGTATTACCTTTCGTTACATCTACCGTAAACTTATAAACACCGCCTCTCTCAAATTTCTGACCTTCCTGCAACTTCAAGTTACCCGACTCTGTTATTTCAACAAGATCGCTTGTAGTAGAGATGGCATCTCCCTTAAATTCACCATTATCCCACTTGTTTATGTGGAAGAATTTAAAGTCAATATCACTTGTTTTCATAGTCACACCGGCAGTAAACGTAAGCTGATACTTCTTTGCCGTAAGTTGCGGCATACACAAACCATTCTCCGGCGTCCATCCCACTTCGTACAAAGATACCGACGGCTTGCCAATTCCATTTCCGATAGCCCAAATAGCTCCTGTTCCGTCATCCTGCAATTTAGCTGCTTCACCGTCTTTTAAAGCTATGACAGAGAAGTACTGTCTCTTACCGTTTGCTGTAATCTGATAGCTTCCGTCAATCGGCAGGAACTTCAGTGTTCCATCCTCCTGCTTTTCAAAGAAGTCCGGATCAATCCACCATTCATCATAAGCAGGCACTCCTTCGAACGTCAGAATGTCATTCTGCTTTAACGACAGTTTAACAGCATATACATCGTTTTCTACCAGTTCCATTTCTTTTCCGTTCAGCAATAATTTGGCAAACGGACTTGCTTCATAGTTGAAAGTATTAAACTGAATCGTATAATTGCCCGGCTCTGTATTGGAGAACGGGATAGACGTAGTAGAGCCTACTGCAATCGTATTGTCTTCCCAGCCAAAAGTTAGCTCGTTGCCGTGCTCCCCTACTTTCGGAGTTTTGATATACGCTTTCATCTTCTGCGAAAAGTCTCCCGATACGCTATAATGATACATCGATTGCCTGTCCATCCGGTACTCCTGCCCTTCTTCATCTACCAGGGTCAGATAAGGAAAGTCCGGGCGTGCCAACGTAAGTTCCGTTTCCTGTTCCGTCGTAGTAAAGTGAATATTCTGAAGGATATACTTCAATGTCGCCTTTCCGTTAGGAATATTAGCATAATAAGGAATATAAATCTTTCCGGTATAGTCGCTTCCACTTGTCTTTGTTCGGATCACCGTTTCAGAGACCTGTTCTTCTCCATAGAAAAGCTGCGCTTTCAAAGTAGAAAGAGGAACGTCTACATCCGAAGCCTTGATCGTAAACGGAAGGCTGTCGCCGAAAAGGGCATCCGCATTCTCCGCCTTGATCTCCATACTCGGATTACCGGGAAGGAACTCGTCATCATTACAGGAATTCATGGATAAGATTCCCGCCAATGCCAATGTTATATAGATACTTTTTTTCATTGTCTTTATACTTTTAAGGTTCTTACTTTGACTTTGCCCAACGGTATGAAGTTACTGATTTACCGGGAACGTCATAAGCAAAATGACGTTGGCCGTCGCTGACAGTTATCTTCTTCGACTTCTCATTGTTGTTTATCAGAACAAAGGCATACGTTCCGTCCGTATTTTCGAAAGCAGAACAGGTAATACCGTTGTCCGTATAACCGGTAGTGGCGATACGCACAGCTCCCGGCTTCACAACACTTGAAAGATGAGCAATGATATAGTAGTGAGAGTTACGTATGATTGTCTTATAATCACTGTTATTGATATCTACCGCACCATAGCAAGTCTGACAACCACCTTCACGATTCGGACCACGGTCGTTATCGAGCATCAGATTCCAGACAATTACGCCCTTACACCAATTATTGATTGTTCCCAATGCTACCTCTTCCATATCTTCCATCAGACGCTTCGACAAGTCACGTCCGCTGTTCCATGTGCCGATAGAAGTTTCTGTAAACAGAAGTTCTTTCTCAGGATATGCCTGATGTATATTCAGCAATTCTTCACGGTTGCCGCCATAGTTATGGTAAGCAGCACCTGCCAGATACTGAGAAGCAGCAGCATCTTCGTAAATCTTGCCCGGATAGTTCTTCTGCGATTCGATATTGTCATAATTGTAGTTATGGTCGAAAGCATAAATCTTGGTAGACAGTCCGGCAGCTTTCATCTGAGGACCGAGCGCTGTTTTCACGAAGTCTCTTTGTTCTTCCCATTCCATATAGAGCGAAGCGGAGTTGCCACGGTTCAAAGGTTCATTTTGCGGAGTTACTGCATAAATGTCAATGCCTTCGGCTTTAAATGCCTGTATCCATTTCACAAAATAAGTAGCATAATCCTGATAATAATCCGGGTTCAATTGTCCGTTCGTCCACGAATCCAATGGTGTACGGTCTGTCAGGCTTTTCACTTTCATCCATTTCGGACAGGTCCAAGGAGCGGCAATTACCTTGATAGAAGGGTTAATGGCCAGAATCTCTTTCAGGATCGGAAGGATATAGTCCTTTTCTTCGCTCTGCAAAGCAAAGTTTTCGATCCCTTTCGTATCACAGCAGGTATATTCGCTTAACGAGAAGTCCGAACAACCGATGGAAATACGGATGTAACTGAATCCGAAACCATCTTTGTCGGAGAATGTTTCCGTCAGGAAAGCATGACGGTCAGCCGGTTTCATCAGTAACAGGTTGTAACAGGTAGAACCTGTGATAGCTGCTCCGAAACCATCCATCGTCTGGTACTGTTCCGCAGGATTCAAAGTTATTGTGGTCGGAGCCAGATTGTCTTTCGGGCTGAAGTTAACCGCATCACGGGTCAAATCACGGGTCAGACTGCTGGTTGTCGTATAAATGGCTACATCTCCGGTGGGGACAGGTACTACCGGTTTTTCCGCATCATCACTATTGCTACAAGCCGCTAATATGGTGAAGCATCCTAAAAAGGTCAGTGCTATATTTCTCATGTTTATCATAATCGTTAGTTTCTTTTTCTATTTAAATACATTATAAGCGATGTTGTCTCCGGCTCTATCAATATCCGGGGTTCTGTTCAATCTTGTCATTGGCATCGATTACCGATTGTGGGATAGGCAGGCGATAAGAGTTCTTATCAAAGGCGTAAACCTGTGACTTGCGACCTGAATCTTTCGCATATACGGCGTTCATCACCTCTTCTACCTTATCCAGACGAACCAGATCAAACCAGCGTTGTCCTTCGAATGCCAGTTCCAGCCGACGTTCGTTGAGCAATGCGGTAATCATCGCATCCCGGTCTTTACGTACGGATGAAGACAATTCGCCCAATCCGGCACGTTCACGTACTTCGTCGATGATCTTAGCTGCCGCTTCCAGATCCGGCGTATCCTGCATGATCAATGCTTCTGCCTTCAATAACAGCACATCAGCATAGCGGTATTTAATAATGCTGCTATTAGCCGAACGGCATTTGTACATGAAAGGATAATTGTCCGACGGATAATAGTTGCTCCAATTACAATCATAGTAAACTACGGATTCCTGAAAGCGAATCTGATCTCCTTCTTTCTTGAAAGCATTGATCAAATCACGTGACGGAGTTACCCATTTTGCCCAAGTGAAGTTATTATTCCAGTTTACAAGGTCACGTCCGAACATCCATGTACACCAGTTACCCGAACCGGGAGTAAACTGAGCTTCCAGTATAGATTCTTTAGTATTACGGACTTTTGCATCCGTTCCGGCAGCATTCATGCCGAACAAATCGCTAAAATCCTTCACAAGCTCAAAACCATCAGCCTTCACCTCGTCACAGTAACGGATTACTTTTGAATAGTCACGCAACGGTTTCTCTGCATAGATCTTTGCAAGAAGAGTACGGGCTACGGATTTTGTAAACAGAGTTTTGTTGCCTGCCGTATTATCCGGCGCATGCTGGATGGCAGCCAGCAAATCTTTCTCTATCTGCTGATAAGCTTCCAGTTCTGTGTTTTGTGCCGGGAAATATTGTTCATACACATCTTCGATATTTTCTGAAGTAATATCATCAGCTACCGTTGTAATAACCGGGAAATCCCCCCACAGACGTACCATATCGAACATGACCATGGCACGGAATATCATTGCTTCCGCCTTATACTGCGCACGTTCGGCAGTAGTCAAAGAGTTATCGGTCACCAAGTCAATATTACATATCAATTTATTGGCACGGGCAACGTCTTCCAGATAACGGTTCCAGTCACGTTCGAGCACAGAGTTGGAACCTTCGATGGAATTGTTCTCAAACGGAAGTACCTCAGCTCCCGTAGTTCCTGCGTACGCATTATCCGCATGCGAATCTGATATGAGCAACAAGTCCACATACCAGTGTTCCTGACGGTCGCGCATTTGATTGTAGATAGTCGTCAGGTGACTTTCTACAGCCGCTTTATCTTTAAATACCACCTTTGTACCGGTATCCGTCACACCTTCGGTCACATCCGAATAAGTATCGATCGGATCGTAATTCAGTGAGCAGGAAGAAAGTCCGAACAGCAAACCGGAAGTGAGTCCATAAAATATATATCTTAGTTTCATAGTCTTTCCTTTCATTAGAATTCAACATTAATACCAAACACGTATGATCTAGAATGCGGGTATGTACCCCAGTCGATGCCTTGCACCGTACCGCTGTTGCCCCATTGGTTTACTTCCGGGTCCATGCCGGAGTAGCTTGTCCATGTCAGCAGATTGGTAGCGGTAAAGTAAGGTTGCAGACGGGTGATTCCCCATTTCTGCAGTAATTTGCCCTTAAAGTTGTACGACAAGGAAACGTCTTTCAATCTCAGGTAACTGCCATCTTCAATAAAGTAAGTAGAGTTCAGCAACTTGAAATTAGCTTTCGGCACATTGGTTATCTGTCCAGGTATCTTCCAGCGGTTCAGTACTTTGGTAGACTGATTCTTTCCATCGTACATCCCTTCTGTTTCTATACGGGAAGCATTGAAGATATCATTTCCGTAAGAGCCTTGGATAAACACACTCAAATTAAATCCTTTCCATGAGAAAGTGTTGGTCAGACCATAAGTAAAGTCCGGATTCGGGTCGCCGATATAAGTACGGTCGGAAGTCGAGATTTTACCATCACCACTCAGGTCACGATACATTAATTCACCAGTCTCAGGATCTACACCGTCACTGATATATCCGTAAAAGCCTCCTAAAGCACGTCCCGGCTCATTACGCACTACATAATCGTTGACTACATCCGCAGTTTTGGCATCATAGTACACTTTCTGCAATTCAAGTTTCGTCAATTTGTTCCGGTTGAAGGAAATATTGAAGTCCGTATCCCAGGTAAATGCTCCCCCCCGGAAGTTCTTCGAACTAATGGTAAGCTCAAAACCTTTATTAGTCATTTCACCTTCATTACGGGCGATAGAAGTAGCTGCAGCAGCACCGGCAGGCAGTGATACGTTCATCAGCATGTTCTTGGTCTTCTTGTAATAGTAGTCCATGTTAAAAGTCAAACGTCCATTCAATACTGTCAGGTCCAGACCAATATTGGTCTGAGTAGTCGTTTCCCAAGTAAGGTCAGACGTCCGTAAATTGGCCTGGCTGATAGTCGGTACCGCATTCGCATAATCTGTTGTATCACCTTCAGCCGCTACCTTAAACCATTCAATACGACCGATATTATAACGTTGCAAATAAGCATAGTCACCAATACCAGACTGATTACCTGTCTGTCCCCAGCCTCCACGTATTTTAAAATCATCAATCCACGTCAGATCAGCCATAAACTTCTCGGAAGATACACGCCAGGCAGCTGAGAACGATGGGAATACCCCCCAACGATGATCAGGATGCAACTTAGAAGAACCGTCGGCACGCAGGTTAGCCGTCAACAGGTACTTACTATCAAAATTGTAAGCTACACGTCCGAAAAATGACATAATTCCCCATTGAGAAGCACCTGTACCGGTATTATCCCAGGCAATCTTGTTTGCGGCATTCAAGGTCTGTATCAGATCATTGCGGTAGTGTGAACCGTTTATCCAACTGTTAGAGTAGTCTGAATCCGTCCACGATGACCCTGCCATTACCTCCAGGCCATGTCTCTTGAAGTTCTTATTGTAAGTAAATACATTGTCGAATGTCAATACCGTATTCATATTCCGGTTGTCGGAGGCTTCACCATACTGGTTACGTCCCCAGGCAGTAGAAATCGGATCAAGAAAAGTAGTATTTACAGCATTGCGACGGTCAAGTGTTAGAGTTGATTTAAACTTCAACTCCGGCAGCAAGGTAAGCAACACGTTGCCCGATGCCAGCAAACGGTTTTCCTTATCTTTATTATTCTTTGCACGTGCCATGTTCTCCAACGGGTTGGTGATATTTCCAACTCCATAGAAGTTATTGTAATACTGGTTCGGATTTAAAGCATCCCAGATCGGAGCATATGTCGGCGTATTGATAACAGCCAATACAACGCCACCACGATTCGCTCCTGTTCCCATCGCTCCCCCTCCGTTACTGGTATAGTCCGAGTAGGAGATATTAGCACTTACTGTCAACCAGCTACGAATCTGATTTTCAAGATTCACCCGGAAATTATAACGCTTGTAATAAGAGATATCCAGTATTCCCTTTTCATCGAGATATCCGGCAGAAAGATAGTATTTCATCTTTTCATTACCGTTAGATACTGCTACCTGATAATTTTGCATCTTTCCGGTCTTATATGTTTCGTCAAACCAATCAGTACGGTCGGGCAGTCCATCAGGCAAGGATACCAGTCCGATTTCATCCTGTAACTCTTTATACTGCGCAGCATTCAGAGATTCTACCTTATCCGCCACCTTGTTCAAGCCAAACTGTGCTGTCAGAGATACTTTTGCCTTTCCGGTCGCTCCGGCCTTTGTTGTAATCAGAATTACACCATTGGCAGCACGCGAACCATAAATAGAAGCCGAAGAGGCATCTTTCAGAATCTGCATGCTTTCAATATCATTCGGAGATAAAAACTTAATGTTATCCACAGGAACACCATCCACTACATATAGCGGATCGTTACTTCCGTTCATAGAAGTAGTACCACGCACACGGATAGACATCTCTCCTCCCGGCGTACCGCTAGGCTGAATTACGGAGATACCGGCTGCCTTACCCTGAATAGCCTGTCCGGCAGAAACGATGGGACGTACATCAAGATCTTTAGTAGACACAGTGGAAATGGCTGTCGTAACATCTTTACGTTTTACCGAACCATAGCCGATCACAACTACTTCTTCAAGTACTTCATTGTCTTCCTGAAGTGTAACTTTCATCTGTCGGGATGCTTTCTGTTCCTGCGATTTATATCCTACATAAGAGAATATTAAAGTAGCATTGGACTGGACCGTCAATGTAAAGTTACCGTCTAAATCAGTTATCGCTCCGTTAGTTGTCCCCTTTTCCTGTACACTTACACCGATAAGCGGTTCTTTCTGTGCATCCAGCACCTGACCGGATGCAGTAAATTGTTGTGCGGATGCACTCAGAGAAAAAAATACTGCTAAGATAGCAAAGAGAATCTTGCGACTCCCCGAAAGGATTTTTCGCCTGTTCTTTTTCATGCGTATTAATTTTAAAGTTTATAATTAAGGTATGTGCTTGACAGGACTTTCGCCACTATTTCAGAAGCACAGGTCAAAAGTATAAAGAAACTGAAGTGATTTGACAATGAGGGTATAATAAGTGGATTATACAAACATACAAACCACTAATAAACAGCAAGTTAATATCAACCAAAGAGGCCTAAAAAGTGGATAGGTTACAACATCGATCAACGTATTTTCCGAACTAAATCTTCGAAATCTTCTCTGGAACCACGAGCTTTGTTTTTTACTTTCGCCCGATAATTATAAATTGTATTCACCGAATAACGGAGAAACTCTGCTATTTGTGAACTATCTTCAATACCAAGACGTATTAATGCAAAAATTCTCAGTTCGGTATTCAATAATTCATCTTTCTTCAGAATGATTTGTTCATTGTCTTGCAACAATGCATTGAACTTCTTCACAAAATCGGGAAATAAATGCAGGAAAGCAGTATCAAAGTTGGCATATAGTTCTTCCAATTCCTCATCAAGGGCATCCTGTGAGCGGGTGATTTTAAGTAATTCTGCTATCTGACCAGCAGATACTTTCTTATTTACCATACGACGATATGCATCGAGCCGATTGATATAAGTAGAGCAGAGTTTAATAAAACGGGCAATATATTCTTCCTTAATCTGGTTAGATTCAGACAGTTCTGCATTGGTAGATGTCAAACAGGCATTCATTTGCTGTAATTCTTCATTCAATTGATTCAATTGATGATTGGCTGTCTGCAGATGATTCCTTGCAACAGCCAATTTCTTCATCTGCCGGTATATATAGCCCAACGCACCAATCAGCAGCACCAGCAATGCCGTAATCAGCACTAAATACTGCTGAAGGCGGTCGTTCTGTTTCTCAATCATCGCCTGATAAGTTTTATCAATCAAAGAAAGCACATCGGCACTCTGCCAACTTCGAAGACGAGCATTATAGAATTTGGTAGCATTCCACGAGAAACGCATATATTGGTAAGCTCTCTCCATATCGCCATTCTCATAGAGCAACTGAGCCAACATCCACAAAGAAGCATGATCTTTAATAGCAGAACGAATATCAGAGATAGCAGAAAGGCAAAGATTCTGTTTCTCTCTTATTTTATCTCCAAGATATTTATAAATAAGTGAGCGATGGTAAGTTACAAGTGCATATTGAGGCGTATCGGGCTCTGCTGCCATCAGGCGACGGTCGTTTATCTCCAAGGCCTCATCATACTTGTGCCGGTCACGAAACAACGTTTCGCGCATGACCATAAATTCTTCCGATTGAGGAGATAATATCGCATATAATGAATCTTTATATGCTGACGATATTTCCCGATAATAAGCAGATAACGTCTGATCTTGTGTATAAAATCCCATCTCACCATACACATGATCGAAACATGTATAATAATCAAGTATCAGATGTGAAGTTACCTTCTGTCGGTCTACTGACTTCAGGACATCAATTGATTCGGTATACATACCCGTAGAAGAAAGCAAAAGAGAAAGTTGCAGCTTACTTTCTATTTCCCGGTCAGTATCTCCCAGATTACCCGCAATACGAACATTCTCATTTAAATAGTAAATAGCGGAATCGCAAATAAAAGCTTTATATTCCTTATAGATCTGATTATTCAGATTATAGCGTTCTATGGAATTAGGAGCCACGTCTCCGGCAAGCTCTTTCAGATGCCGTATCCGCGATTCGCGCTGTACCACATAAGTGTCATGTGCTAGGATTGTCTGATCAAGGACATGCAATAGTGAATCAAGAGTTTCATCAGCCCATGAAAAAATCGGAAAAGAAGCAAACAGCAACAACAGCAAACATTTATTTTTCATTAGAGTATTAAAGTTTTGTAGGAAATATGACATTCTTCACTCAAGGTATCACTTATAAATCAACGTCGACAAATATTCCTCCGCAAACATCTCATTGGCAACCTCCAGCAGTTGTTCTGCCGTCAACGCCTCAATACGATGGAACACTGATTCTGACGATTCGTACTTATGATAGTGCAGATATGTTTTCGCCATACCCAGCGCATTATTCTCGAAATTATCAGACGCCACGCCGATCTGGCCTATCAGTTGCTTCTTCGCTGCCGCCAGCTGAGAAGATGTCATCTTCACATCCCGCATTCGCTTCAGTTCTTTATAAGTCAGTTTCAGACAGGTATCCATATCTTCGATATCCGTACCGAAATAGATACAGAAAGCTCCTGTATCGGTATAAGAAGTCAGATTGGACTCTACATTATATACCAATCCCCTCCGCTCGCGAAGCGATACATTCAGCTTACTGTTCATGCCCGGACCGCCAAGCACATTATTCAGCAGATAAAGTGCCGTACGCTTATCATCATACGCATTGTATCCCCGGCTACCAATCATTACATGCGCCTGATGAGTATCTTTAGGCACTACCAACCGTTCGGGCACATAAAGAGGAGGAGGCATACGCTGATTATCCACCGTCACTGCCGGGATATCGGACAAATGCTTTTCCGCCAGACGGATAATCTTCTTGAAATCATATTGTCCCTGAACAAAGAATACCATATTCCCCGGTTGATAAAAGCGACGGGTAAACGAGAGAACATCCTCCGTACGGAAACTCCGCAGCAGTTCCGGCTTACCGAGAATGTTCCTTCCCAACGGATGGTTACGGAAAATCATATCTTCAAAATCATCGAAGATCAACTCCGAAGGATTATCCTCATAAGACTGGATTTCGTCAATGATCACTTCCGTCTCCTTTTCTATTTCATGCTGCGGGAAAGTAGAATGGAATACAATATCTCCGAGCAATTCGAGTGCACGTTCCAGATGCCCGGTCAGGAAGGCGGCATAGACAACCGTCTCCTCTTTATTCGTATAGGCATTCAGATCGCCGCCCACATTCTCCATGCGGTTAAGGATATGCCACGCTTTCCGCTTCTCCGTCCCTTTAAAAATAAGATGTTCCACGAAATGAGCCATCCCCTGCTCATCCTCAGCCTCATCGCGCGTTCCGGCATCGATGGCAAAACCACAATAAGCTACTTTCGAGAGAGTCGGTTCATGAATTATGCGCAGGCCATTCGGCAATGTATATTCGTTGTAATGCATTGTTTTCTACTTCCTTATTGAATTAATGCCGCAAAAATACAATAAAACTTATTGTCGTTTATAGAAAATTGCAGATATTTGTAGACTATATTAGCAACAACGTGTATGAAAAAGATAGGAATATTCTGTTCTGCCTCAGAAAACATTGACAAAATGTACTTTGACAGTGCCCGTCAAATCGGAGAATGGATGGGAAAAGCAGGCAAAACGTTGATTTATGGAGGAGCCAATCTCGGACTGATGGAATGCGTAGCCCGCGCCGTGAAAGAGAATGGAGGTACGGTCATCGGAGTAGTTCCTGCCAAACTGGAAGAAAAAGGTAGTGTGAGCACATTACTGGACGAGGTGATTCATACCCGTAACCTGAGCGACCGGAAAGATGTGATAACAGAGAAGTCGGAAATATTGGTCGCATTGCCCGGTGGTGTAGGTACACTCGACGAGATTTTCCACGTCATAGCCGCCGCCTCTATCGGATATCATCAGAAAAAGGTGATCTTCTATAACGAATACGGTTTTTACAATGAACTTCTGGCTGCACTTAAGACGTTAGAGGATAAGGGCTTCGCCCGACAATCTTTCTCTACCTATTATGAAACAGCAAACAATCTGGATGAATTAAAAGAAAAAATAAACTGATTATATGATAGACTCCATCAAACAACTCTTGCAACAAGAGGCACAAGCAGTGCTCAATATCCCTGTAACAGACGCTTACGAGAAAGCGGTACAACTGATTGTAGAACAGATACATCAGAAAAAAGGGAAATTAGTAACTTCCGGCATGGGAAAAGCCGGACAGATTGCCATGAACATCGCCACCACCTTCTGCTCCACCGGCATTCCATCGGTCTTCCTGCACCCCAGCGAAGCGCAGCACGGCGACCTCGGCATCTTACAAAAAAACGATTTGCTCCTGCTTATCTCCAACTCCGGCAAAACACGCGAAATCGTGGAACTGACCCGACTGGCACATAATCTGGACCCGGAACTGAAGTTTATCGTTATCACCGGAAATCCCGACAGCCCGCTGGCCAACGAATCAAACGTCTGTCTGAGCACCGGTAAACCTGCCGAAGTTTGTACGTTAGGCATGACTCCTACTACATCGACTACCGCCATGACCGTCATCGGTGACATACTGGTAGTACAGACAATGAAGAAGACAGGATTCACCATCGAAGAATACTCAAAACGCCACCACGGTGGTTATTTGGGCGAAAAATCAAGATCGCTATGCGAAAAGTAATCGGTATCGGAGAAACAATCCTCGATATCATCTTTCGGGGAAACCAGCCTTCCGCAGCCGTACCGGGAGGCTCTGTATTCAACGGCATCGTATCCCTCGGACGAATGGGGATCAAGGTAGGTTTTATCAGTGAAACAGGTAATGACCGGGTAGGAAATATCATTCTGCAATTCATGCGTGAAAATAATATTCCGACGGATCACGTAAATGTCTTCCCGGATGGTAAATCACCTGTATCACTGGCATTCCTCAATGAACAGAGCGATGCCGAATATATCTTCTATAAGGATTATCCCAAACAACGTCTGGATGTGCTTTATCCTAAGTTAGAGGAAGACGATATCGTCATGGTAGGCTCTTACTATGCGCTCAACCCGGTACTCAGGGAGAAGATTCTGGAACTGCTGGACCAGGCACGCGAGAAGAAAGCAATCATCTATTACGACCCGAACTTCCGCTCTTCACATAAGAACGAAGCAATGAAACTAGCTCCTACGATTATCGAGAATCTGGAGTACGCCGATATTGTACGGGGATCGCTGGAAGATTTCTTCTATATGTATGGCTTGCAAGATGTGGACAAGATATATAAAGACAAGATTAAATTCTACTGCCCGCGGTTTATATGCACGGCCGGTGGGGACAAAGTATCACTTCGTACCAATCTGGTCAGCAAAGAATATCCGATAGAACCGCTGGAAGCAGTCAGCACCATCGGTGCCGGAGATAATTTCAATGCGGGATTGATCTACGGATTGCTTAAATATGATGTACGATACCGCGACCTTAATAATCTGAATGAAGAAGTCTGGGACAAAGTAGTTCAGTGCGGGAAAGACTTTGCCGCCGAAGTATGCCGCAGTTTCAGTAATTCGGTATCGGTGGAGTTCGCCGGACAGTACGCATCGAAGTAATTACGGATACAACCATCCCCTAAATTACTATTAACTTTGGCTAATAATCGCAAAGGAATTACCACATCTAGCGGTAATTCCTATCTTTGCAGTACATGATTCATCAGACAAAGAAACTATGTACAGAAACCTGTTAAACTGGCTGACCATCCTACTGGTACTTCCGTCATGTTCCGGCACTTCGCCCACTATATCCGTAGTGTGTGAAGAGAACAATGTGGGAAACGCCATTATCAAATGGGAAACAGCCCCTATACTGAAAGGACAGGTAAAAGTATATGCTTCCACTTCTCCCGACTTCATTCCCGAAGAAAATCCCGTAGCCACCATCAACATTGAAAAAGGGAAAAAGACCATCGTGACCAATGATCCGTCTCAGCGCTATTACTACCTGATGGTATTCAACAACAGATACCGAGTGAGGGTAGCTGCCCGTAACGTCAATATTCCCGGCATTCAGAACTTCCGTGACCTGGGAGGATACAAGTCTGCAGAAACAGGCAAAGATACCCGCTGGGGAATGCTGTACCGTTCTGCACAGATTGACAGCATTCCATTCTGCTCCCGCCGGGAATTGAAAAACATGGGCATAAGGACTATCATCGATTTGCGTTCGGAAGAAGAACGCCATAACTATCCACAGTTTCATGATGAAGACTTTAACGTCCTGCACCTCCCCATTGCAACAGGAAACATGGAACACATCCTGCAAGACATACGTGATAAGAAAATAGAAACGGATACGATCTATCGTTTAGTAGAGCGGATGAACCGTCAACTGGTCACCAACTACCGCAAGGAATACAAAGAACTGTTCACACTCCTGCTCGACCGCAACAATTACCCCGTCGTCATCCACTGTACTTCAGGCAAAGGACGTACGGGCATTGTTTCAGCACTGGTACTTGCCGCTTTGGGAGTCAATGAAGAAGCCATCATGAAAGACTATCGCCTGAGTAATGACTATTTCAACATCCCCAAAGCCTCCAGATACGCGTATAAACTCCCTATCAACTCGCAGGAAGCCATCACTACAATCTACTCTGCCAAGGAAGACTTCCTGAATGCAGCCAAAGAACAGATTGATGCGGAATACGGCAGCGTACAGGCATATCTGAAAAAAGGAATAGGACTCTCGGCAGAAGAAATCGAACGGTTGCGCAGCATTTTATTAATAGATAATGGTTAATGGAAAATGGAGAATGCTATGCAGGCAGCAATAATTATCCATTATCCATTATTCATTATTCATTATTTTTCTCTATCTTTGCGCCCGAAATAAAAGATATACAGAGATTTAATGAAGACATTTGAAGAGCTTGGCGTTTCTCCGGAGATACGTAAAGCAATTGAAGAGATGGGATATGAGAATCCCATGCCGGTACAAGAGGAAGTGATTCCGTACCTTTTAGGAGAAAATAATGATGTAGTAGCTCTTGCACAAACTGGAACAGGTAAAACAGCCGCATTCGGCCTGCCTCTGCTCCAACAGATTGACGTAAAGAACAGGGTTCCCCAGTCACTAATACTTTGCCCCACCCGTGAGCTATGCCTCCAGATAGCGGGCGATCTGAACGATTACTCAAAATACATTGACGGACTGAAAGTACTGCCAGTTTACGGCGGTTCTTCCATCGACAGCCAGATACGCAGCCTGAAACGCGGCGTACATATCATCGTGGCAACACCGGGACGACTGCTCGACCTGATGGAGCGCAAAACCGTATCTTTATCGACCGTTCACAACATAGTGATGGACGAAGCGGACGAAATGCTGAATATGGGATTCACCGACAGCATCAACGCTATCCTTGCCGATGTCCCCAAAGAACGGAACACCTTGCTCTTCTCGGCAACCATGAGCCCCGAAATCGCCCGCATCTCCAAGAACTACTTGCAGAATGCCAAGGAGATTACCATCGGACGCAAGAACGAAAGTACAAGCAACGTGAAACACGTAGCTTATACCGTACAAGCCAAAGACAAATATGCAGCCCTGAAACGCATTGTTGACTATTACCCGCAAATATATGGTATCATTTTCTGCCGTACCCGTAAAGAAACGCAGGAAATAGCCGATAAATTGATGCAGGAAGGCTATAACGCAGATTCACTGCACGGAGAACTGTCACAGGCTCAGCGCGATGCCGTGATGCAGAAATTCCGCATCCGCAACCTGCAATTACTGGTTGCTACGGACGTTGCCGCGCGCGGACTGGACGTAGACGACCTGACACACGTGATCAACTACGGCCTGCCCGATGATACGGAAAGCTACACACATCGTAGCGGACGTACCGGACGTGCCGGAAAGACAGGTACTTCCATCGCTATCATCAACCTGCGCGAAAAAGGAAAGCTGCGTGAGATAGAGCGCATCATCGGCAAGAAGTTTATTGCCGGAGAAATGCCGACAGGGAAGCAGATCTGCGAAAAACAGCTTATCAAAGTGATTGATGAACTGGAAAAGGTGAAGGTAAACGAAGAAGAAATCACGGACTTCATGCCGGAGATTTATCGTAAGCTGGAATGGTTGAGCAAAGAGGATCTGATCAAACGCATGGTATCGCATGAGTTCAATCGTTTTCTGGACTACTACCGCGACCGTGAAGAGATCGAGACTCCGACCGACAGCCGCGAACGTAACACACGTGACAGCCGTGAAAGAGGCAGCCGCAAGGCAGCGCCGGGTTTCACCCGCTTATTCATCAATCTGGGAAAAATGGACAGTTTCTTCCCAAGCGAACTGATCAGCTTACTGAACAGCAATACACGCGGACGAATCGAGTTGGGACGCATTGACTTAATGAAAAATTTCTCCTTCTTCGAAGTAGAAGAGAAAGAAGCACAAAACGTAGTGAAGGCGTTGAACCGCGCTAACTGGAACGGCCGCAAAGTATCTGTAGAAGTTGCCGGTGAGGAAGCAGGAGAAGGCCGGAGAGGCAGTGGTTCTGCCGAACGCAGAGGAGGAAAACGTCCTTTCGGAAATTCCTCCGAAAAGCGTGGTGACAGTAGCCGCAACTCACGTTCCGAAAGATCGGACAGAGCACCGCGAGCTGACAGAGCGACTAAAGGCAGTGACAAGACCGACAAGAAAAAAAGAAGCGACAAGCCCAGCCGCGAAGAACGGGGTTACGGAGCACGTGGTCCTAAAAAGACAGACGACTGGCAACAGTTCTTTAAAGATAAAGAGCCTGACTTCAGCGAGGAAGGATGGGCACGCAGAAAGCCGAAAAAGAAGTAACAGGCAAAACAGGCTGCAAACCTCTCAAAAGTTTGCAGCCTGTTTCTTATATACAAGCTACCGAAAAGCCTTCCGAAGCAAGGCATTATCGGATAAAATGTTGTCATATTATACTATATCAGCACAACAAATGCAGTATAAGGTAAGATATTCTCATTGGTCTAAGTTTTAATTCATTTATTGTAAGGATACAAATATACAACATTAAAAGCCGTTTGTCAAGTCTTCAGGAGTTTTATACGTTCATAGTTCCTCCTCCTTCCTCAGAAGCATCATGAACATCCTTCGTCTTGATATTCCTGTACTGCTTGGGCGTCATCTCGAACTTCTGGGCAAATGCTTTATAGAAAGTCCCCCTGTTCGAGAATCCGGTTTTATCCATAATCTCTTCAATGGAAAGTTGCGTTGTCAGCAACAAGCGTTCTACAATCGTCAGGCGATACTCTCTGATGATATCGGCAGGAGTCTTCTCCGTGACATTTTTCAGCTTCCGATAGAACTGTCGGGTACTGTATCCTAATGAACTACTCAACAATTCCACTGATAAATCCGTATTCTGTATATGACTATCAATAATCTGCATCATCTTCTCGAAGAAGGATTTATCCTCTTTATGCAGAAAATGACCATCATCCAGTTCAAAAGCACTTAGAACAGAGCTATAATACTCTTTCAGGTCCTCTTCACGCTGTAACAGCCTTCTAACGACTTTCTCCAGATATTCCACATTGAAAGGTTTCGTGATATATGCTTCCGCACCGGATTCAATTCCTCTCGTCTGCTCGTCGATATTATTCAGTGCCGAAAGCAGTATTAACGGGATACGGCTCAACAGTTTATCCGACTTTATCTTTTTGGCAAACGACATTCCATCCATACCGGGCATCATTACATCCGAAATAATCAAATCCGGTAACTGGATACCCAACTGCTTCAAGGCTTCCTCTGCGCTGCCTAAAGAGACAACATTGTATGCCCCGACAAATATCTCCGTAACAAACCATAACATAGAAGGGTCATCGTCAATAATCATAATCGTCTGCTTGTTCTTATCAAATTCAACCGACGAATTCTTGAGTTCAACTGCTTGCTCATCTGATGACAAAACCAATTCTTCAGCTACTTTTTCATCTTCATTATCCACCGTAACCTCCATAACAGGCAGCCATACATCAAAAGTAGTCACCTCATTAGGAATACTGGATACCTGAATCTGTCCATTCAACAGATTTACCATACTGTGACAAATGGCCAGTCCCAATCCATTTCGCGGAGAAATCCCATTCTTGTTCTGTACTTCGAAATTATCCAGAATCTTATAACGGTCGAATATTTTCGTGAGATCAGCCTCCTTGATTCCTTTTCCCGTATTAGATACCCGAATGCAAAGTTGTTCTCCTTCAATACGCAGCTCTACCGTAATGGAACCATTCTCCGGAGTATATTTGAAAGCGTTAGAAATCAGGTTATTTACAATTTTACTCAGACAGCTGACATCCGTATTCCAAAAAACTCCATCTTCTATCTGCAATCGATAGTTCAGTTTCCGGCTTTCCGCCAGCTCTCCGAATGATTCGGCAATAGTCCGTATCTGTTCTGTGACAGGAACATGTTTTATCTTCAAAATCTTGTTCCCCGTCTCCAGTCGGCGGAACTCAATCAGTTCCAATATCAGCGCATTCAGTTTCAACGCATTCTGCTGAATCATGGAAGCATACTTCCGGACATAACTGTCTACCCGGCTATAGGAAAGGATTTTTTCACACGGACCGTTGATCAATGTCAACGGAGTACAAAATTCATGGGTAATGTTAGTAAAGAAACGCAATTTCGATTCATACAGTTCTTCGCGCTGCTGGCGGTTCATTTCCTCGATCATAACATTCCGCTTTCTGCGATAACGTTTTATCACCATCCGGATAGCTCCTGCAATTACCCCGGCTAATAATAAGAAATAGACAATATAAGCACAAGTAGTCATATACCAGGGAGGAGTGATACGGATCAATAATGAATAAGGTTCACTCTCTTTCCCTGTTATATTACTTCGGTACTTCACCAGCAAGGTGTATTCTCCAGGAGATAGATTAGAGAAAACCGCCACCGTAGACAATCCGTTCTCAATCCAACTATCGCTCAAACCGTCTATCTTATAAGAGTAAGTATAATTGTTCCCGTTAATGTAATCGACAGCAATAAATGAAAGGTTAAAGAAGTTCTGACTATAGTCCAGCACCAAAGTTTCTTGCTTCGTAGCACCTTGCAGGAAATCATAAATATTGCACTCTTTACCAAAAATAGAGAGGCGGTTGAAATGCAAAGGAGGCATGTATTCTTCCGAAAGTTGATCATTCTCGCTAATCGTAATGAATCCGTTCGTACCACCAAAAAATAATGTCCCCGTCTGCTGATCCTTGAAGAAAGCACCGTCACTAAACTCAATCACTTCCAGGTCGCCCTGCTGCCGATACGTCTGAACTGTGTTTTCGCGGACATTAAACCTCACCAACCCTTGATTGGTGCTAAGCCACAAGTTATTGTCCCTTCCTTCCAATATGCCGTGAATCGTATTGTTGGGAAAGCCGTCAGTCTCGTTATATACCCTATATTCGCCCTGATAAAGCCGGGTCAATCCGAAACTCGTTCCAAACCAGTATCCTTCGTCATTCTTATGAATGGCAAAAATATCATTTACAGTCTGATTCTTCACTACATCGTCAATGCGGCAGGGAGTTAGTTGATTGGTATGCGTATTCATTTTATACGCACCATATCCACGGTTACCAAACCAAATAACCGAATCATTCTCCTGAAAAGAGACAAAGAAATAATTGGAGTTTCTCTTTCCGCCATCCAGTGTAAAGCGACGGGCAGACTTCACTTTAGGTAAAAGTGAAGTAGCATCCAGAATGATTTTCACAATACCTTCACCGGCAGAAACCACCCATAACGTACTATCATTCGTCTCACGGACAGAATGTACATACTTCACCATCTTGCCATCTGCCATGACCGGAAATTCCTGTATCCGCTTTTGTGAATAGGAGTAGTAATTAAGTCCGCTCTCCGTTCCAATCCATAAGAGTTTCCTCCGGCTGGGAGCAAAACTATACACCGAGTTGTCCATCAACGGACTATTACTTGCCAGGATCCTTTCTGCCCGAGGCAAAGTTTCCATATCAGGATGGAAATCAAACATCTTTAATATTCCCCCTCCCTTCGTACCTATCCACAATGTCTGATCCTGATCCTGATATAGAGCACGAACCGGATTATCTACCCGATACTCCGGTACATCCAACATGATGTTGTCAATAGAAAACTCATCTGTAAAATACATATAAAGCCCTTGACCGTCAGCGCCCACCCAGATTATATCCTGAAACCGGTCTTTCATAAGACAAAAGATACCGGACTGAACATTTATGGACTGGAGGCTATATTTTACCTTTGAATCCGGCATATACTTTAATTGGACTAATCCACTACTCTTAAAGCCGATAAAATAATCAGTTTTCTGTTTTATAATGGAAGAAACCTCACCCCGACGAAGTATCTCTTCCTCCATATCTGCTATAAAATACGCTTTATGATTATTCAGATCGTATTCATAAAGTGCATAAGTATTGTCTATGAAATAGAGAAAATCGCCATCTACAAACGTCCACAACAACTTTTCCGAATGATTCAGGCAATTACTGGGAACCAGCTTCACTTGATTTCCGTTTTTCTCTATTATATAACTCCGGTTATCATTATCTGAAGAGAATATCCAAAGTACTCCAAAGTTATCAATAGCCATCTGCTGTACTTCCTCAAAATGTATCTTTTTCACATCAAGTTTACAGAAGTCCTTCTGCTCCGGCTGATAATAATAAATGTAGCCATCATCTTTAATAATAAAGAAATCATCTTCGGGACTTATCGCCATACGGTTTATGTATTTAAAGTCTTTGAAGCTTTGTATGGTCTGTCTGCGTGTATCAAAGCGGTCGAGCCCATAATTAGTCTGTATCCAAAGCACATCGTTGTCCGCCTCGATAATCCGTTCGATGAGATTACCGGAAAAACTATGGTGCACATTGGTTGGTTTGTACAATCCCAGATAAGTGCCGTCGTAGATATTCAGCCCATCGCATGAACCGATCCATATCACGCCATGCCTATCCTGACACATCGAAAGAATAGCACTATTGGATAATCCGTTCTTACTGGAAAATTGCCGGAGACTATACGAAGCATTTATGTCTACTCCTATCAAAAGAAAAGAAACCAGTATCAGCAGAACTCTTCTTAAAAGAGTAGTTCTCTTCGTCCATTCATTGTGTTTTTTCATATAGCATTCTCTTGTTTTAAATCAAGACACAAAAATCGACGGAAAGATATGGAAAATCGGGAAAACGTCCAAGAACTGCACAAAAAACATTCTGATCATCTGAAAATTAACATAACAGGAGTACGCTTTTACGACACATATATATATTTTTGCGACATTTCATCGAGAAGAGACATTTATGTCATGGGTCCGTACATCATCTTATACTAACCACAATAACTTTGCAGCATCAGACAACGGAATAAGGTAAAAAGCAAAATAAAAAGGATTGTAGTTTGAAATAGGTAATCCACAAACAGGTAGCATATTCAGCTACCTGTATTTTGGAAGGAAAATCTTTAGTTAATAATGAATATAATATTATATAGAATGAAATCACCGTGTATTTTACTAATCATAGTTTGCACCCTCTCTTTGACTGGTTGTGCCTCAACAAAACAGGCAGACTCTGATTCAAGTTTGGGAAAAGCCCAGCAGACATTGGATTCCCTTTATCAACATTACTCAGCAAAGGACTCTTATCTGCTTCGGGAAAGCTATCCCTTTGACGAACAACACAAAGTCACTTATCTGGTATCGGAAGACCAAGCAAACACGCCTAATCAGTTCTCCTATTTATGGCCATATTCGGGTACTTTCTCTGCAGTAAATGCACTATTCGAAGCGACTCATGACAAGAAATACCAGAAATTATTAGATAAACGGGTATTACCTGGTCTGGAAGAATATTTCGATATCCAAAGAACTCCTAACGCTTATTCATCGTACATACAAACAGCACCGACATCCGATCGTTTTTATGACGATAATGTATGGTTAGGCATTGACTTTACCAACATCTACCAAATAACACAAGAGAAAAGATATCTGGATAAAGCACAATTAATATGGAAATTTATAGAAAGTGGTACTGATAGCCTGTTGGGAGGAGGCATTTACTGGTGTGAGCAAAAGAAAGAGTCTAAAAATACTTGTTCAAATGCTCCTGGCTCTGTACTCGCCCTTAAACTATTTAAAGCAACTAATGACAGCATCTACTTCAGACAAGGAAAAGAATTATATGAATGGACGCAAAAGAATCTACAAGACTCCACTGATTACCTCTATTTTGACAATATCGGTCTTGACAGAAAGATAGGAAAAGCCAAATACGCCTATAACAGCGGGCAAATGATGCAATCAGCCGCCCTGCTCTATCAACTGACAAGAAATCCTCTCTACCTGAAAGATGCACAAAATATAGCTAAAGAATGCTATAACTATTTTTTCACAGACTTTACAACAACTACAGGAGAAAGCTTTAAAATGCTAAAGCAAGGAGATATCTGGTTTACTGCGGTAATGTTAAGAGGCTTTATCGAACTCTATCATATAGATAAGAATAAAACATATATCAACGCTTTCGATAAAAGTTTAAACCATGCTTGGATGTACGCCCGGGATGATAAAGGATTATTTAATACAGATTTAAGCGGCAAAAGCAAAGATGACAAAAAATGGTTGCTAACACAAGCTGCCATGATAGAAATGTACGCCCGCCTTGCCACTATCCAATAATTTTTCTAGAAAGAATGACAACTAAAATTATTAAAACATGAAATATACCCTTATTAAAACAGTAGCAATATATTTGCTCACTGCTTTGCCTCTATTGGCAGACGCAGCAACACAGAAAGTATCCATCAAACAAAGCGTATTGGTTGGAGACGGCATTGCCAAGTTTATCCCAGAAGGTTTTGACGCAAAGAAAGTACCTTCGTTCGCAATTGAAAAAGAACCACGTGAGAGAGGCATACTCCCTGCCGATTGGATACTTATTCCCGAATTCTCCCTCACAGATGGTAAAGCTAATGCATCACTTACAATACCGGAAGGCACAAGTATCTACGGAGGTGGTGAAGTAACCGGTTCTCTTCTAAGAAATGGTAAAACAATCAAGCTCTGGAATACAGATTCCGGTGCCTACGGTGTAGATAATGGTACACGCCTATATCAATCACATCCTTGGATGATGGGAGTTAGAAAAGACGGAACAGCTTTCGGTATTTTATTCGATACCACATGGAAAGCTGAATTAAGTAGTACAAATGAGAAAATTGAACTAAGAAGTGAGGGAGAACCTTTTCGGGTGTTTATTATTGACAGAGAATCTCCACAAGCTGTAGTTCGCGGACTATCGGAACTAACAGGCACTATGCCGATGATTCCCCGCTGGGCATTAGGTTATCAACAAAGTCGCTTCTCTTATTCACCAGACAGTCGCGTAATTGAGATTGCAGACACTTTCAGACACAAAAGAATACCATGCGATGTTATCTGGATGGACATTGACTACATGGATGGATATCGTATTTTCACATTTAACCCACAAAGTTTTCCCAATCCTAAGGCTGTTAATCGCGATTTACATATACGCGGCTTCCATTCTGCATGGATGATTGATCCTGGAGCAAAAGTTGACCCCAACTACTTCGTTTATAAATCAGGAACTGAAAATGACGTTTGGGTAAAAACTGCAGACGGAAAGAACTTTCATGGTGATGCCTGGCCAGGAGCGGCAGCGTTCCCAGACTTCACATGCCCTAAAGTAAATAAATGGTGGAGGAACTTATATAAAGATTTCATGGCACAAGGAGTAGACGGTGTTTGGAACGATGTAAATGAGCCACAAATCAATGACACTCCCAACAAAACAATGCCGGAAGATAATCTCCACCGCGGAGGAGGTAAATTGCCTGCAGGAACACATCTACAATATCATAATGTTTATGGTTTTCTAATGGTTAAAGCATCCAGAGAAGGCATACTGGAAACCCGCCCCGAAAGGCGACCGTTTATTCTTACTCGTTCTAATTTCTTAGGTGGTCAGCGCTATGCAGCCACTTGGACCGGTGATAATGGCTCCTGGTGGGACCATCTGAAAATGTCAATACCCATGTCTTTAACTTTGGGATTATCCGGCCAACCATTCAGCGGTTCGGATATCGGTGGCTTTCTATTTAATGCTGATGCCGATTTATTCGGCAACTGGATTGGTGTAGGTGCTTTCTATCCATTCTCACGTGGTCACGCTTGTGCAGGAACAAACAACAAGGAGCCATGGGCATTTGGGCAAGAAGTAGAAAATGCCGCACGAATAGCATTAGAACGTCGATACATCCTTCTCCCCTATTATTATACTCTGCTGCACGAAGCCTCAACAAATGGTATGCCCATCATGCGACCTGTTTTTTTCGCCGACCCTAAAGACTTGTCGTTGCGTGCCGAAGAAGAAGCATTCCTGATTGGTAACAACCTGCTTATTATTCCGGCATACGCTAAGCAGCCTGCACTGCCGAAAGGCATTTGGAAAGAACTATCACTAGTTAAAGGTGACAACAGTGATAAATATCAAGCAAAGATGAAGATACGTGGCGGTTCGATTATTCCTACCGGAAAGATCATTCAAAATACCACAGAAAACTCATTAGATCCGCTCACATTATTGGTTTGTCTGGATGAACAAGGAAAAGCCGATGGATCAATGTACTGGGATGCAGGAGATGGCTGGGCATTCAAGAAGGGAGATTACAGCCAACAAACCTTCAAAGCCGAAAAACAAGGCGACAAAGTTATAGTAAAGTTGACTAGCGAAAAAGGCAAATTTAAAACAGAAAACAAAGATATGGCTATTGTCAAAGTTATCACAGACCAAGGCGTTTGCCAAGCTAGTGGCAATCTTGTGGAAGGTATCGAGGTGAACTTATAAACTAACGCTCTCCTCATTATATGAGTTCTAAAATAAAAAATATTAATATTTTACTCTTAATTAAAAAAACTATATGAAAAGAAAAACACATGAAAAAAGATGCCTCTATTGGTATAAGGCACTGGTGTTGATTCTGACCGTATGCCTTATCGGCTGTCAGGACGACAAAATTGGTTCCAATGGATACGACCCGTCTAAACCGGTTGTTTTCTCAGACTTTACCCCCGATCATGGGAGTCTTCGTACTCAAATCCATATTTATGGAGATAATTTTGGGACTGATCCCTCAAAAATCCACATCACAATAGGTGGACAATACACGACAACTATCGGCTGCACCAACACCGAAATTTACTGTATAGTCCCGCCGAAAGCTTTCGATGGTAATATTAAAATAAAAATCGAAAGTGCCGACGGAAAAAACTCTCCTATAGAATATGAATTTGAAAAGAAGTTCAATTATACTCTACAGCCTTCAGTGAGTACTCTTGTTGGTAGCGAAGACGAAAATGGAAATTCATCTGACGTAGACGGAAACTTTGAAAAAGCAAGATTCGGAAATCCTCAATGGCTATTAATGGACACATTTGGTATTGAGAAATGCTTAATTATTAATGGTCAAGGCGGTCCTATACGTCGAATCAATCTGGAAGCAAAAGAAGTCTCAACTCTTCTCACTAATGGCCAAGGAGGATTTAGGAATATGCAATTCATGTCTTTCGATGCAACCGGAGACACGCTTTTCGTATCAGATGACCATGGAAGCAGCAGTAAAGACAACCGTGAAATTGCTTACATTCTGCGATCTGAAGAATTCAGAAAAGCCCACCCCTATGTTTATGACCGCACAGGATATAACAATGTTTACTGCGCCCTAAATAAATCACTTTACTACAACACCTATTGGAAAGGAGGACTTCAAAAAGCTGTTCACGATCCTACGACCGGTGGCAAAAAAGGAGTAGAATTATTTGGTGTATACGAAAATAGTGATTCCGGTACTTTTATGTGTATCCATCCGGATGGAAGATTTATGTATATCACAGGCCGTAACTGTATTTTGGTATCCCAATATAATAAAGTAACCAATGAATTTCAGAAGCCAACCACATTTGCCGGTAGAGAAGGAGAAGCCGGGTACAGTCCCTCGCCCGGTCCGAGTGCCCGTTTTCAGGAACCTTACCAAGGCACATTTGTGAAGAATGAAGAATACATAAAAAATCCTCGTCCGGACGGAAACATTTATGATTATTATATATGCGACAGAGGAAACCATTGCATCTTTAAAATTACTCCCGACGGTAACGTATCTCTTTTTGCAGGAAGAGGCAGTGTCTCTTCTGACAACAAGGTATCTGGCAATATTGACGGAGAATTAAAAACGGAAGCACGCTTTGATAATCCATGCGGCATCGCTTACGATGAAGAAACACAGACTTTCTACATCGCCGATAGAGAAAATCACAGCATCCGTACCATTTCTATAGAATAACTATAAAAACACATTCCGAATGAAAAAATATATTTTTAACTTGCTCCTCCTGTTCTGTTGCACATGCAGCGTGTATGCTCAAAACAGTTCGGTAGAGGTACAAACAAACAGAATAGAGGTTGAAGGTCTCGTGACAGACGAGTCCAAAGAACCATTAATTGGTGTCAACGTAATCATCAAAGACATCCCGGGATTAGGTGCCATCACCGACATAGACGGCAAGTTCAAAATCAAGATGGAACCCTACCACAGACTCGTTTTCTCTTTCATCGGTTTCGAAAAACAGGAAGTCCTGATAAAAGAACAAAGAACAATCAAGGTCATAATGAAAGAAGCCACTGCCACTGCTTTGGATGAAGTAGTGGTAACAGGTACTGGTGCACAGAAGAAAATAACGATGACCGGTGCCGTTACCAATGTGGATATAAATACACTGAAGACTTCCACATCAAGCATTACTAATGCTTTGGCAGGTAACATAGCAGGTGTAATGGCTCGCCAAACTTCCGGACAGCCCGGAAATAATATTTCCGAATTCTGGATTCGCGGTATCTCGACATTCGGAGCAGGTTCAAGTGCCTTGATTTTAGTCGACGGATTTGAACGCAGTATGAATGAACTCAATATTGAGGATATAGAATCCTTCACTGTACTCAAAGATGCTTCTGCCACAGCAATCTACGGTTCGCGTGGCGCCAATGGTGTAGTATTAATAACAACTAAACGTGGTAAAGGAGGAAAAGTACAAATCGATGCAAAAGTAGAAACAACCTACAACACACGTACCATAACCCCAGACCTCATTGACGGATATACATATGCTTCAATGATGAATGAAGCACGTACTACTCGTAACCAAGAACCTTTCTTCCCTGAAGACAAATTGTATATACTCCGTAACGGACTGGACCAGGACTTATATCCCAATGTAGACTGGATGGATGTACTCCTGAAAAAAGGAGCACCTACTTATCGTGCCACTATCAACATGAACGGCGGTGGTTCATTGGCACGCTATTATGTATCTGCAAGCTATGTAGATGAAGGTGGTATGTATAAAGTAGACAAAGGGCTAAAAGACTATAATACCAACGCCAACTATCGCCGTTGGAACTACCGTCTGAACGTGGATATGGATATCACCAAAACCACACTGCTAAAAGTTGGTGTATCCGGTTCATTAGACAAAAAGAACGAACCGGGTATGTCAAGCAATATCTGGGCTTCTGCTATGAATTATAACCCGGTCTCAGTACCAATCATGTATTCCAATGGATATACGCCCGCTTTCGGTTCGGACGATGAACAAATCAATCCTTGGACCATTGCTACACAAACCGGCTATCAAGAAACATGGAATAATAAATTGCAGACCAATATCACTCTCGAACAAGATTTCAGTTTTATCACCAAAGGTCTAAAATTCATCGGACGCTATGGATTCGACACTAACAATTATCAGTGGATCAACCGTAAAAAAATACCAGAATTATGGAGAGCGGAACAGAACCGCGCTTCTGATGGTAGTCTTGTGATGAGAAAAGTCAGAGATGAACAATTGATGTCACAAGAAGCTAACTCAACCGGTGAACGAAAAGAATATTTAGAAGCAGAGTTGCACTACGACCGTACCTTTGGTAATCACATGGTGGGAGCCGTAATGAAATATACACAAGATAAGACAATCAATGCCTCTGTAAAAAAGGAAGATGACATTATGCAAGGTATTGACAGACGTCATCAAGGACTTTCCGGACGTTTCACCTATGGTTGGAAGTACCGTTACTTCGTTGACTTTAACTTTGGTTACAATGGATCCGAGAATTTTGCGACAGGTCATCAGTTCGGTTTCTTCCCCGCTTACTCTGTAGCCTGGAACATGGCAGAAGAGTCTTTCATTAAAGAAAAATCACCGTGGATCAATATGTTTAAAGTACGTTATTCTTACGGAAAAGTAGGTAATGACAATATGGATAGACGCTTTCCCTACTTGTCTACTTTCGGAGCAAGCAACAATTACAACTATGCAGACCTAGGACAAAGCTATCAGTTCGACGGATTGACCTATACTTACTATGCAACTAATGCTGTCACTTGGGAAATAGCAACCAAGCATGACATAGGTATCGACTTCGCATTGTTCAATGACAAGCTGACCGGTACAATTGACTACTTTCACGAACAACGTGACGGTATTTACCAAGAGCGTAACTATATCCCTCTCTCCGTTGGTATGTACGGTACAGGAACAGGCATGAAGTTATCTACCAATATTGGCTCGGTAGTTTCCAAAGGATTCGACGGTAATGTGGGATATAAACAACGTATTGGAGATGTGAATCTGACACTGCGAGGTAACTTTACATACAGTAAGAGTGAAATCCTGAAATATGACGAAGAATTCAGTAATTACCCTTATAAAAGCCAACAAGGTTTCCGTGTTAACCAAACCCGCGGACTTATTTCACTAGGATTATTCAAAGATTATGATGACATTCGTGACAGTCCGAAACAGAGCTGGGGCGACGTAATGCCAGGTGATATCAAGTATGCGGATGTCAACGGAGACGGAAAGATAGATGAAAATGACGAAGTTCCTATCGGTGCAACCAATCGCCCAAATCTTATTTATGGTTTCGGTCTTTCCGCAGAATGGAAAGGATTTGACATCAATATCCTCTTCCAAGGTGCAGGCAAATCAACTTTCTGTATCGAAGGTCCTACTGTATATCCTTTCAAGAATGGTGATTGGGGAAATATTCTCACCGACATGGCGAACTCCAACCGCTGGATATTAGGTGAAAATGAAAACCCGAACGCAGAATACCCGCGTTTAAGCTATGGAGGCAATAGTAACAACTACCGTCCGTCTACATATTGGCTTCGCAATGGTTCTTATCTGCGCTTGAAAAACCTAGAAATCGGATATAATATTCCGAAGAGTCTTATCAATAAGATCCACTTGAACAACGTTCGTTTATACTTCATGGGAACTAACTTGATAACATTCTCCAATTTTAAGTTATGGGATCCGGAACTGGGCAGCACCAACGGTCAGGCTTATCCATTATCAAGATCATATACCTTAGGACTTACAATTAACATTTAATTCAAAAACAGATGAAAAAACATATATTATCCGCAGTAGCCATTTTAGTCATTGGGCTGGGTATTTCTTCTTGTTCAGACTATTTGAGCGTGGAACGTTTTTTTAAAGATCGTCAAAGTGAAGAGAAAATTTTCAAGAGCAAGAATTTTACGGAACAATGGCTGGCCAAATGCTACAACTGTCTGTTAGAAACAAATTTAGAAATCACACGTATCGGCTATTCCACAACTAATTTTGCAGACGATATGATTTTTAATGAAAGTGACGGAGCCGTAACTTACAATGCTTTCAAATTCGGACAATATGACAATACCTGGACAAACAATTCATACATCCGTTGCTACGAAGGTATTCGCCAGGCTTCTATCTTAATCAACAATATAGATATTAATGAAGAACTGTCAGAAGTAGAAATTGCAGACTATAAAGCACAGGCCCGCTTTTTAAGAAGCTATTTTTATTGGTTATTACTAAGAAAATACGGACCAGTTCCTCTAATTCCTGAAGAGACAATCAGTATTGATGAAGATTATATGGACATGTCCTATCCACGCAGTAGCTACGATGAAGTAGTGAACTACATCAGTGAGGAAATGGCACTGGCGGCCCGATCACTGCCTGAGAAACGAGACAGACAGAATGTCAATCGCAGTACAAAAGGAGCTGCCTTGGCGGTACGTGCAAAGGTACTTCTATATACAGCAAGTCCGATAAATAACCCACGTCCCGGTGACTCCGATAAGTTCTCTGATTTTACTGATTGGCAAGGACGCATGCTAATGTCTCAGACGTATGACGAAAGCAAGTGGGCTAGAGCAGCGGCAGCGGCTAAAGATGTCATTGACCTAGCCAACGCAACCGGTGTATACAAGCTATACACCGCTCCCTATCAATCTAAAGGAGATAACGCTTATCCGGCAACCGTAAGACCTCCCTATCACTCGGTATACTCCAACAAAGATTTCCCGGAAGGATGGGCTGACATTGACCCGTTCGCCTCTTATCGCTCTATTTTCAATGGAGACTTGTATGCTACCGAAAATCCGGAATTGATATTTACACGAGGAAACAATGCATTAAATGATCAAGTCAGAGATCTTGTTCTCGATCATTTACCCACAAATGCCGGAGGAAGAAACCGCCACGGACTGACAATCAAACAGTGTGATGCCTATGATATGGCAGACGGAAGTAGCTTCAATCTAGAAACATTCCTAGACACTTGCGAAGTAGACAAACGTTTCGTCTCGGAAGATGAATACAACCGCGGACTTTACCCGCAGATACGTCCGAGAGTATGGAAAGAATATGCGAACCGCGAACCGCGTTTCTATGCCAGCGTAGCATTCAACGGTGCTTTTTGGGCATTGGCAAGTGCGCAAGATGGAGATAGACGCAACCAACAGGTATGGTACTACAGAGGTAGCGATAACGGAAGAAAAAACAGTTCCGACTACTGGATTCCTACAGGAATAGGTGTCATGAAATTTGTCAGCCCTAACGACTGCAACACGAACAACGGAAGAATCTATGATAAAGTAGACATACCACTTCGCTATACCGACATCCTGCTGATGTATGCGGAAGCCCTAAACGAATTGACTCCGAGTAGTAGCTACGAAGTAACAACTTGGGAAGGAGAACCAATTACAGTTTCGCGAAATACAGAAGAAATCCGCAAGGCTGTCTTGCCTGTCAGGATGCGTGCTGGAGTTCCTGATTACAACGAGGAGACATATAATGACCAAACATTGTTCCGTAAGAAACTAATACATGAACGTCAGGTAGAATTCATGGGTGAGAATCAACGTTACTACGACCTGCGTCGCTGGAAGCTTGCTCCGGTAGAAGAGTCCGAACAAATCTATGGTTACAACGTACTGATGACTGAAAGCAAAAAAGAACGCTTTTATGAACGTATACGAGTAGAAAATCTACAAGCAAACTTCTCACGTAAGATGTACTTTTGGCCTATGCCACAAAATGAATTAAAAAGAAACCGCAAAATGACACAGGCGCCGGGATGGGAAACTTTTGATTAATCTAAAATATACAATAAGAATGAAAAAAAGACATATTTATATAGCCACATTGTTTATCGCATTGCTTTCGTTCAGTGCATGCAATGACGAATGGAAAGACGAACTTTATGTTCACATGGTCTCACTAAAAGCTCCAATTAATGATGGAGAGGTTTCAAGTATCTACGTCCGCTACAAGCCTAATGGTGAGGTTATCTACAACCTTCCGGTGCTAGTCAGTGGTTCTACTCCATTGGATAAGGATCTCGATGTACGGATTGCCGTAGACCCGGATACGTTGAACGCCATGAACGAAGCCAACTTTCACGAACTCAGAAAAGACTTATGGTATAACTTACTACCACAGGAGAATTACGAATTTCCTTCCGCCACCTGCCATATTCCGGCAGGTTCAAGAAAGGAACTATTCCCTATCAAGTTTAAGTTTTCAGAAATGAACCTTTCGAAAGAGTGGGTGTTGCCATTGACAATTGAGGAGGACCCCTCGTACATTACCAACAAACGGAAAGGATGGCGGAAAGCCCTGCTTCATGTATTACCATTCAATGATTATTCAGGAAATTACTCGGCAACTGCCATGAACATCTATTTTGCCGATTCGAGCAATGATCCATTGGTAGTAGACAATCGTAGAGCACATGTCGTAGACGAAAACACTGTATTCTTCTATGCAGGTACGAAAGAAGATAATGCAATAGATAGGGAAACTTATAAAATCAATGTAAAATTTGAAGAACCTTCAGAGGTTACGGAGACTAAAAAGAAAGGGAATCTGACGATAACGGCGGCAAATTCTTCAATAAACTTCCAGCTCACAGAGCATCCGACCTACGAGATTTGGGATGAAATGGATACCAATCAACCCTACCTGATGCATCGTTATTATGTATTATATATCAAATATACATATGATGACATAACTACGTCAAATGTACCTACTTCTTATCGAGCGGAAGGTTCATTAACTATGGAACGTAAGATTAATATAACAATACCGGATCAGGACCAGGCAATCCAATGGTAAAAAGAATTTATTTATGAAGAGATTAAACATCATTTTTATATCTTTATTAGCCATGGTATGCACAGTACTATCTTGCAGTGACGATTCTGTGGAAGACAAAGATATCCAGAAGATTGATCCGGTGGGACAACTGGAAGTATACAAAACAAGCCGGGAAAAAGAAATTCTGGTGAAATTCATAAGAACAAATTATGTGAAAGACATACAGATAGAAATAGCTTATCGGAATACGGAGTCTGGAGAAAACGGAGAATGGACTACTATTGTGCTGAATGGTGACAACTATAAGTATGGAGGAAATTACTTATTGCAAGTTCCTGCAGAAGGGACATATGAGGTTGCAATCACCTTGATAGGAGCCAATGAGCTACGCTCGGAAAGCAAAAGCCAACTTGCGAGCACATTCGAGTATGTAAAGACAAGTATGTTCGACTGCGCCCACTCTATGATGACATGTGTCATAAAATACTATTATCATAAAGGACCTAGGACATGTTGGCAAACATATTATCCTAAAGAACAAGGATATTGGGACGGAGATGCAGTCGTATGGGGACAAGGGGGAGGATTATCCGCATTTGTTGCCTTGAGAGAAGCATCCGTAGACACGGAACAGGAAGAATATTATCGTTCTTTAGAAGATGATATGTTCAAGGGAATCCAACATTTTTGGGTAACAGACCATGGACGCACAGCATATAGTGTATATCCGGATTCGGGAAACGACCGTTTTTATGATGACAATGTATGGATAGGACTGGATATGGCAAAATGGTATGCCATATCTAAAGATGTGCGCTATTTAAATCAAGCCAAAGCCGTCTGGGACTATCTATCACAATACGGATGGGACAATACTTGCGGTGGCGGAGTTCATTGGAAAGAGCTGAATGAACCGAGCAAGTCAAAGCACACTTGTTCAACTGCCCCGACGGGTGTATTGAGTTGTAAGCTCTATCAACTAACCCATGAGCAGAAATACCTGGATAAAGCTATTGAATGCTTCAACTGGCTGCAAGCCTATATGCAGGACCCTAGCGACCATCTGTATTACGACAATGTTTCTCCTGATCCAGAAGACCCCACCCAACCTGGGCGTATGGAGACGAATAAATATTCTTATAATTCAGGACAACCATTGCAATTAGCCTGCCTTCTTTATAAAATAACCAAGAATGAGTCGTATTTGACAGCAGCACATCAAATTGCGGAAGCTTGCCACAAAAAGTGGTTTACTTCCTATCATTCAGAAGTTCTGCAACGTGATTTTAATATTCTGGCACCGGGGCATGCCTGGTTTAACACCGTCATGTGCCGCGGATTCTTCGAACTTTATTCCATTGATAAGAATCCCTCATATCTGGAAGATGTGCGCAACACAATGTTGCACGCATGGTTTGGTAAGGCACATCACATTAGTGGTCTAATCAATGACGAGGATTTAAGCGGAGCTGTTTCAATGAATAAATGGGAGATTCTGAGGCAAGCGTCACTCGTTGAGTTATATGCCCTTTTGGCTATCTGGGAGTCTGGCAAAGACCAGACCGTCTTATTGTAATTTGAAAATAATCAAAAGCGAATAGATATGTTAAAAACAAAACTATTAATTTGTATTGCTACATGGATGGCAGTAACAAGTGCCGGAGCACAAACCGTGACAGGCAATGCACGCTATGTAGACCCTTTCATCGGCGTAGATGGAGGCGGCAATGTTTTTCCGGGAGTATGTACTCCGTTTGGAATGGTAAAATTAGGTCCCGATTGCGGCAATAAAGATTGGAACGCCGGATGGAATCCTGACGGCAATATACACGGCTTCAGCCATACTCATGTAAGCGGAACAGGCGGAGGATGCAAATATGGCAACGTATTAATGTTACCTCTGACCGGAGATATACATTTAGAAGACTATTCTTCCCCCCGTGCTAACGAGAATACCATTTTAGGAGAATACAAAGTTGAGTTGCCGCGTTATCGCACAGCAGCCCGGCTGACAGCATTGAGCAAAGCCGGTTTTCATGAATATACTTTCCCCTCAAGCAAAGACTCCAAAATTCTTTTTGATCTAGGCAGTTGTCTAGCCTTACAAATATGCGAAACTCAAAGAATTGTAGGTTCGGAAGTACGCATACTTTCCAACTCAACAATAGAAGGATACACCCGTGTACGCGGAGGCTGGAATGAAGGAGAGGCCTATACAGTCTATTTCTATGCAGAAACAGATACACCGGCAGAAAGCTTCGGCACATGGAAAGGAAATACTTTAATGCCGAATATTAACGAACAATTCGATTCAGGCGAAAAAACAGGTGCTTATTTGAGCTATTCGACCTCTGAAAACCAAAAAATCAACGTACGTGTCGGTATCTCCTATATCAGTTGTGGCAAAGCTAAAGAAAACCTAAAGCAGATAACAACTTGGGACTTCAACAAAGTACATACTCAGGCTGTGTCCGAATGGAATAATATCTTAAATAAAATAGAAGTCACAGGAAAAGAAGAAGACAAAATTAAACTATACACAGCTTTGTATCATTGCTATCTCCAGCCAGTAGACAAGACCGGAGAAAATCCGAAATGGATATCAACAGAACCGAACTTTGATGATTTCTATGCCATTTGGGATACCTTCCGTGCTACCCATCCATTATTTACATTGCTTACCCCTTCCGTTCAATCAAATATGGTACGTTCACTTATTGACATATACCACAATGAAGGGTACATGCCTGATGCACGTAGTGGTAATGATAATGGTCGTGTTCAAGGAGGAAGTAATTGTGATATTCTGATTGCCGATGCAATGGTAAAGAATCTGCAAGGGATTGATTATGGAGCAGGCTTACAAGCTATGTTGAAAAATGCAAAAGTAGCTCCCGGAGGAGATGAAAGAAAAGAAGGCCGTGGAGGTTTAGCAGACTATAACTCATTAGGTTATGTTTCTTCAGCTTATGAAAGATGCTTGACACGTACTTTTGAATACTCTAATTGTGATTTTGCTATCGCTACGGTAGCCGATCGTTTAGGGAAACAAGATATTGCCAATAAATACTATAAAAATGCATCTAACTGGCAAAACACATGGAATGATAGTATAACAAGTTTGGGATTTTCGGGCTTTGCATGGCCAAGAAACGAAGAGGGAAAGTACTGGGATAAAGAGCATTTCAGTACCTTAAAAAGCGGAAATTGGGGAGAACCTACTTATGAGACTTTCTCTTTTGAGTTGTCATTCTATGTACCCCATGATATGAAAAGTTTAATCCAAAAGTGCGGCGGAGAAGAGATTTTCACTCAAAGACTAGATACCTTTTTTACCCACAAGATATGGGACCAACGTTATCACATAGGATTATTCCAAATAGCCAATGAACCAGGATTCTTAATTCCGTCATTATACAATTATGTAAACAGGCAAGACAAAACAGCCGAGATTGTACGGTATATTTTAAAAAATAGATATAAAACGACACGTGACGGAATACCGGGTAACGATGATTCCGGTTCTATGTCTGCCTGGTATGCTTTTCATTCTATAGGATTTTATCCTAATGCAGGCCAGGACACATATCTTATTTCAAGCCCTGTATTTAATTCAGTTACTATACATCTTGAAAATGGTAAAACCCTGAAGGTTATAACAAAAAAGAATAACGACAAAAATATCTACATTCAATCAGCGACCTTGAATGGCAAACCACTTAACAAAAACTGGTTCTGTCATAAAGACATATGTGAAGGAGGTACACTAGAATTTGTAATGGGATCGAAACCGTCAAAATGGTCAAGAACAGGAGAATTACCTCCATCTATGTCCGATAAATAATAATCTTACTAATTCTTAGAAAAATAAATAGGCTGTTCATCAACTTCTGCAAAGTCATTGATGAACAGCTTATTTATTTTCACAACTAAACATTCAAGTCAATACTTCACTTCCTGTATTTGCTCTTTGATAAAATAAAAGCATACCCTCATATTACCCAAGCAGAAAACTATTTTATTTAGTATACTATTATCTATTTCAAATTGTTTATATTTGCTCAATATTAGTAATCAATACATTAAACGACAACATAACTATTTAAGAAAAATGAAAAAGTATTTTCTTTTACCCTTGCTTGTTTATTATTTAGTATCCAATGTACAAGCACAAGAAAAAATAAAGTTAAGTTCCCCGAACGGAGAAATACAAGTATCCGTCCGCCTCACCGACAAAATCTACTATGACGTAGCCTGTAATGATGAAGTTCTGTTGAAAGACAATTATCTCCAACTTAAACTAAAAGATAAAATATTGGGCGAACATCCCAAACTGTCCGGACAAAAACAGAACAAAATAAAAGAAACCTTAACCCCTGTCATTCCACTGAAATTTTCAACGATCAATAACGAATATAACCAACTTCTACTCAATTTTAAAGGAAACTACTCAGTAGAATTCCGTGCTTTTAACGATGGAATAGCCTATCGTTTTATCACCCGCCAAAAAGGAGAAATCGAAGTATTGGGAGAAGACCTTTCATTGCAGTTCCCGACAGACTATTTATTACATCTCCAACAGCCGGGAGGGTTCAAAACAGCTTATGAAGAGCCGTACACACACATTTCCAGTCACTCATGGAAACCATCGGATAAAATGTCCGTACTTCCAGTTCTCATTGATACACGTAAATCATATAAGATACTAATCAGTGAATCTGATCTGTCGGACTATCCTTGCATGTTTCTGAAAGGAAACGGGACCAATGGCATATCCTCCATTTTTCCAAAAGTCCCCCTTGCATTTGGTGAAGACGGAGACCGCAGCCTCAAAATCGAAAAAGAAGCGGAATATATCGCTAAAACAAGTGGAAAAAGGAACTTTCCATGGCGCTACTTTGTCATTACCAAGGAAGACAAGCAATTAGTTGAGAACACTATGACCTATAAACTGGCTGATAAGAATCAGTTAGAAGATGTGTCATGGATAAAACCAGGGCAAGTAAGTTGGGAATGGTGGAACGGAGCAACCCCGTATGGGCAAGATGTAACCTTTAAAGCTGGTTGTAATTTGGAAACATACAAATACTTCATTGATTTCGCATCCAAGTTCGGAATCCCTTACATTATTATGGATGAAGGATGGGCCAAGAGTACTCGCGATCCTTACACTCCTAATCCGGACGTAGACCTTCATGAGCTGATTCGTTATGGAAAAGAAAAGAATGTGGGTATTGTCCTTTGGCTGACTTGGTTAACAGTAGAAAAGAATTTTGACCTTTTCAAAACATTCAATGAATGGGGAATAAAGGGAGTAAAAATAGACTTCATGGACCGCAGCGATCAATGGATGGTTAACTACTACGAACGAGTAGCCCAAGAAGCAGCCAGACATCATTTATTTGTTGACTTCCATGGATCATTCAAGCCGGCCGGACTGGAATACAAGTATCCCAATGTATTATCCTATGAAGGGGTCAGAGGTATGGAACAAATGGGAGGCTGTAAGCCGGAGAATAGCATCTACTTGCCTTTCATGAGAAATGCGGTAGGCCCTATGGATTACACTCCTGGAGCTATGATCAGTATGCAACCGAATATCTATCGTTCCGAACGTCCTAACTCTGCAAGTATCGGTACCCGTGCATACCAAATGGCTTTATTTGTCATATTCGAAAGCGGTTTACAAATGTTGGCAGACAATCCGACCTTATATTACCGCAATGAAGATTGCACTCGTTTCATTACCCAAGTACCTGTAACATGGGATGAAACAGTTGTTCTGGAAGCCAAAGTAGGTGAATATGTAATCGTTGCGAAGCGTAAAGGAGAGAAATGGTTTATTGGTGGGATGACTAATGATAAGGAAAATGAAAGAGAATTTGAAATAAATCTCGACTTCCTGAAAGATGGCAGGACCTACCGTGTAACCTCGTTTGAGGATGGAATAAATGCAGGATATCAGGCAATGGATTACCGTATGAAATCGGCAGCAATGAATAAGAATCAAAAGCTTTCTGTCAAAATGGCTAGAAATGGTGGGTTTGCAGCTGTTCTCGAATAAGCCTATACTGTAGGAATCAAGATATTTCCCATAAACAAGAGACTGCCTCCAATCAAAAAATGAGGCAGTCTCTCTTTTTCATAACACTCTTTATCGCTTTTCCTATTCAACCAAGAGAACCTCTAACTCTGCCACAGCAGCCATCTTAGCCTCTTTAATGACAGCAGACAGAGCCTGAAGTTTTACATAACGTGCTTTACATGGATTAAATTCAACTGTCTGTACTTCCTTTGAATCGGCAAATGTACCAGAAGCCACAGCTTTTCCCCACTCCTTGCCATCATGGCTGATATACACTTCATATTTACCGATTCTACCTTCCGAAGAATCCTGACGAGGTGTATATTTAAGACCTTTTACTGTAGTTTCTTTAGCTAATGCAATCTGTATCTCATGAGGATAAGGAGCCAGATAGAACTGGTTATGTACCGTATGCCAGAATGTATTAATATCACCATCCGCAGCCAATTTCATACTTCCATCAGCATCACTATCCACATATACAACCTTCTGTCTCTCTTCAGATGCACCCGATAAATTACGGACTGCATTGACATTTAATTCTGCTGCCGAAGCCCAATCCCGACCATAAATTTCAGATAAAGCAATCAATTTAAAGTAACGTGCCACAATTGGTTTCTCCAATGTTACAAACTGTGCAGAAGATGAATTTTCAAAACGACCTTTAGTCTTGTTTTCCCAGTTCTTTCCATCTTTACTGAAATAGAGCTCATAATCCTTGATACGTCCGTTCTCAGAGTTACGAGGTTGATAAATAAACTTATCAATCTCAAGTGATGAAGACATATCCACTACTATTTCGTGGGGATGTTTAGCCACAGGATCATTCCACCGACTATGCCAGATAGTATTCAGATCACCATCGATTGCGTTACGGGCCTCTTCACCCCCATTCTCACTACTAACTGATACAATTTTCCACAGTGAACGATCCACATATATCGGAAATTCAGCTGAAGTTCCCGCACTTTTTCCTAATTGTTCTGAAACGGCATATGCTTCCACATGACCACCAGAAATAAATTCGAAAGGTTCAGTATATATCTTCTCTTCTCCGCCATTCAGACTATAATGAACAGTAGCTCCGGGAGTATTAGTCTTTAAATTCAAATAACCATTGTTATCTCTTTCTATCAATACAGGCATACATACGGGCATCTGTACGCGTGCCTTCTTTATAAGTTCTTCTGTCGAATAACTTCTCTCCAAAGGTAGTATGATAAAACTGAAAACAGTAGGCTGAGAACGAAGTTCATACTTTTGCATCGGGCCAGGACCACAACTGGCATTACCAAGCGGACGCTGATTAGCATCCAGACAAAGAACAGTTTCTTTACGCATCGGTACTTCATACTTATGAAGCAACCTACGATGATTGGCAGGGTCAACCATATCCTGCGCTGTTGCATGCAAAGCAGAAGCAGACATCTTATCACCTGCAATAAAGACAAAGCCTATTCCATCAGGATTGGTTATTGAAATCCAACGCAGATCCTCGCGATTACCCATTTCCTGTGCTCTGACATAGTTCACCCATTGATCAGATACTAACTCATCATACACGCCTACGTAAGTGGCATCTTTTCGGTCAACATAGTTTTCCAACGGTCCGCGACCATACCAACGCATGCGTTCAAAGCCTTCCGGAAGTTCCATACGATAACCAATACGGGGAATAATTACACCTTTTGTTGAAGGAATAATAGTGCTATTAACCAAAATAGAACCATCGGCAGCCACCGTATATTCTATATTAGTTCGATAATCAAAACCCGTTTTTCCCCGATATAGATTCTCTATCTGCAAAGTTACCTTATTATCTTCTTTCCGCACATTCCAATGTCCAGGTTCAAGAGTCATCTGATACAAGCCTTTCTGATACCAGTCACCATCCACTTGCTTATCATTATCAGTAGGAGCACGGAAAGCATTCAATTCCAACCCTTTGCTAATCATGGGCACTTCATTTAATGTATAAGAAGAGATCGTTCCCTGCTGCTTTGAAAAAGACGCTTCAAACTGCGAGCCTTTTACCAGATATGCATCATCAGTCTCTATCAGATCAATACTACCTTCTCCTGCTTTAAATACAGGCTTCGCACTATCAGAAAGTTTGAATTGCTCTGATGCTACCTCATATCCAGCCTTTTCCCATTCAGTATCTTGCTTTTGACAGAAGCGGAACTTTATAAAGTATTCGGCTCCTGGGATTTTATTGATCTGATTATCAGCTATAGTAATGACCTTACTGTCCTGTGCGTTCAAGGACAATTCTTCCAGATTAGCCGAGAATACAACTTTTCCATCCTCTTCAATCTCATACCTTCCATATAAGTCATCCAACCCTGCATGAAATCTCTTATTAGTCAGTTTATACGTCCCATTTCCCATAGCCTCAACCCATACAGGCTGATGTATTTTTTTCACCTCGTATGCCTTGGCAGAGTATGTACGATCGGAAAAGATTACGCCATTCGTGCAAAAATTACCGTCATTCGGTGTATCTCCAAAATCTCCTCCGAAGGCCATATAATAACCGGAACCATCCGGAGCAGGCATCTTAATACTTTGATCTACCCAGTCCCAAATAAAGCCACCGACAAGTGCAGGATAGCGCTCATAAGTTTCCCAATATTCCTTGAAATTCCCGATTGAATTACCCATCGCATGAGCATATTCACAAACCACATGAGGTTTGACCGTTTCTCCATTCTGGAATTTCTGTAAACGCTCCTTCCCTACGCTTTCCAGCCATTGCACATCGGGGTACATAGAACTGGTTACATCGCAATAAGAGCTATTACCTTCATAGTGAGTAGGACGGGTATCATCGAGTTTCTTAACAGCCTCTGCAGCAGATTTAAAGTTAATGCCATTACCGGATTCGTTGCCCAACGACCACATGACTATAGAAGCATGATTTTTATAGCGTCGCACCATATTCTCACTGCGTTCCGTAAATGCTTTCACCCATGAAGGTTCAGAGGACAATGCCATAAGACCATGGCATTCTACATTGGCTTCGGAAAGAACATATATACCATATCTGTCACATAAATCATAGAAATAAGGATTATTAGGATAATGAGAAGTACGTACAGCATTAATATTCAATGACTTCATCAACTGCACATCTTTTTCCATTTCCTCTTTAGATACCGTACGACCATTCTCCGAACTATGGTCGTGTCTGTCAACTCCCTTAAACAAAGTTGATTTTCCATTAATCAACAGCCGACCATCTTGCGCCAGTTCAATCTTACGAAAACCGACCTTGACACTACGAATATCTACAGTTTTCCCTTTTTGCTTCAAAAGAATAGTGAGATTATAAAGGTTAGGCGTTTCTGCCGTCCATTTCAAAGGATTCACAACCTCAAACTGAAGTTTATTCGTTCCCGTTACAGCACGCGCATTTTGGGTAGCAATCTCTTTACCATTCTGATCCGTCACCTTCACTTGAATCTCGTTATTACTTCTTTTACCTGTAATATCTATATCCAGAGAGACGGATGCATTTTTATACTCCTTGTCTAAATCCGTACGGAAGAAGAAGTCTCTGATTTGCGTTTTAGGAGCCGACCATAGAAATACATCTCTGAATATACCGCTGAAACGCCAGAAATCCTGACACTCCAAAAAGCTACCATCTGTAAAGCGATACACCTCGACAGCAAGAACATTCTTTCCAGCTTTCAGATAAGGAGTCAGATTAAATTCGGCAGGCAGGTAGCTGTCCTCCGAATAGCCGACCTTTTTACCATTCACCCAAATATAAAAACCGGCTTCTACCCCATTAAAACGAATAAAGACATCACGCCCTTTCCATGAATCAGGCAATATAAACTCCCTGCGATAACTACCGACAGGATTAGGCATCGTTGCAAAAGTATAGTTAGACGGACGAGGTTGAATTACATTAGGCCACTGAATCTTTTTCCAATCCCACTCACAAAAAGGATAAATCACATTGCAATATAAGGGCTTATCCCAGTTTTTATTATGTCTTACGGCCTCTATCTGCCAAGTTGCAGGGACTTTAATATTATCCCATTGGCTTACATCATATTCCGGTTTACAGAAATCCTGCGGTCGGTCTTTCGGGTCAGCCACCCAATGAAATTTCCATATTCCATTCAGCGTTTTGTAATAAGGTGACTCTTCAATAGTCAGATTCATTGCTTGTTGTTCATCGGTAAAAGGAATAGCAATCTGAACAGCTTCTTCCTTATTGACTCCCGAGACCAGCTCATTGCTCCACTCCGGCTTATCCGTGGTTTGTGCTGTTACAGATAAAGACATAAACAAAAGTGCAATCCATGCACTTCGCATGATTCGTAGTTTCATAATAATTGATTGAGTTATTTAGTTTAAATGTTCTTCTATAATATTTTCCTAAAATTCATTCGATTACAAATGTAGCGGCTTTTACCTATTTCATACCATAAATTTGTGACATTATTATACACATTTATCAAATATAACCGAATAATCTTCACTATGATCAGATTATTTCCTAATTTGAACAATCGTTTACACCTTTTCTTCTTTTAAATCTCTATTTTTACAATCAGCTAAGGCACTTAAATTATACAATAACAAAAATTACAAAACATGAGAAAAGCACATCTGATACTAGTTGGTTTACTACTCTCTTTTGCAGCAAACGCAACCAATGATATTCCTCGGCCGGAATATCCCCGCCCACAATTTGAAAGAACTACCTGGGTTAATTTAAATGGTACGTGGACATATGAATTCGATCTTGATGATTCCGGGAAAAAGCGTAACTTACCTACGGCAAAGGAGCTTAGCAAAACAATTACGGTTCCTTTCTGCCCGGAAAGCAAACTATCCGGAGTTAATCACACGGACTTTATAAAAAAAATGTGGTATCAACGTTCTCTGCCGATACCCGCTGACTGGAGCAACAAGAAGATTTTACTCCATTTCGGCGCTGTCGACTATTTAGCAGAGATTTATATAGACGGACGCCTCGTCGGTTTTCATAACGGCGGAAGCTCTCCTTTTGTAATAGATATCAGTCGCATAGCCAAACCCGGGAATAGTCACAATCTGGTAGTATCCGTGTCCGATGATGCAAAATCAGGTCGTCAGGCATGCGGCAAACAGTCTCCGGAGAAGAACTCCTTTGCCTGTTTTTATACCCGTGTCACAGGTATCTGGCAAACGGTGTGGATGGAAGCGCTCTCTCCCTGTGGACTGAAATCGGCAAATACCTATCCGGATATTGACAATAATCAATTGATCATTACTCCGGAATTCTATCAGATATCCAATGACCAGACACTGGAAGTTACGATCTATGACAGCCAAAAAAAAGTCGCTCAAGTGACATCAAAATGTGCCAATGGCAGTAACCTGATCTTACCGATAAAGAATATCAAGCTCTGGAGCCCCGAAACTCCCCACCTTTACGATATCAGTTACTGCGTCAAAGATGCCAAAGGGCAGATCATCGATGAGGTAAAATCATATGTAGGTATGCGCAAAGTGCATATAGCCAATGGCAAATTTTACCTGAATAACGAGCCTTATTTCCAGCGCCTGGTTATGAATCAGGGGTATTATCCTGATGGAATCTGGACTGCACCTACCGATGAAGCCCTTAAAAATGATATTTTACTAAGTAAGAAAGCCGGCTTCAACGGGGCACGGCTTCATCAAAAGTTTTTCGAAGAACGATTCCATTACTGGGCAGATAAGCTGGGATTTATCACTTGGGGAGAGTCTCCTAACTGGGGAATGAATCCCGATGACGAGGTCGCATCAAGAAATCTTCTCAGTGAATGGATAGAGATACTCGAACGAGACCGTAATCACCCTTCTATCATCACATGGGCACCTCTTACCGTACCATTGAGCAATGTTTCGTCCGGTACATTTGCACGCTTGGTATTTGACCTGCAAAAACTGACAAAAGCAATCGATCCCAGTCGCCCGTTCAACGACCTTACCGGCAGTGGATTCCATTTCCTGACAGATATCTGGAGCATCAGTACTTACGAACCGGATGCAACACGTTTCGCACTAAGCTTAAAGCCGGACAAGAACCAGGCAGCTTATGCCAACCAACCTTTTATCATCGGTGAATTCGGCGGTATTGTATGGGAGACATCCAGAACCAAGGAAGACACATGGGGACATGGAGGAACATTTACCAACGAAGATGCCCTCTTCGAACGCATCGAAAAACTCATCAATGCGATTCAATCCTCCGGAATCATCAGCGGATTCTGCTATACACAGTTTTCAGATATCGAACAAGAGAAAAACGGTATCTACACTTACGACCGACAGCCTAAATTTGAGATGGAACGGATTAGATCTATCTTTGAAAAGATTCCAAGCAGACCGATAAAGAAATAAGTTCAGCTTGCTAATAGTATAATTCAGCCCGTCAATATATTCAAATCGAATTATATCGACGGGCTGAATATCCCTTTAATCAGGGTGAAACCTTACCGTTTACTCTCAATATATTCAATCGCTTTTCTAATCCACATATCTTCTCCTGCAGCTATATCTTCTACAGTCTGTTCCACCGGAATATCAATAGTCACTCCATCCCGTTGATTCAATTTCCATTCAGGATAGAATGCTCCCGCCATTGTATAGGTGAATTTAATTCCCCGAGGCAAATATAAATATCCGACATGACCGTTCGCACCGGCAGTTTGCGTACCGATAACCGCACTTTTTGGTGCCACTCTATAAGCGACAGACATTAGCTCTCCAAAACTCTGAGTCATCTCATTTACAAGAATAGCAATCTTACCTTTGAAATAATCAGGATTTTCTTTAAAACCAATTTTTCCAATTATATCAAGACCAAAGTTACCCGGAAATTTCTTCGAATTAATGGAATACCACATAAATGTAGTTGGTTGAGGATAAAGGTATTTTCCAAGTACTTCCATAATGTCCCATCTCGGATACTTACGCATATCCAATATCATTCCTTTGGCATTCAAATTTGTTTTCATCATCTGATCCAGTTCCGGAAGTCCCATTATACCTGCATCTACATAAAGAATCTTTCTGGCATCCAGTCCGTAATCTGACGGGCTCTTCCGACCTTTAAAAGATGCTCTTTCAAAAGACTGCATGGGTATCGCATATTCATAGGACTGCCCTTGATTCTCCACTGTGACTTTCATTTCATTCTCCGATGTAACAAATAGTCTGAATGCGACATTCCTCAGTAAACCATGCTCATTTGAAGAAGGCAGTATAGAACGGTAATTGTCGATTATCTCCGAAATCGGTTTATCATTTACAGCCAGTATGACCGATCCACGCTCAATCTGCTTTAATGCAGTCGATTCTACTACAAGCTTACCGTCCGTTGTCTGAGTCAGTCCCAATGGAAGACCATACAATCGGGGAGCATGATTCGGAAATTCAAGCCCTCCATGTGAATCATTGATTTCAGCAGCCAGTTTTCGTATAGAATGGTCCAAATCTTTTTCCGAAGAGGCATAAATAAATTCAGGCAGATATTGCGCCAGCAGAGTACTCCATCTATGGTCTGTAAGGTTGGCGTAAGGATATCCATGTTCGATGGCATTCCACAATCTATAAACCGTAAGAATACGATATCCCTGATCTTCCCAGTCGATTGAAGGATAAGGTTTGTCTCTGGCAAATTCCACCTCCTCCTTTCCGGTTAATATCGGAAGATAGTAGTTCAATACACTATTACGTTTGGCATTCTTGATTCTCACTAGTTTTTCAGACAGTTTCTTATCGAAGACATTCGGATCTTCCAGCCAGCCAAGCTGTGCAAAACGATGATATTGGGCCGAATCTCCGATTACATACTCCTCGGTTTCCGTGATTTTACCGTACTTATCTATCCATTCGTTTAACAGTGAGTTCCTTTCCTTTTTGCTCTTCGCAGCTGCTATCCCGGGCATCACTCTGAACAATTCAAAATCCCAGTTATACTTTCCAACCACAACCTGCGGATGAAAATACTTAAGGAATCCCCAAACCTTGCCCAAAACCACCAAATTTTCCAATGTTTGCCCGTCAACGTCTCCAAGCGATATTCCTGAATTTCCTGCGAACTCCAGATCCTTGTCCACTTCAACATCCGGATTCTTAATTAAATCAAGTGACTGTCCATCTATCAGCACCTGGCAGTCGTTCACCCAAAGCCTGGCCTCCCCGTCACAGAGTATTCGAAAGAAGAATTTCTTGGAACGTGTAAACGGCATTTCCACATAAAAGTCTTTCCAGTCCTGACTGCCGTTACATTCAAAATCAATAGCCTTCTCGTCTATTCTTTGAAGGTGAGTGTCCAGTTTAATTGCGAAACTCACTTTGGCATTATTTGCCTGCTGATATTTGTATTTGCCTTTAAACACAATCGTCTTACCTGTAATATCGCGGTTATTCATGCCGAAATAAGCTTCTGTTTTCTTTCCCCGTACAGACGGAATCAACAATGACGACTGATTATTAAAGAGCACTTCTTCATCTACCCGAATATCTTGATTTTCACTATACCAAGCCATCTTAGGCATTTCCCGCATTGGATCAAAGGAAATAATACGCGTACCGGTAAAAGTAAGAAGGCCCTTTTTACTTTGATCAGACTGCGCATATAAGTTAAAAGCAACCAACGCGAACACTAATAAGCCAACTAATCTGTTTTTCATATGTATCATAGTTTTGTTGTCAATTCAAATATTTACAGGTTTGTACTCTGGACACACCAAAGGTCAGAAAAAAGAAACACTATCAAAGAAAATATCTGTTCATAATTTAGCAATATCTGTTTATTTCAACCCTAAACACATGTTTTAGCGAAAAATTCGATATACTCAACAAGAAAACAGAGACAGCTTCATACGTTTCGGACGTAATCTCTATTTTATAATTCAAACATAATATCATCTTATCTATTATGAGTATCTTTGCACTCCGAATATATACTTAACTATGAATAAAGTCAACGGTTTCCTGTACGGTCTGCTTTCGTCGGCCTCTTTTGGGCTTATCCCCCTATTCACCATTCCTGCCATGCAGGCGGGCATGCAATTCGAATCGATACTCTTCTATCGCTTCCTGTTAGCGTGTATGGCATTAGGCGGGATTCTACTGATCAACGGGCAATCCTTTCGAATCAGCAGACGGGACATTCCTTCCCTGCTCCTGCTTGCGATACTTTATCTGATGTCTGCCGTCTTTCTGTTCTGGGGATATAAGTTTATGGCAAGCGGTGTAGCCACCACCATTCACTTCATGTATCCGGTACTGACTACCTTGGTCATGATGCTATTCTTCAAAGAAAAAAAGTCCGGTTGGCGGATAGCCGCCATCGCCTCTGCCGTGATAGGTGTCTACTTCTTATCCGGTGGAAATACAGAGACAGGAAGTTTCTCATTTTTCGGCCTTTTCATCGTTCTTTTATCAGCATTGGGATATGCACTGTACCTTGTCACGATGAGCCAGTTAAAGATCGGCCGGATGAAAGGATTACTACTCACTTTCTATGTATTTCTTTTCGGAGGAATCCTTCTGTTTATCGGAACCAGCAGTATCAGCCATCTTCAGCCTATCAGCGAATGGCATACTGCCGGAAATCTAATCTTGCTGGCATTGATCCCGACCGTCGTTTCCAATCTTGCACTGGTCAGAGCAGTAAAAAGCATCGGCTCCACACTCACCTCTGTATTGGGAGCTATGGAGCCGGTAACTGCCGTATGTGTAGGCATCTTCCTCTTTGGAGAAGCATTCACTACAAGTATTGGCGTAGGCATTGCACTGATTATCGTTGCTGTAATGGTAATTATACTAAAACGATAAGAGCAGCCTTCTTATAAGATTATTTTCCGTTTCAGCGGGTTAATTTCAGTTCTTCGATAAGGTTAGCAGCCTTTCCATACTTTTCCATAATGAAAAGCATGTAGCGGACATCTACTCCGATACAACGCTGCAAGTCCGGTTCAAAGACAATGTCACTGCTCATCGCTTCCCAATTGCCGTCAAAAGCTAGACCAAGCAATTCCCCTTTCGCATTGAACATGGCACTGCCGGAGTTTCCTCCCGTAATATCATTATTCGAGATAAAACAAACGTTCATATCTCCCTTTTCATCGGCATATCTGCCGAAATCACCGGAAGAGAGTAAAGCCAAAAGATCCGGTTGAACAGCAAAGTCAATATCGCCTGCGTGTTCCTTTACTTTCTCGAAAATTCCTTTTACTGTCGTATAATAACTGAAGGTAGCCCCGTCAAAAGGAGAATATCCACAGACTGTACCAAAACTAAGGCGCATGGTGGAATTGGCATCAGGATAGAAGTTGCGGTCGGCATACATACGACGCATAGCGGCATTGAACAGGCGTTCATCCTGCTCTATTTGTTCGGAAGCCTCCGAGACGCTCTGATTCATCTCATAGTATTTCACTATCAGGTCGAGGCTTAAAGAAATGGCAGGGTCCTCGATGAGATTATAGGTCGTGTCACGTTCAAGGAAGCGCTTCAGTCCCTTCGGAGAAGTGATTTGAGAGGTAGCATACAAAGAGTCTACATAAGTCTGGACATTTCCGTTATACAAGGTGTCTATTTGCAAATACATCGCCGGAAGGTATTTCTTATCCACTTTGGACCGGTATTCTTTGAGCATGGCCGCAAATACTTCCTTATCAATAGACAGATTCAGGTTATCGTATTTCTCCAGTAACTTCTTCATACGGGTAACGACCAACTTCTCTTCGGCCTCAAAATCGAAATTCAGTATTTCGAGTGCCAATTGAACCAATTCGGGACCATTAATGAATGATTCCCCGAAGTAAGCAAGGGCACGGTTTGTTTCCCTACGATTATTATAATTCAGTTCCAGAGAAGAGAACAGGCGAATCAGTTTCTCCCTTTCTTCCGGATGAGACTGAATCCAGTCACGGAGGGCTGCTTCTGCTGCGCGCTTCTTTTCCAGCACTTTCAGGTGCCGGATGGCTTTATTGGTTCCTATGCTGTTTTTCCAGTAGTTGGAACTTTCATCGTATTTAGAAGCATACTTGATACGAATATCCGGATGGCGATCCATTTCCCGCTTCCAGATAGCCTGTTTTACCCCGCGTACATCGATCATGGCCTGATTAATGCCGTTCATCATTTCTTCGATCCCATACGAAGAGAGATAGCGCTCCGTACTGCCCGGATAGCCGAGAGTCATACAGAAAGAGCCTTCCTTGTATCCATCCAATGAGATAGGAGCTACGTATTCCGGACGATAAGGGACGTTCTCAGGTGAATAATCCGCCGGTCCGTTCTGTTTGTTGGCATAAATACGGAAAACGCTGAAGTCACCTGTATGGCGAGGCCACATCCAGTTGTCCGTGTCCCACCCGAACTTGCCAACTGAAGAAGGAGGAGCAAAAACCAGCCGGACATCATTAAAATCACGGTAGACAGAAAGCCAAAACTCGTTTCCGGCGTAATACGCATCGACAATTCCCGTCAGCGTAGAGTCCTTCTCTGATACTTCCATGCCGATTACATTCATGACAGAGTCGACAACTACCCGACGTTCACTTTCCGTATGAGCATATTTGGCAGCCGAAAGCACACGCTTGGTCACATCCTCCGTACGAAGAAGGAAACGGACATATAATTCAGGATTCGGCAGTTCTTCACCAAGATTGCGGGCTACAAAACCATCCTTCAGATAATCATGTTCTACGGAAGAATGCTGCTGGATACTGCTGAAACCACAGTGATGATTGGTAAATACCAGACCATCTTCGGAAACCACCACTCCCGAACAGAATCCACCGAAACTGACAACGGCATTTGCCAAAGCCGGCTTCTTCGGATTATACAGTTTATTTACAGGCATCTGCAAACCGAGTTCCTTCATCACCCGTTCCGCCTGTTTGTTCTTGCGAAGGTTCCCCAATAGCCACATTCCCTCGTCAGCAAATGCCTGTGACAGGCAAAGGGAGAGGAAAATCATTGCGGTTAGTCTGAGTTTCATGCTATTATTTTTAGATTTATATATTCTATGATCAATCCGAATGTCATTATTCGGTAATAAGCCTCAACTTCTTCGCTCCCACCCGTGCTTTCAGCCATGCACTGATTTTCTCCTTCTCGGCAACTGACGGATGTTTGCCAAATTTCAAAACAGCCAGTGTCACTGTATCCGTTTTCATCGAGTCTACCCGTGTTTCCAGCGAGTGAGCGATAGAAAGCGAAGTGATGGAAGGATAAAGCACCTTCAATTCGGGCACTAAAGTACGTCCCATCGTATCGTACTCTTTATATTGAGCGAGGTTTTCTTCCAGTCGGGTTATCTTTTTCTGCTGTTCCTGCAGGCGTTGTTCGCTGTTTTTATAAAAGTCCTCCATTACCATGGCACGAATGGAAGAGACATCTACCGCCTCATTATTCATCCCTTGCAGTACGGTCAGCTTTGTTTCTTCCAGCTTGTATTCTTTCAGTTTGCTACGGGCAATGGATATCGAAGCATCCGGAACTTCGGGACCGATCAGAACCACGCGGATGTCTTTATGCTCATAACTGATCTTCTTATCAAGTACCTGCGTATTCTCAAAGTTCAACTGCTCATTGATAAACCGGTTGGCTGCCGTCTCATAAAAAGTACTTTTAATGATGCCAAACGTCAGATAAACAGCCGGACACATCGTCAGCACAACAATCAGAATGATGTATTTACGCACCATCTTCTCGCGTGCCTTATCCACAAATTCCTTACGCTGGAAGTGCATCACCCGCACACCGATGAAGGTAGCCAGACTGATAAATACGGAGTTGATAAAGTAGAGGTAGAAAGCACCCAGAAAATAAACCAGATTGCCCGATGCCAGGCCATAACCTGCCGTACAAAGGGGAGGCATCAACGCCGTAGCAATGGCAACTCCCGGAATCACATTTCCCTTCTCTTTGGTAGACAGGGCGACAACTCCCGCCAAACCACCGAAAAGTGCGATGAATACGTCATAAATCGTAGGCGAAGTACGCGCCAACAGCTCCGATTGTGCTTCGGCAATAGGAGTGAAAAGAAAGAAGATGGTTGCCGTCGTCACACTGAAAGCAGTCGTGATGAGGAAGCTCTTCAAAGAACGTTTCATCAGCTCGAAATCATTCAAACCGACAGAAAGCCCGACACCCATGATAGGCCCCATCAACGGTGAAATCAACATGGCACCGATAATCACTGCCGTAGAGTTGACATTCAAGCCCAGTGATGCCATAAAGATGGCAAAAATAAGAATCCACAAATTAGCTCCTTTGAATTCTACTCCTTTTCGGATAGAGTCAACGGTTTCCATTTCATTGTCTTTATCCTTTTTCAAGTCCAGGTATTCACCCAGGAACGACTTGATCGCAAACTTATTCCGTTCATCTGTCTTCATAGTCATTTCTTTTTTATAATCCGGTTAATAACAGGAATCTGACTCAGAGGCAGGTCCCGTTTAATAATATAAGCAATAAATAGTAGCAGAAGGACTGTGCGGAATGCAAGAAGCAAGACTGTATTATGAATCGGCATCCATTCACCAATCAGATACAGAATAATAGCTAAGCCTACATAACAACCTATTCCACGCAAATCATAAGCAATAGGATATTTCTTCTGACCGACAAAATAAGAAAGCAACATAGCTATGGCATATCCGGTAAAACCCGCCCATGCGCAAGCTACATACCCATATACAGGAATCAGGAAGATATTCATCAGAACAACAGTCAGACAGGCTATAATGGAGAAATATGCCCCCCATCTGGTATCATCCGTCAGTTTATACCAAAACGAGAGATTAAAATAAATCCCCATAAACATCTCTGCAATCATCACGATGGGAACTACCTTGAGTCCCTCCCAATAGTCTTCTGCTATGATATAACGTAAAATGTCCAGATAAAACATGACTGCCAGGAATGCCAGCAGCGTAAAGATAATAAAGAACTTCATTGCCTGCGCATAGATTCGTTTATTATCCTTATCCTTACTTTTGCCAAAGACAAAAGGCTCGTATGCGAAGCGAAAAGCCTGCGTGATCATTGCCATTATCATGGCTATTTTAGTAGCTGCACTGTAAATACCCAACTGTACATCCGCTTCCACCTTATCGGGGTAGACAAAAGGAAAAATAATCTTGTCTCCAACCTGATTCACAATGCCTGCCACTCCTAATATCAGAATAGGGAATGAATAATATAACATCCGCTTCATCAGCAAACGGTCAGGACAATAGCGGAATTCACGGAATTCAGGTATCAGCCCGAGCATTACAACAAAAGAACAGATCAGATTAATAAGAAAGGCTACCCCTACGTCATCGCCTTTCATGACAACAAAATAAAGGATATTCAGCAAGATACTGACAAATATAAATAAGAGTTTCAGTCCGGCAAACTTGATAGGACGTTTCTTATAACGAAGATAAGCAAACGGAATAGCCTGAATGGCATCCATAGCCAGTACAATCAGCATCATGCCCAGATACCATGGATGTTCACTATACCCCATCAGCCCTGCAATAGGATTAAGGAAGACCAGACACAACAGCAAAAACAGGAGCGATACACTCCCTACCATCAATAACGAAACAGAATATACCTTCTTCGGATCGTCATCTCCTTTATTGGCAAAACGGAAAAAGCCGGTTTCCATTCCGAAGGTTAGCACTACGAGCAATAACGCCACAATAGCATACATCTTGGTGATCACTCCATATCCTCCGGAAGCAGCAGGAAGTGAAAAAGTATAAATCGGTACCAGAAAATAGTTCAGAAACTTACCAATAATACTGCTGGCACCATAAATCGCAGTGTCCTTTGCCAATGACTTTAGTTCTGCCATGTTTATTTAGATCTCTTTTATTATCAATGAATAATATTATTTCTTTTGTTTGAACAGCCACTCCATGAAGCCCGGATAATTGAATGCAGGATTCCAGCTGCCATGATTGCAACCGGGGAATTCGATATATTCCACCTTTGCTCCGGCAGCTTTCAGTGCTTTGTACGCTTCACGCGACCCTTCAACTGTTACCACATCATCGGCATCCCCATGAAATATACGGAACTTCACTTCTTTGGCAGCCGGCAAACGGTCCGGATTCACCGATCCGCAAATGGGAACGGCAGCCGCAAAAATCTCCGGATAACGGACCACCAAATCATACGTCCCCATCGCTCCCATTGACAATCCGACAATATATATCCGTTTTTTATCGACTTCGGGCATGGCCAGATAAGTATCCAGCAATTGTTTGAGAGTCCGGGTAAGAGAACTCATCTCCTGTCCTGCAGGCATATCTGCCGGAAACAGTGATTTCGGACGTTCCGTATAAGCCCAGTAGCTACCTGCCGGACATTGAGGAACAAGTACGAAAGCCGGATATTTCTCTCTGTTGACAGGATTCAGAAACATCTGTCCGCCATGCGTCAGTTGTCTTTCATTGTCATTTCCACGCTCACCGGCTCCATGCAGGAACAGGACCAGCGGATATTTCTTCCCCGCCTTCATTGACTCGGGACGAATCATCCGGTAAGGCAAAGAATCTCCTGTGGAAGAGACAAATACGTCCTTCTCATAACCTTGTTGAGCTGATAATGACAGACTCAAAGAAAGAAATACAAGTAAGATACTCCATTGCTTCATACTCCAATCATTCAATAAAATCAGTTATCTGTTTAAACGTTCCTCAAAAAGCCTGCTTTTAATTGTCGCCAACACTCTCCATACCGACAGCCGTTAGATCAGACTATCAGTCATTAAACAAGGTTTTCTGACTGCTATAGAGGCTCCTTCCCAAATGCTTATAGGCAAGCTCCGTCACTTCACGTCCACGAGGAGTCCGTTTCATAAAACCTTCCTTGATCAGGAAAGGTTCATACACTTCCTCGATGGTGCCCGCATCTTCGCCCAAAGCGGTAGCAATGGTTGTCAGGCCGACAGGACCGCCTTTAAACTTGTCTATGATGGTGCAAAGTATCTTGTTGTCTATCTCATCCAAACCATACTTGTCGATATTCAACGCTTCCAGCGCAAACTGAGCTATTTCCGTATCGATAGAACCGGAACCTTTCACCTGCGCAAAATCGCGTACGCGACGAAGCAAAGCATTGGCAATACGGGGCGTACCACGACTTCGGGAAGCAATCTCCGATGCCGCCCGCACCGAACAAGGTACGTCCAGTATGGAAGCTGAACGCCGGATGATATTACTCAGAATATCATCGTCATAGTACTCTAAATGCAGATTAATACCAAAACGGGCACGAAGTGGAGCCGTCAGCAATCCGCTACGGGTGGTTGCACCGACCAGCGTAAACGGATTCAGGTCAATCTGAATACTGCGTGCCGAAGGTCCCTTATCAATCATGATATCTATCCGGTAATCTTCCATAGCCGAATAGAGATATTCCTCTACCACCGGCGATAAGCGGTGAATTTCATCGATAAAGAGCACATCGTTCGGTTCGAGGCTGGTCAAAACTCCCGCCAAATCACCCGGTTTGTCGAGCACCGGACCGGAAGTTACTTTAAAGCCTACTCCCAATTCGTTAGCTATAATATTGGAAAGCGTTGTTTTACCCAATCCGGGAGGCCCGTGCAGCAGAACGTGGTCGAGCGCTTCGCCACGCAGACGTGCCGCCTTCACAAAGATGCGAAGGTTTTCCACCACCTTATCCTGCCCGCTAAAGTCTTCAAAGCTTAACGGACGGAGCGCATTTTCAAAATCCCGCTCCCGTGAAGTCAGCTGATGTTCGCGTATGTTAAAATCTTCTTGTTCCATTTTCTTCTTGAAATGTAGGAGACAAAGATAGAGAAATCCATTCATTTTCGATATAAGAAAGAATAATAAAAACCTCCGGCCATTATCCATTTCTCTTTTCCAAGAGGAATTATGAAGAATAAATCTCAAAATCGATGCGATGATAAGATGCCATTCAGCCTTCTTTCGGTGACTTCATTCCCTGATAACAAGGGGATCATTTTCGATATTACCAAAGCGCAATTATTCTCAAAGGCATGAGAAAAATTTCTCAATGCAATGAGAAAATATTCTCATAGGCATGAGTATTTTTTCTCACGCCTTTGAGAATTTTTTCTCATCACGGTGAGAATACTCTGAGAATATAGCAACCTGCATCTGGCTGTGTATAAATACAATAACAAGTAATTGCTTTCCGCTTTTCCCCTGCTATTTAATGACCATAAAAGCCTCTTCTTCCTAAAAATACCGTATTTACACATTCTTCTCTTAAGCAACGCATCATTCTATTGAAAAATAGAGTGAAAAAGTACACAAGCCCGGTTCCGGTCTTCTACTCTTTTGCCCGAAAACAATTAGTTTATTTAAAACGTAATAACTACTTTTGCACCATCTATATACACGCAATCGACTATGGTTCTAAATTATATCTGGATAGCATTCTTCGTTATCGCCTTCATTATCGCCCTGATAAAAGTAATTTTTCTGGGAGACACGGAGATATTTACAGCTATCATGAACTCAACTTTCGACTCTTCGAAAACCGCTTTCGAAATATCTCTGGGACTGACCGGGGTACTGGCCCTCTGGCTCGGTATCATGAAGATCGGAGAGAACAGCGGACTAATCAATGCACTCGCCCGCTTTCTGAGTCCGGTACTCTGCCGCCTGTTTCCGGACATTCCCAAAGGGCATCCGGTATTGGGTTCCATCTTCATGAATATGTCCGCCAATATGCTCGGGCTCGATAATGCTGCCACCCCATTGGGACTCAAAGCGATGAAAGAACTGCAGGAACTGAACCCGAAGAAAGATACGGCTTCCAATCCGATGATCATGTTTCTGGTTATCAATACTTCCGGCCTCATCATCATCCCGATCAGTATCATGGTATACCGTGCGCAGATGGGGGCTGCCCAGCCTACGGATGTGTTTATCCCTATCCTGCTGAGTACTTTTATCTCGACTCTGGTCGGTGTCATAGCCGTCAGTATCGCCCAGAAGATCAATCTGATCAATAAGCCTATCCTGATATTGATGGGCGTTATCTGCCTTTTCTTCTCCGGATTGATTTATCTGTTTCTGAATATTTCGCGTGAGGAAATGGGTACTTACTCTACGCTGATAGCAAATATTCTTCTGTTCGGGGTGATCATCCTGTTTATTCTGACAGGGGTCCGGAAGAAGATTAACGTATATGATTCTTTTGTAGAAGGTGCCAAAGAAGGCTTCACGACAGCCGTACGAATCATTCCGTATCTGGTTGCCTTCCTTGTAGGCATTGCCGTATTCCGTACTTCGGGAGCGATGGATTTCCTTGTGGGAGGCATTGGTTATGTAGTCGGTCTGTGCGGAGTGGATACCAGTTTTGTGGGTGCATTGCCGACAGCGCTGATGAAGTCTCTCAGCGGCAGTGGTGCCAATGGGCTGATGATTGACACGATGAAAGAGATGGGACCGGATTCGTTTGTAGGCCGAATGAGTTGCGTAGTACGCGGAGCTTCGGACACCACTTTCTATATCCTTGCCGTTTACTTCGGCAGCGTTGGAATCAGTAAAACCCGGAATGCAGTCACCTGCGGCTTGATTGCAGACTTCTCCGGTATTATAGCCGCCATCTTAATCAGTTATTTATTTTTCTTTTAAAGCATAGACTCAATTATGGCTGTAACTTATCAAACCGAAGGCGTCAAGATGCCTGATATCAAAAAACGGGAAACTACAGAATGGATAAAGAATGTAGCTGCCTCTTATGGAAAAAGACTCGGTGAAATCGCTTATATCTTCTGCTCCGATGAAAAGATTCTGGAGGTAAACCGACAATATCTGCAACACGATTATTACACGGATATCATTACCTTTGATTATTGCCAGGGTGATCGTCTGTCGGGCGACCTGTTTATCAGTCTGGATACGATACGCACCAATGCCGAACAATTCGGGGCAGCTTATGATGATGAACTACACCGGGTTATTATTCACGGTATTCTTCATCTCTGCGGTATCAATGACAAAGGTCCTGGAGAAAGGGAAATTATGGAAGAGGCGGAGAATAAGGCGTTGGCAATGCGATAGTCGGCGATTCAATAAAAGCCATTGACCGGATAAAATGAGCACCCCGCCACAATCACTGCGACGAGGTGCCCCCAAGTATCTAAGAGAGATAGTTATTGTTCCGTTAACGCTTGCTTTATTTTAAAGACAAGACTTTGATAATGTGCCCGGGTAGTAGCATCACCCGTATTTACTTTGCTTCGCAGCAAACTATAGCTATCCATTACCTTCTGATAAATAGCCGGATTCTTAACCATATCCACACTTCCGAGCGGATTAAGTTCAAAGCCGGCTTTCGTCCAATCGACATTATCCGTAAGCAGTTGTTTCTCAACTTCATTCAAGTCTTTAAATGAGAATGGAGAAGATTTTTGTTTCAGCATCCCTCCTTCTTTCAACAACTTCTCCACATAAGTAATTTGCAGGTTACGGTCGTACATATTCAACCGGGCACCGGATATAGTTTTCTTCCACACAAAATCATAAATATCATCCATATACTCAGCAAAGGTATAAGCCTGTTTGGGATATAACTCCTCGTACAAAACAAGACTGGATGTAATGTATGTGAAGAACAAACGATTCATAATGATTGACTGCAAAGTACTTGGCGAATAAGTCGGACCAGTATACTCAATCACCTTCTTGTCAAGTACCCATTCGGGTAGTTCCATCATAGTTTCCATAATAAACTTCAATGCCTCCTTCTGTTCTGCTTTCGGCACAAAACGGATAACAGGCTTTTCGCTGTCCCGTCTCGGCTCATCAAAGTAAATTCCACCGATGGACACCATGGCATGCAGTAAGTAGCGTTGCATCTGCATAATCACTTCCTGATATGATTCCGTCAGGCGTTCATATTGATGATCATCTTCATAGGTCCATTCCGGCAGGTTTTTCATGATAAGTTTCAGATTCTTTAGGCCATATCTTCCTGCCTTCACGGCATTATCACCCAAATCCTCAGATTTACAAGAAGGATCGACCTCATTAATAAAAGGCTGCGGACCGTATTTGTACATCGGATCATTCTCTTTCTCTTTGATCCACTTGTTCAAAGTAGCTTTCTCCTCTTCAGGAGATGCCGCATCAAATATAGGTTTATATCCCCATTTGATGGCAAACTTATCATATACACCCAAAAGCGGAGGAGTCAGAGCAACTCCTTTGTCTTCCGGCTGAGCTACATAATTATAGCGCGTATAGTCCATGATGGACGGAGTGGTACCATACTTCTGAGTGAAAGTGGCCGAACGGAGCGAGTCTACCGGATACGAATAAGATGCACCGAAGTTATGCATCAGTCCCAGGGTATGTCCGATCTCATGCGCTGCTACATAACGTAACGAGCTTCCCATCGTCTCGTCATCAAACACTGCCTTGCGTACTTTGGGGTCAACGGTAGCAGTCTGAACAAACCGCCAGTTATGCAACAACTTAATGATATTTGAATAAAACAAGACGTCGCCCTGAATGATTTCACCCGAACGAGGATCGGCACAGGAAGGTCCCATTGAATTTTGTATCGGAGTGGTAATCATTCGGTAGCAGCTATAACGAATATCATCCGGATCAAAGTTCGGATCATCCTTCGGATAGTCTTTCGCTACAATCGCATTCTTAAATCCTATTTCCTCAAACGCAACCTGCCAGTCTTCTATTCCTTTCTTTATGTAATCTCTCCACTTGTCGGGGATAGCAGTATCAACGTAATATACAATCGGCTTCTGAGGTTCCACCAACTCACCTTGCTTATAACGTTCCAAGTCTTCTGGTTTTGGTTGCAAATCCCATCGGTTGATGTAAGTAAGTTCTTGCAAACCATCTTTCTTTTCAGTATAAAACCGCTTGCTTTCATCAAAATAACCGATACGCGAGTCTCCATAACGAGGACGCATAATTTCCTCCGGCAGCAAAATAATATTACGCGTCATGGTTACAGTGAACGGTCCTCCGTCAACAGTATAACTCATCAGCGTCTTGATGTTTATATTCAGCGGAAAACACTTCATTCCCAGAATAGTCGATTTGGAAGAAGCAAGACTTCCCTTCAGTGCTTTTCTCTTCATCAATACATCCATTATATTTTCCGAACGAAACGGGCTGAATTCGGGTACATCCGTTATGAAAAGCGAACTCATATCGATGACATATGCTGAAGAGTCCGGTGAAAGACTTTCTATCTTATATGCTTCCCAAATAGGGTCTGAGAAGTTGCGCTGAAAAGCAGCATACATATTGGAAGTGGTATCACATAAATTGCGCACCATCTTTTTGTGCATGTAGATTTTCTTTTTATCTGCCGAGAAAGTTACCAGTACCGGATTGCGTGGCATTTGTCCGGCAGCTATATCTTTATTGTTACTGGTACTCGATACTCTGGACGCAATCATAAAATCCCGTCCCATCAAGTCTTTAGGTATTTCGAAATAATACTTATCCTTAACGATGTGTACCTTAAACATGCCATCAATCGTCTTGGCTCCTTTCAGTAGTTTTTTGTATTCGGTCATACTACTCTTTGTGGAATCTTTTGCCGCCGGCTGCTCTGTTTCCGCTTTTGCTTTCTTCTTTTTCTTTTTAAAAATCTGACTTTCGGCATTAGCAGTTACCGCTCCGGCAGTTAATGCTCCTACAAGTAATAAGGTGAAAATTTTGTTCATATCATGTTGTTTTTAAGTTCTATAGTTCCAGTTTAGACAGATCGAATCCGTTTTCAAGCATAGCTTCCCGAATCACATCATACTTCTTCTTCATTACCGGATATTTATCGCAGATTTCCTGAATCTCGGCAGGAGTTTTCTCAAAGACGAAATTCATCCATTGCGCAAGGTCTTCACTCTTTAAAGGAGCATAAATGGAATTAAAATCCGGCCAATCTTCATCAATATAGGAATTCTCAGAATAAGTAATCACCCCATACTTATAAAAATCGATTTCATTAGGGTCCGTTCCTTTAAAACGATACCAGTTCGGGTCGTACAATTTCGGTTCAACTTCTTCACTAGCTTCATAAAAAGCATCTGAAATAGTAAACAATCCTCTGACTTCCGACATATACTTTGCCCAAAAGCTGGCATTCACATCTGCTCTGATTTTCACAAACTCCTCATCGGTCATTGTCTTCAAAGAAGATGATACATTACCTAAAGCTATAAAGCTGCTACTAGCATAGCAATTCATGATGGTTGTCTCACCATAAGAGGCCATCCGGACCTCTTCAGATAACAATATAGAAAAAGGCAAATTCTTCTTTAAAAAACTATCCGAGTACAAATTCAATAATACCTTTTGCAAAAACTCAATCCCTTCATCAATAATCTCCTGCTTTTGTTCGGGAGCAGTTATTTTAATTCCGTTATTCGCTGTAAAGTTGAATTTATAATCAGCCTCAGTCGGATTGGTTATAATCACAGTCTGATATTTCTGATAAAACTGGTATATAAAATGCTGTGTCGGATCTGACGGGTCATCTGTCAGAATGTTATATTTATCCGGTTGCTCAGGAACGATTAACGCATCTTCATGATAACAAGAAGACATACCTGCCAACATACAAATTAATAATATAAGTTTCTTCATAATCGATCAATTATTAACAGGTTCACTATTCGGACGGTCGAATATTTCTATTTCCGTATTTCTCTCTCTTTCGCTCTTAGGAATCGGCAACACGTATGAGCCTTTCTCTTTCAGTTCGAAGACATCTCCTGCTCCCTCGTTCTCCTTTGAACTGTAAGTATGCGTAAGAGGAGGGCAGCCATATCTGCGCAAATCAAACCAGCGGAATCCTTCAAACGCCAGTTCTCTACGACGTTCCTTACGTACGGTTGCTACAATTCCGTCTTCATCAACAGCTAATGGCGGAGTTCCCGGTTTCATACGATTTTCACGGAGCTCATTTAAGTCAGCAAGAGCCTTGTTCGTATTGCCAAGTTCAGCAAAAGCCTCAGCACGATTCAGATAAGCTTCCGAAATACGCAAGGCGTTGGCATAGACTGTAGCAGAATTTTTAGTCCACTTAATAGGTGTATAGACACTATACTGTTTGTTAGTAGGTCTGGTCTGGTTGCCGATTGTATTCTTGAAATAATTCGTAAGACGCAAATCATCTTCCGAATATAGCGCTAGCAAATCATCAGAAACCACCAAGTTCCCCGTATACCTGAAATCTTCTTTCATATGCGTCTCAAGTGATGTAAGTCCGTAGGATAACAAGATTTCTTTGTTAGCAAGAGAAAAGAAATAGTGGTCCTTTTTTTCCTGAAGTTTGTAAAGTGGCTGAGTCGCGACCTTAAAGACCGAGTCACAATAAAGAATGGTCTCATCATATTTCTCCTGAAAAAGGGCAATACGTGATGCCAATAGATAAGCACTCGGCAAGTTAGGACGGAAAATAGTTTTCTCGCCTCCTATAGCTTTAAAACACTGGATAGCCTTATTAATGTCTTCTTCCATTTGGGCATAAACAGCTGCATTCGTGGCCCGCTTCATCATCTTATCTGATAAGCCGATTTCTTTATTGAGCGGTACACATAAGTCTTCATTTGCCGTAGCAGGATGATAAGGCTTTCCATACAAATTAGCAAGCATAAAATACGAGAAAGCCCGCATAAAATAAGCTTCACCTGCTAAATCCTGACGCTCCATATCCGTCCCGTTCATGGTATAAAGCTGGTCCAGTATAATATTAGTCATCAATATCTTATGATAATAGACTGTCCATGCAACATCCGGCGTAAGTTCATTTGAAATTCCCACTTCCGGGTTTCCCTGCCACGTATAATATGCCCAAACATATTCTCTGAAATCATTAGAAATGACTTGTGGTCTGGTTCCATAGTAACATTGGTCTTTCACATCGTCTGTCATATATTCCAGATAAGGATGAGGTATGTCTTTTTCATTCGTTTTCATTACCTCACCGAAGAACAGTTCCTTGTAATCCTTCACCGATCTGGGTATCATCAAATCTTGTGAACTTTCTTCCAAAAAGTCACTGCACGACGATAATGTGCAGATAAGCAATATGATATATAAATTATACTTTTTCATCATCATTCATTATTAAAGAGTAATATTAAAGCGAAGTGAGTAAGAACGCTGCGGTGGTACACTTCTTGAACCAAATCCAATCTGTTCGGGGTCTCTGCCCTTCAGCGCTTTATCTTTAATGACAAATACATTACCCATATCAAAGCTGACACTTGCTCCTTTCAGATAGACAGGTTTCAACCATTCACGTTTAAAATCATAGCGAATAGACATCGAACGGCATCTGAGGAAACTGCCTGAAACTACACGGATATCACTCTTATTATACATATCCCATCCATTATCCGCAATACGATAGGTCACATCCTTATCGTTGATCTGCAAACTCTTATCCGATAAAACCGGTATAATGGTTCTGTCTTCATCACCCGGCTCTCTCCAACGATTCACAAATTCACTGGACATATTCTGGTCCGGATAAGGAAGCCGCTGTCCGGAGGACTCATACAAATCGTTCAAGCGCATTTTATTACCAAAGCTGAATGAGAACAACGCATTAAATGTAATATTCTTATATTTCAAATAAGTAGAGAATCCACCGGTCAGATCAGGTTCACGTTTTCCGGAAAGAACAAAAGCACGGTCATACATCTCCTGCAAAGAATGAACCACAGCATTTCCTTCTTCATCTTTCTCATTAATATCCTTAAATGTAGGAAAACCCTGATCATCCAGTTTATCAAATTTATAAGAATAGAAACTATTTATCGCATTGCCATTGCTCACTAATGTTCCTGCGATATAGTCTTGCCAAGTGATCGCTGAGTTCCCGGCATTCAACACTTTATTGTAGTTTTTACCTGTATTGAATGATAAACTCCACATCCAGTCCCGGGTCTGAATTGGAACAAAAGAAACAGCCAAATCCCAACCTTTATTCTCAACATCACCATCATTAATGGAGACACTTGACGCACCTGTAGAAGGAGCTACGTTTTTCGTAACCACCTGATCTACTCCCTTTTTATAATATACATCAAGCGATCCATAGATTCTGTTATTCCAGAATGCCCAGTCGATTGCAATATTATACGAATTGGTTTTTTCCCACTTCAGTTTATTATTCGGCAGCTTATACAATGTTGAAATATACTCCTGTGGCATTGATTCCAATGTCCCCAAACTAGCAATCAAGTTAGGGGTCTGATCCGGATGCACGTTACCTTGTATACCGTATGAGGCACGAATTGCCAGATCATTCAGGAAGTCGACGTTTTTCATAAACTTCTCATTGATGACATTCCATCGTGTAGACACTGACCATATCGGCAGAAAACGAACGCTCTTGCTCTGGCCGAACTTATTAGAACCGTCAGTACGTATATTGAAGTTCAGAATATAGCGACTGTCATAAACATAAGCAGCCGTAGCATATAATGAAATCACATTATTCTTTGTATCGGTCACCACATCCGGATGACTCTTTACCAAAGCACCGTATCTTTTCCAGACTGTCGGGTCAATATCAACAAACTTTTTACCTCTTTCGGGCAAATAACCATATTGTGTAGAGCTTAATCCGTCATATTTTGAAGATCTGACTTCTTGTCCGATGCTTCCGGAAACTTCATGTTTTCCGAAACTTTGCATCAATGACAGGCTATTTCTCCATGTATAAGAAGTATTACGTGTATTGGTCGTCATCAACTCTCCTCCAAACGGAAGCAGACAATATCTTTCTGCAAATTCGGAATCTTCAATGGGATTCGGCAACATCTTCCCATAGGGACTTTGTCGCATAGAAGAAATATAATATGATTGTTCATCACCCCAGTTTTCTTGTGTCACGTTGCTTCTGGACAGTCCTAATATGGATGAAAACCTCATCCATGAAGCAACCTTCCAATCCAGATTGACAGCTACATCTATAGCGGAATTATCATTCTTGTTTCCTGTATGATTCAGTTCGTTCATGATATTGTAAGACAATACTCCGTTACGTCCAGCCTCATTCGCATAGAAATACAACTCATTAGAAGCTGTCCGAAGTGGAATAGCCCGTGAAGTATTATAAGCATACTCATACACATCAATGGAAGTATGAGGATGTTCGGCTTTGGAAAGCGAACCGCTAACCTTTAATCCCAAATGTATATTCCGGTTAATTCTGGTATTTATTTTAGCCAGTACGTTATAGCGCTCTAACCCTTCCCCTATCGTCACACTGTTATTATTCGCATATCCCATGGACATATAATAATTACTCCGGTCATTTCCACCTGTAATGGATACCGAATGCTGATGTGTAAATGCTGTACGGAACAGCAAGTCATACCAGTCGGTATTTAATCCTTTCAGGGTCTTCACCTGGTTTAAGAATTCCTGATAAGTAATATCCTTATTCCACAGATGTTGCAATGCTCCTTCATAGCCTATATCCGAAGGTTTGTAACTTCCGAAAGATAATCCCCTCTCCTGCATTTCGATAGACATATCAATTCTGTCGGCAGAATTCATCCGAAACATTTTATCGTAAGTAGGAGGAGCTGTTATCCCCAATGTAGTGGTATACGAGATACTCGGTTTCTGGCTTTTTCCTTGCTTGGTAGTGACCACAATAACTCCATTGGCCGCTTTGATACCATAGATAGCAGTAGCACTGGCATCTTTCAGAATATCCACACGTTCAATATCTTCCGGATTGACCGAACCGATGGCATTTCCGATCAGATTTATCTTATCCGGACTGTTCAGCTCCTCTGTAGAGATATTGACAGGTTCTTCCAGAATAATTCCATCGACTACCCATACCGGTTCTCTATTTCCTGTAATAGAAGAAGATCCCCTGATTCTGATCTTAGGAGCAGCTCCCGGAGTAGATGACATATTCATCACGGCAACACCCGGCAGGCGTCCCTGCAGCATTTTGTCGATAGACAGATACTCTCCACCAATCAGATCAGCTCCCTTTATAGAGGATATAGAACTTGCCAACTTGCGTCTGTCAATCTCCTGATAACCTGTTACTACAACTTCATCGATTGACTTTACATCCGATTTCATCACGATTGTCATGGGTTTAGTACCGGCAACTTTTACTTCCTGTACAATCATACCCAAATAGGAGACAATCAGGACAGGCTCTTTCTGATGGAATAAATTAATAGAAAATTTACCTTCATTATCAGTTATCGTCGAATGTTCCGTTTTAGAGAGTTTTATATAAGCTCCCGGCAAGGGCAACCCTCCCTCATCAACCACAACGCCCGTAGCCGTGCGGACATTCTCCTTAGGTTGCTGATATACAATGGTTACAATATTTCCTTCTATCTCATAACTGTATCCGGTATTTGCCAGCACTTTGTTCAACACCTCACTGATAGGCTGACTATTGCTCTGAATAGTGATACGAGGCATATTCTTCACTTGCTCCGTACTATAAATAAAGTTCAGGCCAGTCTGTACTTTTACAGCATCAAAAAATTCTTTAACTGTTGCAGATTTAAGATCTAAGGATACCCTCATTGCATTAGATTGCGATGCAGCCAACACCGGTGTAAACAACAAGGAAATAATACAGAGAAACATGATAATGCGTTCTCGAGCTCTCTTTTTTTGCATGTCGTCCTCCTTTTTTAATAGTAGTTAATATGTTTATTTCTTTATAATTATGGTCTTCCCCTGTATTTCCATTTCCAGATGAGTCACCCGCTGTATCGCTTTCAATATGGGCTCTATTGAGCCGTAGCGATCAATATCTCCTGTAAAACGTATCTTCTTGGTATCTTCCGATTCGAATACGACATCTTTGTTGTACCAACGTGATATTACATTCATCAGACTCTCCAAAGAACAGTTATCAAAAACAAAACGTCCACTGTTCCATGCGATATACGGCTCGATATCCACTACGCTAATTTGTACATCTTGCGTATCAGCCTGAAGAACCGCCAATTCCCCCGGTTTTATTTTATATTCCCCTCCCTGATTAGGAAGCACACTTACAGAACCTTTCACCAGCACTACTTTCGTTATTCCAGGCACATGTGTATTTACATTGAAAGTTGTCCCGTACTGCTTGACCACTCCATTCGCCGTAATGACACGGAAAGGACGCTTGCTATCCTTGGCTACCTGAAAATAGGCCTCCCCATCCAAATAGACCGTGCGAGTGGTAGTACCAAAATGTGGTGGATATTTTAATGTCGTATTATAATTCAGATGCACTCTGGTCCCGTCTTCAAACGTCATCCAAAATTCACTGTCATCATAAGTACTCAACTTATTATTTTCTACAACAGAGACCTCTTCCGATTCGTTCACATCAGTCTCAGGGACAGACGGCTGAGCAACAGGCACTTGTTCCACCGAATCCTGTAAAGGCTTAGCAGGCACTGATTTTAAATCCATCTTCTGTCCATTTGCCAGAACCAGTGTTGCCTTTTGTTTACCCATCTTCTCCGACCGGATCATAGCAATACGAACTTCATCCGAAATCACCGGCTGAGAATCCATCAGCCGCAAAGTCCAAAACCATATTGCAAAACCAATTATCGGCAATAAGAAGATAGCCGCATACCGTCCTATTTTGATCCAACGAGCAGAGCGAATAGAGAAATGCTTTTTCTGAAATCTTTCCCAAGCACGTGCTTCATCTACCTGGGCAAACTGTTTATACCTGTCAATCAAACAAGCCTCACGCATCAGACGATCATAGTTCTCTCTATTTTCTTGAGAACTATCAAGCCATGACTGCAACTGTTTTTTATCTTCTTCCGAAGCGTATCCCAGCAACTGATCATGGATAATAGAATTTATACTTCTTTTACGCTTTATCATATTATTTCAGGTTATTTATAATAAAGACGACTAAGAAGAAAAAATGGGGGACAGGATTCTGAAGTTTTTTTATTCAAAAGATACTTTATTTATTTAGAAGACCGTTCTTTTTGTACAATAATCAAGAAAAACAACGAACATTTTGTTCATTGCAAACAGGTGTTAACAAGTAAAGCGGATTGAGTGTTATGCTTCTTTTTAGGGAAGTAACATTTGTAATAATAGAAAATGATAGGAGCCTAATTTTTTTCTAAGGAAGGACATTGCTCTCTTCTTTTGAGTCTTCACAGTTTCAAGAGAAACATGGAGTGCAGTGGCAATCTCCTCGTTCTTCTTGCCTTCCATATACATCAAAAAAACTTCCCTGCACCGATCCGGCAGCGCATCAATTGTCTGAAGAAGCTGGCGATAGACTTCTTCACTAAAGAAGCCCTCTTCCTCCTCTTCCATCCTAAATGTAGTGGAATGACTATCAAGCATCTTCTGAAGATAGTTGCCTTCCACATCCTTATGTTTCAAATAATCCAAGGAAGCATTTCTGACAGAGTTATACAGATAAACCCTGAATGAAGCCAGAGACCGGAAAAACATCTTTTTCTCCCAAATAGTGGAGAATAACTCCTGGACAATATCTTCTGCAGATTCTGAATCTCCGACAATTGTTATTGCATAGCAAACCAATGCTTTATAATAATTCTTATAAAGCAGTCGGAAAGCAGCCGCATCCAACTTATTAATTTGTTCTATGGAAATCTCATTGTTAGTCATTTCGGGAGTTTTGCGCCAAAAATACAAATTAAATAATAATGTTCTATACAGAAAGACTGATATTTTTCTCTCGGGCAATCTAGTTGTATGGTACTTTCCAAAAGATATCCGCCTATAAAAGATTCACCCGGATTTACATTCGACAATGTAAACCCGGGTGAAAAATGCTCAATATTGCATAGAAGAAATCTTTAAAAATATCTCTTACAATATTGTTTTCATAGAGACAAATTAATTAAGAGAGAGTTTATGTAATAGAGATTTATTCAATTTCCGTAGCTTTATTAATGCGGTAGATCAACAGGTCATAATGAGAACGATCTGCCTCAGGCGCCGTCGAAATTGCTTTCTTGAGCATGTCTTTCGTACGCATCAACAAGTCAAAATAGTAAGCAGCTATTTTTGTCTGGTTGGTATAGATCGGTGGAATTGAAGAGAAGCCTGCTACTTCTTCTGCATTTTGCAATGAATACATCTTCATATCCACCTTTCCGCCATTTCTCAAAGCAGCCAGATTGATCTCCGGTTTGCCGGTAGCCGCAAATCCTGTTTTTGAGGCTTTGAAACTACCAATAGGCGCAGTTGCTGTCGATGTTGAAATAATACTTTCCAGAAACGCTGTCTGTAGTGCTCTCTCGAAATTCTCCAACGGACGATGCTTCAAGACACCTTCCCAAACAATTCCATAGATATCATCCAGATATTCCGAAGCAGTATATGCTGCATCCGGGAAGCGTTCTGTACAAACCTCGACATAAGGCAGACGTCCGAAAATACCATTAAAGATATCCAAACGTAAACGGTCAGCCTTCTTATCTGAAATTTCAAATTCATTCAAATGAGCGGTATCGTCCACCCAATCCAGATTCTTTGCCAGTTCCAATGCTTTACTCAAAGCTGCTTTCTGTTTCTCACGATCTACCATTGAGTAACTTGGTATCGCATCCTTCTCGCGAATATCATTCAAGTAAATACCGCCAATATAACTCAGTATTGCATAAATACGCCCGCTCAGTCTTTCACTAAGGGCAGAGTGTACACGTCTGCGCATTAAAAAATCACGGTCTTCCTTGGCAAACCAACTATAATAGTTCTCAAATCCTTTGCGAACATTAGGAAGCATATAGTCGAATGATTTCAAATGGTCATCTCCCAGACTTCCGCGACTATTACGAGGATCAGAATCAAAACGTGACTGATTACGTATATAAGCATAATATGGGTCTCCCGTATGTTCACGAATCCAGCTATCCAACGTCTCTTTTTCTTCCTGTAATGAAGAAGCATAGATAGGCTGATATAAATATTTAATCACCAGTTCGTCATATGGACCAGGCTTTGTATTAACCAAACACACTCCATTACGAACATCCTCCTCCGTAGCTACGTCATTAATGATTACGCCTCCCATAACAGAAGAAGCGAGACCATACTTTTGAGTAAAGCTTGCCGAACGCAACGAATCCACCGGATAAGCACAGGAAGCTCCCCAGTTCATTGTAAGTCCCAATCCGGTTCCTACAGCCTGAGCAATAGCAGCCTGAATCAACTCACCCTGTATCTCCTGCGGGAAAACAGTAGTACGCACACGAGGATCAATAGCAACAGTGGCCCCTATACGGTCAGCATACTGAACACTGATCATATTTGCATTAATCAGAATAGACGCGTTCAATATTTCACCGGTACGTGTATCTGAGTGTATCGTTGTCTGTGCCGAATTCAGCCAAGAAGCCGAATAACGTATTGTCATACAGTCAAAGCTGTTTGCATTGAACAATGTGTCATTCTTCGGGAATTCTTTCACACAAATAACATCTTTAAAGCCGATCTTCTCAAATGCCTTATTCCATGATTCCGCACCAGCCTTGATATACGGATTCCATTTGACAGGCATCAGACTGTCGATATAGAACACCAGTTGTTTGACTGGCCGAACCAGCTCGCCACGGCGATAGGCAGCAGAGTCGGAAGGCTCGATACGCCAACGTTTTGCATAGCGTATACTCTTCACTTCCTGAGTTGCCCCTGAATAATCACTTTTCAATTGTGTAGTCAATCCCAAACGTGAGTCAGCCAGGCGAGGAGTCATCGGCTCCTCGGGCAGAATACAAAGCATTTTAGTGACGACCGCTGTCAACGGTACGTCTTTGTACATATTGTATGCTCCCATCAGCGTATGGTCGACAGTATATGACAACTCTTCACGTACACTTATATGATTTTCTGAAGCCGATACACCCAAAATAGCAGATTTATCCGATTGCAGAGAATGATCGCGCGACACGAATCCATAGTATCCGTTAGCCGATGTCGAAGGGAAAGGTTTGGTAAAAGCAGATCCCTCCAAAAGTAATCCCTTCATATCTACCACAAGTGCAGAACTATCCGGAGTGCAAGCCAATACCTTAAAGCTTTTGAAAATACCCGGATTATGCGCATTGTCCAACGCACGTGCGATATAAGCATCACCACTGGTATTTACCGGCTTACTCAATAAAGGCATACGTGCCACAAGAGTAGAATCGATCATCTCAAAACGGAAACGTACGTCGGTACCCCCTAACTGTCCGGGAGCTCCTTCACCACCGTCACTCGTATTTTCAATAGAAGAAGCAAACAGCATCTCACGGCCTAACATGGCAACCGGGAACTCCACATACACTTTCCCTTCCACCTTATGAATAGTCATCAGCCCGTGTGCTGTCTGAACTTTCTTATTCTTGAACAGCTTCTGATATGGTGTCAGATTTTCCTTCTTATCTTCTTTTTTCTTCTTTTTAAAAGGCCAGAAAGCATTTCCTTCCTGTGGCAGGCAACATGCAAAAAGAAGCAATAAACAAAGTATCTTACTATATCTATTTCTCATACTTCCTATCATTTTAATGCCTGGTCAATTTTGTACAACAATAAGCGGTAGTGGCGTTGTGTATCAGCCGAACCGGTAGAAGCACTTGCTGCAACCAGACTACGAACCTTCTTCAACTCACCGTAGTATATATGTTCCATCGGTTCGATCGGTGCTTTCAGATCTACATCATCATCAAATCCACTGATTTCCTCCAAACGGGCAGCCTGCATCTCACGAGGCTTGTTATTAAAACATCCCATAAATTCCTCCGAGATGATTCCGAAACGTTCGCGCGAAGCAGCTTTCAGCCATTCGGGCACTTCAATGTGAGCATACATATCTGCGATACCTTTACGGGTAGCATTCTTTGCAACCCCTGCAACCGAACCTTCAATCAGCTTCGTCAGATAATTCATCTGCAAACGCATTTCTGTTTCTGTCAAGGTTCTTCCGGCGCGGGTAGGAGCCCATACAAAACGTTCTATATCGGCAAGATATTCTTTCTGAGTATAAGGAGCTGATGTCGCCTTACCCGAACAGATAGCCACCGCACCACAACGAGACAAGATACCATCAATAATTGCATCTTCCATCTGCATGGCCACAGAAGTACGGATAGGGAATTCTTTCAGTGTTTCGCGTGCATCCAGCCACGAAAGGTCCTTCAGTTCATTCAATAAGAAATTCAAAGCCTTTTTTTGTTGTTGCTTCGATACAGTTTTAAAGCTTGGGCGCTGATCACCGTCATAGCGTTCGTTCAGATAAATACCACCGATATCTCCCAAAACGAAAGTCAAATAACGTACGTAAGCATATACAATTTCGTCATAAACAACCGTGCGGAACTCAAAATCCTTATCCTTATCCGCTACCCAATCATTGATATGCTTTAGCAGATATTGCAAGTTGCGACGTCCATATTCAGAAGCTTTCACCGGGTCATCTCCCAAGTCTTCCTCTACTGAACTTGGGTCAAAACGACGTCTGAATTGTTGTTTACCATAGCGATATTTAACATCTCCAGACTTCTCACTGATCCATTTATCCAAAATAGGAATTTCTTCCTCTGCCGTTTTAGCCTCAAAAATCGGGGTGTACAGCCAGGCAATAGCATAGTAATCATACGCTCCCAGTTCCGGAGGAGTCAAACGCACGCCTCTCTCTTTATCACCCGGTTGAGCAATATAATTGTTACGGGCATAGTCCATAATAGAGTAGGTCGTACCAAACTCCTGAGTAAACTTCGGATCACGCAAAGATTCCACAGGGATAGAAGAAGAACCTGCCATATTGTGCATCAATGACAATGTATGTCCTACCTCATGCGAGAGCACATAAGCGATACAATCTCCCAGCAAGTCTTCACGCAAAACAACATCACGTACTTCCTCATCAGCAGGGGCAGTCTGCAAGAAGCGCCAGTACTGAACCAACTGCACAATATTGTGGAATACCGTAACAGATGCATTAATGATTTCTCCGGAACGCGGATCTATCCAAGAAGGTCCCATCGCATTGGCCACCGTAGACGGAGCATAACGTATACAGGAATATTTGATATTCTCCGGATCGAAGTTCGGATCATCTTTCGGGAAATCTTTTGCAATGATGGCATTCTTAAAACCGATCTTCTCAAACGCTTTCTGCCATACTTCAACTCCTTTATGGATATATTTATTCCAACTCAACGGAAAAGTATCATCAATGTAGAAAACAATAGGTTTCTTTGGTTCTACCAGTTCGCCACGGAGATAGGCTGCCGAATCCGATGGTTCCAGATTCCATCTGTGAGCAATGTGACGAGTACGCAACCCACGACCTTCGGAAGCAAATTCTACTACAGAGTGTTCAAAAATACCAATACGTGGATCAGCATAACGGGGACGCATCGGTTGTTCAGGCAACAGAATGAAGCTACGATTCATAACCGCAGTAAACGGCATTTTCTTCACTGCATAATTTCCCTTCATACCCACGCTGATTTTGTAGGTCAGTAAAGAACGTATACTCACATTATCCTCAAAGCCTTTGACTCCCTGAATAAATGAGCTTTCCTTCTCAAAATCCTTACTAATATCGGCTCCCATCATCTCCATCATTGAATATGGTGAGAACGGAGAAAGGTTCTTTTTATCGCTCAGCAGATAGTCTGTCATATCGAATACCACTGCCGTGCTATCGTTATTATATGCTTTAATCTCGAATGTTTCAGCGATTGCCGGCATGGTACTGCTTACCAAGCGCTTCTTGATTTCACGATCTTCAGAGAACTGCCCTGCCTGTACACGACGCAATGTAATAGTTGAGTCGCGTTGCACAAAACGAATCAGAAAAGGATCACCTGACTTCTCTCCTACACAGCCGAACTGGTTATCGGTCGTTTCCACGATGGTAGAACCAAGTAGAATATCCCGATTCATCACCTTAATCGGCAACTCAAAGTAGATTTTATTATCCAACTTGTGAAGAGTAATGAAACCTTTAGCCGTGGTGACTTTCTTGTCTTTAAACAGTTTGTCGTACTTGGTTTCCTTCTTCTCTTTCTTTGTAGTTGCTTCAGTAGAAGCTTTCTTCTTGTTTTTCTTCTTAGCCACAGCGGGGCTGATCATCGCCCCACATAGTGCAACCAGAAGAAGTAAATACAGTTTTTTCAAGGTTTTATCGTTTTTAAGTTTTAACTAAATGACTCATTCCAAGATTCTTTCCATTTATAACGGACCTGAATAATCTTTCCAAAATCTTTCTCATGGAATAATACAAATTTATTTTCAGCATCAGTCACTTGAATTACTTTATTTTGTTGGATTACATATTTCTTAAGAGTATAATCCGAATTATCATCTTCTCCTTTCAGAATAAACACATCACCACTCTCTAAACCTACTATAATGTATTTATTATTAAAACATTCAGCATCAATAGAAGCAATAGGAGAATCGAACTGAGCACATGTATACAACTTATTTCCATCCGTATAGTAAAAATAAAGAGTCTCTCCTTTACTTATGAACAAGTAAGGCGCTTTATCTTGATTACGACACAGATAAAAGCAGTTCTTGGAAGTGCCGTCAATCACTGCATCAAGTCCTTTAATCTCACTTTGAGATATAAAACTAGCACCCACTTTAGTTACAGAACTACCTCCTCCATAAGCTTCTACTTTAAACTTCTGCATATAAAACTTGCCAGCTTTATCTTTAATGATAGACATATAAGAAATATCTCCCCAATCCACTAGGCTAGCACCCACAAAATATACCGAATAATCCTTCATATTATCCAGTCTGGCATCAGAAGGTCCGTACTCATATTCTTCCACTTTCAACGGTAATACCTTTCCTGAATAATTATAACCTTGCCAATTTTTATAATCTGCAATATGTAGATACTGCGCTGAATTCTTATCATAAAGTACCATACCTCCATGTTCATCGAATGGAGCATACGCAATCATGCTACCATCCACTTTTATCTTTCCTTCTTTATCTGACGTCAACGGGCGATCAAGAAAATTACTGGAGTTAAACAGTAAGTTACTATCCTTTACACGTGTATAGATAGTTCCATCTTCACCAATTGCCATTGTAAGGAATTGCATATCAATAACTCCCACCGAAACAAATCCTTCCGGATATGACTTACTAAGAAACATTTGAGATAATATACCTTCTTGTTTATAACTGCTACCCGATATGTCAATTGCTCCCTGACCACCTTTCTGTGCTACCCACAGCCAACTCGTTTTATCTTCTCCATCCCAACGCTCTGTCCAGTGCGGATACATAGAAACAGGCTGAGTACCCATCGGGACACCATTAATCATTGAATAGATGTCACGTGTAACAACAGGTTTAAGTATACCCTCTTCAGTCTGTTCTCTCAAAAAAGACAGAGTACTATTTCCTTCTTTCTCAGATAGTACAACCCATCCATTAGAAGCATAAGCAGAAGAAACAGAAATGTAAGTAGACCCAAAATAAGTAACCCCCGTATTGTTATCCAATACTGCCAATCTCAGTTCTTTAGTGCTCGCAATAGTATCTGCTATCCATTCCAAATCTTTGGTATCTCCAATGACATGTCCATCAAAAGTCCACTCATACGATAAATCTGAATTCTCTTTTCCTAAGGTAAAAACTAATTCAGGTTTCGATATCACTTTATCTCCTAACGCATAAAAAGAACTTTCAGTCTCTACAGAGATTTCAATATCGTTCATTTCCCTATAATCATAATTTCCTTTATCCTCATAGCAAGAGGTGATGGCTAAAAGGGACATTACAGTTAATAATATCTTTATTTTCATATTTCAGTCTCTATTCTAATTAGTTAATAGGTACAGTCATCGGGAATTCGTCACCGGTTGTATCATTTTTATCCATTATTTCGTTCTCAGCAATATAGTACTTGAACATCAGTGCATATTGGCGTTTCTCAGCAGTACTTAACTTTCCAAAGTCTACGACATTAGTACATCTTACAAACTCTTCATATTTCTTTCTGGAATATGTACCTAAATACAACTTAGTGACATCATTCGTCCACCACAAAGGTTTACTGATGATATTGTTGAATATAATTTTGATTTGTTCGTACTCCGGTATAGATCCCTTAAAATACTCATTCGGAAGGAGTTTCAAGCATAACTTTACATTCTCTTTTAAATCTTCCGTCTTTATCAATGTAACTTCTAGTGTATCGCTGGATAAACCAGCCTTAAACATTGGACTATCGAGCAAACGATAATTCTTCTGATCAGCATTCTTTATCTTATCCTTACTCTCATCCTCCGTTACTACACCTACCTTGTAAGGAGTATTTTCCGCAAACGGTTTTCCTATCAGACTCAAACCGATCTTGACTGTAATTTGGTCACTGGTAGGATAGTTGTTGAACGATACTTCAATATTCTCTTCCTCACTATCTTTCAATTGGCTAAAATATAGATACTGTTCACCGATATAAGGCTTAATTTCATCTTCCGAGCATCCCCAAAAGCAAAGAGATATTAAAGCTAATAAAATATTTTTTTTCATCTTTCTTTTTCGTTGATTATCATACATTAAATATCTTCATTATCCGGCTTATCAAATACAAAAATCGCATTATCTACCGGTTTTTTATCCAATCGCTTATATTGGAAAAATAATTGTCCTTCTCCTATAAACTCTTTACGCATATCTTTCAATAACTCTATATGAAATCCTTCCAATGAACCAATGCTCTTTTCTAGATTGGTAGTCAAAATACCTCTTGCATAACGTACTTCATCCAACATCTTACCAGCTTGGGAATATTCGCTTTTACGAGCAAAATACTCGCCCATAATGTAATACATCTCACTCAAGCGTATCCCCGGAATCATATCCGAACCATCTTGTCCCAACTTAATATCGTATTTCAAAGAATATACATTGGATGTGAAAGCCCCCGTTTGCAAAGAGAAACGTTTATCCTCTTTTTTCTCCTCTTCACTTGCAAAAATATTATCACTATCGAGAATAAACATCGTTTGATTTCCTTTTGTAATATAAGGAATATAGTCTTCTTGCAATGTTTTATTAAAGAAACACATAATAATGCTATTATAGTCCTTCAAATTCGTATCCAAGCTTGAGTAACTAACAAAATTGAAACAGGGTTCTGAAGTATTTCCATTCGGATAAGTAGCTTCCACTACCTCTTTCGCCTCTTTGTAAGCTAGCTCATACTCTCCTCCCCAATAATATACACGCGCCAGAATAGCAGCTACGGCATAGTAATTCATACGATATCCTCTATAAGCAAAGAATATATCACTGGATGCTATATCATTAGAAAGTATACTAGACGCCAGCATACGATAACCCGTACTCATCCAGATTTTATGTTCATCAGTTATATCACATTTAGATAATAGTTCTTTCGCAGCTTTTAGATCCCTGATTGCCTTCGAAAGAATCTCTTTGCTGCCCTCATAGGAAGGTACAAGGGTAGGATACACCTCTACATAAGGAATATAAGACTTGCCATCATCCTTAGAGATAGCAGGAGCAAACAAGCGAAGCAGATCAAAATGCATGAAAGCGCGCAATGCCAGTGCTTCTCCCCAAATCATGTTTTTTTCAAATTCCCCCTCTTTAAAAACGGAAGGACTTGCTTCACTAACATTGAGAATCAAGTTATTACAATTAGCAATATTATTATAACTGACAGACCATATATTGGAAATGAATGTTTTTACATCCGAGTCCTCAAACTGAAACTTTGCAGACTTATAGTAAGCCGAAGTCTTTGGTATAAAATTACTGCCATTATCTGTTTTATAATATTGTGCAATTGCATCCATAAATCCCCATGACATAGTTTGCCCATACATGGAGGAAGTTCCCAGATTCAGATATATTCCGTTCAGAGCATTACGATATCCATCTCCTATTTCGAAAAGCTTGTCTCCATTCACTTGGTTACTCGGTGATACGTCCAGCCAATCACTACAACTTGCAGTACACAGACTTATTACCAACAGTAACATGGTATATAATTTCTTCATATTATTCGTCTACTTTAAACTATTAAAAACTCATCTTTACTGAAGCCGCAAAAGAACGTGAATACGGATAATCCAAACCACGTTCGGCACGTACAGTAGCAGCACGGAACAAATCATTCCCCGAAAGTTCTACACGCAACAGACCGATATGCGCTTTCTTCACCCATGCAGCATCGAAATCGTATCCTAAAGTAAGAGAGTTGAATGTCAACACATTATAATCCTGAACAAAACGACTGGTAGGACGAGTCACCGCAACCACACCATTTGTCTGCAAGCGTCCGTAAGGAGTACAATCTCCTGGGTTTTGCCAACGTCCCGTTAACACTCGACGGTCTACATTGCTACTTTGAATATGCGCATTCTCTACTTTACTGACCAAAGTAGAATTATAACGCTGTCCACCAAATTCATACATAAAAGTAGAATAGAGAGAGAATTGCTTCCAACGTAGATTAAACCCAAAAGTACCCTGAAGTTTAGGTTCTTCGTTTCCAATTACCACCTGATCGGCTGCATTCCAATCATACGTTATCGTACCGTCCGGACGAAGATAAATCTCCTTACCGTCTGCAGGATTGATACCTAATGAGCGTACACCAAAAATAGATGTCAACGAACCACCCTCTACATACTGCAAGTAAGTTTCACTGTACTTAGAATCACCTTTTTCTGAATTATATTTAGTATATTTTTCTTGTACACGCTTATTGTATTCTTTCAGGCTATCCGATATTTTTGTAATCTCGTTTGTATTATGAGCCATATTTGCAAAAGCTGCAACAAACCAATCTTTTGTATTCAAGATAGTACTTCTCAACTGAATCTCAACCCCTTTATTCATCACCTCACCGATATTATCTTTATAAGAAGTAAAACCTGTAGAGCTAGGCAACGTGACATTGTTTACCAAGTCCACTGTTTTCTTACGATAATAAGAGAAATTCATTTGAAATAATCCTTTGAACATATCAACGTCCAATCCCAAATCCATATTATGAGTTTTCTCCCAACCCAATGCACTGTTTCCTAATGCCATTAGTGATGCGCCCAGACCTGTTTTGAACCAATTGTCTGTAACTATTTTATAAATTGTCTGTGCCTCATAGGGTGAAAAGTCTACCTTACCGGTAATACCGTAAGTTCCACGGATTTTAAGGCGATCCATCCATTCAAACTGCTTCATAAACTTATAATTGTGCAAGTTTAAACCAAGACCACCAGAAAAGAAAGGTGCAAAACGTTGATCAGCACCAAACTCCGAATTTCCGTCGAAACGTACCGAAACGTCTGCCAAATAAATATTATCAAATGAATAGTTGAAAGTTCCTAATGCACCGAAAAGGCGACTTTTACTATCTGAGTTAGAAGGCAATCCGGATACTTTATTGGCGTAACCCGGGGATGACAATTCGCCAGAAGGAAACCCTTTATAAGTGATACCAAAACTATCACCCGTACTTGAAGTCGCATTCACACCAACCAAGAAATTCAGGTTATGTTTCTTTATATTCCGATTATAAGATAAAGTGGCAGTAGCATCCCAACTCAAACTATTAACAGTAGCTACATCCAATCTTCCTGAAACTACATTAGTTAAGCCTAACAACTCATCATTCTTTTTTGAACGCGGATCAAGAAAGGTACGCGCATCCGAATTTGACTTCGTAACACTGAATTGTCCTTTTAGTAACCAGTAACTATCGATATTCCACAGTAGTTCTGTATTATTAATTAATTCCCATGACTTATTACGGTCATAGTTTTTTAATGTTGCTTCATACAAAGGATTTACTTCCCCTGAACCTCCAGTCCATGGGTAAGTCGTCTCCAAGTATTTTCCATTCTCATCCTTATATTCATCATATGGCAACTTTGAAGTATAGTCAGAAAAGCTTCCATAAGGAGACTCCTGAGACCGGGTATAAGTATATGAGAAATAGTTTCTTACCTGAAAAGCTCCAAGGCGATAAGACAAAGATAGGCCACCAGCCATACGGTCGCGATAAGAACCTTTCATAACACCTTCTCCACTATTATAAGAGAAATCGGCTCCCCAACGCAAATCATCCGTACCGCCATCCAAATACAAACTATGTTTGTGATTGAATACTGTACGAAGCGGTTTGGACAACCAATAAGTATCTACTCCGCGAACCACATTGTTCAATTTTTGGTTATAAAGTACATCCAAACGGTTTTGCTCACTTGCACCGTCTTCCGGTTTAGCTGTAAACATGCCGGCAGCTACTTCCGTTTCCAACTTTTCCCGCGCATTCATCAAATTATAATCAGTCAAGTCGGGATATTCCAACGTTCCGGTAAAGTTATAATCAATATTGACTTTACCCTGTTTCGGAGTTACTGTTGTAATAATAACCACACCATTAGCTGCACGAGAACCATACATAGCCGTAGCAGCAGCATCTTTCAAGATAGTAATGCTCTCAATACGGCTAGGATCCATATCATACAACTTCTGCACACTAATCTCAAAACCATCCATGATAAAAGTCGGAAGATTAGGATTGTTCTTCAATGATGTTTTAGAAAGGCTTTGCGCATCCAACTGAGTAGTTCCAATACCGGAACGTCCACGGATATATAACTCCGGAACATTATTCGGATTCGAACCTGCTAAATTATTTTCAGCAATACGAAAAGAAGGGTCGAACGTTTGCAAAGCTCCTAATACATTTGTTTTGGAAACCGACATCAACTGATCTGCCGTAACCGTCACAGAAGTACCCGTAAAGCTATTTTTACTGATCTTTGCATAACCGGTTACCACCACCTCTTCCAATTGCTTTGAATCGGGTTTCAACTTAAAAGTATGCACTTTATCAAGATTGAGCTTGCCAGTATGTATTTCCAAAGTTTGCATGCCTACAAAGGAAAGACGAATTGTTACATCTCCTTCAGGAAGTCCTAAAGAAAAAGCACCGTCTGCATCAGTCATTGTTCCGATATTTCTTTCTTTCCCCAGTATCAGCACCGTCACACCCGGCAGTTCGCCACCCTGTTCATCCACCACTTTACCTTCCAACGTACGTGTCTTCTGATCTTTCTTCTTGATGACCACAATACCATCTTTGGTAGCATAAGTGAAACCTTTAGGTGAAAGAACGCGGTCCAGCAATTCCCTCCAAGGCTCGTTGGTAGCTTTTACAGTCACCGGTTCAACCCCTTTAAACATCTGAGAGTTATAAAGCATGTTGATTCCAGCTTTCTGTTTTACCGTGTTTAAAAATGTTTCCATCGGCACATCCTTCAAATCAAGTGTCACTTTCTTCTCATCAGGTGGAAGTGCCCATGCACTGAGAACCATACTCAATGCAAAAAGACATAGCATAAAGACTCTTCTTTTTTTCATAATTTTTAAATCAAAACTCAATATTACTCATTCTCATATATCAATATATTTCTTCCGTTTATTCTATAGTAGATATCGCCGGTTAGTTCTAATGCATTCAAGAAAGTATTGATCGTGCCATATCGCTGCAAGTCACCACTATAAGTCAGGTCGCGCAGAGACTCCTTCTCATAATAGACATGAACATCATACCAGCGCTCGAAGGTTTTCATGATATCGCCCAGCCGTTTGTTGTTGAAAACATATACACCTTGTGCCCAGCCGATATATTCATTAACATCCACCGCCCGCTTTTCAATGCCACGGGAAGAGACGACTGCCTGTTCACCCGGCGCCAGCGTAATAGTATTCTGATCGGGTGTCGAGAAATTTACTTTCCCATATACAAGAGTGGTATAGCATGCATCCGCATCATTATAAGCATTGATATTAAATGCCGTACCAAGTACCGTTACTTCTCCGAAACGAGTCCGGACCACAAACGGATGTTCCTCATCCTTTCTCACATCAAAATAGGCTTCACCTTCCAGTGTCACAATTCTGCGCTTTCCGACAAAACGGACCGGATAAAGCAATTTAGAACCGGCATTCAAATGAACAGTGGTTCCATCAGCAAGAAGGACAGTATTCTCTCCTCCCCGTGGTATAACCAGTTCATTTGACTTCACCGGACTTTCATCGACGTTTTCTTCTTCGTGTTGTTGTGTTGTAACGGTCGGTCGATATGACAGCACCCCTTTATTGTATTTCACCTGGACACCGTCTACTATTACATTTATATCTTTCTTTTGTACATCAATAGTGCTTCCATCGGGCAAAGTCAGCACTGCCTGTTTGCTACCCGGCTTGATTTGCGCGATACGTGCTTGGGACTCCTCCACTGCCTGATAATGATTCACTGCATAAAAAGAAATTCCTACTCCCAGTACTACCATCGCTGCGGCAGCATACCACCATGTCCGAATACGGTGGATCTTTCCACCGGACGAGTTCTCTTTTTGTTGAATTTGTTGAAGGAAATGCTCGTAAGCCTTTTCCGATGAATATTCTTTATACTTATTAAAAGCATCTTTTAATTCCTCACTATCCTGCAATTTCTCATACACGGCTTTCAGTTCCGGATGCATAGATAAACGTTGTTCCAACACCTGCTGCTCTTTGTCGCTTGCATCTCCCAAAAGAGCCTTTTTTATCAAAGAGGCATCTTGATATGTGTTTTCTAACTTTTTCATAATTTTATCTATTTCTAATGAGGATTTTATCTTTGCTTTACTATAATTATACATAACGTCCATAAATGGGTGACAAAAAGATGATTATTTTTTATGAGATACTCTCCGTACGAAAACAGAAAAGAACGAAAAACTATCATTATGACATTATTCAGCAACAAAAATGACGTATTTAACAAATCATTCCCTTTTCGGAATCAAAATTCAGCCATCAATAAATGACAATTAGGCATCTTAAAAAATATTTGTTTTTTTTCGTTACCGCTATTAAAATGATGTATTTTTTAGCTTTTATCAAGGAGTTTGAAACTCATATTTCATCATCATCCGTCACTTTCGGACTTAGCTCATTGATATACAATGCGATAAAAGTGACGAGAAGCAGTGACGACAGAGTGATAACAAAAATATTTCAAATTTTATCGTCACTTTCTACTAAAAGAATGACGCGCTGTACTTCATAAAAAGGTCCTTGATTTAACCATAAATGCCTGCTTTATTAATCTATTCCCAATGCCGGACCAATGTAATAAGACACCGACAAGACTTCATTTCACATACATGGTCCCATCGCTCTGCGGACATGATCCCATGGACTCACGTACGTAATCCGAATGGTTTACAGACATGGAACGAACACATATAGCTTACTAAAAATGCTAACCAAGCTTTGTTTACCTGTTAAACATACCGGCTCATCCACTTAAATAAGCCACATCACAGTCACTTCACCCCCACAAAAGCAAGGATGCACAGCCCGGTTTTTAATAAAAGATAAGAGTAAGAAGTACAGAATAACTGGAATTTGCCAGCTTCTCGCGTAAGAATTTATAGCTACGGCTTTTCTGAGTTTTAACCGTATTGATGCTAACTCCCAGCCGGGATGCGATTTCGTCCCACGAATGTCCTTCAATTCTCAGCAGGATGATACGGCGTTGTTCGGCAGGAAGCTCCTCGATATAGAAATAAAGTTGTCGGATAGCTTCTTCTTTCACAGTCAAAGCATACAGCATTTCCTCGTCTTCAAAATCTTCTTCCTGAGGCAAGCCATTCAATATAGAATCATGAATCTGATGGTTGCGGATATACAACAGTGCATTATTATAGCAGGCACGATAAAGATAATTAGTCAGCTCACGGGAGTCGGAAAAAGTACGCTTACCTTCCCACACGGATATAAACACCTCCTGAACCAGATCTTCTACGGCATCGGTGAGGAACAGGATTTTCTCGACATATGAGCACAAGGCCGCATAATAGCGATTATAAAAGTCCCTCCAGATTCCCTTATCTTTCTGGTTGACACCTGCTACTATCAAATCATCTTTATCGCTCATACGGCAACAAGATTAATCAAACAATAAAAGACTCTCTTCAAATTACTGCAAAAACTGGTTATAATAGATATGACTTACAAATATATCTGTTTTTTCAGTATGTAAGTTCACCCCTCATATAAAAAAATAGAATAAAGGGGCATAAAATAAAAAAAGAGCGAATAACTCCGCCCCACCTAAAGAATCCCCCATAAATGGGATTCTTTTTTCTGCATCTCAATTTACCTGTTACCTGAAAACTACTTTTTTCTAATACCTAATCAAAACAATCTTTTTCCTAAAAACTAATCTTAAAATCTAATACCTTAATTTTATAAACTAATACTACTCTTTTGTTATTACCTTTTTCTAATACCTAAAAATCTTAGTAGTTTCACAACTACACTGCAAAGGTAGAGGTGTTTTGGAAAACAACAAGAATTCTTATGCTAAAAAACATGTTTTACCTTATTTTTTTGATTTATGTCAAGAGAAAGAGTGGAGGTTGGGTATAAAACATACATCCGAATGTTGATTTGATACAAATTCTGTCCAAACGCTCCGTTCGTCTTCTATTTCATCACACGGCCGCGCACTTTTTCAAGTGACAAAAAGTAAGCCTAGAATGTCGAAAAAGAGCATTTACATCTCTTTTTGAAAGGAATCGAAGCCTTAACACAAAAGAAAAGAAGCCAAAAACGTTACATCTTGCATATTTCCAATCCAAAATTACGGCGTTTTTTTGCGCCCGCCCCGCCTCCTCCTCGAAATTTCGGAAGCAAAAACCGGCAGAAGATACAACTCTCGCAACTTTTCCGTAACTTTGCAGCGTTTGATAATAAATAAGGTAGAATGGATTTTAAGTACGATGTAATTGTAATTGGTGCCGGACATGCTGGTTGTGAAGCGGCAGCCGCCGCCGCGGATTTTGGTTTCCAAAATTGTCTGATCACAATGGACATGAACAAGATCGGACAGATGAGTTGCAATCCGGCAGTAGGAGGAATCGCCAAAGGACAAATAGTACGCGAAATAGACGCACTGGGCGGACAGATGGGATTGGTGACGGATGAAACTGCTATCCAGTTCCGAATCCTGAACCGCTCGAAAGGTCCCGCCATGTGGAGTCCCCGCGCTCAATGCGACCGTGCCAAGTTTATCTGGTCATGGCGTGAGAAACTGGAAAATACTCCCAACCTTCATATCTGGCAGGATACCGTCTGTGAATTGCTCGTTGAAAACGGTGAAGTAGTCGGACTCGTCACTCTTTGGGGTGTCACATTCAAAGCGAAATGTATCGTACTGACCGCAGGAACATTCTTGAACGGACTCATGCACGTAGGCCGCCACCAATTGCCCGGCGGAAGAATGGCAGAACCCGCATCTTACCAGCTGACAGAATCCATCGCCCGACATGGCATTGCCTACGGAAGGATGAAGACCGGCACACCGGTACGAATCGACGCACGCAGCATCCACTTCGATTTGATGGATACACAAGACGGAGAATGCGACTTCCACAAGTTCTCATTCATGAATACCAGTACGCGCCATTTGAAGCAACTGCAATGCTGGACCTGCTATACCAACGAAGAAGTGCACCGGATTCTGCGCGAAGGGCTGCCGGATTCTCCCCTGTTCAACGGACAGATTCAAAGTATCGGTCCGCGCTATTGCCCCAGCATCGAAACCAAGATTGTCACCTTCCCCGACAAAGAGCAGCACCAACTGTTCCTCGAACCCGAAGGTGAAACAACACAGGAATTATACCTGAACGGATTTTCTTCTTCTCTTCCGATGGATATTCAGATCGCCGCGCTGAAAAAAGTACCGGCATTCAAGGATATCGTCATCTATCGTCCCGGATATGCGATTGAGTACGATTACTTCGACCCCACCCAATTAAAACATTCGCTGGAATCGAAGATTATCAAAAACCTGTTCTTAGCCGGGCAAGTGAACGGAACAACCGGTTACGAAGAAGCGGGAGGACAAGGACTGATCGCCGGAATCAACGCACACATCAACTGTCACGGTGGTGAAGCCTTCACACTGGCTCGCGACGAAGCATATATCGGTGTATTGATAGACGACCTGGTGACCAAAGGAGTAGACGAACCATACCGTATGTTTACTTCACGTGCCGAATACCGTATTCTTCTCCGCATGGACGACGCCGACATGAGACTGACCGAAAGAGCATATCACCTCGGACTGGCAAGGGAGGATCGCTACCAATTAATGAAGACCAAGAAGGAGGCATTAGAGCAGATAGTAAATTTCGCAAAGAACTATTCGATGAAACCGGCATTAATTAATGATGCCCTCGAAAAGTTGGGAACAACTCCCCTTCGTCAAGGCTGTAAGCTGATCGAAATTCTCAATCGTCCGCAAATCACGATTGAGAATATCGCGGAACATGTCCCCGCCTTCCAAAGAGAATTAGAAAAAGCAACCACTGCAGACTCCGACCGTAAAGAAGAGATTCTGGAAGCGGCAGAAATACTGATCAAGTATCAAGGCTATATTGACAGAGAGCGAATGATAGCAGAAAAGCTGGCACGCCTGGAAAGCATCAAGATCAAAGGCAAATTTGATTATGCTTCCATCCAGTCGCTATCTACGGAAGCTCGTCAGAAGCTAGTGAAGATTGATCCGGAAACGATTGCTCAAGCGAGCCGGATTCCGGGAGTATCACCAAGCGACATCAACGTATTGCTGGTACTTTCCGGCCGATAAGCGGCAACGTTTCACGTGAAACAAATCATTTAAAGAAACGAGATAAACCAATGATTATGAGCAAAGAAACGCTAATTAAAAGCATCCGGGAAATTCCTGATTTTCCGATCCCCGGAATCCTTTTCTACGATGTCACCACCCTGTTTAAAGACCCTTGGTGCTTGCAAGAATTATCGAACATCATGTTCGAAATGTACAAGGATAAAGGTATCACCAAAGTAGTAGGTATAGAATCCAGAGGATTCATCATGGGGCCTATCCTAGCTACCCGACTGAACGCAGGTTTTATTCCTATCCGCAAGCCGGGCAAACTTCCCGCAGAGGTGATCGAAGAAAGCTACGACAAAGAATATGGCACGGACACTGTGCAGATTCATAAGGACGCACTCGATGAAAACGACGTAGTTTTACTACACGACGACCTGCTGGCAACGGGAGGAACTATGAAAGCAGCCTGCGAACTGGTGAAGAAACTGAAGCCTAAAAAGGTATATGTAAACTTCATTATCGAATTGAAAGACCTGAATGGCAAATCCGTATTCGGAGATGACGTAGAAGTAGAATCCGTATTGACTTTATAAACAAATTGCTTATATTTGCAGGGCGTAGAGAATCTACGCCCTTTTTTATTTCCCGCTATTTCATCTATAACGATTATGAATACAGAACCGGAAGCCAAAACGAATGAATATCTGAGAGGTATTGTAGCCAACCTGCCCGAAAAGCCGGGAGTCTATCAGTATCTGAACACAGAAGGGACTATTATATACGTTGGAAAGGCTAAAAACCTAAAAAAAAGGGTATATTCTTACTTCAGCAAAGAGCATGAACCCGGCAAGACACGAGTATTGGTCAGCAAGATTGCCGATATCCGTTACATCGTTGTTAACACCGAAGAAGATGCATTATTGCTGGAAAACAATCTGATCAAGAAATATAAGCCCCGCTACAATGTATTGCTGAAGGACGACAAGACCTACCCTTCCATCTGCGTGCAGAATGAATACTTTCCACGCATTTTCAGGACTCGAAAGATTATCAAAAACGGTTCTTCTTATTATGGTCCCTACAGCCACCTTCCTTCGATGTATGCGGTGCTCGACCTGATCAAGCATCTATACCCGTTGCGTACCTGCAATCTGAACCTTTCTCCGGAGAACATACGGGCGGGAAAGTTCAAGGTTTGTCTGGAGTATCACATCAAGAAGTGCGCCGGACCATGCGTTGGACTGCAATCGCACGAGGATTATCTGAAGAACATCGATGAAATCAAAGAGATTTTGAAAGGAAATACGCAGGATATTAGCCGTATGCTGGTAGAAAAGATGCAGGAACTGGCCAATGAAATGAAGTTTGAAGAGGCTCAGAAGATTAAGGAGAAGTATCTGCTGATAGAGAATTACCGGTCTAAATCGGAGGTAGTAAGTTCTGTCCTGCACAATATCGACGTCTTTTCCATCGAAGAAGACGATTCAAATTCGGCTTTCGTCAACTATCTGCACATCACCAATGGCGCCATCAATCAGGCATTCACCTTTGAGTACAAGAAGAAGCTAAATGAATCGAAAGAAGAGTTACTGACGCTAGGCATTATTGAAATGCGGGAGCGCTACAAGAGCCATTCACGGGAGATTATTGTTCCTTTCGAACTTGATCTGGAGTTGAATAATGTCGTTTTCACCGTTCCTCAAAGGGGAGATAAGAAAAAACTGCTCGATCTTTCTATCCTAAATGTGAAGCAATATAAGGCCGACCGATTGAAACAAGCCGAGAAACTGAACCCGGAGCAGCGCAGTATGCGTCTGCTGAAAGAAATACAAAACGAACTGCATTTAGACAAGCCACCTTTGCAGATTGAATGTTTCGATAACTCGAATATACAAGGATCGGATGCCGTAGCTGCCTGCGTAGTATTCAAAAAGGCGAAACCATCGAAGAAAGATTACCGTAAATACAATATTAAGACGGTCGTGGGACCGGATGATTACGCTTCCATGAAAGAGGTGGTCAGACGACGTTATCAGCGCGCCATTGAAGAAAATTCTCCCCTTCCCGACCTGATTATTACCGATGGTGGTAAAGGACAAATGGAAGTCGTCAGAGAAGTAATCGAGGATGAACTGCATCTGAATATTCCGATTGCCGGTTTGGCTAAGGATAATAAGCATCGCACGTCAGAGCTACTTTTCGGGTTTCCCGCACAGACGATTGGGATCAAACAACAAAGTTCTTTATTCCGTCTGCTGACGCAGATTCAGGATGAAGTACACCGTTTTGCGATTACTTTCCACCGCGACAAGCGCAGCAAGCGACAGGTCGCATCGGCTCTGGATAGCATTAAAGGGATTGGAGAAAAGACAAAAACAGCCCTATTGAAGGAGTTTAAAAGCGTAAAACGAATCAAAGAGGCATCCCTTGAAGAAATCGCAAAGGTCATAGGAGAAGTGAAGGCTCAGACTGTAAAAAAAGGGTTAAGCAACGAATAGGCTCACTTCTATGTGGCTATACGCTAAATTGTTAGTCCATATAAATCAAGTATCAGTATCATATGGGGCAAGCGTTAGTTTCCTCGGAGGAAACGCCAGTTCCCTTTAAAAGGAACGGTCGTTTCCATTAAAAGGAACGGCCGTTCCCTCGCCGGGAAACGACAGTTTCCATTAAAAGAAATCATAGGAAACTATATACCATTGATTTCTAACCATATAGAATACTACCGGTAATGTTATAGAGTTTATGTTCATGTCTATACGGTTCTAAGGCAAACTCAATCAAGTTATGAGGCAAATACATCTGTCGTCCTAATAGATATGCTTCTGCACAACAGACAGACACGCTTCCGAATGACAGCTACGGTTAATACTTAATACCTAATACTTATCTCCTATAATATTTCCTTCCAATCCATCGTTTTTTCTTCTTAATTTCGTAAATTTGCCTTTCGTAACATTCAATAGAATAGAGAAAATATCAATGAGAATAGTTGTACAACGAGTAAGCCACGCATCAGTAACCATCGAAGGACAGTGCAAGTCTTCCATTGGAAAAGGGATGCTGATATTAGTCGGCATTGAAGAATCCGACGGACAGGAAGATATAGACTGGCTCTGCAAAAAGATAGTAAATCTGCGTATTTTTGACGATGAAAACGGAGTAATGAACAAGTCCATCCTGGAAGACGGAGGCGAAATTCTGGTTATCAGTCAGTTTACATTGCACGCTTCTACCAAGAAGGGCAACCGTCCGTCATACATCAAAGCCGCCAAGCCGGAGATATCTGTCCCACTCTACGAACGGTTCTGCAAAGACCTGAGCAGGGCGCTGGGAAAAGAAATCGGCACAGGAACTTTCGGAGCGGACATGAAAGTTGAACTTTTAAATGACGGTCCTGTTACTATATGTATGGACACCAAAAATAAAGAGTAAAACCTTGATGAAAAAGCCGGTAAAGCTCTTCGAAGAGCGATAAACAGGCTCCAAACATCAAACTAATCATCATAAACCAACAGCAATTATGACCCTGGAAGAAGCTCAAAAAGAAGTAGACAAATGGATAAAGACATACGGTGTCCGCTACTTCAGCGAATTGACAAATATGGCCGTACTGACTGAAGAAGTCGGAGAATTGGCCCGTGTCATGGCCCGCAAATACGGCGACCAGTCTTTCAAAGAAGGCGAGAAAGACAACCTTGACGAAGAAATAGCAGACATCTTATGGGTGCTCCTGTGTATTGCCAACCAGACAGGCGTAGACGTCACCAAAGCCTTCCGGGAAAGCCTGGAAAAGAAAACGAAACGAGATAATAAAAGACATATCAATAACCCAAAACTGAACGATCATGGAAGAGAATAGCTCACAATCCAACAAGTATGATGCCGCATTGGCAAAGTATAACACCAATCTGAGCGATGCAGACATACAGGCTCGGGTGGCTGACCTGATTGAAAAGAAAGTGCCGGAAAACAATACGGAAGAAGTCAAGAAACTCCTGTTCAACTGCATCGACCTGACCACGCTGAACAGCACGGACAGCGATGAAAGCGTGATGCATTTCACCGAAAAAGTGAATGAGTTCGACAATGAATTCCCCGATATGAAGAACGTCGCTGCTATCTGCGTATACCCCAATTTCGCGGATATTGTAAAGAATACACTACAAGTGGACGGCATCAATATCGCTTGTGTTTCGGGCGGATTCCCTTCTTCTCAGACTTTCATCGAAGTGAAAGTAGCGGAAACGGCACTGGCTATCGCCGACGGTGCGGACGAAATAGACATTGTTATCTCTATCGGTAAATTCCTGAGCGGTGACTACGAAACAATGTGCGAAGAAATTCAGGAATTAAAAGAAGTCTGCAAGGAACGCCACCTCAAGGTAATCCTCGAAACAGGTGCTTTGAAAACCGCCTCCAACATCAAGAAAGCCTCTATCCTATCCATGTATTCGGGTGCGGATTTCATCAAGACATCGACCGGAAAACAACAGCCTGCCGCTACCCCGGAAGCCGCTTATGTGATGTGCGAAGCTATCAAGGAGTACTATCAGAAAACAAACAACAAGATCGGCTTCAAACCGGCAGGAGGCATCAATACCGTCCATGATGCAATCATTTATTACACTATTGTGAAAGAAATATTAGGCGAAGAATGGCTGAACAACCGGTTGTTCCGTCTGGGGACCAGCCGTTTGGCCAATTTGCTTCTCTCCGATATCAAGGGCGAAGAGATCAAATTCTTCTAAGGAATTACATTAGCAATCAAGTATGCCGTACCGCGCTTCACATTCCGTTCCTACGGAAGGAAGCGCGGTATTTTTTATATAATAAAAACTAAAGATACTTATGGACAAAACCATTATTTTCATTATCTTTGTCATAGATGTAGCTATGCTAACATAGTTAATCATCTGTATTAGAGAACGTTTCTTTTATTACCTGATTCCTGGAATTCGGCAAAATTCAAAGTTATGAGTGGTAATAAGCAAACGGGTCTCACGCACCTTCATGTATATACTTTTGTTATATATCGAACGGAGCGTGAGACTGTTGCTTTTATGTCATCATAACGGCTTGCCGAAGCCCCAGGAAAAGACATATAGCAGCAGTTCTCACGCTTTTTTTAGTTAACCATAAGCGATAAAAAGTATAAAATGAAGTCACACACAAAGAACTTACGTTTTAACCATAACCCCTTAAATCTGATACTCGGCACCAGAAAGAAACAAGGACTGCGTATCGGTTATATGGAGGCTGCACTGGATGGCTTCTATCTTAACTGTATAGAAACCGGAGTACACCCGGAAAAACTAAGTAAACTATTATCAGATAAGTTCCATTGCACAGATGCAATTTCTTCCTGCCAGCTATTCCTATTCCTCATCAACGAAGGCGACAGAGCCTCCTATTCTATTATGGTCCCCTATTTACTCTCTACCGAAAACCTAAACCAGTTTGAAAACACCATCCGCGAACGCTTCTACGGAGTAGACCGATTCATTCAACAGGGCAGAAATCTATACAAATTCAAAGAGTATATAGAAGAAAGAGGAGAGCCGATTGTATGGATTAATGACTTAGAGAGAGGAGTGATCGGATGGGATATGGCACAAGTTGTCGGGCTGGCCCGGGCTGCCAAAGACTGCGGCTACATCACCAAAGAACAAGCATGGGAATACATCGAACAGGCGAGCACGTTATGCTCCGAAATCCTCCGCACACCGGAAGAAATAGACAAAAGTTTCCTCATCGGAGGAGCGATGAAATCGAATAAAATTGAAGATTGGGAGGAATTAATCCTGTGTTACTCTCTGCTCAGGAACAGTAGGGAGTAGTTATTTCTCACGGGCGACCACGTAATCCAAATAAGTCCGCAGGGCAAGGCAAATATTTGAATCCGGCAAGGTAGCCAGCAAATCAAAGGCCTTCTTTTTATATTGTTCTATCATACGACAGGCATATTCAATACCGCCATTATCCTTGGTAAACTCAATCAGACGTACGATTTCATCGGGAGTTGCCGTACCTTCCTTCACCTTGAACGCTATCTGTTCCGCCCACGCATCTTTCGTTGTATTCAATGCATACAGGGCAGGCAGCGTCAGCTTACCTTCCAGCATATCATTACCTGTCGGCTTGCCGATCTTCTTGCTATCAAAGTAATCGAAAATATCATCCTTAATCTGAAAACAGATACCAATATATTCGCCCAACAGACGGGCAAAAGCGACTTCCTCCTCACCCACCTGCACTGACAAGGCAGCCGCCTCGGCACAAGCGGCAAAAAGAGCCGCTGTTTTCTTACGTATTACGTCAAAATAAACTTCCTCCGAAAAGCTATGATTACTTACATTCGAAAGTTGAAGCAACTCTCCTTCAGCAAGTTTCTGCCCCAGCGAAGACACCAGACGGATAATCTCATAATTATTAGTCTGCTCCGCGTGCACAAGGCTTGTAGCCAGCAGATAATCACCCGCCAGTACAGATACCTTATTATTAAATACAGCATTTACCGAAAGCTGGCCGCGACGCTCGGTACTTTCATCAACTACATCGTCGTGCACCAAACTGGCTGTATGAAGCAATTCCAGAGAAACTGCCGCATGAAGGGTGGCGGGAGTCACAGCCCCATAAAGGCGTGCCACCAACAAGACAAGAATAGGACGCATCATCTTACCATTCCTCTTGCGTATATGAGTTATTACGCTGTCGAGCAATGCATTCGAATCGGAAAGAGGGGTGTCAAAAAGAGCTTTAAAATCCTCCAGTTCCGCTTCTATCGGGGTTTTGATGAGAGAGATACTATCCATTCACAATACTATTTGAGCACAAAAGTAATAATAAAACGCTTAATACGGTATTTTTTTGTACTTTTACCATGAAAAATTAATTAAATCTATGGAGTCAGACAATAAATTATTTCTTTTAGACGCTTATGCACTGATATATCGGGCTTATTACGCCTTTATCAAGAATCCCAGAATCAACTCCAAAGGGTTCAATACTTCAGCTATCCTCGGATTTGTCAATACCCTCGAAGAGGTGCTGAAAAAGGAGAATCCGTCACATATAGGAGTAGCCTTCGACCCCTCCGGACCGACCTTCCGCCACGAAGCTTTCGAACAATACAAAGCCCAGCGTGAAGAAACTCCGGAAGCCATCCGCCTCTCCGTACCTATTATAAAGGATATCATCCACGCCTACCGCATCCCGATTCTGGAAGTGGCAGGATACGAAGCCGACGACGTGATCGGAACTCTAGCAACAGAAGCCGGACGTCAGGGCATCACCACCTATATGATGACTCCCGACAAAGACTACGGCCAGCTGGTGACGGACAACGTATTCATGTATCGCCCCAAACATACGGGAGGTTTTGAAGTGATGGGCATCGAAGAAGTGAAAGCGAAGTTCGATATCCAGTCGCCCGCACAAGTAATCGACATGCTCGGACTGATGGGCGATGCCTCCGACAATATCCCCGGCTGTCCCGGTGTCGGTGAAAAGACTGCCCAGAAACTAATTGCCGAATTCGGAAGTATCGAAAATCTGCTGAAACATACCGACCAACTGAAAGGAGCCTTGAAAACAAAAGTGGAAACCAACAAGGAACTGATTACTTTCTCCAAATTCCTTGCCACTATCAAAATCGATGTTCCTATCCAACTCGAAATGGACAAGCTCGTCCGCGAACAGGCAGACGAAGATTCACTCCGACGAATTTTTGAAGAACTGGAATTCCGGACACTGATCGACCGGGTACTGAAAAAAGAAAATTCTGCCGGCGGAGTAACAACAGCAACCGGAAGCAAAACGGCAACGACCAAAAGTGTTCCCTCTCCTCTTCCACTTTTTCCCGAAGAAGGAGGAGCCATACAAGGCGATTTATTTGCGAATTTTACGAGCAATGAGGCAGGCGAAGCCAAAAAATCGAATCTAGAGACGTTAGAAACGCTTAGTTGCGACTACCAACTCATTGATACAGAGAAGAAAAGAGCTGAAATTGTTCAAAAGTTACTTACATCAAAAATTCTCTCGTTAGACACGGAGACTACAGGAACGGAACCAATGGACGCCGAACTGGTCGGAATGAGTTTCTCTATCACCGAAAATCAGGCTTATTATGTGCCGGTCCCCAACAATCGTGAGGAAGCGTTAAAAATCGTCAACGAGTTCCGTCCGGTCCTCGAAAATGAGAATTCATTGAAAGTCGGACAAAATATCAAGTACGACATGATCGTTCTTGAAAATTACGGAGTGCAAGTGAAAGGAGCGCTCTTTGATACGATGATCGCCCATTACGTCCTTCAACCGGAACTTCGTCACGGAATGGATTATCTGGCAGAAATCTATCTTCACTATCAGACTATCCACATCGACGAACTGATAGGTCCGAAAGGGAAGAACCAGAAAAACATGCGTGATCTCGACCCGAAGGATGTCTACCGCTATGCCTGCGAAGATGCAGACGTAACATTGAAACTCAAAAACGTCCTGGAGAAAGAACTGAAAGAGAACGATGCCGAACGTTTGTTTTACGATATCGAAATGCCGCTTGTACCCGTATTGGTCAATATAGAACGGAATGGAGTACTGCTGGATACGGAAGCGCTCAAACAATCGTCTGTTCATTTCACTGCTCAGATGCAACGCATCGAGCAGGAGATTTATGAACTGGCAGGCGAAACCTTCAATATCGCTTCGCCCAAACAAGTAGGCGAGGTACTGTTTGACAAACTAAAAATCATCGAGAAAGCGAAGAAAACCAAAACCGGCCAGTACGTCACCTCGGAAGAAGTGCTCGAAAGCCTCCGGCATAAACATCCCGTAGTAGAAAAGATTCTGGAACATCGCGGACTGAAGAAACTGCTGGGAACTTATATCGATGCACTTCCCCAACTGATCAACCCGCGCACAGGACGGGTACACACGTCTTTCAACCAGACCGTCACCTCTACCGGACGCCTCAGCTCCAGTAACCCGAATCTGCAGAATATCCCTATCCGCGACGAGAACGGCAAGGAAATCCGCAAGGCATTTATCCCTGACGAAGGCTGCCTGTTCTTCTCTGCCGACTATTCGCAGATAGAACTCCGTATCATGGCCCATCTCAGCGAAGACAAGAATATGATCGACGCCTTCCTCAGCAATCACGATATCCATGCGGCTACAGCTGCCAAAATATATAAGATCGGCCTGAAAGACGTAGACTCCGATATGCGACGCAAAGCGAAAACCGCCAACTTCGGTATCATCTACGGCATCTCCGTATTCGGCCTTGCAGAGCGAATGAACGTAGACCGGAAGGAAGCCAAAGAACTGATCGACGGCTATTTCGAAACTTATCCAAGCGTGAAAGCCTATATGGATAAGAGCATCCAGGTAGCTCAGGAGAAAGGGTATGTAGAAACGATTTTCCACCGGAAACGCTTCTTACCGGACATCAACTCACGAAACGCCGTTGTACGCGGCTATGCCGAGCGAAACGCCATCAACGCACCGATTCAGGGAAGTGCCGCAGATATCATAAAGGTAGCAATGGCACGCATTTATCAGCGATTCCAGACAGAAGGCATACAAGCTAAAATGATATTGCAAGTACACGATGAATTGAACTTCAGCGTACCCGTCAACGAAAAAGAACGTGTAGAAGAGATCGTTATTGAGGAAATGGAACACGCTTACCGTATGCACGTCCCCTTGAAAGCAGATTGCGGCTGGGGCAAGAACTGGCTCGAAGCACACTAAAACAAGGTTTATCCTGCCATAACAAAGCAGGATAAATCAACTAAATAACGGAGAGAATGAGTTATAACATTATTTAACCCACTATCCAGAAAGCAAGGAAAAAGATCACTTCCCCAACGAAGTGCTTCATTCTATATCCGGCAGGTTGACTGCCGGATATTTTTTTGTCACCAATCTTGGCAAAAAGCAAGGTATCGCCCGAGTCCTACTCTGACATTTTGATATTATTTTAGCTTTATATTTGCATAAATACCGAATAAATATATAACTTTGCAGCGTAATACAAGAGTATTACTAGACAAATGAAAGTATAATACTAAAATCAAATAGCCATGAAAACAAAAGTATCTTTAAAAATGTTTGTTCTATCCGTAGTTCTTCTCATGACCTCTTTTGTTGCTTCTGCACGCAGTTATGATGGTCAGTTGGTTTATAATCCAGTAGAAGAAAATGGAGTAATGGTAGGTCAGACCGTTTACAAAATGAACGGAAGTACACTTGCCAACTATATGAAGTACAACTATAAGTACGATGACAACAAGCGCATGATTGAAAGCGAGACCTTGAAATGGAACAGCACCAAAGAGGAATGGGAAAAAGATCTCCGCATCAATTATACATACGAAGGAAAAACGGTAACAACCAATTACTATAAATGGAACAATAAGAAACGCGCTTACGTGTTAGTTCCGGAAATGACAGTGACCATGGACAATACTAATTTGTAACAGCATTTTTTTAACAACATACTCTCTCATTCTAATATTCTAACAAAGAGAAAACGCCGTTCCTGATGAAGAAACGGCGTTTTCGCATCTATCTTAAGGAATCATTGTCACAACACAAAAAACCGGTCCTGCAACCCTTTCAGAAAACTTCGGGAAATCACCAGATCACTCTTATCATGAAAAGGCGGATAGAGCTGACAACACTTCCCATCAATCATCGCCAGATAATTAACATTGACAATAGCCGACTGACTGATCTGAATAAAAGCTTGTGAATAACCAATGATATCTTCGGCTTTTGTATTTCGCTTCAGATTCAATCGGGTCTGATTGAACAGGACTACCTGCCACTGCCGCTTGTCTTTCAGATATTCGAAATAGCCGATTTCTTCCAGTCGCAAAAGCTTGAATCCCGTCACCGTGCTGATCATAAACATTCCCTGTTGCGGCATCAAAGCACTGACAGAAGAAGAAAAAGAGGAAGAAGGAGTTGCCGGTATTGAAGCTACAGCTTTCCGGTAGCGCTCTATAACGACTCTCAGATCTCCCGTCTCAAAAGGTTTCAGCAAGAAGTCGAAGGCAGACTCACGCAGGGCCTGAAGCAAATATTTATCATACGAAGTATAAAAGACAACTTTCATATCCCACAGCACCTCATCGCGCATCTCACTCAACAAGTTGAGCCCCAGCACATCCGGAAGTTCCACATCCAGAAACAACAGGTCCGGACGGAGTTCCATTATCATCTTTTTGCCTTTTGCGCCATTGTTTGCAGTTCCTTTTATTTCAAATTCCTGATAGGCGCCCAGCTCCCTGCGCAAAGCATCGATTGCCGTACGCTCATCATCTACAATAACGACTTTATATTTATCTTCTGCATTCATCATAAATCATAAGAAAAATGAAACGGTATATACACCGACACTTGCGTACCGGTCTGCCCATCGTTTCGGTTACCTATATTGAAACGTATCTTCTCATTTTTATTCTTTGTATTGAGTAGCTGTATCGTATGATAGAGCACTTTCAGCCCCGTTCCCGTTCCTCTGGTCGAAGAAGCCACTTGCGGAAGATACCCCCGCCCGTTGTCACAAATCACGATACGGACTCCTTTTCCTTCACAGGAAATACGGATAGTCAATTCCTTCGCACCATCTTTTCCGGCCAGCCCGTGCTTAATCGCATTCTCTACCGGAATCTGTACAATCATGGAAGGAATCATTATACTTTTTGCGTCCAGCCCCTCCTCCACTACGACCGACGCCGTGAAGTCTTCGCCGACACGCCCGCTTTCCAGGCCGATATATGACTGTACAAAATCCAGTTCGTCCTGCAAAGATACACTTAGTTTTTCAGTCAGTTCAAGACTCCGGCGGAGATATTTGACCAGTTCCATCAAATTATTCTTCACCTCTTCCGATCCATTGAACTGATTAATCTCACGTCCCAGCACATTGAATGTGAAATGGGGAGAAATCCGGCTCCGCAAATTCTCCATACGGACACGATTTATCTGCTGGAAGAAACGTTCACGAAGAAACTCCCGTTTTTTCCGCATATACCAGATGATCACCACCGTTCCGGCTGCCAGCAACAGGCAGACAAGCACCCAGATATACATACTCAGTTTCAAGACACGCACTTCACCCGCCTGCCGTTGAATCTGCATTTCCTTGCGCAATACGATCGTGTCCTGACGGTAGCGCATATCCAGTTCGGCTACACGGGTACGAATCCGCTCGCTACGGATGGAGTCATTCAGTTGATAGTCACGTTTCAGATACTCATACGCATTGCGGTAGTCACCTGCCTTTTCATAATAATGTTGCAGATACTGGTTGCGTATAGTAAGCATATTGGCATCCACGTGTCCGGTAGAAGCGGTCCGTGCTATCATTTCTCTGGCACGCGCGATATTTCCTTTTTTCAGGGAAAGCTCAATCATCAGGGTTTCAATATAGTGCATGGCGGAGTTGTTCTTTATCTCCGAAAAGTAACGGTAGCCTTCATTCAGATTGTTTTCGGCAGAATCCAGCCGGTTCGTCAGCAGATAAAGATCGCCCAGATTGACTTTCGAAAGATTGCTTTCGAATACCATTTGCGGGTAATCCGCTATCAGCTCCGCTGCTTGCCGCATATAGACCAGGGCTTCCTGATAATCTTTCTTGTAATAGTAATGATTTCCCCGATTATTAAGATACACCCACTTTTCGCTGACTGTCATTTCATCAAAAAACTGTCCTGCCAGTTCGTAATAATGATTGGACAAATCAAAATCACGCAAGTCCATGTAAGTCTGTCCCAGTCCGCAATAGACCGGAAATTTGGAATGTTCCGACAGGTGCAGGGAGTCACAGATAAACAATGCTTTCCGGTAATAGGAAGCGGTATGTGCCAGTTCGCCACGATGCAGATGGGCATCCGCCAGATTCATACAGATATCTGAAAGAAGATGTCCCTTCTCTCCTTTCAGACGGTAAGTATAGGATTTCTCATAATAGGCAACCGCCGAATCGGGCTGATTGAGTTGCATCCAGACATTTCCCTCAATGTTATACACATCTGAAAGTACATCATTCCATCGCAGGCAGGCAGTTGCACGCTTATCATACTCTTTTACAGGGCGGTTATAATAGAGGATAGAGTCGAAATCGGACGAGATGAAGAAAGTCTTTCCATACAATCCCATCAAGCGGTAATAACTCATCGAGTCCTGTGCCTGACGCATTGCGTTACGCAATAAAGAACGTGAATAAGGTAAGTTGGAAAACAGAGAATCCTGTGCACGGACTTCTAAAGAATCGATAAGTGACTGTTCACACAAAGCGTGACTGCGGTGCCTATCCACGCAACTGCAGTTCCACAATATCAACAACCCTATCAACCCAAATAGCTTCATAGTAGATTTCGCTTTATTCATCCCCTTTGTCCGTGTTGAATTTTGAATGCCACAAAAATACATTAATTATATTGAATCTCAACGAAATTTATTATTTTTTTTAATACCTTTGTCCCCATATAAACATGAGTAACTGACCTAATGAGTCCATTGAACTTTACCCACATTCTGACACAGGCAGTCGATGAGCTATCGGAAAGCGAATCTTACAAAGGGCTGTTTCATCAACATAAAGATGGCGAACCATTGCCCTCTGCTAAAGTTTTGTATGAAATTATCGAGCTTTCACGTGCCATTCTCTTCCCCGGATACTACGGAAATTCCACCATCAACAGCCGGACAATCAATTATCACATCGGTGTAAATATCGAAAAGTTATTTGACTTGCTCACAGAGCAAATCCTGGCCGGACTATGTTTCAGTACGGCAGAAGGAGACTGCAACGTCTGCTCGGAGTCGAGAAGAGAAGAAGCCGCCCGACTGGCTGCGAACTTTATCAGCAAACTACCCGCCATGAGAAGAATACTGGCTACGGACGTAGAAGCCGCCTACAACGGTGACCCCGCCGCCAAGAGCTACGGTGAAGTTATTTTCTGCTATCCCGCCATTAAGGCAATCAGCAACTATCGTATTGCGCACGAACTGCTGGAACTGGGTGTTCCCCTGATTCCTCGCATGATCACGGAAATGGCTCATAGCGAGACGGGTATCGATATCCATCCGGGAGCGAAGATAGGCAGTCACTTTACCATAGACCACGGAACGGGTGTCGTGATCGGCGCCACAAGCATCATCGGAAACAATGTCAAATTATATCAGGGTGTCACCCTGGGAGCAAAAAGCTTCCCGCTGGATGCCGACGGAAAACCGATCAAGGGTATCCCCCGCCACCCGATACTGGAAGACAATGTCATAGTCTACTCCAACGCCACCATCCTTGGAAGAATTACTATCGGAAGCGACGCAACTGTAGGAGGAAATATCTGGGTAACGGAAAACATTCCTGCCGGAGCAAAGATTGTACAAACAAAAGCAAAGAAATAAAATCAATAAACTATATATGAGCGAACAATTCGAGATGATAGCCAAGACCTTCCAAGGACTGGAAGAGATACTTGCTGAAGAACTTACAACATTGGGAGCCAACGATATCCAGATAGGACGTCGCATGGTTTCATTTACAGGAGACAAGCGTATGATGTACAAGGCAAATTTCTGCCTCCGTACTGCTATCCGCATTCTAAAACCGATCAAGAATTTTACGGCAAAGGATGCTGATGAAGTTTACAACCAGATACAGGCCATTCCATGGGAAGAATATCTTGATGTGAACAAGACGTTTGCAATAGACGCGGTTGTATTCAGCGAAGAATTCCGCCATTCAAAGTTCGTCTCGTATAAGGTAAAGGACGCCATCGTAGACTATTTCCGTGAAAAGACAGGCAAACGCCCGTCGGTGCGTATCAATAATCCGGATGTGCTGCTCAATATCCATATTGCACATACCACTTGTACGTTGTCTTTGGACTCTTCCGGAGAGTCGCTTCATCGTCGCGGATACCGCCAGGAACAGGTAGATGCTCCGCTGAACGAAGTATTGGCTGCCGGTATGCTTCTGATGACAGGATGGCGCGGTGAATGCGACCTGATTGACCCGATGTGTGGTTCGGGCACGATTCCTATAGAAGCTGCACTGATCGCAAGAAACATCGCTCCGGGAGTATTCCGCAAAGGATTCGCATTCGAGAAATGGGTAGATTTCGATTCGGAGATGTTCGATGAGATTTACAATGATGATAGTCAGGAGCGCGAGTTTACTCACAAGATATACGGATATGACAACAGTCCGAAAGCGAATGAAATAGCGACGCATAATATAAAAGCGGCGGGTGTATCCAAAGATGTGACGCTGAAACTGCAACCGTTCCAGCAATTCGAACAGCCGCAGGAGAAGTCCATCATCGTGATGAATCCTCCTTATGGCGAGCGTATCTCCACCAATGACCTGCTTGGACTGTACCAGATGATTGGCGAACGTCTGAAGCATGCATTTGTAGGAAACGAGGCTTGGGTACTCTCTTATAGAGAAGAATGCTTCGATCAGATCGGGCTGAAACCAAGCAAGAAAGTGCCGTTGTTCAATGGCGCATTGGAATGCGAGTTCCGCAAATACGAGATTTTCGACGGGAAATATAAGGAGTTCAAGAGTCAGGAGGGAGAAGGAGAAGAGAAGAAAGAGACTGAAGGAGGCTATGATACTCCCAGACCCAGAGAAAGAAAGGAATTCAAACCACGCAGAGAAGGCGAGTACAAGCCACGTCGAGAAGGGGAGTTCAAACCTCGTAAAGAAGGAGACTTCAAGCCGAGACGGGAAGAAGGAAGCTTTACCCGGGATGACAGGGACAAAAAGCCTAGAGGCGAGTTCCGAGGGGAAAGAGATTCGAGAGCTCCGAGAGAATTCAGAGGAAACCGTGAGCCTAGGATACCGAAGAAGGAAGAAGAGTAATTTCATAGATAGTTAATGGCATCTCACTAAAAAATGCCATTAACTTATTGATAGACAATATAAGGTCGCATTTTGCGATCTTATCATTTGATGAGTAAGAAAGCGAATTGAATATCTCGAAAAAGACGTATCATCCGACAGAGAAAGACAACTCTCCTGAACAGGGTAAAATAGAAGGATTTAAAACCAATAAAGATAAATAAAAGCAATGAGTAAAATTGGAAAAAGAGCCATTCTGATATTGCTGGCGCTACCAATCGGATTCAATGTTATGGCACAGGAAATCAAAAAGCTGACACTGGAAGACTTGATTCCGGGCGGCGAGACCTACCGTTATGCAGAAAACCTGTACGGCCTGCAATGGTGGGGAGACGTGTGTATCAAACCGAGTACCGACACCATCTACACAGTTCAACCCAAAACAGGGAAAGAGACAGTGCTGACTACCCTCGGACAAATCAACAAAGTACTGGCAGACAATAAAGCAGGGAAACTGCCGACCCCGTACTCAATCCGCTACCCGTGGGCGGACAAACCGCAAATGTTACTGAAAGTATCCGGTAAGTACATCGTATACGATTTCGAGAACAACCGGATTGTCAGCACACTGAAGTTGAAAGATAAAGCAGCCAACGAAGATTATTGCGTCGCCAACGGAAACGTAGCCTACACAGTCAACAACAACCTGTATGTGAACGAACAGGCAATCACCGACGAACCCGAAGGCATCGTCTGCGGGCAATCCGTCCACCGCAATGAATTCGGCATCAACAAAGGTACCTTCTGGAGCCCGAAAGGCAACCTGCTCGCTTTCTACCGCATGGACGAAAGCATGGTGACGCAATACCCACTTGTAGACATCACCGCACGTGTAGGAGAAGTGAATAACGTCCGTTACCCGATGGCAGGAATGACCAGCCACCAAGTAAAAGTAGGCGTCTACAACCCCTCCACCGGCAAGACCATCTATCTGAATGCAGGTGATCCGACCGACCGTTACTTCACCAATATCAGCTGGTCACCGGATGAAAAGAGCATTTATCTGATCGAACTGAACCGCGACCAGAACCACGCCGTACTTTGCCAATATGACGCAACGACAGGCAAGTTACTGGGCAAACTGCTGGAAGAAACACACACCAAATATGTAGAGCCTCAACACCCCATCGTATTCTTACCGTGGGACAGCAATAAATTCATCTACCAGAGCCAGCGCGACGGATATAACCATCTATATTTATGCGACCTCACCTCCAGCCTCAAAGGCGAATGGAAAAGCGATGCCGCAGGCGGCAAGCATATCGAATACATCCCGACGAAGCAACTGACCGAAGGCAAATGGCTGGTAGGCGACATTCTGGGTTTCAACGCCAAGAGGAAAGAAGTCATCTTCCAAGGAGTGGATGGTACAGGCTCCAATAACTTTGCAGTAAATGTCAACACAGGAAAGCGCAGCCTCCCGTTCAGCTTCCGTTCTACCACAGAAGGAGAACATAACGGAATGCTCAGCGCATCGGGAAGTTACCTCATCGACCGTTATTCGACTCCTACCCTTCCGCGCCGCATTGACATCGTGGATACCAAAAGCCTGAAAACAGTCAACCTGCTGACAGCCAAGGACCCATACGAAGGCTACGAGATGCCGACCATCGAAACCGGTACTATTAAAGCCGACGATGGAACGACCGACTTATACTACCGCCTCACCAAACCCGCAGATTTCGACCCGAACAAAAAGTATCCGGTCATCGTCTACGTATACGGCGGTCCGCACGCACAACTCGTCACCGGCGGCTGGCTGAACGGCTCCCGCGGATGGGATATCTATATGGCTAACAAAGGCTATATCATGTTCACCCTCGACAACCGCGGCAGTGCCAACCGTGGACTGGAATTCGAAAACGCCACCTTCCGCCGCCTCGGCATCGAAGAAGGCAAAGACCAGGTGAAAGGCATTGAATTTCTGAAGTCCCTCCCCTACATAGACGGAAACCGCATCGGTGTACACGGATGGAGCTTCGGAGGACACATGACCACTGCCTTGCTGCTCCGCTACCCCGAAATATTCAAGGTAGGCGTAGCCGGCGGACCTGTCATCGACTGGGGATATTACGAAGTGATGTACGGCGAACGTTATATGGACACTCCGGAAAGCAATCCGGAAGGCTACAAAGAATGTAATCTGAAGAACCTTGCCGGACAACTGAAAGGTCATCTGCTCATTATCCATGACGACCACGATGACACTTGCGTACCGCAGCACACACTGTCGTTCATGAAAGCCTGTGTAGATGCCCGCACCTACCCCGACCTGTTTATCTATCCGTGCCACAAGCACAACGTATCAGGCCGCGACCGTGTACATCTGCACGAGAAAATCACCCGATACTTTGAGCAAAACCTATAGCAACCTATAATTGACAGCTCACAGCATCACACCGAAAAACTCATAACTGAAAACTCATAACTTAATACTCATTATGAAGATATTATTACTAGGCTCGGGCGGCCGCGAACATGCACTGGCATGGAAAATTGCCCAAAGTTCGAAAGTTGAAAAGCTGTACATCGCTCCGGGAAACGCCGGAACAAACGCCGTAGGCGAGAATGTCAACATCAAAGCTACCGACTTTGAAGCGATCAGCGCTTTCGCCCTGAAAGAAAACATCGAAATGGTAGTAGTAGGTCCCGAAGACCCGTTGGTAAAAGGCATCTACGATTACTTCCAGAACCGTCCCGAACTGAAACATATCGCCGTTATCGGTCCGTCCGCCAACGGAGCACAGCTGGAGGGCAGCAAGGAATTTGCCAAAGGCTTCATGATGCGTCATCAAATCCCGACGGCCCGATATAAAAGTATCACAGCCGAAAATCTCGAAGAAGGTCTGGCTTTCCTCGAAACGCTGGAAGCCCCATACGTGCTGAAAGCTGACGGGCTCTGTGCCGGAAAAGGCGTTCTGATCCTCCCCACACTGGACGAGGCAAAGAAAGAACTCAAGGAAATGCTTGCCGGTATGTTCGGCTCCGCATCGGCAACAGTCGTTATTGAAGAGTTCCTGAGTGGTATCGAATGTTCCGTATTCGTGCTTACCGACGGCGAACACTACAAAGTCCTCCCCGTAGCGAAAGACTACAAGCGTATCGGTGAAGGCGACAAAGGACTTAATACAGGCGGTATGGGCAGCGTGACTCCGGTTCCGTTTGCCGACGAAGAATTCATGGAAAAAGTACGTACCCGCATCATCGAACCTACCATCAACGGACTGAAAGAAGAAAATATCGTCTACAAAGGCTTCATCTTCCTCGGACTGATCCGGGTAAAAGGCGAACCGATGGTGATCGAATATAACGTCCGCATGGGCGACCCGGAGACGGAAAGCGTGATGCTCCGCATCCAGAGCGACCTCGTGGAGTTGCTGGAAGGTACAGCCGCAGGCAACCTTGACGAAAAGACGCTGGTCATGGACCCGCGCTCGGCAGGTTGTGTGATCCTTGTGAGCGGCGGTTATCCCGAAGCATACGAAAAAGGCTTCCCTATCAGCGGTCTGGAACAGGCTGCCGCTACCGAAAGCATCATTTTCCATGCCGGAACAGCCATGAAAGACGGACAAATCGTAACGAACGGAGGACGTGTGATCGCCGTCTGCTCTTATGGCGCAACGAAGGAAGAAGCGCTGGCACAGAGCTATAAAGTGGCAGATATGATCAACTTCGACAAAAAATATTTCCGTCGCGATATCGGATTCGACTTATAATGAAAAGCAAGAGACTACAAGGTTTGGTCACAGCAGGGCGGTGGACACTCCCTGCTGCGATTTTCATCTGCACCCTTTGTTGGGTGCTGACCTCTGTCCTATTGCCCGAACTCACCATGACAGCGGGCGAAGAAGGCGGTTCCGTGCTTTGGCAGTCTGCCCGCACGTTGCTGCTCCCCGCATGGGCGGAGCATCTTGTCAGTTTCTTGATTTACGCGGCTATCGGCTATTTCCTGATCGAGCTGAACAACCGGTTCAGTATCATCCGTATGCGGGCTTCCGTGCAGACAGCTATCTATTTTCTGCTGGTCACCGTCTGTCCGGAGATGCACCTGTTATATGCCGGAAACGTTGCCGCCATAACCTTTTTATTCTCCATCTATTTCCTGTTCAAGAGTTACCAGCAGGCACAGGCGTCAGGATATCTGTTCTACTCGTTCCTGTTTATCGGTGCAGGGAGCATTCTCTTTCCCCAGCTCACCTTCTTCTCGGTGCTCTGGTTGTTTGAGGCGCACCGTTTTCAGTCACTTACGTTCCGTAGTTTCTGTGGCGCGCTGGTAGGATGGACAATGCCCTACTGGATGCTGTTCGGACACGCTTTCTTCTACGATCAGATAGAGCTGTTCTATCATCCTTTCAAAGAACTGGCTACTTTTGGAGATATATTCAACCTACAGATACTCCAGCCGTGGGAGCTGGCGACTCTCGGCTATCTGTTTGTATTGTTCATCGTCAGCGCCGCCCATTGCGTCGTTGCCGGATTCGAAGATAAGATACGTACGCGCGCCTATTTACAGTTTCTCATAGACGTGACACTCTTTCTCTTCGTACTGATTGTGCTACAGCCGTCACAATGCAGCAATCTCTTGCCATTGCTCATGATAAGCAACAGCATACTGATCGGCCACCTTTTTGTGCTGACCAACAATAAAACATCGAATATATTCTTCATTGTTGCTACGGTCTGCCTCATCCTTTTATTTGTTTTTAACGTATGGACGCTTTTATAGACTCAACGATACAACTCCTCATCGAATGGGGACTTCCGGGATTGTTTATCTCGGCCTTACTCGCAGGGAGTATTGTACCATTCAGTTCCGAACTGGTGTTGGTAGCACTGGTAAAACTCGGACTGCCACCCACTGCCTGTATACTGGCTGCCACCCTCGGCAATACGGCAGGCGGAATGACCTGCTACTATATGGGGCGCCTGGGCAAAATAAGCTGGATTGAGAAATACTTCAAAGTAAAGAAGGAGAAAGTAGACAAGATGGTAAGATTCCTGCAAGGAAAAGGAGCATTGATGGCATTCTTCGCTTTCCTGCCGGCCATCGGAGAGGTGATCTCCATCGCACTGGGATTTATGCGAAGTAATATATGGCTTACCACCGCCTCCATGTTTGTCGGCAAACTGATACGTTACATTCTGCTTCTGTACGTACTGGAAAGCGCATGGAACGTCGTTGCGGGATGAAATAATAGGTAATAAGTAACAGGTAACAGGTAATAAGTTTTTTGAGATGAAAAGAGTGATTGAAAAGACTGATGACGGGAGCGCCACCCTATTTGTTCCGGAATTGAATGAACATTATCATTCGACCAAAGGAGCACGTACGGAGTCCCAGCATATTTTCATCAACATGGGACTGAAAGCCTCCGCTGCCCCCTCTCCGCATATTCTGGAGATCGGTTTCGGAACGGGGCTGAATGCTTGGCTTACACTTGAAGAAGCAGAAAGAAGCGGACGTAACGTACATTATACAGGACTTGAACTCTACCCGTTGGAATGGCAGATGGTGGAGCAACTGGGATATATAGAACAACCAGCAGCTACCGACCTGTTCAGAGCGATTCATACATCACCGTGGGAAGAAGAAATATCCTTTACCCCACACTTCACTCTTTGCAAAGTACAAGCCGACGTCAATGAATGGATTACACAGCGCAGCCATTCTCCATTATCCATTCTCCATTATCCATTATCATTCGACGTTATCTATTTCGACGCCTTCGCTCCGGAAAAGCAGCCGGAAATGTGGTCGCAGGAACTATTTAACCGTTTATATGTTTTATTAAATGAAGGAGGCATCCTCACCACTTATTGTGCCAAAGGAGTCATCCGACGTATGTTACAGGCCGCAGGCTTTACCGTAGAGCGCCTTCCCGGTCCTCCGGGAGGAAAGCGGGAAATACTACGTGCCCGAAAACTGGAACAGAATCAACCCCCGATATTAATACAATAGTCATGAAACAACAACTAAAAGATTTGAAAACACTCCTTCTTCTCGGCTCCTGCCTCCTGTTGGCAGCCTGCACGGGTCGCACGTCCAAAGCAAGCGGCAGCGAAGAAGCGAAACCGGTCATTACCGTCACTATCGAACCGCAGCGCTACTTCACGGAAGCGATTGCCGGTGATAAATTCACGGTAGTCAGCATGGTCCCGAAAGGTTCCAGTCCGGAGACATACGACCCTATTCCTCAGCAACTTGTCTCTCTGGGAGACAGCAAAGCCTATCTCCGCATCGGCTACATCGGCTTTGAGCAGACCTGGATGGACCGACTGATGAATAACACCCCTCATATCCAAGTATTCGACACCTCGAAAGGCATAGACCTGATTCTGAACAACGGTGAGCACAACCACGCAGCAGGACATCATGACCACGACGGGCACAACCACGCCGTAGAGCCACATATATGGAACTCTACCGCCAACGCCCTCATCCTTGCCGGAAACACATTCAAGGCACTTTGTATGCTCGACAAGCCTAACGAAGCATATTACCTGGCACGTTACGACTCCCTCTGCCAACGTATCCAGCACACCGACAGCCTCATCCGCCGGCAACTTTCCGCTCCGAAATCGGCCAAAGCCTTTATGATTTACCATCCGGCTCTCTCCTACTTTGCCCGTGACTACGGCCTGCATCAGATTTCAATCGAAGAAGGAGGCAAAGAACCTTCGCCCGCCCATCTGAAAGAACTGATAGACCTGTGCAAATCGGAGAAAGTAAGCGTCATCTTCGTCCAACCGGAGTTCGACAAGCGCAACGCGGAAACCATCGCACAGCAAACCGGCACAAAGGTAGTCCCCATCAACCCGTTAAGCTACGACTGGGAAACGGAAATGCTGAACGTAGCCAAAGCTCTCACACCTATGGACCCCGAATAACAACGGGCCTCCATAGCGTTAATGACCGAATGATACATAAACGAAGTAATTCTCCAAACATGAAACCGATTATCGAAATAAAGAACCTTGCTGCCGGATACGACGGCCGTACCGTACTCCACGACATCAACCTGAACATTTACGAACGGGACTTTCTGGGCATCATCGGTCCGAACGGAGGCGGTAAGACAACACTCATCAAGTGCATCCTCGGTCTGCTGAAACCGACAGCCGGAGAAATCATCTTCCATGCCCCTACAGAAGCATCCTCCCACTCTCAACTTTCCACTTCCAACTCTCCACTTTCCCTCGGCTATCTGCCGCAATATAACACCATCGACCGGAAATTCCCGATTTCGGTAGAGGAAGTGATACTTTCCGGACTAAGTATCCAGAAATCCCTCACCTCCCGCTTCACTCCCGAGCAAAGAGAAAAAGGCAAGCATATCATCGCCCGTATGGGACTTGAAGGACTCGAACACCGTTCCATCGGACAGCTTAGCGGCGGGCAACTGCAACGCGCACTGCTGGGACGTGCCATCATCTCCGACCCTTCGGTACTGATTCTTGACGAACCCAGCACGTATATCGACAAACGCTTCGAAGCCCGTCTCTACGAACTGCTGGCGGAGATTAACAAAGAATGCGCCATCATCCTTGTCAGTCACGACATCGGCACTGTACTGCAACAAGTGAAATCCATTGCCTGCGTCAACGAGACACTGGATTACCACCCTGACACAGGCGTCTCCACAGAATGGCTGGAAAGAAACTTCAACTGCCCCATCGAACTGCTGGGACACGGCACGTTGCCACACCGCGTTCTCGGTGAACATCATCATCATCACTAAACATTCATTTGCCGGTGCTACATCAAAGAACGGCTGCACCGCATATCAGTCATTTACAACGGTCACATCAAGCAGCAACAACTGACTTCTCAACTGTTAATGATTGAGATGTCAGATGTTAATAGTTGACATCTCAGGTATTAACAGTTGAGAAGTCAGCTATTAATGTCTGACAACGCAAGTATTATTGACCAATAAATGATTCAATGCTTAATATAAAAGATACAAAATTAATATCTTTATACCTACTGTTGTTTATACTGTTTAGTGATTCCCCCGTTTCACTAAAAGGGCATAAGATAAAGTAAATCACCTTTCTGTTACTTAATATTTCTTACTTTCTGCCTCATTATCCTTACAAATCACTATCTTTGCGCCCACGTAATCTGTTTTTTAACGAAAAATCTAGATAGTGCTAATGAAACAGTACAGAACTATAAACAACCTCGTGGGTTGGATTACATTCATCATTGCGGCAACGGTCTACTGCCTGACAATAGAACCGACCGCAAGTTTTTGGGACTGTCCCGAGTTTATAACTACCGGTTATAAACTGGAAGTAGGACACCCGCCCGGCGCACCTTTCTTCATGCTGGTAGCGAACCTGTTCTCTCAATTCGCCTCCGATGTAACCACCGTAGCGAAGATGGTAAACTACATGAGCGCACTGATGAGCGGTGCCTGTATCCTGTTCCTTTTCTGGAGCATCACCCATCTGGTACGCAAACTGGTAATCACCGACGAGAACAACATCACGAAAGGACAACTTATCACTGTCATGGGTAGCGGACTGGTCGGCGCGCTGGTCTACACATTCAGCGACACCTTCTGGTTCTCTGCCGTAGAAGGCGAAGTATATGCTTTCTCCTCCCTCTTTACAGCCATTGTATTCTGGCTGATTCTGAAATGGGAAGATGTAGCCAACCAGCTCCACAGCGACCGCTGGCTGATCCTGATCGCTTATCTGACCGGACTGAGTATCGGTGTTCACTTGCTGAACCTCCTCTGTCTGCCGGCAATCGTATTGGTGTACTACTACAAGAAAACTCCGAACGCCACTGCCAAAGGCTCATTGCTCGCCCTGCTCGGATCGGGCGTACTCGTAGCAGCCGTGCTTTATGGCATCGTGCCCGGTATCGTTAAAGTCGGCGGCTGGTTCGAACTGCTGTTTGTCAACGGACTCGGCATGTCGTTCAACTCCGGCGTTGTAGTTTATATCATTCTGCTTGCTGCCGCCCTTATCTGGGGTGTGTACGAAAGCTACACCGAAAAGAGCAGACTCCGCATGGCCATTTCATTCATTCTGACCATCGCCCTGCTGGGTATTCCATTCTACGGACACGGCGTAAGCAGCATCCTTATCGGTGTCGTAGTGATCGCAATTCTTGGCATCTACCTTGCTCCGCAAGTACAGGAAAAGATCAAAGAGAAATGGCGCATCTCCGCCCGTACCATGAATACGGCATTGCTGTGCACCATGATGATCGTAATCGGTTATTCCTCTTATGCACTGATCGTAATCCGTTCTACCGCCAACACACCGATGGACCAGAACTCTCCGGAAGATATCTTCACACTGGGCGAATACCTCGGCCGTGAACAATACGGAACCCGTCCTCTCTTCTACGGTCCTGCTTTCTCCTCGAAAGTGGCACTCGACGTGAAAGACGGATACTGCGTCCCCCGCCAGTCACAGACGGGAAGCAAATACGTCCGCAAAGAAAAGACTTCACCGGACGAAAAAGACTCATACATCGAACTGCCGGGACGTATCGAATACGAATACGCGCAAAATATGCTTTTCCCCCGTATGTACAGCTCCGCGCACTCCTCACTATACAAGCAGTGGGTAGACATCAAGGGACATGACGTCCCATACGACCAATGCGGCGAAATGGTGATGGTGAACGTACCGAACCAATGGGAAAACATCAAGTTCTTCTTCTCCTACCAGCTCAACTTCATGTACTGGCGCTACTTTATGTGGAACTTTGCCGGACGGCAGAACGACATTCAGAGCAGCGGAGAAATAGAACACGGTAACTGGATCACCGGAATCCCGTTTATCGACAATCTGCTGGTGGGCAACCAGGAATTGCTTCCACAGGACCTCAAAAACAACAAAGGACACAACGTATTCTACTGCCTGCCGCTGCTGCTCGGCCTGATCGGACTCTTCTGGCAAGCATACCACAGCCAGCGGGGTATCCAGCAATTCTGGGTGGTGTTCTTCCTGTTCTTTATGACAGGTATCGCCATCGTGCTCTACCTCAACCAGACACCTGCGCAGCCGCGTGAACGTGACTACGCGTATGCCGGTTCGTTCTATGCCTTCGCCATCTGGGTGGGTATGGGAGTCGCAGGTATCATCCGTATGTTACGCGATTACTGCAAGATGAAGGAAGTTCCGGCTGGCGCCCCCCCCGCCGGAATCCTTTCTCTTTACCAGTCGG